>Ga0209643_1000230_pt1 | contig 131999 bp, 115 predicted proteins | sample AutmiccBRH37_all_FD_187383 | JGI IMG/M metagenome (GOLD analysis project Ga0209643, IMG submission 187383) | Deep subsurface microbial communities from Mt. Terri, Switzerland - Autotrophic microbial communities BRH/37_all (SPAdes) (version 2) | ecosystem: Environmental > Aquatic > Deep...
ATTCATGGGGCCGAGAATGGGCCCATAAATTTGCTCGTCGGAGGCCCCATGAATAATTTTTTGCGGGTCTTTTGAGAGAACCAACTCCCGGGGTTACTTCCGGGATGCTGTCAACCATTATGTCTACCTGGATAGGGAAAATTTCGGGATCCTACGCCAAATGGCGGGACCTGCATCCCTAAAAGGCGGTTTACACACCAAACGCCTGAAAGCAGTTTGGGATCATAAATACCCGTTAAAAATTCTGCCAGCGTGATTTACTACATGCGATTGCCCTGCGAATCGATGCAGGGTAACCGCATTTGGAAATTCAGCTCTTTGTAATTTACGGGCGAATGTTCAGTCGGACGCCCGCTCAGGATAAGTGCCGGATAAGAACCATTCAGTTTATCTACTCTTCAAAATATGTTAATGCGACAGGCAGCATTTGAGTCGCTATCAATCCACATATGAAAGGATCCCATCTTGAACCCAGATGTTTCATTTTCGTCATATGCAGTCGGTTCTCTCGATGAACATCAGGCCAAGCAGTTGCTGCGTCAATACAATATTCCGGTTGTGGAAGAACGCACCGCCAAGGAGGCCGAAGACGCTGTGCGCGCCGCCGAGCAATTCGGCTTTCCGGTGGTCGTCAAGGGGATGGGGGCCGCCCTGCAGCATAAAACCGAAAAGGGACTGGTCCATCTGCATTTGCACGATGCCGAAGCAGTGCGCCGGGCCTGTGGGGCCATTGCCGACAGCGCCGGACCCGATCTGGAGGCTTTTCTGGTGCAGCCTCAAATCACGGGGCAACGCGAATTAATGGCCGGAATGTTCCGTGATCCGCAATTCGGTCCGGTGATCCTGTTCGGACTAGGTGGCACCCTCACCGAGGCCATCGGCGATGTGGCCATGCGACTGGCACCGCTGACCGCTTATGACATGCGGCAGATGACCTCCGAAATCCGTTCGCGCAAGCTGCTTGATTCCTTTCGCGGGGAACGGGCAGTCGACCAGACCACTTTGTTCGATACGCTGGCGGGACTGTCGCGCATTGCGCTGGAACATCCCGAAATAGCCGAAATCGACATCAATCCCCTGCGCGTGACGCCAAATGGCGATATCGTGGCCGTGGATGCCCTGATCGTGATCCGGCCCGAGTCCGCCAAAACGCAAGCCACGCCCGTGGTGCCGGCCAAGGAGATCGGCGCTCTTTTTTATCCTCGTTCGATTGCATTTGTGGGCGCTTCATCGCAGTTGGGCAAATGGGGCAACATGTTGCCCAACAACACCATCAGCGGCGGATATCAGGGCAAGATCTTTCTGGTCAATCCCAAGGGCGGGGTCATCGCGGGCCGTACGGCGTACAGGAGTCTGACGGAGATCCCCGAAGAGGTCGATCTGGCCGTGGTCACGGTGCCCGCATCACGCGTCATCGACCTGATCCCCCAATGCCGGGAAAAGGGCATCCGCTACATGGTCCTGATCACGTCCGGGTTTTCCGAGGTGGGCGAAGAGGGCAAGCTTCTTGAAAGTAAGTTGGTCGAAGCAGCCCGCGAGGCCGGCGTGCTCATCCTGGGCCCCAACACCATGGGCATCACCAATCCCCACATCGACATGTACAGCACAGGCACCACGGTCACCCCGATTGCCGGCAATACCGTGGTCGTTGCGCAATCCGGCAATATGGGCAGCCAGTTGCTCATGTTCGCCGAACAGCAGGGCATCGGCATTCGCGGTTTTTCAGGCAGCGGCAACGAGGCCATGATCACCATGGCGGACTACCTCGAGGGGTTCGAGATCGATGATAAGACCAACACCGTGCTGATCTATGCCGAAGGCTTTAAAAATGGCCGCCGTTTCTTTGAAAGTGCCAGGCGGGTCAGCCGCCGCAAACCCATTGTGCTGCTCAAAGGCGGCCAGACCCAGGCCGGGCAGAAAGCCGCGGCCAGCCACAGCGGCGCAATGACCTCCGACACACGGGTCTTCGATGCGCTGTGCCGCCAAGCAGGCATCGTCAAAGTCGAACACCCCATGGATCTGCTCGACGCCGCCGCGGCCTTCGACGCCCTGCCCCTGCCCGCCGGACCGCGTGTGGCCATCATGACCTTTGGCGGCGGCTGGGGGGTTGTGACCGCGGATTTATGCCAGTCGCAAGGGTTGCAGCTGCCCGAACTGGATGCGGATATCCGGCGTCAGATCGATACCCTGCTGCCGCCCTATTGGAGCCATGCCAACCCCGTGGACCTGGTCGGCGATTTCGATCCGGACATATCGCTTAAAATTTTGGAAATGCTGATGCGATGGGACGGCTGCGATGCGGTCATCAACCTGGGCATCATGGGCCGGCGCGCACTCATCGAACGGTTGTTGGAATCCACTTTGCAAGCCGACCCGGCCTTCACCCAGGAAACGGCCGATGGCATTCAGCAGCTGCTCACCCAGTTCGAAGACAACTTTCGCGACCGGGCCGTTCAGTTGATGACCCAACTGAATAAACCGGTCCTGGGCGTGACCCTCAGAGCGGACGCACGCTATCAAACCGTGGTGCGCGTTCCCGGTTCGCAATACAAAGGGGTTTTTTACCAGACGCCTGAACGGGCAGTCTACGCCCTGGCGAAGATGGTCGAATACCAGCGCTTTTTGGCCGGTGCGGATCAGTAATCGCAGACTTCAGGGTGTCCCACGCTGAAAGGTAAAGACAATAACGAGCGACATGGACCGGGCGGACCGGCTACCAATGTCCCTTCAGTCCGTTTCGTCTCTATGGGCCACCCTGAACAAACCCGTAAGTTCCCGATGCTGTGAAATGTTTTCAGTGACAGGAACCGTGATTGATTCGGTCAAACGGGAATGATATAGATTGAATCATCAAATAGTCACTATCAAAGGTACCATCGATGAATCAACGCAAGTCGTACACCAAAAAAAAGCTGGATTATGAGGTCGGGCACCTGTCTAAGAGCCCCTGCCGAAGCTGCGGTACTTATTATCGTTTTCCTCGCTGCATAGATGATTGCGCCACGCTGGACCGCATCCAGACGTATCTGGCCCAGAGCATATCCTGTACGCGGAACTACTCGGCCATGGAATCCTTCAGAGTACAACTGGAAAGCCGACGCGGCAAATAGTCTCCTATGATACCGCATGTAGATCTGCTCCGTGTCTCTTTCTTCAAAGACCCCACGCATTTCTGGATCTTTTTGACAATGCGCCTATATTGGCACAGGGTCACATGCGAAAGATGGCCAGGTCAGGCCCTCACATTGCGCGCGACGCAGACCTTTGCCGGCAGGCGGCGCGTAATCTAAAAAGGTGCGGCAACATCAAAATGTAACCGAGGGGGAGGCAGTATGATTCCGAGTCGTCTGGATCAACTCGAACGACACGAAAAATTGCGACTGCAGGCTAAAGCCATGCAGCGGCCCGAAGCGCACTTGAAGAACCTGATCACGGCAGCCGATCGCCTGGAGCACTATAGCGTGCGGGGCGGCGGATTGTTCCTGGACTATTCGCGCCAGCGCATAGACAATTCAGCCCGACAATTGCTTTTCGGGCTCGATCAGGAACTGGCGCTGCGTGACCGCTTCGCCCGCATGATGCATGGCGAGCGGCTGAATGTCACCGAAAATCGTGCTGTTTTGCATACAGCCGCACGCAGTTTCGCCGACGATCCGGTCGTGCTGGACGGCGTCGATGTGATGCCCGAAATCCGTCGCGTCCGCGATCAAATCAAGTTTTTCAGCGAGCAGGTCCACACTGGCCAGATCACCGGCGCCAATGGCCGACCGTTTCGCCATGTGGTGGTCATCGGCATCGGCGGTTCCTACCTGGGGCCCGAATTTGTCTCCACGGCCCTGGCTGCCCTGGCCGACCGCAACATCACCCTGCACTACCTGGCCAATGTGGATATCGACAACTTCGGTGCGGTCGCCGCTGCCATCGACCCGCCTTCCACCTTGTGGGTCGTGATCTCCAAAAGTTTCACCACCGCCGAGACATCGGCCAACACGATTCAGGCCGAGCAGTTCATGCGCGCCAAGGGACTTGATCCATCCCGGCATATGATTACGGTCACCAGCAAGGGCAGCCCAGGCGACGACCCGTCCCGGCCCGTGCTGCAGACGTTTCACATGTTCGATTTCATCGGCGGCCGCTATAGCGTCACGTCGGCCGTGGGCGGTGTGCCCCTGAGCCTTTTGCTGGGGTACGACCGTTTCGAAGCTTTTCTCAAGGGCGCGGCCGAAATGGATGCGCATGCCTTGAACGCGCCGGTCGAGCAAAACCTGCCGCTGATCGCGGCCTTGCTGTCGGTCTGGAATACGACTTACCTGGGCTACCAGCAGCAGGGCATCATCCCCTACTCCTCGCCGCTGGCCAAATTAGCGCCCCATGTGCAACAACTCAATATGGAGAGCAATGGCAAGGCGGTGGACACCGCGGGCGCATTTCTGCCCGAACCGGCCGGGGTGGTGATTTTCGGAGAACCGGGCACCAACGCCCAGCACTCCTTTTTCCAACTGGCCCACCAGGGCAAGCCCTTTCCGATCGACTTTATCGGCGTACGCACCCCGCAACACACCCAATATCAGGCACGCTCCAAAGGGGTGACCAATCACCAGGAGCTTTGGGCCAACCTGCTGGCCCAGGCGCGCGCTCTGGCCGTCGGGCGCGACCATGCAGACAAAGCGCGGCACTTCGACGGCAACCGCCCCTCATCCACCATCGTCCTGGACGACCTTGCCCCCGAAAATATCGGTCGGCTGCTCAGCTTCTATGAGGCCCGTACCGTGTATGAAGGATTTATCTGGGGGGTCAATTCGTTCGATCAGTTCGGGGTCGAACTGGGAAAAACCGTTGCCGACAGCCTGAGAAGTGAGATGGCTCGCAAAAACGATCAGCCTGGATATGACTTTGCTGGAACGGATCCGATTTCGCGGGCCTATCTGGAAATGTTGTTCTCTGCAGACCAGTAGCTCGGCCAAAGGGCGTCTTTCAATCCGGACGATCTTTCGATGGGACGTTCAACCGCCTTTGCCAGCAGCGCGGGTTCGGCCCAGAGCGTGATTGAACGGCGCGCCCGCGTAACAGCCGTATAGATCAGCTCGCGCGTCAGCAGCGGGCTGTCTTCATCGGGCAGCACAATCATGACATCCTCGAACTCAGATCCCTGGCTTTTGTGAATGGTCATGGCATAAACCGTCTGGTGTTCGGGCAATTGCTGGGGGGTCAGGCGTTTGACGCCACCATCGCGATCGGGAAAAACAACCTGCAGGTCATCGCCCCCCCCAGCGGCCGTACGCATGGTGATCCCGACGTCACCATTGAACAATCCATGAAAATAGTCATTGCGCGTGATCATGACGGGCCGGCTGGGATACCCGTCCGCCGATGACGGGAAGAGAGGAATGCGCCCGTTGCGCCGCAAAATCTGTTCCACCAGGATGTTCATGCTCTCGACCCCGAATGGCCCCTTGCGCACGGCGCTAAGGATCTTGAACCGGTTTAACAAGGCGAACGCGGTAGCTGGGTCATCGCAATCGAACAACGGTCCAACGGCCGTCATGATCTCCTTTTCGAGCTGCGGGGCATATGCAGCCCATGCGGAAAGTGGCCGCAATACAATGGCCGACTGCCGTTCATCGGCAAGCAGCGCCAGAACCTTGCGCGCGTCGCCTGCGTTGATCGATCGGCTCAAGGCACCGATGCCGCCCTCGGCGTCAAAACGGTAACTGCGGGCGAGCACAGCAACGTGCTGGGCCAACAGGTGCGCGCCAGGCGCAGCTTTCGCGAAACCGGCTTTTTGATCGGCATCGATGGTTTCCGGTTCATTGCCCGGACGAACACCATGACAGATATCGCCCAGCACCGCGCCCGCTTCGACGGAAGCGAGCTGATCCTTGTCGCCCACGAGGATCAGACGCCCCCGAGGTGGTATTGCGATCATCAGCCGGTACATCAGGGCCAGATCGACCATTGAGGCCTCATCCACGATGACCAGATCGGCGGGCAGCGGGTGTTCGGCGTCATAGCGAAATTTTGCCGCAGAGGGCATATACCCGAGCAGGCGGTGAAGCGTTTGCGCACTCTGCACACCCACTTGGGCCGCCCCCGCGATATCCTGCTCATTCAAAAGGGCCTCGACCGCCGCCTGCATTCGCGCCGCGGCTTTGCCGGTGGGCGCCGCCAGCGAAATCTTCAACGGGGATTGCTGGTGCAAGGTTTGCAGCAGCAGGATAATCTTAGCAATCGTGTACGTTTTGCCTGTGCCGGGCCCACCCGATATGACGCCGAAGCGGCGGGTGGCGGCCAGACGCGCCGCCCGTGCCTGGCTGCTGTGGGGATCGGCAAAGAGCTGTGAAAGGGTGGCGTTCAAGCGCGGCTCATCGTCGAACAAAGCCACCGGTGCGCAGCGCGCCAAAATCATTTTGGCCAGATCCTGCTCGTAGCGGAAATAGCGGTGTAAATAGAGTCGCGATCCATCCAGAATCAGTGGGCAGAAGTCGCCCGGCCCACCCACGGCTGCGCAGGACTGCAGGCGCTCGCGCAACTGACCGGATGACATCGACGTCAGCATGGCAGTCGCTAGGTCGGCTGTTTGCGGATCCTGTCGCGAAACCGCCGCCAAATCGAGGCAAACATGTCCATTGGACGCGGATCGGCTTACCAACGCAGCGGCCAAACCGACCCAGGGATCATCGCACCCACCCAGTCGCACTATCGTACGGGCAAACGTCCAATCAATCGCATCGATCGTTTGATTTTCATACAATGTGGTCAGATTGATAGAGGCCATAAATTCGTTTGCGTTTCTAATTACGGATTTATTCGCCAGAAGCGGGAATAGTGATCCGTAATAATTGTTAACTGTGTATTAATTCAACTTTCGGGTTCCAAACGCCGGTGATCCGGGCGGGTGGTCCGCGCCACACGCCATTTCGCTCAAGTGAGGCTAAAGGTGTAAAACCGATGGTGGCATCAATCCTTCGTTCAGAGCCGCTATCAGTTCAGCCTCGGGAACACTATGATGAATGCCTGTGGACGCATGTTCACCTTGAATGCCACGCAGGAAAAGATAAAAAACACCGCCGAAATGCCGTTTGTAATCGTAATCCGCAATCTTCCGGCGCAGCAGCAGATCCAATGCCAGCGCATACAGATGGGACTGCAGGAAATAGAATGATTCGGCCATGACGGTATCGAGCCGGTCCCAGCCATAGTCTTCCCAAGTATCTCCCAGGTAATTGGACTTCCAGTCAACCAGGTAATAACGGCCGTTATGGGCGCAGACCATATCGATATAGCCCTTCATGAATCCTTGCAGGGGTGCAAAGTTCAATCGATCGAGATGTTGTACGTGACCATCGGCAAACAGCGACGCCCCTTTCTCTTTAAAAATATGCTTTAGGGTGTCGACATTAAATTGCTTTAATGGAAAGAAAAATTCCATTTCATTGACGCGCTGCCCAGGCGCCACGTCGGCCAGCGAAAAAGTATGGTCGCCGGTGCCGGCCGGCAGACGCACACGGGCCAGATTCACCAGAAAACAATCGATCGCCGCCTGCCACTCCCGTGCAAACCGGTGGGCCTGTAGCTTGGCGGCTACCAGGCGTTGTCTTTCAGTGGCATCGTTGCCGCAATGATCCCAGTGTTCCAGAAGATCGTGAAAAAAAAGGCCGGCCTGCGCGCCTTTGGGAAATCCAAACAGATGTTCCATCGCACTGTTGGCAATCTCCCGCGCGGGCGTGAGACGGGTGGATCCTTCCCGGTCGGGAAACTCCCCCTGCGCATTCGCGGTTTGAGCGACCAGGGCCGAAAAACTGCTGATGCGCCAACGCGTATCGATGGCTCCGCGGAATTCCCGTTGGGTCAATTCGCCCTGATCTTCGTATGGGTTGGTATAGGGTGCGACATCCGGGGACGGCATCGCGGCCACCTCAATGGTGCCTTCGGATGCCGCGGCCAATGCATTCAGTTCGGCGATCATCTGCTCATCGGTCAGGGCGGCCATCTTGGTCTTCAAAGGGGCCGTCCAACTTCCGGCCGGATCGGAATCCGACGGGCCGTGCAGCAAATAAGCCGGCGCCGAAAGCTCGGCGCCTTTGATTGCGCCCCACACCAGGTAACAGCTCTGACGCGCACGGGTGACGGCCACATACAACAACCTGAGGTTTTCCGCCAAAGCCTCTTCCAGACCCCACTCACGGTGTTTGGGCGCGATGCCAGGACCGATCGCCAGCGTCGGTTGCGCAAGGCGGTCCGGGTCGTGGAAAGCAACCAACTCGTCGTCTACTTTGGCCCCTGCCCAGGTAAATGGACAGAAGACGACATCGAATTGCAATCCCTTGCTTTTGTGGATGGTGATGATACGCACCGCACGCGCATCGCTTTCCAGGCGCAGCTTTTGCTCATCTTCGCCGCCGTTGGCCTCGCGCCGGCAGCGCGCAAACCATTTCAACAGCCCCTCCGGTCCGAGTTGCGATTCAACCGATGCCTGGTGCAGCAATTCGGCCAGATGCAGCACATTGGTCAAACGCCGTTCACCATCGGGCAGGGCCAGTAAGCGGCCACGCACGTGCTCCTGGACCATCAGACGGCTGAACATGCGGTAAAACCCATGGCGCGTCCAGAGCTGATGATACTGCTCGAAGACCGCCCAGCGTTGCTGCCAGGCATCGCCAGGGGTTTCGACTGAGTCACACAGTGCCTGCGCGGACGCACCGAACAAATTTCCGCTCAGCGCCGCACGCACGCGACGGGAATCGGCCGGCATGGCTACCGCATGAAGCACCAGAGCCAGTTCGGCGGCTTCTAGCGAATCAAAAACACTACCGGCGCTGTGCAGGACCGCCGGCACCCGCAGCCGCGCCAAAGCATTTTTCATCACCTGGGCTTGCCGGTGCGTGCGCGTCAACACGGCGATGCTGCCGGGCGCCAGGGGCTGCGACGGGTCGCTCAGCAATGTCACGATGCGGGCGGCCACGGCCCTGACGATGTCAGGGATGGCTGTTTGTTGTGCGACCGGCTTTTTGGGGCCGTCCTGGTTGCCACGGGTCAGATACCACAAATGAAACGGGCCAGATGCGGGACGGGCGGCATCACGGCCGGCGACGGCTTGCTCGTATGGAATCTGTTCATATCCGAACGGCCGTGCACGGTTCCCGAAAAAAGCATTCAAAGCCTGAATCAGCGCCGGCGTCGCACGCCAGTTCCGCGTCAAGGTGTAATGGGTGGCGGCTTGCTCGCGGGCGCGCATGTATGAAAAAATGTCCGCGCCTCGAAAACTGTAGATCGCTTGCTTGGGATCACCGATCATGAACAGCAACGACTGGCCGCCGGTAAAGAGCTGTGTAAAAATGTCATACTGGAGGCTGTCGGTGTCCTGAAATTCATCGACCAGGCCGGCGCGGTATTGCTTCTGGATGGCCTGGACCAAACCGTCGCGCTGAACCCCCTGCAAAGCGGCATGCACCTGCAGCAGCAAGTCATCGAAAAAGAGGATATTGTCACGCGTTTTTTTCAGATCGAGCCGTTGGCGCAGCTCAGCCAGCAGGCGCACTTTCAGGTAGCGCCAATACTCGGCCAACTGGCGATCCATGGTCGCCTGGCAATCCAGGGCGTGATCACACAATTCGAAAAACGGATGCGTGGGGGCGACGTGTTTCTTTTTGGTAGCCTTGACGATACATACCTGGCAGAACCGGTCGAAACGCTCGAAAAGCGGATAGGTGCCCTCCCAGTGATCCATGGCGGCAACCAGTGCCATCAGGGCGATTTGCCGTTGCGTCATGGAAGGGCATGCGGCATCCGGTTCACATTTTCCATATTTGACCGCCGTCAAGCCTTCGGCCGAGAGCAGGCGGATCGCCTCCGCGCGAACGCCGGGCCACATGCTGCGAATCTGCGCACAAATGCGGCGCCAATCGCTGATGGCGCGCAGCGAAGGTTTAACTGGTGCCGGGATCACCTGCACCTGCGCAAAACGATGTTGGGCGCATAACTTGGCCAGCGCCTCCGGTCCGCGTGCCTGTTTCAGCACATACCGCACCAGTTCCGCCGGCGCGCGACTGATATGGCGCCGCCAGAAATCGTCAGCCACTTCCTGAACAAGCGGCTGCATTTCCTGGACCAGCTCAGCCTCGAACAGGTGGCCTGTTTCAAATGCGAAATGATTCAAAACCCGCTGACAAAAGCCGTGAATGGTAAATATGGCAGCGCGGTCGAAATCGATCAGGGCGTCCTGAATGCGCTGCATCGCTTCGGAGGGATCGCTTTCCGGTTGGATCATGGCCGCGATCATCGCATCCGCGGTACCGCTTTTTGACAGGGCCGCTTTGGCGGACAGCAATTTGGCACGGATACGGCTTTTCAACTCTTCAGTGGCGGCCTTGGTATAGGTCACCACCAAAATCTGATCGACCGTCAGATTGCGCTCGACGATCAAACGCAGGTACAGTCCGGTAATCGTGTATGTCTTGCCGGTTCCGGCGCCCGCCTCGATCAGATGGACGCCTTCCAGGGGAGCCTGCTGAAGGTCAAACGGTGTCATCGGTCTCGGTTCATGCGATAAACAAATACCAGCACCTCGGAAACGGCCTGGTACAGTTCAGCGGGGATTTCAGTGTTCAAATCCAAAGTTTCCAGAATTTGGACCAGGTTGCGGTCTTCCACCAACGGAATATTGTGTTCACGGGCCGCGGCGACGATCCGCTCAGCGATCTTGCCGCGCCCTTTTGCCAGAATTTTGGGCGCATTATCGCGGGTCTGGTCATACCGTAAGGCGGCCGCCCGTTTGAGGTCCTTGTCTTTCATGCTTTCAGGTCGATCCTTCCCACCGGGGTCTCACTGAGATCCTCCTGTTCGAACTGGGTTATCTTCTCCCGGGAAACATGGGTTTCCACCCGAACCGATTCGAAGAAACCCGCGAGCGCATCCGCGACCGCCCCGGCCTTTTCGGCGAAAAACGCCTGGGTGTCAGTATCGCTCAGAAAAAACGCGATGCGCAACTGCTTTTCGACCATGGCCAGATCGATCCGCACCGGGCCTAAACGATCCATCTCCAGCAACAAGGCGATGCGATGCTGCGGGCCGGCATGCCGGTCTTGGCTCTTTTTAGGGTAATATACCTTCAAATGAAGGGGCTGGGGCTGTTCCTGTATGGGGAGCACGTGGGAAAAAACCTGGAAGATATCCTGCTTGCCAGCTTGACGCACCACCAGTTCTTGCTGCTGGTCGACATTCGACAGCAAATGAGCGACGGTTTGCCGCAAATGCGCAATATCCCCGGATTTGTCCACGGCAGGGGCAACGGGTTCGACCCCGGACCCCAAAAATGATTTTAAAATCAGCAATTGTGCTTTCAGATCGCGGGCCACTATCCGGTGCACGTTTTGGTAAGCGTCGGTGCCGGAATCGGTTTTGGACTGACCATTTTTTTCGATTTCTTCGGCCAGTTTGATTTCGAACAGGATCCCGCTGTCTTCCACGGTCGTGCGCACCCATTGCGCCAGTTGCCCCGCCGGAGATTCAGGCTGCCCGGGCGCCAGAAGCGTTTTAAGTTGCACCAAGGCATTGCGCACCTGGTCGGTCGTCGGTTCCCCGGACACTAGGGGCGAGGAGGATACTCCTTGCGCCGCTCTGGCTATCGGGTTGGACCCTGCACCGACGCGTGACCCGGCGCTACCGAACGTTTTTCCGGCAAGCGCATGTGAAACGGTTGGCATTGCCAGCAGCCGGTCGATCGTTTCGACCGTTTTGTGGCGAACATCGGAAGGCATCAGGACAGTCCAGTCCATTTTGGGTACAGCAGCAGTAGCCGTGGGCGCCGCCGTCACCGCCATACGGAGCTCGATGGGGGTCCCCATGCGGACGACCGTCAGGGAAAGCTTTTGTCCGACTGTAACGGGAACGGCAGTTTGGGCCATCGCGCGAAAAGAACCTAAATCGATGAGTGCACGGCCATCGGCCTCCAAACGCAGCACCCGACCGACCAGGCGGTCTCCGGGATGCAGATCGGCAAATCCGCTGGAATCCCGTTGGGGGTCTGATATTGGAACAGCTTGGAAGACGGCCGAGATATGCATGGGAAAGTATTAAGTGTTAAGTGTTAAGTAAGGATCGTGACGCCTCAGTGTTTGTAGCGCCTTTGTGGGTGATGATGTTATACCGTGAGGCTGCCGTTGAAGTCAAACGTCACGCGGGTTCTCTCTCACAATGCAATTACATCCGCCGCATCTCAGAACTCCCGCAAAATTGAAATTTGCGCATCATCGGATGCTATGCTAAACTGTGCCGGATTTAAGACCCATCATCGTTTCAAGAGAGGTATTTTGCATGACATCCATAGCAAACGGGCGTTTTGCCGAAAAGCACCCAAAAGGTACGACGATTCAACCGGACCTTCAAAAAGAAATCCAAAACCGCCTGATCAATAACAGAATTACCTGTAAAGCCGCTCATGAGGTGGCATCGAAACTAAGGATCGCCGCCACTGACGTAGGGGTCGCCATTGATCTACTGGAGGCGCGTATCAGTGCATGCCAACTCGGTCTTTTCGGTCATGGCCAGGGTCGCAAAACAGTCTCGGCGGCCAAAACAGTGGCACCCGAATTGAAGGCAGCCATTGAAGCCGGATTGATCGACGGGCGTTTGACATGCGCCCAGGCATGGCACATCGCCGATATGGCCGCAATCCCGCGCATAGCTGTGGCCGATGCCTGCGAAGCGTTGAATATTCGCATCAGCCGGTGCCAGATAGGCGCTTTTTAACCGATGATAGCGCGCAATAACAGGCAGTATCATCTGATGGCCCGACCCAGTGGCTACGGAATCAAAGATCAGTCCAAACAAAAACCGGAACAAAGATATGGCGAACCCAACACCCGAGTCCAATCCATCGATCGGTATTTACGTCCACATTCCCTTTTGTCAAAGCAAATGCCATTACTGCGATTTTTACTCGATAACCCGAGCGGAGCGCATTCCCGACTATCTGGACGCGCTCAAAAAAGAGATGCAGCTGTCCAAAATCTCCGGCGTAAGAGCTGATTCTCTCTATATCGGTGGCGGAACCCCTTCTTTGCTGACCCCCCGCCAAATGGGCAATATCGTTGATTGGGCGGCGGCCTATTTCAATCTGGACCCCAATGCCGAAATGACCCTTGAGGTCAATCCGGCCACCGCCACGACCCGCGATCTGCAGGATTATGCCGCATTCGGATTCAATCGGCTCAATATTGGTGTTCAGTCGTTCAACGATCATCATTTGACCTTTCTGGGACGCAGACACACTGCCAAACAAGCCTTGGCAGCCGTCAAAGCCGGCAACGATGCCGGCTTCACCAATATCGGTCTCGATCTGATTTTCGGACTCCCCGATCAGACCGCCGGCACCTGGAAAAGCGATCTTTTGCAAGCCATCCGATTGGCGCCCAAGCACCTGGCCTGCTACATGCTTTCATATGAACCGCATACCCCGCTTCATGCCGATCTCCAAAGCGGCCGTTTTACCGCCTTGTCCGATCTGCGCACCGCCGACCTGTTTCGCATGGCGCATGATTTTCTGGGTGCGGCCGGATTCGAGCACTATGAAATTTCAAACTATGCCCAGAACGCACGCTGGCGCTCCAAGCATAACCAGAAATATTGGAATTTCGCGCCTTATGTCGGTTTGGGACCGGCGGCGCACGGCTGCCGGGTTCCAGTCCGTTGGTGGAATCATCGCTCATTGGACCACTACCTATCCGATATTGCGGCCGGTCGCTTGCCCAGAGCCGACGAGGAACACCTGACCCTCGAGCAGCAAATGATCGAAGCCCTCTATTTGGGGTTGCGGCAGTCCGACGGGATCGTTCTGGCGGATTTTCAACGACGGTTTCAAAGCGATTTTAAGCTTTACTTTCACACCGCCATAGATCGCTTTAACGCCGAGGGATGGCTGGAAATGGATGACCGGCGTTGCTGGTTAACCATGGAAGGGATGCTGTTTCTGGACCGTATCGTGGATGAGTTGATCGAAATGATCAGTTAGGTTAAGTTCTGTTCGAGAAACCGACGCAAGTAGCGGAATAGCGCCCTGCTGGCCTTGCGCTGTTCGGCGGCAGAGGCGTTTTCCTGCGCAGCACCAACCAAACGCAGAAGTTCGTTTCGATCGATGGCAGGAAACTGCCGGACCAACCAGTCAAACCGATCTTGTTTACCTGCTGCCAACTCATCGCGCCACTGCTCTACCTGCTTGAATTGGCGCACATCCTGATGCGCTTGCGATGCAATGAGTTCCAGGCCTTGCTGCAACTGCACGGTGTCTACGTGCCGCATCAAACTGCCGATATATTGAAGCTGGCGACGACGGGCGCCATGCGATTTCATCGCACGGGTTTCGACAACCGCCTCATGCAACTCGGGCGGCAGCGCCAATTCATCCAGCTGGGCAGGTTTCAGTGTGACCAGTTGTTCTCCGACTTTTTGCAGCGCAATGGCCGCTTTTTTCTTCTGGGTGCGGCTCGGTCGTTCCGCACTCTCATCCAGTCCTTCGATCGGTTCGTTCATGCTCAGATCATTTCATCCACAATGAAGGGTGTACAGCGGATGGCAACGCTTCTTTTCTTTACCCACACACGCACAATAGGAATTATTTCGTTTTCATCGTTTATCAGATTGGGCTGTTCCTGGATAAAATCGATATCCTCCAGTCGGAACTCGTAATAAAAGGTAGCGCGGCTAAAAGGGTCGGCCACCAGGATCACTTTCGAAATATCGTGCCAGTGTTTCCTGGGCGCACCACTGAATGCTACATGGGTTTGTTTCAGGACACGGATGTCCTTGGGACGCTTGAAGGCCTCGATTTCCAAGGTAGTGGTCTGTTTAATCAATAACGATGTGGTCATATGCCTGCTTAACCCGACTCATTGAAAATGGAGGAGCGGCAGCGAACCGCCGCCCCCTTGCCGATGAACACCGCAAGCCGATGGACGAATGAAAGCGACCTTATTTGACGAAGATCTCAATTTTGGCTGACTTGCGCAATTCTTCTACATATTTCTGGACTTCCGTCTGCACTTTCTGGTTACGTAAACTGGCATTAATTTTGGGTTGGACCTCTTCGTACTTCAAGGTTTGCGGGTCACTGTGCTCAAGCACTTTAATCAGGTGATACCCGAAATTGGTCTCAACGATGTCGCTTACCTGACCGGGCTTCAGCGCGAATGCCGCGGTTTCGAAGGCCGGCACCATTTTACCTTTGGAGAAACTGCCCAAGTCACCATTGTTTTGAGCGCTGGGGCATTGGGAATGGGCCTTGGCCAATGCTCCGAAATCTTCGCCAGCATCTATTTTCTTTTTAATATCGACCAGTGTTTGGCGTGATGCCTTTTTCTGCTTTTCTTCCGCATCGGCTTCCGATTTAATCAGGATATGTTGGGCATGAACCTCTTCGGGCCGTTTAAACAAGCTCGGATTTTCATCATAAAAAGCTTTGGTGTCCTTATCCGAAACGGTGATTTTGGAGGCAACTTCCTTATCGATCAAGTCGCGGATGGCAGAGCGCTGAGTAATCTGTTTTTTTAAAGCGTCCTCGGTCATATTCATTTCAGCCAATGCTTTTTTGAACTGCTCAGGATCCTCATAACGCATCTGGATGGCCGAAATTTCTTTTTGGACAAATTGCGGGTCGACCTTAATGCCTTTTTTTTTACTTTCCTGCAAGATCAGTTCACGGCTGATCATATCGTTGAGAACGTCCTTTTTAACTTGCCCTTGGAACTCTTCCGGAATCTGCTTTCCCTGAGCCTGCATCCGTTTTGAATAAAGCGCCACTTCCCAGTCAAAGTCCTTGTATGCAATGCCTTCCCCGTTGATCGTGGCCGCATTGGCCGGTGCCTTGTCCTTTTCGCCCTTTTCAGCGGCCGCCGCTGAAACAGGTACGCACATTATCGCCACAATGGCTGCCGCCATTGCAAATTTGCCGATATTAAAACCTCTCATTCATTTCTCCTTTTGCCGGCCGCAGCCGCTGTTCTGAACGCATTTTTATTGGTTACCAGTAACAGATTAGCGATACGCACAGGCAATGTAAACAAAAAAAACAGCCCATTCAAATCGGCATAGCCTTCGTCAGGCAGACGATCAGCATCGCTTTGGCTTGTAAAGCGAAGCGGTGCTTGCAATAGGTCAGCTTGAGGGGGTGTAGGCCGGCGTTTGGCGAGTCATTTCACGAATGCAGGCTTCATCAAAGTAGGCTCCATCCCCGACCTGTTTCGGCCGGGGATGAAGTTCGCCCGCCATGCGGTGATGTTCTTGGCCCGGATCCATAAAATCGATTATTTTGTCCACGCCCTCGGGGTCAAAGCTTTCATTGTCGCCAAAGCGCGCCCCTACGCCAATGCACTCCTGAACCGTGAGGCTGGGAAACGTGCGTGGCACCTGGAACGTGCGCGCGATGCCCAGTTGCGCAATTTTGTGGGGGGACATCCCCGAAATGCGCGTTCCATCGCACCGGGCGACCGCCGGTCGCCCCTACAGGTGGAACGAAATCAAGGGCCGAGTGGGTGTCCCCCCTCAGGTCCGCACCTATGGTGAATGGCAGCTTTTCGAAACACTATAGTGAGAAGTCCTAAAGAATATGAATTCCCAAATGCGGTAATCCTGGTACGCTGCAAAATCCGTTTGACATAGCATGATCAATCTGATTATTATGCACCATCGTAAACCTCAAACAAGGTTTGACAATGTCCGCCCTACTCCCTGGCAAAGCACTTTATTACTATTTTTATTATTATTACTATTATAGCGCCTTGCCTGGGGTTCGCTGACAAACATTCTTTCAGCAAAAAGCCGCAGGCGATCAGGCTGCGGCTTTTCTTTTTTTAAAATCCGCACCCATCGTCTTCGAGGCTTTTGCACACACAGGAGCTGATCATGAAGACATACGATGTCCGCATCAAAGACTTCACCCCCCTCATTTCCCCGGACGCACTCAAAGAGGAACTGCCCATCAGCGAAGCGTCAGCCGAAACTGTTCTGCAAGGCCGCAAAACGATCCAGGATATCATTACCGGCCAGAACCCGAGCTTGATGGTGATAACGGGGCCTTGCTCGATCCATGACGAAAAGGCGGCTCTGGACTACGCCGTTCGCCTGAAGGCTCTCCAGCAGCGCGTGCAAGAAACCATGGTGCTTGTCATGCGCGTCTATTTTGAGAAACCGCGCACGACGGTGGGGTGGAAAGGGTTGATCAACGATCCCAACCTGGATGACTCCTATGACATGATCGGCGGCCTGCGAAAGGCCCGTCGTCTTCTGGGCGAGGTCACCGCCATGGGTCTGCCAACGGCGACCGAACTGCTCGATCCATTCATTCCGCAATATATCGCCGGACTGGTCTGCTGGGCGGCAATCGGTGCGCGAACGACCGAATCCCAGACGCACCGTGAAATGGCCAGCGGTCTTTCCATGCCGGTGGGATTCAAGAACGGAACGGACGGCAACCTGTCGGTGGCTATCAATGCCATGATCGCAGCCTCCTCACCGCAACATTTTCTCGGAATCGATCACAACGGAAAAGCCAGCGTGGTCAGTACTACCGGCAATCCGTTCGCGCATCTGGTCCTGCGCGGCGGCCGACGTCCCAACTATGACTCCTGCAGCATCCGTGAAGTGTCAGACATGCTGCGCGATAAAAAGCTGCCGGAGGCTGCCGTGGTGGATTGTTCGCACGCCAATTCACGCAAACACTACAAGGAACAAGCCGTGGTTTGGAAAGATGTGATCAGTCAGCGCATCTCAGGCAATCGGGTTATTGTCGGCATGATGCTTGAAAGCAACCTGTTTGAAGGAAATCAGAAAAACACCGGCGACCTCAACGACATGGCGTATGGCGTGTCGATCACCGATTCATGCATCTCCTGGGAAACCACGGAAGAACTGATCCTTTGGGCCCACGACAGAATGCGTGAAGCCAAATAATGGTGAACGCGTAAAAGGGTTCATTCACCACGGGGAACATTACGACTGCACGGGTGATGTGACGGTCGTGCGTTCAGACGGATCGCATGGTGGCTCCTTACCAAACGGAGCCGCCATCGACCCGTGATCTCCACCCCACCACTCATTTTCACATCAATTACTGAATGCCAGCCACAAATTATTTCTTAATCAAGTTTTCATATCTACCAACCGAAGATCAAATCGTACTATCACAGAAGGCAATTAGGTTCACCCGGCTGTTCCAAATAGTTATCCCCAGAAGATTGTCTCTTCCGAGGCGATGATTCTCCTAAACTTTTTTTCCAAGTCTTCCGATAGAAACAGTATCGCTTACACATTGAAGCCCATGAAAAAACTTCAGCACGCTGAATTTTCAGGGTGTGTTGATGTTGTTAGCATCCATTTTTGAATGCAGCATTGGATCGGATGGCTTTTCATCTGCTCTGTATAAAACCATTTATGGAAATTAACTGGAATCAGAAACAAGGAGATGTTCATGAAAGTTTTCAGCAAAACATGTTTGATGGTGTGCATGTTGTCGCTTGCGGTGTTGGCGGGCAACGCCATGGGGGCTAAAAAAGTAGTTGTCGTATCAGGAGTCACTGAGTCCACCGCTGCGCGCGTCGGCACCTATCCGCCGGTATATGAAGGCATCAAGGAAGGTTTAAAGACACAGCAAATCGAGCCCGAGTTCCATTATGTCGATCTAGATACCTTGGAAAACGATGAGGCCAAAGCATCGGCGGGAATCGAGGCCATCGCCAGAATCAGAGCGGCCAAGCCTGACTTGGTTATCAGTTTAGATGACAATTGTCTCAAGTTTGTTGGCTCGAATATCGATGAAATCCCGGTCGTATTTGCCTGGATCTGGGGCCAACCGGAAGCACTGGGGTTGCCCAAGGCAAATATCACCGGCGTTACGCGACGCAGTTATGCCGCCGACATCTGGACCATGGCTCGCAAGCTGACCGGCGCTAAGACGGTGGCCCTGCTCAGCAAGAGCAGTACCTCCATGGCCGGCGTCAAGCAATATCTGACGGTCGGTGCCGATAAACTGGAGCAGGCTTCGGGGATCAAATTTCTGGACATGTACCTGCTGGATACCTTTGCCGAATGGGAAAACAAGGTCCAAACCTTTCCGGCCGACCTGATCTATCTGGCCGATACCACACGCATCGAAAAAGAGGGTGTCGCGATGAAAGATGCCGACCTGGTGCGCTGGACCGTTGAAAACGCTCAGGTGCCGGTCATTGCCGGTTCCGAAAAAGATATCCAAGCCGGCGCGCTGTTTGCGATCGTTACTTCCGAAAAGGGGATCGGCTTGAATGCTGCGGAAATAGCCTTGAAAATACTCGGCGGCGCCAAGCCGGCCGATATCCCCTATGTCTCCAGCGCCACCGGCAAACTGGTGATCAATGCGAAAACGGCCCAGAAGTACAAACTGGATATCCCTTACGACATTTTGGCATCAGCCGGAAAAATTTACGAATAGACACATTCCGGATTGGGAAAGCCGCGAGATAGCGGCCTCTCTACTCGAAGATTGTGCGATCACTGCTCACGCCTTAACGGGTTCGTAAGCCTTCGGATGTGACCGTAGTGGATTTTACTGCATACTCCGTGACTGATGAGCCGATTTATCCTTTGTAACGGCGCTTGGTATCTTTTAACACGCTTTTCCAACGGCTTCTGTAATGCTCATTGCATTCGGCAAGCCGTTCCCAAATGGAGTCGTAAAATGAAACTGTGGATGACGTTAAAGCTGCGCAACAAGTTCCTGATTCCCACGGTCCTTCTGATTCTTATGGGCATGGGCATATCGGCCGCCATCTCCTATGTCTCGTCGAAAAACACGCTTAGCGAGACATTGGGGGGCAACATCCTGAAAATGGCCGATCTGACGGCCGAAATGCTCGACCGGTGGATTCAGGACCGCCAGTTGGATGTGCAAAACTGGTCCCAACAGAAAATCAATGTGGACGCCGTGCAGGACACATTCATGGGCAAAGCGGCGGCGGTGTCCGCCAGCACGCAACTGGCCAAACTCAAGGAAGGTTATGGCTATTACAAAAACATCTGCCTGGTCGATCAAAACGGCCGAATAACGGCCGCGGCCGATAACAAGGATGCTGCCAGCCTTGCCGTCAAAGACCAGCCCTATTTCAAAAAGATCATGGAGGGCAACACCTTTGCCTTCGAACTGCACAAAAACCCTGCAGATGGCGCGCCGGAATTCATCCTGGCCGGCCGCATCCACGACCCGGAGCAGGAGACCACCGGTGCGATTCTGGCGATCATTGAAATCGCGCGATTGGATGAACTATTCATCGATCGCATCAAAATAGGCGAGACCGGCTTCGCGTACCTGTATGAATCGACCGGCCGCATCATCGCCCATCCCGACCGGAGTATGGAATTGAGTTACGATCTAAGCACCAATCCTCTTTTTAAAAATTATCAAGGTAAAGAAAGTGGCCTGTATACTTACAATTTCAAGGAAATCGACAAATGGGCCGCTTTTCAAAAACTGCCCTCGATGCCCTGGAACGTAGCCGTTACCATCAGTTCCGATGAAGTTCTCGCGCCGGTCAAGGCAATGGGCCAAAAAATTTTCCTGGTCACGCTGGCGATGGTCGTTTTGGCCGGCCTGATCATCTATGCCATCAGCGGTTCAGTGGTCCGGCCTATTAACCGGGTGGTGGCCGGGCTCAAAGATGCCGCCGAGGGGGAAGGCGATTTGACCAAACGGTTGCAGATCAGCAGTCAGGACGAGGTCGGCGATCTGGCCAGATGGTTCAATGTCTTCATCGACAAAATGCAGTCCAGCATCAGGGAAGTCGCTAACAATGCCGCACAGCTCAAGCATTCGGGCAACGAACTGTATGGAATTTCGGCGGCCCTGTCCAACGGCGCGGACCAGACCACTGAACGTGCCCAATCGGTGGCTTCCGCTTCCGAGGAAATGAGCGCCAACATGGGGTCGGTGGCCTCCACCATGGAGCAAGCCGCCACCAACATCAACATGGTTGCCTCGGCCACGGAAGAGATGAGCGTGACGATCAGTGAAATCGCCCAAAGCACCGAAAAGGCGCGCAGCGTTACCAACAACGCCGTGACCCATGCCGAGGAGGCTTCCTGCCAGGTGGACGAACTCGGGCGCGCCGCACAGGAGATCGGAAAAGTGGTGGAAACCATCACCGAGATCAGCGAGCAAGTCAACCTGCTGGCCCTGAATGCCACCATCGAGGCGGCCCGCGCGGGCGATGCCGGCAAAGGGTTTGCGGTCGTGGCCAACGAAATCAAGGAACTGGCCAAGCAGACCGCCTCGGCCACCGGTGAAATCAAACGCCAGGTATCCTCGATCCAGTCGTCGACCCAGATGACGGTAGTACAAATCAACAACATCACCGAGGTGGTCAACGCGGTCAACGACATCGTTTCCAAAATCGCCTCGGCCGTGGAGGAGCAATCCACGACCACCCGTGAAATCGCGGGCAACGTGGCCCAAGCCTCCCAGGGGATCGGAAATGTCAATACCAACGTGGGCCAGAGTCATGCGGTGGCCACCGACATTGCCAAGGAGATTGCCGAAGTGACCCATGCCGCCGGCAACATGTCCAACAGCAGTTCCCAGGTTAACCTCAATGCCGAACAACTGTCCCGACTGGCCAACCAACTGGACGCCACGGTTGGCAAATTCAAGGTTTAATGGCTTTATGGCAGCCGGCTTTGCAATGCGTTGATGTCAAGGTGCCGCGTATGATAAGCGTAAGCGACCTAAAATTCATTAGAGCGCTGGAAAAAGGAGCAGACACATGAATTGTTTTCGTTGCACGGGGTGGCTGGTCGTTATTATTGCCATGGTGTTCGTTTTTGCTGGCAACGTATCGGCGGCCCCTAAGGTGGTCGTCGTATGCGGGGTCGGTGAAGCAAACGCCGCGCGTATCGGTACGTTTCAGCCAGTTTTTGAGGGTATCAAGGAGGGCTTGAAAGGTGCCAACATCACACCCGAATACCAGTTCGTCGAATTAGATTTGGATAACGATGATGTCAAGCGTGGCGTCGGCATATCGGCTGTCGCAAAGGCTCTGGCGGCCAAACCGGACCTGATCATTGTGCTCACGGATGCCGCGTTGAAATACGTCGGCTCACAAATCGATGATATTCCGGTGGTGTTCGCTTACATCTGGGACAAGCCGGAAGACATGGGATTGCCCAAATCAAACATCACCGGCGTCACCCGCGCCAGTTACGCCCCTCACATTCTGGCCATGGGCCGCAGGCTGACAGGTGCCAAAACCGTCGCCCTGATAAGCAAGAACAACGACTCCATGCAGGGGGTTAAACACTATCTAAGAGCCGGTGCAGATAGACTGGAGCAGGCCTCCGGAGTCAAATTTATGGACATGTATCTGGTAGACACCTTCGATCAATGGGCTGCCAAGGTCAATCAATTCAATGCCGGCATGCTCTACCTGGCCGACACCAGTCGCGTCGAAAGAAGCGGTGCTGCAATGAAAGATTCGGAACTGGTGCACTGGACCGTTCAAAACGCCCGCGTGCCGGTCATCGCGGCTGCCGAAAAAGACGTTCAGGCTGGCGCTCTTTTTGCGATTGTCACATCCGAAAAGGCCATCGGCTTGAGTGCGGCGCAAACGGCCCTGAAGATTTTGGGCGGAACCAATCCGTCGGAGATTCCCTACGTCAGCAGTGCCAAGGGAAAACTGGTGATCAATACCGCGACTGCGCATCAGTATGGGATACAGATCCCGGCCGATATTCTCTCATCTGCAGAAAAAATTTACGACTGACCCCTGTACTTTGACGTGCCTCTTGTCCAGTCCCATGCGAATCGGACAAGGGCACGTCACACATCCGATTCCTCTTGCAGAATTTTTAACGGGTATTTATGATCCCAAACTGCTTTCAGGCGTTTGGTGAGTAAACCGCCTTTTAGGGATGCAGGTTAACCGCCATGGGGCGTAGGATCCCGAAATTTTCACTATCCAGGCAGGGTGGGCATCGCCCACCATTTATTTGCAACTGGTCATAGGTGATCTGTGGTGCGGGTGGCTTTGAATGACACGATGGCTGGCAACGCCCCGCCCCATCCATAAAAAAAGATAATGTCGGATATCGCCGCGCCAATACCAAAGGTGCGACTTGCTTTTTTATCGTGCTAACTTACCGGCGCCAGAAATTCCTTACCCTGCCGCAAAACCGGCATGCTTTGCGAATCCCTTCAATCCAGCGCCTATGGTGGGGCAATGCCCACCTACCAACTCATAAAGCACGCTACGTGCCAAGGTTTACATGCGATGGCCTGAGCGCCCTCGACTGGGAGCCCATCCGATTTACCCCTTTATCTTGCCAATGCCCCATCCATTTGATAGAAATCAGCGCATGGTTCGACAAACACAACATGCGCATTTGATTCTGGCATCCAAATCTCCCCGGCGACGCTATCTGCTCTCGCAGGCAGGGCTTCGCTTCGAAGTCGTTCCCAGTGGTTTTGACGAACGCAGTGTTGCCTTCACCGGTCCGGATGACTTTGTTCGGAACCTCTCGCGTTTCAAGGCGGAGGATATTGCCGCGAAAATGCCTTCCAGCTGGGTGATCGGGGCGGATACCATTGTTTTCATCGATGGTGAGGTTTTGGGTAAACCCCGGGGCAGGGATGCGGCCCGCGCCATGCTTGCCCGACTCAGCGGACAGACGCATCAGGTGTATACCGGGTATACGATTTGCTGTCAGTCCAAAGCCCAATCTTATACGGGGGTGGTATGCACCGACGTGACTTTCAAGACGCTCTCCCATGACGAAATCGAGTGGTACGTCCATACCGATGAGCCTTTTGACAAAGCAGGCGCTTATGCCATTCAAGGATTGGGCACCTTTCTGGTCAGACGCATCAATGGATCGTACACCAATGTGGTGGGTTTGCCGGTGTGCGAGGTCATAGAACATTTGATCAAGCAAAACGTGCTGCGGATTTCCGATTCCTCGGAGTAAAACGTCGCTACGCTTGGAAAGAAAGAGCATGCAGGCACTTCTGAGCAAAAACCTTACCGAAATCAACACACGCATCGCCTGTGCGGCCCGGCGCAGCGGGCGTCAACCGGAAGATGTCCGGCTGGTGGCGGTCACCAAAACGCATCCGGTTGCTGTCGTTCGCGCAGCCCTGAACAGCGGCGTGACGATCATCGGTGAAAACTACATCCAGGAAGCGCGTGCCAAATTCGAAGAAATGGCCCCCGCCGCGGTCGCCTGGCACTTCATCGGTCATCTGCAGAGCAACAAAGCCAAATATGCGGTACGCATGTTCGATTTGATTCATACGGTCGATTCGGTCAAACTGGCCACTGAGCTCGATCGTCAGGCACGCAAGGCAGGCAAGGTGCAGGCAGTCCTTGTTCAGGTTAATCTTGCCGGCGAGGCCACCAAATCCGGAATCTCCGAGCAGGCAACACGGGAACTCCTGCAAGAGCTCAGCACACTGCGTCACATCAAAGTCAAAGGATTGATGACCCTGCCGCCCTATTTCGATCAACCTGAAAAAGCGCGTCCTGCTTTTGCAGCCTTGCGGCAGCTGCGTGATCGCATCGCTGCCTGCCCTATCCCCAATATCGAGATGCGCGAGCTTTCCATGGGCATGACCGGCGATTTCGAGGCGGCCATCGAAGAAGGCGCCACGCTGGTGCGCATCGGAACAGCCCTTTTCGGAGGACGCCCATGAAGCTCTTGCTGCATATTTGCTGCGGCCCTTGCAGTATTTATCCAGTACGCATTTTACGCGAGCAGCGTATGGCGCTGATGGGTTTTTTCTATCGCGGCAACATCCATCCCTACACCGAATGCCTCAAGCGCCAGCAGACCCTGACCGAATATGCTGCCCGGATTGATCTGAAACTGATCGTCGATGAGGCCTATGATCTGGAAGCCTTCCTGAGAAAGGCCGCTTTCCGCGAACACGAACGCTGCCGGTTTTGCTACTATGAACGGCTGCGCACCACCGCTATGTTTGCCCGGCGTGGCAAATTCGATGCTTTTTCCACCACGTTACTGTACAGCAAGTACCAGAAACATGATTTAATTCGATCCGTCGGCGAATCCGTGGCCAGTGAGGTCGGCGTCGCCTTCCACTACCAGGACTTTCGGATCGGCTGGCGCGAAGGTGTGACCGTTTCCAAGGAGTTGGGCATGTACCGCCAGCAATATTGCGGCTGCATCTACAGCGAGAAGGAAAGATATCTTGGCAATCGGTCGATCGGTTCGTAACCGATCGCCTTTTCGATTCCTTCAGCCCTGAACCCACGAATGATCGATTGACGATATGTTTTCCAATTTTATTTACTTTATCATTGCCCTGATCACATTGACCCTCTACCAGCCGACCGCAACACCTGCCCTGAGCTTCTTCGAGGCGTTGATCGGTTTTGTCTGCCTGACCGTCCTGTTCGCCCTGTATACACGCAACCGGTTCCACCGACTGGCCCGTCGCGTCGGTCTGGAAAACCGGAACCGTCTGGATCAACGCTTCGGGTTTCTCATGACGCATCATAGCATATTGGCCCTGATCGTCTTCGCTGCGGACGTGTGGCTATTGGATCTGCCGTCTTACCTGCAGCCACTGCGCCTGTTCGCGATTTTGCCCACGTTGCAAAATTTACTTTTTCTACTGATTTTCGTCGGATATCTGACCATTATCTGGACATATGCCTACGATGCCCATAATCCCATCTATCAAGGCGACATTACGCGTGGCAATTACATCTACTCCAATGTGGCCTTCAGTGTGCCGATCCTGTTGCCATGGGTGCTGCTTTTCGGCATTTCGGATCTGCTGCTGCTGCTACCTTTTGACCTGCCCAAGCGCGTACTCAACAATTCCATCGGGCAGACCGCCTATTTCCTGATTTTTCTCGTGGTCGCCGCCCTATTCGCACCGCTTTTGGTGCAGCGTTTTTGGCGCTGCCGGCCATTGGAGAACGGTTACATTCGACTGCGCATCGAAGCCCTTTGTCGCCGCGCGGAAGTCGGTTACGCGGATATTGTCTATTGGCCGATTTTCGGCGGCCGCATGATCACCGCGGGCGTCATGGGACTGGTCAGCCGCTTCCGCTACATCATGGTGACAGAAGCCCTCTTGAATCTGTTGACACCCGACGAATTGGACCAGGTGATTGCCCATGAGATTGGACATGTCCGACGCAAGCACTTGGTGCTATATTTGTTATTTTTTATCGGATTCATGCTGATTTCCTATGCCGCCTATCCTTTAAGCTACATCCTGCTCTTTTTTTTCAAACCGGTGCTGAGCTTCGTGCTGATGTTCGACTTTAATCCCGGCACGCTGCTCTACACCTTTTATGCCGTTTTGATGATCATGGGTATCGTTGTCTACTTTCGTTATATCTTCGGTTTTTTTATTCGTAACTTTGAACGCCAGGCGGATATTTTCGTGTTCCGCCTCTTTCCGAATGCTCAGCCTTTAATATCCACTTTCGACAAAATCGTGGCCAGCAGCGGTCAACCCGCCGACAAACCCAACTGGCACCACTTCAGCATTCAGGAACGCATCGAATATTTGCAGCGTTGCGAAAGTTCGCCCGCATGGATCAGCCGACACGACCGCAAAGTCCGCAACAGCATTGTAATTTTCATTATAGGTTTTGTGCTTTTGGCGGTTGCCGTTTTTCAACTGAACCAGGCGGTATTCAGTCGAGGCAACAGGGCCATCGACCCGGGCGTAATCGAAAACTATTTGTCCGAGAAAACGGTGAAAACCAGTGAAGATGCATTGCTGTATGGCATACTTGGAAATATTTACCTGGAACGCCAAGATGTATCGTCGGCTGTCGAGGCCTACGAACAGGCCCTGGCGCTTCAACCCATGCCTGATATCTTGAACAATCTGGCCTGGCTTCTGGCTACCAGCAAAAATGATGCGCTGCGCGATCCGCCGCGCGCGCTGACGCTCGCCCGCCAGGCAATCGCGTTGCAAAAGTCACCCCATATCTGGGACACCCTGGCCGAGGCACTCTATGCCAACGGCCGCATCGCCGAAGCGATTTCAGCCGAAGAAGAGGCCCTTGCGCTGAACCCCGAAGACAGGCAAATCTACGAACAACAGCTTGCCAGATTCAAGCGGGCGCTCGAAAAGTAATCGCATCGTACTTTCGCCGTTTACCACTTGGTGCTGGACTTGGCAGGCACCCTTCATTCCCATAATTGATACCGAGTTTACATGCAGGGCAGTATTTTCTCGCGTTCGACGATGGACTTCCTAAACCAAATACCAAACAGGTCGCACGCACCGGCGAACACAAGGTTGCCCCTACTCAAAGACATGCTATCACCTCTGGCAGGCGATCACCCTATTAATGGTGTATTTCCGATCAAAATGCTAACCAGGCGGGATATTTACAAAAAAACGTTACAAACCGGAGAAAAAGATTTATACTTCCTTTACACTTTACACTTAAAACTTCACCACTTTATTTAATACACACTTTTCTGACTTGCAGCAGATCGGTATGGCCCCCGAAAATTTTTTCGATGCCGTCCTGCTTCAACGTGGTCATGCCGTCTACAAGGGCTTGTTTACGGATTTCCTCCATCTGGGCGCGTCGCTGAACCAGTTTTTTCATCGCGTCCGTGCCGGTCAGCAATTCATGGATGCCCATGCGTCCGCGATAGCCCGTGTTGTTGCAAAATTCGCAACCCGCCGGTTTGCAAAGGGTCAATTTGGAAGAATAGGTGATATCTACATTGCGCGCAAACGCTTCCGGATCTTCAGGATCATATTCGCGCACGAGATCTTCAAATTCCTCTTTGGACGGATTGTATTCTTTCTTGCATTGGGGGCACAGGGTGCGTACCAGACGCTGCGCCATAATGCACAGAATGGCGTCAGCAAAGTTGAAGGGATCCATGCCCATATCAAGCAGGCGCACGATGCTTTCCGGCGCACTGTTGGTGTGCAGGGTGGAAAAGACAAGGTGGCCTGTCAAGGATGCTTCGATACCGATATGCGTGGTTTCCTTGTCACGCATTTCACCCACCATGATCACGTCCGGATCGGCGCGCAGAAACGACCGCATGGCTGCTGCAAAATCGAACCCGATTTTGGATTTGACCTGCACCTGACGCAATCCTTTTTGCGTGATTTCGACAGGGTCCTCGGCCGTCCAGATTTTGGTTTCGGTTTTATTGATATACGCCAGGGCCGAATGCAACGTCGTGGTTTTACCCGAACCGGTTGGCCCGCACACCAGAATCAGACCGTAAGGTTTGACGACAGATTGCAAAAAAGTATCGTAATTGCGTTCGGAAAAGCCCATCTTCTCGAGCGGAAGGGGTTCCCCGGCAGCCAGAATACGCATAACGACATCTTCCATGCCACCCTGGGTGGGGACGGTCGCGACACGCAGTTCGATGTCCTTGCCGCCATACTTCTTGAATTTGATCTTGCCATCCTGAGGCAGCCTGCGCTCGGCGATATCCAGATCGGACATGATCTTGATACGCGATACGACAGCATTGCGATAGGCAAAAGGTATGGTCTGGTAAATGGTGCAGGCACCGTCCACGCGGATGCGAACCATGGTATTTTGTTTGCCGGGATAGGGTTCGATATGAATATCGGACGCATTGCGGGCGTAAGCGTCGAGGATGATCTTATTGACCAGCTGCACCACGGCGCTGTCTTCTTCGCCGACGCCCGATTCGGCGTCTTCGATCTCATGGGTCTCATCCTGCAACTGCGACAAGATATCGTCGATTTCCGCCATTTCCCGTTCGTCGGCAGTGAAAAGCTTGATAAAATCGAGAATATCTTGTTTGAGGGCTACCGCGAACTTGAGTTGGCGACCGGGAAAAAGCGCTTTGATCTCATCGATGCGTTTCAGGTCGTGAGGGTCGTCAATGGCCACGACCGGCTGATTGCCTTCACTTCTCAGCGGCACCCATATGTTGTTGCGCATGAAAGGCACTTTAAGGCCGGCCAGAATATCCCCGGGAATGGGGTAAGTGTTGTTATAAGCCACGAACGGCACTTTGAAATAGCGCGCCAGGGATTCACCCAATTCGGATTTGGGTACTTTATACTCGCGTATCAGTACACTTTCGACGGCCTCCTTGCGTTGACGCGCGTCGACAACGGCTTTGACCAGCTCTTTCTGGGTTACCAGATGATTTTCAAGGAGATAGTCGAATTTGGTGGCGCGGCCCGAGCGCACCGCCATGCGTTTCTGATTATAAAGAGCGATGCCGATGATCTTGGCCAGATCGACGACCGCCTTCTCATCTTTTTCGCTGAACTGTCCGCCGATTTTTCGGTTGATGAGCTGAAAAGCCCCCATCAGGTACTTTTGAAAAATGATGGGGCAGACCAGCACCTGTTTGGTTCGCTGACCCGTTTTCTGATCCCAGCTCTTGTCAAAACGCAGATTCTCGTCGATTTCCGACAACTTCGAATCATCGTAAACATCGGCGATGTTAACCAGTTTTTGAGTCAGGGCTGAATACCCTGCAAGAGAATCTTTGGAAACCGGTACGCGGATTTCGGCAATTTCGTCACCGGATTTGAAGCGGGAAACCAATTCACGCTTGACACCGTCAATCACATAGACCGTCATGCGCTCAGCGGAGAAAAGGGAGGTGATTTCGGGTTTCAGATTGAACAGCGTGTCATCCAGATTCGAAGCGGCATTAATTTTATTGCCGATCTCCTGCAACCGGGTTCTGTCGACCTCCGAAGCCAGATGCGCGCCACCGTTACCTAAACCGGACAGCGTTTGGGATGCTTTCTGCATAGTGTAATCCTACCTGCACGACAATACCATTGGCGGCTCGGTTTATTGAGAGAAAACCTGCGTCGCTGGCTTCATGATGACGCTTTGAAGAAAACAAAGATTTTCCGAGCGCCACCACCGATCAGGATGACGCCGATCAGATAAAAACAAAACCGAATGAATCCCTGAGCGCTTGCAAAGGTCCCTAATTGTTCTAATTGGGGCATCACCTGCGGTATGCGCACGAAAACGCCAATGCCCGCCAGCAGCAAGGCTATTCCCCAAATCAACTGAGGCGTGCTTCGGGATGATGTTTTTTTTGGGTCCACCGTAAAATCACCTTTAACAGACTGGTTTTCATGAAAATATGTGTGGTGTGCAACGGCACTATAACTGAACCGGAACGCGAAAGTCAATTGTTAGATCTTAATTTTCATAACAGCTACAGTGTCTTATCGCCAACCGCCCTGGTTGTCCACCCAACACCGTTTTCCATAACAAGATATCGGCATTTGCATTCAAAAAGTTAATTTAAAATCCACCGGGTCATCTTAGGGTCCAAAACAAAAGAGGTGAGCCGCCCGGCTCACCTCACTTTCACCCTAAACATCCGTTGTTAGAACATAAAGTTGCGGAACCGATGATGATTTCCGCAGAGCATAACGAAATATTACATAGTGTATAAGCGACTGCCGCCGATGATCGTAAAGCCCTGGGAGCTCAGTAGATCAATGGCGGCGGGCACATTGTCGAAACGAAAAATCATTATGGCATTCTGTCCCGAGTTTCGGACATAGGCGTACATGTATTCGACGTTGATGTCATTCTTCTTCAACATTTCCAATATTTCATGCAAACCGCCGGGGCGGTCGGCCACTTCGACCGCCACGACATCGGTCTTGCCGACCGTAAAGCCGTTGTTCTTCAGAGCGCTAACCGCTTTTTCATTATCATCGACGATCAAGCGCAACACGCCGAAATCCGATGTGTCTGCAAGTGCCAAGGCCCTGATGTTGATCCCTGTTTCGGCCAGAATACCTGTTACTTCGGACAAGCGTCCGGATTTGTTTTCCAGAAAAACGGATATTTGTTCTACCTGCATTCGTGCCCTCCCCTCTTACGGTTAAACCGATTTCAAGGATGGATCGCATGTGTGATCCGATGCCCCTTAGAGTTTGCGATTGTCCACAACCCGTACGGCCTTACCTTCGCTGCGGGTAATACCCTTGGGCTCCACCAGTTTGACTTTGGCGGATACGCCTAAAAGTTCCTTGATGCTCTTCGATATCGTCTTTTCCACCGCCTGCAAGCGTTTCACTTCATCGGAAAACATTTTTTCACTCACTTCCACCCGAACCGTGAGCACATCCAGAGGACCTTCGCGATCGACGATCAACTGGTAATGGGGCGTTACGCCTTGCGTATCCATCAATACGCTTTCAATTTGGGACGGGAAGACATTGACGCCACGGATGATCAGCATATCGTCGCTGCGCCCCGTGACGCGACTCATGCGGACATGGGTACGCCCACAGATACACGGTTCGGGATTCAGGGAGCAGATGTCGCGTGTGCGGTAGCGAATGACCGGAAAGGCCTCCTTGGTGACAGTCGTAAATACAAGTTCGCCCACTTCGCCATAAGGCAGCGGTTCCAACGTATCGGGGTCGATTATTTCGGGAATGAAGTGGTCTTCAAAAATATGCAGCCCCTTCTTGGCTTCCTTGCACTCGATCGCCACGCCGGGTCCCATGACCTCGCTCAAGCCATAGATATCGACCGCCACCAGGTTGAGCTTGCGCTCGATTTCAGCCCGCATCGTTTCAGACCAGGGTTCGGCGCCGAAAATGCCGTGTCTGAACTTCAGATCCTTGAACGAGACGCCCATCTCTTCGCACACTTCGGCAAGGTGCAGGGTATAGGAGGGCGTGGCCGTAATGATTGTCGGCCCGAAATCCTTCATGATCATGACCTGCCGGCGTGTGTTGCCCCCCGACACGGGAATCACCGAGGCCCCCAGCATTTCAGCGCCGTAATGCACGCCCAGACCGCCGGTAAAAAGACCATAGCCGTAAGCGTTATGAATGATATCGCCGCGTGTGGCGCCCCCGGCCATCAGCGACCGCGCCATGAGGCCGGCCCAAGTCTGAATATCCCGCGCCGTGTATCCCACGACGGTGGGTTGACCGGTCGTGCCCGACGATGCATGGATGCGCACCACGTGGTCCATGGGGACCGCGAACATGCCGAACGGATAATTGTCGCGCAAATCCTGCTTGGTGGTAAACGGCAGGCGTTTGAGATCGTCGAGGGATCGAATGTCAGCCGGAGAGATCCTGGCTTGCTGAAACTTCCCACGGTAAAATTCCACGTTGGCATAGACCCGCTCGACGGTGGTCTGAAGTCGGCGCAACTGGATAGCCTCCAGCGCCTCGCGCGGCATGGTCTCGTATTCCATGTTGTAAATCATCGGAACGAACCTCCTTGTCCTACTGCATCATGATCGTCAGCAATATATTCTGTGATAGCTATCTCTGCGTGAATTCGCGAACCACCAAGGGCAATGTGCCCTAACCGCAGCAGGAACCCTCAATCGGTCAACCCGCCCTTGAAGTCCGCTTTACGTTTTTCCAGAAAAGCGGCCGTGCCCTCCTTGGCATCAGCGCTGGCGAAACAAAGTGCAAAGGCGTCCGTTTCCATGCGCAACCCCGAGGCCAGATCGACGCTTAACCCCTGGTTGACGGTCTGTTTGATGGCACGCAGCGCGACCCTGCCCTTGGATGCCATCTCGCGGGCGCAGGCCATAACCTCGTCCATCAGGGTGCCGGCGGCGGTCACGGTATTGACGATGCCCAGGCGGCGGGCCTCTTCGGCTGAAATCATTTTGCCGGTATAGAGCAGTTCCTTCGCCGCTCCAGGTCCGATCATACGCGGCAATCGCTGGGTGCCGCCGTATCCCGGAATAATCCCCAGTTTGATCTCCGGTTGCCCGAAAGAAGCATTTTCGGCGGCATAAATAAAATCGCAGGCCATCGCGATTTCCAATCCGCCGCCCAATGCAAAGCCATTGACCGCGGCAATCACGGGTATGGGCAATTCAGCCAGTTTGTTGATCACCGACAAACCTCTGTGGATGAACACTTTGGCCTTGAGGGTATCGAGGCGGGCGAGTTCGTTGATATCGGCGCCGGCCACGAACGCCTTGCCACCCGTGCCGGTGAGCACCAGGACCCGAACGGCCTCATTGGATACAACCTCTTCCAGTGCTTGTGAAAACTCGTTCAGAAGTTCGCTGTTCAGTGCGTTCAAGGCCTTGGGTCGATTGAAGGTAATCGTTTGAACGCCCTGCGCGGTTGTTACAACAAGCGTGTTATATGCCATTTTCTCCTCCTCACCGGACTTTGCCCAAAAGTCTTCGACAGAGATAAAGGGTTATCCTTGTTCGTTTGGGTCTGTTGGATGGCTGATGGCCATAGGATGAATATCTTCGATATACCGTTTAATACCGTCCACGATCCCCTGACACAAATGATCCTGATAATCTGCTGAGATCAAACGACGGCATTCCTCTGCATTGCTGATAAACCCGGCTTCGAATAAAATCGACGGCATCTCCGCCCCCAACAGAACATAAAAGGGGGCCTTTTTGACGCCTTTATCGCGGATTGCGCCGTTCAATTTTTTCATTCGGGTAAGCGCCCCCTGCTGTACATAGCTGGCCAGGCGCGTGGATTCGGTGACTTTGGCATTTTGCATGAGATCTTTCAAGATCGAATCCAGATCGCTGATGTTTTTCGTGGAGGTGGCATTTTCACGTGCCGCCACCCGGATCGATTCGTCATCGGTGGCCAGGTTCAAAATGAACGTTTCGACTCCGTGCGCTTTCGGGTTGGGCGAGGCGTTGGTGTGAATGGATACGAACAAATCGGCGTACTTGGTGTTGGCGATGGCGGTCCGTTCTTCAAGACTCAGATATGAATCGCTGTCCCGCGTCAAAACCACATCACAGTTGAGTTCGCTACGTATCTTTTTGGCCAGCTTCTGACTGATTTGAAGAACGATATTTTTTTCGTGCACGCCCTTGATTGCGCCGGGTGCCCCGTAGTCCTTGCCACCATGACCGGGATCGATGACAATCCGCCGCACGCCCAATGCCAGTTGTTTGGCGATAGCGCCGACAGGCAGTTTCTTTACAGGACCGGCGGGGTTTGAACTCGCGATCCGCGGCGGATCCAGGATAATGGGTGCCGCATTGTCGATATCTGCGCCCCACACGTCCAGCACAATGCGAAACGGATTTTTCAATGAAAAAACCTTATAGGTTTTTGAAGACTTGATATCCACCACCACGCGCACTGTGTCCGATGTATACTGACCCGCACGTGCATCGCTGAGCAGGTTGTCGTTGATGGGAATCACCTTCTGCAGCTCTTGGCTCAAGCGGCAATGGTTCATATCGATGTATATGCGCTGCGGTTTTCCGCTGGATGGATCTTCGCGCAAATCATTATAGGTAAATGTCGTGTCGGCGGAGGCATCGATGACCACGCGCGTATAACGCGGGTTCGACCAGAAACGCAGGCTTTCGACCACCGCCGGGTGTTCGGCAGAACTGATTTGAGTTACGTTTTGAACTGCTGGGCGATTGGCATCACTTGAGAGGATGATCTGCGCAATCGCGTCCTCGTCGGGCATGGAGATACCGTCGTCCAACTGCAATCGCGCTTTTTCAACCAAAGGACTTTGCGGGAAGAGTTTGATCAACTCTTGAAAAGTCTTTTGTGACTGCAGACGATCGACAGGGTTGCGCGACCATTTGTACATGCCGGCATAATCTTCGGCCATACCCAGCAGGGCTGCGGGTGCCAGTGGACCATCGGGAGCGGATTGATAGGTTTGTCGATAGGCATTGATCGCGTTGAACCATTGGTCGCGTCTCTTTTGCAGCGCCGGCTTTTCTTGAAGACGCTGATCGAAAACTTTGGCCTTTTTATACCATTGATCGGCTTTGGATAGACGATCTGCGGTATTCGGCGCATCCGTTTTGCGCTGCGCGTCGCTTTTACTACTGCTCCTTGGAGGCGTTGACGCGGAAGAGCCGATCTTGGCTTCAGTTTTCACATTTGCACCCGGTGCGGCCCGCAATGCTTCGGCAGCATTGACCGCGCGCGCGCGATAGCTGGTGCTTGAAAAATTACGTACAATGGTATTCAGCAGATCAAGTCCTTCCAACCGATCGCTTTCCAACTTGAAACGCTTGTGCAACTCGCCATGGAGTAATCCGGCCCGATAAAGGCAGGCAGCGGCCCAAGGCCCTTTGGGGTCTTGGTGATAAGCGGCATTAAATTTTTTAATACAATTCAGCCACTGATCACGCGATTTTTGCAACTGGGGGCTTTTGGTGACTTCCAGAACACAACGTTCGGCCTCATGATACTTGGATTGGGCCGGGGTAACGGACGCGGACCAAGCCGGCATACCGGCGATGATGAGCGGCAGCACACAGGCAATCATCCAAAACAGTTTTTGCAGACGATTAATGGATGCCATTTGCCCTACTATAGGTTTTGGACCGAATTCATGCGATCGCGTACTGCCTGCTCGTACACGCGTGTCTTCCCTTTGAAAACCCGTTTGAATAGAAAAACATGTGACGCTTGCAATGTCAATGCGCCTTCTTGGCCTTGTGCTGGTAACTCTGCAGAATATTCAGGGCTTCGATGGGCGTGATTGAATTTAAATCAAGGGCTTGCAAAGATTCGACGATCTTCGTTTCCACCGGCTGAAAAAGATCCAGTTGAACCGGCTGCGACTTGGTTTTTCCAGCTGAGGCCCGTGGATCAGCCAGCCCGCTGCCTTTCGGCCCATGGCTTTCAACACGTTCCAATATTCTTTTGGCCTGATCGATGACAGCTTCGGGAATACCTGCCAGACGTGCCACCTGGATGCCATAACTGCGATTGGTCCCGCCGGGAACCAGTTTACGCAGGAAAATAATTTCGTCTTGCCACTCTTTGACTGCGATATTGAAGTTCTTGACCCGGACTTTGGTGTGGGCCAGCTCAGTCAGTTCATGATAATGCGTGGCAAACAACGTCTTGACACCTTTTTCTTTTAAATCGTGTAGATATTCCACCACTGCCCAAGCAATGCTCAACCCGTCGTATGTGCTTGTGCCGCGACCGATTTCATCCATGATCACCAGGCTGTCGGCAGTGGCATTGTTGAGAATATTGGCGGTTTCTTCCATCTCCACCATAAAGGTGCTCTGGCCTGCCGACAAATTGTCCAACGCGCCCACACGCGTAAAAATACGATCGGTAACAGCAACATTCGCTTCGACTGCCGGAACGAACGCCCCCATTTGCGCCATGATCACAATCAAGGCAACTTGGCGCAGAGCAGTGGATTTTCCGGCCATATTCGGACCGGTAATCACCAAAATCTGATTGGCCTCGTTATCAAGCGTAATACTGTTAGGAACAAAGCGTTCGCCATGCAGCACTTTTTCGACTACCGGATGGCGACCGTCTTGTATGGCAATCACCCCCTGCGTATTGATCCCCGGACGGGTATACTCATTATGATCGGCCACTTCGGCTAAGGCCAGCAGACAATCCAAACGCGCGATGAAGCCGGCCGCTGATTGTATGGCGGCGCCGTTGGCGCTTACCTGCTCGCGGACCTGATTGAAAATATCCAACTCGAGGCTGCAGCGCTTCTCTTCTGCACCCAACACGCTGGTCTCGAATTTCTTCAGTTCATCGGTGATATATCTTTCGGCATTGACCAATGTCTGTTTGCGTACATAATGCATGGGCGTCTGTGCGGCCTGCGCTTTGGATACTTCAATGTAGTACCCGAATACTTTGTTAAAACGCACTTTTAGCGTGCTGATACCCGTGGCCTGCCTTTCGCGCCCTTCCAACTGGGCCAAAAAGCCCTTGGCATCCCGTGAAATCTGTATCAATTCGTCCAGTTCGGTATTGAAGCCTTTTTTGATCATGCCGCCTTCGTTGATGCCCGGCGGTGCGTCTTCACTGATGGCGCTTTCGATTTGCACACACAAGATGTCCAATGCCGCCAATGCTTCTGATGGCAAAGCACAACGGTACAGGTCACTGTTGAACGCTTTGAGTTCACTCCAAATTGCCGGCAGCGTCTTCAACGAGCGGCCGAGCGCCAGCAGGTCGCGCGCATTGGCATGCCCCATCACGATTCTGCTGTGCAGGCGTTCCAGGTCGTATACGTCGGAAAGCGCCCCTGCGATGCGCCTGCGCGCGTCGCCCTCGGCAAGCGCTTCTTCCACGGCATCCAGGCGCTGACCGATCTTTTCAGGTGACAGCAATGGATAGCGCAGCCACTGTTTGAGCAGTCTTCCACCCATGGCGGTGGCAGTGCGATCGAGAATGCCGATCAAAGTACCATGACGCGAACCGTTGCGGATGTTCTTTTCCAATTCCAGGTTCTGCCGGCTCATGTGATCGACAATCAAATGCGCTTCCATACTGTATGGTTCAATGCGCTGAAGGTGTGTCACCGCCTGTTTCTGCGTCTCTTGCACATAATACAGCAAAGCCCCGGCTGCGCCCAGGCCGGCCGTCATGTCTTGGCAGCCGAAACCTTCCAGGGACCTTGTCTTGAATTGTTCAATCAGTCGCGTACGTCCCTTGTGAACATCGAACACATTTTCTTCCAGACGATTGACTATCTGCCCATCCAGCCTGGATAGCATTCGATCGATCCAGTTCTCCGCTTTCAACGTCACCGGCAGCAGCATTTCCCGTGGCGCTATACGCTGGATCTCTTCCAGAATCTTGGTTGGATGAACGGATTCCACCACTCTGAACAAACCAGTGGAAATATCCAGACAAGCCAGACCGATGGTGGTATGATTTTGCGCCAGTGCAGCCAGGTAATTGTTGGCCTTTGCATCCAGGAGTTCATTTTCAACAAGCATGCCCGGTGTCACCACCCGCACGACTTCTCTTTTGACCAATCCTTTAGCCAGGCCTGGGTCTTCCACCTGATCACAGATGGCCACCTTGTGGCCGTTTTCAATCAGCCGCGCAATATAGGTTTGCGCTGCCCTGTAAGGCACACCGCACATAGGCACGGGTTGGGAATCGTTTTTATTGCGCGAAGTCAAAGTGATTTCGAGCACCCGCGATGCCGTCAAGGCATCTTCGAAGAACATTTCATAAAAATCTCCCATACGATAAAACAGGATAGCATCCTTGTGCTGCGCCTTGATGCACAAGTACTGCTGAATCATGGGGGTGGATTTCGGTGCATTCATGGTTGCGGGATTTTCCGTGCGATCGACCGCCGGAATAGGCATAGGGGGTGAAATACGCTACGGCTTAGGCATTTAGATGCTGGATGCCTGCGCTGCTTCGGTCTCGATCGGTTCCGGGATGATTGCTTGTGCCGGCTTCGACTTCAGCGCATCGACATCTTTTTTCATGGCGTCAATGGAACCCTGCTGTACTTGAATGGTTTGCTGCAGTTTTTTAATGGTTTTACCTGCTTTGTAGCGATCCGCCAGACTGGACAGATATGCCATCAACCATCCGAACAGCAAAAAAGCCACGAAATAAACAGCGCTGGGCAAGGCCAGCGACTGGTATCCGGTGGAAAACAAGGAAAGACTCAAGCTATGTTTGGCAAGGAAAAAATCCTTGTTCTGGTACATGAGCAATCCGAGGAAAGCGATAATCACAAGCCACAGGACAACTTTAACCTTTTTCATGCGCGTGCCTCCCTATCCATTTGCCGACGGGCATCAAATCGGCCTGATGTCTACATTTTCCGCCGTTAAAACTCAACCTTTTTGTTTCATAAACCCAGGGTAACCGAATTGGGTTTTCAGCTCTTTAAGACCCGCGTTCGACGCACAGCCTTGATCAAGTGGACCAATGGTCTTTACACGCACCGGGCGAACACAAGGTTCCCCCCCTACAAGTAGAACGATATTCCGTTTCTGAAATGCGCGCCCATACGCAAATGCGCCGACCCTGTTCATAAACCCATCGAGCTCACAGGTCGACCATTTCGATCTGGCCCCAAGCGGCCATTTTTTCACCAACGATGACCAGAATACCCTGCAGCCCCGGTATGGTCCGTCCCCAGGCGATGGCCAAGGGGGCATCTGCCGACGTGTTCACGCGGTTGCCCAGGGCCGTTGCCGCGGCATCGGCCAAGGCGCAGGAATGGCTCAATACACAAACCGCATCCGCCTTCCCGAAGCTGCGCGAGTGACCGACCGTTCCGGATGAGGTGCAGACCGCCTGAATGCCGGTATCCGGTAAGATACGCAAGCCGATTTTCATACTCAGGGGCGAAGACCCGGCAAAAAGCCCAACCGTCAACGGCCGTCGTACGGATAAGAAAATATCCCCGCCGTTTTCGATAACAACTTCCGCGCATGACGTCAAAAGCCGCTGCCCCACCTTCTCTGAAACGGCTCCGGCTACGGCCGCCATAGGACCTACACCAACGGCCCGGCCGGCTCGGATCATATCACGAACGATGCCCGGCGCAAACGCATCGTCCGGGTAATCCTTAAGGGTGTGTAAAAACAAAGGGTGCTGGTGAATATAGGCTTCCAGGTAGCCGCGCTGTTCGATCAGCACATCCCGGGCGACATCCACCTGCGGCCGGTCACTGTAAATGTTCAAATCGGTCTGTTGCACCACGACCCGATAGGCTTCCAGATGCCCGCGCACACGCTGACGGTAAAAGCGTTCCGCATACCCGGCCGTCTTGCTGGACTCAGACATCCATCACCTCCGGCCGCAAATGGGCCGGACACTGTAACAAAAAATAACGATCGGTCATGCCTGCGATAAAATCACGCACGATCTCGGCCGGTTGATGGCTCTTTGGGTAATCGGGCGCCATATCGGCCAAAAAACCGATGAAAATTTTTGAATTCTGCTGGCCGCTTTGCAGATCCGACAGATAGGTTTCAAAAAGAATGTCGAACAAGGCATGGATGCTATCGGAGTGTTTTTTGATGGCTGGATTGAGGTAGATATCGCTCAGGTTGAATGCCTTCAACGCCTTGAGCGCCTTGGAAACCCGGTCGCTGAGAGCGATGTACGGTTTACCATGACTGCAATGGATGATATCGGTCACCAAATTGTAGACAATCGTCCCGTTGGTGTTGCCCAGAACTGATACGACGTCGGCCGGAATCTGATCGCGACGGATGACCTTGAGCCGAATGGCATCTTCCAGATCACGACCGATATAGGCGACGGTGTCGGCCATACGCACTACGCAGCCTTCCAGGGTCATGGGCATAAGGGCATAGCCGTCATCAGCTTTCTTGGCGGCAATCTCGCGCGCCAGCGTGTCGAAGCTCTTTTTTTCCCTGGGCTGCAGGACCTGGTTGTGGATTTCGCCATCGTGACACAGAATGCCATCCAAGGTCTGCAGGCAAAGATTCCATCCCCTGCCCTTGCGCTCCACCCGATCGAGAAACTGGATGCTTTGCACATTGTGCGAAAAGTTCCCGATGCCGGCCTCCTGGCACAACTTGCTGAGATAGCGCTCACCGTCATGACCGAATGGCGTGTGGCCGATATCGTGTCCTAAAGCGATGGCCTCGATCAAGTCTTCGTTCAGGCGGAGAAAACGACCAATCGTCCGGGCGATTTTTGAGACCAGTTGAACGTGCAACACGCGGTGGGTGATATGATCGTTGCGAATCAGGTAAAAAACTTGAGTTTTGTCGATGTAGCGGGCATATGCCCGTGAATGTAAAATGCGATCCGCATCGAGCGCATAGGCTTGGCGGTAGCCGGATCGCACTTTTTCTTCCGGCTGGCGCCGTCGGGCCGTTCGACTCAAAGCCGCCAATGGGGAATAGATCGCACTCTCGCGCCGATTCAAACCTTCCTTCAAATCGGCCAGCGTCCTCAGTATCTCATCCGATGAAGTCATCATTGTTTTAAGGACGAAAGCATCCTTTCAACCACATTTTCCAAGGCATTGACAAACTGGGGTGCAGCCGAATGCAACTGCAGTGGTTTTCCGTCATCGAAAGCTTTGACCACCTGGGGATCGAAAGGCAGCCCGCCCAGATACGGCACTTCCATCTGCGTCGCAGTCGTTTCGCCGCCGCCGCTTTTGAACAAGGCAATGGGTTTTCCGCAGCAAGGACATGCGAACGGCCCCATGTTTTCGATCAAACCCAATATCGCCAGGTGTACGGAGTGGCAAAAATTAATCGATTTGCGCACATCGGCCAGGGCGACTTCCTGAGGCGTGGTGACAATAACAGCCTTGGCATCGGCAATGGTCTGGGCAACGCTTAACGGCTCGTCCCCCGTTCCCGGAGGCGCATCGATAATCAAAAAATCCAGTTGCCCCCATTCCACATCGCCGACAAATTGCCGGATGACTCCGGTTTTGGCAGGTCCGCGCCAAATGACAGCTTGATCGCGATTTTGCATGAGCGACTGCATGGAAACGATTTTGAGCCGATTGTTTACCTTCTTGGGGATGACTTTCTGCTCGGTACTGATTTCCAGAAGTCCCTGCACACCCATCATGCCAGCCAGGCTGGGGCCATGGATATCCACATCCAGTAAACCGACCTGATAGCCTTTGGCGGCCAGCACCACTGCAAGCCCGGCCGAGACGCTCGATTTGCCAACGCCGCCCTTGCCGCTCATCACCATGAGTTTGTGCTTGATATGGTCCAGAACGATGCTGATTTTTTTATCATCCTGCGCCTGGGCCGAATGACCGCAAGACCGGCCCGGACCGTTGGCGTTTTCATCTTTGGTTGTCATCAGTATTTCTCCCGCGTTTTTAATGCATAACCGCCTATAACAGGAATAACTGCCGCTTGCAAGAAAAGGGAATATCGTAATAACTTTCACTATCAGTGTGAGATTTTCTCTCGAACCCGCATCATCCAACGTTTTGCATGCGTGCCTTGCCAATAGATTCGTTTACATTCCGGACATTCTTTGAACAAGCAATGCTGCTGCCACGTATAATCGGGAACACGGCCTTGCGCTTTATCTTTAGGCACGGCCGTAAGCAAACGATTACACAAGGCGCAGCGGGTCAGCGGGTGCAGGTCTTTGAATTGCAAATGAAGCTCGGTGAACACCTGAAGCATTTGATCGGAAGGATCGTTTGCACGGATGAAGATCACCTGAGCGTCACCAATCGTTTTTTTTACCCGAACACTGCGTGTGAGAATAATGCGATGGGGGGCGGCCAGCATATTCAGCCGAGCGGCATCGGGCGGCCGGGCGTCCAGAAGCGTGTCGAAACCGGCTAACCGCAGGTATTTGACCAGTTTTCCAAGGGTGCTATCCGCTGCGAACAGTAACGATAAGGGTGCTTGCACCGGCTGCCTCGCATCCGTCCGTTTGGACGTGGCGCCATGACGCCAAAGGATATTATTTTGGCACGCTGTCCGTTCGAAAATTCTCAGGCAACACCAACGTGAAGGTATCCGCGGGCACGGAGATATCGGGCCAGTAGCGTTCGACGGTGATTGTAATACGAACCCCGTTGGCGGCAAGGATTGTCGCTTTGCGCGGCAGGATATACGGCCCGACGGTTTGCCAGTCAATCCACGTCATCGCATAGCGCATTTCATTCTGACGATCATCATAAAGGGTGAGCGTTTCGATACGCTCGCACGATCCAGAGTGAAGCTGGGCCAGGCGTTCGTGCCACCGGTTTTTCAATAGCACTGTGCATTGTTCTATATCGTCGCGGACAGCCTGTGCGGCCGCAAAATCCGGTAAAGGCGGACGCCCGATCAGCACGGACAAAAGGTCCTCGACCCCCAGGGGGATACCGATGAGCGGCTCCAATGCGCCGCTGGATGGCTCCAGATGACGGATGACATGCTCTTGCATGGAAATCAACGTGATTTTTTCACCATCGCTGGCAAGGCTGAACAGCGGCTGACCGATCGTGTTGAGCAACTCCACCCGTAAGCGGTCAGGAAGGACGGCCGCGAACGCGGCTCTGCCCCGCATGGATCGGCCCTGTGCTTCAATTTGGAGTTGCATCAATCCTTTGAAGCTTTTCAGGCCGCTATTGTTTTGCATCCAGCGCCCGACCATCTGTTGCGCAACGGCATCGTTCTGGGGGGGCTGCGTCAACCAGGCACACCCATTGAGCATGGCGGCGCTTAGCAGGAAAAGACCGACAAGCACGTATAAAGGCCGCTGACCGGAAAGATATTTCATTGTTTCGGATTGAGAGAGCGGATCTTTTGTTGCAATTGTCCGTCTTCTTTTTTCATTTCCAGGGAGCGTTTGTAGTACTTTAAAGCTTTATCCTTGCTGTTCAATTGTCGATGGACATCGCCCAGATGCTCCAGGATGACCGGATCGTCGGGAACCAGTTTCTCTGCTTTCGTCAACCACTTTAAAGCCTCTTCAAATCGCCCCTGCTTGAAATACACCCATGCCAGACTGTCGGTGATATACCCATCATCCGGCTTTTTTTGGAGTGCATTTTGAATCAAGGCTTCAGCCTCGTTCAAATGGATCCCCATATCCGCATAAGTGTACCCCAGGTAATTGAGCGCCTCGGTGTCTTCGGGCTGAAGTTCCAGCACACGTTTGATAGATGCGATCGCTTCGTGCCTGCGCCCCAACTTGTCATTGATGACTCCCATGCGAAAATGCAATCGGGCATTGCGCTCGTCATTGGCCAGCCCTTTTTTCAGCGCAACGATGGCTTCTTCATATTGTTCGAGCTCTTCATAGAACGAGCCGATAAAAAGATAATATTCCGCGTTTTGCGGATCATTCGCCGATGCCGTTTGCATCACTTCGATGGATTGGTCCATTTTGCCCGATTCGCGCAACAATAAGGCTCTGTGCACAACTGCGTTTGTATAGAAACGCGAATCGGGTGCAACGTGTGCCAGATGGTTCAACGCATCGGCGACCTGCTTCATTCCGTCGTAGGCCACGCCAGCCATGAAATGCAGATCGGAATTGTCGGGCGCGCCGGCCAGCATGCCTTCGATCGCCCAGGAGGCCGGCGTATATTTTTTGGTTTCAACATAGTTTTCAAACAAGTAGGTCAGAATACCGTTGTCGTTTTCACTGCGGCGACCTAAATCCAGAAGCAGCGGCAAACCCTTATCCGGCATGCCAATTGACCGGTAATGCAGCGCAAGATCCAGGGAAGCCATGACATTTTCAGGATTATAGTCCAGGATGTCCTGATAGATCTGGATCACTTCGGCTGAACGTTTCTGTTCTTCGTAAATTTTTACCAACTCGAAACGGGGTTCCTCCAGAGAGGGTTCCAATTCGAGCGCGCGTCGGAACGCGCTTTCCGCTTGATCGGTTTTTTCAAGCGCCGACAATACTTTTCCACTGAAGTAATGAGCGGCGTAGGAATCCGGAAACCGATCGGTCATGTGCCGAAAAACCCGTTCGGCATTGGCCAGGTCGTTTTCCGTCCAGTAAATGCGTCCCAGATACAGATATAGGTTCGGATCTTGAGGGGCCTTGACGATGGCGCGCTCAAAAAGAACACGCGCGCGGGCCAGATCCTCGCGTTGCTGGTAGATGCGACCAGCCAATATCAACGCCTCGGTGTGGTCAGGGTGGTCCGTAAGCACCTGTTCAATCAGCAAGAGTGCTTTATCGAAATTCTTCAAAAGTACATACAGGTTGGCCGACTCGAGCTTGACGGTAGCCGACTGCGGATCATGATACATCGCTTTTTCCAGCAGCCACTGGGCCTCGTCCACAGCTCCGTTTCTGAGCTTCATCTGGGCGGCACTGAAATAATAATAAGCAGCACCATCACCGCTTTGCTCAGCCGCGCGCGCCATGTCGGGAAGGTCGGGGGTCGGTCCAGGACCCAGTCCACCCCCCCGGCAACCGATGCCGGTCAACGCCCATATCAGAAAAATCGTAACCCCTGCTATTCTCAATTGCATTGTCTATTTTCCAATGAAGCGGAAGTCGCCATCCCCTTCATCCTGGTTGTCCCCGGTACTGTTTACCGTGTACGCGTCATGCTTCTTTGTGGGTGTAAGCTTCAAAGTCCGGAATTTCATTTCTGAAAAAATCACGCATTTTTTTGATGACATTTTTTTCGATCTGGCGGACGCGTTCTCTCGATATGTTGTAGCGATCCCCGATTTCCTGCAATGTTACCGGAGCATCCGAAAAAATACGTTGATCGAAGATCTCCAGTTCCCTTTCGGTCATTTGTTCCCGGAATTCGGACACCTTGTTGTGCAGCAGCACTTCGATCTCTTTTTTGGCCACCCGATCTTCGGCTGAAGCGGCATTTTCACTAACGAATTCGATGCGCCCGGTATCGGAGCCGTCTTTAACGGGCGAATCCAGCGAAACATCCCATCCGTCCAATCGTTGATCCATATCGATAATTTCACGCTCCGAAACGCCCAGACGTTGCGAGAGCAGTTTCGGCTTTGGATCGAAGCCTTGTTCGATCAGGCGTTGCTTTTCTTTTTTCAGCTTAAAGAACAGCTTGCGCTGACCTTGGGTTGTGCCGATTTTCACCAGGCGCCAGTTGTCCATAATGAATTTCAGAATATAGGCTTTAATCCAGAATGAGGCATAATAGGAAAATTTGACATTTTTGTATGGATCAAATTTTTTTACGGCCTGCATCAATCCGATATTGCCTTCCTGAATCAAATCCAGCAGGTTCTGCATCCAGACTCTTTGAAACTCAAGGGCGATTTTGACCACCAGGCGCAGGTTGGAAGTGACCAGTTGGTAAGCGGCTTCCATGTCATCCTCTTCTTGCACCCTGCGCCCCAGTTCGACCTCTTCTTCCCGCGTTAGCAGGCGATACCTGCTGATCTCAGACAGATAACGCTGCAAAGGATCGAATTTGGCCAATGACTTGCCGCTGTCCGTGCGGGCGCTGCGGTTGTCGATAACGGTCTTGGCGTTGGTTTCCTTACGGTTTTCAACTGCCGCGGATGTGTTTTTATTTTTATCCATATTTTGGCTTTCAATCATGTTAGTGGGTTCCGTCTACCAGCATCTTCGCGGGTCCGTATAGATGCCCTTTTTCATAGACATTCCTATGATCCTATGCTAATTGCCGGGCCGTAATGCTCTCCGAGCGCCTGTAGCTCAGATGGATAGAGCAACGGACTTCTAATCCGTAGGTCGCAGGTTCGAATCCTGCCAGGCGCGCCATACCCTCATAAAAAACAGCCATCAAGTACCTTTTCGCCCTACAACGAATGACGATTAGAGGGCTGTCGAAAATTTTAAGCATAGCATACTATCGCCTGCATTTCAAAAAGATATCGATAAGGAACAATTCCGATTTATACCCCGGTAGCGCAATGCTGTCGATAGGCTTTGGACTGCAATTTTATCATTGGGAGACTTTAGGTCCTGCGTCAGAAGGATACGTGACTTGGCGGGAGGTCATCGCAAAGGCCCGAAACTCATCTCTCACCCAGTGATCCAGCACAGGCCCATAGCGGTGGCCCTACTGATCATTCAAAACAGAAATCATGAGAAGGTTGAGACAGAGGCGATGCCCTGTGATGGTGGTTATCAGGTAACCTCCACCAATGCGACGGTGATATTGTCTTTCCCCCCGGCACTGTTTGCCTTCTCGATGAGCTGATCGGCTTTGGAGGCCAGATTCTTTTTTGCCTGAATAATCTCAACGATTTCTTCATCATCGACCAGATCCGTCAGGCCGTCAGAACAAAGTAAAAAAATATCTCCAGCAAAAACAGGACCTTGCAGTGTATCCAAAACAGGCGATGGCCGGACGCCCACCGCGCGCAAAATGACATTACGCATCGAGTGAGAACGAGCTTGTTCAGCCGTAATCAGGCCTTGATCGGTCATATCCTGCACGAGCGAGTGATCTTTGGTCAATTGCATGAAGGTGCCATGGCGCCAACGGTATGTCCGGCTGTCGCCGATATGCCCGATCACGAAATCTGTTCCCGTAAAAGCCAGCATTTCGGCCGTACATCCCATGCCCTTGTGGTCGGGATAACTTTGGACATGCTCGAGAATTCGGGTATTGGCTTGCAGAAACGCGCTCCGCAGGCGGTCGACCATCTCATGGACATTCATGATCCGGGATGCCTCTAAAATTTCCGCTGCGGTCTGAGCGAAAATCTGGCTCGCCATTTCTCCTGCGGCAGCCCCCCCCATGCCATCGGCCACCAAACAATAGCCCGCCTCGGCATTGACCCGGAAAATATCTTCATTGTTGGCGCGTATCCGTCCGGCATCGGTCTTGCCGATCATTTCAAGTTTATGCATGATGGTTGTGGGTTATTTGCATAGAGTGAGCGAAATCGCGTTCCATGGGCGACTTTTCCTTTAACGCATTGAAATGCTGAATGGGCTGCATAGAACCGATGTCACGCGCCAAAGGGGCTTGTGCGAACCACCTGTGATTCCGGCGAAACTGCGAATGAACTTAACTTTAATTTCCAAATAATGTCAATATTGATGATATAAAGCACCCCATAAAACGCACCGGGCGAACCCAAAGTTCGCCTTTCCGGGTGAAACGGGGAATTTTGGACTGCACTCTGTTTTTTTACCGGTTTACTTGGTCTTAACCCAAGCTTTATTATATACATTCGATCCTTGCTTTGAAGGAAACGCGACTTGTTTACAATGCCGTCAAAGTTGACTCTCCTTTGATCATGCAACTTTCGGGACCGAAGGTGGCCTGCCGGTTCGCCAACAAGATGTGTTTGATCCTATGCAAGTTGTTGTAAAAAAAGGTTTTAAATTGGTGTTCGAATATGGTACCTGACTCAACTTTCGGACTGACGTGGCGCAGACCACCGCACGGTTATCTCTTCAGTGTTGAGTCCAGAAAGTTGAGTACCTGATTTATCCTTTACGTTTTTTTTGAGAAATCACATGAAAATTAAAGACATAGGCGGAGAGTTCAACTTAATTGACCGTCTTGCGGCCCTGATACCTGCCGATCATGACGAAATCGTCAAAGGTATTGGTGACGATGCCGCTGTCCTGCGTATAGCGCCGGTGCCGGCGCCCTATCTGCTGGTGACGACCGACACCCTGGTGGAAAAAAAGCACTTCAGGCGCGATTGGTCCACGCCGGAGCAAATAGGGATTAAAGCCGCCGAGTGCAATTTGAGCGATATTGCTGCCATGGGAGGCCAACCCCAGTGGATGGTTGTCTCCATTGTGCTCCCGCCGCACATCGAGGTAGAATGGATCGAAGATGTATACCGCGGCATCGGTCACGCATGCCGGCGCAGTCATGTTGCCCTTCTGGGAGGCGATACGACCCAGGGCAGTGCCACGGTGATTACGATTACCTTGCTCGGTTCGGTGCTTGACGAACACCTCTGCTTGCGCAGCCATGCGCGACCGGGCGATCATCTGATGGTGACCGGATCATTGGGCGCTTCCGCGGCGGCGCTGGCCTTGTTGAGCCGCGGGATGCAACCATCGCCCTACCTGATGGCGAAACACCTCACGCCCTGCAGTCGCCTGGACGTATCAGGAAGAATCGCGCCGCTGGCGAATGCCATGATCGACATCAGCGACGGTTTGGGGCCAGAAGTGCGCCATCTATGCACCCAAAGTGGTGTGGGCGCCCGCATTGCGGCCGCATCCATTCCCTTGCACGACGATGTCAAAGCCGCGGCCAAAGCGCTTGGGGTGGACCCGCTGCAATGGGCTTTGAGCGGCGGCGAGGATTTTGAATTGCTTTTCTCTGTGGCGCCCGACCGTCTGGCGATGTTGAAGCAGGAAGGTTTGCTGTGCCACGAGGTCGGCTGCATCACGGATGAAGCCGACCACGCTTTCTTGATACGCGAGGATAACGAGTGTATTGCCCTTCCGCGCGGATACGATCACTTTCGATAGGACAAAATCACTGTTTCGAAGCCGGTCCGCGTCTTTCCCGGCTGCCTTGGGAGGGCCTCGGCGGCCGCCTGCTGCGTTTGCGCCGAGGGGCGCCGGTACTTTGCCCGGCCGGATCGCGCGGCTTAGGTTTACGTTTAAGCGGAGGCGGCGGAGGCGGCGGTGTCAACCACTCTTCTTCCGGCTGAATACAGGGCAGCTTAAACCCGATCAGGGCTTCGATGGCTGGAATGAAAAAGCTGTCCTCTTCATCGGCAAAACTGATCGATGTGCCGGCAGACCCAGCACGACCGGTACGTCCGATGCGGTGTACATAATCTTCGGGATCCCGGGGCAGGGTGTAGTTGATGACATGATCCATGCCTTCGATATGGATGCCGCGACCAGCCACGTCGGTTGCCACCAGAATGCGGGTTTTACCGGCTTTAAAATCGTCCAGGGTTCGAACCCGAACCCGCTGCCGAACATCACCTGACAATACAGCGCAATCGATTTGATAGCGGGTAAAAAGATCCGCCAGCCGTCGCGTTTCATCCTTGCGATTGCAGAAAACGATAACACGCTCCAGGTTCTTTCGGGTAATAATGTTATACAGCAGCACATATTTGTCTTCGCGGGTCACGATATAGATCAGTTGCTCCACGGTATCGACCGCAACCTGCTGCGGTTCTATCTGCACGGTCACCGGATCGGTCGTCCACTGGGCGGCCAACCGGGTGACATCCGGCGTCAGGGTGGCGCTGAATAGCAATGTCTGGCGCTTTGCCTTGGGAGGTGTCGCGGATATAATTTTACGCACATCTGGAATAAATCCCATATCCAGCATACGGTCAGCTTCGTCGATGATCAGGGTTTCCACCCGGTCCAGCCGCACATCCCCCTGGCGCTTGAAATCCAGCAACCGTCCCGGGGTGGCTACGACGATATCGCATCTGCTCTGCGCAAGTTGCCGTCTTTGTTTTTCAAAATCCATCCCACCGAATACGGGGACGATCCCTATATCCGTGTACTTCGCCAATTGCCGGGCCTCTTCACCAATTTGCATGACCAACTCACGGGTCGGCGCCAGCACTAGAACGCGCGGTGTGCCTTTGCTATCTTTAGGGGGCGGGGGTTCGTTCAGCAAGCGCGTGAGCACGGTGATCAAAAAGGCGGCCGTTTTGCCCGTTCCGGTCTGGGCACGGCCCGTGGCGTCCCTGCGCTTGAGCGTGCTGGGTAAAATTTCGGCTTGGATGGGGGTACAATAATGGAAACCCAGATCGAAAACAGCATGCATGACCGGGTCCGGCAGCCCGAGGTCGTGGAAGCGAACCTTGCCTTCGACCGGCGGCACTTCGAAGGTGGCTGGATCCCAACCGGGTGTGGTCTGATGCTTGGCGGATGGTTGCGAAGCAGCTTTGGAAGCTGGCTGACGGCGGCGAGGCCTGGACGATGCATCGGAGGCGGTGGGATGGACCACCGTAGGGGCCTTTTCATCACAAGGTTGGCTGTTTTCATCCGTACACGCATCTTGTTTCCGGGTGGGGTTCTTGAAAAATGAGGCGTAAAGCCGTTTAAAAAATGTTTTCAATACTTGCATTAAGTCAAGGTCTTTCTCTGGTTTTACCGACACCCGGCGACGGGTTCGGAAGCTTCAATAAAAATTAACTAAGTAGGCCTTCTGCCCGGCTCTTGTCAAGTATCTGTTTCAGATCGTAATTCAGAGCACACGGGGCCAAGCGGACCACGTCAATATGTTCCGCATGCCATGCACGCAAAGCGACGAAAAAGGTAAGCGATCGAATTGAAGCACCACCTCATAGGTCCGGGGAATACGGCCCAACCAAAGCAACTATTCGTATTCGTTGATCTATTGATTCGGTTTCGGATCGTGGACGATCGCATCTGTACACACGAATAAACGAATGACCACTAAAATATGGATTTTGGTCCCGACGAACCCACGTGTGCTAATCCGCGTAGCGATCGGTAAAGATATGCTCAAGCCCACAGAGACTGTAATCGATTTCCATCGACAAAAACTGAGATAATGAATGCAAAGTAACAATGGCGTTTTTATCAGCATCTTCACTGCTCACGCTGTTGATGCGGGCCAGCAACCCTTCATTGACCAACTGAACTTTACTGTAATGATTTTCCAAGCTATTGAAATTGCATTTCATTCCTGCCTGATCCTTGTGCTTGAAATATTGTGCCAGCAGGTACATGGAGGCCGTGCGGACTGTGGTTTCCTCAATGGTCGCGAAAGGCAGATGGAAACGTGCCATGGGTTTTAGAAATTCCATGACTGGACAATCGCTGGTGGCCATGATGACCCCGAAGATAGCCGAAAGGCCTTCCATCACGGAGGTTTTTTTTGAGTAAGTCCGTTCGGCCATTTTGCAGATGACGACACAATCATGGTAGGAAAAAACGTTTTTGAACGTTTCAACCAGTTCCATAATATTGAGCGCTATGGGGCAGTAGGCATAATGCTCGGGCTTGAGAGGACATTCCCGACACTGTTGGTATGTCAAACGCACCCATTCCAATGGTTCGGATACCGATGCCATCGGTATCAGGCTCAACGTTTCGGGATTCAATGCAATAGCATACTCTTTGGAATGACCATTCGGAAAACAAAATTGATAATGAAATTGAAATGGGCTGCGCAGGCTCATGGCAGGATTTTCTTTCCGATATAATAGTAGCACTATGCCATCGAATGGGATGCCGGTTTCAATAAACACGTACCCGCATTTTTAGCTGAAGCGAACGCCATCCACCGGCTTGATCCGGGCGGCCTTGTATGCGGGATAAAATGAAGCGAACATACAAATCGAAAGCGTGCCTCCCACAATCATGGCCAAATCGGCCAGACTGATCTCGACGGGCAATGTCGTCAAAAAATACACATCTCCCGGAAGGTCGATAAACTGATAATGAGAGAGAATCAAACAGAGGATCAGCCCGCCACAGAGGCCCATTAAAATACCTGCCAGGCCGATAACGCCCCCCTTTTTTAGAAAAATAATCTGAATACTGCGATTGCTGGCCCCCATAACCTTCAATATGGCGATATCCTTGACTTTTTCCTTGACCATCATAATCAGGGCACTAGCAATATTGAAGGCGGCCACCAGGATGATCAGCGTCAGAATAACATACATCATCACCTTTTGCATCTCCAGCATGGAAAACAAATTGCGGTGCATCTGCTTCCAATGGGTGGCCCAGTATTGCATACCGAGCGCGGCGGTCACCTCACGAGCGACTTCAGCAACATTGTCAGCATCGCGAATGCGTACTTCGATGCCGGTTGCGATGTCCGGTATCGCAAGCAACTGTTGAAGCCGATCAATATTCATGAACCCTATAGTACCATCATACTGGTGCATGCCGGTTTCGAACAAGCCGACAACCTTGAGCTGTTTCATCCCGGGTAATACCCGCTGATCGCCCTGTTGGGCGTTGACCAGCATGAGAAGCAGACCATCACCAACGGTCACATTCAATTTCTGTGCCAATACTTCACCCAACACGATACCATTTTCATCCTGGGGATTGCCGCCATGTGATAACATTTGCGTCAAGTCGCGCTGCCCGGTGGTCTTCACCTGAACCGTTGAAAGGTCAGGATCGATTCCTTTCAGGACAATTGCCGACATACTTTTGGACGACCGCAGCATCCCCTGACTGTATACATACGGTGCCGATGAAACGACCCCCTGCACCCGGTTTATCTTGGCAAGATCCTGCCGGTAATCGGAAAGCCACTCGTTGTAACGCATCACCGTCATGTGAGACTCGATTCCCAGTATGCGTCTTTTCAACTCTGCCTGGAATCCGGTCATTACGGCGATGACAACAATCAAAACCATGACGCCCACTGCGACGCCCAAAACGGCCAGGATAGTGATCAGCGGCACTAATCTGCGTTGTTTTCGAATTTTGAGAAATCGCTGCGCAATGAAAGATTCAAATGACATCGGTAAACATACTCACTTAGCCGAGATGAGAACATTCCAGCTCATCTCTTGTAGTGGACTACAACGATCAGTATTGCCGGTGAGCCGGATGAGTCCCATCCGGTTCTTGGGCTTAAAGTTGTAGGAACTAACAATTATTGCTTTTCAGAACAAGATCTATTTTTTTCAATATCGCGATTCATTTTACCGGGTGCATACCCTTCAAGGTCCAGGCAGATGTGTGCATAGCCCATTTGACGCAATTGGGTAACGATGCGCTCACGAAGCCCGGGTTCGATCAAAAGGGCAATCTGTTCCGGGCCGGTTTCGATCCGAGCCAGATTGCCGTAGTGCCTCACCCGGCAATGCAGCACACCCAACTCTCGCAGGAACGCTTCAGCCCGATCGATCTGTTTCAGAATATGCAGTTGGATTGGCGTGCCATAGGGAATGCGGGTGGCCAGGCAAGCCATGGCAGGCCTGTTCCAGTTCTCCAGGCCCCACCGCCGGGCTAAACCACGAACGTCGGCTTTGTTCAAGCCAGCTTCAATCAACGGCGCAACAACCCCCAATTCATGGGCAGCTCTAAATCCGGGGCGGTAATCGGAAAGATCGTCCACATTGGCGCCATGCGCCAAGACGGTAATACCTGAGTCCGCTGCTTTAAGGCCCATCGACGAGAAAAGACCTGTTTTGCAATGATAACAGCGATCAGGCGAATTGGCCGTAAACGCCGGATCGTCCATTTCCTGGCTGGGAAAAAGGATGTGAGTGACCCCCATGCGACTGGCCACTTCAATGGACGCTTCCTTCTCGCCACTTGGATGGATCGGCGACATTGCCGTCAGAGCGACCACCCGGCTCCCCAGAACCCGGAATGCCGCAGCCAATAGTACGGTGCTGTCTACCCCTCCCGAAAAAGCGACTCCTAAACGGGTGAAACGATGTAAACATGAATATAAGGCGGCTTCTTTCAGCGATAGGTGTTCTTGGATTGTCATCGAGAAAAGTTCTCCTTCCTTCGGGCGCCATTTAACACTTTACAAGTTTCAGCAATGGGCCAAAGTGTTGACGGGCAAGCCACGACGGAAAAAATAGTTTACAAACTATTAATGATACTCTATGTTCACGTTTTATTCCACGGCTCTTAAATATAATCCTGATACTCATTTTTTTCAGAGGGGAACCGTATGGGCAAGGATAGTTTAATCAAATCGACAGCGAAAAAAAAAGGCAAAGAGTCCAAGAAAAAATCCACCCAGAAAGCGGCAACCGGCGCTCAGGCCAAAAAAGAGCTGAAAACGTCTGTAAAGCCGTCCCGAAACAGCACCACAAAGCCGGCTACCCCCGTCACTCTGAAGGATCTGATATTCAAACAGTTCCCGGCACAATCACAGCCGATCGCGCAGAGTCCACCGGCCGCGCAGGATTTTTCCAGGATGACCGCGCCGCCCTTGATCGATAGCGATGATCCTGCTGAATCCGAACGGTTGCGCCGGCTGCTGCAACAAAAATTCAGCATGACCGACATTCAGGCCGCAGCCGTGGCACCCGAGGAACCCATTCGCGAAACCAGCGTAACGCCCGATGAAGCGTCCGAAACGGAACAGCCTTCATCCGCCCCTACCCCGCAGGTGTCTATTAAAGATCTGCTGCTTAAGCGATTTCCGTCTCAAGCCCCTGCCCCGGGGCAGCCCTCTAAAGGCCAAGATCTCTCCCTTATGACCGCGCCGCCTTTGATCGACAGCGACGATCCTGCTGAATCCGAACGGTTGCGCCGGCTGCTGCAACAAAAATTCAACATGGCCGACATTCAGGCCGCAGCCGTGGCACCAGCCGAAATCATACGCGAACAACCTGAACCGGCCGCTTCTGTGCATGTCGATACAGAACCGCAAACACCGGCGCCTGTCAAAGAACAAATTGCTCCGGCGCCTCCGATTGCGCCGACGACGGCTGAGGCGAAACCCACCCCGACCGAAACAGCCGGCCCGCAAGCCGAAGATAAGCGGCCACCCGAATCCAGGGAGCCGGAATCATCCCAGGAACAGAATGCCGCACGCGACACCGCTGTTTCCCAGGGCCCGCCGCCTCCAGAACGCCCTCCGGTCGATCCGGTCATGCGCGCAGCCAAAATAGCCGGGGTCGCCATCGCCGTCCTGCTGTTCATGATTCTTTATGCGAGCGTCAGCAACAGCCATAAATACTACGTGATGCCGAAAAAAGGGTCTGTTGAAATCTGGAAAGGCGATTTTTCGCCAAGCGGCAAGCAGTTTCTGGTCGTTTTGCATGGTGTCCAGCCCTCTGAACCGCTTGAGGAGGTGTATGGCCGCAAAGATGTATTCCCCATGATCTTCACATACTACCTGGGAAAAGCCGATGCGTTGCTGAATGTCACGGGATTGCCCGACTATCAGGCCATTGACGATTTTCTGGACAGAGCCGACAGGTTCGCTCTCAACGATGACATGCACACATCTGTAAAAACACGCCAAGACAATATCGCGCGTTTGTCTCTGCTTTACAAAGCCGATGTGGATGCCAGCAAGGGATCGGCTGAAGCGCTTGAATCCGCATTGCAGAACCTGCAACAGGCTCAGGCTCTGACGGATGATCCGGCCCAGCTTGCCCTGATCAACGATAAGATATCGTCAGTTAAAGCGAAACAGGCTTCATTGGAAACCCAAAGCGACACGTCTCCCGCGCAGGAACAAAAATAAAACACACTTCAGCCACACCAGAATTGTAATTCACGGGGGATCTATCAAAGATCCCCTTTTTTTTGCAGCATCAGTCTCAACTATAGGGATGGCACAAGTGAGGTGATCCGGGCGTATTTCTGCGCCACAATCAGCCATGAGATTTCTGCGGGCGACCGCCGGTCGCCCTTACAACGGTGTGCGTAGGGTGTTTTGGGCCGCACTGTTTGAGCGCCAGCTTAGTTTGCGGCCCGACCCTACGCACACCTTTAATCTCACTTGAGCGAAATGGCGTGTGGCGCGGACAACACGCCCGGATCACCGGCGTTTGGAACCCGCAAGTTGAATCAGACGCAATGTTGCAACTGCGGTTTACCGGATTCTGGATCTGACGACATCCAGGCGATAGGATACACCGTTACTTTACAATTTACACTTTGCGCTTAGATTGAAACGGATGTTATAGATTGATTTTACATCTTATTCTATTCAGATGAATCAAACGACACGTCATCGCAGCTTCCGATGATCGGCATTATTATGAACATTCGACGTTTCTTAATCGCCGCGCCGGCAATCATTACCGTGATTCTTTTGCTCTCCTATTTCTGGGTCCCCACATACGAGGACCAGACCCGAGGCAATCCGGATCGTCTCAAACAGTATCTGACCGCCACCATCGGCGATGCAACCATCCTCAACCCGATCCTTTCAGCGGACAGCGCCAGCAGTCAGATTGAAGGCCTGGTGTTCGAAGGATTGATCGATCGCAATGAAGACCTGAGTTTCCGAGGTCGTGTGGCGCACAGTTGGCGTATCTACGAGCACGCCTACTTTTTCTTGCGCGAACAGGCCCCCACTGCGCGCTGGGGCCAAGTGGATGCCGGCTCTCTGGTCGCCCGCCTGAAAGAAGCCATGACCGGACCCGATTGGGAGCATGTAAAAGCGATCGACCTTATTGCGTCTAAAACGATACCCCAGAACATTACCCTCTCGGAAGACGGCATTGAACACACTATTGCCGTGCAAATCCAGACGCCGGCCCAAATTCGATTGACACTCGACAAGGTCGATCAACTCCTCTTTGAAAAGCTTGCGCCCCTTTTGGGCAAGGACTACTTTGCAGATTTCAATCCAGCGGATTATGTCCATGCGCAAAGCGACATAGAAAGCTCCCGTTTGACCGCTCTGGCCGGCCAAGTACTGTCCCCGACAACGCACAATCCGATCATCGAGTTCTACTTGCGTCCGGGTGTTATGTTCCATGACGGCCAACCGGTGACCGCCGAAGATGTGCAATTTACCTATCAATCCATTGTGAATCCCAAAAATCTCTCGCCACGCATCCCGGATTACGAGCCGGTGCAATCGGTAGAGGTGGTCGATCCCCTGACCGTACGCATCATCTACAAACGGCTCTATTCGCCGGCTCTGGGGACTTGGGCCATGGGTATTCTGCCAAAACATCTGCTCGATGCCCAGGCTCTCGAGGCCGAGGCCCGCAAGAGAGGTCAAGCCCCTGAAACCTTCACCATGCGCCAGAGCACCTTCAGCCGTCACCCCATCGGAAGCGGGCCATTCAAGTTCGGCGAATGGCGCTCGGATCAGTATATCCGGTTAAACCGTTTCGACGGCTACTGGGAGGGCCCGCCCAATTATCAACAATATGTGATGCGCATCATTCCCGACCCGCTCACCCAGGAAATGGAGTTTTACGCCGGCACGATCGATGATTACAGCGTGCTGCCGCACCAGGTGGCACGTTTGAAGCAGGACGAACGCTTTCAGAGTTTTTCCGGTACCGCCTTTGGCTACTCTTACATCGGGTACAACTCAAGACGCCCCCCATTTGATGATCCCAGAGTGCGCCGTGCGTTGGGGATGGCAATCGACAAGCATAAAATCATGGAGTATGTTCTATACGGTCAGGCCGAACCGATTACCGGGCCATTTGTCAAACAAACCGATTACTACAACCACGCGATTGCGCCACTCCCCTATGATCCTGAAGCGGCCGTGGATCTGTTGGCCGAAGCCGGTTGGGTTCGCGGCAAAGATGGATTTTTGCAAAAAGAGGGTCGGCGACTGGCCTTTACCTTGATCACCAACAACGGCAACCCCATTCGTAAAGCCATTCTGGCCATCGCGCAGGATGCGTGGAAAAAAATCGGCATCCAGGTGGAGACCGACCTCTTAGAGTGGTCGGTATTTATCCAAAAACGGGTAAACCAGCTCGATTTCGATGCCGTGGTGCTGGCTTGGTCGATGGGCATCGAACCGGACCTTTTTCAAATTTGGCATTCGAGCCAGAGCAACCCCTTTCAGCTCAATTTTGTAGGATTTCGCAATGCCGAAGCGGATGATCTGATTCTAAAAATTCGGCGCGAATACGATCATCCCACGCAGGTGGCCTACTCTCATCGCCTGCACGAAATTATTGCCGACGAGCAACCGTATACCTTCTTGTTCGTCAATCGGTGGACCGCTTTGCTGGACCGCCGTATTGTACGACAACTCACCGCAGCCGATGGCAGCGTAGTTTATAAACTGATCGAACCCACTAAATTAGGGACTTACACCTTCAATTTCAATCAATGGATTAAGCTTCCCCAGGCCCCGGCACTCGCACCGTAGCGGCCCTTAACAGAAATGGACAGTGTGCACATGGCAGATAAAAGCGACAGAATACCATCAGCCCCGGCAAAGCCGGTTTAGGGAAGGAAGCATCGATGCTGTCATTTCTCGGCCGCAGCGTGATCCAGAAAACGATTACACTTTTTTTTGTTTCAGTGGTCTCTTTCTTAATCATTCATCTGGCTCCCGGCGAACCCAGCCAGATCGACCCGCTCAACCCGAAATTCACACCTGAAATCGTCGAGCGCATGCGCAAGGAGTTCCACCTGGACAGGCCTTTGCACATTCAGTACCTGCTTTTTTACCGAGACCTGTTTACGGGCAAAACCGTATCCTGGCGCGACAATCTGCCTGTGTTGGGCAAAATATGGGATCGCTTCCTGAACAGCCTGCCCCTGTTCATCGTTGGCACCCTCCTCACCTGGACTTTTTCTTTTCCGGTCGGCATCCGCTCGGCTATTCAACGCGATGGCCCTTATGATAAAAGCATGACCTTTCTGGCCTATTTGCTCATCTCCATACCCGGCTTCTTTTTCGCCTACATTCTGATCATTCTGGTGGTCACCGAATTGCACGTACCGGTCATTGGAATGGAAAGCTTCGGCGTCACATCCGAGTCCAAAATCGTACAGATCATGGACCGCATCTGGCACCTGGTTCTGCCTTCGTTCCTGGGAGCCACCGGGGGTATCGCGGTGCTTTCCCGGTATGTGCGCAGCCAGATGCTGGAGATCATCGGCCAGGATTATGTGCGCACCGCGCGTGCCAAGGGACTCGCCCCGGAGCGTGTGTATTACCACCATGCCTTGCGCAATGCGCTGCTGCCGTTTGTCACCATGTTCGGCCTGATCCTGCCGGGCCTGATCGGCGGCTCGGTGATCATCGAATCGATCTTCTCTTGGCCGGGTATGGGACGCATGGCCTATGAGGCAATTCTTGCCCGGGACTACCCCGTGATCTTGACCCTTAATTTTATCACTGCCGTGCTGGTGCTGCTAGGCACATTGATTTCCGACCTGCTTTACATGCTGGTCGATCCGAGGATCAGACTATAATGGAAACCCGTCCCAATCACGCTCAGGAAACCATTGTCGATGACGCCTACATGCCCCCTTCATTGTCACCCTGGCGTGAGACGTGGCGGTTACTGCGCCAAAACAGCATGGCGTTGATCGGTCTGGTCATTTTCATGTTTTTTTTCGGAATCGCATTGACCGGCATGCTCCTGACGTCGGGCGACGCTCCGATCCTCGATCCGGCCCAGATTCGCCTGCAGGAAAAGCTGCGGCCGCCTTTGGCCCGGCCCAATCTGGAAACCCTGCAACCGGCCGAAGTACCGGAATTGGGCATTTACCTGCTGGGCACCGACGATTTGGGACGCGATGTTTTCGCGCGCATGCTGCAGGGCGCCTGGGTGTCACTGACTGTCGGATTTGTCGCTGTCGCCATCGCAGTGGCCATCGGCATTTTCCTGGGCGGCCTTTCCGGATATTATGGCCAGGAATATATCCAGGTTATTCAGATCGTGATGGTTCTGATTGCAGGCGTCGCACTCTGGCTGGCAGCAACGCACGCCTGGCCGGGTGCGGTCTTTCTGGCCATTGGCGGCGCGGCCGGCTGGCTACTTTACCGGCGCTATGCCGGCGGTTCGAAAAAGAGCGCAACACCGGACGCACTGCGGTGGCTTTCGCGGCCGATCATGAGCGTAGATACGTTGATCATGCGTTTGGTGGATATCATGCTGTGCTTTCCTTCTTTCTTTCTGATCCTGACGGTCGTGGCCCTGCTGCCGCCCAGTTTGTACAACATCATGGTCGTAATCGGACTGACCAGTTGGATGGGAACGACCCGCTTTGTGCGGGCCGAATTTCTGTCGTTGCGCGAACAGGACTTCGTCGCCGCTGCGCGCGCACTCGGCATTAGCGACATGCGCATCATTTTCCGCCACATCATGCCCAATGCGGTGGCACCTGTGCTGGTATCGGCCACCTTGGGGATCGCTTCGGCCATGCTCACCGAAGCGGGACTTAGCTTCCTGGGATTCGGTGTTCCGCCCCCCCATGCGACTTGGGGCAATATCCTCTCGGACGGTAAGGATTTTATCTTCGATGCGCCATGGCTGACGTTTGCGCCGGGCATTGTCATTCTAGTGGTCGTACTGGCCTTCAATCTTTTTGGTGAAGGGTTACGCGACATCTTAAATCCCAAATTGCGCAAACGAACCTGATGGGAGCCATCATGTCACAAGACGATACACCAGTGCTCTCCGTGGAAGATCTGCGGGTTCATTTTCATGGGGACGGCCCTGTGTCCCTGGCTGTCGACGGTATTGATATTACGATTCACCGCCGGGAAACAGTGTGCATCGTAGGTGAATCCGGATGCGGAAAAACGATAACCGCCCTGACGATCATGGGGCTTCTGCCGCAACCACCAGGCAAAATCGCCGGCGGACGGATATTCTTCAAGGGACAATCTTTGCTGGACCTGCCGGAAGAAGCGTTGCGCAAGTTACGCGGTCGCCACATCGCCATGATTTTCCAGGAACCCATGTCTTCGCTGAATCCGGTCTTCACCATTGGCAATCAGATCAATGAGGCCATATTAGCCCACGAAACTTTGTCGGAAGACGAAGCGCTGCAACGCACCCTCCAGCTACTGCAGGACGTGGGCATTCCCGATCCGCAAAAACGCAGGCATGCTTATCCGCACCAACTCAGCGGCGGTCAACGCCAAAGGGCCATGATCGCCATGGCGCTGGCCTGCGGGCCGGACCTGATTATCGCCGACGAACCCACGACCGCGCTGGATGTCACCGTGCAGGCCCAAATCTTGAAATTGTTGCAAGGTTTGCAGCAGAAACGCCAAATGGCCATCCAGTACATCACCCACGATCTGGGCGTCGTTGCGGCCATTGCCGACCGGGTTTACGTGATGTATGCGGGCTTGATCGTCGAGCAGGGCACCACCTCCCACATTTTCAGCAGCCCACGTCATCCCTATACGCGGGCCTTGTTGGACTCGCTGCCCGGCAAGGAGAAGCGCGGCCAGCGGTTGTACAGCATTCCGGGAAACGTGCCCCACCCTGCCTATAAACCGACTGGATGCCCGTTTCATCCGCGCTGCCAACACCGGCAACCGAAATGCGCGCGCTTTTTTCCAACGTTGTGCGATTATGGCGAGGGACATCGCGCCCGATGTCCCATCCTGTACGAATCCGAGGGGACAGTTGGCGGGAGGTGCGAATGGAAAAATCTTTGACGACCGGCAAACCGCTCCTGACGGTACGTAATCTAAAAAAACATTTCGCGGTACGCCGTGGCTTTTTTCAACGGGCCGACACGGGAGTTCGCGCTGTCGATGGCGTGGACTTGGACATATTACCGCACCAGACCATGGGGCTGGTCGGTGAGAGCGGGTGCGGCAAATCCACTGTCGCCCGATTGATTCTGCGCCTGCTTTATCCGGATGCCGGACGCATCTGTTTCGACGGCCAGGAAATCACGGACTTGAATGAACGCGCTTTCAAGCCTTTGCGTAAAAAGATCCAGATGATCTTTCAAGACCCATACAGTTCGCTCAATCCCCGAATGACGGTGGCCCAGTCCATTGCCGAAGGCGTTCGCATTTCCGGTATCACCGCCAAAACGGATCAACGCCGCCGCATCGAACGCCTCCTGGATATGGTGGGCATGCCCAGCGCCAGTGCCGACCGTTATCCCCATGAATTCAGCGGCGGCCAGCGTCAGCGCGTCGGCATCGCCAGGGCGCTGAGTGTGTCGCCGCGCCTGATTCTTTGCGACGAACCCATTTCTGCATTGGATGTGTCCATACAGGCCCAGATCATCAACTTGCTCAAGGATCTTCAGGACGAACTGGGCCTCAGCTATCTCTTCATCTCCCACGATCTCAATGTCGTCAGCTATATATGTGATCATGTTTGCGTGATGTATCGCGGACGCATCATGGAATCGGCGCCGGCAACCGCGCTTTTCGACAACCCTCGCCATCCCTACACGTTGAAGTTGCTTTCAGCGACGGCGCCGCTCAAGGAAGAATTCAGGACCGTCAGCGATGTGGTCGCGAGCGAAGCGCCAGGCGGAGAATTATCTGAAACGGCGTATGCGGAAGGAACAACGATGGTGGAGGTCGAAGCCGGGCATTGGGTGCGTACACAAAGGTAAAAAGATGCCTTCATTGAGGCGGGGTTCAAAAATGACGATTCCCATGCAAAACGTCTGGTCAGATCGCCGAAATACGAAAAGGGAACCGGTATAAAACCGATTCCCTCGTGTTCGGTCGTTGCGAAGCCTTATTAGCGCTTGGAGAATTGGAAACGCGCGCGCGCGCCCTTCTGTCCGTACTTTTTACGTTCTTTTTCACGTGGGTCGCGACGTACAAAACCGGCTTTCTTCAAAACTGTACGCAGATCTGCATCGAAATCCATCAGGGCTTTGGTGATGCTGTGACGGATCGCACCTGCCTGACCGATTATGCCGCCGCCCAGAACTCTGATCTTAATATCGAATTTGTCGCGGTTATTGGTCAGCATCAGCGGCTGGGTAATGATGGTTTTAGCGGTGTATACCCGGAAATAATCTTCCAGAGTACGTCCGTTTATGCTGATATCCCCCTTGCCCGGCGTAATCCAGGTTCTGGCGATCGCATTCTTGCGTTTTCCCGTTGCGTAATAAACTGTTTCCTGTGCCATAAAATATTTGTCCCCGACTTCCAATCGTATATATTAAAGTTTCATCGTTTCGGGTTGTTGAGCGTCGTGCGGGTGCTCGCTACCAGCATACACCTTCAATTTTTTGCACAACTGGCGCCCCAGACTGTTTTTTGGCAGCATGCCTTTTACCGCGATGCGGATCAGATCTTCGGGCCTCTTCTCAAGCAGTTTGCGGGCGGTGATCGACCTGAGACCGCCAATGTAACCGCTGTGTCGATAGTAGACCTTCTGCTCCAACTTGCGACCGGTCAGTTTGATCTTCTCAGCGTTGATGACGATCACCGAGTCGCCGGTATCCACATGCGGTGTAAATGCGGTATTGTATTTACCTCGCAAACGTGCGGCGATATGGGATGCCAAGCGCCCCAGTATCGCGCCGTCGGCATTGACGACCCACCAATGATTCGGATTATCGGACGGTTTGGCACTGTACGTATACTTTTTCACTGTTTCGCTCCTGATCTTGTTTCAGAATCCAGCTTTCCTAATTGAATTTTATAGACAAGTCAAGTTAAATTTCGTTATTGGTTACGTTCTCGGGTCGTTGAACGAGCCGGATTACCGCGTCCGGCCATCCCGAAAGGCGACCAACACCATGTAAAAACAAAACCGGCGTTTCGCTCGCAGAGCATTGAATGCTTCATGTGGTAGCACCTTGCCTCTGGGCCGCACTGTTTTCTGTCACAAATGAATCGTTTCTCGCTTCATCAAGCTTGACGAAAGGAGGTGACCCGTTTAGAAATCATCTTCCATCGTGAATCGTAACAAGGGGCACCGCGTCATGTCTTTTTCAGTCATGAGTCTGAATCTTCGCTTCGGGTTTGCCGAAGATGGTCCTAACAACTGGGTTCATCGGCGCTGCGCCTATGAGCCCCTCCTGGCCGAGTTCCCAAGAGATTTTTATGCATTTCAGGAGGTCAACGATTTTCAAGCCACCTATCTCGCTCACCTGTTGCCGGACTACTGTTATATTGGACAGAGGCCATCAGCCCCTGAGCGCTGGCAGAACAACCTTTTATTTTACCATAAACGCTGGCGCTGTGTTCACCAGGAGCATTTTTACCTAAGCGCCACCCCCGATATTCCCAGCCGTTTTGAAGGCAGCCATTGGCCGCGCCAGTGCACCATGGGCATATTCGACAATGACTACTGCCAAACGGTTTTGGTGAATACGCATTTCGATTTTGACGCCGAGGTGCAAATACGCAGCGCCCGACTGATTCGTGAGCGACTGCGAAAACATACCGCAGTGGGTCCTATCGTGATCATGGGCGATTTCAACAGCACTCCCGACAGCGGGTGCTTTGCGGAGTTCACCACCGCAAAAAACGACGGATGCCCGACCTTCTGCAATGCCTTCAGCCCACCCTTCATCGGCACGCATCACAAGTTCACCGGAATAAACGGTGGGGCCGCCATCGATTGGATTCTTTACCGGGGAAAACTCATCGTGGAGCACGCCTGCGTGATCACCCGGCGGTTCGCGGAACGGTACCCCTCCGATCACTATCCAGTGATTGCCGGATTTTCCTGTTTTTCTGACTGATGGCTGACAAAAGTGATCGAACCGGGTGATGGTCAGCATCCCAGAAAGCATGTATCCATTTTTAATGCTTCGATGATACGCACACCACGGACGCGTTCAGGATGCCACCGGCTTCCACGACCAGATCCTTGCATTTTACCTGTCCCGAACATTTGCCGGTCGAAAGAACAGTCAATTCCTTTTCCACCTCGATCTGTCCGTCAAAAATCCCGCCAATGGTGATCGCGGTGGCGTGCGCATCGGCATAAACCGCTCCCTGCTCGGCGATCACCACATTGTCCCCATTGACCGATCCCTTGACGGTCCCTTTGATGACCAGCCGGCCTTTTCCGACCACCATGCCTTCTACGGTGAACCCGGCATCGATGATGGAAATCTTATTTTCGTCACTCTTCACTGGTGTTTTCCTTCCGAAGTGGGCTGTGGTGTGGATGAAATCGATGGCTCTGAAGCCGTTGGCACACCATTCACCGTCTCAGCCGCGGCCGCGTCAGGGCCACCCTCGGGCTGGGAAGGCGCCACAGCGCTTTCTTGCGCCGAAATGTCCGGCTTCGTGGGTGGGGCATCATCTGCCGGCACGGCCGGCACCGCCGCGCTCGGCGCCTGCAAAGGCGCGGCGGACTCGACGGGGGCGCGCTGCGACGGTTTGGCAATGGGCGCGGCCCCCGTCGCAGGTTGAATGTCTACAGTGAAATCCCGCGTCAGGAGCAGCTCCGCTTCCTGAGTAAAAACATAAACAGTGACCGTTTCGATCGCAGTAGACATGTTCTTGACAAGCATGGCCAATTCAATCGTTCTGTAATTGTTAACTGAAAAATCGTAGCCATCGCTCCCTGTGGGTACCCCAGCTACTATGGGAACGCTGGGAAGGACTACAAATTCTGGGGAAGGATTTTTTTTGGACGTGAACATTGCCACGACACGAGCGTTGAGCGTCTGCCGCGGTTTAGACCGGTTGTGAAAACGAAACTGCATTTTAAGCATTTCGGATCGGGAATCGTATCCAGCCGAAAACCGGCTGATATCAGCCTGCCATTGCACACCGGGCTTGGCTTGCGCCTTATTGACGCTTTTTGCATCCGCGGGGGGGGCAGTCGGTGGCGCCGGTGCCGGACTGCTGGTAACTTCCTCAGCAGGCTCTTTCTTGGCGTTGGCTTCGGTCGCAGGACTATTTTTCAGTTCATGCACCACCCATTTGGCCTGTAATATATCTTTTTCATCTTTCAACCGATTGGCATATTGTTGCAGTTGGTCGACTTTTTCCTGGACCATTTCAAGACTTCTGGATTGTTGAATATACATGTACCCGATGGCTGCAAGCGCAAGCAGACTGATAAGCGTCAAAGCCAAAACACCGATGGCGATCGCCTTGAAATGGCGCAATGCAACTATACGACCATGTTCTCCGACCAGCATGATACTCAAGTAGCGGTGCTCCTTACCCAAAAATTCCCCCTTACGTAGTCTCAGGCCACTGAAAGGATGCCCAAGCAAGTGATTACTCAATATCCATACTCGACTGGCTCTGCAAGACCACCCGTACAGGCATACCCTTGAATTCCGGCAGCCGTTCGGCGGCACTGGCGCCGTTTAGGGCTAATTCCAACTGGTTGCGGCTACCTATCAGCGCCACCCAGCAATCTGGTTCGACTTGACTATAGAAGATCGAGAGACCGAGGATCCGATAGGGGCCGAACATGATCGCCATCGCTGCACCCGGATGATGACGCTGCAAACGATGTAACAGGTCCACATCGATGTTGGTGCGCAAATTGCCGAAATGATCCGCGCCGACAATTTGTCCAATGATCTCGGACGCATCCACCCTGTCGGGAGAGGTCATCTCTATCCGTTGTAGCTGCGAAAAGGCAACCGCAGGCCCGAGTTCATGCATATCCATGCCCGCGGATAGGTGTGCTGCCACCGGCGCCATGATGTCCCGGCCGTGAAATGTGTTGCTGACCGGGTGCAGAAAAAGGCGGCTGTTTTGCACGTGAACGATGGCATCCGGCGGGCTTTCCGCCCAAGCGATCGGCAACAGTCCGTTATCCGGCGCAATGAAGGTATGGCCGGAATGGCGTGCCGCAATGATGGCCCGTTCGCTGCCGACGCCCGGGTCGACCACCGCCATGTGAACAGTGCCTTGCGGGAACCAGCCGAAGGCGGATCCGAGCAGTTGCCCACCTTCAGCAACGGCCTGGGGGGCTACCAGGTGTGAAATATCCACAAGCGTCACACCGGAATGAATGCGCAGTATGACCCCTTTAATCACACCAACATACTCATCGGTTGTTCCAAAATCGGTGGTCAGTGTTACGATGCCCATCATCATCCATTATCCATGTCGATTCAACACCCTTCTGGTGTGTCAGAATAGTTTTTTCTGGACACTGTATCCCAACTGCCGATAGGCTTTTTCGGAAGCTTTGCGCCCCGAGGAGGTGCGCATCACCATCCCTACTTTCAGCAAAAAGGGTTCGACCACATCGACCATTGTATCGGCCTCTTCCTGCAAGGTGGCTGCAATTGCTTCGATGCCCACCGGTCCCCCATGGTAATAGTCGATGATGGTTCTCAGATAACGCCGGTCCAGCCGGGTCAGACCTTTATCATCGACTCCTTCCAAGGTAAGCGCCGCTTCAACGACTCCGAGATTAATGTGTCCATCGCCGCGTACCTGGGCATAATCCCGAACTCTTTTCAGCAGGCGGTTGACGATACGCGGCGTGCCCCGCGACCGCTGCGCCAGGCTGAAGGCGCCGTCCGCATCGATGGACACCTCAAGAATGGCGGCCGAACGCCGGATGATATCGACCAGATCTTCGACTTCATAAAAATCGAGGCTGCGAAACAGTCCGAAACGGTCGCGCAAAGGTGCCGACAAAAGCCCCACGCGCGTCGTGGCGCCCACCAGCGTGAACCGGTTCAGACGGTAACGGTGGCTGCGTGCATGAATACCCTTGTCGAAAACAAAATCGACAGCAAAGTCCTCCATGGCAGGGTAAAGAAACTCTTCCACGGCTTTGGGCATGCGGTGAATTTCATCGACAAACAAAATGTCGCTTTCTTCCAGATGGGTCAAAATACCGATCAAATCGCCGCCCTTTTCAAGGGCCGGACCGGAAGTAACCGTCAAGCGCCCGCCCATTTCGCGGGCAATGATATGGGCCAGGGTGGTTTTACCCAACCCCGGAGGACCGTGAAAAAGGACGTGTTCCAAGGGCTCGCCACGAAAGAGCGCCGCTTCGATGGCGATTTTCAAAGTATCGACCACTTCGCGCTGTCCCACGTACTCGTCCAGGCGTTCCGGCCGCAGCGATTGCAAATCCGGATCCTGGTCATCGGGTTGGCATACGTTATCCACGATACCTTGTGAAGGTGCCCCACGGGTTAGAAGCTCGTCGCTCATAATAGAATCCAATTGCTTTCTACTTCTTCATCTTTTTCGCACGTTCGCCCCGGTAGACCTCATCGAACAATTCTTCGGGTGTCTGAATGTCGCTTTTACGAGCCAGTGCCTGGGTGACCATTTTTTTAGCATCCGCTGGTTTGTGCCCCAATTGAGCGACGAGTACCTCCATAACCGGTTGAACAAAATCCGGCGGCTCGCAGGCAACTGGCGCGTCCGATTGGCGAATCAGGGCGAATTTACCGACCTTGCCCTTTAGTGTGGCAATAATCTTTTGAGCGCTGCGCAAGCCGATGCCCTTCAGTTTTTTCAGTCGCTCCAGATCATTCGATTCAATTGCATCGGCGATATCCCGCACTGAGATGGTCATCGCTTTGGCGGCTTTAATGGGGCCGATGGCATCCACGGAGATGAAATGTTGAAAAAACTCTTTTTCCGCTTCCAGGTTGAAGCCTATCAACACCGGCTTCGGCTGCCGTTCGGTCTGATGATAATAGATATACAGGGACATTTCGTCACCCGTTTGTTTGTCATTGAGACTATCGCGCACAAATGCCGGCACCATGACTTCGTACCCGATCTGGTTGGCCAGAATAAGGATCCGGTCGTCTTCTTTTTTGAGCAAATGGCCTTTAATAAATGCAATCATGAGTTCTCTTCATTTTTCCCACAGCGGACCGAATCGAAACAGACCTGCTGCGGGCAGTGGCCGCAATACGAATCATGCGTTTTTCAGGGGTTGATTGACTTGAGCCCGTTGACCTGGCACGCATGCGTAAGGTGTTGCCCCAACATGTTGCGGCCAGCATAACGAAAGAGCCCGATCAGGGCAAGCCCCAAAGCGTCCGAGGCGTGGTATGGGCGGATGGGCTGGTTGCAGCCAAGACAGGTTCGCACCGCTTTTTCGAGTTGCTCTTTGCTGGCATTCCCATTGCCGGTAAGCACCTGTTTGGCCTCACGAACGGCGATTTCTGTAACGGCGACCTGGGCCTGCTCACAGGCAAGCAGGATGATACCGCACACTTTCCCGAGAGAAATCCCTGATTGCGGGTATTTATCAAGGGAGAACACCGCTTCGATGACGATCAAATCGGGTTTTTCGTCAGTTATCACGGTGCAAAGGCGGGAGTAAATTTTTTCAAGGCGAAAGCCCTGGTGCTCTGTTTGCGAGGTTTGTACGGTTCCAAAGGCGAAACTTGCCACCTTTCTTTCGGTACCGGTGACAATGCCGATACCGGTGGCAGCCATGCCTGGATCGATGCCTATGACCTTGACGCTCATCGGTGCCCATTTTCGGTTGCGCAGCGGACGGTTGCGTTACGTATCAACCATGCAATCATGTTTCTTTGAGCTTGGCAGTGGCAATTTTGGCTTCGTTGCTGGAAGGAAATTTTTTCTCCAGCGCTTTCCAGATCAATCTTGCATTGGCTTTATCACCTAGTTGCAAAAAAGCCATCCCCTGCTTGAGCATGGCACCGGCAACCTTGTTTCCGGCAGCATATTTTTCGATGACGGTCTGGTATTCCAAAATGGCTTTTTCGTACCACTTTTCGCTGTAATATGTCTCGCCGATCCAGAACTGGGCGTTGTCCGCATGTTCGGATTGGGGATAGGTTTTGAGCAATTGCTGAAAGAACTGCCGTGCCTTGTCCATGTGACCATCATCAAAAGCTTGCTTGCCGTCATTATACATCTGTTCTGCGGTCGCTTCTTGCTTGGCTTCCGTTGTCCCGGGTGAAATCGGCGCGGCACTTCCCTGAGCGGAAGGAGCAGAGGGTGTGGAGGCGCTGGGGGCCATGTTCAGATGACGCTCGATCTGAGTGATCCTCTGGTCGATCCTGGCGAGCTGCAGTGCCATGTCGTCGGGCTTTTTGAGGTCGCCGCCAGCGGTCGGTTTGCGCTCCAGCTTATAGGCGATTTCATCTAACCTGCCGGAAAGCAACTGCAGATCCTGCTGCATTTTTTCCATATCGGCATTCATGCCGGCATATTGCGCACGCAGGTTCGTTTCGGCGCTTTGTTTGGTTTGCCCGAAACGCTCCAACGCCTTGCTGGTCTGCTGCTGCAATTCCTGATTTTGGCGTTCGAGAATCATCAGTCGTTCATCCAATATGAACACATCTCTTTGACTGGCGCATCCCGCGAAAAAAAAGCTCAACAGTACTGTTAAAAATATCAGTGATTTTTTCATAGTTTCAGTCTCGTTCAAACTCAATAATGAGGAGCGATGAAACGCAGGTAACCGACGGCCTCGAAGACCGTCGGTTACCTTCTTATTTTCACTTGTATTGCTGTCGCATACGATTCGGCAATATTGCCGATAAGACAACTCGATTTTTTAGTGCCGTATTATTCGATTACGAACTGGGCGCGCCGATTTTTAGCCCACGCGGCCTCGTTTTGCCCTGGGTCCAAAGGTTTCTCTTCGCCGTAGCTGATGGTATCGAGCCGGCCGGCGCTGATCCCCAGGTTCATCAGGAACGTTTTAGCAGATTCGGCACGCCGTTCGCCCAATGCCATGTTGTACGCATCCGTTCCTCTTTCATCACAATGGCCCTCAATGGTGACGGCAAGGTTGGGATTCGCGCGCATGTAAGCGGCTTTGGCGTTCAGGATCTGCTGAGCCTGCGGAACGATGGCGGAACTGTCAAATTCGAAAGGAATATTCTCATTGACAAACGCATCCCGGGCAGCTGCGGCAGCCGCTTCGGCTCTCAAGCGTTCTTCTTCCAGCATCCGTGCCCTTCTGGCCTCTTCATCGGCCGCGCCCGGCGCCGAGGTAGTGGGCGCCGGGGTGGTCTCCGGAGCCGTTTCGACTGCTTTTTTCGCGCATGACACTGTGAACAGCATGAACGGTAAGATTACGACCATCAACATTGCCAACCAAACTTGTTTTCTCATTTTTTCTACTCCTCCTTTGTTTTCGACGCCACGACATGTCCATTAGGGTGCGATGTTGGGCGACCACTTGGGGTGAATCTGTTCGCCGGGAAGGGTCAGCAATCGGCGCTGGTCCGTCCCAAAAGCTGTCATTACATATATTGATGAACGTCCTTCACGCGTGGAACTGAATGCGATCATACTGCCATCGGGGGCCCATGAAGGGGCTTCGTTATCACCTTGATTATAGGTTAGTCGAATTGGATTATTGCCTTCGATATCTATAACATAGATATTCAGCTGTCCTGCTTCCATGGCAGAGTAGGCGATTTTATCACCTTTGGGGGACCAGTTGGGCTGGGTGTTATATTGCCCTTGGAACGTCAACCGCCGAACGCTTCCGCTACTCAAATCCTGAACGAATATCTGTGGCGTTCCGGCGCGTTTGGAGACAAATGCCAATTTTTTTCCATCGGGCGACCAAGTTGCCTCCACATCGATTCCCGGACTGTTGGTCACCTTTTTAATCATTTTCCCGCCGCCGGTCAATAGATAAATTTCCTGGTCCCCTTTGAGCGACAAGGTAGCCGCCAGTTCGAAACGGTTCGGCGCCCAGGCAGGCGCGATCTGCGCCCCCTTGAATACAGCGCTATGTTCGATCCCGCTGCTGATGTCGTGAACAAACACCTGGGAAGGTCCATTGGCAAACGACGTGAAAGCCAGATGGCGGCCGTCGGAAGACCAATCGGGAAACGATGTGATACTGCGCTTTCGGGTCACCTGACGAACATTGGTGCCATCGAAATCGCACATGTAGATCTCTTTATTGCCCGTGCCGGTGGAGACAAAGGCAAACCGACTGTCGAAAATTCCCGGTCGTCCGGTCAGGAGTTGAACCACCTCGGAACAAAAACGGCGCACCATGACGCGCTGGTCCTCCACGCCGGCGCTGTAACGTTTGCCTAAAAGAAGCGACGATTTGAAAGTATCGAACAACCTCATTTCGACCGTTAACTTTCCGGATTGCAACTGCACGCCGCCGGTGATCAACAGTTCGGAACCGACAGTGGTCCAGTTGGCGAAGTTCAACTCCGCTTGGGTAATGCCGCTTTTCTGCGCATCGTACAAAAATGAGCCACGGTCCAATATCTTGAAATAACCAGTAAAATCGAGCATTTGTGAAATTTGGTCGGCGATGCTGGTCGCCAGTGGCGATTCGGATTCCGTGGGCGTCATTGCCCGGAACTCGGGTACGGCCAAAGGAATTTTACGGAGGAAGGGGTTGGTCAGATCGATATATTTGATTTCCGCCGGGGCACACACCGGCAGCATCAACAACCCAAATAATGCCAATATCTTTACATAGTTGATTTGCATATTCTCCTGCTCTGTGTCTATTTCGCTACTGTATCCTGTGCAAGGACTATCAATATATACTACTAATAAGTCAACTTCATATACTACTATTAGGTCAACTTCTCGTTATCAAACCAGGGATCACCTCTTCATTACCAATTCCGAAAGTGGACTTACCAATCCCTGCCTGAGCCGTAATCCGACTGGCGATGAAAGTAGAAGGTGAAGATATTTTTGTCGACGATTTCCGCCATTTGATCTTCCTCCATGATACGTGTGTGTGCTTCTGATATGGGAGCCTAACGCACGCCCTGGGGGGTAAAGCGCAGCCCCATTTCAATATAGCGCGCTCTTAGCCCTTCCGGATGGGGTTTGACGGGACTTGACTTAACAATAGCCTTGTAGGCGGAATCATCTAGATACGCGTTGCCCGAACGGTCGGTGAAAAAAATGTCCTCTATCCTGCCGTCCGGCATCACTTTAAAGACGATCAACACCACCAGATTATCGCTGACGCCCGCCAACTGCTCCGAAAAGGCCCAGTTTTTGTTGATGGTGAACGCTACTTCAAGCCTGTAAAGATCGACGGCCTCACCTTCTTGATTGCCACCTGTTCCGAAACCACCGCTTTTTCCGGCTCCGGAGCCTTCCGATGCCGTGCCCGTGCCCGCGTCCGTATTGCCGCTGGATTGACCTCTCTGGTCTTTGGCCACCTGCTCGCGGATGCGTTTGATGGTATCATCCAGGGATGGTGGCGCCGTCGCCGTCTCTACCTTTTGTTGCACTTTTTCCAACGTGTTCTTCAGAACTTCCGGGGATTTGAAGGTCTTGTACTTAAGGGCAACTTTGGGTTTCGGCGCAATCGAAATCTCGGCTTTCGGTTCTGTTTTCGGAGGGGTGACGGCCACCTCGGCCTTCGCTTCGGGCGGTTTCGGTGTTTCGACGACAGGTGCTTTCTGCCCTTCACTTGGGGCTTGCTTGGGGCTCGCCGGCGCCCCTGGCATGTCCACCATTTGCACATCGATGACCGACGGGCCCATAGAGCCACTCATTTTCGGACCGGGCGTATAAAGCAGGTAACCGAACAGGATGATATGGCCTAAAAAGCTGACGATAAAAGGCCAGATCAGCGTCATGCGCTGCCCATCGGCATTATTTGCCATGTTATCGGATTTCATGAGGCGTGTCTTACCGTTTCAGCGTCTGGCGTTGCGCTTCTTCTTCCGGCACTGTGATCATGCCGAGCTTTTCAACTCCGGCCGCCTTGATCTCAGCCATGACTTTGGCCACAACGCCATAGGGGACATCTTTATCCGCCTTAAAATAAACTTCCCGGTCGGTTCTATTTTCGAGGATCTTGGCGAGCTTTTCTCTCAGGTAGTCCGGCTCCACAACGAAGTCGCTGATATGGATCTGCTGATCCTTGTTGACCGTAATCACAAGATTGTCCTTCTGTGCATCGAGCGGCCTGGCGGTCGCCTGAGGCAGCGCCACATCCACACCCTCCATCATCATCGGCGCGGTGACCATGAAAATGATCAGTAGCACCAGCATCACATCCACGAAAGGTGTCACATTGATATCCGACATCAAACGGTCGGTATTGGAATCGAGTGCCATAAGTCTTTTCCTTTGAGAGTCATCAAGCGTGGTTGCCGGTTAAAATGTCCCGTTCGATGATGTTGAGCAAATCGGACGAGAAACTGATCAGTTCCGATTCAACCACCCTGATCTTCTGCATGAAAAAGTTAAAGGCGATAACCGCAGGGATGGCAACCCCCAGACCCGCGGCCGTCGCGATCAGTGCTTCGGAAATGCCCGGCGCCACGGCAGCCAGGCTGGCGGAACCCGCCAGGCCAATCCCGTGAAAGGAATTCATGATGCCCCAGACAGTTCCGAACAGACCGATGAAAGGGGTCGTGTTACCGGTAGTCGCCAGAAAGGGCACCATCTGGGTCATGCGCGTGGTTTCACTTGTAATGGCGCGGCGCAAGGCCCTTTTGACGGTATCGCTGCCGGAGAAGCGCCCTATCATGTGCAAACCCGAATCATCGCCTTCGCCCTGCCCTTTTCCGCTTTGACTGACTTTTTTCAGTTCGACGTATCCAATGCGAAAAATGCGGGCCACCGGACAGCCGGTTAACTGTTTGGCTTTGACGTAGGCGCTGGCCAGATCGCGGCTTTTCCAGAAATATTCTACGAAACGGGTCGATTCGCGAAGCGCGCGGCGGATATACAAATACTTGATGATAATGATGGCCCAGGAGGTCACCGAAAAAAACAGAAGCAACAGCAACACGAATTGAACCATCAGACCGGCACTGCTGACAATTTGGATGATATCAATATCCATGATTTTCTCCTAATACAGATAACCACTGCACGCCGCGCGTGCACTGTCGTATCGCCATACGGCTTTGCGGTTTATTTAAAGGATTTCCAGGTGAGATGATGGTCTCCGCAGATGTTCGATATCTTAGCCTGCAAAGTGGTAACCTCTTGGAAGTTAATAGCAAACTACCGAGTGAAGTTTGTAACCATATACAGAATACACCAGAGAGTCAATAAGGAGGCGTAAGTTTTTCAGAATACCGCATTTGAGAACCGGCTATGACTCGCAGAAGATAGCCGGTCTATCTTTCCCGTGGTGCTTGGCCAACAATCAACGAATGAACCATCAACGAAATCCCAATCTTGACTTTTCCCATCCCAGGATCGATTCTGACCGCTGACTTCGCACATTATATACGCGGGTATTAACAAAGGAAAAACCATGGAACGCATCGCTGAGTTTATCTTTGAAGCGCTATTTTTGAAACAGATACCGCGCAGTGGCTATCAGTTTCTGGGAGCCGGCAAGGAGTCTGTGGCCGAACACGTCTATGCCACCGCCCTGATCGCTTTTGTCTTATCCAGACTTGAACCGCATGCCAATGCCGAACGCCTGATAAGCATGTGCCTGATGCACGATCTGCTCGAAGCCCGCACCGGTGATTTGAACTACGTTCAAAAACGCTATGTCCAAACCGATGAGACGGCGGCTGCGGCGGATGCCCTGCGCGACCTGCCGTTTAAATCCCAAATAGAGGCGCTGTTGCATGAATTCAACGCCGCCGAAACAGCAGAAGCCAAGCTGGCCCATGATGCCGATCAACTGGCTTTGGTCGTCGACCTGAAGCTGTTGCACGATCTTGGCTACCAGACACCCCAACAGTGGTTGCCCCATGTGATGGAACGCCTGCGAACCCAAACGGGCAAAGACCTGGCCACAAAACTGGCGGATACACCACGCGATGAATGGTGGCTGCGACTTTTCTATTGACAGTAACATTGTTCTTCCATAACTGATAGTCACTTTAAGTTGTCAGGCCTTGGGTATCGGCCGTTTCATGTCATGCAATCTTCCTGCAATCCAGCGCGGCTGGTAGCAGGTTTCTGCAATCAAGTGACTCTAAAGCGGAGGCATGGAGTAAATGAATTGGTTGGCAAACACATTGACATCGTCCATCGGAAAAAAGCTGATGATGGCACTCACCGGTTTGGCATTTTTAGGCTTTCTGGCGGGACATCTGGCCGGCAACATGACCGTCTACATCGGCCCTGACGCTTTCAACGCCTATGCGGAAGGACTCAAAAACCTGGGCGTTGTGATCATTGCTTTCGAGGCGGTCCTGGTGCTTTTCGCGGTCGTGCACATTGTCACGGGCCTGACCCTGTTCTATCAGAATTATAAGGCCCGGCCGGCCCGCTACGCCGTCAACAAAAGTGGCGGAGGCCGCACGATCGGCTCAGCCACCATGCCGTATACCGGCATCCTGGTGTTACTCTTCGTTCTGATTCATCTGTTCAACTTTACCTTCGTCGATAAATCCGGAACGACACTCTTCAACCTCGTTACCGCTAAATTCGATAATACACCCTATGTTATTTTCTACATCGCCGCCATGCTGGTCGTCGGTGTGCATGTCAGTCACGGATTGTGGAGCGCCTTTCAGACCATCGGTGCGAACCATCCAAAATATATGCCGATTATTCGGGTGCTGAGTATCGTCTTTGCCATCGTGGTCGGTATTGGGTTCGGTGTATTGCCCATCTATTTTTCCATTAGCGCATAGGAAAGGATTGAGTATGTTGCTTGACGGCAAAATTCCGGCTGGACCACTTGCGGAAAAATGGGATCGTCATCGTTTCGAACTCAAACTGGTGAACCCGGCCAATAAACGCAAATTCGATATCATCGTTGTCGGAACCGGTTTGGGCGGCGGGTCGGCCGCGGCCAGTTTGGCGGAGATGGGCTACAACGTGAAGGCGTTTTGCTTTCAGGACAGTCCGCGCCGCGCACACAGCATTGCAGCTCAGGGCGGCATCAACGCAGCCAAAAACTACCCCAACGATGGCGACAGCATCCGGCGCCTGTTCTACGACACCATCAAAGGCGGTGATTTCAGGGCCCGCGAAGCGAATGTCTACCGATTGGCCCAGGTGAGCAATGCCATCATCGATCATTGCGTGGCCCAGGGCATCCCATTCGCCCGCGAATACGGCGGCCTGCTGGCCAACCGGTCATTCGGCGGCGCCCAGGTGTCGCGTACCTTTTATGCGCGTGGCCAGACAGGTCAGCAGTTGCTGCTGGGCGCTTACCGCAGTCTCATGCGGCAGGTGGCGGCCGGCAAGGTGCAGATGTTCGCGCGCCGTGAAATGCTGGACGTCGTTCTGGTCAACGGCCACGCCAAGGGGATCGTGGTGCGCAACCTGATCACGGGGCAACTGGAACGCTATGCAGCCGACGCCGTGGTTCTCGCCACCGGCGGATACGGAAATGCTTTCTTTCTCTCAACCAATGCCATGGGCTCCAATGTCACCGCCGCCTATCGCGCATACATGAAAGGCGCCCTGTTTGCCAACCCATGCTTTACCCAGATCCATCCCACCTGCATTCCGGTGCACGGCGACTATCAATCCAAACTCACGCTGATGAGCGAAAGCCTGCGCAACGATGGTCGCGTGTGGGTACCGAAAAACCCCGGCGACAAACGGCCGGCCAACCAGATCCCCGAAAGCGAAAGGGATTACTACCTGGAACGCAAATATCCCAGCTTCGGCAACCTGGTGCCGCGCGATGTCGCCTCGCGCAATGCCAAAGCCCAGTGCGATGAGGGCAAGGGGGTCGGCGATACAGCCCTGGCGGTCTACCTCGATTTCGCCGATGCCATTAAACGCGATGGACGCGACACCATTGCACGCAAGTACGGCAATCTTTTTGAAATGTATGACAAGATTACCGGTGAAAATCCCTACACGACCCCGATGATGATATATCCGGCCGTGCATTATACGATGGGCGGGTTATGGGTCGACTATAACCTGATGAGCAACATACCCGGGTTGTTTGTCTTGGGAGAAGCCAACTTCTCCGATCATGGCGCCAACCGCCTGGGGGCCAGCGCGCTGATGCAGGGACTCGCCGATGGCTATTTCGTATTGCCGTATACCATTGGAGGATATCTGGTCGGGTCGCCCAAAGAGACCCTCTCCACGTCAAAGGCGCCGTTCGAAGAAGCCGAACGCGGTGTACAGGCCCGTATCGACAAACTCATGGCGGTTCAGGGCAAACGCACGGTTGACGATTTCCATCGCCAGTTGGGGTTGATTCTTTGGGATCACTGCGGCATGTCCCGCAACAATGCCGGCTTGGAAAAGGCACGCGGCATGGTTCAAGAGTTGCGGGCGGAATTCTGGCAGAATGTCAAGGTGCCTGGCACGACGGCCGATTTGAACCAGAGTCTGGAGCGCGCCGGACGCGTGGCCGACTTCCTGGAATTTGCCGAATTGCTTCTGATAGATGCCTTGCACCGCCAAGAGTCGTGCGGCGGTCATTTCAATGAAGCATACCAGACACCTGAAAACGAGGCGTTGCGCAACGACGAAGAGTACTGCCATGTGGCGGCCTGGGAGTATAAGGGCATCGGTCAGGACCCTGAGTTTCACAAAGAACCGTTGACCTTTGAAAACGTGCAACTTACGCAAAGGAGCTACAAGTGAGCAAGAGCATTGATCTCACCCTCAAGGTATGGCGTCAAGCAGGTCCAAAGGACAAAGGACACTTTGAAACCCTGCGTGCTCAAAATATATCGACCGAAATGTCTTTTCTGGAAATGCTCGATGTGGTCAACGATCAATTGACGCTGGACGGCAAAGAACCGATCGCGTTTGATTCCGATTGCCGGGAAGGAATTTGCGGCATGTGCGGCGCGGTCATCAATGGAAGACCGCACGGACCGCTCAAAGCGACCACCCTTTGCCAACTGCACATGCGCCATTTCAACAGCGGCGACGTGATCGCGATTGAGCCGTTTCGCGCCATGGCATTCAAAGTGATCAAGGATCTGGTCATCGATCGCAGCGCATTCGATCAGATTATCCAGGCCGGCGGTTTTGTCTCCGTCAATACCGGCGGCGCTCCGGATGCCAATGCGGTCCCGATTGCACAGGACCAGGTCGAGTCGGCCATGGACGCCGCGCAATGCATCAGCTGCGGTGCCTGTGTGGCGGCTTGCCCCAATGCCTCGGCCATGCTTTTTGTCAGCGCCAACGTTTCTCACCTGGCCCTTCTGCCCCAGGGACAGCCGGAAGCTGCCCGGCGTGCCATTGCCATGGTGCGCGAAATGGATCGCCAGGGCTTCGGCAACTGCAGCAATGAAACCGAATGTGAAGCCGAATGCCCCAAATCGATCTCCATCAGCAACATCGCGCGGCTCAATCGTCAATTCTACCGGGCCAGCCTGGCCTCAAGCGTAAAATAGACGACTGGTTCGCACACCCGCTTTCGCCGGACGATCACCTTGTGGGTGATCGTCCGTTTTTTGACTCCATACCCGCCCCCAAAATTTAAAGTGTCGTCAAATCCGACCGATATAACTGTTTCGGGATTCCAAAAAGCTTCACTCGATCATTCTGGAGATTTTGATGACGCATCGCATACTGACTGTGGATGACAGCCGCACCATTCGCACGATTGTCAAAAACGCTTTCAAAGCTTATGACTGCGAGGTGTTCGAAGCTGAAAACGGACGCGACGGTTTGGCGCTGGCCGCGCAAATTCTGCCGGATCTGATCATTCTGGACATCACCATGCCCGTCATGAACGGAATTGAAATGCTGGGCAAGCTGATGGCGGATACTAATCTAAAAGACACCGCGGTGATCATGCTTACGGCCGAGTCCGGCCGTGACAATATCATGAGTATCGTCAAATTGGGCGTCAGGGATTACATCGTCAAACCCTTTAAAGGCGAGCAGCTCATCGAGCGTGTCAAACTCATTGTGGATGATTTGAAACCGCGCCTCGATACCGGCGAAGGTCAAAGGAAAAAAGACCACCTTTTTGCGGTAATAGAGGATATGGTGGTCCTTACGCTGCCGGGCAAAATCAATCGCACCGTGGCTTCGGAAATCGAAGTGGCCGTCAAGACCATGATTTCCCAAATGACCCGGGCCGGCACGCATAAACTGATTTTCGATCTGAACCCGATCGCCAGTCTCAGCATGACGGCCATTCAATCCATCCTCAATCTGGTTGACCTGTGCAAACGCGCCAAATTATCGATCCGTCTTGCGGCGACAGGCAATCAGGCCCTGGCGCTCAAGGGATTTAAGGAAACGAGCACAATTCCGATCAAGCCCTCCATTGAAGAAGCACTTGCCGATTTCTAAAAAGGTCTAAAGTTTTCAAGGCCTGCTGCGGATACATACAGATAGGTACGAGGCCGCCGGTAAATGCGGATCGCCTTCAGATGAATCCGCCCTCTGCAAGGCCATCACACCCTACAAACTGCGGCAAAGCGTTTCAAACACCCAAACGCTTTGCAGTTACAAAAGCCCCCGGCCCCTTGCCTTATGCAACTGTATGTCAGGTTGTCATAAAACCCCATGGAAAGAATGCGACGCAAAGGAGTGCCGCCATGACCATTCAAGATGATGAAACCTTGCGGATGTACCTGGAAGAATCCCTGGAACATCTATCGGACATTGAAAACGACTTCCTGACGATCGAGGAAAACGGCGCCAATATCAACGAAGATCTCGTCAACAAGGTCTATCGTGCCGCACACTCCATCAAGGGTGGCGCTGGTTTCATGGGGCTGACCAACATTAAGGACCTGACCCATGAGATGGAAAACATCCTGGGTAAGATTCGCGGTCGCGAAATAATTCCTACGCCGGCGACCGTCAATGTGCTGTTGAGGGCCGCCGACACCTTGAAATTATTGATGAAGGACATCCTCAACAGCAACGAGGTCGATATCAGTGCGCATGTCAGCGCCTTGCAGACGGTTTTGAAAGCCGACAGCACGCCTAATAAGGCGCCCAAAGCGGGTGGCGCAAGCAAGACCATCATGACAAAGGCTCCGAAAGCCTCTCAACCCGTTGCAGCGGAGTTTGGTGAAGACGATAGGTTGACGATAGCGTTCCCCGATGGTCAAGCGGGGCTGACCCTGGACACAAAAGTCCTGCGCGCCGTCTTCGAGCAAGGCAAATGCGTCTATTTGGTGAAAATGGACATCGAAACCCACGTTCACGCCAAAGACAAAACCTGCCGCGCCGTTCTGGAAGAGATGGAGCAAACCGGCGTCATCGTCGGAGCCAATTTCGTCTTGCAATCAATCTCCGATCTGGATGTCGCATGGGCTCCAGGTATTCCGGTGATGGTGTTTTTATTCGCAACTATCCTGAAACCGGCGGACATCAACGTGCTCTTCGAAATCGAAGACGAGTACCTGCTCGAAGTACGCTCCGATCTGCAACTGTACAACCTGCAAGGCAGCCCGACGGCAACTGATGAAATCTTACGCGACCCCGCCCAGCTTTCCGGATACATCGAGAAAGAAATGCCTGATCTGGATAGTCCGGCATGGTCGGCAACCGACGATGCAATGGAAGAGCAGACCCCGAAAAGGGCTTTCAACCCAGTGGACGCAAAATCGACCCAGGACGCCGTCACGGATAAAAAGTCGGTCAAGCTGGAACACGAAACCAGTCTGCGTGTGCACGTCCGCCTGCTTGACCAATTAATGACACTGGCCGGCGAATTGGTGTTGAGCCGTAATCAACTGCTTCAGTCTATGGGCAGCAGCGACACCCGCGGTTCGGAAGTAGCCGGCCAACGCATCGACTTGATTACGTCGGAACTGCAAGAAGCGATCATGCTCACGCGCATGCAGTCCATCGGCAATGTCTTTAACAAATTCCCCCGAGTGGTGCGCGATCTGGCAGGCACCCTGGGCAAGCAGGTCGAACTTTCGCTTGAAGGCAAGGATGTCGAGCTGGACAAAACGATCATCGAGGCCATCGGTGATCCTTTGACCCACCTGGTGCGCAACGCCGTGGATCACGGCATCGAAAAACCAGATGTCCGAAAAAAGTCCGGCAAGGCTCCCACCGGCCATATCTTTTTGAAAGCCTACCATGAAGCCGGCCAGGTCAATATCGAAATCTCCGATGACGGCAAGGGCCTTGACGGCCATAAACTCGCCGCTAAGGCGATCGAGAAAGGCTTGATCAGCGAAGATCAGGCCAAACTCATGTCGGCACGCGAAAAAAATAATCTAATCTTTCTGCCCGGCTTTTCGACTGCCGAAACCGTCACGGATGTTTCCGGCCGCGGGGTCGGCATGGATGTGGTCAAAACCAACCTGGACCAACTCGGCGGCCTTATCGACATCGAATCCGTCACCGGAAAAGGCACCACCATCCACATCAAACTGCCTTTGACGCTGGCCATCATTCCGTGCCAGATTGTCGTCACCGGTGGTGAGCGTTATGCCATCCCCCAGGTCAACCTGGAGGAATTGCTGCGCATTCCGGCCGAACAGGTCAGCAAACGTATTGAACGCGTGGGCAATGCCAATGTGGTGCGTTTGCGGGGCAATTTGCTGCCGCTGATCCGTCTGACCGATATCATAGGGGTTGCCCCGCGCTATAAAGATCCTGGTACCGGCGAGGAAAAAGACGATCGGCGCAAAGCCATTGCCGACCGACGCTCCAGAAAAAGCCCGCTGTTGTCCAAGGACGACATGGTTGAGAACCCTGCCGATGAGATCGCGCCAGAAACATTGCCAGAGCGATCCGAGGGCCGGCGCTATCATGCCAACAGTGCCTTGAACATTGTCGTGGTGTCGACCGGCGACATGAAATATGGCCTGGTTGTGGATAATTTGCACGACTCAGAAGAAATTGTGGTCAAACCGCTGGGCCGCGACTTGAAAAAGTGCAAGGGATACGCTGGTGCGACCATCATGGGTGATGGCCGGGTGGCTCTGATACTGGATGTGTCCAATCTGGCCAAAATGGCCGGCCTGTCATCCATCGAGGGCAGTGCCCGGGCCGCCGAAGTGGCGCAGGCCGAGCATGAAATCCATCGCACCAACCGCGACAAACAATCCCTGCTCGTCTTCCGCAGCGGTGAGAATGAACAGTTCGCCGCCCCGTTGGGCTTGGTGGAGCGCATTGAAAAAATCAAACGCTCCGATATCGAGCATGTCGGTGGCAAACGGGTGATCAAATACCGCAACGGCAGCCTGCCGCTGTTCAGTATCGACGAAGTCGCCACCGTACAGCCGCTCAGCGATCAAAACAACCTGCTGGGCATTGTCTTCATGGTCGGCGGCCGCGAAATCGGCTTATTGGCGATCGGGCCAGTCGACGCACTGGAGGCCAACCTGAACATTGATGGCAGCACCTTGCGTCAAACAGGCATCATGGGCTCCACGATCATCAATGATCGCACCACGCTGCTGGTGGATATCGTAGAGATCGTCGAGACCTTGAATCCACAATGGTTCAAGGCACCCGAAATTCGCAAAGACGAAAGCGGAAACAGTACCACCATTCTCTTTGCCGAAGATTCCAGTTTCTTCCGCAATCAGGTGAAAGGCTCCATGGAAAAAGAGGGATTCAAAGTCATCGAGGCCGAAGACGGGATAATTGCCTGGAATCTGCTTCAAAAAAACGCCAAATCGATTTCCCTGGTGGTTACCGATATTGAAATGCCCAATATGGATGGCTTCGCCTTGACCCGTAAGATCAAGGAAGACCCGAGCTTTTCGCATCTACCGATCATCGCACTAACCACCCTGGCCGGCGAGGAGGACATCGCCCGAGGCCGACAAGTAGGCATCGATGATTACCAGATTAAGCTGGACCGTGAACGGCTGATCAAAAGCATTCACGAATTTCTCAAGGCGGCCTAGCGGCCTTCCGTCTTGACCTTGTTCATTAATAGACATGGCGCCTTTTAGGCGTCGAGGAGCGAAGTGGCAAACATGGCGAAGCAAAATGGAGCGACGCATCTGTTAAAATCCCGGTTGGACCTTCAGAACACCGGCACAGTTGAACTGGCGACCTTTTATGTCGGCGATGCATTGTGCGGCATGGATATCCTGAAAGTCCAGGAAATCAACAAATTGATGGAAATGACCAAGGTACCCCAAGCGCCGGCCTATGTTATGGGTATCTTGAACCTGCGCGGACAAATCGTAACGATTATCGACCTGGGCAAAAAGCTGGGTTTGACCTCGGTCGAAATCAATGAATCTTCCCGCAACATCATCGTCAATTCCGACAACGAGTATATCGGCCTGCTGGTCTCCAAAATTGGTGATGTGGTCGAGGCCGACTGGCAGAGAGTCGAACCACCGCCAGCCAATATCGGCGGCGTGCAAGGTGCTTTTTTCAAAGGCGTATTCAAAATGCAGGATCGTCTGATCGGAATATTGGATGCCGATCGGGTGTTGGCGGAAGACAATTGAACCATTCCCCCCTCTGGTTTCTTTTTTTTCAACAAGCACGGCTCGGAGCCGCGCTACAGCGAACCAAACGATGACATCCTCTATGGAACCGCTCAAAATATTGGTTGTCGACGACACGGTGGTCTACCGCAAGATCGTCAGTGACGTTTTGATGGAATTGCCGGAGGTGCAAGTCGTTGGGACGGCACACAACGGTAAGGCCGCCATGACAAAAATCAGGAATCTGCAGCCTGACCTGCTCACGCTGGATATCGAGATGCCGGAAATGAGCGGGTTGGAGGTGTTGCACCAGCTCCAAAGTATCTCACCGCGAGTTGGCGCCATCATGCTCAGTACCTTGACCCAGGAAGGCGGCGCAATGACCATGCGCGCGCTAGAGCTGGGGGCTTTCGATTTCATCCCTAAGCCCCAGTCCGGTACCATGGCCGAGAACAAGGTCGCTGTCCGGGAAGCTCTGGGGCCCATGCTCAAAGCATACGCACGCAGCCGCTTGATCCGCGACCGGTTATCATCAGTCTCGAAATTTTCCCCGATCATACCCCCCCGCCGGCAACGTCCATTGACGACGACACGGGTGGCCATGGAAAGCGTGGGGTTAGCATCCATTATCGCTATCGGGGTCTCCACCGGCGGACCCAATGCGCTTGCCCGTATGCTTCCCCATCTGCCCGGCGACATCGGCGTTCCGGTCGTGATTGTCCAGCACATGCCGCCTTTGTTTACGCAGTCCCTGGCCAACAGCCTCAACAACAAGTGTGCCATCGACGTGCGCGAAGCAAAAAACGGCGAGCCATTGTTGCCGAATGTAGCTTACATTGCGCCGGGCGGCAAACAGATGAAAGTCGTTGCAGGCGCGGACGGCAAACAGCGCGTCATCAAAATTACCGATGATCCGCCGGTCAACAACTGCAAACCTTCTGTCGACTATCTGTTCCGCTCGGTTGCGGATCATTACGTGGGACGTGCCACCGGCGTGATCATGACCGGTATGGGATCGGATGGCACCGAGGGCTTGAAAATGATGAAAAACAACGGTGCCACCATCATAGCCCAGGATGAGGCCTCCTGCGTGGTATTCGGAATGCCCAAAGAGCCTATTGAGTCCGGTATTGCCGATGTGGTCGCCCCCCTGGATATGATTGCCGCGCAGATCCTTAAAACCGTATCGTTGCGGGCTAGAATGCCCCAAACTGAGCGTCGCAATGGTTAGCACGTGGCTATCTCGGATCCTCCAAACGTTCTATGAGAGTCTAAGCAAATGAGTCAGAACCTGTCAGGGAATCTATCCCGCACGCCCCTTGCCGATCCGGTCACCCCTATTCCGGAAGCCAAACCCAGGCCATTGCCGTGGATAAAAAAATCCGTTTCCATTACTGCAACGGAGATCCAGCTTTTAGCGCATTACATCCATTCCCTGTGTGGTATTAATATTGAACCCTCCAAGGCCTATTTGCTGGAAACGCGCCTGGGCAAGTTGCTGGAAACCGAAAATTGCGACTCATTCACCGCACTGTATTACAAGGCGAAATCCGATCCAGACAAACGGCTTGAGAAACAAATCATCGATGCTATCACCACCAACGAAACACTGTTTTTCCGTGACGGCAGCCCTTTCGAACTTCTCAAACACAAGATCATTCCGGAAGTGATCGACCTTCGCACGGCAACCGTCAAAAGTGGGGCACCGGCTATCCGCATATGGAGTGCCGCTTGCTCCACCGGTCAGGAAATTTTCAGCATCGCCATCATCCTCAAGGAGTTGTTGGGAAGCACCAATACCTTTAATATCAGTTTGATCGGCACGGACATCTCCGATGCCGCCATCAAGCAAGCCAGCTATGGCGCCTACAACAAATTTGAAATCGAACGCGGTCTGGCACGCGAGCGGCTTCTGCGCTATTTTTCTGCAGTCGGTGAAAGCTGGAAAATCAATGATGAAATCCGCTCGATGGCAACCTTCAAGAAATTCAACCTGATGGGCTCATTTGCGGGAGTTGGCAAATTCGATATCATTTTTTGCCGTAATGTGGCCATCTATTTTACGCTTGAGGACCGCATGCGCTTATTCGACAAAATGGCAAACTGCCTGGAGGAAGATGGCTACCTGATCATCGGAGCCACCGAATCATTGACCGGTGTATGCCCGCGCTTTATTCCCAAGCGTCATTTGAAGTCGATATTTTACCAGCTGCGTTAGATCCGGAGCGATCAGGCCCGCCCGGGAAGGAAAAGCTCATGCAAGTACTCAAAATTCTGGTGGTTGATGACGATCCGGTAACCCGGTCGCTGCTGTGCAAACGGCTGTCCAAAGACGGTTTTCAAGTGGATACGGCCGAATCGGGAGTAGAGGCTGTCCGAAAGATCACCCATACTTACTACGATATCATCCTGACCGATCTGATCATGCCGGGCGGCATCGACGGCATTGGGGTACTGGAGACCGCCAAGGAAAATGACATCAAAACCGAAGTGATCCTGATCACAGCGCATGGGACTATCGATAACGCCATTGTGGCCATGAAAAAAGGCGCAAACGACTATCTGCAAAAGCCGATCAACTTCGACGAACTCACGTTAAGACTGGCCAAAATTCAGAATCTGAAACAATTAATGAAAAACGCCAGCGATCTGCGCATGGCCATGGAGATAACGGAGCAGATTTCCGGTGAAACCATTCAGAACCTGGAAATGACGGTTGCGGAATTGGAGGAACGCCTGGCGACCATGCGTGCTGTTCTGGACCGAGCGGATCTTACGGCCGAAGAACGCATCAGAATGGCACTGGCCTGAGTCCGGATAGTCGGTGTCCACTCATTTGCGCATGCAGAAGATTACGAAATTCCGATCACCGTTGATAGACTGGGTTATAAGTCCGCATGTTGGATGGGAAGACAGTGTCCCAGAATCAGATGGGCGGTTTTGCGGAACTGCTCTGCAACATCCGTGACATAGACGGTCAGGCTTCCTTTTTTCTCAGCAACAGCGGTACCTTCCAATGTTTTTCCAATATGTCCGCCTACCCTGTCGGCAATAGCGCGGGCCGAATCGACCAAAACCACCTGAGGCCCCATTTTACGCTGAATGACCTCACTGAGCACCGGATAATGGGTGCATCCCAGGATCAGCGTATCGATCTGCCGCGTTTTCAGTGGATGGATATACTTTCGCACGATCATGGCGGTTTCCGGTTTGTTGATCCACCCCTCTTCCACGAGCGGCACGAGCAGCGGACAGGCCGCCGCGTAAACCGTTGCCCCAGGCAGCAGCCGCTTAATGGTCTGTTCATACACACCGCTGGCAATGGTCGCCCGTGTGCCGATCACGCCGATACGCGACCGTCGTGAACGCTCGACCGCCAACTGGGCACCCGGGCCGATCACTTCGAATACCGGTATTTTGAATTGCTCACGAACCGCATCGAAAGCGTAGCTGGAAACCGTGTTGCAGGCGATGACAATGGTGCGCGCCCCCTTTTTCAACAGGAATTCCGTATTGTTGAGCGAATAGCGGATAATGGTTTCCGCGCTTTTGCTGCCGTACGGGGTGCGTGCGGTATCTCCCAGATAAATGATATCATGACCTGGTAAACGTTCACGCAACGCGCGCACAACCGTCAAGCCACCGATCCCGGAATCGAAAACGCCTATCATGAATGGTCTTTCCCCTGTTTGACGGATGCGGGTCGCCGGCTCTCTTCAATGACCCTGGTCACGTGCGCAATAAGTGCCGTGGTATCCGCATCTTTAAACATACCGGGGCAAGAATCGGCCATGATTTGCCAGTTGCCGATATCCACCAGCAGACTGGGAATGAACGGCCAGCGCCGGCACATCAGCGGTTTGACAGGATGAATGGTACACACCTTTTCCCAGAATACGCAGTAGCCGTCGTCGCGCTGGACCAGCAGGGGCTTACTGCCTGAAAGTGCACAGTACTTTTCCCTGACCGTGTCGGCCGGTACGCGCAAGAAAGCGGCGATGGCCGCGATATCGGCCTCGCTGACATAGGTTCCGCCAAACCCCTTGCAGCAAACGCCGCACTGGGCACAGGTGAAAAATTTCGATTCGGAAATGGGTTCAGAGCGCATGCCGACCATCCAAAGCGCATTTAAGCGTCATTTTATCAATATACTTCAAATCACCGCCCACCGGCACACCCGAGGCGATGCGCGTGACGCGGATATCTCGGCCGGCTAACTGCTGGGCAATATAAGCCGCTGTGGATTCACCTTCCACGCTGGTGCCTGTGGCCAGAATGATCTCCTTGACGTTGCCGGCGACAATGCGCTCGAACAATTCACGGATGCGCAAATCTTCGGGCCCCACCCCCTCCATGGGCATCAACGTTCCGCCCAAAATGTGATACAAACCGCCAAAAGCCCCGGATTTTTCAAGGGCGATCATGTCCGCCGGTTGTTCAACCACACACACCAGGGATTGATTGCGGCTCGGGTCTTGGCAGATATGGCACTGTTCGGCATCGCTGAGCCCGAAACAACGTGAACACAAGCGCACGCTCTGTTTCATGACGGTGATGCTTTGTGCCAGTGCCTCCGCCTCACTGCGCGGCCGGCGCAAAATATGAATGGCCAGACGTTCGGCCGTCTTTTCCCCCACTCCCGGAAGCTTTGCCAGACTACGAATCAGGTCCGTGATCGATTTGGGATAGTGCTGCATGGTTTCCTTCACGTATCGTTAAATCATCCATTCGTCGCACGAACTTATCCACATCGACGACTATAGACGAATCAACGAATCGACTAATTTACGAATCGACGAATCACATCAACCCTGGGAGATTGAAGCCGCCGGTCACCTTGCCCATCTCGGAGGCGACCATTTCCTGGGCCTTGGTCAAGGCATCGTTCACCGCCGCCAAAATCATATCCTGCAGCATCTCGATGTCTTCGGGATCCACCACTTCCTTTTCCATGACGATAGAAACCACCTGCTGACGCCCGTTGGCCACTACCTTGATCATGCCGCCCCCGGCGGTGCCTTCAACCGTTTTCTCCGCCAGTTCTTCTTGAATTTTGAGCATTTTGGATTGAAGCTTTTGGGCCTGCTTCATCATATTTCCCATACCACCCTTCATCATAACGACCTCCTATAACACTTTCACATCGACGATCTTGCCGTCAAATAACTCGACGGCTTCCATAACCAGTGGATTGCCCAAAGCTTTTTGCTTCAGTTGATCCGTCTTGATTTTTTCATTTTGCTTATCGGCCGTATCCTGGCCGTTGGCCATCAGTTCGATCTTCATCGCTTGCCCGGTCAATTCAGCGCAAATGGCCTCCAGATAAGCAAGGTTTTTCTGTATGGATTTAAAGGTAAATTCATTTCCACCCACCTCAAGCGTCATTTGCGTGCCATCGGCCACTGTCGACCGGCATTTGTTTAAAAAAGACCCTACTGCCGGTTTCTCCTGCGACACCCGGGCAAGAAGCCGGTCCCACAGATGCCCTTCGGTTTGAAGCGCCGCATCGGTCACGGGTATATCCGGGATGACGGGTGGGGAGGGCTCCGGAGGAATCTCCCTTTCCTGGGGCAAGTCACTTTCTTCGCGCGCGGACGAACGCACGGGCCCGGCCGATGAACCTGGCCGCGGCCCAGTTGCTACGGGCACGCCTGAACGCAACTGGTCCAACCGCTCGATCAAAGTGTCGATCGGCAACATGGGGCGCGACTGAAAAAATTTCAGAAAAACCATTTCCAGGGCCAGTTTGGGCTGACTGGAAAGTTTCACTGACGGCTCAGCTTGAAACAGCAGGTCCAGTAACTGCACCAGGATGATATCGGAGGTCTCGCGCACCTGAGTTTGCATCAGCTTGATTTCGTGGCCCGGCAGATCGACCAGCCGCAGGGCTTTATCGCCAATTTGAACGAGCGCCAGATAGTGGAAATGGGTCATCAAATCCGCATAAAAGCGTTTCATGTCCAATCCCTGCCGCCAGACCCCATCGATTTTTTCCAGCACTTGCGGAAGATCGCCCGAAAATACCGCCGCAGACAGTTCGAAAAGTTGGCGGCGCTCTGCCGCTCCGAGTAGTTGGGCGACCAATTCGGCGGTAACCGGTCCTTCGGCGCAAGCCAGTACATGGTCCAACAGGCTGAGGGCATCGCGCATGCTGCCGCCGGCTTCTCTGGCAACCAGGGCCAGTCCGGCATCGTCAATGGCCGCCCCTTCTTGATTACAAATGGTGCGCATTTGTTCTACAATGGCGGCCAATTCGATTCTGCGCAGGTCGTGGCGCTGACAGCGGGATAGGATCGTAACGGGTATTTTATGAGGATCGGTCGTGGCAAAAACAAAGAGCACATGGGCCGGAGGCTCTTCCAATGTTTTGAGCAGCGCATTAAACGCGGCCAGGCTGAGCATGTGCACTTCGTCGATGATATAGATCTTGTAGCGGCTATGGGCCGGCATGTATTTCAGGTTTTCGCGCAGTTCCCGAACTTGGTCCACACTGTTGTTGGAGGCGCCATCGATTTCGAAGACATCGGCGGCGTGGCCGCCGGCAATCTCCTGGCACGAACGGCACACATTGCAGGGCTTGGAAGTCGGACCCTCCACGCAATTCATGGCTTTGGCCAGAATGCGCGCCACCGTGGTTTTACCGGTTCCGCGCGGTCCCGTAAATAAAATGGCGTGCGCCACCTTTCCTGCGTCGATAGCGTTGTTCAGCGTGCGTGTGACATGCTCTTGCGCCACAACCGTTTCGAATGACTGCGGCCTGTACTTGCGTGCGAAAACCAGATAGCTCATAATCTTTTCTCACCGGCTCCAAAAACGTTTCATGATCGATGGGTTATAGCGCACCTGGAAAACCGGCGCAATATGCGACCGCCAGGATAGTGAAAAAGAGGCCATTCGCAGGCACCTGTGGGCGTGCGGCAATGGATGAGCGCAAGTATGGAAAAGGTATTCTGAGGAAGTATGATGGCGCCCCGAGTCGTTCACCCATTTTTGCGGTGGAGCGCAACGTTCAGGCTTCAGGGAAGCTTTGCTTAGGTATGGTTCAACCGAACGAACAATTTAAAGAATCAACATATAACGAAAAATGGCGGAGAGAGTGGGAGTCGAACCCACGGTGCCGCTATTAACAGCACACACGATTTCCAGTCGTGCTCCTTCGGCCACTCGGACATCTCTCCGTTTTCATCCAATCGAAACGCCTGCCGTCGCGCTCGGGGCCTTTTTCATTCAGACGATTGTCAGTACGAAATTGGCGGAGAGGGTGGGATTCGAACCCACGATCCCGGGTAAACGGGATACCGCTTTTCGAGAGCGGGGCCTTCAGCCACTCGGCAACCTCTCCTGAACCAGGTCCGCGTGCAGGTCCGGTTCAATAGCTCTTTTGGTGGTGAGTGTCAACCCAGAACAGAGACAAGACTGATACGCACAAAACACCTTCCAATTCCCCCGCCATGTGTCATCAAAGCCCCAACATTTCTTGAACCTCTTCAGTATAGTCACCGTCAGGTGCATAGACGGTCAACGGCGCTTTGATGCACAATCCCACGCGCCCGCCCTTGACTGCTTGCACCAAAATGAGTTTGGCCACCTGCCCATGGCAGGAATGAACTGCCTGCAAACATTTGGGTTCCAGACCGGCCTGGCGCATGCCAGCCAACAGGTCCACAATGCGCACGGCCGGGTAAACGATCATGCAGGCCCCGCCTGTCCGCAACATGCGCCGGCAGCAGGCCAGTAGTTGCATCAGATCAACTTTCATTTCATGGCGGGCGACGGCACGCTGGCTGTTCGGATTGATACGACCGGTGTGGACAGCGCGGTATGGCGGATTGCTGACCACCCAATCAAAAGGCCCGCAAACCTCTTTGGACGGAAGCGATCGCAGATCGGCATGCACCACGGTTATCCGGCTTTGCATGTGGTTGTCGCTCACATTCTGTTGCGCAATGTGGGCCATTTCGGACTGAATCTCCACTGCGCAGATATGGATATCCGGATGACGTGCCGCAAGCACCAGCGGCATGATTGCGCAACCAGTCCCCAAATCCAAAAGGGTGTCCCCTCTTTTGGGTTTGACTGTGGCAGCCAGCAGCACGGCATCGATGGAAAAACGATAGCCATCGCGACTTTGCGTCACAATCAGACGTCCGTTAAAAAAGGTATCGCGCGTTGTTTCCGATGATGGGTTCAAAATTCGCCGACTTTCAGCTTCATACTGCGTACCTGGTCGCCGCCCAAGGCAGCATTGACTTTAGCAATCATCTCTTTTTCCAGAAAACGCAGTTGATGGAGCCAGGTCGAGGAAGAGACATGCACCAGGAGCAAGTCACCTTTAAACGCAACCGGGCGCGCGTTGGCGGCAATGGGGAAACCAACGGCCCCCTCCCACACCTTCCATACCTGGATCAGCGATTGATCGTTCAAAGGCCTGTGTTGTTGCAGGATCTTGTCGATTACGGTTCCGATATGAGCGAATTTTTTACTGTTCTTTCGTATCTCGGCCATCGCACGCTCCTTATATCCACGCATTTGAACGCTCCTACAGCAACTCCCAAAGATGACCTGATCCAAGATCCATCTTTACAAGAATCGGCCTCCTTGTACCAGATGGCAGCCACTATCTGTCAAGCCGGAACGGACGGATCGCCGTTACAAACCGTTTTTCCTTGACTTCCTGCCATGGTTCGCTTTATTTAAATAGCCTTAATTCGAAGAGACTGATATCATTAGGAGTATTTCGGTCAAAGCAACCGTCATGACAATCGAGCCGGTTCAAACATCTATCCGTTCAATTCAGAAGAAAGTGCAGGTAAAATCGACATGGCATGGGATTGGGAAAAGCTGAATCACCAACAAAAAGGCGGCGCTCCGCCGCAAATGGAAGATGTTCTCAAACAAATCAAAAACATTAAAATCCCTGGCGGCACAATCCTGCTGGCACTCCTGATCGTGGTGCTGGCCGTCGGGTATTCATCTTTTTTTACCATCGACAGTGGATCCGTCGGAGTGGTGCAAAGGTTCGGTAAATTCATTCGAACAGCACCACCCGGACTGAATTTCAAGATCCCTTTCGGTATCGAGCACGTCAGTAAAATTCCCCAGGAGAAAGTTTTCAGGGAAGAATTCGGTCTGCGTGGGGATGCGGACGCGAGGCAACAAACTTCCTTTGTTGGTGAAAACGCCGAATCTTTGATGTTAACCGGAGATTTGAACGTTGCTGTCGTGCCATGGATAGTCCAGTACAGGGTCAAAGACCCGTATAATTTTCTGTTCAAAGTCAAAGATGTCCGTATTTTGCTGCGCGACTTGTCGGAAGCGAGTATGCGCCTGGTGGTGGGTGATCGCAGCATCAATGAAGTGATCACCAAACGCCAGGAGATTGCCGACATGGCCAGCAAAGTCTTGCAAACCGAGCTGGACAAGGCCGAAACCGGCATCCACGTGGTGACCGTGGAACTCAAACGCACCAATGTGCCGCCGCAGGTTCAACCGTCGTTCAATGAGGTCAACCAGGCCACCCAGGAAAAAGAAAAAATGATCTACCAGGCCAAGGAAGACTACAATAAAGCGATCCCCGCTGCGCGCGGCGAAGCTGAGCGAACGATCAAAGCCGGTGAAGGCTATGCATCACAACGGGTCAATAGCGCAAAAGGCGATGCCGCCCGTTTTCAACAAGTCTATCTGGAATATGCCAAGGCCAAGGATGTCACCCGGCGCCGCCTCTACCTGGAAACCATAAAAGAGCTTTTGCCCAAATTAGGCCCCAAGTACATCGTGGATGACAATCAGAAAAATATGTTGCCTTTCCTCAACATGGGAAAAGAATTCAAAGGTGCTGAAAAATGAATATCAAAGCGATAATTGGCATATCGGCCGCAATCGTTCTTATTGTGGTCTTCGCCGCTGCCTATACCGTTGATGAGACGGAACATGTGGTCATCACCTTATTCGGCAAAGTAAGCCGGGTGGTATCTGAACCGGGATTGCACGTTAAGATGCCATTCTTGGAAAAAGCGGTCGTCTATCCGAGGAATCTGCAACAATGGGACGGCGATCCGGGCCAGGTACCGACCCAGGACAAAACCTACATCTGGGTGGATTCGTTTGCGCGCTGGAAAATTGTCGATCCTGTCCTATTTTTCAAAACCATTGGTACCGACAGTCGCCTGGGGACCAACCGCCTGAACGAGATCATCGATCCGGCCGTGCGCAACCTGATCACCTCCAACCGCCTGATCGAGGCCGTCCGCAACAGCAATCGTGAACTGGATACCTTCGAAATCGGGTTGGAAGAGATTAAAGAGGACATCAAAATAGATGAACCGCCCACGAAGTATGCGGTGACCGTAGGTCGAAACAAAATCGATGATATGATCCTCAAGCAAGCCCAAGCCAAGCTGGAACAGTTCGGCATTGAGTTGGTCGATGTAAAAATCAAGCGCATCGACTACGTCGAAGAAGTGCGCACATCGGTTTATGGCCGTATGATTGCCGAGCGCAAGCAAATTGCGGAAAAATTCCGCTCTGAGGGACTGGGGGAAGCGCAAAAAATCCGGGGCGACAAGGAACTCGACCTGAAACGCATCGAATCCGAAGCCTATCGTAGAGCCCAGGAAATTATGGGTAAGGCGGACGCGGAGGCGACCAGCCTCTACGCGCAAGCATTCGGTGTGGATCCCGACTTTTATTCTTTCGTCAAAACGCTCGAGATCTATGGGGAAGCCATAGACGAAAACAGCAGCTTGATACTCTCCACCGATTCGGATCTGTTCAAGTACCTGAAAGGATATTCGACCGGCAAGTAGGTGCACACACGGTAAAAAGACAAAAAAGCACCGCGGATCTGATCTTGCGGTGCTTTTTTAAATCTTGCCGTTATTGTGTATCGCAGCGAACATTATTTGCCCTTTCTACGCTGGTGTCGCGTGCGAGCCAATAGCTTGCGATGCTTGTGCTTTCTCATCTTTTTGCGGCGTTTTTTAATAACACTGCCCAATCGACCACCTCCTTTCTTTCATATTCGCCCGCTTATTAGCCGGTTTCCCACCGGTTGTCCACAGCTTTTTCAGTTTTTTTGGCAATATACAACAATCTCGAATTAACGGCATTGTAAAAAGTCGCGTTTCATCCAGAGCAATAACAAGTTTCAAAATGCTTGGGTTGAGACCCAGTAAAAACGCCCATTTCACCCTCAGGGGCGACCGGCGGTCGCCCGGCGCGGGAGCAAAGCCACCACCCCAGGCAAATCATGGGTGCGGAAGAAAAAAGCCGCGCCACTTTGTGCGATGACCATAATTCAGTGATTCGCGTGGGCGACCGCCGGTCGCCCCTGCAGCGCGCATCGTGACCATCATGTCGCACCGGGCGAACACAAGGTTCGCCCCTGAAAAAGAACGATTTTCCATTGCTGAAATGCGGCCCATACGCAAATGCGGTTACCCTGCATCAAATATCATCAAATATCTTACCTGCTTGATATGACCGGTTGGGTATGGTATTGGCCGAAGATGAACGATGTCCAGACACGACAAACATTTACACCCGAGCAAGTTCAGATCTTGAACCAGGCGGTCACCATGGCCGAAGAACTGGTCAGCAACCATTTTAAGATGTCTGCCAGCCAATGGCTGCACCCCAAATATGATGTAAAAACCCTGGCCGATCTGTCACCGGCCGAAATCGTGGATGGTCCTTTCGCTCAAATCATCCGTTATGAAGGACAGCGCAAAGGGTCCACGCTCGGATCGGAAGTCTACGACTATTACAAGATTTGCCTGCAGGATCACGCCATCCTCAATGCACTGCATAACACGCTTGATTTGGCTCTTTTGCCTTTTTGCCTGTACATTGTCACGCATGAACTGGTACACATTGTCCGCTTCAGCAAGTTTTTGCAAAATTTCGACGCTTCTCCAAACGAAAAGCTGGCTGAGGAACACCGCGTCCATGAATTAACGCACCTGATTTTATCGACAGTTCGCTTGGCGGGCATTGAACGGGCAATTGATTATTATCATCGCTGGCATGCACCATTGGAAAAACTCTGCGAACAATAATAAACCGTTCTTTTTTTTGCCGGAGAGATCACTAAATAGATCCACACGGCTTGACATCGTTCGATGGTACACTATATTTGGCCAAATTTTCGTCCGGTCGCTTAATTGATGGCGAACCATATCGCCACCAGCGTGATCGGATGAATTTTGAGCGACGATTGATAGATAATGGACCGTTAAGGAGGTTGTACAGTAATGCCGATCTATGAGTATCAATGCGATCAATGTGGCAGAGTTGAAGAGGTGCTGCAAAAGATTACCGAAGAGCCGTTGACCAAATGCAATCATTGCTCGGGAAAACTAAACAAACTCGTCTCGCAAAGTGCTTTCCACCTGAAGGGTACCGGTTGGTATGTTACCGATTATGCCGGAAAAACAAAAAACCAGAATAAGGACAGCGCTGCCAGTTCCACCCCCAATTCAGCCGATTCCGGCGACACCAAACCAGCCGTTACGAATAAAACAAGCAGTGAAGATTAAAGCTCAGGCCGGCAATTACGCCATTACGCCTGCCGGTGATTAATACATTGCGAACTCGATGGTGCGCAGGCGCGAGCCTGCTGTTATTATGCATAACTCACTATCAATCTGGAAAGCAGTGCCGAGGGGAGGTGACCGCAGGTAACACATGGGAGCAGATCAACTACAACCATCAACTTATACTGGGCATGGCCCAATCCTGATTGACATAAAAAGGAGATGAAGAAAGATGAAACTCAGACCATTGCAGGACCGTATTCTTGTTCAGAGGGTTGCGGAAGAAACCACCACCAAAGGCGGAATCATCATTCCGGATACCGCTAAAGAAAAGCCGGCCGAGGGGAAAGTCGTGGCTGTCGGCAACGGCAAGCTGGGCGATGATGGCAAACGCGTACCACTTGAAATCAAAACGGGCGATCGCATCCTTTTCGGAAAATATTCCGGGACTGAAGTGAAAATTGAAGGTGAAGAGTACCTGATCATGCGTGAAGACGATGTCCTGGGCGTGATTGGTTAAGCACAAATCGCAAAAACAGATGGAGGATAGCAAATGACCGCGAAAATTATTAAATATGATATGAAAGCCCGCGAGGCCATGCTCAAAGGCGTCAAAACACTCGCCGATGCCGTTGTGGTAACCCTCGGCCCCAAAGGACGCAATGTCGTTATCGACAAATCCTGGGGGTCACCCACCGTCACAAAAGACGGCGTAACCGTCGCCAAAGAAATTGAACTTGAAGACAAGTTCGAAAACATGGGCGCTCAGATGGTCAAGGAAGTGGCCAGCAAAACCAGCGACATGGCTGGTGACGGCACCACCACAGCTACTGTGCTGGCACGCGCCATCTATGAAGAGGGACAGAAACTGGTGGCGGCCGGCAATAATCCTATGTCTATTAAACGCGGGATCGACAAAGCCATCGAAGCGGCCGTAAAAGAACTCCACAAGATGAGCAAGCCCACCAAGGATCAACGCGAAATCGCCCAGGTCGGCACCATCTCCGCCAACAACGATGAGACCATCGGCAATATTATCGCCGAGGCCATGAACAAAGTCGGCAAAGAAGGCGTCATCACCGTCGAAGAAGCAAAGTCCATGGATACCACCCTGGACGTGGTTGAAGGCATGCAGTTCGATCGCGGTTATCTTTCGCCCTATTTCGTGACCGACCCCGAAAAAATGGTAGTTTCCCTGGAAGATCCCTTTTTGCTGATCAATGAGAAGAAAATCAGCAACATGAAAGATCTGCTGCCTATTCTGGAACAAGTGGCTAAAATGGGAAAACCCCTCATGATCATTGCCGAAGACGTCGACGGCGAAGCCCTGGCCACTCTCGTGGTGAATAAATTGCGCGGCACCTTGCAGGTCGCGGCAGTCAAAGCGCCCGGTTTCGGTGATCGCCGCAAGGCCATGCTGGAAGACATCGCCATTCTGACCGGCGGCCAGGTGGTTTCCGAAGATCTGGGCATCAAAATGGAAAATCTGACTTTGCAAGATCTCGGCAAAGCCAAACGCATCACCATTGACAAAGACAACACCACAATCGTGGACGGCGCCGGCGCCCGCTCCGCCTTGGAAGGCCGAGTTAAGCAGATTCGCGCCCAGATTGAAGAAACCACGTCGGATTACGATCGCGAGAAGCTGCAGGAACGTCTGGCCAAATTGATCGGCGGTGTCGCCGTGATCAATGTCGGTGCAGCCACAGAGACCGAAATGAAAGAAAAGAAGGCGCGCGTTGAAGATGCACTGAATGCAACGCGGGCAGCTGTCGAAGAGGGAATCGTGCCCGGCGGCGGCGTTGCCCTGGTGCGTACGTTGGCAGCTCTTGAAAAAATCAAAGTCAAATCCGAACTGAAACTGGGCGTAAAGGTCGTGATGCGCGCCATTGAAGAACCGTTGCGTCAGATCGCCAACAATGCCGGTTTTGAAGGTTCGGTGGTCATCGATAAGGTCAAGGCGGGTGAAGGCTCTTTCGGCTATAACGCCGATACCAACACCTACGAAGATCTGATCGAAGCCGGTGTTATTGACCCGACTAAAGTGGTCCGTTTTGCCCTGCAAAACGCTGGCAGCGTGGCCTCCTTGATGTTGACCACCGAGGCGATGATTGCCGAGAAACCCGATGATAAATCCGATGCTATGCCCGGTGGCGCTCCCGGCGGCATGGGTGGCATGGGCGGTATGGGCGGCATGGGCGGCATGATGTAGTCCTTCCATACGGCATGTAATTTCCAAGTAAAAACCTCCGTGCGTATTCACGCACGGAGGTTTTTTTTGGCCTGCTAATTGCAGCAATTTTGTAATGGATGGCCATGATGCTTTTTCAAAGATGCCAGGCAGGTACACCTTTACCCTGTTCGGCGTCCGGCGCAGACATGGCAACTTGACAAAGCCCTGCTAACAAGGTTACTGAAATCAAATAGAAAAGCTTCTTTCAAGTAAACAGAAAAAGGCGGAGATCTGACTGATGAGAATCAAATCGCGTGGGTGGATGCTGCTGTTGTTCAGCTGGATTTTGACGGTGATCGCTTTTCCGGCGGTTGCGGATGAAACTACCGAACAAAAAATCGACTACGAGGTCGGCTTTTATTATACGGTAAAACCAGGAGATACTCTTTGGGATCTCTCTCAGCAGTTCAGCGACTCCCCCTGGCAATGGCCTGATTTATGGCGTGAAAATAAACAGCTGCCCAACCCGCATTGGATTTATCCCGGCGAGCGAATCCGTCTTTTTCGCAAAAACGACCAGCATCGCACCCCAGCCTCGCCCATAACGCCATCGGTCACTGTTCAGACGGACCGGCCTGTGGAAATGGCCCCGCCGCAGGTCGACTTTTTCTTCCCGGACATCGACCAGGTGGGCTTCATCCGCAAACCGGCCGTCGTGCCCCAGGGAACCGTGTTTAAAAGTTTGCGTAACAAGAAATTGATCAGCAAAGGCGATGTCGTGTACATCCGTTACACCGATGCATCGACCGCTGCAACTTTCTCACCCGGTACGCGCCTGACGGTGTATCGCACGCTGGCACCAACGGATGATAGAAGATCAGTGGACACCATCGGCACGCAACATCTTCTGATCGGCCTTGTCGAAGTGACCAGGACTGAAGAACAGTATGCCATCGCCGAAGTCATGCGCGCCACAAAGCCGATTCTCCTCGAAGACAAGGTCATGCCCTATGAGCCCAAATCTCCGAACTTCACGGTTGTTGACAGCACCCCCGACATTGACGGCACTCTCATCGTCGGCGAAAATCACGCAAAGCTATTGAGCACGCATTATGTTTCTTTCATCGACAAAGGTTCCCAGGACGGGATCGTGCCAGGACAGATCTATCATGCCTACAAACAGGAAAATGTGCCCTTGAGCCCGGGCGGTCCGGACATCGAACTCGAACCAGTGTATACCGGCGCTCTGTTCGTGTTGCATACTGAGCCCACAAACGCGACCGTGGTCATTACACACAATATACAAAATATTACAGCGGGTGACAAATTTCACACGCCTTGAATCAGAAATGTTCCCAGGTCACGCGCAGCACTTCCTGGTAAGTGGTACTGCCCTGCAGTAATTTTTCGATAGCGCTTTCGCGCAAGGTCCGCATGCCTTCCTCGCGGGCCTTGGCGCGAATCTGTTCCACATCGGCGGCAGCCGTGGTCAACCGTCTGATGGATTCGGTAAAGGGCATCAGCTCCAAGACACTGGTACGGCCCATGTAGCCGGTGCCGCGACACTTTTCGCATCCCCTGCCCCGCTGCAGCTGCAAGGTGCCGCTACGATTAATATCAAGTCCCAGGGCTATGAGTTCGTCACTGGGCATTTCAAATGGTTCCTTGCAGTAGTTACATATCTTGCGAATCAATCGCTGCCCCAGAATTCCCACCAGGGTTGCCTGGATCAAAAAATGCGGCAAGCCTAAATCCAGAAGGCGCATAATGGCTGAAGGCGCATCGTTGGTATGCAGTGTGGAAAAAACCAAATGCCCGGTCAGGGCAGCTTGAATGGCGTTTTCAGCCGTTTCCAGGTCACGCATTTCACCGACCATGATGACGTCGGGATCTTGACGCAAGATGTTGCGCAGAACAGCGCCAAAGGTGATGCCAATGGCCGATTGCACCGCAATCTGATTGAAACTTTCGTGGACCATTTCAATCGGTTCTTCTACAGTGGTAATATTGATTTCCGGCGTGTTGATCTTGCTCAAGGTGGAGTAAAGGGTGGTCGATTTACCGCTGCCCGTCGGGCCACATACCAGGATGATACCGTGCGGCATCGTTATGAGGCTCTGATAGCGCTCCAGATCCACCGGCGAAAAGCCAAGCAGGGGCAGATCCCGGAACAAAATATCCGGGTCCATGATTCGCATGACGACCTTCTCCCCAAAAGCCACTGGAATGGTGGAGACCCGGATTTCCACCTCTACATCGCCCTTGTCCGTCTTGATGCGGCCGTCCTGAGGGCGCCTTTTTTCCGCCATATCCATGCGGGCCAAATTTTTGATTCGACTGACGATGGCGGAATGAACCGCTTTGGGAAGCTTGTAGGTCGTGTGCAGCACACCATCGATGCGCATGCGCACCAGGCAAATTTCTCTCTTGGGCTCGATATGAATGTCGCTGGCCTTCTGGTCGAAGGCATAAATAAAAAGATGATCGACCGCATTGACGATGTGCTGATCGTTTGAAGGCAGCTCATCCGCGGCACGCAAGCGCACGTACTGTTCCAAATTGCCCAGATCCACACCCAGCCCGCCAAATTGATCCTGGGCAGCAACAATGGATCGCTTGAATCCGAAAAACTCATTGATCAGCTTGATAATATCCGATTTGGGACTGACCACCGCCTGTACGCGCAACTTGCTGGCCATGGCGATGTCATCGAGCACCTCCAGATTGAAGGGGTCAGGCATGGCAACTGTCAGCACCCCATCCTTGACATCCACCGGCAGCACCAGATGTTTCATCGCAAAAGAACGCGGGATGGTCGTGGTGACCACATTCAAATCGAGCTTTAAAGGGTCTATTCGGTAAAACGGAATCTTCCATTGCTGGGCCAGCGTGCGAAAAATAGTCTCTTCATCCAGGGGTAAAGCGGGATTGTCCAGCCGGCTAAGATTCAAGGAGGCGATCACGTCGACGATGGTCAAATGGTTGCTGATCAACTCCGCCGACGGCGTGTTTTCATATTTTTGCCTGCGCACCTTCTCGAGTTTCTGCAAAAGACCGTCTTGTTTGCGCAATATCTCTTTGGCGCTGACGACCGTCAGCATTTTTTTTTGTATCAGGAGTTGACAGACATGATCGGCACGGAAAGGGGCCTGCGGTTTCGCTTCCATCGGAGATCCTCTTAGAATTCAGCTGATCGGCAGCAGCGTAGGGATAGCGTATCAATCATGACAGCGGACCTGAATGGCACGAATGGCCGGCGCAACCCATTGCATTGTCTTTTTGACGCTGCGGGCAAATCCAGGAACGGCATCCAAGGCCATCCATTGCGAGCCGAATTGTTCTACTTTTTTGAGCAACGCGATATCTTGCGTCCGCCCCAGCCGGATCATGCCGCGCAGCACGACGCGCAATTGGGCCATGCAATCCGGCAAATAATGCGCGCAACGTGGGTCTTGATAAATCTCGGAACGAAAGTCGCCGTAGTAGGCCAATGCTTCCCGCAGAACCCTGTGGGCCGCATTGCCTCCGGCCAGAACCATCAAGATCAGCCCTTCGCGTTGCATATGGAAAAGGGACGCGACATCTTGTCCTTCGGCAGCCGGCGCGTGGTCCACCATGCCGATGAACAGGGCTTGTCGCAGAGCATCGAATTTGGACAATGTCCGAATCGCATCGATATCCATGCGCTCCGAAGCGAACTTTACCAGCGTCGGGTTCAAACTTTTGCGAACGGCCAGAACCTCTTCGGGTGTGCTGCGGATATAAAGGCTTTCCTTGTGCATTGTCCGCAACATCTGCGAAGCTATCCGGAATGCGTTCCGGTCACTCGGGGCTACGTCAATCGGGAATTGAAACACGTCACACAATAGTAAGCCAAGACTCGCTTGGAGGGTTGGCAGGTGTTCGGAAATCAGCAACAGGCCATCCATGAACGCGCACCGATCGGATTCTTGCTGAGCCAACCGAAGATAACACCAAAGCATTGCAAAAATACCATCACCATCTTCGGCCAATAGATCGATATGCGTTGCCAAGACGTTGCGATCGCAATCGCCTCGCTCAGTAAGTAACGAAGCCAAACAGTTCTCCAAGCGGAGTGCATCCGGCGCGTTCAGACGCACGAATTTGCCCAGAATCGTCGGGTTTAAGCCCGTGTTGAAAGTATGCGCGCGCGCGACAGTCATTTTGTGCCGCAGGGCTGCCGCCTGTTTGACCAACAGCAGCAGATCGGCCAATGACGGATGAAGCATGCCGACCAGAACGGTGCGACCCTGTTTTTCGATTTTCAAGGCGCGACGCTGCACGGTCAAACAATTCAGCACCGTCTCGGGAATTCTCTCAAGCAGATTATGGAGATAGGCCACCAATCGTTCGCGCGGCAAAGCCCCCGAATCATGTTTGTCCAACGCATGCAGCAACAACGAGACGCTGCTAAAATGCTTCCCAAGGCCGCCTGTGCCCGTCGATGTGTAATCGTATTGACGCAGTGCATCGATAGCCGCATAGGCTTTTGCATCTTTCGTATCCAGGCAAGATCTCAAAAAGTGAGCCACGATATCCGGTTGGACAACGTCTTCAAGTACGATGGGACGCTCCGCTGGGTCGGAACAGCCGTTATTTTCCAGTGCCTGCCCGTTTTGCGGCAGTTGGGCAACCGGGGTGGATTCATTGCCCCGATCCGTGACCCGATCCGAATCAAGGAGCATCCATGGTAAATTATTGATTTCAATGAGCGGCTGAATCAATTGTGACCGCAGACTGCGCACGCTGAATATTTGATTGTAACTGTTCACGGCCGGGGCCGTTTGTTGCGGACGCGGGGATAAGATTCGAAACGCGTCGGCTTGCTTGATCAACTCACGCATATTGACACTGGACAAGCTGTTCAAACCGGCCACCAACGTTAAATTGGGATCCGGTCTTGCGCTGGCGTCGAATATCAACGGAACGGTCATCGCACGACCGAAATAGTGAAAGGTGATCGAAGCGTTGCTTTCCACCGCCTGCCGGAACCGCGCCACGATATTGAGCGACAATCTCAATTGGTCGATCGCCTTTTCCGATCTGCCGGGCAACTGCATATAAATCGCATGGATACCCTGCTCCTGGAAGTAACCGCAAGCCTGTTCAAGCGCGCCTGACAGATAGGAAATACGGTTTGCATTCTTTGCATTGCGCACGAGCGCGTCCCGGCAGGAAAATGCCAAATCGCCGAACAGGAAAAAATAGTCAGGCTTTCCAGGCCCGCCGCCAGCGGTACTGCCGATCCGACGCAGGATCATGCCGCCATCATGCCCCGGCATTTTTGCCAGCATATCCAGTCGCTTGACCAGTTGGTCGAACAGCACATGGGTGGCGCGTGCCCCTTTTGCATGACGCGCATGGGTCAAAAACAAGCCCAGCAAATGGATCACCTCGGTGATTACAATGCGCCAGGCATCGTCAGTGGGGGTTTTCTGCGCCGGTTGTATCGTTGTGGATGACGAAAGATCGATTGAACTCACTTTGGCCGCCTTTTTCGTGAAGCTGTATCGAGGTGCATTCGGGCAACTTGAAATCGATCAGGAATATGCACTTACGAGGTGAATGGAATGCCTAATAGGTTTCCTATCCGACTCCGTGCGGAGTCTTACATTTTAGTTTTTCCGTGTTAAGCGCACGCGGCGCGATCACACGCGCTGAGCGAAGATTTTCTATCTATTGAATTCACGATGACCTTCTTCAAAAACATGCGCTTGTCGGGATGATTCTGATAAAAGTCTAATAATGGAAAGGGGCTGGCATGTCAATCGATCCAAATCCGAACCACAGGGTAAACGCACTTGCGTATGGGCCGCATTTCAGAAATGGAACCTCGTTCTTTCTTAGGGGCGAACCATGTGGTCGCGCGGTGTCGGTAGATATCTGGGGCAAATGGACACCTGGATGGTCACGAGGCTTATGGTCATCATAATTATAGGCACGATGCCCGCTGCAGGGGCGACCGGCGGTCGCCCCTACAGGCTGGAACCCCTGCGATAACACTACTCCTCACTGCACTGCTGGCGCCAGAACACCTTGCCCCACAGCTCACCCAGGAATTCCTGCTTCAGAATTCGTCCAAATCCATCGAAAGCAAGAATCACATCTTTGCCAGGCGACCGGGCTTCTTTTACAACGATCAGGTTTTCATGGATTCGCCTGCTGTGTCTTACAGCCGAGGGAGTGGCGTCCGACCCATTCACCGGTGCATCAGAGGCACCGCATCCGTCCAGAATATACATCCAGGATGCAGCCCGGCTGCCGCAAAGACCATCACCAGGTACAAAAGAGACGACGACCGCCTTGCCATTGCGGATCATCACATCCCCGGTCACCCGCTCGCCCGCTTCGCCCCCGGCGTCTGAAGCGACCGGAAAATCAAAGTACCAGCCGGCATAGCGCGACGGATTGACCTCTCGGATTGGGGTGCGATTGTTTGTATTGATGCCGTCGGCGTCTGCCGTATCCTCTACAGTCGAAAAATCACCCCGCCACTCGCTCAGTTGCCGCGCAACCATGCCATTGGTTTCATCTTGAGCGACCACCGCCCGTTTGACCAGGAACAGATCCGAGGAAAGCCGCCCGGTCGACCGATCGGTGAGATACCCCACGTGCTCGCTGTCATCACTGTCATCCCCATAGTCCCAGATGCCGTAGACGCTTTGCTGACGAACATCGGCACGATCCGACACCCCCAAATATCTGCCGGTCCCGAAAATGACCATATAGCCGGGCGCCTGGGCCGCGCACGCGCTGTTCATGGCCATCACATCCGGCCGCCCCGTGATGGCCTGGTGGCTTGCAGCGCGAAAGAGCGGCTGCGGATCATCCCCATCGGCGGCATCGATCCGGCCGTCGCGATCGCTGTCCGCCCCATAGGCCACCCCCCAAAGTAGCGGGTCATCCGCGCTGAGATCGAACTTCCAAAGGTTGCCCTTCAAATCACCGGCATACACGTAATCCACGCGCCGGTCCGCATTCACATCCACTAGCGCCGGAACCGACAATCCATTGTCGCCGTCCACGCCGGTATCAATTTTGCGGACCACAGTCCCCGAGGCTGCCTCCACGACATACAAAACAGCCTTGCCGCTGTCGCTGTTATAGCCATTGCCGAAAATGGCCACCGGCCGATAGCCGTCTCCTGGCGCATTGGCATTGACCACATATCCCTGACCGAAGCTGTAGCCCATATCGGGATCGGCACTGCTGTCATCATCTGTTGGGCTCGGCGGTTGAGGATATTCCCACTGCACGATCTTTGCGATCTCCTGTTCGGGCGTATCGCCGGAAAACGCTTCGACGCTGAATCGCGCCTCATAGTCGCCGAGGCGGTTGCCCGCCCCTTCCCTTTCACGACTGCCCAGCAGCAGGCAGTAATAGCCCTTGCCGCCCTTGCCCAACCCGCCCAGCAGAAATGTCTTGCGCTGGTAAGGCCCAACCAGGACTTCACCCACGGAAGGTGTGGCATCCACGAAATAACGATGCTGTTGGGCATACGCCGGCGCAGCCAGTGCCTTGAGCTGATCGAACACCAAGTGGGGCACGTAAGCAAAACGCTCGTGTCCGGTGCGGGCGTCAAACGCATGCAGCATACCATCATTGGCCCCCACAAAGAGCGTCTCTCCAGCCAAAACAGGGGCACTGTGCACGATATCGCCAAGCACATGCACCCGTTTGCGGTAAGGGTCAAAATCGCGGCCACGCACATAATCGAGCACCTGGCGAGCCGCGTGGTCGTCCGGTGATCCGGCGGCCAGATCCGATCCAAACGCGCGTTTTTGCCGATCGGACAGATCATCGTAACGGAAAGGGATGCCCTGCGGTTCCTGAAAGATCCCGCCATAGGCCACGATGCGACGCTGATCGTACAATTCGTCGGATGGCGCCAAATATGCGGCAGCGCTCCAGATGGCGACGTCTCCGTCTGCGCTCGCGGCTTCGGCGCCCGAGTCGAAAGCAAATGCCCGCACGTCACCCAGCCACTCGCCGGCCCGATACGACGTTTGGAAGATCAGGGCCTGCGCGTTCAAAAAACCGTTAACGCCCGGACCGTTCGCCAGAGCCGTGCCGCTGATGCAGGTCGGAATGTCACCCAAGGTTTCTGGTAAAACGCCACTGTCCAGAGGCGCATCGCTGATCTCGATGGCCTGCAGCGCGGATGTAAAAAACAAAATGCATACAAGAATGATGGCAAAAAACGGGTAAGCAGCGAGCGGACGCCTAACCCGCCGAATGAATGAACAGGCCATAGAACGATCCTCCCTGGATCAGTAGCGCAGGTAGTACCCGATTTCCACCAGGTCACCGGGCTGCTGCTGCAGGCAAATGCCATAGATCCGATTCTGGTACAGCCGCGATCCGGTCATGACAAGCGACGCGCCGGTGGCCACCTGCCATTCGACCGCCGCAAAATAAGTCTCCGGCCCGACAGGGCTTTGCATGGCGTTGTCGTCTGCTTGGCCGTCCACATCCCATTGTCTGAAAGCACGAAAATCGATGGGGTCGCCCTGCTCGTCCTTTTTACGGTGATGCCAGAACGCAAACTGTTCATTCAGATCGGTGGCCTGCAAGGCAGCCAATCGCTGGAGGCCTTCCATGGCCGCGCTTTCGGCCAGATAGAAGGTCTCGCGCACCTGGCGCTCGTTGCCGGCCAGTTTCAGCTCGATGATGCCGGATTGAATCGCGGCCACTCCCAGAACGGAAACAGCGACCAGCACCATGATCGTGATCAACAGCACGGCCCCCCGCTGGTTCTGCCGCCCCCTCCGCGACCGACCCATTTTCACTCCTTCAAAGACCTCAACCAATTGAAATGTAGCGTAAAAATATGCAGCTCTATCAGCAGAATACCTTAATTTAAGATTCCACTTTCTAGTGCCCGTGTAATCGGTAATCCCTGGCTTTGATATAGTCATATGTAAACGAAACAGTTCGTCCGCCACGATCGCGCCTCTGTACAGTGACGCTGATGCGTTTGGTTCCCGGCGCAGGAAAGCCTTCCTGAACTTCCCAGGCAATCCGGGATCGGCTCTCTTCGATATCGAAGGGCCCATGATCCGGAGACGAAGGATCGTACCCGTCGTCCGCATCCAGCAGCAGCGCATCATCGTAAGGCATCGCCAGCAACGCTTCTATGACGCCGGCGGCCGAAACAGAATTGTACATCCCCTGCTGGGCCTGCGTGATCGCTTTCATGCTGGTGCCGGACATCGAGGCTGCCGCCAGAATGCCGACCGTAAAAAACAGAATGGCGATCATGTTTTCCAGCAACGTTGCGCCTTGCTGATTGCGCGATGCTGCGCATGGGGTGCGTTCTGACATAAGTATCTATCGCTTTATACACCGGCGCCGGCAAGCCGGGCTGATTCTTATCCGTTGGCGTGCATGTTTCTGAATAAGTTTTATCAAGCTTATACGTGGCCTACAGATTGCGGCACGCGATCGTCGTCTCCAGCAAGCGGCGCATGCGCCCATCCACGGCCGGGCCAAATACCCGGTCGCCGACGACATACGTGCGGTTATCCCAATGGCCGCGGACAGGATAGGCGCTGGCCGCCAGCAACCAGAGCCGGACCATCCGAATGCATTGCAAAGGCAGCGGCGGATCGATCCGTCCGCCGTCAGCCGCCGTGATCCGGCCATCCGCATCTGTATCGTCATGCGCATCGATAATGCCGTCATCATTGGCATCCAGATGGGTGTCGAGCAGATTGTCATTATCCGAATCCACAGCCCAAATCAGGTGCCGGCCATCATCCCAAACATCGATGCGCCCATCCCCATCGGCATCCACAGCGAAGGCCAACCCCATGGCAACAATATCTTCCGCTAAAGGGTGACGCCCGCCGCCGTTGTCCCAGGATAAAAACCGCCGGCCAGTGTCGTTGTCCTGACTCACCCGCAGGTTGGGCCACTCCCGATTGCGATTACCGTTACGAGCATCCGGAACCCCGTTTTCGTCTACATCCACAGTGTAGAATAACGCCGGTTGGCCCTCAGGATTCTGCTCGTTCAACACCGTGTCATAACGACGCACATCGATGATGCCGAATCGGCCGCTGCCCTGGGGATCATAACCGGCCATACGAATCTCTTCCTCCATGATCACCATGGCCGCGCGAAGATTCTGCTGCAGCGCGAGCCTGACCTGCTGGCTGCGATACTCCCTTTGCTGCACGGTATACACCGAGTAGACCGCGCCGATCACCACAAGGCCAACCACCAGCGCGACCAGTACTTCCACCAAGGTAAAGCCGTGCTTCGTCACCGGCGGTAGTACTTTGTCCTTATGATTGACCCACTTGCACCACGTCACGCCATCACCGCCAACCTCGCCCGTTCCAACGATACACGCTCACCCCGCCGGGAGCGAGCACCCGCAGCCGATAGATGACCGACTGATTTTGATTGGCAAGATAGATCATGCCAGCCGGAACGGCCATGCCACGCCGCGTAAAATTGATCCTTTCGCATGCCTTGCCCCCATCCGGACCTTTTTGAAGAAAATGCACCCCGCCCCGATACCTTTTGAGATCCACCGTTTGAAGGTTCAAAGAATTGACATATTGACCGCTTTCGGGAAAGTTCAGCACAACCGAACAGGTCCTGTTCCGATCGATCGCCATCATCCGCGCCAACTGTAGCTCGGCGCGCATATGATCAGCCGCCATGCCGACCCCCTGCCGGTTCAACCACACATAGATGGCTGGAGCCGCAATGGTAAGCGTCATCAAAATAGCTAAAACGATCATGGCCTCAATCAGTGTAAACCCAGAATTTTGTCTCATAAAAGCACTTGCCGCTAACGGCAGTCGTCTTTCTGCAAAGCACGGAAGAATAGGAAATCCATGACACTGCAAAATTATTAGAGAATGTCTTGTTTGTAGCGCTCCGAGAGGAAACGCAGCTTAAAAAAGGCGGGTGAGATAACAGTTGGAGGTCAGATTCAATACGGTCGCATAGTCGAGCGTTGCTGATAAGCAATCGCTCATCAATAAATCCGGTCAATAGATTGTAAGGCTATCGGAGTTCGAAGTTGGGCCGACTTTTATTTGCCTTGTGCGAAAATGTCAAGAAATCATTTTCATTTTGATTGTACAAAACGTTACAGTACAACAACGTGTCAGAACTCAATATTGCCATCTTTCAAAACATAAGATCGATTATAGGGGTTACGAGGAAGTTCAGGTAGTATCGAACTGCCGAGCAATTCTTCAAGCGTATCAGGTACGCGGTCATATCGATCCTTGAACCGCTCCACTGCCTGCTGCAATTGGTAAGCCCCTGCAACGGCATCAATTCTATCTTTCAACATCCTTTTTTGGCTCACTCCTTCAGTGTTTTCGTACATAGCTGACAGAAATTCGATAGCAACCTGATATTCGCCGGCTTTAGACGCCAGTCGCGAGCCCCACGTGGCCAATCCAATCGGTGCGCCGGGAATTTTGGAAGCTTGCATCAGTTCTTGAGAGGCTTTGCTGTTGTCCTTCATAAAATAAAAATGGTTAAAGCCCAGCAAGAATCCGGGGCGCCAATCCCAGGTCCGATGTTTTTTACTACGCTCTAAAATGGTCATCGCCTGTTGGATTTTTTGAGTCTGCCAGGGGATAGAGCCTTGGGCGATGATATAAGTTTGCTGGAAGTAAGGATCGAGGATACTGCTCTGGTCCAATAAACGGCAGACAGCATCCCATTGCTTTTCATCAGCTTTGATGTTTGCGCCGATGAAACTGGCCGCCTCGAGAAGCAGGTAGTCGGCCACAACACCTTTGAATTCACCTGCGAAGGCTTTCAGCATTTCAGGAGCCATGGGAGTGGCTGAGATCTGCAGTTGATGCTTCAGGTCCGAGCGTGAATCAGTAACTCGGATCTGGGAATTTACGAAGATGATCAGAGAAAAAAGCAACAAAAAAATAAATATGAAAATCTCATTCTTTTTCATCCCAGTTCTCGGCGTTGAAAAATAAAAACGGTCAAAATCAGAATGATGAAGACATAGCTTATGCCATAAGCAGCAATCCATATTATCGAAGAAATTTCGACGGGCAGACCATAGCCCGCTGCTGTTTTGATGTCAAAAGCACTCAAGTTCGGAAATAGCCAGGTTGCTGTTCGAATGACATAACGGAAAAGCGGCAAAAAAGTATCATTGCCATCAACCATCTTACGAACCACTTCCACGTTCTGCCCGATAAAATAGGTGCAAGCCGTAAGCATTAAGGCGAGATAGGAACTGGTGGTGATACAAGTAAAAAGCTGAGCTATGGCGGTAATGATGAGCAGGGATAAGAAGGAAAGGCCAATTGATAGCCAGAAAACACCCCAGGAGTACTCAGGCGGAACATAACTCGGCGCATAAAGCATGATGGCTTTGACGCTCGCAGCCGCAAAACAGCCTATAATAGCGACCGAAGCCCCCACCATCAGCATTAGGCCTAAATATTTTCCTAACACATACTGCCACCGTGCGATGGGACGCGAAATCACCATGTAGATCGTGCGTTTTTCAAAATCCCGCGCCAACAGGTTGATGCCCATGAAAAAGATGACAGCCAACCCGGCGATCGACACCATCGAAAGCCCCAGATCTACCGATACCTTACTTAGGTCGTATGTAAACATCTGGGAAAAAATGAGGTTGAGAACCGTCAATAAAATGGCGAATAAAAGAATACCTATCAAAATGCGGTTGCGAACGCCCTCTTTGAAGGTAATTTTACCGAGCAGCCAGATCTGACCCATTTTGCCCTCTGTCGTCATTCTCGATCCGCTGAATAAAAGCCTGCTCCAACCCCCCGGCCTCATTAACTATCTCTCCCACCGGGCCGCAATAGAGCAATCGCCCACGGTTTATAATACCCACACGGTCACACAATTTTTCAATATCGCTTAAAATGTGCGAACTAAAAAAAACGGTCTGGCCATTCCGTCGCATGTCCAGAATCAAATCGGCAACCAGTCTACGTCCCAGGGGGTCCAAACCGCTCATGGGTTCGTCCAGGATGAGAATTTTGGGGTTGTGCACAAGCGCCAGAGCTAAACCGATGCGCTGCACCATGCCCTTTGAATAGGTGCGCAGTGGTTGATTCTTTACTTGGGACAATTTCAGCTGTGAGAGCAACCTTTCGATGCGATCGGGGATGTTAACTTTCTTCATGCGTGCGGCGTGACCACCAAAGGACAAAATCTCTTGAGCGGTCAGGTGGTCGTAGAAAAAGGGGTTTTCTGGAAGATAGCCGATTGCCACACGCGTTAAGGGATCATCAACCGGTAGAGAATCAATAAAAACACTTCCGGAACTGGGGCGAATGAAATTCATTAAAATTTTTATCACCGTGCTCTTTCCAGCGCCGTTCGGTCCAAGGAATCCGAATACTTCTCCATTTTCAATCTGAAGGTTAAGCTTGTCCACTGCCGGATTGCGGTTTTTGATCCCTTTTTTGTATGTTTTTGAAAGATTCTCAACACGTATAAGCATTCTGTTTCCAGATATATTCAATATAATAGTAATACAATATAAAATTCATCAAATGACTGCTACTTTTATAAGTAAAACTGCAATAGGGGTGAAACACCAATAAATAATAAACCCCGGGCAGCTGGTATGCGGCCCGGGATAGATGTTTATTGTATGAACTTAACGTGCCAACCAGGTGCCGTCTCCAATAGTGACACCAGTAAAATCATCCTGAGCCGGGGTAGTAGTACCTTCATCGCCTTCAGCCAAGGGCGTTCCCGGCGCAATAGCGGCAGGTGCATGGAAGATGGCGGTGGTATCGCTATCCGCGCCATACGGTGTATCACCATTCAAATGTTTAGCAGCGGCATTAAAGCAGGCTGCGCTGTTGCCATCAGTGCTCACAACCATGTTAACCAGGTTACCAAGTCCAATAGCCAAATCATGGGGGTCACTGTTGGAATCGTCGGTGGTTATGAAAGCGTTGGTCCCGTTTGAAGGCCCGGTCAGCAAACCGCCGGCTCCAAACCCGCCCACACCATTAGTGTCAGACGATAAGCCAAATACTTGCCAATCGCTGAACAATGCGGCTTCCGCGGTGGCAACATTGCGAACATCGCTCTGAGCGGAAGAATTAAAGCCTCTAATGCGGTAGGCGGCAAACTGCGGAATGGCGATGGCGGCCAGAATACCGATGATGGCGATAACGATCATAAGTTCGATAAGTGTAAAACCTTTTTTGCCTTTTTTTAGTCTGAATTTTTGAAGTAACATGGTCGATCCTCCTTGGGCAATGTTAAATGTATGAGTTTTTTCGATCTAGAATAATGGTTGACAGGATAAGATAGCTCAAGATCTATTTGAGCACGGTTACTTGCTGTCGCACCACCCCCTCCGAAAATATTTGTTTAATTACTTTGCAATTGGTGTGCCACTGAAACCCACAGGTTACAACAATGATATCTAATTGATTTATATCAAGTTATTCTTAAAAAAATGAAATACAATTGCTTACCGACATAATCCATTAACAATTTACGCGCTGTCCTGACAAATTTCGTCACCTGCACAGATTATTTGAGGTACGGCTTTCTTGATGGCATCATCTACCATTAATTTTCCAACTATTAGGGTTTCAGAAGAAGTATGTTCGAAAGTTCTCTTTAGGAAAATAGAGATATGATCGAAAGTTGTGTTTAGGAAGATAGGTGGTGTATCCACTGGTTGATTGTTCCGAGGCAATTAACCGCACCGAAATGGAAAGGATACACACACCATGAGCAAAGATAACGTAACCGCGATTAAAAAACCAGACACCTTTGTTGACGACCCTATTTCTGAGATTTTGCGCCAAGGAGCCAGAAGCTTGATATCGCAGGCCCTGAAAATTGAATTAGAACTTTATACCAATCAATACAAAGACCTGCGGGATCAGATGGGTCTTCAAAGGATCGTTCGCAATGGGTATTTACCCGAACGTCAAATTCAAACTGGCATTGGGCCAGTTACCGTTAAAGCGCCACGAATACGTGCAAGGCGACGCTGATTTTCAACCTTCAGAACAAGTATGCTCAAAAACTTGGTCGTCAGCATAAACGAAGTCGGTTGGTGGTCGGGTTATCCTTCCAGCCGGTGATGGTATTGCCAGTCTCGGAGATGTAACGGCGCATGCAATGTTCAATCAGGCGCCAGATGAGAAGAGAAATCAGAAGCACCAAGCCGAGCACTTCGATGCGATGGTTTTTCTTCAAAAAGATGCTGTTGACGATCACCGGATCTTTCAAAAAGCTGAAGTTGCGCTCGATGCCGTCTTGGTTTTTGTATAGCCGCAGCAGTTCGCGGGCATCGAAATTGGTCATGTCTTGCTGACTGTCGAGATTGCAGATCAAAACAAAACAGCCGGCTTGCAGGCGAAGCGGTTTAACTTTTTCGGAATCCGGGTTTATCTTCAGTTGAAGTTGATACTCATAACCAACAGGCGTTCGCAGGACACCCTTGGCCAGACGTCCGCGGCCAAATTTGGCAACCTTTTCGATGAGACACTCGCACTTGTGGTAACTGCCCACTGCGGCGGCGTTCAGCTTATCAGCTGCAGCCTGGGCGTCGGCGCGGCAGTAGTAGGCTTCAGATCGGATCTTTTTGCACAACGCCTCAAGCTCGTTGCGCTTATTTTCCAGCAAACGATCGATGCGCTTATGGCGCCGTTTGTCATGCGCCGACGAATGCACCACAATGGCGCGATAGTCATGCTCGTATAGTGTCACGGTTGTCTCATAGGCATTGTAAACAGCTGCCGGACGCTTTTGGGGAGGCACCATTTCGGCAAGACTGCCAAGTTCCATCCAGGCATCGCCATCCACGGCCTTTTGGATGGCGCGGGAGCACTCATCGTAAGTGGCCGGAAGCCGAGTCAAAAACTTGGTATTCGCCGCCTGGGCTTTTTCAAGGTTATCCTGGGTTACGAAGGCCGAATCGGCGACATAGACAAAAGCACCCGGTTTAAGACCATGGGTGGCCATATGTTTGGAGATATTGGACAGCAGCTCGTTGTTCAGCGTCTTGTCCGAGACGTGGCCGTCTTAGGTGTCACCAAAAACAGGGATATTGCGGTCAACGCACAGCATGGAAATCAAAATTTTCAGATCCGGCCGATGGTCCTTGCCGTGACCATCGGTGATCTTAAATGGCTTTTCGGTAGGTTCATAGTCCCCATAGACACTGATCGAAGTGGTATCGAAATGCACCTTGCGTGTATCGATATCGAATTGCCGGACGGCATTCTGGGATAATCGTGAAAAGATGGCATGAGTGCCGGTATCGTATATCTTGTCGATCACCCGGCCAAGGTTGTAGTCACAGAATAGTTCGGGATCGAACTCGGAGCCGAGTAGAAGCTCAGTATCCTTTTCATGGAAGAATTCTTTGAGACGGTAAAGCGGGGTTCTTCCCGAAAGCGTGTCCAGAACCTCTGCACAACTGCCGCAGGCGATTCAACCAGCAGGGCCGACTGACGGCTATCAATAGAATCCTACCCGTTCCGTCCGAATTTTTATGGCTCAAAGGTGCTCTGATCCCAGTAGCAATAGGAGATCTAGTCATACCAGTTAGCCAATGTCGGACTTTATTGAATGGGATAAACCACCTGATTGCTGAGTTGTGAATACTATTTCTTTATTCGGTATCCCGGTTCATGACCTTTAAAAAAACCGATGGAAATCGGCATAGTGGGGTGTTGCCTGGAAATTCATTCAAAAAAAGGCTTGAAAAATTCTGGGGCTCTATACCATAACTCTCCATTTCGGTTATACCCCTCATGTCTATCTAATTGTTTTTAATATTTTTAGGTCTGAAAATGTGATATTTAAAAGGCGTTCTAAATTCTTGATAATTTAAACTGAGTGATTCCTTAAATTCTTTTGGAAAAGGATCAACATTGAAGTATTTCCATTGGCTACCTGTTAATGCTATGATATCATATTCTTGCCTTTCTACGGGTGAAACAATAGATGCTATATTCAATAATCCTGATTGAATTAGCATTGTTTGAACCATCGGGAAAATTATTTGTGGATTATCAAGCATTACATTTAAACCTTCATCATCGCTAAAGCACTTTAATTTATTTTGATTACATAATTCGGATAGCTTTTCCCGGTCATCCTGGTATAATTTTGTTCTGTACAAGGCAATATCCTGCGGTAATCTACCCTGCAAAAAGCCTTGTATTTCATTTGTTGAGGGAAAGCTTTGAAAAATAAATAATAATATTAATGCCGCTAATGCAGTATTTTGCGGGTTCGAGAACTTCAATTTAGAAAGGTTTTGGCAGTAGTGTGCAAGCCAACCTATGCTAATAACAATCCCAAATGTAAAACAATCAAGGTAATAATATGAGTTAGCACCTAATCTTCGTGACGTAATAACTCCAGTTATCAAGGAAACCATAAAAAAAGTAAGCAAAACAATTTGCTCTTTTCTAAATATAGTATTGGAGTGGCGTAAATGGGTACCAATAAGGATTGGTAGTATTATAAAAATCCATAACTGACTAACACTTAGACACTGGATAGCTAAAAACCAAGAATATTTAACTTGTGCTCCAGTAGTGAGTCCTGAAGAAAAAGCCCCATCAGTACCAAAATGCAACGCTACTACTGTTAAACCAAAAAACGTGAAAAATAACAGAGCATACCTGACAGCATCGCGTAGGCGGTCTGCAAGCAAAAGGTTAATGAACACTGCTATACCGATATATAATCCAGTTGCTTTAATGTAAAAAGTAACTACTGGAATGATGGCTAATAGTATGAGTGTTTTTACCCGTTCAGGGGAAACTATTAATATATAGGCTGCTAAGACAGAGAAAAATAGGACCCAATTATCTGGCCTATAGGAGCTCGTATGGGCTATGATTGGCATGGCGGAAAAAAATAATAACAGGATTGCAATACTCCACATCCAGCTAACATTTTGGTGACGTAACAGTGAAGATAGTAAACATAACGTTAAAATAGTAAAAAGAATACTCATACCACGGCCGATATAGTACAAACAATTTGTTTTCACATGAAAGATTCGGCCAATAACACCAACCATGGAATGAAGTAATGCACCATGAAACGAGGGATAAAATGGGGCAGTATCTCCGGATGAGAAAATAGACTGGCCTTCTATAAACTTTTTAGCATAATATACTTTCCCAGCTTCACCCACTGTGTTAGATCCGGAGGCGATTGCAGATCCATATAAACTATGGATATTGATGGCGGCCCGGCCACCAACAAATAGCATAAAAATGAGAAGTATCATCAACCATGTCATAGAAAATGGTTGTTGTCTTATTTTTAGTATTTTTTCAGTAACTCCAGATAACTTGCGAACCGGAGTCTCGTAACAAGAACTATTCATATATTATATTATCCACATAGTAATTTCAGTTAATTATTTTTATCGGATCCTGAGACAGTGATGATGCTGATTAACCATGGAAAACAAGTGACGACTTTAAAATTTAAAGTGACACTGTTTAGAAGATCGTTGAAGGTACTTTTTCGAAACCATTGAATATGTTCGGGGTGATTACCCCATCGTTTAATATAACGCCCTCTGAAGAAATTGCCTAAACTAAAAAATGGTTCCCACGGGACAGATACTATTACGACGTTGGTGCTCAATTCCATTAAATGTCGCAAGCCTTTTTGAGGTTCTTCAAGGTGTTCAAGTACCTCGAGGCAAAGGACAACATCGGCGGAATTTTTTCTAGGATCCATATCGAAAAAATTTTTGGTATCAAAAAGAAGCCGTGGATTTAATTGTCTTGCCGTTTCAATACTCCTTTCGTTAATATCAATGCCATAGTATTCAAAATGAGATATTTTTTTGTTTAAGGCATTAGCTATTATGCCTTCGCCGCAACCTATGTCAAATAAACGTTCTGGCCGGTAACGTTCAATATAAAAACAAATACGACGAACAAATCGCCTTATAAAAAATAATATCAATGGGTTGTTATTTAGATATTTTTGGTAATTGGTCGTTTTGCTGTTTTCTGCCATGTCGAACACTCCGAATAATGTAATTGGGGCTTTTTGCTTGTTGTTCGTGACTAATCAACTCTCCTAAGAGTCCAGTGCTCACAAATTGTATTCCAACCACCACTAAAAGGATTCCTAGAAAAAGCAATGGACGATTACCTATCGGTCTTATACCAACCAACCATATGGTGGTAAGATAAAAAAGAATCAACGATCCCATTCCTGATATTACGGCTCCGATGCCGCCAAATAAATGCAAGGGCCTAGCAATATACCTAGTCATGAGCAGAACTGTTAAGAGATCTAAAAATCCCTTTAATAGACGACTTGCTCCATATTTGCTATGACCATATTGTCGCTCATTGTGTCTTACGGAGACTTCAGCTATAGAATAGCCTTGGCAGTGCAACAGCATTGGAATGAAACGATGCAACTCACCATAAAGGTTTAAATTTTCTAAGGTAAACCAGCGATAGGCTTTAAAACCGCAGTTATAATCATTAAGTTTGAGGCCTGAGCATTTACTCACGACATAATTGAATAATCTTGAGGGTATCGTTTTGCTTAATGGATCCTTACGTTTTTCTTTCCAGCCTGTGACCATGTCATTGCCATCATCAATCTTTCTTAAGAACTTTGGTATTTCCTGTGGGTTATCCTGCAGGTCGGCATCAATTGTGAATACGATATTTCCCTTAGCGATTCTGAAACCAGCATTTAAAGCGGCCGCTTTACCAAAATTTCTTCTGAAATGAATGGCACTAACGTAAGGATCTATATCGACTATTTTATCAATGATGTGTAAACTGTCATCACTACTACCATCATTGACAAAAATCAGCTCGTAAGATTTCCCCGTTCGAACAAGTACTGCAGTCAGTTTCCGATAAAGTTCTTCAAGGCTAGGAGCTTCATTATATGCAGGTATTACTACACTTATATCAATCATGTTTGTATTCATTAATCTCAATGACTTTTCCTTTAATCTGTTGATATAGTAATTGAGGGTGAGAAACTGATATACTTGCAGCTATAGCGACCACCAAGATAGCTATCAAGTGCATCAATAACCCAGAAGCGGTTGCATCGCTTGGTGATAAACCGATTAATATAAAACCTAAGGCCCAACCCGCCTCTAATATCCCTATATTTCCCATTAAGGTTATAGGCAAAAAACCAGCCAGCGAGGCACCTATTGAACCAATAATAACTGTTCCGTAACTTATCTCTATTCCTATTGAATTGATAATTTTTTGGTAAAATAAAATTAGACTAAGCCAAACAAAAGTAGTTAAAACCAACATTATAGCAATTTTGTATGAAAACCTTAACTTAAGTGACGCTTTTTCGAATGCTTCCAACGATGAAATAAAATTTTTTACTTTTTCCTTTCTTCTAAAATGAAAAAGGCAGCATAATTTCTTAATCAAATTAATCGAAAACCCTATTGCACAATCCAAATATAGTGCACAGACGAGTAAAGCAAAAATGACAGCAGCGCCTCCTACTAAGCCGATAATGGGCAGTTTTGGTTTTACAAGCAAAATTGTAAATACAAAGATAATCAACATAGCTATTACATCGAGTATTCTAAGAGTCAGCAAGGTTATAATGCCTATCGATGTAGGAATTTTCCACCACTTATGACTTAAATAAACGAAAACTGCTTCTCCCATCCTGAAAGGAAGGATATGGTTTGAGAAGGTTCCAATGCAGGTAAAATCAAAAGCTTCGATCCAACCAATTCGAAAACCACACATCTGTTGAAAAATATACCTAACCCGTAAACTCCTCAACCATAAAGATAAAATATAAAATAGTAATCCAGAGCATAACGGCGTCCAAAGAAACCTGTCTTTATACCGTGCAAGACTATGCCAGTCGAAAAAAAATAAAATAAGAAATAAAATAGCAGCTGAACAAATTAGAGGTGTAAATTTTTTGATCATGATCTAAAATGAATTCGTTTATTGTAGACAAAAAATACCATATTATGACCTCTTTGGAACAAATTATAGAACCTCATGACAAATGAACATATGCCTGAAAAAGATACCCGTTCAAAAAACACTTTTTACTTTTCCAATGATCGCTCTCTTCGCTTCTTTCAGCTTTGCCTTTGCCTCTTCATTATCTTTCTGAACATCCAATACTCTTTGATAGTGGAAAACTGCTTGGTTATAATCGCCTAAATCAAATAGCACATTCCCTAAGTTATAATGTGAAATATGATCATCAGGTTTTTGCTGGATTGCTTTTTTAAAGTAATTTTTTGAGTCGGGAAGATTGTTTTGGTGATAACGCAGTACGCCTAAAGCCTGATTAAATATCCAGAGATCAGGTTTTAAAGCTATTGCTTTGGACAGATAATACTCAGAGAGAAAATAATTTTTCAAATTTAGATATATAATACCCATATTATGATAGATAAATGGCTCATGCCAACGAAAGTACTCAAACCGCGAGTTATTCTCCTTAAATAGATAAAGGGCTCTAAAAAAATGTGGCAAAGCAGAAGTATATTCTTTTCTAAAATAATAGGCTCTTGCTAGACTTAGGTGTGCCAAATCATAATCTGGTTTTATGTTTATTGCCTGAAGTGCGTAAAAACAGGCCTTATCGAATTCCATTCGCCTTAAATAAGCACTCGCGATATTATTGTAAGCCAACCAACACTTTTCATTGCGATCAATAGTATCTTTCCAAAGCGTTATCACATCAGCGTAACTGAAGCTCAGGAATGCAGTTTTTAAACCTAAATTTATCAGGAGTAGCGCTGCGATTACATTGAAAACACGTTTTCTTCTTTCTGAAGAAAAAAATTCAATGCTGATTCGAATGATCAGATAACATAGGCTGGCAATTATTGAGATACTGGCTAAATATTGAAAATGGTCTGCCACAAATGAAAAACGATGCGGATAAACGTTTAAAAAACCTAATGCCGGAAATAGCGTACCCGCAAAAATCAAAACGGCTGCGAGAGGGCCACGCCCGATATGGTTTCGGAAAAAATACAAACATCCAATTATAAAAAGAAAGGACAGCGGATATATATATTGCCACCATAGAGTGACATCGATTTGCCATCGTGGATATATAAACATCAGTTCCTTCGGCCAAATCAGCTTGTATAGATAAAACCATAAAGCCCTTCCGGCGATCAGAAACCTTTCAATAAGGGTTATCTCGAATTCCTGACCTTGGGCACCTACATGGAAGGTTTCAAGCCAAGCAGTAGTCCCTCCAAAACCTATGCTCAGAAGGAAGAATGGGATGAGAAATAGGATTTCCCTTTTTTGGATTGTCCCTTTTTTCCACCATATCAATACTAATATGACAGCGGGAAGGGTGGCAACGATTGTTTTACTCAACAAGGCACATGTGAATAGGAGTATGCTAATAGCATAGCCGCGCCAACTGAAATATACATCTGAATTTTCTTTATCTTTTCCATACTCATCGTTTTTAGCGGAAAGCGCATTAGAAAATTTCATATAAGAATATAGAGAGGCCAAATAAAAAAAGCCGGACAACACATTTTTTCGTTCAGTAATCCATGCAACTGATTCGGTGTGCACAGGGTGGAGTGCAAATACAGCAGCTGCGAGTGCTGCCCCTGGTATCCCGAGATGCAGAAGGATTATCCAGAGGAGAAAAGCGTTCAGGGCGTGCAAAAGTATGTTGTTGAAATGGTACCCAAATGGGTTCAATTCCCACAGTTGGAATTCGATCCAAAATGTTGTGTGCGTCAATGGATACCATTGCGGGATGGAAAGAGGCTTGACCCATATATCTTTTAGACCCTCCAAACTCCTCAGGTTATCGTTTTCTTCTACATATTGATCATCATCCCAGATAAACCCACTATTTAAAGCTGGATGGTAGGACAAAAAAGTTATCAGCACAAAGAAAATTAATGCGAGAGCAATACGTTTATAGGTGAGCTTGTCGTCAGCGTCAAAAAAAAAGCTTTTCATTCAAAATCCTATGCAGTTTACCATTTGTTGTGTTGACAGGTGCACTCCAGGTGCATTTTCTAACATTAACGATTATGTCCCCTTCTGGGACACCTTCATCGCACGGTTTGAATGATTCATCCATTTTGTGCCACACAAAAAATCACACTTGTCTATTTTTCAATAATTTTAAGAGTTACATTTTAGGCTCAATCTGTGGTCTCCATGGCCTTGGCGCAGCTTCTGGAAAAACCAAAAAACGTCTTCCAAAAAAATTCATAAAAAATATTGAACTGGTAGCAATAAGCTTCGCTTCCGATGGCAAAAACCCTTTCGCTAAAAAGAATTTTGTTAACCCGAGGTCGGCCGCTCCCACTAACACTATCAAAACTAAATAAATAATGGGTTCTATCCGTGTAGTCCAACGGACACCTCGCTTGAATAATATGGAAATGCATAAAATATAATTAAGACATGCGGCTAAAAAGAATGCAGAAGGTACCGCAATATCAATGCTTCCGCTTAATGAATAAAGAAGATAAAAAATACAAAAGTTCGAAATGGCGGAAATAGTCCCGATTACCAGATAAATGAGCAACTGCATAGGCAAGGGTGCTATATGCGCATTGTAGCGAAATATGCAGTATAGTGCTCTGAAACCATCTTTAACGGTTATTTTTTTTCCTTCATCATATGTTCGGCCATAATAGGAGACTCCCATCTCAAAGATCCGCAGCCGCATTTGAGCAATTTTAGAAATAATCTCTGGCTCAAACCCAAACCGGTCTTCCTGTATGTTAACGTGCTGGATCACCTCTCTTGAGAAGACTTTATAACAACATTCCATATCTGTCAGATTCAGGTCTGTAAACATATTGGAAAGAAACGTGAGAAACCGGTTTCCCAAGGAATGCCAGTAGTAGAGTACACGATGAGCGCCAGATGACAAAAATCTGGACCCTAAAACAACATCAGCTTCACCAGAAAGCAAGGGCACCAGCAAATTTTTGAGATCGTTTGGATCATATTCAAGGTCAGCATCCTGCACAGCCACATAATCTCCGGAAGCTGCCTTGAAACCGGTGCGCAATGCAGATCCTTTCCCCGTATTCTTGTCATGGCGGATGATATGGATTTCTGCGTATGTTTTGTGAAGTTCTTCCGCTACGGTATAACTGTTATCCTCAGAGTGATCGTCGACAATAATCAATTCCAGAGACAACTTTTCATCAGCTATAGCTAACACTCTTTCAACGCACAATTTGAGGGTTCGTTCTTCGTTATAACAAGGAATTACAATGCTTAATTTTACTGTCCGTCCGGAGTCATCAGGACTTTCACACATGGAATATCCCTCTTTCTCTTTCATTTCAACATCGCCACTATAGTGACATACATTCGAAATTTATAATAGAAACCCCATCTTCAAATACAGCATTCAATTTTTGTCACTGTATGTGAGGTTGGATCGTAGAGCAATTAGACATAACTTCTTTATAATGTAATAAAATCAGGATGGAAATCACAAACGAACAATGGAAAAGGATAGAACCCATAATACTTTCGGCCATACCACCGAAAGAACCTCGGGGGTGTCGCGCACGCGATCCGCGCGAGGTCTTCGAAGGCATATTATGGATTTTAGGAACCGGTGCGCCTTGGAAAGATTTACCGCCACGGTATCCGCCATACCAAACATGCCATAGGCGATTCCAACGGTGGGTTCGCCAAGGAGTGTTTGGCAAAATCGTCCAAGCGCTTGCACAAGACCTGTACGAACGAGGCGCAATCGATATCCGGAAGCCCTTCATAGACGGGACCTTTGTGCTGGCAAAAAAGGGGGTCTTGCTGTCGGCAAGACAAAGCGTGGCAAGGGCACCAAGATCATAGCAATCGCAGACGCTGCTGTTTTTCCTGTCGCCGCTCACGTGGAAAGCGCTTCGCCCCATGAAGCGACCTTGGTTGAGGCAACTATCGACAGTAGCTTTACTGAGCATGCTCCTGATCGGATGATTGTGGATAAAGCTTACGACAGCGACGGTCTTGACCAAAAGCTTCTTGATGAACGCGGCATTGAGATGATTGCCCCTCATCGAAAGAAAAGGCGCAAGCAGCGCACCCAAGACGGCAGGAAGCTTCGGCACTATACACGCAGATGGAAGATGGAACGCCTTTTTGCCTGGATTCAAAACTTCATGCGATTGGTTGTTCGCTACGAATACCATGTAGAAACTTTCTGGCTTTAGTTCAACTGGGTGTTGCGCCAAAATCTGCTTAGGTTTTATTGAGATGGTTTCTAAACAATATCGGTCATTACTGAAAAAACTTTAGGAGGAAAAGCAATTTACCCCTATCCAGGACCTTCCTCAATATTCAGCTTATCCACCCGATACCGAAACGACCGGAAGGTGATGCCGAGCAGTTCGGCGGCTTTGTTTTTGTTGCCGCCGGTGCATTCGAGGGCTTTTTTAAGGTAGGCGCTTTCGATTTCGGCCAGGATGTTGTCGAGGGCGACGCCCTGGGCCACTTCGTCGACGTCGAAGCGTTTGTTTTTGACGCCTTCGATCCAGCGGCGCTTGTGGATGGACATGGCCAGGCTGTCGGGGAGCAGGATGTTGGTGCTGGACAGGGCTACGGAGCGCTCGATCAGGTTTTCGAGCTCGCGCACGTTGCCGGGAAAGTCGTACTTTTTGAGCATGTCGATGGCGTAGGAGGATATTTTGGAGACCCCTTTGCCCATCTCCTTGCTGTATTTATCGAGAAAATGCTGGGCGAGAACCTTCAGGTCGCCTTTGCGCTCGCGCAGCGGGGGTACTTTGATTTCGATGACGTTGAGCCGATAGAAGAGATCTTCGCGGAAACGGCCGGCGATCACTTCATCTTCGAGATGTTTGTTGGTGGCCGAGATGATGCGGATGTCCACGCTGACGTCGCGGGTGCCGCCGACCATTCGAAAGACTCTTTCCTGCACGGCACGCAGCAGCTTGACCTGCATGGGCACGCTCAATTCCCCGACTTCGTCCAGGAAGAGCGTGCCGCCGTGGGCGGCTTCCAGCAGGCCCTGCTTGTCCTGCGTGGCGCCGGTGAAGGCGCCTTTTTTGTGACCGAAGAATTCGCTTTCGACCAGGGTCTCTGGAATACCGCCGCAGTTGACCGGTATAAAGGCCTGGCCGGCGCGTTCGCTGTCGTCGTGGATGGCGCGGGCGATGAGTTCCTTGCCGGTGCCGCTTTCGCCCGTGATCAGCACGTTGGTGCGCGTTTTGGCCACCTGGCGCACCATCTGATAGATGTGCTGCATGCGCGGGCTGCTGCCCACGATTTTGTCGAAGTGGACCGTGCTTTTGAGTTGGTCTTCGATGACCTGGCGTTCGGTTTCCAGACTCTTGCGCTCGAGGGCGTGGGCGATGGTCTCTTTGAGCTCGTCGTTGTCGAAGGGCTTGGGAACGTAGTCGTAGGCGCCTTCGTTCATGGCTTCGACGGCTGTTTCGGTGCTGGCGAAGGCCGAAATCATGATGACGACGCTGTGCGGATTTTTTTGCTTGGCCGCGCGCAGCACATCCAGACCGGTCAAGTCACCCAGCTTGATGTCACTGAGAATCAGATCGTAATCGGTGGTTTGGATCAAGCTGACGGCTTTGCGGCCGTTTTCAGCCAGCGAAACGGTGTAGCCTTCGCGGGTGAGCATGTAATCGAGCAGCTCACGCATGCTTCGTTCGTCATCGACAATAAGAAGGTGAGCCGGCATAACTGATCTACATTCCAATGGGGTTAGAATTTCGTTGCCCGCCGAGCCCAGGAACGCAACGCGGGAGAAAGCGCGATGCCATCATCCCTGGTCTCGGTACACGATGCGGCCATCCATAATAGTCATGACCGCTTTGCCTTTGAGTGTCCAGCCGTCAAAGGGGGTGTTGCGGCTTTTGGACTGCATGGCTGCGGCGCGCACGGTAAATTCCTTGTTGGGATCGATCAGGGTCACATCGGCCGGCAGCCCGACCCGCACGCCGGCTTCCAAGCCCAATATGCGCGCCGGCGCAATGGCCATGCGTTCGATCAGCGTCTCGATCGTCAGCACACCCTCGGCGACCAGCTTCAAACCGAGCGGCAGCGAGGTCTCCAGGCCGATGATGCCGTTGGCGGCGCGATCGAATTCGACCTCTTTTTCCGATACGGCGTGCGGGGCGTGGTCGGTGGCAATGGCATCCAGGGTGCCGTCGGCCAACCCTTGGCGGATGGCCTGCCGATCGGCTTCCGAACGCAGCGGCGGGTTCATCTTGGCATGCGTGTCGTACCCTTCCACGGCCGCCTCGGTCAGGGTGAAGTAGTGCGGGGCTGTTTCGGCCGTGACGTTGATGCCGTCGGCCTTGGCGCGCCGAATGGCCGCGACCGATTCGGCCGCGCTGACATGGGCGATGTGCACGGAAACGCCGGTCAGGGCCGCCAGGGCGATGTCACGCATGACCATAACGCTTTCGGCCGCGTTCGGAATGCCGGACAGCCCCATGCGCGTGGCCACGGCACCCTCATTCATGGCGCCGCTCTCGGCCAGGTGCAGATCCTCGCAGTGCGAGATGACCCGCAGCGCGAACCCGGACGCATATTCCAGCGCGCGGCGCATCAGTTGGCCATTCATCACCGGCCGGCCATCGTCGCTGACAGCCACGGCGCCCGCGGCCTTCAACTCGCCGAACTCGCACAGCTGTTCGCCCTTGAGCCCCTTGCTGATGGCGGCCACAGGATAGACGCGGACCAGGCCGGCGGCCGCGGCCTGCCGCAAAATCAGGGCGGTAATGGCCGGATCATCGTTGACCGGGTCGGTGTTGGGCATCGTGCACACGGCCGTGAAACCGCCGGCGGCCGCAGCCTGGCTGCCGGTCAGGATAGTCTCTTTATACTCTTGCCCCGGTTCGCGGAAATGCACGTGCAGATCGATCAACCCAGGCGTCAGCCATAGGCCTTGCGCCTCGACAACCTGCCGCTCGGCGCCATCAGCCGCCAATGTACCGGCCGCTTCGACTGCCGCGATGCGGCCATCGACGATCAGCACATCGCCGGGGCCGTCCGGATGGCCCGGATCGATGATGCGCGCGTTTCTAATCAGTATCTGCATGGCGGCCTCCTCCCAGAACCAGATACAGCAGGGCCATGCGCACGGCCACGCCGTTGGTCACCTGATCCAGAATAATCGAATGCGGCCCGTCGGCCACATCAGGGGCAATCTCCACCCCGCGGTTGATCGGACCGGGATGCATGATCACCACATCCTGGCGGGCCAGCGCCACCCTCTGGCGGTTCAGGCCGAAATGGCGCGCATACTCGCGTTCCGTGGACATGCTGAACTTTTTCAGGCGCTCTTTTTGAATGCGCAACATCATGATCACATCGGCATCCGACATGGCGTCTTCGATGGAAGGTGCGACCGTGGCGCCCAGGGTTTCGATGCCTTTGGGGATCATGGTGGGCGGTCCCGCCATAACCACTTGCGCGCCCATTTTGGTAAACCCCACGCAGTTGGAGCGCGCCACGCGGCTGTGGGCGATATCGCCGACAATCGCGATCTTCAGCCCCTGCAGCGTGCCTTTTTTCCGGCGTACCGTGAGCATGTCGAGCAGAGCCTGGCTCGGATGGGCGTGGGTGCCGTCGCCGGCATTGATCACCGAGGCCTTCAGGCGTCCGGCCAAGAACTGCGGCGCCCCGGAATACGCATGGCGCAACACCACCACGTCCGGCCGCATGGCTTCGATGTTGCGGGCCGTGTCGAGCAAGGTTTCGCCTTTGACCAGGCTGCTCATGTCCGCTGAGATGGCCACACTGTCTGCGCTGAGCCGTTTGGCGGCCAGATCGAAGGACAAGCGGGTGCGCGTGCTCGGTTCATAAAAAAACAGCACGACCGTTTTGCCTCGCAAGGCCGGCACCTTCTTGATCGGCCGTTCGGAGATTTCACGCATGCTCTCGGCGGTATCCAGAATCAGTTGGATATCTTCCACCGACAAAGAGGCGATATCGAGAATATCTTTCTTGTCAAACGGCATTCTACACCTTCACCCAGAGAGGGGATGCCATGCACGATATGGATGCCATGGACCGGCTGCTGTGTCCATAGCGTTCAAGTCGTCCACGTTGTCCAACGAACACGCGCAGATTACCTGTCAAGCAAATGACTCTGTACAGAAAGGTATAAGCACCCTTGCAAATCGGGCGCCATACCCAGGCACTCAGCGGATAATATCTCCGAGCCGATTCCAGCGCACATTGAAATCTTCTCTGTCCCAAGACCAATAGATCATAAAGGCCTTGCCCCGCACGGCGGAGACGTCCACGAATCCCCAGAATCGGCTATCGTTGCTTTCATCGCGATTGTCTCCCATGACAAACAGCTTACCCTCAGGCACCGTGATCGGTCCGAAGTTGTCACGCGGCTGAAATCCATGCGGAAACATACGCGGATCGACATGCATCGCAAACGCATCCTCTTGCAAGGCATCGTTGACGAAGACTTGTTTGTTCTGGATACGAATAGTGTCGCCACCAACGCCGACCACGCGTTTGATGAAATCCTTGTCAGGGTCTTCCGGATATTTGAAAACGACGACATCGCCCCGCTTGGGATCTTTGACCGGTATGGCGGTGATGTTCGAAAAAGGCACCTTCACCCCGTAGATGAACTTGTTGACAAGGATGTAATCACCGATCAGCAGCGTATCCTGCATGGAACCGGAGGGGATTTTAAAGGCCTGCACCACGAAGGTACGGATAAACAGCGCCAAAATAATGGCAATGAGAAGGGCTTCGACATTTTCGCGAACTTTCCCCTTGGCGGGTCGGGACTTTTGCGCCTTGTTAATTTCCAAAACACTCAACCTCTTTGGCCTGAGAAATAAATGGACCGAACGATATACCGCAGCCCTCTGAATCAAAAGCGAACGCGACTCGGCGACCGATGGGCTAGTAGATCAAATAGAGTCCAATGCGCAGCGCAATGTTGGCCATGACAGCTGCCGCGACATCATCCATGACGATTCCCCACCCCCCGGCCAGGCGGCACTCTATTTGCCGGATGGGCGGCGGCTTGCAAATGTCCAGGATTCTGAACAAAATAAAACCGGCAACGCAGGTGCCGGTGCTCATCGGAATGGCCAGCAGCGTAATGGTCATTCCCGCGATTTCATCGATGATAATGCAGCCGGGATCCTTGCAGGCCAGTTCGTGCTCCGCGGCTTCCGCGACCCACACGGCAGTTCCGACCAGTCCCAGGCACACCAGAACGGCCGCCGACCAATGCATTTGTGCCAGAGCGTACGCTATCGGCAAGCCCATCAATGATCCCAGCGTACCGGGCGCCACGGGAAAACGACCGACATAGCACCCCGTAGCCAAAAACAGTGCAGCGTGATGGCGAAAAATCATGGCCCGCTTGAGAATCATTGCCTGCTTCTATAATCGGTCGCTGTTTTTGTCAAGGCGTAGTTAAGACGCTGCGGCAGTGGTCCACTGCCACATTATGCTAAAAAATCGATGGGCTGGACAAGCCCAACGGCTTACGATTGTTCGGCAAGTGCCACTGAGCGCAGGATCGTATCGTACACCTGGCGCAGCGGGATATTGCGCTCGCGTGCGATCCGGCGGCACTCCTCGTATTCCGGGACTAAACGCGCTTGCCCATTGGAGGCTGACACTTTCTTCATCTGGATCGCACCGAACACCGTCTGCATCTTCACGGCTTCGCGGACCAGTGTGTTGCGATACACATCGTGGTAGCGCACGCCCAAGCTAGTGGTTTCGGTCAAAATACGCGATACGACCGCCATGCGCCGCTCGGGCGTACACAAGACATTCACCAACGTTCCGGGACGATTTTTTTTCATCTGCACCGGCACCCAATAGACATCCAGGGCACCGTCCTCGAAAAGCCTCTCCATAAGGTAGCTGAAAATCTCCGGATTCATGTCGTCGATGCAGGTTTCCACGAGCACCAACTGTTCCGCGGCCTCAATCGCACAGTGCAACGGCTCTCCGATCGCCACCCGCAACAGATTGGGCCGATCGGCTACTTCGCGCGACCCGGCGCCATACCCGATGCGATCGATCCGCATCTGCGGCATGGCCTTGAATTCCGCATCCAAACCGGTCAGCAGCGCGGCGCCCGTCGGCGTGACCAATTCCCCTATGGATGCATCGCCACCGTACACCGGAACGCCTTTGAGGATCTCCAGAACGGCAGGCGCAGGTACCGGCAGCACGCCGTGCGCGCAGGTGACAAACCCGCCCCCCAATGGCAGGGGCGAAGATAAAATATGGTCAACCGCCAGATACTCGAGTCCCAGGCAGACGCCCACAATGTCCACGATCGCATCGATGGCCCCGACCTCATGAAAATGGACTGACGCTTTGGGGCAGCCATGGATAACGGCCTCAGCCGTTGCGAGACGGTCAAACACGGCCAAGCTGGCTCCCTTGACCCTGTGAGACAAGCGACTTTTTTCGATCATGGCCTGAATGTGCGCGAAGGTCCGATGATGATGGGTTTCCTCAATCTCCACCCCGATCCGCGTGGCCGCGATGCCGTTGTACCAGACGCTGCGGGCCGTCAAATCGAACCCCTCCAGAGGCAGTTGCGCAATGGTTTGCGCCAGCCACGCCACCGGCACGCCCAGATGTATCAGCGCCCCCAAAGTCATGTCGCCGCTGATCCCCGAAAAACAATCAAAATAGGCCAACCTCATTAAAGCGCGCCCTCCCCTTGTTCCGCATGCAGACGAATGATTTCCAGCAACAGTCGCGCCGAACGCAGCATGTCGCTCAAACGAACGCTTTCATTCACCGTATGCACATTTTCCATGCCTGTTCCTAAAACGCCGGTTGCAATGCCGTGTTCCGCAAACACGTTGGCATCCGATCCGCCTCCCGAAGCGACCGCGTCCATGCGCATGCCCAGATTGGCAGCCGCTTTGCGTGCGGTGACAATCATCCTGTGCTCGGCATCGATGGCCAAGCGGGGGAAATCCTCGACCACTTCAATCGCCACGCGCGGCACCGCATCGCTGCCATCGCCCCTGTTTTCGGCGATGACCTGTTCGAAAGCCCCCACCATGGCAGCGCTCACCTGCCGCAGTTTTGCTGGATCGTGGCTGCGCGCTTCGCCCCTGACCACCACGTGCTCAGGGACGATGTTGGTCGCCAACCCGCCTTCGATCACGCCGATGTTGCAAGTCGTCTCCGCATCGATACGCCCCAGGGTCATGCGCGCGATCGCTTGGCCGGCCAGGTAAATGGCATTGATGCCTTTTTCCGGTGACGCACCGGCGTGGGCGGCCCGCCCGTGCACGTGGAAAATCAGCCGATTGGCCGCAGGCGCCCGCGTAACAATGGCTTCGGGATTGCGTGTGTCCAGCGCATACCCCATTGTGGCCTGCAAGCGACTGAAGTCAAGATTCTTAGCCCCCAAAAGCCCCACCTCTTCGCAGACCGTAAAAACCAGTTCAAGCGGACCGCATGGCAGATTGTCGTCGCGAATGCACTGCAAAACTTCCAAAACAACGGCAATGGCGCTTTTATCGTCCGCCCCCAGGATGGTGTCGCCGGCGCTGGTAAAAACCCCATCCTTAAGAAGCGCTTTGATCCCGCGGCCAGGTTCCACCGTGTCCATGTGGGACGAAAGCAGCAGCGGCGCCGCCTGACGGTTGCCCTGCCAGCGGGCGATCAGATTGCCGCAATTGCCGCCCACTTTCGCACCGGCCGCATCAATAGACGTTGCGCATCCAAGCAGGTCCAGGCGCCGGCGTATCCATTCGCACACGCGTCCCTCTTCCCTGGAAACGCTGTCAATTGCCACCAAGGACGCAAATATCTCAGCCAAACGATCGCTGTTGATCGAATCCATTTTTCATTCCTATTGACATTTTTTTCCGTCCGAATAGAATAGCCCAAATTCGCACGGAAGTGGACAGCTCACTGGTGGGGCTCCCGGACTTCAAATCCGGTGTAGGGCGCTAAAACCGTCCTGGGTGGGTTCGATTCCCATGCACTTCCGCCATTTTAATTTCAATTACTTGCCCATCGAAAACGAGTATGTACGGTGCTCCAACGGTGCCACGGTGCCCAGAACATCATGTCCCCTGTCAGTCTCTTTATTTCCCGGTCAACTGCATGACAGCCTGCATACAAAAGCGTGCATGCTGAGCGGCGTATTTTCCGCGATGTACCGGAGCTTCAAATGGAGAGGCTCCGGCAGTCGGGAGTTAAATGGGATCATCACCCTTTCGGTTGCCTCATTGCAAGGGAATTGTCCAGCCTGTCCTTTGATAAAACGGTCCTCAGGACCCGACACTGGTATTTTGGGTACTCTTTTCATATAAACACCTCATTATATAGTGCCTCTATCTTGAAATCATCGATGAGGCCGTATTCAGCGGTGCCCGCCTGCATAAAGCCGCTACGGTGATGGACTGAGTGCCGGTTTCTGACACTGATCCCGCCCAAGCGATTGGATAGACACCGGAGCGAACATAGCGATGAAACGTTGAATACGGCCAGTCACAGACGCGATCAACATAAAACAAATGGTGGGCAATGCCCACCCTGATATGGTTGACAGTTGTCAAGAGAAAAATAGACCGCCTGCCCAGCGTTTATTGACGCCAGATTCCTTGTTGTGGATGTATTCCAAAGCACCCGAAGGGGCGGAACCGTTTTAGCGA
>Ga0209643_1000231_pt1 | contig 131920 bp, 124 predicted proteins | sample AutmiccBRH37_all_FD_187383 | JGI IMG/M metagenome (GOLD analysis project Ga0209643, IMG submission 187383) | Deep subsurface microbial communities from Mt. Terri, Switzerland - Autotrophic microbial communities BRH/37_all (SPAdes) (version 2) | ecosystem: Environmental > Aquatic > Deep...
CGACGCTCCATCCTCAACAGCGCTGTAAATCCGAACCCGAAGATCCGATGAGTAGCTCTTGCCCATGTTCCACCTCCAAGGACGATGAATCACAAATTCGTCCTCAGGGGAATCCCCGTCGATTCAGACTTCAGGCGCGATGCTCTAACAGAACGCCGGGCTCTGCCCGGACCTGCCAGGAGACTCGGTCTCCTGGACCTCGGGTGTTGGCCTCAGTAGAAAGTTGGCGCGCAGCGCAGCAAATACTGAGGAAGTCTCTAGCCTGCGGTGCAAGGCGCGAGAACGCCCATTTCATGGGGTCCCAAATTCATGGGGTCCCAAATTCATGGGGTCCCAAATTCATGGGGTCAAGGGGCTGCTCGGCCCATAGGCGCTAACTTATACCAACGGCCTGAATGAATGACTCGCGGGGGGCTTGCCCGTGTTATCCATCCGTGATTCGCTCTCTGATGAAATAGACGAGAGGGGTGGCGGATGGTGGCGGTTGCGGTTTCGCGGAATGACTTCACGGCTTCAGATCTGCGCCGCGAGGCAAAGCGGACGCGTGATGGGCATGCGGCGCGGCGGATGCTGGCGATCGCCCTGGTCCTTGATGGGCATAGCCGGGCGGACGCGGCACGAAGCTGCGGAATGGATCGCCAGACGCTGAGAGATTGGGTTCATCGCTTCAATGCCCAGGGCTTGGCTGGGTTATCCAACGACCACAGTCAAGGTGGGCGGCCTCCACGGCTGACGGCAGAGCAGAAGGCCGAACTGGCCGAGATCGTCCGCAAGGGGCCTGACCGGGCTGTCCATGGGGTAGTCCGTTGGCGCCGGATCGATCTGCAGGCGGTGATCCGGGAACGCTTTGGCGTGGAATTGGCCGAACGCACCATCGGCACCATTCTGCACCAACTCGGCTTCCGGCGTTTGTCATCACGACCCTACCATCCGAAGAAGGATGCAGAAGCCCAAGAGGCTTTTAAAAAAACTTCCCCGAACTTGCCGCCGTAGCGTTACCGGAAGCCGCCAAGGGCAAACCACTCGAAATCTGGTGGCAAGATGAAGCCAGAGTTGGGCAGCAGGGAACCTTGACCTCCGTTTGGGCCGAACGCGGCTCGCGTCCAGCGATGCCACGGGACTGCCGATATACATGGGCCTACATTTTCGGTGCGGTCTGTCCCGCCCGCGAAATAGGGGCGGCACTGGTCCTACCCACCGTCAACACTCAGGCCATGTCCCTGCATCTGGCCGAAATCAGTCGTCAGGTCGCGCCAGGGGCTCACGCCATCCTCATTCTTGACGGCGCCGGATGGCACAAGACTGGCGGTGCCCTGGCCGTTCCCGACAACATTACTTTACTGCCACTGCCGCCCTACGCCCCAGAACTGAACCCCGTGGAAAATATCTGGCAGTACCTGCGCCAGAACGATCTCTGCCACACCGTATGGGAAAGCTATGACGCCATCGTCGCGGCATGCTGTGACGCATGGAACAAGCTCATCGCTTCACCTCACCGCATCCGATCAATCGCAGCCAGAAAATAGGCTGAGGTCAATGTTTAAGGCCGTTGGTATTAATCGTGGACGAGCGGAATCGGTGTGTGATTCATAGGAGAGATGGACACCGCATCTCTTCTTTCGTCGCAGTGGTCAGACCTGCTGTCGCGACTGCCCGCCTCGGCCCGCCTTACGGCTTTAGCGCGGTCCACCGGAGCGTTCCTCCGCCCCCGTGAGATCCGGGACGTTGAGACGCTTTTGCGCTTGTGCTTGTGGTATGGTCCAGGTGGATTGTCGTTGCGCAGTGCCGCTGCGATGGCTGGAGGCTCGGCTCTGGCGAACATCTCGGACGTCGGCCTTCTCAAACGGCTGTCCAAGTCTGCGGGGTGGCTGGAAGCCTTGGTTGCCGACGTTCTGAATGAGCGATGCGGGCAGCGTATCGAGAGCCACCGCTCCCTTGTCCTCATTGACGGGCCGACCGTGCAAGGTCCGAGCAGTGTCGGTACGGATTGGGTCCTGCACACTCGCTATACCCCAGGCCTTGGGTTTACCGGTGTTAAGATCACTGACTGCCACGGCGGCGAGACGTTGATGCGCCACACCGTGCGGCCCGGCGACATCGTCGTTGCCGACCGGGTGTACGGCCGCATCAAAGGCCTGTCGCATGTGATCAATCAAGGTGCTGATTTTATCGTGCGGGCCGGCTGGAGGGCGCTGCCCCTCCGCGACGCGCAGGGGGGCAAGCTCGACCTGTTCACCCTGTTGGAAGGCCTGCCTGCCGGCCAGGCGGTTGATCTGCCCGTCCACGTCATGGTCGATGGACACCATCAACCACTCCGCCTCGTGGTGCGGGCCAAGGATGACGCGGCGACCGTCGCAGAAGGCCGCCGCAGCGCCCGCAAGGCCCACAAAAACAAACGGAAGGCCGACCCGCGCACTGCCGTGGCGGCACGCTATATGATCGTTGCGACGTCCCTGGCGGCCAAGGACTACCCAGCCACTGCCGTGTTGGACCTCTACGGCGCGCGGTGGCAGATCGAATTGGCGTTCAAACGGCTCAAAAGCCTGTTGCACATCGATCGCTTGCGAGCCACCCGCGATCTGGCAAAGACATGGCTGTTCGCCCATGTGCTGTTCGCCCTTCTGATCGACAACATGACCCGGCAAGTGCTGGAAATTTCCCCCTGCGCCTCGTGCAACGAGCGACCGCAACCCGCCTTGGCAGATCTCGACATGGCGCCTTCAGGCACTGCTCATGGCGCGGGCAGTTGAGGCTATTTTCAGCGGTATCAGCCGCTTGGACACCCACATTGGAGCCCTCTTTCACCGCTTGTCAGAGCCACCTCGACGACGAGTTCTCCAGATGAAGCGAATAGCACCGCATCTGCTAAGTTAGCGCCTATGGGCCGAGCGGCCCCTTGCGGGCGCGGGCAGAGCCCGCTTTTTCCTCCTCAGTCAGCGCCTATGGGATTGGCTCCCCTTACGCATCAGCGGAATTCAGGCCCCCAGTCACGGCGCTCGGCAGGGTGTTTCCTCGTGCCGGCGGGGGCAGGTTTCCACGTCGCCGACGAGCTGCCCGCTTTCTGACAGGCCGATCCAGGCGTCTACCGTGGCGGCATCGAAGCCGCAGCGTTTCTCGCCGTGGGCCTCCATCAGGGGGCGCCGGATGAGCAAGGGGTCAGTCAGCATCAGGGCCAGGGCCTCGGCTTCGGTTGCGGCGGTGGGATTGACCTCGCCGGACTTGATGCGGGGGGCGGCGGGGTTGAACCACTCGCTGATCGGGCGGCCGCCAAAGAACGGGCGCAGGGTTTCGGCCGTCCACGCGGTGCCGAGAAGGTCGCGGGAATCCACCGTATGGCGGGCGGCGCGCAGCAGGGCCTTCTGCCGGGTATTGTTGCGGCAGCCGGGCTTTTCGTAGAACACGACCAAGGCCATTGTCACACTCCTTCAACGGCGGCCAGACGCAACAGGCCGTCCACCTGATCGCGAATTTCAATCTGCACCGCGCGGTCCAGCTTCTTCAGCCACTGGGCCGGGATGGCTTGCACGCCATAGGTGGCGCCGGCCAGCATCCCGGCGATGGCGCCGGTGGTGTCGGCGTCGCCGCCCTGGTTCACCGTTTCGACCACGCAGTCGGCGAAGCTGTCGGTGCGGAAGTAGAAATGGAACACTGTTTGTAGGGTATCGACCACATAGGCCGTGCAGTTGCCGCGATAGGGGTCGAACCGGAACGTCCGGTGCTTGTCCACCAGCGCCTCGACCAGATCCCGCGCCGCGACCATGCCCTGACCGGCGCACAGGGCATGAACGGCCCGCACCACGGTGAGGGTTCCGTCATCCGACAGTGGATGGTGGTGGGTGATGTGGTTGTGGGCCAGCACCAATTCCTCAACACGGTCGGGCATGCCGAGGGTGGCCAGCGCCAGCGGCAGCACCCGCATGACCGCGCCGTTGCCGGCGTCGCCGTCGCAGGCCGGGCCTTGCGTGGTTCCGTGCAGGATGTAGCGCTGGATACCCCGCCGACAGGTGTTCCCGACATCGACCGGCCGGGTCTTGAGCCATTCGGCAAAGGCGTCGCACGCATCGGGCAGGTCGAAGCCGTCGCGGCGCAACAGCGACCGGCCGAGGTACAGGCTCATCTGGGTGTCGTCGGTGACTTGGCCGGGCTTCAGGTTGAGCCAGCCACCGCCGATGATGCGGTCATGGCGCCCGTGCTTGTGGGCGATCTCGCCGCGCGTCATGAACTCCACCGTGGCGCCCAGAGCGTCGCCGGCCGCGAGGCCCAGATAGGCCCCGAGGGCGCGGTCATGCAGGGTCAAGGTCTTCGGCATGGATGCGGACTCCGTCAGTAGTAGCTCGCCGTGACCAGGAAGTCGCCGCCGACAACCAGAAATTCCCCTTCGCCCTTGAGGGGGTGGATCGGCAGCAGGGTGTTGAAGAACACCACCTTGGACAGCGGGACGCGGGCTTCGAGGATGGTGTCTCCAAAGCATTCGGCAATGTCGCGTTCCGAACTGAACGACATCAGGTTGTTCATGCGCACCACCACTTCGCGTTTGCTACGGCGCTCCACGACGGGGTGCTCGGCAAAGTCGTTGACGCCGCGGTACAGCGTGATGTGACGGCTCCCCTTGGCGACCACGAAGCGCCGCAGGGCCCATTGGCAGAACTCGTACATGATGTCGAGTTGGGTGTAGATGGCGTTGTTGTGGAAGCGGCTGGACATCTTTTCTTCGACGTAGGTCATCCAGGCGTGGGAGGAAAACCGCATGATGGGTTCCTTGTGGAAGGTCGGCAACAGCCCGAAGCGGCTTTCCACCCAGCCCCTGAGAACGGCGCCCTCGCGCGCGTTCGAATCATAGCTCCAGCCCTTCAGGAGGCGCAGGTACGACGACCGGAAGCGCCGCACACTGTCGCGTTTGTCGGGAACGCGCTCCTGTTGTTCAGGTTCAAGGCCGAAGATCGCCTGCATATAGAGGTGAAGGGCGCGCGCCGCGTCCTCCAGATCCTCGGCCCGACCGAGCATCTCGAAAAACTGCGGGTTCATCTCGCGCACACCGTTGATGTGCAGGTCGATGGGCTGGTCGTTCCACGCTGCGCTGGCCAGCAGGCGGGTTGGCAGCCCGACCAGGTTGGTGCTGTGGCCGACCGGTGTTTCGGTTGTGTCATCCTGCACCGGCCGTACCTCCCCGTTGAACGCTCCTGCGCGCGGCGCTGCAATTTTCCTGCCATGGGGTTTATCCAGGGTTTGGGCGGGCAGGGGTGTCGGCGCGCTGTGGCCCATGCGACAGGCTTGTCGTGGTTTGTCGCAATCCAAACACCCATATTTTTTGTACGGTCTTTGTATCATGCCCAGTGTTTCTGCGGCTTTCGGGCTTTTTTCAGGACTTGGCACGGCGGGTGCAAAGGACTGTCTGCGAAGGCGGGGCCGGTGCCCCCCAATCAGTCAGATCAAACTTGAGGAGAGTCTCAATGACCGCTTTGCGTCAGATCGCTTTCTACGGTAAGGGCGGCATCGGCAAGTCCACCACCTCCCAGAACACCCTGGCCGCGCTGGTCGAGATGGGTCAGAAGATCCTGATCGTCGGTTGCGACCCCAAGGCTGACTCCACCCGTCTCATCCTGAACTGCAAGCTGCAGGACACCGTGCTGCACCTCGCCGCCGAGGCTGGTTCGGTTGAGGACCTGGAACTCGCCGACGTCATGAAGATCGGCTACAAGGGCATCAAGTGCACCGAGTCCGGTGGTCCCGAGCCGGGGGTTGGCTGCGCCGGTCGCGGTGTTATCACCGCCATCAACTTCCTTGAGGAAAACGGCGCTTACGACGATGTGGACTACGTGTCCTACGACGTGCTCGGCGACGTGGTGTGCGGCGGTTTCGCCATGCCCATCCGCGAGAACAAGGCGCAGGAAATCTACATCGTCATGTCCGGCGAGATGATGGCCTTGTATGCCGCCAACAACATCGCCAAGGGCATTCTGAAGTACGCCCACTCCGGCGGCGTCCGCCTCGGCGGCCTGATCTGCAACGAGCGTCAGACCGACAAGGAACTGGAACTGTCCGAAGCCCTGGCCGGCCGTCTCGGCACCAAGCTCATCCACTTCGTGCCCCGCGACAACATCGTCCAGCACGCCGAGCTGCGCCGCCAGACCGTCATCGAATACGCTCCGGACAGCAAGCAGGCCCAGGAATACCGGGACCTCGCCACCAAGATCCATAACAACTCGGGCCAGGGCACCATCCCCACCCCGATCACCATGGAAGAGCTTGAAGAGATGCTGATGGACTTCGGCATCATCAAGTCCGACGAGCAGGCCCTGGCCGAACTGGCCGCCAAGGAAGCTGCCGCCGCCGCCGCGAAGTAAGCCGCGACGCAGCGACGACAGGTTACCCGCCACGCCCGCCGGGCGGCGCATCGAGCGCGCGCCGTCCGGATGGGCGGGGGAACCGAATGCACCAAAGACAAGGCCGTCGGCGCCCTCCGCGCCAGCAGAGCGGCACAGGAGCAAAAGAGGGGTCTGGCCATGAGCCTGGATTACACCAACGACAAGGAACTCCACGAAAAGCTCATCAGCGATGTGCTCGCGGAGTTCCCGGAGAAGGCCGCCAAGAAGCGCAAGAAGCATCTCGGCGTCTCCAGCACGACCGGTGAATGCGACGTCAAGTCCAACGTCAAGTCCGTGCCCGGCGTGATGACCGTCCGTGGCTGCGCCTACGCCGGTTCCAAGGGCGTGGTGTGGGGTCCGATCAAGGACATGGTCCACATCTCGCACGGTCCCGTCGGCTGCGGACAGTATTCCTGGTCCCAGCGCCGCAACTACTACATCGGCAAGACCGGCGTGGACAGCTTTGTGACCATGCAGTTCACGTCCGACTTCCAGGAACGCGACATCGTGTTCGGCGGCGACAAGAAGCTCGAAAAGCTGATTGACGAAGTCGAAGTCCTGTTCCCGCTGAACAAGGGCATCTCCATCCAGTCCGAGTGCCCGATCGGCCTGATCGGTGACGATATCGAGGCCGTGGCCCGCAAGAAGGGCAAGGAGCACAACAAGCCGGTCGTTCCGGTCCGTTGCGAAGGCTTCCGTGGCGTGTCCCAGTCGCTGGGCCACCACATCGCCAACGACGCCGTCCGGGATTGGGTGTTCGAGAAGACCGACAGCAAGTGGGAAGCCGGTCCCTACGACGTCAACATCATCGGTGACTACAACATCGGTGGCGACGCCTGGGCCAGCCGCATTCTGCTTGAGGAAATGGGCCTGAACGTCATCAGCCAGTGGTCCGGTGACGCGACCCTCTCGGAAATCGAGCGCGGCCCCAAGGGCAAACTGAACCTCATCCACTGCTATCGGTCGATGAACTACATCTGCCGCCACATGGAAGAGAAGTATGGCGTGCCATGGATGGAATACAACTTCTTCGGCCCGTCGCAGATTGAAGCGTCCTTGCGCGCCATCGCCAAGCAGTTTGACGAGACCATCCAGGCCAATGCCGAAAAGGTCATCGCCAAGTACCGCCCGCTGGTCGACGCCGTGACCGAGAAGTTCCGGCCGCGCCTGGAAGGCAAGACCGTCATGCTCTACGTCGGCGGCCTGCGTCCGCGCCACGTCGTGACGGCCTACGAAGACCTGGGCATGGAAATCGTCGGCACGGGGTATGAATTCGCCCACAACGACGACTACCAGCGCACCCAGCATTACGTCAAGGACGGCACCCTGGTGTACGACGACGTGTCCGGCTACGAGCTGGAGAAGTTCATCGAGCGCGTCCGTCCCGACCTTGTCGGCTCCGGCATCAAGGAAAAGTACCCGGTGCAGAAGATGGGCATTCCGTTCCGTCAGATGCACAGCTGGGACTACTCCGGGCCGTACCACGGCTACGACGGGTTCGCCATTTTCGCCCGCGACATGGATCTGGCGATCAACAACCCGATCTGGAGCATGCACAAGACCCCCTGGAAGGCCGCCTGAGGCCTGAAGCCCAATTACTCCTAGGAGAATTTCCATGCCTCAGAGCGTAGAGAAGATCAAAGACCACCTTCCGTTGTTCCGCGAGCAGGAATATACGGATATGTTCAAGGCCAAGCGCGAGAAGTACGAGTGCGGCCACCCCGATGAGAAGATCGAAGAAGTCGGGGAATGGACCAAGTCCTGGGACTATCGTGAAAAGAACCTGGCCCGCGAGGCGCTGAGCGTCAACCCGGCCAAGGCCTGCCAGCCGCTCGGCTCCACCTACGCCGCGGCCGGCTTCGAGAAGACCCTGGCCTTCGTGCACGGTTCGCAGGGCTGCGTGGCCTACTTCCGGTCGCACCTGTCGCGTCACTTCAAGGAGCCCTCGACCATGGTGTCGAGCTCCATGACCGAAGACGCCGCGGTGTTCGGTGGTTTGACCAACATGGTTGATGGCCTGGCCAACGCCCATGCGCTGTACAAGCCCAAGATGATCGCCGTCTCGACCACCTGTATGGCCGAAGTCATCGGGGACGACCTCAACTCGTTCATCCGCACGGCCAAGGAAAAGGGCTCCGTCCCGGCCGACTTCGACGTGCCGTTCGCCCACACCCCGTCGTTCGTCGGCAGCCACATCACCGGCTACGACAACATGCTTAAGGGCATCCTGACCAACTTCTGGGAAAACACCGAGCGGGCCCCGGCCGAAGCCATCAACATCATCCCCGGCTTCGACGGCTTCGCGGTTGCCAACAACCGTGAAATCAAGCGGATGCTGGACGTGATGGGCGTCGAGTACACCATCGTTTCGGACGTGTCCGAGGTGTACGACACCCCGACCGACGGCGAGTTCCGCATGTACGACGGCGGCACCACCCTCGAGGACACCAAGGCCGCCCTCAACGCCAAGGCGACCCTGTCCCTCCAGGAATACTGCACGCCCAAGACCCTGGAATACGCCGCCGGCAAGGGCCAGGACGTCGCTTCGTTCAACTACCCCATGGGCATCGGCGCCACCGACGATTTCCTGATGAAGGTTTCGGAAATCACCGGCAAGGCCATCCCGGAGAGCCTCGCCAAGGAACGTGGCCGCCTGGTTGACGCCATGGCCGACAGCATGTCCTGGCTGCACGGCAAGACGTATGCCATCTACGGCGACCCGGACTTCTGCCTGTCCATGACCCGTTTCCTGCTTGAAACCGGCGGCGAGCCCGTGCATGTCCTGTGCACCAACGCCCCCAAGGGTTGGGAAGACAAGATGAAGGCCCTGCTGGCGACCTCGCCCTACGGCGCCAAGACCCAGGTGTGGCCGAGCAAGGACCTGTGGCACCTCCGCAGCCTGCTGGCGACCGAGCCCGCCGACTTCATCATCGGCAGCTCCTACGCCAAGTACCTGGAACGCGACCTGGGCATCCCGCTCATCCGCCTGACGTTCCCGATCTTCGACCGTCACCACCACCACCGTTTCCCGACCATGGGCTACCAGGGCGGCCTGCGTGTCCTCGTCACCATCCTCGACAAGATCTTCGACAAGATGGACAACGACACCAACATCGCCGGCGTGACCGACTACAGCTTCGACCTGACCCGGTAAAAGCTGGTTTCTGAAGTACCCCAGACTAACGGCCGGAAGGGCAACCTTCCGGCCGGCTTTTTTTGTTGGGGGGAGGGGGAGGGCGGTCAGCCGATGGGCCGGGGCTGGGAGCCTCAGAGGCGTCCGGTGATGACCAGAATGAGAAGGATGATGATCAGAATGCCGATCACGCCGACCCCGCGATGGCCGTAGCCGTAGCCGTATCCGCCGAAGCGGCCGCTAAAGCCTCCGAGGAGGAATATGACGAGAAGGATGAGAAGAATGGTACCAAGTGACATGGCGTTCCCTCCGTTGGCAGGACCCTGCCGACCTACTGTTCCGGCATCAACTCGGCTGGTGTTCTATTCTCGGGGATGCCCTCCATAGGTCGCCACGCTCATCGCCCGGAGGAATGGTAAAATTCTCATAGAACCACCTTTTTGCCTGCCTTCCATGTCAGGCAAACATTACCAGAACTCCCGCGTGGCATTTGCCGACCGGAGGGCGAGGCTCCCATCGATTCTGGAGTAGGCGTGGCATAGGCAGCCTCTGCGTCGGCCAGCAGCCCTCCAATGATGCCCCACTCGTCATCGGTCAGATCGCCACGCATGCTCTGATCTCCGCAAAGACCAGTCTTGAATCACAAGGACGTGGAGCGGCTGACGGCGGTGGGGTTGGTGGAGCGCGACGCGGCGGGGCTGCGGGCGGAGTACGACCGGATCGAGACGCGGATTACGCTGTGAAGTGATCCGGAGGGGCTTGCCCCTCCGGACCTCCCATGAGGGGAGGTCAGGCGGCGTGGGTGATGCGCTCGACCTTGATCTGGTCGGCCTTGGTCATCGCCAGGGCCAGATCATGCGCGGTCTGCAACCGCAGCCACGTTTCCGCACCACCCCCGAACGCCTTGTCCAGCCGGATGGCCATTTCGGGAGAAATCCCCGCATGACCATTCACAATGTCCGAAAGCTGCTTGCGGCTGATCCCCAACCGCTGCGCAGCCTCCGTCACCGTCAGGTTCAAGGGCTCCAGGCAGTCATGGCGCACCGACAGGCCCGGATGAGGCGGCATCTTCATCGGCATGGCGCAATTCCTCCTAGTATAATTTGAAGCGCCGCTAAGCATAATCACTCATGCTGCCTGTTGCATGTATTGCATCTTTCAGGGTTTTTAGCGCAAAATTGTTTCCATGTAATCGAAATAAGCTTTCGGCCTTTGCGGGATCGCGAGGTACGTCGTTTTCTTTTATTGAACCAAAACGCCGAAGAAATGAGCGTAGTGCTACGATTCTATCTTCGTTAACAACGCTGGTATTGCGCAAAGAGAGAATATTCCTCGCTGAACGGCTTTTGGAGTATTCTGCAAGTTCATCGGCTGAGAAAATAAAGCTTCCCTCGTCTGCGGCTCTGCTTATCAATATGGTGCGCACGCACCACGTAATTCTTTTGTTAATTGCTCTGCAACTCTGGAAAAAGGGCCGATTTTTTGCTATAAACCACCCCAGTTGGGACGCAAAAAGGACCTCCTTGTCGTAGTTTTCCTTTAGTTCGAAGGACTTCTCAAGGTGGTCAAGAAACTGCGTAGGGTCGTAAAGTGCGCGCCCTTCAAGCAAAACGTGCTTGATGAACAAGTTACCTTCCGACGCCATCTTTAGGGCTGATCGCGCAGTATAGAATGAAAAGTTGTTGTTACCTTCAACCGTTAGGTGGTTTTTGCCCTCCGAGGTGACTGCCATAACATCGAAGTCTGAGGCTGGCGTCGCATTGCCTCGGGCATGGCTTCCGTAGAGGAACATTGCAATGATAGTCATTAGCGCGCTCGGCTGATTCGGTTGACCAGCGTCGGGATAAACACCGCGTACCACAGAAGACCCACAAGCATATTTGCAGCGTAAAGAGCCTTGTCTGCCGCTGGGAGTGAAACTACCGCATGTTTAGTATACCCAACTAATAGTGTTACGTCGGCGCTGGCCATGAGTGACGCGGGCCAATCGCTCTTAATGCCTACCGCTTTGTAGATTGAAGCGAATATTATCCATATAGCAAAGCCGAAAAGCGCAGTTCGTCCTACGCTCTTTCCCCAGTCATTTATGAAACCGGATGCGCGGTATATAGAAAGATCAAAAAAATACATATATTCAGTGAGTGTAAGTCTAATTTTCCTAATGCAGCTGTTCTGTTCATATTTTCTTGTATACCGAGATTTCGCGGCTCCAGCACGAGCGGTTTGCAACGTATTAATTTTTATAGCTTCGTAGTACGCGTTTTCTCCTCCATGGTCTCTGATGCTTACCATCAACCGACGGGAGGCAATTGCTTTCGTTTTTTCCAGCTCTTTTATTTGTTTTCCTCTATGTTCTTCGTCTTTTATTACGCGTGCGTCAAGGTTTGTGTATGCAGACGTTATAAATTTTTCTGGGTTATTGATTACGGTGCGCAAGAACACGGTTTCCAGCCCCGAAATGCCGACGTCGATCCAAATGCAGTCAGAAAAATCGCAGTCCTCAAAGGTAGCTTGCGTAAAAGACGATCTTTCGAATGTGCAATTCTTAAATTTAATCTTTTTCCATGTGGTTGTCCCGAAGTCGCACATAAAAAATCGGCAGTTTCTGACAGATGCCGATTCAAAAAGACCGTAAAAATCGCAGTTAAAAAATCCGCGATCGACGAGTTTGGGATATCCATGGACTGGCTGTCCCTCAACTGCGTGGCGGGTTAAACTTTCCTGCCGAGGTGGCCACATTTCGATTGGATACGCCTTGCTTGCTTCTTCGGGCTCGTATATCGGCTCCCAGTAGCTTCCGTAGCGTCGGCGTCGAGTATGTTTGGTCGCGTTCGTCGACATGGTCGCCCCCTGCCAGAGTTTCTATTCCGACATTGATGAGGTGGCAGACGGGCTTTGGTCAAGGCTGCAGTTTAACGTTCTCTCAAACTCGCCACCCCCCCTGTCGCAAACCCGACAAATCCCTCCACCCCCAAACCCCAGCATTCCCGCCATTCTCCCCCTGGCACAATCCCTGCATAGCGTCCTGGACCCTCCATCTCCCCCGAACATCGGAGGTCCGGGATGCTCAAGGACAAGCTTGCCGACGTTTTCAACGAGCCGGATTGTGCCACCAACCAGGCCAAGAGCGCGGCCGACAAGAAGAAGGGCTGCGCCATCAAGGGCCTCCAGCCCGGCGCCGCCGCGGGTGGGTGTGCGTTTGACGGGGCCAAGATTGCCCTTCAGCCGGTTGTCGATGTGGCGCACCTCGTACACGGCCCGATTGCCTGCGAGGGCAATGCCTGGGACAACCGCCATTCCGGCTCCAGCGGGCCGCAGCTTTACCGCATGGGGTTCACCACCGACCTGACCGAACTGGACGTCATCCACGGCGGCGAGAAAAAGCTGTGGAAGGCGATCAAGGAGATCATCGCCAAGTACGACCCTCCGGCGGTGTTCGTGTACCAGACTTGCGTCCCGGCGCTGATCGGGGACGACGTCAAAAAGGTCTGCATGGTCGCCACGGAAAAGCTCGGCATCCCGGTCATTCCGGTCGATGCGCCCGGCTTCGTGGGGTCCAAGAACCTCGGCAACAAGCTGGCTGGCGAGACGCTGCTCGACTACGTCATCGGCACCGCCGAGCCCGACCCGGACGACATCCGCCCGACCGACATCAACCTGATCGGCGAATACAATCTGGTCGGGGAACTGGGCCAGATCATTCCGTTGCTCGACGAACTGGGCATCCGCATCCGGGCCGGCATCACCGGCGATGCGCGCTACCGCGACCTGACCATGTGCCACCGGGCGTCGGTCAACATGCTGCTGTGCGGTCAGGCGATGATAAACGTCGCCCGCAAGATGCAGGAACGCTGGGGCATTCCGTACTTCGAGGGCAGTTTCTACGGCATCGAGGATACCTCGGCCGCCCTGCGCAACATGGCCGCCCTATGCGTCCAGCAGGGCGCCGCCCCGGACCTGATCGAGCGCACCGACGCCCTGATCGCCCGCGAGGAAGCCCGTTGCTGGGACCGCATCCGCCCCCACGCCGACCGCCTCAAGGGCCGCAAGGTTTTGCTCTATACCGGCGGCCACAAGACGTGGTCGGTCGTCTCGGCCCTGCACGAGATGGGCATGGAGGTTGTCCGGACCTCTGTCAGAAAGGCGACAGAAACCGACAAAGCCAAGGCCCTCGACCTGATGGAGGGTAACGAGGACGCCCTGGTCCAGGCCATCCCCAACCCGGAAATGTACCGGATGCTGCGCGAGGGCGAGGCCGACATCATGCTATCGGGCGGCCGCACGCAGTTCGTGGCGCTCAAGGCCCGCACCGCGTGGCTGGATATCAACCAGGAACGCCTCTACGCCTATGCCGGGTACGATGGCATGGTCGAACTGGTCAAACGGATGGATCTGGCCGTCAACAATCCGGTGTGGGCGCAGGTCCGCGCTCCCGCCCCGTGGGAGGTGTCGCCATGAACGCAGCCGTTCTGACCCCCCGCAAGGCCGCCTCGGTCAATCCGCTGAAGTCCTCGGCCCCGCTGGGCGCCGCCATGGCCTACCTCGGCATGGCCGAATGCCAGCCGCTGTTCCACGGCTCGCAGGGGTGTACGGCCTTTGCGATGGTCCTGATGGTCCGCCACTTCCGCGAGGCCATCCCGGTCCAGACCACGGCCATGAACGAGATTTCCACCATCCTCGGCGGCATGGACCATGTGGAACAGGCCCTCGTGACCATCGCCACACGCGCCAAGCCCAAGCTGATCGGCATTTGCTCGACCGGCCTGACCGAGACGCGGGGCGAGGACGTTGGTCCGGAACTGAAGATCCTCAAGGCCCGCAACCCCGAGCTGGCCGACGTCGGCGTGGTGTTCGCCGCAACGCCGGACTACGCGGGCGGCCTTCAGGAGGGCTGGGCCATCGCGGTTACGGCGCTGATCGAGGCGTTCGTGCCTGCGGAAAAGCTGCCCACGGACCGGGACCAGATCACGATCCTCGCCAGCAGCGCCCTGACCCCCGGTGACATCGACGAACTGCGCGACATCACCGAGGCGTTCGGCCTCTCCGCCATCGTCCTGCCCGACCTGTCCGGCTCGCTGGACGGCCATGTGCCCGACGCCTACCAGGGCACCAGCTACGGCGGCACCACGCTGGAGGACATGCGGCGCCTCGGCGCCTCGGCCGCCACCTTGGCCTTCGGGGCGTCCCTGCGCCGCCCGGCGGAGGTGCTGGAGGCCCGCACCGGGGTTCCGTCCCGCGTGCTGGACCTGCCCCTGGGGCTGGAGGCGGCGGACGCGCTGATCGTCGCCCTGACCGAGATTTCCGGCCGCCCGGTGCCCAATCGCCTGCGCCGCCAGCGCAGCCAGGTTGTCGACGCGCTGCTCGACAGCCACTTCTACTACGGCGGCAAGTCGGTCGCACTGGCCGCCGAGCCGGACCTTCTGCTGCCCTGGGCGCGGCTCTTCGCCGGGCTGGGCGCCGAACTGCCGGTGGTCATAAGCACCGTCAACACGCCGGAACTGGCCGCCGTGCCCGCCGCCAGCGTCACCGTGGGTGACCTGGAGGACCTGGAGCACGGCGCGGCCGAGGCCCGGTGTGACTTGTTGGTCACCCACGCTCACGGGCGACAGGCTTCGGCTCGCCTCGGCATCCCGCTCTATCGCATGGGCTTTCCCATGTTCGACCGGGTGGGCAATCAGCACCGCGTTTCGGTCGGTTATCGCGGCACCCGCGACCGGGTGTTCGAGGTCGCCAACCTGTTCCTGGAATCACTGGATCATGAACACGAAGGGGAGGACGGCCATGCCGGCTCGCACACTGCGCCTGGTTGAGGATGAACTGCCCGCCCTGGATCGCGGGCCGGTCAAGGGGGGCCGCATGAAAATCGCCTTCACCACCAACGACATGAAATCGGTCAACGCCCATTTCGCGGGCGCCCGCACCATCGCGGTGTGGGAAGTCGGGCAGGAAGACGCAACCTTCGTGCAGGCCATCCAGTTCGACAACGCCTCGGCCGAAAGCGCCAAGCATGACGAGGACGGCGACAGCCGCGTCGCGGCCCGCATTGCCGCCCTCGAAGGCTGCTCGCTGCTGTTCGTCAAGGCCATCGGCGGCCCGGCTGCTGCCAAGGTGGTGCGCGCCAACGTCCACCCCGTCAAGCTGCCGACCGAAGAAACCATCGCCGACGTCATCACCCGCGTGCAGGGCATGATGCAGACCCCGCCGCCGTGGCTGCGCAAGGCCATGCTGGCCGGACGCGGCGACGATCTCGATTTCCTTGAAGACGACGAAGTGTAGGAGTTTTTCCCATGGCAACCGCCGTCATCGACCTGACCGCCGAAGACACCGAGGCGCTGAAGTCGCCCTTCGTGAACGAGCTTATCAAGCAGATCCGCGCCCAGGACACCTATGGCGCCTGGGAGGGCAAGCCCGACGCCGAGATCCTGCGCCCGTACATCGTGACCAAGGAGGAACGCCGCCTGATCCCGATCATCGGCGACCCCGACCCGGACACCATCTGGCGCATTGAACTGTACTACGCCGCCGTCGGCCTGGCCGTCGAACGCCGCACCGGCATCATCGCCAGCCCGATGATGAAGATGAGCCACGAAGGTTTCGGCCGCATGATGCTGACCGCCGGCCGCCTGGTGGTGGTCAACAAGCACCTGCGCGACATCCACCGCTTTGGCTTCGAGAGCCTCGCCAAGCTGGCCGAGGGTGGCGAAAAGCTGGTCGACGACGCGGCGGCCTGGATCGCCAAGTATCCGGAGTGCGCCCAGGGGGAAGGGCCATGAGCGATGTTGAGGCTCTGAAGGAAAAGGTCAAGAAGCTGTCCAGCCGCGCCACGGCCAAGAAGATGGACCTTCACGACCTGTCCGAGGAATTGCCGGGCCAGTGGGAGACCATCATGACGGTGGCCCAGGAAACCTACGACGCCTACCGCGACCTGACCGAAGCCCGCGCCGCATTGAAGGCGGCCGGGGGGTAAGCGATCGGCTTCCACTTCGCGGATGGCTGCCGCCAGCCTGGAGCGACGCTCCAGACCTCCTTGTTTTCTTTAAGAAAAAAATGCGAAAGACAAAAGAAAGGATCTGAGAATGGGTGAGTTCCTGACCCGCGGCGGCGCGCCGTGGACCCCTGAATACCTGCTGTCCATCGACGAAAAGGCCTGCATCGGCTGTGGTCGTTGCTTCAAGGTCTGCACCCGTGGCGTGATGGAGCTGATGGGCGTCAACGACGACGGCGAACTGTGCGATCCCTTCGACGACGACGAAGAGATCGAGCGCAAGATCATGACCGTGAAGAACGCTGGTGACTGCATCGGTTGCGGCTCCTGCGAAAAGGTCTGCGGCACCAGCGCCCAGACGCACGGCAGCGAAGGCATGGCTGCCTAGATTAATTTCCCACCCGCCAAAAGGAGGGAACCATGACGGAAGCGGTGTACCACAGGCTCGTATCGAGCGATGTCTCGGGGGAGCACATTGACCGGCACACTTTGGCCTGTGTGATCGCCGTTGTCCGTGGCGATCCGGCCCAGACTCCGGCGGTGCCGATGACGCACGCGCTGGGGCTGGCGCCGGACGCCTTGGCCTCGTTGTTCGCCAGCTATTTCCCCGATGCCCTGGACATGCTGCCATGGATGGCCGAGGACGAGGGGGAGGGCGAGATGGCGCTGGAGGAGGACGATCTGCGCCGTCTTCTGCTGGCCCACCGCGCCGGCCAGCGGCCTGAGGAGGAGGCATGGCTCGCCAATATCGTGGCGCGGCGGTCCATCGTCGGACCCAATCATTTATGGCAGGACTTGGGTCTGCGCGACCGTGCGGACCTGTCGGCCTTAATGGGGCGGTATTTTCCCGGCCTCGTCGCCCTGAACAGCGATGACATGAAGTGGAAGAAATTCTTCTACCGCACCCTGTGCCAGCAGGAAGGCGTGGTCATCTGCAAGTCACCCAACTGCACGGTCTGCGATGACTATGCCCACTGCTTCAGCGAGGAGGCAGGCACCTCCATCCTGTTCAGTCAGCCGGCGGACTCTGTGGCGCCACCACCCGCACGTCGATAGGCGCGCTGGGAAAGTGCAGGGTGCGCTGCGGGAACGGAATGTTGATGCCGTGTTCCTTGAAGGCGTCCCACACCGCCAGCAACACCTCGCTCGACACGTTGGCCACGCCGTCCTCGGGGTCGAGGATCCAGATACGCAGTTCCAGATCGACCGAGTTGTCGCCGAACCCGCGCACCAGACAGCGCGGCGGCGGTGACGCCAGCACTCGCTTGACGCTGGCTGCCGCAGCCTCGCACAGGGCCACGGCCGTGCGGGGGTCGCTTTCGTAGGCAATGCCGACCGGAATGCGCACCCGAACCTTGGTGTCGGTGAACGACCAGTTCTCGACCCGCGTGGTAATCAGTTCCTCGTTGGGAACCAGATGTTCGATGCCGTCGCGGGTGATGATCGAGACATAGCGTGCCCCGATCGCGTTGACCCGTCCATAGGTCCCGGCCACGGCGATCACGTCGCCCGGTTTGACCGACCGATCCATCAGCAAGATCACCCCGCTGACCAGATTCGACACCACCTTTTGCAGGCCAAAGCCCAGGCCCAGGCCGATGGCGCCGCCGACCACCGCCAGCGCGGTCAGGTCGATGCCGACGATGTTCAGCGCCACCACCACTGCCAAGCCCAGCAGCAGAATGTGCAATATGTTGGAGAACAATGCGCGGGCCGACAGGGTCAGGTGCGCCATGCCTTGGATGCGCCGCCCAGCGAACCGCGACGCCGTCATCGCCAGCCACAGTAGGATCGCCAGGGTCGCCGCTGCCTGCAGCACCAGCAGCAGTGACAGGCGGAACTCTCCCAGCGTCACGGCCAGCCCGTCAAGGATCCCGACCACCATGGCTAGAAGGCCAAGAATGTTCAGCGCCGCGACGATCCAGGCGACGGCGGCGATCAGGCGGGCCCAAAATGGTTCCCGGATGACGCCGGCGACCAGGCGGATGACGATCCAGACGCCGACCAGACTGACCGCGATGGTCAGGATGCGGGCTGGTTGCTCCAGCCGCAGGGCCGTCGTTTCGGCGATATTGAGCAGGACAAACCACGTCACAGGGCCGACGATGGCGCTCAGGGCGGGGCGCATGGGGGACTGCGCCATCACGGGCGGGGCATGTTCGGCCACCCTGCGGCCGGCCCGGCGGAGGATGGGCGTGGCCCAGGCTGCCGCCGCTCCGGTCAGGGCGACGGCAGCAAGCTGTATCAGGCTCGCCAGCGTGAAGATGTTGGCCTGCGTCCACACGATCAGGTCGTGCAGGCCGCCGACCAGCTTGTTCACGTCAAACAGGTCTTCCACCGCGCCAGTCTCCCCGCCTGCCGTTTTCAGGCGAGAATAGCACGGCGCGCGGCAGGGTCAGCGGGCCAAGTGTCCATACCGTCCGGCGGCGAACAGCAGTGGTGCCCGGTCGCCGTCATGGGTAAACGCCCCGACCCGGCCGACAAGGATGACGTGGTCACCGCCGTCGTACAGGTGCTCCGTCACGCATTCGAAGCGCGCCACCGTTCCCGGCAGTAGGGGCGCACCGCCGAGGCCAGGGTGCCAGTCGATGCCGTTGAACTTGTTTTCGGCAGGCGTTGCGAAGGTGTTGGACAGGGCCTCCTGATCCTCGGCCAGCACGTTGATGGCCCAATGCCCGGCGGTGGTGAACACCGGGAAGCTGGGCGACGTGCGGCCGATGCTCCACAGCACCAGCGGCGGGTCGAGTGACACTGAACTGAATGAATTGATGGTCATGCCCACTGGGCGGCCGGTGTCGGCCTGCGCCGTCACGATGCAGACCCCGGTGGCGAAGCCGCCCAGGGCATTGCGGAAGGCGCGGGGGTCGAAGCCGGGGGCTTCGACCTGCGCAGCGGCGGTACAGGTCGGGGCGGTGGTGCCGCTCATGCCGCCACCGTGGCACCGAGGCGCTCGTTGACGCGGGGCATGACCTCCTGGGCGAACCGGGTGATGGATTTCTGCGCCTTCTCGGGCGCGATGTCGCCGAAGTTGTGCAGGGTCATGATGTGGTCCACGCCCATTTCACGCAGCTTGACCACCTTGTCGACCACCGTATCGACCGACCCGAACAACGACAGGCCGGATGCGATGATGTCGTCATAGGTCTGGCTTTTTGCGTATTTTCGGGTGGCGACGTAAAGGTCGAACGCCTCCTTGGCCTCGGCGCGGGCGGCCTCGTCGCTGTCGGCGATCCAGGTGTGCAGGGCGACCAGGGACTTGCCCTCGGCCTGCGGGTTTTCGCTCACGCCGCGTTTGAACTCGTCCATCATGGTCTTGATTTCGTCAAAGCGGTCCACGGTGGCATAGGGCACGGTCATGATGTTGTTGCCTGCCTTGCCGACAAAGTATGCCACTTCGGGCCGCAGGGAGGCGATGTAGACCGGAACGTCGGCCTGCTGGGGCCGCACGTTGAGGGCGACGTTGTTGAGGTCGTAGTGGTCGGACTTGAAGGTCACCGTCTCGCCCTTCCACAGGCGGCGGATGATCTCCAGGCCCTCGTCGAAGGTGAAACGCTTGACCGCGCCATCAGCACCGAATCCGTCGAACTCGTGCTTCAGGTAGCCCGACCCGACGCCCATGACCAAGCGGCCGCCTGAAAGCTGGTCAACCATGGCATAGTCTTCGGCCACATGGCGGGGGTCGTGGAACGGCAGCACGGCGACGGCGGGGGCCAGCTTGATGGTCTTGGTGCGCTGCGCGGCGGCGCCCATCCAGACGGCGGGATTCGGAATGGCGCCGTAGTGGTCGAAGTGGTGTTCGGCCACGAAGAACGTGTCGTACCCCAGGCCATCGGCAAGCTCGGCCTGCTGAAGGAGTTGCTCGTAGAACCCCGCGACGGTGCGCGTATGGCCGGGGAAAAGGTCGGTCGGGTAGTGGTCAACCACCGAGAACAGGGAGTACTTCATGGCTTGGCTGGTCATGGGACGGTGTCCTCCGGGCGATGGTTGTTGTTTCTCATTGCGTAACGTATCGCCTATATCGGAACATAGTCCTTTGGATGTCAACCATGATGTCAGTGCGTATATGGAGGGTTCAGGATGACCGCCCTGGACGATGAGACGGAGGAAAAGGGCTTGCAATCGGGTGTCCAGTCGGTGGAGACGGCGGCCCGTGTCCTGGCCGCGTTCATCGGCGCGCCGGGGGCATTGCCGCTGAAATCGGTAGCGGCGGCGGCTGGAATGTCCGGCGGCAAGGCGCATCGTTACTTGGTCAGCCTGTGCCGCGCCGGTCTGGTTGAGCAGGACAGCGAGACGCAGCGCTATGACCTCGGCGGGCTGGCGCTACGGGTGGGCTTGGCGGCCTTGGCGCGGCTGGACGTGGTGCGTCTGGCGGCCCCGGTGCTGGTCGATCTGCGCGACCGCCTCAACGAGACGGTGGCCCTGGCGGTGTGGGGCGAGAGTGGCCCGACCGTGGTGCGGTGGGAGGAAAGCACCCGACCGGTTACGGTCAACGTGCGCATCGGGTCCACCCTGCCGCTGCTGGTTTCGGCCACCGGCCGGACGTTCCTGACCTGGATGCCCGAGCACCGCACGGCCGCCTTGGTGGCGCGGGAGCAGGCCCTGTCGGGGGTCAATGATGCGGCGGTGGCGGACTTCCGCGCCAATGCCCGCGCCACCGGCCTGGGCACGGTGGACGGCGCCCTATTGCCGGGCGTTGCGGCAGTGTCGGCCCCGGTGTTCGACCACAAGGGCGACCTGATCGCTGCGATCACCGCGCTTGGTCACCAGGGCGCTTTTTCCGTGGCGGTCGACGGCGATCCCGCCCAGGCGGTCCTGGATGCGGCGCACGGCCTGACCCGGCGCCTGGGCGGGAAGCCGTCGGGGAGGGGCGGTCAATAGCCGCGGACGTGCCCGGCGTCGTCCAGCACTTCGTCGGTAACCACGGCCCATAGCAGGCGAGCCATTGTTTCCGGGGCGATGATGGTGTGCCTGTTGCCGGTTTCGATCATCTTTTCGCGCAACATGCGGCGCAGGCTCAGGCTGCCCGTGAGATCGAAGATCACATCGACGGTGTGGCCCTTGGCGACGATCTCATCAAGGGTCTTGAGCGGGATTCCCTGCTCGGCGGCAAGGCGGCGACCGGGGGTGTCCTCGGTCTCGGCCACCGAGACGATGCGGATGCCGCGATCCTTGAGGCGCAACATTTCCTCCAGGAACCGGGTTCCGACGTCCCCCAGACCCACGATGGCGATGTCGGCGATGCTGACGGATTTTACGACGGTCATGCTTCCTCCTGTCCGTAGTCTGGTTTCTTTTGTCCAGAGCAACACCAACCCTAAACCCGGTGGGGGTGATGGGGGAAGCAGGTTGTGTGGTCGTATGGCGTACGGCCTATGTGGGTGCCAGAACCCTGTTTTGTGGGAGCTATGGCCGGGTGAACGGAGCCAGGAACACGTTGTCCGGAGTTTCTCGCAGGGCGCGGGTGGGGCGGCCGTCATCATCGACCAGCCCATGATCGGCCAGGTGCCCGAGGATCTTCAGGAAGTGCGCCCGGTTACGCGGGCTGGCGCCGCCTTCCAGCCAGTTCTGCTCCAGAAAGGCGCACAGGGCCGGCTGGCCGAGTTCGACCTCCCAAAGAATGCCCAGCAGCGACGTCAGCGCCTCCTCCATCTCGCGGGCCACGCCAAAGACGCTCATGGCAGCGTCGGCCTTGGTCCGCAGTCCGGTTTCCGGTCCGGCGCCCAGGCCAAAGTCGGGGACCGTCCGGCGCTCGGGCGCGCAGACCTGAAGGTGGGCGACGTCGTGGATGATGACCGACGGCTCCATGCGCACGCTCACGGAATGGCCGTCCCAGGTAAAGCCGACGGTTGGCGACTGGTCGAGGATGCCCATGCCGAACGACTGCGCCAAGTCAACGGCCTGGCGGTGGTGCTCCGGGTCCTGGGACAAGGCGAGGCGCGGATCCATGACAACAGTCAGCGTTCCGGCAATGCGCCTGAACACGGCCTGAGGGATGGGTGCATCGGCCAGGGCGGCGTCAAAGCTGGCCAGGGCGGCGGGAAGATCGGGCAGGGCAATGGGCGTCAGGATCATGGTCCGCGATCTACACCACCTGTCGCCGATGTGCAACGGTCACCGTACGTCGTCGCCGCGTTCCTTGAACTCGCCGCACCAGTCGTTGGTTTCGGTGGTGGGCCATTCGCCCCGCATCCCGCTTTGGGGCAGGCGAGGCGTATGTCGGCGGCAGCGGCCAAGGGGCGCAGTTGTGTGATCAATGGGGACTGCGTGCGGCTGATTCACCTGATCCCAATAAAGGCACCGCCCACAGACCATGTCGCCACCCCTGTAATGTCTCATGTAGAGTGATGATAGCCCAACGCGGCGGGTCCGAACAGTCGCCCGTGAGAACAGTGTGTAGACGGTGTTTTCAGGTACGTTTGGCCCCTATGGTCTCTGCGGCTATTCTGTTAGTTTGCATCCGGCGCATGCCAGGGGGTATGACGTTTTCCCACCAGGGGATCGGCATAAAGAGGGGGCCAAGGCCATGGTGAACGTGATCCGTCGGATCATCGCAAGGATTCTGACGTCGTTCGGCGTAACGGCCGATCAACTGTGGAGCCTGCTCAGTCCGATCGGGCATTCAAGCCATATTCGCCGCCATGCCGCCGCCGTCACGTTGTCGCGGGTGCGTTTCGTTTCGGCGCTGTTCGCGGTGTTGGTGCCAGCGTGGTCCGTGGTCGATCTGCTCGTGTTTGAAATGGTCCAGGCGGTACCGCTGATTGCCTTGCGCTTTGCCTCCGCAGCGGTTTTCGTCTTTCTGGCGTGGCCGCGCGAACTGTCCACGACGCGGCCGTCGCTTCAGGCCGGGCTGATGTTGCTCATCATGCTGCTGGTGCCGCCGGTGTTCTATCTGCTGTCGTTGCAGGTGGTCGATCCGGCAGAGCTGAGTGGAACCCAGGCCCTGGTGGCCGGGCTGTACGCGCTGATGCCGACCATTGTTCTGGGCGGTCTCGCCGTGTTTCCGCTGACCGCGCTGGAGGTGGTCGCTTTTTCCATCCCGGCGGTTACCATTGCCCTCGGTAGCATCATTGCCGACCATGGCATGGACCTTCAGGCCGATGGTGCGGCCCTGTGGTTTATGGCCATGATGATGGGGCTCGCCATGTTCTCGGGCATGAGCCAGCTCCATTACATGGCGACCCTGGTCAACAAGGCGATGACCGACGCGCTCACCGGCGCCTACACCCGCCGGTCGGGGACCGAGGCGCTGGACCTGATGTTCCGGCTGGCCACCCTGTCGGGCAAGCCGTTGAGCGTTGCCTTCTTCGACCTTGACCACTTTAAGAGCATCAATGACAGCTACGGCCACGAGGCTGGGGACAAGGCCCTGCAGACCCTGGTCGAGTCGCTGCGCACCACGCTGCGCCGTGGCGACATCCTGGTGCGCTGGGGTGGCGAGGAGTTCGTCGCTGTGCTGCCCGACATGCCGGCCGATGCCGTGCCCGGCCTGTTGTCGCGCTTGCGCGCCGGCAACGGCCTGGGGCTGCGGCCGGATGGTACTGCGCTGACCGCGTCCATCGGCGTCGCCGAAACTCTGCGCGATGACGTCCTCGACTGGCCGGCGCTGGTTGAACTGGCCGACAGCCGCATGTACGAGGCCAAGCGCGGCGGCCGCGACCGTGCCGTCCTGCCGGGCGAGGAGGTCATTGTGTTGGGCGAGTCCCCGGACGGGGTGCAGGATGGTGGGCCAAATGTCGGGCAGGTGGCCGAAGCCACGGCAACGCCAGCCTGAACCGAAACTTTCCAAATATTCTTATGACTTGTTTTTATCTGTTCAGCGTTTTAGGCCAAACCCCGAAACGTCGATCTCCGGGGTTCGGCCGCCGATCAGGTCGGTGATGATGCGGGCCGATCCGACCGCCATGGTCCACCCCAGCGTCCCATGGCCGGTGTTGAGCCACAGGTTGGGCAACGGTGTCGGCCCCACATAGGGCACGCTGTCGGGCGTCTTGGGGCGCAGGCCGCACCATAGTTCGGCCTGCTCATAGTCTCCGGCCTCGGGAAACAGGGCTTGGGCCAGATCGCGGATGAGCAAGGCGCGCGGGCGATTCAGGGTGGTGTTCCAGCCGGCCAGTTCGGCCGTGCCGGCGGCCCGCAGGCGGTCGCCCAGGCGGGAGTAGACCATCTTGTGCTCGTCGTCGGTGATCGAGACATGCGGGGCCAGCCCGGTGACCGGTACCGTCACCGAATAGCCCTTGGCGGGATAGATCGGCAGCCGCAGCCCGGCATCGCGCGCCACCAGCGGGCTCCAGCTTCCCAGGCTGAGGATGTAGGCGTCTGCCGTGCGCCGCCCGTGGCTGGTGCGCACACCTATCACCCGGCCGCTTTCGATATCCAGGCCGAGCACCGTCTCGCCGTGATGGAACACCGCGCCGCCCTCGGCCGCCAACCGCGCCATGGTAGCAGTGAAGGCATGGGCATCGCCGCTTTCGTCGTCCGGGCTGAGGATGCCGCCGACCAGATCCGGCGCGGCGGAGCGCAGGGCCGGTTCGCTCTGCACCAGGGCGCTAGCGGGCAGGATGGTCTGCGGCAGCCCGGCCTTCGCCATCACCTCGGCCGCGGCGCAGGCGCGGTCGTATTCGCGGGCTTCCCGGAAGATGTGCAGGATACCGCGTGTCTCGGCATCATAGTGCAGGTCCAGTTCGGCCCGCAGCGCCTTGAGGGCGTCGCGCGAGTACAGGGCGATACGCACGGTCTTTTCCGTGTTGGCTCGCGTTCGGCCCGGCGTGCAGTTGGCCAGGAAACGCGCCATCCACATCCACAACGCCGGGTCCCAGCGGGCGGCGCGGAAGACCAGCGGCGCGTCGTCGTGGCCCAGCCAGCGCAGGGCCTTCCACGGCGTCTGTGGCGTCGCCCACGGCGTGGCGTGCGAGGCCGATACCTGCCCGCCGTTGGCAAAGCTGGTTTCCAGGCCGGCGGCCGGTTGGCGGTCGATGACCTCGACCTCGTGCCCGTCGCGCACGAGATGCCACGCGGCGGTGGCGCCGACCACGCCGGCACCCAGGACAAGAACCTTCACGGTGCGTGCTCCCCAAAACGCATGGGACCCTTATAGGAGCCGCAAACCTGTTAGACCAGAAACCTGTTAAAAAAGAGATGCCTTTCCGTGATGGAGTCGATCATGCCGATCCGCCTTCCGCCGAGTGCCCCGCTGGCCGCCGTTCTGACCGTGGAGCAGATGTACGCCGCCGACCGCGCCGCCGGACCGTCCGGGCTGGCGTTGATGGAGGCGGCGGGGTTGGCCGTGGCCCTGGAAGCGCGGCGCCACCTGCCGCGCGGCCGCATCGCCGTGCTGTGTGGGCCGGGCAACAATGGCGGCGACGGTTTTGTCGCGGCCCGCTATCTGGTTCGCGCCGGTTGGGCGGTGCGGGTGGCGGTACTCGGGGCGCCGAAAGGAGATGCAGCCGTCAACGCGGCCCGCTGGCGCGGTCCGGTCCAGGCACTTTCGCCGGCCGTGCTGGATGGTTGCACCGGGGTGGTCGACGCCTTGTTCGGCGCCGGCCTCGCCCGACCGCTCGACGGCGTGGCGGCCGAGGTGGTCGAGGCGATCAATGCCCGCCGTTTGCCGTGTCTTGCCGTGGACGTGCCGAGCGGCGTGAACGGCGATACGGGCGCGGTGGAGGGCTGCGCCCCCTGGTGCCGCGCCACCGTCACCTTCTTCCGCCCCAAGCCGGGCCATCTGCTCCAGCCGGGGCGGGCGCGCATGGGACATCTGGTGGTGGCCGATATCGGCATTGCCGATTCGGTGCTCGACGGCATCGCCCCGCGCTGCTTCATCAACGGCCCGGCCCTATGGCGTCTGCCGGTGCCGGGGCCGGGCGACCACAAGTACACACGCGGCCATGCCGTCGTGGTCGGCGGGGCGCGCATGACTGGCGCCGGCCGTCTGGCCGCCCGTGCGGCCCGGCGGGGCGGAGCAGGGCTGGTCACGGTGGCGGCGGCGGAGTTGGCCCTTTCGCTGTACGCCAGCGATGCGCCCGGCGTGCTGACCTGGCCCCTGAATACCGACGCCGACTTCACCGCCCTGCTGGCCGACGCGCGGCGCAACGCCTTGTTGCTGGGGCCCGGCGGCGGGCGGGGCGAGGGCTTGCGTGGTCAGGTCCTGGCGGCCCTCGGCACCGGGCGGGCCTGCGTGCTCGACGCCGACGCCCTGACCAGCTTTGCCGACGGTGCCGACGCCCTGTTCAAGGCGATCAGCGGCCCGACCGTCCTCACCCCGCACGACGGCGAGTTCAACCAGTTATTCGGCGCGCTGCCCGGCACCCGGCTGGATCGGGCGCGGGCGGCGGCGGCGCGCAGCGGTGCGGTGGTGCTGCTCAAGGGGCCGGACACGGTCATCGCCGCGCCCGCCCCCGCCCTCGACGGAACGGCCGCGATCACCATCAACGCCCCGGCCGACCTCGCCACCGCCGGGTCGGGCGATGTCCTGGCCGGGCTTATTGTCGGCTTGTTGGCCCAGGGGATGGACGCCTTTGCCGCCGCCGCCGCCGGGGCGTGGCTGCACGCCCAAGCCGGACGTGTCGCCGGTCCCGGCCTGATCGCCGAAGACTTGCCCGAAGCTCTGCCAGAGGTGGTCAGCCGCTTGCGCCTCCACACCGGTTGAGCCACATGTTAGGGTAGGGCGACGCAGCGATGTCATGTGACTTAAGTTTCAGGGGGGCTCGATGAGCGACTACTTTGCACCAACGCTTCTTGACCGTCTGAGCACCCTCTGGCGGGACCTGATGCCAGCGCGGGCAGACGTCATCGCCGATGGCATCCGGCCGGATTTGCCCGGCGGCGACCTTGAAAAGGTCCACGCCCAGATGGATGCCTGTCTTGACGGCTTGGGCGGCGACGTGTCGGCGCGCAGCCGGGCGGCGCAACTTGGGCAGGCCTACCTCAGCCTTGACCTGACCGGTAAGGAACGCTTTCTGCGCCTGATGGCCGAGGGCTATGACACCGATCACGACACCGTCCGTGATGCCGCAAAGGCCTTGTTGGCCGCCACCGACGATGCCGGCCGCGCCAAGGCCGAACAGACCTTGCACAAGGCCCTGGTGGCGCCGCGTGTCCACCTGCTGACCCAGTTCAACGCCCTGCCCAGCGGCGTCAAGTTCCTGGTCGATATGCGCACCGATCTGCTGGCCCTGGGCGGCAAGGACATGGCCTTGCAGGGGCTGGCGCAGGACCTGCGCGCGCTGCTGGCGAGTTGGTTCGACGTCGGGTTCCTGGAACTGCGGCGTATCACCTGGGACAGCCCGGCATCGGTGCTGGAAAAGATCATCGCCTACGAGGCGGTGCACGCCATCCGCAGTTGGGACGACCTCAAGAACCGGCTGGATTCGGACCGCCGTCTGTACGGCTTTTTTCACCCCAAGATGCCCGGCGAGCCGCTGATCTTCGTGCAGGTCGCCCTGGTCGAGGGCATGGCCGGCAACATCCAGGCACTGCTGGATGAAGCCGCCCCGGTGGGGGATTCGGCGCAGGCCGACACGGCGATCTTCTATTCGATCTCCAACGCCCAGAAAGGTCTGACAGGGATCAGCTTCGGCAACTTCCTCATCAAGAAGGTGGTCGAAACCCTGTCGGCCGAGTTCCCGCGCCTGAAGACCTTCGCGACCCTGTCGCCCATGCCTGGCTTCCGCAAGTGGCTTGACGAGCGTCTGGCCGAGGGTGAACGCGGCCTGCTTCTACCGGCCGAGCACAAGGCCCTGACCACCCTGGCCCGCGCCCGTGGTGGCGCGGTGGCGGCCAAGGGCGGCCTCAAGGATATGCTGAGCCAGCCCGGCTGGCACCTCGACGCCGAGCAGGCCGAGGTCCTCAAGATCCCGCTGATGCGCCTGGGAGCCCGCTACCTGGCCGCCGAACGGCGGCCGCCGCGCAATGGCGGGGCGGTTACGGCGCGCGATTCCGTGGCGCATTTCCACCTGACCAACGGCGCCCGCATCGACCGCATCAACTGGTTGGGTGACACCTCCGAAAAGGGCGTGCAGCAGTCCGCCGGCCTGATGGTCAACTACCTGTACAAACTCAACGAAATCGAACGCAACCACGAGACCTATAGCGGCCAAGGGAAAGCGGTCCTGTCCTCCAGCGTCAAGGCACTGCTGAAGGACTAACGCGGACGGGCGGCCGGGTGGCAACCCGGCCGCGTCAGCGGAAAAGTCCGACTCAGGTTAAATGAAAATCGCTTTTACGACAGGCCGCTACTGTTCGGAGTGCAGGGCCAGGCTCCTGCTGCCAGTTTCGGTCACGACGCTGGGTTCGCCAAGGCGACCCATGGCGAGCAGCACCTGATAGGAGGCCAGACGGGCGTCATAGAGGGCGGCGGTGTGGTTGATGCGGGCGGTGAACACCTCGTTTTCGGCATCGAGCACCGTGATGACGTTTTCCTTGCCGGCCTCGCGCAGGCGGCGGCGGGAGGTGAACACTTCGTCGGCGATGTTGACGGCGTTTTCCAGCAGGGCGACGCGTTGGCGCGCAGTGTCCAGGGCCTGCCACGCCAGGCGGGCCTGCTCCTCGATCTTCCGGCGGATGTACTGCTGGTTGTTCTGGCTGGCGGCGTGGTCAAAGGACGCCTTGGCTACGCCGGCCTTGGTGGCGAAGCCGTTGAACAGGTTCCAGTTGGCCTTGACCAGGACCGAGACGTCGCGGCGCGGCTTGAGCACGAAATCCTTGTCGCGGCCATAGTTTCCGCTGACCTCAAGGTTCACGGTCGGCAGGTAGCCGGCTTGCGCCGCGTCGCGCTGTTCGGAGGCGACGGCGGTCTGCGTGTCGGCTGCCGAGAGCGCGGGGTTTTCAGTCAGCGCAATGGCGACCACCTCGTCGAGGGTCTCGGGGATTGCGCCCAGCGGTGCGGCGGGGACGGTCATCTTGGCGGTGTCGGGACCGTGGCCGAATACCTGCATGTAGCGCGTAATGGCGTCCTTCAAGGCGCCTTCGGCGGCGACACGGCGTTCCTTGGAGAGTTGCAGGCGGGACTTGGCCTGCAACACGTCCACAGCGATGCCCGACCCACGGCGCACGCGCTCGTCTTCCAGGTTGAGCTGGCGTTTGATGTTGTCCTCGTTCTGCATCGACAGGCGGACGAGTTCGCGCTGGCGCATCACGGAGTGATAGGCGGCAATCCCTTCATAGATCACGTTCTGGCGCAAGCTCGACTGGTCGGTGACGGCCAGGGTGTTCTGCAACTTTGCGGTGCTGTAGTTGCTTGAGGTCAGGCCGCCGTCATACAGCAATTGACTGGCGACGACGCCGACGGTGCGGCGTTGGCCGTGATGTTCGCCACCGTCCAGGCTGGATCGTGTCGAGGGGCTGTCAATGTACTCGTAGCCGGCATCGCCGGTCAGGTTGACGGTCGGCAGGAAGCCGGCGAACGCCTGGCGGACCTGCTCCTCGGAGCCGGCGACGGTCTGGCGGCTGCCTTCGATCTGAGGGTTGGAGTCCAGAAGGCCCTGCAGTTCCTCGACCAGCGAGGAGGCAAAAGCCCCATGAGCCGCCATGGCGACGGCGAGGCCGGACAAACATCCCGCGAAAGTCTTCAGCTTCATCCCCAACCCCTTTAGTCGCGCCACGGCCCTACGCTAAAATGCCACGAGGGACCATTAGATATGGTACTCCGACCCCGTCGTCAAAACGATTGACGTGGAATAATACCATACGGCCATAAATCAGCCACGGCGAAGGTTGAGTGGTGGCGTCCAAAGTGCTATCGCCTAAGATGGGCGGCGGGAGCCACAATCCGAACGCGGGTTGAGGACCGATCAATTGGGGGCTGAGATGCACGCGGTGTTGCCGTCAGAGCTCCTTGCGGCATTGGCGGTGACGCTGATCCTTGCGGGGACCCTCTTCTATCTGTCGTTTCATCGCGACAGCGAGAAGGGGCTGCGTGACTGGGCGATAGGCATCGTCCTGCTCAGCCTGCACGAGTTGCTGGCCGCAGCGTGGCTGGCCCAGGAGCCGTCGGCCGGGCTGACCTACGCGCTGGCCAAGATGATCCAGATCGCCGGTGCCTGCCTGTTCTTGACCGGATCCCGCCGATTCCACCGCATGAACGCCGCCCTGGTGCCGGCTTGGGCGACGGCCCTGGTCGCCATGGCGTTGGCCGCGCTCGGCGGCATGGGGATGCTGCCGCCGCTCGCTGCCACCTTGGTGGCTGATGGCATCGTCGCCACGACCCTGGCGGTCGGCGCGCTGACCTTGGGCCAATGGCATGTTCGTGGTCGCGGTCCGGCCCGCGTGGTTTCCGGCGCGGCGGCGGCGTGGGCCGCTGTCATCCTGATCGGAGCGGTGGGCGGCGACGACCTGATCGCCGTCGGCGCCCGACTTGTCATCGGTCAGGTGCTGGGTAACATGGTGGCCGTGGGGCTGATCGTGGTTGCCTTGCGCCGCCACGCCAATCTGCTGGACGAGGCCCGGCACCGGGCCCGCGAGTCCGAACGCGACGCTGCCGACCGCGCGGCCCGTCTGCGCCGGGTGCTCGACAGTCTGGCCGACGGGATGCTGGCCGTGGACGAGTCCGGCGCCATCGCCGACTTCAACGCGGCGGCGGAAGGCATCTTTGGCTATGCCGCCACCGATGTGATCGGGCGTGACGCCGCAACTCTGCTGCCCTTGCGCGCCAGAGGGGCGACAAGCGGGATGGGGAACGGGAACACGGCCGGCGGGCTGGTGGCGCGGATGGCTGCCGATCCGACCTTCTGGAAACTCTGCCCGGCCGAGGACCGCATCGGGTTGCGCAGCGATGGCAGCCGCGTTCCCATCGACCTCACGGTCAGCACGGTCACGCTGGGCGGCCGCATGTTGCATGTCGCCCTGGTGCGCGATGTGTCGCAGCAGTACATGAAGGAACGCCTGGACTCCTTCCTCAACGGACTGGACGCCAAGGCCTATAAGTTGCGCTCGCCCGATGCCCTGGGGGCCGAGGTCTGCGCCGAACTGGCCGAAGTCTTTCAGGTGCCCCTGACAGCCGTGGTGGAGCGGCGGCCGGACGGGATGCTCGCCGTGCGCCACGTCTTCGGGGCCAACGACGCTCCGGCCCTGTGGGAGGCCCTGGAAACCGTTGTCGGGGCCGGCGGTGCGCCCTCGGCGGAGGTAGAGCGTCTTTTGGACGATGGCGCGCCGCGTGTCGTCAACAACCTGCCGCCGCCGCTGGACCGCTACCACTGGGCCACGCTGCTCGCCCTGCCGGGGGCGGAGCATGTGCGCGGCGTCGTCATTCTGGCCGGTGGCGTGCGGCCACCCGACGACATGTGCCTGCAACAGATGAGCGCGGCCGTGGGGCGGCTGGCCTCGGCCTATCAGGCGGTGGCCGACCAGCAGCAGTTGCGGCTTCAGGGCACGGCCATGGCGGCGGCGGCCAACGCCATCTTCATCACCGACGTCAGTGGCCGCATCGAGTGGGTCAACGACGCCTTCAGCCGTCTCAGCGGGTTCAGCCGCGACGAGGTGCTGGGGCAGCACCCCAGCGTCCTGCGCTCGGGCATGCAGGACGAGGCGTTCTATCGCCAGCTTTGGGAAACCATTCAGGCTGGTCACGTGTGGCGCGGCGAACTGATCGAGCGGCGCAAGGACGGCAGTCTCTATAGCGTCGAGCAGACGGTCGCCCCGATCCTCGACGACGACGGCAGGGTGGCCCACTTCGTGGCCGTCCACGAGGACGTGACCAGCCGCAAGGAGGCCGAGCAGCGCGTCGTCTATCTGGCCAACTATGACATGCTCACGCGCCTGCCCAACCGCGTACAGTTCCGGGACAGGCTGTACGAGGCGGTGACGGAGCGGCGGGGCACGCGCGGCAGCATGGCCGTGCTGTTCATCGACCTGGACCGTTTTCAGCGCGTCAACGACACCCTGGGCCATGACGTCGGCGACCAGTTGCTGATGACTGTGGCGTCGCGCATCAACGCGGCGGCGGCGGCCGAAGCAGACACTATCGCCCGCATCGGCGGCGATGAGTTCGCCATCATCCAGACCCGCCTGCCCAACAGCGAGGCCGCCGCGTCCCTGGCCCGCAAAGTGATCGACGCCGTGCGCAAGCCGGTTGACCTGGACGGCATCGAGGTCCAGGTCGGGGCCAACGTCGGTATCGCCATCTATCCGCAGGACGGCGAGGACCCCGATCACCTGATCAAGAACGCCGACATGGCGATGTACCGCGCCATTCGCTCGGAGACCGAGTCATACTTCTTCTTCTCCAATGAGATGAATGACGAGGCACGGCTGCGCCTGGGGCTGGAGGGGGATCTGCGGCGGGCGGTGGAAAACGGCGACCTTGAGCTTTACTACCAGCCGCAGATGGACGTGAAGACCCGCCGCATCGTCGGCGTTGAGGCATTGCTGCGCTGGAACCACCCGGTGCAGGGCATGATTTCGCCGGCCAGCTTCATTCCGGTGGCTGAGGACAGCGGCCTCATCCTGCCGATCGGCGAGTGGGTCCTGCACGAGGCCATCCTGCAGCGCCAGGCCTGGGCCGACGCCGGCTTGCCACCAATCACCATGGCGGTCAACATTTCGGCTGTTCAGTTTCGCCAGCAGGATCTGGTGGGCTACGTGCGGCGTACGTTGGCGCTCACCGGCGGCGACGCCACTTGGCTGGAACTGGAACTGACCGAAAGCATGCTGATGCAGGACGCCGCGGCAGCGGTGCGCATCCTTCAGGAACTGTCCGATATTGGCGCCAAACTGGCCATCGACGATTTCGGGACCGGGTATTCGTCGCTCAGCTACCTCAAGCAGTTCCCGGTTGATAAGCTGAAGCTCGACCAATCCTTCGTGCATCACCTGCCGGGCGACACCAACGACGCGGTGATCGCGCGGGCCACCATCAACTTGGGTCACAGCTTGGGTCTGGAAGTGATAGCCGAGGGCGTGGAGACCGAGGAACAATTCGCCTATCTGCGGTCCGAGGGCTGCGACGTGGTCCAGGGCTTCCTGTTCGGGCGGCCGATGCCGGCCCAGGACCTTGCGGCCATGCTGGCGGTTTCGGCCGAGACCGAGGTGGGCGAGGTTACGGACGCTTAAGCTGCCTAGGCCCGAAGGACGAGCGGCCCTTGGTCCCATAAGGGGGTTCGCCCTTTTCTTGCGCCACAGGCAGAAAATGTCGGTATTCAATGCGCTGCGCGTGGCTTTGCTCCGTCGCGTCGCGAAGTCAAGGAGGCTGGCCTCCTTGAGGGCGCGGGCAGAGCCCGCTGCTTCCCCCCCATACAAAAGCAAAGCCCCCGCCGATGAAGCGGGGGCTGCTTTTTTAAGCGGTGGGCGATCCAGAAGGGGTCAATCGGCGCCTTGCACCGGAATGGTGGCGTCCGGGCGTGGGTGCAGGAACTTCTGGATGAGGTAGATGACGACCGCTAGGCCAACGCCGATCACGTCGGTAACCAGGCCGCCCTCGATCATGAACAGTGCCGCGAGACCCAGGGCCAGTCTGAGGAACCACACCGCCCGGCCGCCCATGAACCAGCCTTGCACGGCGCCGGCCAGCAGGAAGATGCCAGCGCTGGCGGTAATGACGGCGCGGGTGATTTCGACGACGCCGCCTTCCATCAGAAGGGCCGCGTTGTAGAAGAACATGAACGGCACGATGAACGCGGCGATGCCGATCTTGAAGGATGCCATGGAGGTTTCCATGGGGTTGGCGCCCGATATGCCGGCAGCGGCGTAGGATGCCAGGGCCACTGGCGGGGTGATGGCTGACACCACCGCGAAGTAGAACACGAAGAAGTGCGCGGTCAGGGCCGGAATGCCAAGCTGGATGAGGCCCGGCGCGACGACCGAGGCAGCCACCGCATAGGCCGCTGTCGTCGGCATCCCCATGCCGAGCAGGATGGAAATCGCCATGGCAAAGACCATGGCCATCAACTGCGACGCAGCCGCCATGCCGAGCAGAAGGCTGGAGAACCGCGCCCCGACGCCGGTCAGCGAAATGACGCCCACGATGATGCCGGCGCAGGCACACACGGCGATGATCTGGATCGACATGATGCCTGCCAGGTCGAACGCCTTGACGATGGCGCGCGGACCCATGCGCTGCGGCGTGAGCCAACTGACCACGGCGGCGGCGATGATCGACAGGGTGCCGGCCCGGATGACCGAATAGCCCACGAACAGGGCCACGATCAGGATGATGATCGGCAGGAACAGGTAGACCTGCTTGATCATGTTGCGGATTTTGGGCAACTCGTCGTCGCGCATTCCACGCATTCCGAGTTTCGCGGCTTCAAAATCGACCATGAAGTAGATCGACAGGAAGTACAGGAACGCCGGGATGATCGCCGCGATGGCGATGTCGGTGTAAGGGATGCCGGTGACCTCGGCCATGATGAAAGCGCCGGCGCCCATGATCGGCGGCATGATCTGCCCGCCGGTGGAGGCAGCGGCCTCGACCGCGCCCGCCGTCTTTTTGTGGTAGCCGACCTTCTTCATCAGCGGAATCGTCAGCGACCCGGTGGCGACCACGTTACCGGCCGACGTGCCGTTGATCATCCCCATCAGGCCGGAGGCGAAGATGGCCACCTTGGCCGGACCGCCACGCGCCCGTCCGGCCGCCGCGAAGGCGAACCCGACGAAGTACTCACCGACCTTGGAGGCCTGGAGGAACGCCGCGAAGATGATGAACAGGATGATGTAGGTGGACGACACGGCGGTGGTCGGGCCCAGCACGCCGGTATCGGTGTAGACCTGGCTGAAGAACCGTTCCCAGCTCACCACCGGGGTGTTGAGGAAGCCGGGCAGGTAGCGGCCGGCGAAGACGTAGATCAGGAAGATCGCGGCAATGATGACCAGGGCCATGCCGGCAACCCGCCGCGTCAGTTCCAGGATCAGCAGCGATCCGGCGACGGCGGCGATGGAGATCCCGATGGGCGCGAACGGCGTACCGGTCGCGTTGCGCATCAGCGTGCCATAAATGGTGATGAGGTAGACCGCCACCGTGATGGCGCAGACAACCAACACGAAGTCCGGCGCCGTGAAGCCGCTTCGTTCGCGCTTGTAGAACCACGACAGGATGATGCCGCCGGCGCTGGCGATGACCAGGGGCAGGCCGAACAGCCACGTCTCATTGAACTTGATGCGTGGGTCAATGCCGCTCCACATCACGCCGTTGGCGATCTCGACGGCGAAGGAAAGCGCCATGCCGAGGGCCAGCAGCGCCGGAATCAGCAGCGCATAGGCGACGTAGGTGAGGGTCCGGGTTTCGTCTTCACGCGTTTCCGCAAACTCACGCCCGGCAAACAGCAGGAAGCCGAGCGACAGCGCACCGGCAACGTGGACGATGCGGAAATTCCACGTTTCCATCGGGAACGTAGGCAGGAAGGGAATGTCGATCAGCCCGCCGGTCATGGCCGAAATGGACAATCCGTTGAGCGCGGCGATGTGGAAGGCGGCGTAGAGGGTCGACAGGACACTGATAATGATGAACCCACGACCCTCAAAAAGTCGTCTGTTTGGCTCGACCGGTTCTTCATCGACGCCCTCGATGACGGGCAGGCGGTTCTCGGGGGTGGGTTCGGTCATGATGTGTTTCCTCGTCACCGGCTCTCGCCGCTCGCAAGAGCGGGCGGCTGCGGCCCCTCCCGGGCGAAAAGGTGGAGGGGCCGCAGCCGTTTTTTCTCAGGCCGTCAGATTACTTTCCGTAGATCATGTCGTCGGGGATCGACGCGCCGTTCTCGTTGAACCAGCGCGCGGCACCGGGGTGCCAGTCCATGACCTTGTTCTTGTCCCAGTTGGCCGGCACCGTGGACTTGGCGGCGCGATGGATGTTGACCATCCGCTCGTTGTCGCCCATCACGACCTTGGTCGCCTCATAGACGAACGATTCCGGCAGGTCACAGTTGGCGATGGCGAAGTTCCACATGGACACCGAACGGGCCGGCGCCTTGAGGGTGGTGTAGGCGGTTTCCGGGATCTGGAAATCGGAAACCGGGAACGCCTCTTCGATCTTTTTCTGCTCCGCCTCGGTGAACTCGATGATGTTCACGCTGGTCTGGACTTCGAGCTGGCTGACGGCGGGGACGGGGACGCCGGCCGCAAAGGCGATGACGTCAAGCAGGCCGTCCTGCAACTGGCCGCCAAGGTCGGACCAGCCACCGTTGCGGCGCTCGAACTTCACGCCCAGGGTTTCCAACATGCGCGGGAAGTAGGTGTCCGACGTCGAACCGGCCGGACCGAAACCGATCTTGGCGCCGGCGGGAATGTCGGCAACGCTCTTGATGCCCGACGATGCCAGCGTGGTGATGGAGAACGGCGTTTGGTACATCGGGAACATGGCGCAGGCCTTGTCCATCTTCATGCCCGGCGCGATGGGGTTCTCGCCCTTGAGGGATTCGGCAGCCGGACCCATGGTGGTCATGCCAAAGGCGGCCTGGCCGGTGTGCACCAGGGCCATGTTCTGCATCGGGCCACCGGTGACTTCACCACCGCCCGAAATGCCTAGTTCCTCGGACACCAGATTGGCCCAGCCGGAACCGTAGGTGAAGTACGTGCCCCCCTGCGATGCCGTGCCGACGGTGAAGCTGGACGGCCACCCGGTGCGGTCTTGGGCCACGGCCACATGCGCGGTGAACGCGACGGCGGCGGCAGTGCAGGCGATTGTAAGTATTCTCATAATAATCCTCCCGGATGTTGGACATGGCGCAGGGTTGTACCCGGCTGTCTCTGTATTTCTCATGCAAACTATCATAATAGCGATGGGTGCTCGGTTGACAACCCTGCTCGACCTTTAGCGGGTGCAAACGCCTTCGCAGCCGGCCCTAGTCCCTTGCGGAAAGAGTCTGAATAACCCGCCGCAGGGCATCGCGGACCTCTCCGGCGATCTCGCCAAGGTCTGGGTTGGTGACAGCCTGCATCGAGGCGACTGGATCAATCGCAGAGACACGCACGCCGTCGCTGGCTTCCTGAACCACAACGTTGCACGGTAGCATGGCGCCGATGTCGGGCTCGCTCTGAAGCGCCCGATAGGCCATTGTTGGGTTGCAGGCGCCGAGGATGCGGTACGGTCTGAAATCCACGTCGATCTTTTTCTTGAGGGTTTCCTTGACGTCGATCTCTGTAAGGACGCCGAAGCCCTCCTTCTGGAGCGCCTCGATGGTTTTTGTGACGGCTGCGTCGAAGGGCAGGGCGAGCGTTGTGGCGAAGATATAGCTCATGGGGTTTCTCCGGTCATGGGTGGCGCACTTCTTTCGAGGTGTCGGTCAGCGGTAAAAGGCCCAGGCGCGATGCTTAGGCTTCGCGGTGCAAGCCTTTCATAAGCAACGCCTTGTGGACAATCGGCGGTTTCATCCTTACACTTCGGTCCTGTAATCTGCGGGTAGTATCAGGCGGATCCGGTTCTCGCGTGCTCAGGGGCGTGTGGCGAGTCGATGGACAAGGGCTGCATGCCCCGGTATGAATTGGCGCGGTTTGCTGTGCGCGCTGCGGTTACCACGCGGGATCAGGAGGTAGGGGACGCCGATGGTCTGGACGGATGAGCGTATCGAGGAATTAAAATCGCTGTGGGCCGATGGGCTGACCACGGGCGAGATTGGCAAGCGCCTCGGCGTTTCAAAGAATGCTGTCGTCGGCAAGGCGCATCGCCTGGGCCTCAAGGGGCGCCCGTCGCCGATCAAGCGCGTCGGCACCGGAACAACGCCGGCCGCCAAGCCTGCACGGGCCAAACCAGCCGAGGCTAAGCAACCGCCAGCCAAGATCCGCTCGGTGGTTGATCTGTCGGCGCATACCTGCCGCTGGCCCATCGGTGACCCGCGCGAGCCCGGCTTCCACTTCTGTGGGGCGCCCAGCCTGCCGGGCAAGCCGTACTGTGCCGAGCACTCGGCCATTGCCTATGTCGGGTCCAACAAGAGCAGCCGCGAAGAGACCGCCGCCTGAGGCTTTGGGTTCAGGTTGGCGCTGTTTTGTCCGTCAGCGAGTCCGGCGGGACGTGCCCGTCGGGGTGCTGTGTTTGAGCAAAGCCCAGCCCCACAGGGTTCCCAGCCCGGCCACCGCCGCCGTCGCCAGAAAGGCGCCGCCGCCAAACGCGGCGTAGAGCGGTCCGGCGGCCAGCAGCCCGATGCCGGGCGCAAGCCCCATTGCCACGGAAGAATAGGTCGCCTGCGCCCGTCCGGTCAGACCGGGGATGACCCGGCCGGCAATAAAATGCATGGCGCCCAGGTGGGTGCATCCGAATGTCGCCGCGTGCAGGATTTGGATGGGGACCAAAAACACCACATCCGTGGTGACGGCCAGAACGCTCCATCGCACCACGCCCGCTACCGCTCCCAGAAACAGCAGGCGCTCCGGCCCGATGCGAGCGATCACCCGGCCTGAAAAGGCGAACAGCACGACTTCGGCGATCACCCCGATGGCCCACAAGGCGCCGATCACGCCGCCGCTCAATCCGGCGTCCCGCCAGTGCAGGGTGGCAAAGGCGTAGTACACGGTGTGGCTGACCTGGGTCAGACTGGCCGTGGCCAGAAACAGCAGGTAGGCGCGGTTGCGGAACAGCGCCCGGAAGGGCAGGCGTGACCCCCGCCGCCGCTCGGCCTGCACCGTGGGGATGCCTAGCGCGGTCACGGTCACCAGGCCCATGCCGGCCAGGATCATCCACAGAATGACTTCGGTCGTCGGCGCGCGTTCCAGAACCCACCCGCCCAGCATCGCCGCGCCGATGAAGGTCAGCGATCCCCACAGCCGGACCCGCCCGTAGTCCAGGCGGCCCTTGGCATTGAGGCCCATGGTCACAGTTTCCGACAGTGGCATCAGGCCGGCGAACAACGACCAGCCAAGAACGCTCAGGACCAGCAGGCCCCAGAAGCCATCGACTACGGTGAACAGGGCGAAGCAGGATGAGGCGATGATCGCCAGCACCACCATCACCGTCTTGCGCCTGCCATGGGTATCGACGAACTGTCCGATAGACGGGTTGGTCACTACCTTGCCCCAGAACGCCGCGCCGACCAGGATGCCGATGGCCTCGGGCCCCATGCCGCGGCCCTCCAGCCACACCGGCCAGTATGGCAGTTGCAGGCCGATCACCGTGAACAGCGCGCCATAGAAGACGGCCAGGCGCAGGCCCTCGGGTGTGGGGCGTTTGGCGGTGAGACGCATTACGGTTCCGGCTGTTGAACAGGGACTCGGGTCCCGCTGCGCCGCATGGTGACCGGGCGCCGCCTGCCACGCAACACCAACACTGCATCGGCCGGATGCCGACAACTTGTCGCCGCGTGCGGGCCGCGATATTGTCGCGCTGCAAGACGTCATGCCCATGCGGCCATATAAGGAGGATACATTGTGAGCGGGACCAATCCCTACCAGCAGCACCTGGACCGCAACCCCGCCAACTACGTGCCTCTGACGCCGTTGTCCTTCCTGGCGCGCACGGCGCGGGTGTTCCCGGATCGCCCCTCGGTGATCCACGGCGCGCGCACCTTCACCTGGAAGCAGACGGACGCACGCTGCCGGCAACTCGCCTCGGCGCTGTCCAAGCGTGGGATCGGCGTGGGGGACACGGTCGCCTTCCTGGCCCACAACACCCCGGACATGTACGAGGCGCACTTCGGCGTACCGATGACCGGCGCCGTCCTGAACGCCCTCAACACCCGCCTGGATGCCGAAGCCATCGCCTTCATGCTGAACCACGGCGAGGCAAAGTTCCTGTTTGCCGACAGGGAGTTCAGCCCAGTCGTGAAGGCCGTGCTGGAGAAGCTGGGTCGTCCGATCACCGTTATCGACCTGGACGACAGCGAATACACCGGCCCCGGCGACACCCACGGCGAGATGGACTACGAGGCCTTCATCGCCACGGGTGACGCGGACTACGTCTGGAGCCTGCCGGCCGACGAATGGGACGCCATCGCCCTGAACTACACCTCGGGCACCACCGGCAACCCCAAGGGCGTGGTCTACCATCACCGGGGCGCTTATCTGACCGCCATGTCCAATGCCGTGGACTGGGCGATGGAGCCGCACCCGGTGCTGCTGTCCAATGTGCCGCTGTTTCACTGCAACGCGTGGTGCTTCCCCTGGACCATCGCCATGGTCGCCGGCACGTTCGTGTGCCAGCGCAAGGTTTCGGCCAAGGTGGTGTATGACGCCATCGCCGACCACAAGGTTGCCTATATCAACGGCGCCCCCATCGTCCTGGGCTTGATCCTGAATGCCAAGGAAGAGGAAAAGCGCACCTTCTCCCACACCGTCAACGTGATGACCGCCGCCGCCCCGCCGCCGGCCAGCGTGCTTGCGGGCATGGCCAAGCAGGGCTTCCAGGTCACCCACGTCTACGGCCTGACCGAAACTTATGGGCCGTCCGTGGTGTGCGCCTGGAAGGATGAGTGGGACGCTCTCGACATGGAGGAACAGTCCCGCATGAAGGCCCGCCAGGGCGTGCCCTACACGGTGCAGGAGGACCTGATGGTGGCCGACGCCGCGACCATGCAGCCGGTGCCGTGGGACGGCGAAACCATGGGCGAGGTGTTCTGCCGGGGCAACCAAGTCATGAAGGGCTACCTCAAGAACCCCGCAGCCAGCGACGAGGCCTTTGCCGGCGGCTGGTTCCACACCGGGGACCTGGGCGTCATGCATCCTGATGGCTATATTCAGCTCAAGGACCGCTCCAAGGACATCATCATTTCCGGGGGTGAGAACATTTCCTCCATCGAGGTCGAGGGCGTGCTGTTCCGTCATCCCGCCGTCGCCCTGTGCGCCGTCATCGCCAAGCCTGACGAGAAGTGGGGCGAGACGCCTTGCGCCTACGTCGAACTGAAGCCCGGCGTCGAGGTTACCGAGGACGAGATCAAGCAGTTCTGCAAGGACCATCTGGCCAGCTTCAAGTGCCCGCGCGACGTGCGCTTCGTCGAGCTGCCCAAAACGTCCACCGGGAAAATCCAAAAGTTCATCCTGCGCAAGATGTTGCAGGAAGAAATGGATGTCCCGCTGTAGGCCTGAACGGCCTGATGTGACGACGCGGCCCGGCATTGGCGGGGCCGCGTCCATCACCACGGACATCGACCATCACCTTCGTCAGGTGCCAATTCTTCAGCACTGCCTCATCCTGGTCGAGGAGGGGGCCAAGGAACTGCACGGCGCGGGCGGCGCGGCCATGGTCTCGGCCGGTCATCTGGTGGCCCTTCCGGCCGGTGCCCAGGTCACCTTGCGCAACGGGCCGGACGCCCGGAGCGGTCAGTACCGGGCACGCGTCCTGGGGTTTGATGCGGCTTTGGTCGCCGCCTTTTTCTCTGGTTTCCCGCGCCCGCCGGTAACCCTTCGGGCGCCCGACGACCCGTGGCGGATACAGCCTCCGTTGGCCACTGTGACGGAGGCGTTCGAGCGTGCCTCGGCGGCGGTCCGCTCTACGGATCTCTCGGACGCCCTGGCCCGGCATCGGGTCCAGGAGGTGCTGCTCGTTCTGGCCGAACAGGGCGTGGTGTGGCCGCCCGAGGACGGCGACCGGCTTGCCCCGCGCTTGCGGCTGCTGATCGCCGGACGGCCTGACGCGCCATGGTCGGCCGCCGACGCCGCCCGTGCCGCGGCGGTCTCCGAGGCGACCTTGCGCCGGCGCCTGGCGGCCGAGGACACTTGTTTCCGCGACATCCTGACCGACGTCCGACTGTCCCACGGCCTGATGCTGCTCCAGACCTCGCGGGCTGGCATTACCGAGATCGCCTTGGCCTGCGGCTATGAGTCCCCGTCGCGTTTTGCCAGCCGCTTCCGCGACCGCTTCGGCACGCCGCCATCGGGCATCCGCACGGCATTGGTGAGCGAACCGGGATAATGGTTGAGCGGCGCGGGCGCGCATCGCCCGGCGCCCCGCGCTAGGCTCCGCCGACCTTCAACCCGCTCGGGGAGCCGACCACCATGATGATGCTGCACAAGACACTCTTCGGGGCGACGATGCTGCTGCTGTCTACCGGCGCACAGGCGGCGGACTTCATCCTCACCAGCCCCGATGTGGCCGATGGCGCCGCCATTGCCGAGCGCCACGTTCTCAACGGCTTTGGATGCGCCGGGGGCAACGTGTCGCCGGCGCTGGCGTGGTCCGGGGTGCCCGACGGCACCCGCAGTCTTGCCGTGACCGTCTACGACCCCGACGCCCCGACCGGCAGCGGCTGGTGGCATTGGGTGGTGTTCAACCTGCCGCCGACAGCCGCCGGAGTTCCCGCCGGCGCCGACGCTTCAGGCTTGCCGCCCGGCGCCGTCCAGAGCCGGACCGACTTCGGCGCTGCCGGCTATGGCGGCCCGTGCCCGCCGCAGGGCCATGGGCCGCACCGCTATGTGTTCACCGTTCACGCCCTGAAGCTGGACAGTCTGCCGGTGGATGCCGATGCGTCGGCCGCCATGGTGGGCTTTTTCCTGAATGGCAACAGCCTCGGCAAGGCCACCCTGACGGCGACCTACCAACGCTGATCTTGCGCCCGCACGGACCGATGGGCGATACTCGGGGGGCTCCCCCTGCTCATGCAGGAGCCCCCGATGCCCTTGTACTCGTTCCGTTGCCAGTCCTGCGCCGCCGAGTTCGAGGCGCTGGTTTCCGCCGCTGAAACACCCCGCTGCCCGGCCTGCGGAGCGGCCGGGCTGGACCGCCTGATCTCCGCCTCGGTCGGAGTCGGCGGGCGTTCCGCCGGGGTCCTGCGGAACGCCCGTGCGGCGGCCGCCAAGGAAGGCCATCTCTCGAACTACAAGAAGTCTGAGATTCCCCGGAAGTAGGCTGGCCTGTGGCGGGTGCAAACCCCCTTTGCCAAGGGCCGGGCTTTCCCGTAAAGTCCGGCACCGTCCCGCTTTTCGCTTGAGGCTTCGCCAAACATGCGCATGTCCCGCTATTTCCTGCCGGTTCTCAAGGAAACTCCGTCCGAGGCCCAGATCGTCTCCCACCGCCTGATGCTGCGCGCCGGCCTTATCCGCCAGCACGCCGCAGGCATCTACAACTGGCTGCCGCTGGGCTACCGGGTGCTGCGCAAGATCGAACAGATCGTGCGCGAGGAACAGGACCGCGCCGGTGCGCTCGAAGTCCTCATGCCGACCATCCAGACCGCCGACGTGTGGCGCGAAAGCGGCCGCTATGACGACTACGGCAAGGAAATGCTGCGCATCGTGGACCGCCACGACCGCGACATGCTCTATGGGCCGACCCACGAGGAGGTCGTCACCGACATCTTCCGGCACACCGTGAAGTCCTACAAGGACCTGCCGAAGAACCTCTATCAGATCCAGTGGAAGTTCCGCGACGAGGTGCGTCCGCGCTTTGGCGTGATGCGCGGCCGCGAGTTCCTGATGAAGGACGCCTATTCCTTCGATCTGGACGAGGCCAGCGCGCGGGCCGCCTACAACCGCATGTTCGTGGCCTACCTGCGCACCTTCGACCGCCTGGGCCTGAAGGCCATCCCGATGCAGGCCGACACCGGCCCGATCGGCGGTAACCTCAGCCACGAGTTCCTGGTCCTGGCCGACACCGGCGAAAGCGGCGTGTTCGTCCACAAGGACCTGCTCGACAAGCCCGCGCCGTCCGATGCCGGCAGCGATGCCGAATTGCAGGCCATCGTCGATGAGTGGACCAGCGTTTATGCGGCCACCGACGAAAAGCATGACGCCGCCAAGGAAGCCGAACTCGGCGCCGACCTGATCTCGGCCCGTGGCATCGAGGTCGGCCACATCTTCTACTTCGGCACCAAGTACGCCGCGCCGATGGGCTGCTCCGTGGTCGGGCCGGACGGACAGGACGTGGTGCTGCACATGGGGTCCTACGGCATCGGCGTGTCGCGTCTGGCCGGCGCCATCATCGAGGCCAGCCATGACGAGGCCGGCATCATCTGGCCGGACGCCGTGGCCCCGTTCAAGGTCGGTATGGTCGCCGTCAAGCCGGGCGATGCCGCCGCCGACGCGGTGTGCGAGGACCTCTATGCCAAGTTGACCAAGGCTGGGGTTGAGGTGCTGTTTGATGACCGCGCCGACGAACGGGCCGGCGCCAAGTTCGCCACCATGGACCTGATCGGTCTGCCGTGGCAGTTGGTGGTTGGTCCCAAGGGCGTAGCCAAGGGTATGGTGGAACTGAAGAACCGCCGCACTGGGGAGCGCGTCGAACTGTCGTCCGAAGACGCCCTCGCCAAGCTGGCTGGCTGACCCCATGGTCTTTGACACCTTCGAACGCATGATGGCGCTGCGCTACCTGCGGGCCCGCCGCAAGGAGGGCTTCGTGTCGGTAATTGCGGGGTTCTCCCTGCTCGGCATCGGCCTAGGGGTGGCGACGTTGATTATCGTGATGGCGGTGATGAACGGCTTCCGGCAGGAATTGCTGGGTCGCATCCTCGGCCTGAACGGGCACGTTATCGTGCAGGCCGACCGGGGGCCGCTGCACGACTATGCCGACATGGCCACCCGGCTGCGGGGCATCCCTGGGGTCCTCGCGGTCACCCCGGCCATCGAGGGGCAGGTCATGGCCACCGCCCACGGCGCCAGCACCGGCGCGATGGTGCGCGGCGTGACGGCGGCTGATCTGGCCGACCGCAACACCATCGCCGACAACATTGTCCAGGGCTCGCTGGCCGACTACGAGGCCGGGACGGGGCAGGGGGTGGTGATGATCGGCACCCGCATGGCCCAGAAGTTCGGGCTGACCGTGGGCGACGACATCACCCTGATCTCGCCGCGCGGCACGGTCACCGCCTTTGGGACGGTGCCACGCATGCGGGCGTACAAGGTCGCGGCGTTGTTCAATGTGGGCATGTACGAATACGACAGTTCGTTCGTCTACATGCCGTTACCCGACGCCCAGACCTATTTCATGCTTGAGGACGAGGTGACCCACCTGGAGGTTATCACGGCCCGGCCCGACAACCTCGCGCCCGTGCGTGACGCGGTGTTCAAGGCCTTGGGCGGAAACGTCCAAGTGTCCGACTGGACGCGGACCAATGCCAGCTTCTTCAATGCCTTGCAGGTCGAGCGGAACGTCATGTTCCTGATCCTGACATTGATTATCCTGGTTGCGGCGTTCAACATCATTTCCGGCCTTATCATGCTGGTGAAGGACAAGGGGCGCGACATCGCCATTCTGCGCACCATGGGCGCGTCACGCGGGGCGATCATGCGCATCTTTTTCCTGGCCGGGGCCAGCGTGGGGATTTTCGGCACCGGGCTGGGCGTCGGGCTGGGGCTTCTGTTTACGCAGAACATTGAGTCCATCCGCCAGGGCCTGCAAAGCCTGACTGGCACCGAACTGTTTTCGGCCGAAATCTACTTCCTGTCCAAGATGCCGGCCGAGGTCGATCCGAACGAGGTCTTCTGGGTGGTCGTCATGTCGCTCGGCCTGTCCCTGGCGGCGACGCTGTACCCGTCGTGGCGGGCGGCGCGGACGGACCCGGTGGAGGCCCTGCGCTATGAGTGACACCCTTTCGCTGCGCGGCCTCAGGCGGACGTTCCATCAGGGCGACGCCACCCTGGACGTGCTCAACGGCGCCGACCTGACCATCCGGGCCGGCGAGATTGTCGCCCTGGTCGGGCCGTCCGGGGCCGGCAAGTCTACGCTGCTCCAGATTGCCGGACTGCTGGAGCGGCCCGACGGCGGCGAGGTCATCATCGACGGCAAGAACTGCGCCCGCCTGTCGGATGACAAGCGCACGGCGTTGCGGCGTGAACACCTTGGGTTCGTCTACCAGTACCACCACCTGCTGCCCGAGTTTTCCGCCCTGGAGAACGTCTGCCTGCCGCAGCTCATTCGCGGCAAGTCCAAGGCCGAGGCTCGGGTGCGGGCGCGGGCCTTGTTGGACAGCATGGGCCTGGGCAAGCGGGCCGACCACCGGCCGGGCCAGCTTTCCGGCGGCGAGCAGCAGCGCGTCGCCATCGCCCGCGCCCTAGCCAACGCGCCGCGCCTGCTGCTGGCCGACGAACCGACCGGCAACCTCGACCCGCACACCTCCGACGGGGTGTTCGTCGAACTGCTGCGGCTGGTCCGCGAGGAAGGTCTGGCGGCTCTGATCGCCACCCACAACCCGGATCTCGCTCGCCGCATGGATCGCACGGTCAGTTTGCGCGATGGCTTGGTGGTGGAACTGGAGCGGGTGTGATGATGGGCTGGTGGAGCGTCGTTCTGGCGGCGGTGGTTCTGGCCGGAGGGCCTGCCACCGCCGCCGACGCGCCCGCCGCATTTTTCGATCACGTTGACGAAGGACCGCGCGACCTCCGCCCGCCGCCGCCGACCCTCGACGCCTTTGACCGGGCGGTTCTTGAGGTGTGTGGCCCGTGGGGCGCCAGGCCCGATCGCGAGGCCTTCGCCGCCCTGGTCGCGACGGAACCCGATCTGGTCGCCGCCGCCGGAAGCCTTAAGGCACTGACCGAGGCGTGGTTTGCGGCCAATGGCTTCGCCCACATCATCTGCGGTGAGCCCGGCCCCGAACGCCTGGGCGGCTTCCACTACCAGGGCCGCTACCTCCAGGCCCAGGCCGAGGGATGGGCGGACGTCAGCCAAGCCTGCGGCATTCAGGAAAAAGACGGCCCCATCCATACCCTCGGCGTCCGCTATCAGGTGCCGCGCGGCGGCAACCGGACCCAGTGCCCCAAGGGATACGTCTACGGCCAGTCCGCCCGCGCCCTGCTATTGTCCGCCACCCAAGCCTGGGTGAAGGCGCGCGGCCGGCACGACGTCTGCCTCGCCCCCGTGGACGGCGCCCGCAAGGGCAAGGCCGTCGTGGTCCTGCGCAAGGGCGCCCTGCGCACCTACTACGGCGACGCGACGCCCAACCTGTCACTGCCGGCGTGCGGGGATTAGGGCGGTTCTATTGATGTGAGCCACGGGCTGCTCTCGTGCCTCTTGGGCTGCCGCCCAAACCCGCTTGGGGCAAGCCCCAAACCCCTTTTTCTTCTTTAAGAAAAAAAGGAGGTCTGGAGTTCACTCCAGGCTGGCGGCAGCCATCCGCGATAGCGGACCAGTCAAATGCAAGCCGCCTCAAAGTCTCCAAATTTACCGCAACGGCGGCGCATAGATCAGGCCACCGTCGCGCCACAGGGCGTTTTCGCCGCGATCCAGGCCCAACTGGCCGAGGTTGCGGGTGAAAATTTCCTCGTAGGACCCAACGGACTCGACAATCCGCCGCGCCCAGGTCGGCTTCAGGCCGAGGGCCGCGCCGAAGTCCGGCTCATCGCCCAGCAGGCGGCGCATTTCGCCGTCTTTCGCAGGGACCGTGGCGACGGAGCCGCTGGTCAGGCCGCGTGCCTCGGCGATCATGGGGACCAACATGGCCCACCGGACGATGGCGAACCACTGGGCGTCTCCGGCGACTACGACCGGACCCAGCGGTTCGCGGGAGATGGTGCCGGGCAGCAGGACCCAGGCATCGGGATCGGCTGTGCGGCGGGATCGCTGGGCGGCCAGTTCGCTGCGGTCGCCCGTCACCACGGCGCAACGGCGCTCTGCGAAGGCGTTGAACTTGTCTTCGCTGGAGGTGGCGGGCATCATCGTCACTCCCGCCCGCCCGGCCAGGAGGTCGGCCAAGGTGCTCTCGCTGGTGGTGCCCTTCTGGACGCACACGGGGCCTTGGATATCAGCCGGGGTGGCGATCCCGGCATCCGCCCACGTCATGAATCCCTGGCCGTCGTAGAAGGTCACGGCCGGGAACGCCACGCCGAGTTCGGTGTCGCGGGTGAAGGTCCAGGTGGTCATGCCGAAGGCGACATCCAGGTCCCCGGTGCGCACGGCATCGAACTTGTGGCGGGTGCTGACGCGTGAGGTGCGAATGGCGTCGGGATCGCCCAGTGCTGCGGCGGCCACCGCACGGCAGAAATCGACATCGAACCCCGTCACCGCGCCGCTCTCGCTGATCCCGCTGAAGCCCGGCGTCATGTCTATGCCACAGCGCACAAAGCCTTGTGCGATCACGCGTTCAAGAATGGTTTTGGATGGTGCCGCCGAAGCGTCCGCAGATCCTGGGCCGGATTGAATCGCCAGAGCCATCGAGATGCCCAGCAATGTTGCAGCCCTGGCCCACATGCTCCATTCTCCCCCGAGAGTTCCAGTATCAGGCACGCTACAGGACAGGGGGCAAGGGAGGCAATGGGGGGCGGTCGACAAAGCGGAGGCAAGGGGCGCCGCCACAGCGTTTTCCGCTACGTGGTCGCGCGCGGCCTGCTCATCATGGCGATCATTTTCGCCCTGGGCACCGCCGGGACCGCCTCGCTGTTCAACCGTGCGTCGGAAGAACAGGAGTTGGCCGAGCGGCATCTTCCGGCCCTGGTCACGGCGTCGCGGTTGTTCACCAATACGACGATGCTTTCGGCCTTGTCGACACGCCTTCTGACGGTCGATACGCGACCGGAAATGCTGACCCTCATGGACCGCATCGCCAGCCGGTCGGCTGCTGTGGCTGCTGAAATCGACGCCTTGGAAAGGCTGGGTCTGGCGCCCGACAAGGCCGAGCGGGCGCGGCAAACCCATCGTGAACTGACGGCTGGGAACGACGCCCTGGCCGGTCTCACGCAGCGGATCATGTCCGTGGACGGGCCTGCGACGGCGGATCGTCTGGAAGACCATCTGCTCCGCCGCGAACGGCTCATCCATCGCCAGGAACTGCTGTCGTCCGAAATGACCACCCTGGTATCGGGCCTGACGCGGGAGACCGAGTTGCAGGTTGTGGCCTTTCAGGAGAACGCCGTCCGCGCGGGCACCATGATGACGATCGCCTTGGCCGGGGGCGGGGTGCTGTCCGTGATTGCGGTGTTTGGCATCTACATCGGGCTGCGCCGCCATGTCCTCGACCGCCTGAGCACCATGACGGACGCGCTACGGGAGTGGCGCCATGGGCGCCAGCCGACCTTCGTGGCCGACACTCGGGGCGACGAGATCAGCGAGATGGCGGTCATCCTCCAGGACCTGATCGGCATCGTGGACCGGCGCACCCAGGAACTGTCCGCCCAGGCCCAGACCGACATGCTGACCGGCATGTACAACCGGCGCGGATTTCAGGACCGGGCCGAGGGGGAACTGGCGCGGGCCGTCCGCTATGGCACGCCGCTGTCGGTGCTGGTCGGTGATATCGACCATTTCAAGGCAGTCAACGACACCTATGGCCATGGCATCGGCGACGACGCGTTGCGCCATGTCGCGGCGCTGTGGCGGAACGTGCTGCGCGACATGGATGTATCCGGCCGCCTGGGCGGGGAGGAGTTCGCGGCCCTGCTTCCCCATACCGCCCTGGCCGACGCCCGGCTTGTCGCCGAGCGCATTCGGGTTGATATTGCCGATGGTGCGCTGGTTGTCGAAGGCGCTGATCCCCTGGTGTTGACCATCAGCATCGGCGTGGCGACCCTGGAACACGGCGAGGGGCTGGCATCTTTGCTGGGGCGGGGCGACAGTGCGCTTTATGCCGCTAAACGGGCTGGCCGGAACCGCGTGCTGACCGCCGACGCCGCTGCCGAAAGCCAAATGTGCTAACTCAGTGTCCCCGTACGTCATGAAAGCCTGTCCGATGCCCATTGCCGACTTCGTTCACCTGCGCGTCCACACCGCCTATTCCATGGCGGAAGGGGCGATCCAGGTTAAAAAGCTGGGCAAGGTGTGCAAGGAGATGGCCATGCCGGCCGTCGCCATCACCGATACCCGCAACATGTTCGGCGGCCTGGAATTCTCGGTTACCGTGGCGGGCGAGGGGGTGCAGCCGATTATCGGCTGTCAGGTTGCCCTGCGCCGCGAGGACAAGCCGGAGCGCGGCTTCGGTGCCCGCGATCAGGTTAAGGCGGTGGAGCCGGACAATATCGTCCTGCTGTGCCAGGATGCCACCGGCTACGCCAACCTCATCAAGCTGGTGTCGGCGTCGTTCCTGGACTCCGACGGGCATGAGGTGGCGCAGATTTCGTTGGCCGACCTGGAACGCCATGCCGATGGCCTCATCCTGCTGACCGGCGGGGTCGGCGGGCCGCTTGGCCGGTTGCTGCTCGATGACCGCAAGGCCGAGGCCGAGGAGATGCTGCTGCGCCTGAAGCAGTCCTTCTCCGGCCGCCTGTACATGGAACTCCAGCGCCACGACATGCCGGCCGAGGACAAGGTCGAACCGGCCTTCATCGATATGGCCTACGCCCACGACGTGCCGCTGGTCGCCACCAACGACTGCTTCTTCCTCGACGAGGATATGTACGAGGCCCACGACGTGCTCATCTGCATGTCGCAGAAGCTGACCCTGTCGGTGTCCGACCGCCGCCGCCTGACCCCGCACCACCGCTTCAAGACGGCGGCCGAGATGCGCGAGCTGTTCGCCGACCTGCCCGAGGCGGTGGACAACACCCTGGTGATCGCGCGGCGCTGCGCCGTCATGGTGGAAAAGCGCGCGCCCATCCTGCCGACCTCGGCCCGCGCCAAGGACAGTTCCGAGGAACAGGTGCTGCGCGACATGGCCGCCGCCGGGCTGCGGGCGCGGCTGGAGGTTCACGTCTACCAGCCCGGCATGAGCGAGGACGAGCGCGCCGCCGTCGCCAAGCCGTATTGGGATCGCCTGGAGTACGAACTGGGCGTCATCATCCAGATGGGCTTTCCGGGCTACTTCATCATCGTGGCCGACTTCATCCAGTGGGCCAAGGACCACGACATTCCGGTCGGGCCGGGCCGTGGGTCGGGCGCCGGGTCCGTGGTCGCCTGGGTTCTGACCATCACCGACCTGGACCCCTTGCGGTTCCAGTTGCTGTTCGAGCGGTTCCTGAACCCCGAACGCGTGTCCATGCCCGACTTTGATATCGACTTCTGCCAGGACCGCCGCGAAAAGGTCATCCGCTACGTTCAGGACGCCTATGGCCACGACAAGGTGGCCCAGATCATCACCTTCGGGAAGTTGCAGGCCCGTGCGGTGCTCCGCTCGGTCGGGCGGGTGCTGGAAATGCCGCTCGGTTACGTGGACAAGATCTGCAAGATGGTGCCCAACAACCCGGCGGCACCCGTCAGTCTGAAAGAAGCCATCGAACAGGAGCCCCAGCTTCGCACCTTGCGCGACAACGACCCCCAGGTGGCGACCCTGCTGCGCATCGGGCAGAGGCTGGAGGGTTTGTACTCCCACGCCTCGACCCATGCCGCTGGTGTGGTGATCGGCGACCGCCCGCTCGATGAACTGGTGCCGCTGTACCGCGATCCGAACTCGGACATGCCGGTCACCCAGTTCAACATGAAGTGGGTGGAAAGCGCCGGTCTGGTGAAGTTCGACTTCCTGGGCCTCAAGACCCTGTCGGTGCTGGCCGAGGCGGTGCGCCTCATCAAGCAGGCGCGCGGCCTGGACATCGACCTGTCGGCCCTGCCGCTGGACGATGCGAAAAGTTATGCGATGCTCAGCCGGGGTGAGACGGCCGGCGTGTTCCAGTTGGAATCCCAGGGGATGCGCGACGTCCTGACCAAGCTCAAGCCCGACTGCCTGGAGGACATCATCGCCGTGGTGGCCCTGTACCGCCCCGGCCCGATGGACAACATTCCGTCCTACATCGCCCGCAAGAAGGGCGAGGAACCCGTGGACTGGATGCACCCGGACCTGGAGCCGGTGCTGAAGGAAACCTACGGCATCATGATCTATCAGGAACAGGTCATGCAGGCCGCCCAGGTCCTGGCCGGCTATTCCCTCGGCGGCGCCGACCTGCTGCGCCGTGCCATGGGCAAGAAGATCCAGGCCGAGATGGACGCCCAGCGCAAGATGTTCGAGGACGGCTGCGAGGCGCGCGGCACGTCCCGCCAGCGCGCGTCGGAGATTTTCGACACCATCGCCAAGTTTGCGGGCTACGGCTTCAACAAGTCGCACGCCGCAGCCTACGCCCTTGTGGCCTACCAGACGGCCTATGTGAAGGCCAACTTCCCGGTCGAGTTCATGGCCGCCATCATGACCTACGACATGCAGAACACCGATAAGCTGGAAACCTTCAAGACCGAACTCAAACGCCTCAATGTGCCGCTGCTGCCGCCCGACATCAACCGCTCGTCGGTGCGCTTTTCAGTTGAACTGGATGGCCAGCCGGAGAAAGGGGCCGTGCGCTATGCCCTGGCCGCCGTCAAGAACGTCGGGGAGGCGGCCATGGACAGCATTGTCGCCGAGCGCACCAAGGGCGGGCCGTTTCGCACCATCCAGGACTTCGCCAAGCGGGTGGATACCAAGGCGGTCAACAAGCGGCTGCTGGAGAACCTGACCCGCGCCGGGGCGTTCGACGCCCTGGAGGCCGACCGCGCCACGCTGTTCAACGGTATCGAAACGGTGATGCGTCACGCCCAGGCGGCGGCCGAGGAGCGGTCGTCCGATCAGGTCAGCCTGTTCGGCGGTCCGGCCGAGGGACCGTCGTTCACCCTGCCGCCCCTCAAGCCCGAGAACCGCTGGTCCAAGACCGACCTGTTGAACGAGGAAAAGGCGGCCATCGGGTTCTTCCTGTCGGCCCATCCGCTGGACAGTTACGCAACAACTTTGGCCCGCCTCGACGCGGTACCATCGAGCGACCTTCTAGCCTACCTCAAGAACGGCGGGTCCAGCCCGGTGAAAATGGCCGCCATCGTCGGCCCCCGCAAGGAGAAGGTCGGCAAGAACGGCTCGCGCTATGCCTTCGTCACGCTGTCGGATGCCGGCGGGTCCTATGAGGCGATGTTCTTTTCCGAGGTGCTGTCGGCCAGTCGGGAGCTTCTGGACTCGGGGCGGCCGCTGCTGATTTCCATGGATGCCCGCCTGGACGGCGAACAGGTCCGCCTGAACGCCCAGCATGTTACGACCATCGACTCGGTAGTGTCCAAGGTGACCAAGAAGGTGATGGTGTACTTCGACGACGCCCACGTCATCGACGCCCTGCGCCAGATCCTGTCCCGCGACGCGCGGGGCCACGGCCGCATCGTCCTGGTGCCGCGCACCGGCAGCCAGGAAATCGAGATGCCGCTCAAGGACGGCTACGCTCTCGCGGGTGGGACGCTCGCGGCGCTGAAGGACATTCCCGGAATAGCCGAGGTGCGGGAGATTTAGGAGGCTGTCGGAAGGGAAAGGCGGGGGGCAACTCCGGTCTTGCCTTTCCGGGCCGCAGGGGCTAAATACCGGGCCTCAACCACGCACGCGGGTACGCGGCGGGACGGTTTTCGTTCTGTCGTTTCCGGTGCCAGGGAATGGTCCCTGGTTCACTTTCCCGCGGAGGCTCAACCGGAAAAGCGAGGCTATAATGGCGCTTCCCGAATTCTCCATGCGTCAGCTTGTCGAAGCTGGCTGCCACTTCGGTCACAACACCCGTCGCTGGAACCCCAAGATGCAGCCGTTCCTGTACGGCGTGCGCGATGGCGTTCACATCATCGACCTGCAGCAGACCGTCCCGCTGCTCCAGCGCGCCATGGAAAAGGTGCGTGAAGTGACCGCTGGCGGTGGCCGCGTGTTGTTCGTCGGCACCAAGCGTCAGGCTCAGGAAATTGTCGCCGACTCTGCCGCGCGTTGCGGCCAGTACTACGTCAACCACCGTTGGTTGGGCGGCATGCTCACCAACTGGAAGACCATCAACCACTCCATCCGTCGCCTGCGCGAACTCGAAGAGATGCTCGGCACCGGCCAGGTGTCCGGCCTGACCAAGCGCGAGCAGCTCAGCCTGACGCGCGAAATGGAAAAGCTTGATCGCGCCCTCGGCGGTATCAAGGACATGGGCGGCCTGCCCGACGTTCTGTTCATCATCGACACCGGCAAGGAATCGCTGGCCGTCAACGAGGCGAAGAAGCTGGGCATTCCAGTCGTCGCCGTGCTGGATAGCAACTCCGACCCGCAGTACATCGACTACCCGATCCCCGGCAACGACGACGCCCTGCGCGCCATCAAGCTGTACTGCGACCTGATTTCGGGCGCCGTGCTGAGCGGCATTCAGGCCGAGATGACCGCTGCCGGCGTTGATGTCGGCGCTGGCGAGCAGGCTCCGGTCGAGCCCGCCTTGGCCGAAGCCGAAAAGTCCGCGGAATAAAGTCCGCCGCAGGGATCGGCTCCGTCCCTGACGGGGCAGGGGCCGGTTTCCCGAATGATGGCGGCGGCATTGGTCGCCGCCATTGTTTTGCGGACAGATCGCACATGGCCGTTTTAAATGGCACAACCGACGAACTGAAAAGGGTTTAGAGCAATGGCCGAGATCACTGCCGCTCTGGTGAAGGACCTGCGCGAGAAGACCGGCGCCGGCATGATGGACTGCAAGAAGGCGCTCGCCGAGACCTCCGGTGACACCGAAGCCGCCGTCGACTGGCTGCGCAAGAAGGGCTTGGCCGCCGCCGCCAAGAAGTCCGGCCGCGTTGCCGCCGAAGGTCTGGTCGCCGTGGCGTCCTCCGGGACCGCTGCCGCCGTCGCCGAAGTCAACGCCGAGACGGACTTCGTTGCCCGCAACGACAAGTTCCAGGATTTCGCCCGTGGCGTGGCCGAAGTGGCCCTGGCCGTCGGTGGCGACACCGACACCCTCAAGACGACCAACTACCCCGGCACCGAGCGCACCGTCGAAGAGCAGGTCACCCACATGATCGCCACCATCGGCGAGAACATGGCCCTGCGTCGTTCCGCTGGTCTCAAGGTCGGCTCTGGTGTCGTTTCCACCTACGTCCATTCCGCCATCCAGCCGGGCCTCGGCAAGATCGGTGTGCTGGTCGCCCTGGAGTCCGAGGGTGACGCCGCCCGTCTGGACGAAGTCGGCAAGCAGATCGCCATGCACGTCGCCGCCGCCAACCCGCTGTTCCTGAACCGCGATGCGGTGGACACGTCGGCCCTGGACCGCGAGCGTGACGTGCTGTCCGAGCAGGCCCGCGCGTCGGGCAAGGCCGAGGATATCATTGCCAAGATGGTCGAAGGCCGTCTGCGCAAGTACTACGAGGAAGTTTGCCTGATCGAGCAGATCTTCGTCATCGACGGCGAGAGCAAGATCAGCAAGGTGATCGAGGGCCTGGCCAAGGAACTCGGCAAGCCCGTCGCACTGACCGGCTTCGTGCGCTTCGCCCTGGGCGAAGGCATTGAAAAGGAAGAAAGCGATTTCGCCGCCGAAGTCGCCGCCGTGGCCAAGGGCTAATCTGTCTGCCCCTTCCTCCGGCCGGAGGAAGGGGGAAATTGGGGGGCGACACAGCGCGGAATCGTGTAAACTCCGCGCCGGTGTTGCCCCTTTTTCTGTCCGCTGCCGCGTTCCGGAGCGGTTTTTTGTGCCGCCTCCGTGGTCCACACCCCCCAGTTCTGCCACGCTGGGTCCAGCCACACCCTTAGTCTAGAAGGTTTGCCCATGGCTTCCCCGCCGACCTTTCACCGCATTCTTCTCAAGGTTTCCGGTGAGGGGCTGATGGGCCCCCGCGAGTACGGTCTCGATACCGAGACGGTGCAGCGCCTGGCCCGCGAGATCAAGGCGGTTGTCAACAGCGGTGTCGAGGTGTGCCTGGTCATCGGCGGTGGCAACATCTTCCGTGGCGTGTCCGGTGCAGCCCAGGGCATGGACCGCACCAGCGCCGACTACATGGGCATGCTGGCCACCGTCATGAATGCCCTGGCCGTGCAGAACGCCCTTGAAAAGATGGACGTTGTCACCCGCGTCCAGTCGGCCATTCCGATGTCGGCCGTGTGCGAGCCCTACATCCGGCGGCGCGCCGTCCGGCACATGGAAAAGAGCCGCGTGGTGATCTTTGCCGCCGGCACCGGCAACCCGTTCTTCACCACCGACACCGCTGCCGCCCTGCGCGCCATCGAGGTCAACTGCGACGCCCTGCTCAAGGCGACCCAGGTCGACGGCGTGTACAGTGCTGATCCCAAGACGGACAGCGCGGCCGTGCGGTATGACCGGCTTACCTACACGGAGGTCCTGGCCAAGGACCTCCGTGTCATGGACGCCTCGGCGATTGCCCTGGCGCGCGAGAACCGGATGCCCGTTATCGTGTTCAACATGCATGAGGAAGGCGCCCTGGCGGCTGTACTCCGCGGAGAAGGGCGTTTTACCATCATCAGCGAGGAGAAGTGACCGTGTCCGCACCTGCGACTTACGCCGATCTCAAGAATGACGTGAAGCACCGCATGGAGCAGACCGTCGAAGTCCTGAAGAAAGAGTTTTCCGGTCTGCGCACCGGCCGCGCCCACGCCAGCCTGCTCGATCCGGTCCAGGTCGAGGCCTATGGCCAGTCCATGCCGCTTAGCCAGGTTGGCACCGTGGGCGTGCCCGAGCCGCGCATGTTGACCGTGTCCGTGTGGGACAAGTCCATGGTCAAGGCCGTCGAGAAGGCCATTCGCGATTCCGGCCTTGGTCTGAACCCGTCGCCCGACGGGCAGACCATCCGTGTGCCGATCCCGCCGCTCAACGAGGAGCGTCGCCAGGAACTGACCAAGATCGCCGGCAAGTACGCCGAGGCCGCCCGCGTCGCGGTGCGCAACGTGCGGCGTGACGGCAACGACACTCTCAAAAAGATGGAAAAGGACGGCGTCATCACGCAGGACGAGCACCGTCAGCACCAAACGGACATCCAGACGCTGACCGACCAGACCATCAAGCGCATTGACGACACCCTGCATCACAAGGAACAGGAAATCATGCAGGTCTGAGGCGGCACGTCGTGGCGCCCATGATCGCGTTTTTCTGCGGGAGGACGGCCCCGTGCTGCTGACCCGCGCCCTGTCGGCCCTGGTGATGGCCCCGGTGGTCCTGGTCGCGGTGTGGCTCGGTTCGCCGTACTTCGACGTTCTGATCGCCGTTGCCGGGGCCGTCATGGCCTGGGAATGGGACCGCATGTGCCGGGGGCGCTTCGGGATGACCGGGCGTCTTCTGGCGGTCATCGCCGCCGTCGCCGCCCTTCTCGCGGTGGCGTATCCGGTGGTCGCGGCAGGGCTGGTGTGGGTTGGCTGCCTGCTGATCGCGGCGACAAGCCGGTCGGCGTGGTTGTCGCTCGGCACCTTGTACGTCGGCCTGCCCGTGGTGGCCTTGGTGTGGCTGCGCGAGGCCGGCGGCGTCGATACCATGTTCTGGGTGTTCGGCATTATCTGGGCCACCGACACCGGCGCCTATGCGGCTGGCCGGACCATCGGCGGGCCCTTGCTGGCGCCACGCATCAGCCCCAAGAAGACTTGGGCCGGGCTGCTCGGCGGGATGGCGGCGTCGGCTGCGGTCGGGGCAGGTTTCGGGCTTTATCTCGATCTTTCGGGTTGGGTTGGCTTGGCCGTCTTCAGTGCCGTGCTTGCGGTGGTCGCGCAAATAGGCGACCTTTTTGAATCCTCGGTGAAACGGCGGTTCAATGTGAAGGATTCCAGTTCCATCATTCCCGGTCACGGCGGCGTTCTCGACCGCGTGGATGGGCTGATCGCGACCGCTCCTGTGGTCGCGCTGGCCAGTCTGGCGTTTGGCGGCGGCCTGGAGATATGGCGATGAGCGACCCCCGGAGCGTTACCGTCCTGGGCTGCACCGGGTCGATTGGCGCCAGCACGCTTGATCTGCTTCGCCGCAACAAGGACGCCTACCGCGTCGAGGCGTTGAGCGCCCACCGCAACGTCGCTGAACTGGCTGCTCTGGCGCGGGAATTCGACGCGCGGGTGGCGGTCATCGCCGACCCTGACCTCTACGCCTCCCTGGCCGAGGCGCTGGCCGGCAGCGGCATTACGCCGGCCGCCGGCCCTGCCGCCCTGGTCGAGGCGGCGGAGCGTCCGGCCGACTGGGTGATGGCCTCCATCGTCGGGGCCGCCGGGCTCGAACCCACCCTGGCCGCCATCAAGCGCGGCGCCGTCGTCGCGCTGGCCAACAAGGAATGCCTTGTGTGCGCCGGGGATCTGGTGATGGCGGCGGTGGTCCGTCACGGCGCCACCCTAGTGCCGGTGGACAGCGAGCATTCGGCCATCTTCCAGGTGTTCGACTTCGCCCAGGCCGACAAGGTCGAGCGGATCACCCTGACCGCCTCTGGCGGGCCGTTCCGGACGTGGACGCGCGACGACATGGCCGGGGTGACGCCGGAACAGGCGGTCGCCCATCCCAATTGGTCTATGGGCGCAAAGATTTCGGTCGATAGCGCGACCATGTTCAACAAGGGCCTGGAACTGGTCGAGGCCTATCACCTGTTCGGCCTGACCGAGGACCGCATCGACATTCTGGTCCATCCGCAGTCGGTCATCCATTCGATGGTGTCCTACATCGACGGCTCGGTCCTGGCGCAGCTTGGCGCGCCCGATATGCGGACGCCTATCGCCTTCGCGCTCGGCTGGCCGGACCGCATGGCGGCGCCGTGTGCGCGCCTCGACCTCGCCCAATTGGGTAGCCTGACCTTCGAGGCACCGGATCCCGAACGGTTTCCGGCCCTGCGTCTGGTCCGCCGCGCCTTGCAAAGCGGGGGAGCCGCTCCTACACTCTTGAATGCTGCGAACGAGATCGCCGTGGCCAGTTTCCTCGACCGACGCATCGGCTTTCTGGATATCGCCGCCGTTGTCGAGGACACGCTGGAGGCGGTGGACGCGCCGGCCCTGACCTCGATTGATGACGTCCTGCAGGCAGATGCCCTTGCCAGGCGCCACGCCCGCGAGATCTGTGTCCGGCGCGCCCGCTAGCCCCGTTCGCGGACGCTGCATCCTGGTGCTTCAGTAAGCACTTCAACGTCTTAGCGTGTAGGTTTCATGGAATTTATCAGCCTGCTCTGGACCTATGTCCTGCCGTTTCTGGTCATTCTGACGGTCGTCGTCTTCGTGCATGAGTTCGGCCACTTCTGGGTCGCGCGTCGGTGCGGGGTGAAGGTCGAGGTGTTCTCCGTCGGCTTCGGGCGCGAACTTTTCGGGCGCACCGACCGCAACGGCACCCGGTGGCGGGTGAGCGCCATTCCCCTGGGCGGCTACGTGAAATTCTTTGGGGATGGCGACGCCGCCAGCGCGACCAGCAGCGGCCAGGAGATGTCCGAAGAGGACCGCCGCCAAGCCTTCCCGCACAAGTCCGTGGCGCAGCGCGCGGCCATCGTGGTCGCCGGCCCGGTCAGCAATTTCCTGTTCGCCATCGTGGCGTTCGCGGTCATCTTCATGACCGTGGGGCAATACCAGACGCCCGCCGTCATCGGTGGCGTGCAGCCGGGGAGTGCGGCGGAACAGGCGGGCCTGCGTGAGGGTGACAGGATCGTCAGCATGGCCGGGAAGGGCGTGTCGCGATTCGAGGACATCCAATCGCTGGTTCCCATCTACGGCACCGGCCCCATGGAAGTCGTCTTTCTGCGCGACGGCGTGGAGCAGACGGTGACCGCTGTTCCGCAGATCCACGAAATCGAAAACGTCTTCGGCAAGATCCAGAAGACCCCGCTGCTGGGTGTTCAGGTCGACCGCTCGGCCGGCGAGGTGGTGCGCTATGGGCCGGTGGCGGCGCTTGGCGAGGCGGTCAGCCATACGTGGCATGTCACGTCGGGGACCATCGCCGCCGTCGGCCAGATGATCACCGGCGCGCGTGGCACCGAGGATCTGGGTGGGCCGCTTGGCATCGCGCAGGCGTCGGGGCAGATGGCGCAGCTCGGATTGGTCAGCGTGGTGATGTTCACGGCGCTGCTGTCCGTCAACCTCGGGCTGATCAATCTTTTTCCCATTCCACTTCTCGACGGCGGGCACCTGCTGTTCTACGGTTTCGAGGCGTTGCGCGGCAAGCCGCTGGGCGAACGTGCGCAGGAGGTTGGTCTGAGGCTTGGACTTGTCTTCGTAATCGGGTTAATGATCTTCGCCACGTTTAACGATATCCTGCGCTTCGTCGAGGGGTAACGGCGCGAGCCGGAGATTTCGCGGAGTAGGGCCCTGGGTGAGGGGCCGAGCATCATAGGGGGCTTCCTTTGTCCGTTCGTCCGATGTCGGCGGCTGCCGTCTGCGTTCTGTCCGTCCTGTCCTGTGCCGTGGTGGCGGCACCCGCCGGGGCACAGTTTGCCTCAACTCCGGGCTTTGGCGCTCCGGCAACGGGAGGGGCTGTTGGGCAACCCTCCGGCCCGGTCAGCCAGCAGCCGGTGATCCGGCAGATCGCTGTCGAGGGCAACCAGCGCATCGAACCCGAAACCGTCCGCGCCTACATGGTGCTAAAGGAAGGCGACCAGTTCGACCCGGCGCGCATCGACAGCTCCCTCAAGAGCCTGTTCGCCACCGGCTTGTTCGCCGACGTGAGCATTGGACGATCAGGCGACACCCTTGTGGTGAAGGTGGTCGAAAACCCGATCATCAACCGCATCGCGTTCGAAGGAAACAAGCGGATCGAGGACACCGTCCTGGAGTCCGAGGTGCAGCTTCGCGCCCGCCAAGTCTATACTCGGGCCAAGGTGCAGGCCGACGTCACCCGCATCCTTGATGTCTATCGTCGCTCCGGCCGCTATGCGGTGACCGTCGAGCCGAAGATCATCGAACTGGAGCAGAACCGAGTCGATCTCGCCTTCGAGATCAACGAAGGTCCGCCCACCTACATCCGGCGCATCAATTTCGTCGGCAACGAGAAGTTCTCCGATGGCCGCCTGCGCGAGGAAATCGCCACCCGCGAGGAACGCTGGTACCGTTTCTTCTCGTCGGTGGACACCTATGATCCCGACCGCCTGACTTTTGACCGCGAACTGCTGCGCCGCCACTACCTGCGCCAGGGCTACTCTGATTTCCGGGTCGTTTCGGCGGTGGCGGAACTGACCTCCGACCGCTCCGGGTTCTATGTCACCTTCACCCTTGATGAAGGGGAGCGCTATCGCTTCGGCGAGGTGGACGTGGAAATCGCGCTGCCCGACGTGACGCCGGAGGTGCTGCGCCCGCTCATCACCGTCGTTCCGGGCGAGTGGTACAACGCCGACGAGGTGGAAGACTCCGTCCAGGCGATCACCAACGCCCTCGGTGAAATGGGCTACGCCTTTGTCGATGTCCGGCCACGGGTCAACCGCGACCGTGACAACCGCGTCATCGGCATCGTGTTCGAGGTCCAGGAAGGCCCGCGCGTTTACGTCGAGCGCATCGACATCACCGGCAACGTCCGCACCCTGGACCGCGTCATTCGTCGCGAGTTCCGTCTGGTCGAAGGCGACGCGTTCAACACCGCCAAGCTGCGCCGGTCGCAGCAGCGCATCCGCAACCTCGGCTTCTTCGAAGACGTCCAGGTGACCAACGCGCCATCCGAAACGGCGCCCGACCGCACGGTCGTTCAGGTCGATGTGCAGGAGCGGTCGACCGGTGAACTGTCGTTCGGCGTGGGGTGGTCCAGCGGCATGGGCGCGCTGTTCGATATCTCGCTGCGCGAACGCAACCTCCTTGGCCGTGGTCAGGATCTGCGCAGCAAGCTGACGCTGGCCCAGCGCCGCCAGGAAATCGACCTCAGCTTCACAGAACCCTACTTCCTGGATCGGCCTCTGGCTGCGGGCTTCGACCTGTTCCACACCCGCACCGACCTTCAGGACGAATCCTCCTATGACACGCGGGAAACCGGTGCCGCCCTTCGCCTGGGCTTCAACTACACCGATCGCCTGACCCAAGGCTTGAAGTACACCGTGTCGCGGACCAGCATCGAGAACGTGCCCCCCGGTGCCGCGCAGGCCATCATCGACAGCCTGGGCACGACCACGGTGTCCATGGTCAGCCAGACCCTGACGTACGATCGCCGGGACAGCACCATCGATCCGCGCGAGGGTTACTTCGCACGCCTCAGCAACGATGTGGCGGGCCTCGGCGGCAGCGAACGCTTCTTGCGCACGACGATCGACGGTGGTCAGTACTTCCCGGTCACCGACAATATCACCCTGGCCCTCCAGGGAACGGCTGGCATTGTTGCCGGGTTGGGCAAGGATGTTCGGTTCAACCGCAACTACTACCTGGGCGGCGACACCCTGCGCGGTTTCGAGTATGGCGGTGCCAGCCCGCGCGATGTGGCGACCGGTGATGTGCTGGGCGGCAAGTGGATGGCGGCGGCCTCGGCCGAACTGCGCTTCCCGCTGGGCCTGCCGCAGGAACTCGGCCTGACCGGCAAGGCGTTCACCGACGTCGGCATGATCGGCAGCCCCGACGGCACCAACAGGTACAACATCCACACCTCGACCGCGCCGCGCGCGTCGGTGGGCGTGGGCTTGGTTTGGGTGTCGCCAATGGGTCCGGTCAGCATCGACCTGGCGCAAGCGCTGCTCAAGGAAGACTGGGACCGCACCGAGTTCTTCCGCTTCAACTTCGGAACGAGGTTCTGATGATTCTCGGCTTCCCTCTGCGCTCGGTCTGGCGTGGAATGGCCGGCGCCGTCATGGCCGGCTTGGTAATGGTGGGAACCGGCGCAGCGGCCGTGGCGCAGGATGCCGCCGCCCCGCCGCCGCGTCCGGTGGTCGGCGTGATTGACCTACAGCACATCATGGCTGAATCCGTGGCCGCGCAGAAGGTTGTCGCCCAGCGCGAGAAGTACTTGGACGCCTACCAAACCCGAGCGGCGGTGACGGAAAAGGGGCTGCGCGAGGCCGACCAGGAATTGGGGCGCCTGCGCTCCACCTTGTCACCGGAAGCGTTTGGCGCCCGCCAAAAGGACTTCCAGGCGCGCGTGGCGGAGTTTCAGGCGGAGGTGCAGACGCGGCGCCGTAACCTGGAGCGGTCCTACAACACGGCCATGAATGCGGTCCAGTCGGCGGTCATTCTCGCGGCTGACGCCCTGGCCTCCCAACGTGGCATGAATCTGCTGCTTTACCGGTCCCAGGTGTTCCTGTTCGACCCGTCCATGGACCTTACGGTTGGCGTCCTTGAGCGCGTCAACAAGGACCTGCCGAGCGTGACCATGGCTGACCCCGACACCTTGCCTCCCGCAGAGGCGGGTGAGGCGGGGGACCCCACCCGGAGACGTTGACATGGCCGATCCCCGATTTTTTGAGCGGGCAGGGCCCTTTGCCCTCGGCGCCCTGGCCGAAGCCGTTGGTGGTGCGCTTCACAACGGTTCTGCCGAGGCCGTCGTAAGCGATGTCGCGTCGTTGCAGGTCGGCGGCCCTGGCGACCTCGTGTACGTGAATGGCAAGCAGTACCTGGAGCGGTTGGCGTCCTCGGATGCCGCTGCCTGCCTGCTGCGGGCGGAGTTTGTCGAACATGCTCCGGACGGGATGGCGCTGATTGCGGTGCACGATCCCCACCGTGCGTTTGCCGTTATTGCAGCCCTGTTCTATCCCGAGCCCAAGGCGGTGGCGGGGGTCCATCCCACCGCCGTTGTCGACCCCACGGCCGATATTGGCGAAGGCGTTCAGATCGACGCAGGCGCGGTGATCGGCGCCAACGTCAGCCTCGGTGCAGGCTGCATCATCGGCCCCAACGCCGTCATCGGCCATGGCGTCGTTCTGGGCGAAGACAGCATCGTCGGGGCCGGTGCCACCATTTCCCATGCGGTGATCGGGCGGCAGGCGCGGCTCTATCCGGGATGCCGCATCGGGCAGGATGGCTTTGGGTTCGCCAGCGGGCCGCGCGGCCACTTGCGGGTGCCGCAACTCGGCCGCGTCCTGATCGGCGACGATGTCGAGGTCGGCGCCAACACCACCATCGACCGTGGCGCCGCCCAGGACACCGTGATCGGATCGGGGTGCAGAATAGATAACCTTGTCCAGATTGGGCACAACGTGCAGATTGGGGCGGGCTCCGTCGTGGTGGCCCAGGTTGGAATTTCGGGATCGTGCAGCCTTGGGCGCGGCGTCGTCCTGGGCGGGCAGGTCGGGATGGCCGACCATCTCACGGTGGGCGACGGCGCCCAGATCGGGGCACAGTCGGGCGTGGTGCGGGACGTTCCTGCTGGCAGTACGGTGATGGGGTCGCCGGCCAAGCCCGTCAAGGAATACTGGCGGGAAGTCGCGACGCTCAAGAAGTTGGCATCGCGCCCGCCGCGTTGAGACGGTGACGGTGTGAGACGCAATCAAAAGGTGGAATACGGACAGATGAGCAGCGTGACCGACGGCATTGAAGGCGCAAGCGCCGACAGCGGCATCCAAATCGGCATCGAGCGGATCATGGAAATGATCCCGCATCGTTATCCCATGTTGATGGTGGATCGCGTGGTCGATGTGCGGTCCGGTGAGTCCGCGGTCGGCATCAAGAACGTCTCGGTCAACGAGAACTTCTTTCAGGGGCACTTTCCGCAGCGCCCGGTCATGCCCGGCGTGCTCATCATCGAGGCCATGGCTCAAACCGCTGCCGTCCTGGTCGTCCACACCATGGGCAAGGATGCCGAAGGCAAACTGGTCTATTTCATGTCCGTCGAAGGGGCGCGCTTTCGCAAGCCGGTCGTTCCGGGCGACCGCCTGGAACTGCACGTCACAAAGGACCGCTCGCGCGGCAACGTATGGAAGTTCAAGGCCGAGGGCCGGGTGAACGGGACGCTGGTCGCCGAGGCCACGTACGCCGCCATGATTCTGGACAACTGATGCCGACAATCCATCCCTCCGCGCTGGTTTCCGACGGCGCCCGCGTCGCTGACAGCGCCACCATCGGCCCGTTCTGCGTGGTCGGTCCCGACGTGACGCTGGGCGAAAACGTCACGCTTCATGCCCACGCTATCGTCGAGGGCTGGACCACCTTGGCCGATGGCGTGCAGGTGCACAGCTTCGCCGTGGTCGGCGGGCCACCGCAGCACCTGCGCTACAAGGGCGAGCCGACCCGCGTCGAGATCGGCCGCAATACCATCATCCGCGAGCATGTCACCGTGAACCGTGGCACGGCGTTCGGCACCGGGTTGACCACGGTGGGCGACAATGTGCTGCTGGCCATCGGCTGCCACATCGCCCATGACTGCGCGGTCGGTGACAACTGTCAGGTCATGAACCACGTCCTGCTGGGCGGCCACGTCACCATTGGGGCTAACGCCATCATCGGGGGCGGCGCTGCCATCCACCAGTTCGTGCGCATCGGCAAAGGCGCCATGATTGGCGGCATGTCGGGCGTCGAAGGGGACGTCATCCCCAACGGCGTGGTGATGGGCGAGCGCGCCCGCCTGGAGGGACTGAACATCATCGGCCTGAAGCGTCGGGGCACCTCGCGCGACGACATCCACCTGATGCGCGCCGCCTATCGGATGCTGTTCGGCACTGGTGGCGAAGGGATCTGGGTGGATCGTCTGAAGGCCGCGCGCGAGACGTTCGCCGACAGCCCGCCCGTGCAGGATGTCATCCGCTTCCTCGAAGTGGACGCCAGCCGGTCCTTGTGTCGCCCGGCTCGTGTCCCGGCGACCAGCGCCGTAACGGATGATGATGCCTAACCAGGGGATGCCTGACCACGGCCAGGCGCGGCCCGGCGATCTCCCCAAGCTGGGCATCATCGCTGGCGGGGGTGAGCTTCCCGGCCGCCTGGTCGCCGCTTGTCGGCGTGACGGGCGGCCGTTCTTCGTCCTGGCTCTCCAAGGCTTCGCCGAGGCGGAGGTACTGGGCGATGCGCCGCTGGAGTGGGTGAGGCTGGGCGCCCTCGGTGACGCCTTCCGTATTCTCCATGCCCACAAGGTTGTCCAGGTCGTCATGGCCGGCGGTGTCCGCAGGCCCAGCTTGGTGGACTTGCGGCCCGACTGGCGGGCCGCCCGGATGTTCGCCCGCATCGGCATGCGGGCCCTGGGCGACGACAGCTTGCTGCGCCACGTGGTCGAGGAAGTGGAAACCGAAGGTTTTGCCGTCCTCGGCCCTGACGACATTCTCGGCCAGGAAATACTTGCTCCCCTGGGCGTCCTGGGCCGCCATGCCCCCGACGAACAGGCGCTGGCCGACATTCAGCACGGCGTGCGGATCGCCCGTGGCCTGGGGGCGCTGGACGTCGGGCAGGGTGCTGTCGTGCAGCAGGGCCTGGTTCTGGCGGTCGAGGCCATCGAGGGCACCGACGCCATGCTTGGCCGATGCGCCGCCCTCGGCCGCGAAGGGCTGGGTGGGGTCCTGGTCAAAACCTCCAAGCCCGGCCAGGAACGGCGGGCCGACCTCCCCACCATTGGCGTCGCTACAGTCGAAAACGCCCACGCCGCCGGCCTGCGCGGTATCGCGGTGCAGGCCAATGGCGCCCTGATGGTTGACAAGGCGGCGATCACGGCGCGGGCCGATGCGCTTGGCCTGTTCGTAATCGGTGTCGAGATCAAGGCGTGAGAGCCGATCCGCTTATCTGCATCGTGACCGGCGAGCCTTCGGGCGACCTGCTCGGCGCCCGGTTGATGGCCGCGCTGTCGCGCGCCACCCGCGGCCGCGCCCGCTTCATGGGGGTGGGCGGCGAGAGCATGCAGGCCGAGGGGCTGGACAGCCTTGCCGACCTGTCCGAGTTCGCCGTCATGGGGTTCGTCGAGGTGCTGCCCAAGGCGGCCCGCATTCTGCGCCGCGTGCGCGAGATTGCCGATACCATCGCTGAGGCGCGGCCTGACGTGCTCATCACCGTCGATTCCTGGGGGTTCACCGGCCGGCTGAACCGGGCCGTGCGAGCGCGTGACCTGGGCATTCCGCAAATCCACTATGTCGCCCCCATGGTGTGGGCATGGAAGGAACGGCGGGCCGAGGGGGTCGCCGCGACGGTCGATCACCTGCTGTGTCTGCTGCCCAACGAACCGCCGTACTTCGAGCGTCACGGGCTGCCCTGCACCCACGTCGGCCATCCGGTGGTCGAGGGTGGAGCCGGTCGGGGTGATGCGGCCGCATTCCGGGCCGCGCATGGCATTCCGGCGACCGCCCCGGTGCTGTGCGTGCTGCCCGGCAGCCGCAGGACCGAGACGGGCCGCCTTTTGCCGGTGTTTGCCGATGCGTTGAAACGGCTGCGGGAGCGCTTCCCGGATTTGCATGTGGTGGCGCCCACGGTGGCCACGGTGGCTGCCGACGTGGAGCGTGCGGCGCGCACATGGCCCGTGCCGGCCGTAGTGGTGCGTGGGGAGGCTGCCCGCTATGACGCCTTTGCAGCGGCCGACGCGGCGATGGCGGCCTCGGGCACGGTTGGCCTGGAACTCGCCCTGGCCGGGGTTCCGCACCTGATAGCCTATAAGGTTTCGGCGTTCAGCGCTTGGCTGGCCCGCCGGCTGTTGAAGATCCGCTATGTCAATCTCGTGAACCTGACCCTCGACCGGGCAGTCGTCCCGGAACTGCTGCAAGAAGCCTGTACCGGCCCGGCCCTGGCTGCCATGGTGGAGCGCTTGATGACCGACGACGCGCTGCGCACCGTCCAGCGGACCGCCTTTGCCGAAGCCACGCACCAGTTGGCCGGTGGCCCCGGTAGCCCCAGCGACCGCGCCGCCCAGGTGGTGCTGAAATGCCTTGGACTAGAGGAGACCGTCCCATGAGCTTTCGTTTTCTGCACACCATGATCCGGGTGTTTGACCTGGAAAAATCCCTGGACTTCTACACCCGCCACCTGGGTATGCAAGTCCTGCGCAAGAGCGATTACCCGGAAGGCCGCTTCACCCTGGCCTTCGTCGGGTACGGCCCGGAAAGCGGCAACACGGTGCTGGAACTGACCCACAATTGGGATCAGGCCGAACCCTACACCCAAGGCAGCGGTTTTGGCCATTTGGCGCTTGGCGTCGAAGACATCTATGCCACCTGTAACGCCCTGCGCGCCGACGGCGTGAAGATCATCCGCGAGCCTGGCCCCATGAAGCACGGCTCGACCGTCATCGCCTTCATCGAGGACCCGGACGGTTACAAGGTCGAACTGATCGAGCGTGCCTGATTATCCGAGAACTCCGCTGGCGTGGGCGGGTTCGTGTCATCCTGTACGTCTGGCCCGGAACGAGGCTCCAGTCCTCATCTCCCGTTAAAAAAAAATGGGGCTTGGGGCCAATGGCTCCAAGCGGGTTTGGGCGGCAGCCCAAGAAAAAAGGCGGCTCCACCGGGAGCCGCCTTTCCTTATTGAACCGAAGTGCCGGACCTGTTAGCGGCCGGCGATCGGAACGAACTTGCGGTCCACGTGGCCGGTGTAGAGCTGGCGCGGACGGCCGATCTTCTGCTGGGGATCCTCGATCATTTCGCCCCACTGCGCGATCCAGCCGGTGGTGCGGGCCAGAGCGAACAGGCAGGTGAACATGGTGGTCGGGATGCCCATGGCGCGGAAGATGATGCCCGAATAGAAGTCGACGTTCGGGTACAGCTTCTTCTCGACGAAGTAGGGGTCTTCCAGCGCAATGCGCTCCAGTTCCATGGCCACCTGGAGCAGCGGCTCATTGGCCATGCCCATGGTTTCCAGGACTTCATGGCAGGTCTTGGACATGATCGTCGCGCGCGGGTCGTAGTTCTTGTACACGCGGTGACCGAAGCCCATCAGGCGGAACGGGTCGTTCTTGTCCTTGGCCTTGGCGATGAATTCCGGGATGCGGTCCTTGGTGCCGATCTCGGTCAGCATCTTGAGCACGGCTTCGTTGGCGCCACCATGCGCCGGACCCCAAAGGGAGGCGATGCCGGCGGCAATGCAGGCGAACGGGTTGGCGCCCGAGGACCCGGCCAGACGCACCGTGGAGGTCGAGGCGTTCTGCTCGTGATCGGCGTGCAGGATGAGGATGCGGTCCATGGCGCGGGCCAGGACCGGGTCAACCTTGTAGTCGTCGCAGGGGGTCGAGAACATCATGTGCAGGAAGTTTTCAGCATAGGAATAGCTGTTCTTCGGGTACATGAAGGGCTGGCCCAGCGAGTACTTGTACGCCCAGGCGGCAATGGTCGGCATTTTGGCGATCAAGCGATGCGCCGACACCATGCGATGGTGCGGATCGTTGATGTCCAGGCTGTCGTGGTAGAAGGCCGACAGGGCGCCGACGATGCCGCACATGACGGCCATCGGGTGGGCGTCACGGCGGAACGCGCCATAGAATTTGTGCAGCTGCTCGTGGACCATCGTATGGTGGGTGATGGTGTGGTCAAAGTCCACGAACTCCTTCTGGTTCGGCAGTTCGCCGCGCAGCAGGAGGTAGGCAACTTCCAGGAAGCTGCAATTTTCAGCAAGGTCTTCGATGGCGTAGCCACGGTGACGCAGAATGCCGGCGTCGCCGTCGATGTAGGTGATCTTGGATTCGCAGGACCCGGTGGACGTGAAGCCGGGGTCGTAGGTGAACATGTCGGTATCGGCATAGAACTTGCGGATGTCCACGACACTCGGGCCCGTGGTTCCGTCCATCACCGGGAACTCATAGGACTTGCCGGTGCTGTTATCGACCAGCGTGACCGTCTTTTGTTCGTTCGACATGCGCTCTTTCCTCTCGCTGTGCATCCCCGATGCCGGCTCCCTCCCGTGGGAGCACCGGGCCTGGCGTTCAGGATGGCTGGTTGTTGTTCAGTGCGTCTTGAAGACGGGCCAAAGATGCGTCCCGGCCCAGCAGTTCCATGACCTCGAAAATTGGGGGAGAAACCGTGGAGCCCGATAGGGCTGCGCGCAGGGGCTGGGCGACTTTGCCCAGTTTGAGCGCCTTTTCCTCGGCATAGACCCGCACGAGGTCTTCTAGGGCCTCGCGCGTGAAAGGGGACTGGGTGCCCAGGCGGGTCATCAGGTCGGCCAACACGGCCTTGCCGTCAGCATCCAGCAGCTTGAGCGCCTTGTCGTCAAAGGGCAGGGGCCGTGGCCGCACGTAGAACGCGGCCAGGTCTGCGAGTTCCAGAATAGTCTTGGCGCGCGCTTTCAACCCTTCCATCCCGGCCCGCAGCAGATCCTTGTCCTGCTGTCCGAGAGTAACGCCCAGGCTGTGTTCCAGGCGCGGCACGATCAGGTCCACCAGGCGGGCGTCGTCGGCCTCGCGCAGGTAGATGCCGTTCAGGTTGGTCAGCTTGGCCATGTCAAAGCGCGATGGCGACTTGCCCACGCCGTCGAGCGAGAACCACTCGATGGCCTGTTCAGTCGAGATCACCTCGTCGTCGCCATGCCCCCAGCCCAGGCGCAGCAGGTAGTTGCGCATCGCCTCGGGCAGGAATCCCATGTCGCGGTAGGCCTCGGCCCCCAGCGCACCGTGGCGCTTGGACAGCTTGGCTCCGTCCGGCCCGTGAATGAGCGGGATATGGGCGACCTGCGGAACGTCCCAGCCCATCGCCTGATAGATCTGGGCTTGGCGGAAGGCGTTGGTCAGGTGGTCGTCACCGCGCACGATGTGGGTGATGCCCATGTCGTGGTCGTCGACCACCACCGACAGCATGTAGGTGGGCGTGCCATCGGCGCGCAGCAGGATCATGTCGTCGAGTTGCACGTTCTGGACGCGCACTTCGCCCTGGACGTGGTCGGTGATGACGGTTTCGCCGACCTGCGGGGCTTTCAAGCGGACCACCGGCGGAACGCCGGCCGGCGCCTCTGATGGGTCGCGGTCGCGCCACCGGCCATCATAGCGCATGGGCAGGCCCTTGGCCTTTTGCTCCTCGCGCATGGCGGTCAGTTCGTCCTGTGTGGCATAACAGTAGTATGCCTTGCCTTCGGCGAGCATCTGATGCGCCACGGCGGCGTGGCGGTCGGCGCGGGAAAACTGGAAGACGGCGTCATCGTCCCAGTCCAGGCCAAGCCAGCGCAGCCCGTCGAAGATGGCCTCGACGGCTTCGGGCGTGGACCGGGCGCGGTCGGTGTCCTCGATGCGCAGCAGGAAGCGCCCGCCGTGATGGCGTGCGAACAACCAGTTGAAAAGGGCCGTTCGGGCACCTCCGATGTGGAGGAAGCCTGTGGGCGAGGGGGCGAAACGGGTTACGACGCTCATCGGGACCGAAGCCTATCCTTTCGGGTTGCGGCATCCTGCCGTGCCACGCGCCATTTGGCAAGGCGCGACCCTCTGTAGCATATTCGTTGAGCACATGCAGCAAGGGGTTTCCGACTTATGCAGGGGGTTGTTGACCGTCTGCCCCGCCCCATGCGGCGATGGGCGGTATGGCTGGAGGACTCGCCCAAGCGGTTGGGGGCCGTGGCCGAAGCCGACAGGGACCGTTGGGGACCCTGGCTGGCGGTCTTTTTCGGGGCTGGCGCGGCGTCTTTCTTTGGCCTGCCCGTCGAACTACCTGAATGGGTGGGAATGGCCTGTGCTGCGGTGTTTGCGGCCGGGGCCGTGTGGGCATGGCGACGTGGCATGGTCATCGCCCTGCTGCTGATCGGCCTGGCTGTTTATGCCGCCGGGTTCGCTGCGGTGCAGGTTCGTACGGTGGCGGTGGCGGCTCCCGTGCTGACACGGGCGCTCGGTCCGGTCGATATCGAAGGCCGGGTTGAGGCCATCGAGCCCCATGACGGCGCGTGGCGTATCACCCTGGCCGATCTGGTCGTCGAGCGCCTGACCTCGGAGACGACGCCGAGTCGCGTTCGCCTGCGCCTGCACATGCCCGAGCCGCCCGCCCATGGCAGCCGCGTGCGGTTGCGCGCCCGCCTGATGCCGCCACCTGTGCCGGCCGCCCCCGGCGCCTACGATTTTGGGCGGCAGGCCTGGTATGCCGGCCTGGGCGCGGTGGGATTCGCGGTCACCCAGCCCGAGATCCTCGACCAGCCGCCGAATGCGTTAAATCGGCTGTCTGCGGCAGTGGGCGAGATTCGGCGCTTCGTGGCCCAGCGGTTGAGCGACGGTGTCGGTGGCCGGGCCGGGGGTGTGGCGGCGGCCTTGGTGACCGGCCACCGCGGGGGTGTCCCGGACGATGTCATGGCGGCCTACCGCGACTCCGGGTTGGCCCATATGTTGGCCATCTCGGGCCTGCACATGGGATTGGCCGCCGGGCTGATGTTTGTCACTCTGCGCGGTCTGATCGCCCTGGTGCCGCCTCTGGCATTGCGGGTCAATGGCAAGAAGGTGGCCGCCGTGGGGGCCATCGCCGGCCTTGCCGTATACCTGATGTTGTCGGGGGCGAACGTGCCAGCGCAGCGGGCTTTCATCATGACGGCGGTCGTATTGAGCGCCGTGCTGATTGACCGCTCGCCCATGACATTCCGGGTCCTGGCAACAGCGGCGGTGGTGGTGCTGCTGTGGCGGCCCGAGGCCATCGTGGGGGCGAGTTTTCAGCTTTCCTTCGCCGCCGTCGCTGCGCTGGTTGCCGCCTATGAGGTCCTGGCTCCGCGCTTGACCCGTTGGCGCACGGACGGCGAGGGGTGGTTGGGCCCGGCGTGGCGCGGCGGCGCGGTTTACATGTTCGGCATCCTGGCCTCGACGGTGGTTTCGACCTTGGCGACAGCGCCGTTCACAGCCGCCCACTTTCATGTCATCCCCGCCTTTGGACCGGCGGCGAACCTTGCGGCCATGCCGGTCATGGCGCTGTGGGTCATGCCATGGCTGGTTGTTGCCCTGGTGTTGATGCCGTTCGGTCTCGACGGGCTGGCCTTTGCTGCCTTGCGGCCGGGGTTGGAGGTCATCGAGGAGGTGGCCCGCACGGTGGCAGGCTGGCCCGGCGCGGTCCAGCCGGTGCCGCCGATGCCGGTCGCAGTCCTTGCCACGGCCGCCGTGGCCGGGCTGTGGCTATGCCTGTGGCGGCAGTCGTGGCGGTTTGCCGCGCTGCCGGTTCTTGCGGTGGCGCTGGTGGTGCCGTGGTTTTTGGTTCGGCCCGACATCCTGGTCAACGAGACCGGCCGCCTGATGGCGGTGCGCAGCGGTGCAGGCTTGGTCCTGTCGCCGGGCCGGTCCAACGGCTTCGTCCGTCAGGTCTGGCAGGAAATGAACGGCACGGGCGAGGGGGCTTGGACAAACCGGGGCCTGAAAAGCGGTTGGCCTGACGTTTCAATGGCCTGCGACTCCCGTGGCTGCCTCTATCGCGCCCAGGACGGCAGGACCGTGGCCCTGATTACGCACGAGGCCGCCATGGCCGAAGACTGCCGCGTCGCCGACGTGGCGATCATCCTGGTCCCAACCAGCGGCTGGGCCTGCCGTACACCGCACAAGGTCACCTTCTGGGACCTGCGCGATAAAGGCGCCCACGCATTAACGCTGTTGCCCGATGGCGGCGTGCGGATCGACAGCGTCGAAGCTTGGCGCGGCCGCCGCTCGTGGAGCGGCGCACGGGCCTGGGATGACGAAGATGAGCCCTGAGGCGCGGAAAAGGAGGTCCCCCGCGTTGGCGTCAAGGGAAGGACGGGCTCTGCCCGTGCCCGCAAGGGGCCGAGCGGTCCATAAGCGCTAACATAACGCCGGGCTCTTCACCCTAAGTTCGCGCCTATGAGGCCGCGCCTCCTGGCGGGTACGGGCAGCGCCCGCACTTCTGAAGGTCACAGTTCAGTAGGTCCGCAGGAGGCCCACCAGACGGCCCTGAATGGTGACGCGGTCGGGGCCGAAGATGCGGGTTTCGTACTTTGCGTTGGCGGGTTCCAGGGCGACGGAGTCGCGGTGGCGGCGCAGGCGCTTCAGGGTTGCCTCGACGCCATCGACCAGGGCCACGACGATGGTGCCGTTGTCGGCGTGATCGCAGCGGCGGATGATGACGGTGTCGCCGTCCAGGATGCCGGCCTCGATCATCGAGTCGCCTTCGACGCTGAGGGCGTAGTGCTCCCCGCTGCCGCACAGGGCGGCTGGCACGTCGATGGTTTCCGAGGTGTCGCGCAAGGCTTCGATGGGCGTGCCTGCGGCGATCTTGCCATACAGCGGCAGGGCCACCGACTCGCTGCTTCCGGTCAGCGTCGCCCCCGGAAGGGCTGCGGCAAAGTTGCCCCGGATGACGTTGCTCGGGCCGCCGGTAGGGGCGGTGCCCGCCGTTGGCTTGGCTTCAGCCTCGGGCTCGAAGGCGCCGCCCATGTTCTCGGGCAGGCGCAACACTTCCAAAGCCCGCGCCCGGTGCGGCAGGCGGCGGATGAATCCGCGTTCCTCCAGGCCGGTAATCAAGCGGTGGATGCCCGACTTGGACTTGAGGTCCAACGCCTCCTTCATCTCGTCGAACGAAGGCGAGACACCGCTTTCCTTCAGTCGCCGGTCGATGAACAGCAGCAGTTGATATTGCTTTTTCGTCAGCATGTCGGGGGACTCCCGGCGGAAGGACGTAAATTATGGAACAAACGCGAAACACTTAAGAATGTTCTAGTTTAGTTCCTGTTCTTCGTCAACCGCCTTGTTCCGCATTCCACACACCTGATTTGCCGCCTTCCTTGCGCACCAGACGGATGTCGGTGATGGTCATGCCCCGGTCCACCGCCTTGCACATGTCATAGACGGTCAGCGCGGCGACAGAGACGGCGGTCAGCGCCTCCATCTCAACCCCGGTGCGGCCCTTGAGCTTGCAGGTCGCGGTGATTTCCACCGCCGAGTCCTCGGGGCGGCAGACCAGATCGACGGTTACCTTGGTCAGGGCCAGGGGGTGGCACAGGGGGATGAGGTCGGGGGTGCGCTTGGCGCCCATGATGCCGGCCAGTTGGGCGACGCTCAGCACGTCGCCCTTCTTGACCCCGCCGCCCATGATACGGGCCAGGGTGTCGGGCAACATGCGGATGAGCCCCTTGGCGACGGCGGTGCGCTCGGTTTCGTCCTTGTCCGAGACATCGACCATCACGGCGTTGCCGGCGGCGTCGAAGTGGGTGAAGTCAGCCATCGTCATTCCCTCAGGCAGCAGGACGGAGCAGGGCGGCCACGGCCTCGGTCACGTCGGGCTGGCGCATCAGGGACTCGCCAATCAGGAAGCGGCGTGCCCCGGCGGCGGCCATGCGATCCAAGTCGGCACGGGTGGTCAGGCCGCTTTCCGAAATCAAAACCCGGTCGGGCGGAACCATCGCGGCAAGCTGTTCGGTGGTCGCAACATCGGTCTTCAAGGTCTTGAGATTGCGGTTGTTCACGCCCATCAGCGGCGACGTCAGGCAGGCCAGGGCACGCTCCATTTCCGGGGCGTCGTGGACCTCGATCAACACGTCCATGCCGAGCGCGACGGCTGCGTCCTCAAGCTCGCGGGCCTGGGCGTCGGACAGCGCGGCCATGATGATGAGGATGCAGTCGGCACCCATGGCGCGGGCCTCGGGCACCTGATAGGGGTCAACCATGAAGTCCTTGCGCAGTACTGGCAGGGCGCAGGCGGCGCGGGCGGCCATTAGATATTCGTCGCGGCCCTGAAAATACGGCTCGTCGGTCAACACCGACAGGCAGCTTGCCCCGCCAGCTTCATAGGCCCGCGCAAGAACCGCCGGGTCGAAGTCCGGGCGGATGAGGCCGGCCGAGGGCGACGCCTTTTTGATTTCGCAGATCAGGCCATAGCGCCCGGCCTCCACATGGCGGGTCAGGGCGTCGGCAAAGCCGCGCACGGGGCCGGCCTCGGTGGCGGCCTGCTCGACCCCGGCCAGGGGGCGGGCGGCCTTGCGGCGGGCCACTTCGTCGCGCTTGTCGGCGCAGATGCGGGCCAGAACGTCGCTCATGTCAGGCGGTCTCCGAAGGAAGGGCAGGGCGGTTGGTGATCTCAACCAGATTGGCAAGAACGGCCTTTGCCGCCCCGGAATCAATGGCTTGGGCAGCCAGCTTGGCGCCCTCCATCAGGGTGGCCGCCCGCCCGCCGACGATCAGGGCGGCGGCGGCGTTCAGGCACACAATGTCGCGGTACGCCCCAGGCTTCCCGTCGAGCATGTCGCGGATGACCTGGGCGTTCTGTTCGGCGTCGCCGCCGGCCAGAGCGTCCATGTGGGCGCGTGGCAGGCCGGCGTCCTCGGGCGTCACGTCATAGGTGGTGACCTTGCCGTCCTTGAACTCGGCGACGTGGCTGACCCCGGTGGTGGTCAGTTCGTCCAGGCCGTCGGCGCCATGCACGACCATGGCATGAACGGCGCCCAGGCGGCCCAGCACGATGGCCAGCGGCTCGACCCATTCCCGCGCGAACACGCCCATCAACTGGCGCTTGGCGCCGGCCGGATTGGACAGCGGGCCGAGCAGGTTGAAGATGGTCCGCGTGCCCAGTTCGGTGCGCACCGGCCCGACGTGGCGCATGGCCGAGTGGTGGCGCGGCGCCATCAGGAACCCGATGCCGGCCTCGCGCATGGCGGCCTCCACATGGGCCGTTTCGGCGTCGAGGTTCACCCCCAGCGAACCCAGCACGTCGGCCGACCCGGATTTGGACGACATGGCCTTGTTGCCGTGCTTGGCGACCGGAACGCCCGCGCCAGCCACGACCAGGGCCGCGCCGGTGGAGATGTTGAACGTCCCCCGTGCATCGCCGCCCGTGCCGCAGGTGTCCACCGCGCCTTCGGGGGCCTGGAGCCGGGTGGCCTTGGCGCGCATGATGGAGGCGGCGGCGGAGATTTCGTCCACCGTCTCGCCGCGCACCCGCAGGGCCATGAGGAAGGCGCCGATCTGGGCCGGGGTCGCCTCGCCGGACATGATGACGTTGAAGGCGGCCTTGGCCTCCGTCTCGGTCAACGTCGCCCCGGTGGCGAGCTTGGGCAGGAATTCCTTGAGGCCCGTCATCAGGCAGCTTCCCCCTTGAAGGTCTTGTCTCTGGTTAGGGCGAGATCAACGAACGCCCCGACAAGCGCGGGTCCGTGTTCGCAGGCAATGCTTTCGGGGTGGAACTGCACCCCATGGATCGGGCGGGACCGATGGGCCAGCGCCATGACCACGCCGTCCGCCGTCGTCGCCGATATTTTAAGGTCGTCCGGCAGTCCGTCGCGCTCCACGATCAGCGAGTGGTAGCGCGCCGCGTTGAACGGCGAGGGCAGCCCGGCAAACAGGCCGCTGCCGTCGTGGAACACCGGACTGGCCCGCCCGTGCATGGGCCGGGCGGCCCGCATCACCCGGCCACCAAAGGCCGCCGCGATGGCCTGATGCCCCAGGCAGACGCCCAGCACCGGCACGTCACCCGCCCGCTGCACCAGATCCATGCAGATGCCGGCCTCCCACGGCCCGCACGGGCCGGGCGACAGGACGATCCCCTGCGGCCGCAGGGCCAGGGCCTCGTCCACGGCCAGCGCATCATTCCGGGCAACCACGACCTCCACCCCGCGCGCCACCAGAACGTGGCGCAGGGTGTGGGTAAAACTGTCGTAGTTGTCGATGAGCAGGAACATTCGCGCCAGCCAACAGGTTTCCGGGCATCAACGCCCCGCCGGATTTCCGGCCAGAATGAAAGCCCCGGCCCCAAGCGTCAAGCAACGGGAGGGCAGGGCGTGAAATGACCCCTTGACCTTCCAGTGACTGGAACCCTTATCCCTGACAGCATGGATGTTCCGAACAACTGGACGCTGCCATGAACGAGATCACCACCACGGCCCCGACCGCCCGCACCGCGCACGTTGCCATGCCGGTCCAGGGCATGACCTGCGCGTCATGTTCAAGCCGCCTGGAACGGGTGCTTAGCAAGGTTCCCGGCGTGGTCGAGGCGCGGGTCAGCCTCGCCACCGAGCGCGCGGATATCGAATATGCGCCCGTCGAAGTGGACCGCAACACCCTTGCCGAGTCCATCGCCAAGGCCGGGTTTTCCGTGCCGACGCGGGAACTGGACCTCGGCATCACGGGCATGACCTGCGCCTCGTGCTCCAGCCGCCTGGAGAAGGTTCTGACCAAGGTTCCGGGCGTGACCGAGGCGGTGGTCAACCTGGCGACGGAAAAGGCCCGGATTACCTATCAGGATGGCGTGGCGACGCCCTCGGATCTGGTGGCCGCCGTGCAGCGGGCCGGGTTCGGCGCGACCATCGAGACAAGGGCCGGTGAGGCCGCCCGGCAGTCCGAGGAAAAACGCGCCCGGCAGAGCCGCCATGACTTGATGATGCTCGCCCTGGCGACTGTCCTGACGCTGCCGCTGATCGCTGAAATGGTCTATCATATGAGCGGGTTGCCCGGTGGTGTTTCGCCGTGGCTTCAGCTCGCCCTGGCGACTCCGGTGCAATTCGTGGCCGGGGCGCGGTTCTATGTCGGCGCCTGGAAGTCGCTGCGGGCCGGGTCGGGCAACATGGACGTGCTGGTGGCGCTTGGCACCTCGGCCGCGTGGGGGCTGTCGACGTGGCGGGTCCTGACCCTGGGCGCGGACGGCCATGCCCATCCTGAACTCTATTTCGAGGCCTCGGCGGTGGTCATCACGCTGGTGATGCTCGGCAAGTGGCTAGAGGGGCGGGCCAAGGGCAGCGCGGCCTCGGCCATCCGGGCGCTGATGGCCCTGCGCCCCGATACCGCCCGAATCGAGCGCGACGGCACCGTGGTTGAAATTCCGGCCGAAGCCGTCAGCCCCGGCGACCGCGTCGTCGTCCGTCCCGGCGAGCGGGTGCCGGTTGACGGCGAGGTGGTCGAGGGCCGCTCGTTCATGGACGAATCCTTGCTGACCGGCGAAAGCCTGCCGGTGGAGAAGGGGCCGGGCGACGGCGTGACCGGCGGGGCCATCAACGGGTCCGGCCTGATCGTGGCCCGCGCGACGGCGGTCGGGGCCGATGCCACGCTGTCCCGCATCATCCGCATGGTGGAGGACGCCCAGGCGTCCAAGGCGCCGGTCCAACATCTGGTGGACCGTATCGCCGCCGTGTTCGTGCCCGTGGTGGTGGCCTTTGCCGTCCTCACGTTCCTGGGCTGGTGGTTGATTGGCGGCGCGCCGGAGACGGCGTTCGTGGCCGCCGTGTCGGTGCTGGTCATCGCCTGTCCCTGTGCCCTGGGGCTGGCGACGCCCACCGCCATGATGGTCGGCAGCGGGGTGGCCGCCCGCCACGGCATCCTCATCAAGGACGCTGCCGGGTTGGAGCGGGCTCATGCCACCACCACCGTCGTCTTCGACAAGACCGGCACCCTGACCGAGGGGCATCCGGCGGTGACGGACATCCGCGGCGCCGACCCCGAAGGCACCGACACCGAGGAAGTCCTCCGTCTGGCCGCCAGTGCCCAGCAGGGCAGCGAACATCCGCTGGCCCGCGCGGTGCTGGAACGTGCCTCAAACGATGGCGTGGCCCTACCTAGGGTGGAGGACTTCACGGGGCTTCCCGGTCGGGGCTTGAAGGCCGTGGTCGAGGGCCGGACCCTGCTGCTCGGCAGCCGCCGTTTGATGGAGGAGCAGGGCTTCGTAATGGACGTCCTGGCCGACGAGGCTGTAGCCCTGGAGGATGCCGGCCGCACGGTCATGTGGCTGGCCGAAGAAGATCATGGCGTACTCGGCTTTCTGGCCGTCAGCGACCCGATCAAGCCGACCGCCGCCGCCGCCGTGGCCGAACTGCGCCGCCTGGGCGTGGACACCGTCATGCTGACCGGCGACAACCGGCGCACCGCCAACGCCGTCGCCCGCGCGCTTGGCCTGACCGACGTCGTGGCCGAGGTTCTGCCCGAGGACAAGGCTCAGGCGGTGCGCGACCTTAAGGCGCGCGGCGGGGTGATCGCCATGGTTGGCGATGGGGTCAACGATGCGCCGGCCCTGGCCGAGGCCGATGTCAGCGTGGCCATGGGCACGGGGTCGGATGTCGCCATGCAGACCGCCGCCGTGACCCTGATGCGCGGCGATCCGGGGCTGATGCCGGCCGCGCTGGACGTGTCGCGGGCGACCTACGCCAAGATCCGCCAGAACCTGTTCTGGGCCTTCATCTACAACGTTGTCGGTCTGCCGCTGGCCGCACTGGGGTTGCTCAGTCCGGTGATCGCCGGGGCGGCCATGGCGTTCTCAAGCGTCAGCGTGGTGTCGAACGCCTTGTTGCTGCGGCGCTGGAAGCCGAAAGGGAACCGGCCATGAACATCTCCGTCGTTGCCGAGCAGTCCAACGTGCCGGCCAAGACCATCCGCTATTACGAGAGCATCGGTCTGATCTCCGCGCCACCGCGCAGCGAGGGCGGATACCGGGTCTATTCCGGGCGGGATGTCGAGACGCTGCGCTTTATTCAGCGGGCGCGTTCTTTGGGGTTTTCGGTCAAGGACGTTGGCGACCTGTTGGCCCTGTGGCACGACCGCAGCCGGGCCAGCGCCGAGGTCAAGGCGGTGGCCGAACGCCATGTGGAGGAAATCGAGCGCAAGATCGCCGATTTGGAAGGCATGCGGGCCACCCTGATGGATCTGGTGACCCGCTGCCACGGCGACGACCGTCCCGACTGCCCGATCCTGGATGGTTTGGCGGGGGCGGACGGTTGTTGCGCATAGTAGAGGCGCGGGGCCGTTTGTGTATTATGGGCGCCGTTTGAACCTTTTTCTCAGGACCGGCGTATCGTGGCTTCCCCCAAAGGCAAAACTCCCCGCAAAACAACCGCTTCGGCAGCGGCCAGGCCCCGCAAGCGGGCGCCCGCGAAACGTAAAGCCGCGCCACGCCGCAAAACCAGTGGCGGTGGCCGTTTACGCGGCCCGCTCGGCGTCGGGCTGGTCGCGGCTGGTTTATTGGTCGTGGGCGTTCTAGGGGGGTGGGCACTGGGGCTGTTGCGCGATGGCGTGGTCAAGGAAAAGACCATTGCCGAGGTTCCGGCCCCAGGCCCCAAGCCGGCTGCCCGTCCTGCCGCCGCACCACCGCCCGAACGCCCCGAAACGGGGTACAGCAAGAAGGAACTGGACGCTCTGGAGCGGGCCTTGAAGGCAGCCCAGGATGCGGCCGAATACCGTGACGGGTCGGTCTACGTTCCCGACACGCCGCCGGTCATCACGCCGACACGCCTGCCGCTGTGGGACCCCAAGGCCATCGACCAGCGGTTCGACCCGGATACGCCGCCGGTCGCCCAGCCGAAAACCGAAGGTCAGCGAAGGGTGGCAGAAACGCCCACTGCGCCACCTCCTGTCAAGCCACCTGCCGTCATGCCTCCGGCTGCTGTTCGTGCGCCTGAAGTGGCGCCACAACTGGTCGCGCTGCCCGCCCTTCCCGCAGGGGCGCCGGTGTGGCTAAGCAACGCGGTGGTGCCCCCGGAGATCGGGGGGCGGCCGATGATCGCCATCGTGATCGACGACATGGGTGTGGACCGTCGCCGGACCGGGCAGATCATCGCTCTTCCCGGTCCGGTGACGGCGTCCTTCTTGACCTATGCCCCCGACCTCAAGGCCCAGGCCAAGGCTGCACGGGCGGCCGGCAAGGAACTGATGGTCCACATGCCCATGGAGCCGGATAATCCGACCCTGGACGCGGGGCCTGGCGCTCTCAAAACCGCCATGCAGCCGGCCACGGTCAAGGAGCATTTTGCCGACGGGCTCGACAGCTTTGCCGGATACGTCGGCGTGAACAACCATATGGGCAGTCGTTTTACGGCTCAACCCGACAGTATGCGGCCGGTCATTGAGATGCTGCGCGAACGGGGCCTGTTCTGGCTGGACAGCCGCACCACAGGCAAGCCGGCCGGTCCGGCATTGGCCCGTACCCTGGGGGTGCCGTTCGCCGAGCGCAACATCTTCCTCGACCACTTCAACAACGTGGAAGGTGTGCGCGCTCAACTCGTCAAGCTTGAGGAGGCGGCCCGCAGCCAGGGGTACGCGGTCGGCATCGGCCACCCCAAGGACCACACCATCCAGGCCCTGCGCCAATGGCTGCCGACCCTGAAGGCCAAGGGTTTCGTTCTTGTTCCCATGTCCGCCGTGGTGCGCGTGCGCCACCCGGAAGGCTGAATCTCATCACCTAGGAGACGATTGATGCGCAAGACCTATGATGTTGACGGCATGACCTGCGGCGGATGCGCCAATACCCTGCGCAACGCCCTGACGGCCGAAATCCCCGCCGCATCCGTGGATGTGGATCTGGCGGGCGCCAAGGTGAGCGTGGAGCCGGCCGACGACGCCGCCGTGCAGCGCGCCGTCGAGGCGGCCGGGTTCACTTACCGGGGCGTGGTTGAGGCCTGAGTTATAAGGCCGGGAGGCAAGCCGCGCGTAGCGCATTAAAAGGCGACTGTGTCTGCCTGCGGCGCAAGAAGATGCGCAGAAACTGTTCATGGGTTCCAAGGGCCGCTCGGCCCTTGGCGGGTGCGGGCAGAGCCCGCGACCTCCGTCCTCCCAACAAAAAGCCCGGCGAAACACTCGCCGGGCTTTTCTGATTGAGGAGGGGGGGGGGGGGGGGGGAGGGTCGTCTAGAAGGCCGCGTCGATGGCCTGCCGGTTGATCTCCACGCCGAACCGGCCGCTGAAGGCGCCGGTCATCTGCGCCACGATATCGTCGGCGGTATCGGCCCGCAGGCGGTCGCGCAGGTCCTTCACGGCGGCCTCGTTGGCGGCGGGGTCGGCCGGGACAACTTCGGCCAGGCGGAGCACCACGGCGCCCTGCGCGGTCGGGACGGCGGCGGTCTGGCCGACGTCCATGTCGAACAGGCGTCCGACCAAGGTGCGATCCAGCGGCTCCCCGGTCGCTTCGGCGCCAGCGTCCCCCGAGCGGGTGGCGGCCGGGCGGCGGGCGTAGGTCACGGCGTTGGAGCGGCTGGCCAGCGACTGGAGGTCGGCCGGCGGCGCGGCTTCCTTGGCCAGGGTTTCGGCCAGGGCTTCGGCCTGGCGCTGGCGCTGGGTGGCCTGCCACTGGGCGACGACCTGGACGCGGACGTCTTCGAACGGGCGTGGCGCGGCGGGAACCACGTCATCGACGCGGACGACGAAGTATCCCGTGTCGGCTTCCTGAAGCAGGCTTTCCTGGCCGTCCTCAAGGGTAAAGGCGGTCTGGACGATTTGTGTGCCGATGGTGTCCGGCAGGGTCGCCGCCGTGCCGGCGGGGGTCGAGCCGTCGATGTCCACGGCATCGACCTTGAACAGCCGCAGGTCCATCTTCTCGGCGGCTTCCTCCAGGGTGGCGCCGCCGCCCAGGGCGTCCGTCAGGTTGGCCGATTCCTGGTACAGAAGGTCCACCGACTGCTCGGCGGTGATGCGCTCGCGGATTGCGTCGCGCACGGCGTCCAGGGGCTGTTCCTGTGCCGGGGTCACCTCGGTGACCTGGAAGACGTGCCAGCCCAGCGGCGATTCGACAGGGGCCGAGGTTTGCCCGGCATCGAGCGCGAACACGATGTCGCCCATGTCCTGGGGCAGGGCATCGGGGGTGACGCTGCCAAGGTCGATGGGGGCGGGGGCGCCGGCGGTCTGCGCGGCTTCGGCCAGGAGGGCACCACCTTGTGCGGCCTTGGCAACGGCTTCAGCGGTGTCTTGGTCGGACGCGATGACCTGGCTCACCGAGCGGCTGGCCGGCTGGGTATAGAGATCGCGGTTGGCCTCGTAGTGGTCGGCGATGGCCGTCTCATCGACCTGGGCGCGGGCCAGAACGTCTTCGCTCGACAGGTACACAGCGGTGATCTTGCGATACTGCGGCGCGGTGTAGCGGTCCATCGACGACTCGTAGATGGCGCGCAGGTCTTCGTCGGACGGCTGGGCGTCCACGGTCAGGGCGGAGGCGTCGATGGTCAGCGTCTCGGCGACCCGGCCCTCGTTGCGATAGCGGAAGAGGGTGTCGGCCATGATGGCGGGGGCGGCGCCGTTGACGGCCAGCGGTTCGACCATGCGGGCGCGGCGCAGATCGTCGCGCAGGCCGGCGAGAAAACGGTCCTCGGTCATGTTGTTGGCGGCCAGCACGCGCAGGAACTGGTCACGGCTGAAGGTGCCGCCGACCTGGAAGGCGGTCTGGGTCATGATGGCGCTGCGCAGCGCGTCCTCGGTGACGACGATGCCCATGTCGCGGGCCGCCATGTCCAGGGTCGCCTGGGACGCCACGTTGGCGATGGTGTCGTCGAGCAGGCCCATTTGGCGGGCGGCATCGGCCGTCAGTTCGGGGCCGAAAATCTGCCGCAGGCGGTCAACCTGGCGCTGGAATTCCTGGCGGACATAGGGCGCGCCCACTTCGATGTCGCCAACGGTGATGGCGGGCTGCACTCCGGCGCCGCCGCGAATCATGTCACCGATCCCCCACACGCCGAAGCTCAGGATGAGGATGCCGAACAGGATCTTGACGACCAGGGAGCCGGTGGACTTGCGGAGCGTTTCGAGCATGGAGGCCTATGATGCAGGGGTTGCGCGTGGTGCGGCATGATACGGGGCGCCCCGCCGTACCGCAACCTCTCCCGCAGCGGGCCCGTTGCCGCCGCCCTGGTGGCATTTGGCGCGACCGTGTGATAAACAGCGTGCCAACGCATTTACGGCCAATCCTTCCTTCAGGCGCACATCTGATCGGATCACGTTCTCATATTAAGGATGACCGCATGACTTCTCGACGTCCGCTGATCGCCGGTAACTGGAAGATGAACGGCCTGAAGGCCGATGCCGACCTGTTGGCCACCAGCCTTGCCGAGCGCTACAAGGCGCAAGGATCGCCTAAGTTCGACATGCTGCTGTGCCCGCCGTTTACCCTGATCGACCGGGTCGCCGGTCTGGTCAAGGACTCCGGCCTCGCCGTCGGTGGCCAGGATTGCCATCGGGCGGAAAAGGGTGCGCACACCGGCGACACCAGCGCCTGGATGCTGCGCGACATCGGCTGCGGCTACGTCATTGTCGGCCACAGTGAGCGCCGCGCCGACCACGGCGAGAGCGATGCGGTCGTCAAGGACAAGGCCCAGGCTGCCCAGGCGGCCGGTCTGGTCGCTGTCATCTGCATCGGCGAGACCGAGGATGAACGTGACCAGGGCCAGGCCCTGCGCGTCGTGACCGCTCAGGTGCAGGGCTCCTTGCCGGCCGGGGCGACGCCGGCCAACACCGTGCTGGCCTATGAACCTGTGTGGGCCATCGGCACCGGCCGCACCCCGACCCCCGACGACGTGGCCGAGGTTCACGCCGAGATCCGCAAGGTTGCCAATGCCCAGTTGGGCGGCGGCGGAGAGGCTCTGCGCATTCTTTACGGCGGTTCGGTCAAGCCGTCGAACGCCATGGAGTTCCTGGGTCTGCGCGACGTGGACGGGGCCCTGGTGGGCGGCGCGAGCTTGCAGGTGGACGATTTCTGGGCCATCGCGGAATCTTGCCCCTAGCGCTTCGCCCTTCAGGGCATTAAAAAGCCTTCTTTGGAAACGGCCGGCCCCGGCCAAAGACGTCATGTCTCACCTGGGGCCTCTTTGATGGTTCGGACGCACTCATGATTACGGTCATTCTGGTCATTCACCTGATCATCGCCCTTGCGCTGGTGGGCACCATTCTGCTGCAGCGCTCCGAAGGCGGTGCCCTTGGCATCGGCGGGGGCGGTGGCGGCGGTGGTGGTGGCCTGATGACCGGCCGCGCGGCCGGCAACGTCCTGACCCGTGCCACGGCCATTCTCGCGGCCTGTTTTTTCGCCACCAGCATGATCCTGGCGGTGATGGCCGACGGTGGAGCGCGGACCTCCATCCTCGACGATGTTCCGACCGAGACGCCGGCTCCGGCCGAAAGCGCCCCGACAGGGCCGGCCGCGCCGGTCGCCAACTAGGCGCAAATATCTGAGGCGGCCCCGGCCGCCTCTCTCTTTTGCCGATCATCCCTCTCTTACGAGAGCGTTTCGTCAGTTCTGACCCACCACGAACCGGTTCGCCTTGGGCGATCCGATGGCTTGAGGTAGAGTGACCCCCCATGACGCGGTTCATCTTCATCACCGGCGGTGTGGTTTCTTCGCTTGGCAAGGGGCTGGCTTCGGCCGCACTTGGCGCGTGCCTTCAGGCGCGCGGCTACAAGGTGCGCCTGCGCAAGCTGGACCCTTACCTGAACGTCGATCCCGGCACCATGAGCCCCACTCAGCACGGCGAAGTGTTCGTCACCGATGACGGGGCCGAGACCGACCTCGACCTTGGTCACTACGAGCGTTTCACCGGCGTTCCCGCTCGCAAGAGCGACAACGTGACGTCCGGCCGCATCTATTCGACGGTGCTGTCCAAGGAGCGTCGCGGCGACTACCTGGGCGGAACCGTTCAGGTGATTCCGCACGTCACCGACCAGATCAAGACCTTCATTCTGTCGGACCTGACCGACGAGGATTTCTGCCTGTGCGAAATCGGCGGCACGGTCGGCGACATCGAAAGCCTGCCGTTCCTGGAAGCCATCCGCCAGCTCCACAACGAGCTGGGCCGTGACCGGACCATGGTCATCCACTGCACGCTGCTGCCCTACATTCCAACAGCCGGCGAGTTGAAGACCAAGCCGACCCAGCACTCGGTGAAGGAACTGCTGTCGGTCGGCATCCAGCCCGACATGCTGCTGTGCCGCGCCGACCGCCCGATCCCGGAAGCCGAGCGCCGCAAGATCGCGTTGTTCTGCAACGTGAACGAAAAGAACGTCATCGCCGGCCTGGACGCATCGAGCATCTATCAGGTGCCGATCGACTACAACGCGCAGGGTTTCGATGGTCAGGTGTGCCGTCACTTCAACCTGCCGACCGAACCGGCCCCCGACCTCAGCCGCTGGCACACCATCGTTGACCGGGTGCAAAAGCCCGAGGGCGAGGTGACCATTGGTGTGGTCGGCAAGTACACCTCGCTGCTGGACAGCTACAAGTCCCTGGCCGAGGCGCTGACCCACGGCGGCATCGCCAACCACGTGAAGGTCCGTCTGCGCTGGTTCGACAGCGAGGTCTTCGAGAAGGAAAACGCCGTCACCGACCTTGAGGATGTCCATGGCATCCTGGTGCCGGGCGGCTTTGGGGAACGCGGGGCGGAAGGCAAGATCGCCGCCGTCACCTTTGCCCGTACGCACCGGGTGCCCTACCTCGGCATCTGTTTCGGGATGCAGATGGCGGTGATCGAGTGCGCCCGCAACGTGGCCGGCATCGACAAGGCCTCGTCCTCCGAGTTCGGGCATACTGACGAACCGTTGGTCGGCCTGATGACCGAGTGGATGCGCGGCGACCAGATGGTGCGGCGCTCAAACACCGGCGATCTGGGCGGCACCATGCGCCTGGGCGCCTATGAATGCCGTATTGAGCCGGGCAGCCGGGCCTTTGAGGCCTATGGCGCGGAGACGATCTTCGAGCGCCATCGCCACCGCTACGAGGTCAACATCAACTACCGCGAAAAGCTTGAGGCGGTTGGCCTTCGCTTCTCGGGCATGTCGCCGGACGGCCTGTTGCCGGAAATCGTCGAGTACCCGGACCATCCGTGGTTCGTCGGCGTGCAGTTCCATCCCGAACTGAAGTCCAAGCCGTTCGATCCGCACCCGCTGTTCACGTCGTTCGTTGCGGCGGCGGTGGCCCAGTCCCGGTTGGTTTAGGAAAACGCCATGAGCGCGCCCGTTCGCCACATCTCCGCCGGGTCGGTGACCTTCGGCAACGATCTGCCGTTGGTCCTGATCGCCGGTCCCTGCCAGATGGAAAGCCGCGACCACGCTGTCGACGTGGCCGGGCGCCTTCATGAAATGTGCACCGCGCTTGGCATGCCGCTGGTCTACAAGTCGTCGTTCGACAAGGCCAACCGCACGTCCCTGGGCGGCAAGCGCGGGCTGGGCCTGGATAAGGCCCTGCCGGTGTTCGCCGAGATCCGCGAGACCTTCGGCTGCCCCGTTTTGACCGACGTTCACGAGAGCGCCCATTGCGCCACCGTGGCCGATGTGGTGGACATCCTCCAGATCCCGGCGTTCCTGTGTCGCCAGACCGACCTGTTGATTGCCGCCGCCTCCACGGGTCGTGTGGTCAACGTCAAGAAGGGCCAGTTCCTGGCCCCGTGGGACATGCGCAACGTGGTCGCCAAGCTGGACGACAGCGGCAATTCCAACATCCTGCTGACCGAGCGTGGCGCGTCGTTCGGCTACAACACCCTGGTCGCCGACATGCGCAGCCTGCCGATCATGGCGCGCGACACCGGCTGCCCGGTCATCATGGATGCCACCCATTCGGTGCAGCAGCCGGGCGGGCAGGGCGGGTCTTCGGGCGGTCAGCGGGAGTTCGCCCCGGTCATGGCCCGTGCCGCCATCAGCCTGGGCATCGCCGGGGTGTTCATCGAAACCCACGAGTCGCCGGACAGCGCGCCGTCCGATGGTCCCAATATGATCCCGCTGGACCAGATGCCGGCACTGCTCAAAACACTGGCCGCCTTCGACCGGCTGGCCAAGGCCAATCCGCTTACGCTGGATTAGTCTCCGAGACTTCGCTTTTCATTTGACTGTGGCGCGCGTAAGAAGGGCGCCATCACATCACTCCGCGCATCCTTTTGAGGAGCTTAGGCCGATGACCGCGATCATTGACATCCACGCTCGTGAAATCCTGGATTCCCGTGGCAATCCTACCGTCGAGGTGGATGTCGTCCTGGAAAGCGGCGCTTTCGGCCGCGCTGCCGTGCCGTCGGGCGCCTCCACCGGCGTCCATGAGGCCGTGGAACTGCGCGACGGCGACAAGTCCCGCTTCCTGGGCAAGGGTGTGCTGAAGGCCTGCGAAAGCGTCAATGACGAGATCTTCCAGGCTCTGGTCGGCATGGACGCCGAGGAACAGGAACTGGTTGACCAGACCATGATCGACCTCGACGGCACCCCCAACAAGGGCCGCCTGGGCGCCAACGCCATCCTCGGCGTGTCCATGGCCTGCGCCAAGGCGGCGGCCGAGGACAGCGGCCTGGAGCTGTTCCGTTACCTGGGCGGCACCCATGCCCGCACCCTGCCGGTGCCGATGATGAACATCATCAACGGCGGCCAGCACGCCGACAACCCCATCGACATCCAGGAATTCATGATCATGCCGGTGTCGGCCCCCAACGTGGCCGAAGCCATCCGCATGGGCGCCGAGATCTTCCACAGCCTGAAGAAGAACCTCAAGGACGCCGGCCACAACACCAACGTCGGGGACGAAGGCGGCTTCGCGCCCGGCCTGAAGTCCGCCGACGAGGCGCTCGGCTTCATCATGAAGTCCATTGAGGCGGCCGGGTTCCAGCCCGGCGAGGACATCGTCCTGGCCCTCGATGCCGCGTCGTCCGAGTTCTATAAGGGCGGAAAATACGTCATGGAAGGCGAGGGCAAGACCCTCGATGCCGGCGGCATGGTCAAGTACTACGAGGACCTGTGCGCCCGCTACCCGATCTTCTCTATCGAGGACGGCTTGGCTGAGGACGATTGGGACGGCTGGGCCGCCCTGACCGCCGCGCTCGGCAACAAGGTGCAGTTGGTCGGTGACGACCTGTTCGTGACCAACCCGGCGCGTCTGGCCGATGGCATCAATAAGGGCGTCGGCAACTCCATCCTGGTCAAGGTCAACCAGATCGGCAGCCTGTCCGAAACCTTTGAGGCCGTCGAGATGGCCCACAAGGCGCGCTACACGGCTGTGCTGTCGCACCGTTCGGGCGAGACCGAGGACAGCACCATCGCCGACATCGCCGTGGCCACCAACTGCGGCCAGATCAAGACCGGCTCGATGAGCCGTTCCGACCGCATGGCCAAGTACAACCAGCTCATGCGTATCGAGGAAATGCTCGGTGACGCGGCCCGCTACGCCGGAACCAGCATCCTCAAGGGCTGAGAATCGGCCAGAACCAGACGACACCAGAACCAGACGACACGGAGAGGGCGGTTCCTGTGGGAGCCGTCCTTTTTCGTGCCGGGCGGTGCGCCGGAAAAGCCACACCGCCTGCGCATTCGGTTTTAAAGCGACTCGGCGCGTTCAAAGGCGTTGACGGCGCGACTCGGGGTATGTTTGCATGCATCCATGGCATACGTCATGGACATACGACGCCGCGCGCGCAATGCTCTGGGGCCTTTGATCGGGGCTGCGGCAGTGGCGTATTTTGGCTTTCACGTGGTGCAGGGGGACCGTGGTCTGGTCGCTTGGTGGCACCTGCGGCAGGAGCTTGCCAAGGTGCAGGTCGAGGCCCAGGTGGTGGCCGCCCAGCGGGCCGAACTCCAAAACCGCGTGTCTCTGCTGCGCCCGGAAAGCCTCGATCCCGACATGCTCGAAGAGCGCGCCCGCCTGATGGTCAACATGGGCCGTCCGGGCGATCAGGTCGTTCCGCTCATCGACCGCTGAACCGATCCACCTGCCGTGCCCACTCCTGTGGGGATTCCAAAAAGGGCTGCTGTTGCAGCCCTTTTGCTTATGCGGGTGGAACTTTCAGCCGCCTTTCCTGTTCTTTCGGGTAGGAAAATGCCCTCCGTGCGCCTTGTGGCGTAATCAAATTTCCGTTGGCGGTAACCAGAGGCTGGTTCCGCCTTCCTCGTCAGTGACTTAACCAGTATTAGGTTAATTTAGCATTGTGCGTTGCAGAACAGGCACTTAGCAGACATTTCACCTTGCATCCGCCGCGCGGATCGCTACCTTTCATAAAGAATCACGCGGCCGTCAGGGCAGTGCCCGACGGGTCCGCGCGCCAGTATCGGGAGGAAACATGGTGCAGCCAGCCCGCCGCAAGTCCCGCGCCCAAAAGCCTGCGGAGCGACAGACCGACCCCGAGGAGCTTTCGCGCCATTACCGCGATATGCTGCTCATCCGCCGTTTCGAGGAGAAGGCGGGACAGTTGTACGGCATGGGCCTCATCGGCGGCTTCTGCCACCTCTATATCGGCCAGGAAGCCGTGGTGGTCGGGTTGCAGTCCATCGCCGAGGAGCAGGACACCGTGGTGACCAGCTACCGTGACCACGGCCACATGCTGGCCTGCGGCATGGACCCCAAGGGCGTCATGGCCGAACTGACCGGCCGGCGCGGCGGGTACTCGCGCGGCAAGGGCGGGTCCATGCACATGTTCTCCCGCGACAAGGGGTTCTACGGCGGCCACGGCATCGTCGGCGCGCAGATCCCCATCGGCACAGGTCTCGCCTTTGCCCACCAGTACGAGGGCGATGGTGGCGTCAACTTTGCCTACCTGGGCGACGGCGCGATCAACCAGGGTCAGGTTTACGAGAGCTTCAACATGGCCGCCCTGTGGAAGCTGCCGGTCATCTATGTGATCGAGAACAACAAGTACGGCATGGGCACGTCGGTGGAACGCTCCTCGGCCAGCGGCCAGGACCTGCACCAGCGTGGTCAGGCCTATGGCATTCCCGGTGAGGCGGTGGACGGCATGGATGTCGTCGCCATGGCCGAGGCCGGGGCGCGGGCTGCGGACCATGCCCGCTCGGGCAAGGGTCCGTACATTCTCGAAGCCAAGACCTATCGCTATCGCGGCCACTCCATGTCCGACCCGGCCAAGTACCGGAGCAAGGAGGAGGTCAGCAAGATGCGGACCGAACATGACCCGATCGACCAGGTGAAGACCCGCCTGCTCGACCTGGGCGTCATCGACGAGGCCGGCCTCAAGGACATCGACAAAGAGGTCAAGGCTATCGTCACCGAGGCGGCCGAATTCGCCCAGAACAGCCCCGAGCCCGACCCGGCGGAGCTGTACACCGACGCCTTGGTCGAGGCCTGAGGAGACAGCCGCAAATGCCCACCCAGATTCTGATGCCCGCCCTGTCGCCGACCATGACCGAGGGCAAGCTCGCCAAGTGGCTGAAGGCCGAAGGCGACGCCGTTGAAAGCGGCGAGATTATCGCCGAGATTGAAACTGACAAGGCCACCATGGAATTCGAGGCCGCCGACGACGGTATCCTCGGCAAGATCCTGGTCGCCGAGGGAACCGAGGGCGTCGCCGTCAACACCCCCATCGCCGTGCTGCTGGCCGAGGGGGAGGACGCCTCCGCCGCTGACGCTGAACCGGCCCAGGCCGCCCCCGCGTCCACACCGCAGGCGGCCAAGCCGGAACCGGAAAAGGCCGCGCCCCAGCCGTCCACCGTCAGCGCCGCGCAAACGACCATCGGTGATGATTTCGAGCCGGCGGTGCCGACCAAAACCGCCTACAGCCCGCCCATGGAAGGCGAGACCTACACCGGCAAGACCGTGCGCATGACCGTCCGCGAAGCCCTGCGCGACGCCATGGCCGAAGAAATGCGCCGCGACGACAAGGTCTTTTTGATGGGTGAGGAGGTCGGCCAGTACCAGGGGGCCTACAAGATCTCCCAGGGCCTGCTCGACGAGTTCGGCCCGCGCCGCGTGGTTGACACCCCGATCACCGAGATGGGCTTTGCCGGCCTGGGCGCCGGGGCGGCCATGAAGGGCCTGCGGCCGATCATCGAGTTCATGACCTGGAACTTCTCGATGCAGGCCATCGACCAGATCATCAACTCGGCCGCCAAGACCCTGTACATGGCTGGCGGCGCCTTGGGCTGTCCCATCGTGTTCCGTGGCCCCAACGGCGCGGCGGCCCGCGTCGGTGCCCAGCACTCCCAGGACTACGCGAGCTGGTATGCCCACTGTCCAGGCCTCAAGGTGCTGGCCCCGTGGTCGGCCGCCGATGCCAAGGGCCTGCTCAAGGCCGCCATCCGCGACCCCAACCCGGTGATCTTCCTGGAAAACGAAATCCTTTATGGGCAGACCTTTGACGTGCCCGAGGACCCGGATTTCGTCATCCCCATCGGCAAGGCCAAGATCGAACGGGAAGGGGCCGACGTCACCATCGTCGCCTACTCGCGCATGGTCGGTGTCGCCCTGGAAGCCGCCGAAGGCCTCAAGGGCCAGGGCATCGAGGCCGAGGTCATCAACCTGCGCTCCATTCGTCCGCTGGACGTGCCGACCATCATCGCCTCGGTCAAGAAGACCAACCGGCTGGTGTCGGTGGAGGAGGGCTGGCCCTACGCCGGGATCGGGTCCGAAATCTCGGCCGTGTGCATGGAGCAGGCCTTCGATTGGCTGGATGCCCCGGTGGCCCGTGTGACCGGCGTGGACGTTCCCATGCCCTATGCGGCAAACCTGGAAAAGCTGGCTCTGCCCGATGCCGACCGGATCGTGCAGGCCTGCCGCAAGGTCCTCTACAAGGCGTAATGGGAGCAACTCGATGGCCACGCATATCCTGATGCCCGCCCTGTCGCCGACGATGACCGAAGGCAAGGTGGCGAAATGGTTGAAGAAAGAGGGGGACGCCGTGGAAAGCGGCGAAATCCTCTGTGAAATCGAAACCGACAAGGCAACCATGGAATTTGAGTCCGCCGACGACGGCGTGCTCGGCAAGATCCTGGTTGCCGAGGGCACCGAGGGGGTCACCGTCAACCGCCCCATCGCCATCCTGCTGGCCGAAGGGGAAGACGCCTCCGCCGGGGATGGTTTGGCCCTTGATGGCGTCGCCAAGCCCGGCCCCGGCGCGGTGACCGAAGCCCGTCCGGTCGAGCCTGTCGGTCCCCAGCCTTCTGCCGGTGGCACCGACAAGGTCGGCGGCCCGGCTGCCGGTGACAAGGGCGGGCGCGTGTTCGCGAGCCCCTTGGCCCGCCGCATCGCCAAGGACGCCGGCCTGGACGTCGCCCAGATGCAGGGCTCCGGCCCGCGCGGCCGGGTGGTCAAGGCGGACGTGGAAAAGGCCAAGGCCGGTGGAGGTGCCGCCAAGGCTGCCGCCGCTCCTGTCGCCGCGCCCCAGGCCGCTGCCCCGCAACCGGCCGCCAAACCAGCCCCCGCCCAGCCCAAGCCCTTGCCCGACCAGCCGGTGACCGAGTTCCCCAACTCCGGGATGCGCAAGGTCATCGCGCGGCGCCTGATGGAAGCCAAGCAGACCATTCCGCACTTCTACCTCACGGTGGATGTGGAGCTTGATCGCCTGATGGCGCTGCGGGCCGACCTCAACGCCCGGCCGGGCGCCGACTACAAGCTGTCGGTCAACGACTTCATCATCAAGGCCGTGGCCCTGGCCCTGCGCAAGGTTCCGGCCGCCAACGCCATGTGGACCGACGAGGCCATCCTGCGCTTCGACAACGTGGACGTGTCGGTCGCCGTGTCCACCGAGGGCGGCCTGATTACCCCGGTGGTACGCAATGCCGATCAAAAGGGCCTCGCCACCATCTCCAACGAAATCAAGGCGTTGGCCAAGAAGGCCCGCGACGGCAAGCTCCAGCCCCAGGAGTTCCAGGGCGGTGGGTTCACCGTCTCGAACCTTGGCATGTATGGCATCCGCGAGTTCTCGGCCATCATAAACCCGCCGCAAAGCTGCATCCTGGCCATCGGTGCCGGCGAGCAACGGGCCGTGGTCAAGGACGGCGCGGTGCAGGTGGCGACCATGATGAGCTGCACCCTGTCGGTCGATCACCGCTCGGTCGATGGCTCGGTCGGGGCCGAGTTCCTGGCCGCCCTCAAGCCGCTGTTGCAGGACCCCCTGCAACTGATGCTGTGAGGCTGCCAGCCGCCGTTGCGGCAGGGCTGCTGGCGGTAATGCTGGCGGGCCCCGCCGTCGCCGACACCAGCGGCGTGACGAACACCTTCGACGGCTATCGCCTCGCCGTTCTGGACGGGCAGGGCGCGGCGGCCGGGGCCTTGGTCAGTGCCGCCACGCGGGACTTCTACGACGCCGCCCGGCTGGCGGCGCTTGCCGCCACGCCGCAGGACCTTGAGCGCATGTCCTTGATCGAGGCCGTGCTGGTCCTGCGCCTGCGGGCCGTGCTCGCGCCGCACGAGTTGAGCACCCTCGACGGTGCCGGGGTGTTCGCGGCGGCGGCGGCGCGGGGGTTGGTCGGCAACGGGTTCGCCGACCTGCGCCTGGGGCCGGTCGAGGCCTACGGGGACCATGCGGTGGCCGAGCAACTCGACGCGGCGGGCCGCCCGACCGGAACGTGGTGGCGGTTCGTGCGCGAGGCCGGGGCGTGGCGCGTCAACCTGCGCCCCAACCTTGACGCCGCCGACGCCGTCCTGCGGGAACGGCTACAGTCCAGCGGCAGGACCCGCATGGATTTTGTCAATCAGCTTGCGAAGAACGGGAGATAGACCGTGGCCGAGACCTCATTCGACGTGGTGGTTGTAGGTGCCGGACCCGGCGGTTATGTGGCGGCCATTCGCGCCGCGCAACTGGGCATGAAGGTGGCCGTGGTGGAGCGCGCCCATCTGGGCGGCATCTGCCTGAACTGGGGCTGCATCCCGACCAAGGCGCTGCTGCGCTCGGCCGAGGTGTTCCGCACCATGAAGCACGCCAAAGACTATGGTCTGTCCGTGCAGGGCGCCACGGCCGACCTGCAAGCGGTGGTGCAGCGCTCGCGCGGCGTCGCCAAGCAGCTTGCCGGCGGCGTCGGCCATCTGCTGAAAAAGAACAAGGTCACGGTGTTCGACGGGCAGGGCCGGTTGCTTGGCAAGGGCAAGGTGGGCGTGGAGAAGGACGCCAAGACCACCGAGCTGACCGCCAAGCACATCATCCTGGCCACCGGCGCGCGGGCCAAGACCTTTCCCGGCCTGGAGCCGGACGGCAAGGTCATCTGGACCTACAAGGGCGCCCTGGTGCCCGACGTCATGCCCAAGCGCCTGCTGGTCGTCGGGTCGGGCGCCATCGGCATTGAATTTGCGAGCTTCTTCCACACCATGGGCGCCGAAGTCACCGTGGTCGAGGTGCTCGACCGCATCGTGCCGGTGGAGGACCCCGATATTTCCGCCCACCTCGCCAAGTCCCTCAAGAAGGACGGCATGACCATCCTGACCAAGGCCAAGGTCGCCAACATCGCGGTGTCCGGCGGAATGGCCAAGGTGTCGGTGGAGCAGGGCGGCAAGACCCAGGACATCGAGGTGGACCGCGTCATCCTGGCGGTCGGCATCACCCCCAACGTCGAGGACATCGGCCTCGAAAACACCTCGATCAAGCCCGGCAAGGGCGGGTTCCTCGAAACCGACGAATGGTGCCGGACCACCGAACCCGGCGTCTACGCCATCGGGGACCTGACGCAGGCCCCCTGGCTCGCCCACAAGGCCAGCCACGAAGGCGTGCTGTGCGCCGAAAAGATCGCCGGCCTCCCCGACCTCCATCCGCTGGACGTCACCAAGATCCCGGCCTGCACCTACTGCCACCCGCAAATTGCCTCGGTCGGGCTGACCGAGCCCAAGGCCAAAGAACTCGGCTATGACGTCAAGGTCGGCCGCTTCCCGTTCATGGGCAACGGCAAGGCCATCGCCCTTGGCGAACCCGAGGGCATGATAAAGACGGTGTTCGACGCCAAGACCGGGGAATTGCTTGGCGCCCACATGATCGGCGCCGAGGTCACGGAACTGATCCAGGGCTATGCCATCGCCCGTACCCTGGAGACGACCGAGGTGGACCTCATGCACACCGTCTTCCCGCACCCCACATTGAGCGAGATGATGCACGAGTCCGTGCTTGACGCCTACGGCCGGGCCATCCATTTCTAAGGCTCCTGTAACGAACTGGGACGACCATGAGCGACGTGACCGTTCTCCGCGAAGACAAGATCCCGCTGCGCAAGCCGGACTGGATCCGGGTCAAGGCGCCGACGTCGGCCGAGTATGCGGAGACCCGGCGGCTCATGCGGTCGAAGTCGCTGCACACCGTCTGCGAGGAAGCGGCCTGCCCGAACATCGGGGAGTGCTGGAAAAGCAAGCACGCCACGGTGATGATTCTAGGCGACATCTGCACCCGCGCCTGCCGCTTCTGCAACGTCAAGACCGGCAAACCCGGCATGGTGGACGAGTCGGAACCCGACCATGTGGCCGAGGCGGTGGTGTCCATGGGCTTGGCCCATGTGGTCATCACCTCGGTTGATCGCGACGACTTGGACGACGGCGGGGCAGGGCACTTCGCCAAGGTCATCGCGGCGGTGCGCGCAGCCTCGCCCCAGACCACCATCGAGGTCCTGACCCCCGACTTCCGGGGCAAGGACGGCGGCGTCGAGACGGTGATCGCCGCGCGGCCCGACGTGTTCAACCACAACCTTGAAACCGCGCCGCGCCTGTACGCCACCATCCGGCCGGGGGCGCGCTACTTCGGCAGCCTGCGCCTGCTGGAAAAGGCCAAGGATCTGGCCCCTGACGTGTTCACCAAGTCCGGGATCATGGTTGGCCTGGGCGAGGACAAGGCCGAGGTTCTTCAGGTGATGGATGACCTGCGCTCGGCCGGGGTGGATTTCATCACCATCGGGCAGTATCTGCAACCGACTCCGCGCCATGCGCCGGTGGACCGCTACGTGACGCCCGATGAGTTTGAGACCTATCGCACCATGGCGCTCGCCAAGGGATTTTTGATGGTGTCGGCCACGCCGCTTACCCGGTCGTCCTACCATGCCGACCGGGACTTCGCGCAGTTGCGTGCGGCCCGCGCCGCCAAGCGGGCCGGCTGATGCCCACCCACGCCGAGAAGCGCGCGCTGCCCTACTCGCCCGAAGAAATGTTCCGCCTTGTCGCGGAGGTCGAGCGTTACCCGGAATTCCTGCCGTGGTGCCTGGCATCGCGCATCCGCAAGCGCGAGGGCGCGGTGTTTTGGGCCGATTTGGTGATCGGTTTTAAGATGGTGCGCGAACGGTTCACCTCGCGGGTGGAACTGAACGAACCGGCCCGGCGGATTGATGTCAGCTATTCAGAAGGTCCGTTCAAGTACCTGAACAACCACTGGATTTTCGACCCGGACGGCAACGGCGGAACGGTGATCGACTTCTACGTCGATTTCGAGTTCCGCAATCGCGTCCTGCAAAAAATCATGGGTGCGCTGTTCGGCGAAGCGGTGTCGCGCATGGTTGCCGCCTTTGAGAAGCGCGCTCATGAACTGTATGGCGATCGGTAGCTGAACCTGAGGAAGGAACGCGGGTTCTGCCCGCACCCGCCAGGAGACTAGGTCTCCTGGGCCTCGGGAATTGGCGGTGGTGCATGGCCGCGCGCAGCGCAGCAAAGGACATGGAGTGTCTGCCTGCGGCGCAAGTGAAGCGCAGGTCTCCCTTCATGGGTTCCAAGGGCCGCTCGGCCCTTGGCGGGTTTGGGCGGCGCCCAATTCTTCCCTTTCACCTTCCCCCTAAACCGTCCCCTCGCGCAGCACCCTGGCGATCATGCGCAGGGCAAGGAGGGTGGCCTGGGCGCGCACCGAGTCGCGGTCTCCGGTGAAGACCGGCGCGTCGTGGAGGCTGTCGCCGTCCTCGCTGCACACCGCGATGTGGACCAGTCCGACCGGTTTTTCCTCTGTCCCGCCATCGGGTCCGGCGATGCCGGTGATGGCAACGGCGACCTTGGCCGAGGTGTGGGCCAGCGCACCGCGCGCCATGGCGAAGGCGACGTCGCGGCTGACCGCTCCCTGGGTGCGGATGAGGGACGGCGCGACGTTCAGGATGGTTTCCTTGGCGCTGTTGGCGTAGGTCACGAATCCGGCCTCGAACACGCGCGAGCTTCCCGGTACCGTCGTCAGGGCGGCTGACACCAGCCCCCCGGTGCAGGATTCGGCGGTCGCCAGGGTGACGCCCATTTCCTCGCAAGCGGCCAGGGCATCGCGTGCCGCGACCGCAATCTCTTCGTTCAGCAACGACATTGTCTCAGGGTCCTCCCTCCCGTGGACCCTATTACTGGGTCCTGCATGGAACAAAATATTACACGATTGGAACAACTGTCACTACAGCCCAAAGGGCCAGGGCGGCATATCCGGCGGCCAGGACATCATCGACCATGATGCCCAATCCGCCGCCCATCCGACGATCGGCCCACCGCACCGGCCATGGCTTGAAAATATCGAAGATGCGGAAGAAAACGAATCCGAGGGCATAGGCCACCGGATCGAGCGGCGCCACGGCCAGGGTCAGCCATTGGCCAGCGACTTCGTCGATGACGACATGCCCCGGATCCTTTTGCCGGATGTGGTTGACGTAGACCTCCGACGCCCACCATCCGATCAGGAAAACGACTACCGCCGCGCCGACCAGCGCCCACGGGCCGCCGGCCCACGAGATCAGAACCGCGAATGGCAGGGCTCCCAGCGAGCCGAATGTGCCCGGTGCGCGGGGTACCAACCCCAGGCCAAACCACGTGACGACCAAGGTCAAGGGCCATGGCGCGGCGGGGTGCAATCCGCGCGCATGCATCTTTCGGGAAACCTTCCGGTGGGTCGAGGACGTCATGCTGGTTACCCCGCTTGCCGGATTGCCCGGATTGTTTTGCTTGATATAGCGTTGGTAGGAACGGTAGGTTTTACCGGTTCGATTCAGGGGGCACCAAGCATCATACGCCCGCTCGAAGCCGGTTTCATCTGCCCCGTGGTGTTCACGGCTCATGAACAGGATTTGGGAGGTGCCAAAGTAGCTTTCGCCGTGGCGGCCGTCACAGGCCGGGCGACGTTCTTTTGGTACCGTCCTCAGGGAGCACAGCGCAAGGGCCGCATCGGCGGCCGGCAGACAGTTTTTCTTAAAACTCCGGCACGCCGAAGGGCGGGACGGAGTTTCCGGGGCAAGCCGGTACCCCGTTTGGTGCCGCGGTTGTCGAGGCCATGACCCCAACACGTTAGGCAAGGCATGTCGCACTACGATCCGCGGGAACGCAGTCTCAATTCAGTCCAGAAGGCCATTCAAAAGGTCTTTCCGGAACGTCAGGTCATGCTGCGAAGCGGGGGACGGTTGCGAAGCCTGCGCCTGAACACGGTCAGCCAGATGGCGATGACCGTGGTCGGCATTGGGACGGCGTGCTGGATCGGCTTCAGCTCCTTCATGGTCGTGAACCATGAGCAGATTTTGACCAGCAAGCAGGAAGAAGTGGTTCGCGCCCGCGCGGCCTACAAAACGCTGCTGGCCCAGGTCGAGGTCTACCGCGACCGTATTTCCAACGTGGCCGACAATCTCGAGCGCAACCATTCATACGCCCTCAGCCTCGTGGACCAGAATGCCGACCTGGATGAAAAGCTCCAGGCGATGCAGAACGAACTGGCCAGTAGCGAGGCGCAGCGCGAACAGGTCGCGCGCCAGAAGGAACGCTTGGTCGGCCACCTGCAAAATCTGAAGGCGGAGTTGCAGAGCGCTGCGGTCGCCGAAGGTGACTCGACCGCTGCCGAGGTTGCCCTGGCGTCGTTCGAGGATGACCCGGCTGGTGCCGTGTCGTTGCAACGCGAACGCGCCGCCCGCGAGCGGGAGACGCTGCGTACCGAACTGACGCGGCTGGAAACCGAGATGGTCGAGGTGGCCGAAGGTTTGCTGGTCGAACAGCAGGTGGACGCCATCGAACTTGAACTGCGCCGGGTGATCCTGCAGCGCGACATGGCCAAAAGCGAGACGTCCGACCTGCGTCAGCAGGTTACGCACCTCAAGCAGCAACTGGCCGACATGGAAAACACCCAGTTGGCCCTGTTCCAGCGCTTCTCCACACTGGCGCGCGACCGCATCGGGGAACTGGAAGGCGCTCTCAAGAAGACCGGCCTTGACGTCGAGCGACTGCTCAAGCGGCAGGACAGCGCGACCAGCCAGGGCGGGCCGTTCATTCCCCTGGAAATGGGCACCTGGGACGCCCATACCCTGCGACGCAGCCTGGATGATCTGAACGGACACGTGGCGCGCTGGAGTTCGCTCGAGTCCCTGGCCGATTCCCTGCCGCTTGGACAGCCGGTGCGGGAGTTCTATGTCAGTAGCACGTTTGGCGCGCGCAAGGACCCGCTCAACGGTCGGGTGGCCATGCACGAGGGTCTCGACATGGCCGGGCCGATCGGCTCACCTGTTTTCGCTGGTGGGCCTGGAAAGATTGTTTACGCCGGTTGGCGGGGGCGATATGGTCGTCTTGTGGAAATCGATCATGGCTATGGTCTTAAGACCCGTTATGCCCACCTTCACAAGATTTCCGTGAAGAAGGGAGAAGTCGTTGATCGGGCGACCCGGATCGGCCAACTGGGCACCAGTGGCCGGAGCACCGGACCGCACCTCCACTACGAAGTCATTTATTTGGGCAAGCCGCTCAACCCGGACAAGTTCATCAAGGCGGGCGCTAATGTTTTCAAAGGGTAGTAAGACCCCCAGCCGGGATCACAAGGTCGAGGGAAGCGCCAAGGGCGTGCCGTCGATCATCAGCGCCGACCTGACCATTACCGGTGATCTGGTGAGCAGCGGCGAGATCCAGGTGGACGGTTCCATCGAAGGTGACATTCGCTGCAGGGCGCTTGTCATCGGCGTCAATGGTGCCGTAACAGGTGAGATCGAGGCCGACTCCATCCGCTTGCATGGCAAGGTGACCGGTCAGGTCCGCGCCAAGACGGTGTTCCTTGCCGCCACCGCTCATATGATCGGCGACATTACCCACGAAAGCCTGGCCATCGAGCCCGGCGCCTTCATGGAAGGCCATTGCCGCCGCATGAGCGAGTCGGTGGCCGCCGGGGCTCTCAAGAAGCCCGACCTGACGTTGGCCGACAGCCGCAGCGCCGAGGCCAAGTCCCAGAGCGACAAGGCTTCCTCTGACGCGGTCAAGGATGACCAGAAGCCTGCTGCTGTGTTTTACTAACAGACAGCGGAAGTCAGTTTGTACGGCGTGAGATTTTCGCGCAGGCAGCAAGACGCTGACCTTAGGGGAAGGGCGGGCTCCGCCCGTACCCGCAAGGAGGCCCGCCTCCTTGACCTCGCGACGTGACAGAGCAAAGCCGCGCGTAGCGCATTGAATACCGACATTCTCTGCTTGCGGCGCAAGAAAAGGGCGAGCCCCCTCATGGGATCCAAGGGCGGCTTGGCCCTTGGCGGGCCTGGGCAGAGCCCAGTTCCTTTCTTATGGTAGCGCCTATGGGCCGTTCGGCCCCTTGACCCCATGAAATAGCCGTTTCCACGCCTTGCGCCGCAGGCAGAGACTCTCTTCTCAGCATGTGATGCGTTGCGCGCGGCTTTACTCCGCCCAAACATCCGAGGTCCAGAAGACTGAGTTTCCTGGCGGGCGCGGGCAGAGCCCGCTTTTTTCTATATAAGTCAGGACCTATGCGCGTTCAACGTCTGGTCCGCCCTTAGGCGAACGGCGTCGCGGCCAAGGCACTGCGGTACGTCGCTGGGTCCACGTTGCCTCCGGACGCAATGACCAAGCTAACGCGGCCGTGTCCGGGCACGGCGCCGCTCAGAATGGCGGCGAGGGCGATGGCACCGCCGGGTTCCAGGACGATCTTCAGGCGGTCGAAGGCGGTCCGCATGGCACTGAGGACCGCGCCGTCGTCCATGGCAACGCCGCCCATCAGATGGTCCCGGTGGACGGCGAACGGAATGTCACCCGGCTGCGTGGCGAGCAGCGCGTCGCACAGGGTGGAGCCGGAGCTTTCGTGGGGGACTGGGGAGCCCGCCTCGATCGACCGGCGCAGGTCATCGAAGCCTTGCGGCTCGGCCGCCCACACGGCGCATCCGGGGAAAACCCCGTGGACCCCCAGCGCCACGCCGGCAACCAACCCGCCGCCAGATGCCGGAACCACCGCCTGATCCACGCAGACTCCCAGGGCCTCGGCCTGGCGTGCCGCTTCGAGGCCCGCCGTGCCCTGGCCGGCGATGATGCGGCTGTCATCGTAGGGCCGCACCACCGCCAGCCCACGTTCGGCCGCCAGTTTGCCGCCGATGGCCTCGCGGCTTTCGGTGCGGCGGTCGTAAAGGATGACCTCGCCGCCCAGGGCGCGGGTGTTGGCGATCTTCACGGCCGGCGCATCGGCCGGCATGATGATTACCGCCGGGATTCCGAAATGCCGGGCAGCCGCCGCAACGGCCTGGGCATGGTTGCCCGACGACCACGCCAGAACGCCCTGCCGTCGTTCCTTTTCAGGCAGTTGCGCGATGGTGTTGAAAGCGCCCCGAAACTTGAAAGAGCCGGTTCGTTGCAGGCATTCTGCCTTGACCAGCACCCGGCCGCCGACCGCAGCATCGATCTCGGGCGAGGACAGCAGCGGTGTCACGACCGCATGGCCTGCCAGACGCGCAGCAGCAGCCTCAATGTCGGCAAAGGTCGGGGCTGGGAGGGTCACAGCCCGAACAGGGCCGGAACGCCGCGCAAGTCGGTCAGTTCCACCTCGGGCCGGGCCGGCAGGCGTTCGACCCCCTGATCGAAGCGGTTGACCCACACGACGCGGAAGCCGAACGACGCCGCCCCGGCGGCATCCCACCCGTTGGAGGAAAAGAACGCGACCTCCTCGGGCGCCACGCCGAATCGGCTAGTGGCGAGGGCGTAGACGTCCGGGTGCGGCTTGTAGACCTGAAGGGTGTCGACCGAAAGCTGGTCGTCAAGCAAGGCCCCGAGGCCCGCCGCCTCGACCGCCGAACGCAACATTCCTGGCGAGCCGTTGGACAGAATGGCCGTCTGCTTGCCGCCGTCCTTGAGGGCGCGCAGCACGTCTGGTACCTCTGGGTAGGCGTCCAGGCGCTCGTAGAGGTCCATCAGGCGGTCGGCCAGGGCCGGATCGCTGACCCCCACACTTTCCATGGCGTAGGCCAGAGCCTCCCGCGTTACCTGATGAAAGTCGGCATAGCGGCCCATGAGGCTGCGCAGCCAGGTGTACTGAAGCTGCTTGGTCCGCCAGATCTCCGACAGTGGCGCCCAGGCGTCGCCCAGATCCGTTTGCAGGTGCCGCGCGGCCGAGGCGACGTCGAACAGGGTGCCGTAGGCGTCAAACACGCATACACGGACGGAGGACAAATCGGGCGGGGGCATGGCGGGCATGACGGGCGGGGCTCCTACCGCTTGAGGTCGTTCTCCAGGTTGAACGCCATGTCGGGAAGTCCCAGGCGATGGCGATAGACCTGAACGGATTCCATGACTCTTTGAACATAGTTGCGGGTTTCGGAGAACGGAATCAACTCGATCCAGTCGATTACGTCGAGTTCTCCGCGTCGCGGGTCGCCGTTGTCGCGCAACCAGCGCGCGGGGCGTCCCGGTCCCGCGTTGTAGCCTGCCAGCGCCAGCGGGTAGGAGCCGTTGAACCGGCTCAACAAGTCGTTCAGATAGGCCGAACCAAGCTGCACGTTGTAGTCCGGATCGCCCAGGCGGTCGGGGCTGTGGGGCAGATTGAGCTGCTTGGCCACCAGCTTGGCCGTCGCCGGCATGAGCTGCATCAGGCCCGTGGCGCCGGCGCTGCTGCGGACGGTCGGGCTGAAGTTGCTCTCCTGACGGATGAGGGCGTGGACCAGCGCCGGATCGACGGCGTTGGGCACCTCGGCCTTCAGCAGGGGATAGCCGGTTTCCAGCAGCACGGTGCCGCGCAGGGCGGAGCGCCGGGACAGGGCCACGGCGATTTCGGTGCGGCCGATGGAGGTGGCCAGTTCCGCCGTCAGCCGCCGCAGGCCGGGGGTGGGGGCGTCCTCATTGGCGCGCCACAGGAAGGATCGCGCCTCGTCGGCCCGGCCGATGGCATGCAGCGCACGGGCTACCTGAACACGAGAGTCGGCGGCAAAGGCGGCGCTGTCCTGGGGCGTGACCTCGGGCGCGGGCGGAAGTTCCAGGCGGTCGGTCCGGCCCAGGCGGCCGGCGGCCAACTGCCCGTAATAGGTCGTGCTGTGTTCAGCGGCGCGCTGATACCACGCTTTGGCGGTGTCGCGGGCCTTCAGGGCGTCGTGGGCGCGGCCGGCCCAATAAGCGGCGCGGGCAACACTGATCGGGTAACTCACGCCAGCATAAAGACGCTCGAAGTGCGGCACGGCCGCCTTGGGGTCCTTCAGAAAGCGCAGGGCGATCCAGCCGCTCAGCCATTCGCCGTCGGCAAACCCGGCGCCCGCCGTCATGCCGTGGTTGCTCGCCAACCCATAGGCCTGGGTGATCCAGCCGCGTTCCAGGAAGTGGCGGGTCAGGATGGCGCGCTCCCGCCACCACAGGCGGGGCCGCACCTGGTTGGCGGCCGGGTGGGCCAGCAACTCGGCGGCGCCTTCCTGCAAGTCGGCCTGACGGCGCCATTTGGCCCGCTCATAAATCAGTCCCGGATTGTTCAACAAGGCCTTGGGAACGCGGTCGATTACTGCGTCCACGCCCGGCCCCTTGGTCATCAGGGCGAGGCGCGCGAGGGCCAGCGCCCGGTGATCGTCGGAAACCTTGACCAGCATCCGGCGGGCGGACTCCTGGTGCCCCTCCCACAGCAGGCGGTCGAGGCGCTTGTGGTGATGGTCGGCGGTCAGATGGCGCTCGAAGCGGGCCAGGAAGCGGCGCTCGTCGTTGCGGTTGAAGGTGTTGTTGACCCAGGCCGAGCGGATGACCTGCACCGCCTCGGGCTCGCGTCCCTTGGCCAGCAGGGCGTCGGCCAACATCATCTTGCCCCGCCCGGTGAACGGTGGATTTTCGGTGTACCAAGCGATGATTTTTTCGGGCGGCTCGTTGCCCGTCAGCGTGTCATCGGCCCGTCTGCGCAGGTTGCCCTGGCCTGGCCAGGTCGGGTTTTCGGCCATGAAGTCGGTGATGTCGCCGAAGGAGTAGGAGCTGGACGGATCCTGCATGTTCCGCCACACCAAAACCTTGCGCAACAGTGGGTCCTTGGCCTGTGCGGCGCGTTGCAGAGCCGTGCTCCACTGGCCGCGCTCGGCGGTTTGGAAGGCTTCCTGGTAGATCGCCTTGTCGCGGTCCGACAGGGCTGCCGCCTCGGCAGCCGAGTCGGCGAACATCAACATGGCACACGCGACCAGCACTCTGCCGGCCGCGAGAACAGTACGCCTTGCCGTAAACACGGTGATATCTCCCGCCTGAGCCCGGCCGGAGTGTAGCGACGCTACGACGCCACAACAAGGGAAGCCGCAGAGGTCGGGGTCGCCATCTGCGTCGGCCCGCACGAAAGTGCGTGGGCGGAACTGAAAAAGATGCCATAGAGAGAGGCGCTTGCCGGACGCCGCCCGCGCCGCTATTGTCGTCGCCTTTCGTCACAACCTCCTGCCTTTGGTGCGGCCCGGCGTTCCGGGCCCGAGGTATTCGATGGAGCACAGCATGTTCAAGGGGTCCATCACAGCCCTCATCACGCCTTTTGACGCCGACGGTGCCGTCGATGCAAAGGCGTTTCAGGACTTTGTCGCTTGGCAGGTCTCCGAAGGGTCTCACGGTGTCGTTCCGGTCGGAACCACCGGCGAGTCGCCAACGTTGACGGCCGACGAGCATAAACACGTCGTGGAGCTGTGCATCGAAGTCGCCAAAGGCAAAGTGCCGGTGATCGCCGGGACCGGGTCGAACAGTACCGCCGAGGCGCTGGAGTTCACCCGCCATGCCCAGGACGCCGGGGCCGATGCCGCGCTGATCGTCACGCCGTACTACAACAAGCCGACCCAGGAAGGGCTCTACCAGCACTTCAAGGCGCTGCACGACGGCTGCGACCTGCCGATCATCATCTACAACATCCCCGGCCGCAGCATCGTCGACATGAGCATCGACACCATGAAGCGGCTGGCCGAGTTGCCGCGCATCATCGGGGTCAAGGACGCCACGGCCGATCTGGTCCGGCCGCTGCGCACCCGCGTCGCGCTCGGCCCCGACTTCGTCCAGTTGTCGGGCGAGGACGCCACCATCACGGCGTTCCTGGCCCAGGGCGGGGTGGGGTGCATTTCGGTGACCGCCAACGTGGCGCCCAAGCTGCTCAGCCAGTTGCATTGCGCCTGGCAGAAAGGCGACCTGGAGACGTGCTTCGCGCTGCGCGACAAGTTGATGCCGCTGCACGACGCCATGTTCGTCGAAACCAGTCCCGGCCCGGTCAAGTGGGCGGCGCACCTGCTGGGCAAGTGCCGCCCGGACATGCGCCTGCCGATGGTCGAGATCAGCGACGACAGCAAGAACCGCGTGCGCGATGCGCTCGTGCGCGTCGGCTTGATTTAAACCCCTGGGAGATCTGGAAGAGTCATGGCAAAGACCCCGAATGGCCTGATCAGTACTGGGATTGCGGCCCAGAACCGTAAGGCGCGCCATGACTACAAGATCGAGGACACGGTTGAGGCCGGCATCATGCTGCTCGGCACCGAGGTGAAGTCCTTGCGGTTGGGGCGCGGCAACGTTGCCGACGCTTACGCCGGCCGCAAGGGCGACACCGAGGAACTGTGGCTCTACAACTTCTATATCCCTGAATACGGCCCGGCCCGGACCTTCACCCACGAACCGCGCCGACCGCGAAAACTGCTGCTGCACCGGCGCGAAATCACCAAGCTGCTGGCCGCCATCTCCCGTGAGGGGATGACGTTGGTGCCGCTCAACATCCACTTCAACGACCGTGGCATCGCCAAGGTGACGCTCGGCATCGCGGTCGGCAAGAAGACAGTGGACAAGCGGCACGCCATCAAGGAACGCGACTGGAACCGCCAGAAATCGCGTTTGCTGCGCGACAAGGGGTAAAACCCGTTTGCCGCCGGTCATCCATGGCCCCATATCCTGCGTATCCTGTTGCGGAGGTGGCGCATGGAGTTTGATCGTCCCGACAGCAAGCTGGTCACGACCAAACAGCAGTGGGCCCGCGACGGGCGCGGTCTGACCGGCGCGCACGTGGAACCGGCGCAGCGCCTGCCGCCGGGGCAGCGGTTGGTGGACGGCTTGCCGGTTCTGGACCTCGGTCAGCAACCCGTTGTTCCCACGGCTGATTGGCGGCTCGGGGTGTCGGGCTTGGTCGGCCAGCCCTTGTCGTGGGATTGGGAGACGTTTTCTGCCCAGCCACAGACCCACGTAACAGCCGACATCCACTGCGTCACCACATGGTCGAGCTTTGACAATGTGTTTTCCGGGGTGCCCCTGCGCCATCTCCTCGACCTTGTGAAACCGGCGCCGCAGGCTCGGTTCGTGCTGGTCCGCAGCTTCGACGGCTACACCACGAACTTGCCGTTGGCCGCCCTGGACGGCCCCGATGTCCTGCTGGCCCACAGTTGGAGCCACGCTCCCCTGACCACCGAACACGGTGGCCCCGTCCGGCTGGTCGTGCCCCGGCTGTATTTCTGGAAAAGCGCCAAGTGGCTGCGCCACCTGACCTTCCTGGACGAGGACCAGGCGGGGTTCTGGGAGGCGAGGGGCTATCACATGAACGGCGATCCCTGGACGGAGGAACGGTATGGCTAAAATCAGTCAGATGGGAGGCTTGATGCTGATGCTTTTCGGACTGTTCTCCAGCCCGGCCCACGCCGAGGGGTCGGCCCACCAGTTCAGCTTCCCGTCCATCGAGGGCGGAACATTGCCGCTGGCCGACTACGCCGGCAAGGCGGTGCTGGTGGTCAACACCGCCAGCCAATGCGGCTTTACCGGCCAGTATGAAGGCCTCCAGGCCCTGTGGGAGCGTTATCGCGACCAGGGTTTGGTGGTGCTGGGCGTGCCATCCAATGACTTCGGCGGCCAGGAACCGGGTAGCGAAACCGACATCCAGCAGTTCTGCGAAACGACCTTCAGCGTAGACTTTCCGCTGACCGCCAAGCAGACGGTGTCCGGAGCCGGCGCCCACCCGTTCTATGGTTGGGCGCGGACGGAACTCGGTGCCGTGGCGGCGCCAAAATGGAACTTCCACAAGTATCTGATCGCCCCGGACGGCCGTTTGGTCGATTGGTTCTCGACCGTCACGGCGCCCGATGCAGCGCGTCTGACGACTGCGGTTGAAAAGCACCTGCCTGGGAAGATTTAGCGGGCCGTTTGAAGCCAGTAAGGAAGGCCGGGCTCTGCCCGGGCCCGCAAGGAGGCCAGCCTCCTTGACCTCGTGACGGGGCGGAGGCAAAGCCGCGCGCAGCGCATTGAATGCCGACGTTTTCTGCCTGCGGCGCAAGTGAAGGCTCTGCCCCCCCCTCATGGGATCCAAGGGCCATTCGGTCCTTGGCGGGCCTGGGCAGCGCCCAGCTCTTCCTTTAGGGAGCGCCAACGATGTCGTCGAACACCTCGTGGAACATGGCCTCCGTCAGGCGGCCGGTGTTCAGGTTATAGCGCGAGCAATGATAGCTGTCGGCCAGGATCAAGCCACTCGGCAGGGTGTGCAGCGCACCATGGGCGAAGGGGTAGGCCGACTTCCGCAGCTCCAGGCTGTTCAGTACCGCCTCGTGGGCGATGCGCCCCAGCGCCAGGACGGTGCGCAGGTTGGGCATGGCGGCCAGTTCGGCGGTCAGGAACGACCGGCAGGTCTTCTGCTCGGCCAGTGTTGGCTTGTTTTCCGGCGGCACGCAGCGCACCGCATTGGTGATGCGCGCCCCGACGAGTTCCAGCCCATCGGCCGGGTCGGCCTTGTAGGTGCCCTGGGCGAAGCCATAGCGCAGCAGGGTGGGGTAGAGCAGGTCACCGGCATAGTCGCCGGTGAACGGTCGTCCGGTGCGGTTGGCGCCCCGCAGCCCCGGCGCCAGTCCGACCACCAGAAAGCGGGCGTCCAGGCCGCCGAACGCCGGGACCGGGGCGTTGTGCCAGCCGGTGTGTGCTGCCCGGTTGTCCTGGCGAAACAGCATCAGGCGCGGACACAGCGTGCAGTCGGCGTCCGGGCCTTGAAAGACTTCCGCAGAACTCACGAGTCGGCGCCGCTTTGGGGGGCTTGCTGGGCGGCCGCCTGCTGGGGGGCGGGCGGCATGCGGTCGTCGCGCTGGATCTGGCGGGCGATGATCGGCTCCAGTTCCAGAAGCTCAAGGAAACTGTCGGCCTGACGGCGCAGTTCATCGGCGACCATGGGCGGCTGGCTTTTGACGGTGGAGCACACGGTCACCCGCACGCCCTTGCGCTGGACCGCTTCGACCAGCCGGCGGAAGTCGCCATCGCCCGAAAAAAGAACAATGTGATCAAGGTGCTCGGCCATCTCCATCATGTCGATGGCCAATTCGATGTCCATGTTGCCCTTGATCTTGCGGCGGCCGGTGGCGTCGGTGAACTCCTTGGTCGGCTTGGTGACCATGGTGTAGCCGTTGTAGTCCAGCCAATCGACCAGCGGGCGGATGGGTGAATATTCCTGATCCTCGACCAGCGCGGTGTAGTAGAAGGCGCGCAGCAAGTGCCCCTTGGACGAAAACAGGTCGAGCAGGCGCTTGTAATCGATGTCGAAACCCAGCGAACGCGCGGCAGCGTAGAGGTTTGACCCGTCGATGAACAGGGCAAGCCTCTCCTGAGGATAAAAGTTGATCATGTAATGCCTTCCAGAATAAAGCGTTTTTGAATATGACTGCGGCTGGCGGGCGCCAGCTTGTCAGCGGGTGCTATAGACGCCTCCGCCGGAGGACTGTCAAGCCCACGACTGTCAAGCAAGCTGCCACTGGACTATAAGGTGGACCACAGCGCACCGCGCTGCAAGTCCTTGATATTAACGATCCAGAGAGGAAACGGGCGTGATCCTGGTCGCCGTCGGTGCCAACCTGCCAAGCCGTTTCGGGACGCCGCTTGATGCCTGCGAGTCTGCGGTGCAGGCCCTGGAGGGGCGTGGCATCCGCATCGTCGCCCGATCACGGTGGTGGGAGAGCGCGCCTGTCCCGGTATCGGATCAGCCGTGGTACGTCAACGGCGTGGTGGCCGTGGAGACGGTCTTGAGCGCCGCCGCCCTGCTGGCCGAACTCCATGCGGTAGAGGAGGCCATGGGGCGCGTTCGCACCGTGCCCAATGCGCCACGCGTGATCGACCTCGATTTGTTGGCCTACGATAATCAGGTTCTCGACAGTGGTCCGGCCCTCGTGCCGCATCCCCGCATGGCCGGCCGGGCCTTCGTCGTCCTGCCCCTGGCCGAGGTTGCGCCCGGTTGGCGCCATCCCGTGACCGGGCAAACCGTCCGCGCCATGGTCGACGCCCTGCCGGCCGACCAGGAGATACGCCCCGCAAAAGAACGTCCCAAAGAACCTGATTAGCCGCCCCTGTTGCGCTTGCGCGACGGGGGGGAGGGCGTTATATATCCACGCTTCAGATGCTTTAATCGTTCTGTCAGGAGTGGCTCATGGCCCGTGTTACCGTCGAAGACTGCGTGCTCAAGGTTCCCAACCGCTTTGATCTGGTGCTGCTGGCCGGTCAGCGGGCGCGCGACATCTCCGCCGGGGCGCCGCTGACCATCGACCGCGACAACGACAAGAACCCGGTCGTGTCCCTGCGTGAGATCGCCGATGAAACGGTGAGCCTGGACGCGCTTGAGGCCGCCCTCATCCAGGGTCTTCAGAAGCATGTCGAGATTGACGAGCCCGAAGAGGACGAGTTCGACAGCATGGCTGGTGAAATTGCCGCCGAGATGGGCGAAGCCATGCAGAGCGCCGAACTGGACGAGGATGTGTTGACCATCCACGAAGGCTCCGAAGAGATGGAAGAAGACGCCGAGGGCGGCGCCGAGGACGATCTCGCTGGCGGCCTCGACGAAGAAGAGTCCGAGATTTAAGCTGCGGCGAACACTGCGGTTTCCTGTTCGGAACCGTGGCGGGCAAGGGGCCGACGCACCACATAAGGCGTGTCAGGCCCCTTTTTTCGGTTCCCGCAACGGGGACCGGCGGCTTGGGACGGGGGGCCGCGGTCAGCGGTGTCACGAGCATGATGCGGCAGTTCGAACTGGTTGAGCGTGTCCGGTCCTACGATCCCAACGCGGACGAGGACGCGCTGAACCGCGCCTACGTTTATGCCCTGCAAAAGCACGGCTCGCAGACGCGGGCCAGTGGCGACCCGTACTTCTCGCACCCGGTCGAAGTCGCCGGCATCCTGACCCGCTACAAACTCGACAGCGCCACCATCGTCACCGCGCTGCTGCATGACACCATCGAGGACACCGATGCCACCCTGGACGAGGTCCGCCGCTTGTTCGGCCCGGACGTCGCCAAGCTGGTCGATGGCGTCACCAAGCTGACCCAGATTCAGATCCGTTCGGACAGTTCCAAGCAGGCGGAGAACTTCCGCAAACTGGTGCTGGCGATGTCCGAGGACATCCGTGTCCTGATGGTCAAGCTGGCCGACCGCATGCACAACATGCGCACGCTGCACTTCATCAAGAACCCGGAAAAGCGCAAGCGCATCGCCATCGAGACGATGGAGATCTACGCGCCGCTGGCCGAGCGCATCGGCATGGCCGAGTTCAAGACGGAGCTTGAGGAAAGCGCCTTCGCCGAACTGCACGGCGACGCGCGGGACTCCATCGTGGCGCGCCTGCGGTTCCTGGAGGAGCAGGGCGGCGATCTGGTCAGCCGCATCATCACCGAGTTGCGCCGTGTGCTGACCGCTGCGGGGCTGAATGTCGAACTGTCCGGCCGCGAAAAAAGTCCGTACTCCATCTGGCAGAAGATGCAGCGCAAGGACGTGGCGTTCGAACAACTGTCGGACATTATGGCGTTCCGCGTCATGGTCGACAGCCTGGAGGACTGCTACCGCGCGCTCGGCATCATCCACGGTGCCTACCCGATGGTTCCGGGGCGGTTCAAGGATTATATCTCGACGCCCAAGCCCAACGCCTACCAGTCCCTGCATACGGGTGTGATCGGGCCGGAGCGCCACCGCATCGAGATCCAGATCCGCACCAAGGACATGCACGAGATTGCCGAAAAGGGCGTCGCCGCGCACTGGAACTACAAGCAGGGGGCCGAAAAGGCCCTGGCCGAGGGGCGACAGTACCGCTGGCTGCGCGAACTGCTGGAAATTCTCGAACATGCCTCGAACCCCGAAGAGTTCCTGGAGCACACCAAACTGGAGATGTTCCAGGACCAGGTGTTCTGCTTCACGCCCAAGGGAGATCTGATCGCTCTGCCGAGCGGCGCGACTCCGGTGGACTTTGCCTATAACGTTCATTCCGACGTCGGGGATACCTGCGTCGGGGCCAAGGTCAACGGCCGTATGGTGCCCTTGCGCGGCCCGCTGAACAACGGTGACCAAGTCGAGATCATTACCTCGCCCAAGCAGACGCCGAGTCCCGAATGGGAACGCTTTGTCGTCACCGGCAAGGCCCGCGCCCGCATCCGCCGCTATGTGCGGTTCCAGCAGCGCGGCCAGAACCTCGAACTCGGCCGCAAGATCCTCCAGCAGGCCTTCCGCGCCGAGAGCTACGACCTAACCGACAAAGGCCTTCAGGGCGTCCTCAAGCGCTTCAAGTGCGACAGCGTCGATGACCTTTACGTCATGGTGGGCGAGGGGCAACACACCGGGCACGAGGTCGTCTCGGCGGTCTATCCGGGCCTGAAGATGATCCCCAAGATGGGGAACGTCGTGTCCCTCATGAAGGGGCTGACCGGCAAGCGCAAGGACCCCAACCCCGCCCTGCGCAATGCCATGCCGATCAAGGGGCTGATCCCCGGCATGGCGATGCACTATGCGCGTTGCTGCCACCCGCTGCCGGGCGACCGCATCGTGGGCATCGTCACCACCGGCAAGGGGGTGACCATCCACACCATCGATTGCGATCAGCTTGAGCAGTTCTCCGATCAGCCAGAACGCTGGCTGGATCTCGCCTGGGACAGCGACAGTGCGATGCAGCACCACGTCGGCCGGGTCAATCTGGTGGTGGCCAATGAGCCGGGCAGCCTGGGCGCCCTGTCCACGGTGATCGCCAAGAACATGGGCAACATCACCAATCTCAAGATCACCAACCGGACGACCGATTTCTTCGACATGATCGTCGACATCGACGTGCGCGACGTGAAACATCTCGTCAACATCATCGCGGCGTTGCGGGCCACACCGGCCGTCAATTCCGTTGATCGCGCGCGGCGCTAGGGGTTCAGGATGCTGTTCCGACGTCGTGTTCCCGTGTCTTTTTTCCGCCGTGCCCGCGAGTACATCTGGCCCAAGGCCGGGTTCCGCCGGGCGATGACCTACCTGTGGCACCGGCTGGCCCGGTTGCCCGGTTCGCACTCGGCCATCGCGGCGGGGTTTGCCAGCGGCGTGGCGGTGTCGTTCCTGCCGCTGAACGGCCTGCACTTCCTGCTCGCGGCGTTGCTGGCGCTGGCCGTGCGGGGCAGCGTGCTGGCGTCGGCCCTGGGCACCTTCGTCGGCAACCCGTGGACCTTTCCGCCCATGTGGCTGGCCAGCTACTGGCTGGGCCGCCTGATGCTGGGCGAGGGGTTTGACCCCGGCGCCCATGCCCTTGAGTTCAGCGCCGTTTTCCACGCCCTGTGGCACGGTATCCGGAACCTGGACATGGCCCACTTGGCGGAAAACGTCTGGCCGGTGTGGTGGCCGATGTTCGTCGGGGGCATTCCCCTGGCCGTGGCGTCGTGGTTCGCGACCTATCTGCCGTTGCGCCGCGCCATGCTGGGGTATCATCATGTTCGGGGGCTGCGCCGCCTGGAGAAACTGGCCGGGCGGGCGCGTCGGCAGCAGGCGGTCGAGGAGCAGGCTGCGGGTTTTAGTGAAAGGGACATGGGATGACGGCGAAGGGGGCCTTGCGCCTGGGCGTGAACATCGACCACGTGGCGACCATCCGCAACGCGCGCGGTGGCATCCATCCTGATCCTGTGCGGGCTGCGCGGCTGGCCGAGCAAGCCGGCGCCGACGGCATCACCGCGCATCTGCGGGAGGACCGCCGACATATCTCCGACCACGACATCGAACGCCTGGTATCGGAAATCGCCCTGCCGCTCAACTTCGAGATGGCGGCAACTGACGAAATGCTCGCCATCGCGTTGCGCCACCGGCCGCACGCCGCTTGCATCGTTCCGGAAAAGCGCGAGGAACGGACCACCGAGGGCGGCCTTGAAGTTGCCGGGGCCATGGAAGCCCTGCGTCCGATGGTGGGCCGCCTGGGCGACGCCGGCATTCGGGTGTCCTTGTTCATTGAGGCCGATCTGCGCCAACTCGACGCCGCCCGCGCCATCGGCGCGCCGGTGGTGGAACTGCACACCGGCGCCTATTGCGACGCGGTCGGCGCTGACCGGGGGCGCGAACTTGCTCGCATCCAGGCCGCCGCCGCCCATGCCGCCGCCATCGGCCTGGAGTGCCACGCCGGCCATGGTCTGGCGTTCGATACGGTGGGTGCGGTGGCGGCCATTCCGTCCATCGTCGAGCTGAATATCGGGCATTTTCTGGTCGGCGAGGCGATTTTCGTCGGTCTTGAGCAGTCTATCTGCATGATGCGGACGTTGATGGACCAGGCCCGTGCGACGGCCACGGCCAACCACCCCGCTTGACAGGACCGCAGCCGCAGTCTTCAATCCCCCGGCGGGAAAATGGTGGCGTTCGGCTGCATTTTCTTTCGTTCCAATTCATTAAAGCGGTTCATTGATGTCGAAGAAGAAGCATGGGGGAATTGGCGAGACGATTCGAACGGTCATTTACGCCGTCCTGATCGCCCTGGTGGTCCGCACCGTGGCCTACGAGCCGTTCAATATCCCGTCTGGGTCAATGATCCCCACACTGCTGGTCGGCGACTATCTGTTCGTGTCGAAATTCTCCTACGGCTACAGCCGTCACTCCTTTCCGTTCAGCATGGTGCCGATCGAGGGCCGGGTGCTGGGCGAGGGGCCGGAGAGGGGCGACGTCGCCGTCTTCAAGTTTCCGGGCGACAACACGACCGACTATATCAAGCGCGTGATCGGCCTTCCTGGCGACACCATCCAGGTGCAGATGGGACGCCTGTTCATCAACGGCGAGGCGGTTGAGCGCGAGCGCGTCGAGGACTTTGTCATCCGCGACCACTTCGGCAACGTCCGCCGCCTGGGCCGGTTCACCGAGACCTTGCCCAACGGAACGACCCACGAGATCCTTGAGGAAAGCGATTTCGAGCGTTACGACAACACCTCCCTGTTCCGGGTGCCCGAGGGGCACTACTTCATGATGGGCGACAACCGCGACCATTCCGAGGACAGTCGCGGCAGCGTCGGTTTCGTGCCGGTTGAGAATCTGGTGGGCCGGGCAGAGGTGCTGTTCTTCTCCACCGACGGTTCCGCTCGTCTGTGGGAACTGTGGCGCTGGCCGTTCGCCATCCGCTGGGAACGCCTGTTCCAGCCCGTGAACTGATCCGCCCGGAAAGACGACCGTGAACCGCAAGACCGACTTTGACGCCGCCGCACGGGTGGTCGGGCATACGTTCAAGGACAAGGACCTGCTGCACCATGCCCTGGTGCACAGTTCGGCGTCGGCAGGGCGGGGTGCCGCCACCTATGAACGGCTGGAGTTCCTGGGCGACCGGGTGCTTGGGCTGGTGGTGGCCGAGATGATCTACCGCCGCTTCCCCGGCGAGCCCGAGGGCGATCTGGCCCGCCGTCATGCTGCCTTGGTGCGGCGTGAGGCGCTGGCCCGCGTCGCCGATGGCGCCGGCCTGGGCCAGTACATCGTCATGTCGCGCGGCGAGGAGGACGCCGGAGGGCGGGCCAACCCGGCCATTCTCGCCGACGTGTGCGAAGCGCTGCTCGGCGCCCTATATCTGGATGGCGGCCTGCAGGCTGCGGCCGCCTTCATTGAGGCCCACTGGCCGGAGATGATGGAAGAGGCGCTCGCGCCGCCCAAGGATGCCAAGACCGCGCTCCAGGAGTGGGCGCAGAGCCGGGGCCTGCCGCTGCCGGCTTACGACACGGTCAACCTCAAGGGGCCGGACCACAGTCCGATCTTCACCGTGCGGGTCACCGTGCAAGGATTTCCGCCGGCCGAAGCGTCCGGCGCATCGAAGCGGGTCGCCGCCCAGGCAGCCGCCCGCGCCCTTCTGGAGACGTTTGAATGACTGACGGCACCACCGGCGACATGACCGGGGGCATTCCCGAGGGTCCCGGCCCGCAAACCCGGTGCGGCTTCATCGCCGTGCTGGGCGCCCCCAACGCCGGCAAGTCGACGCTGGTCAACGAGATGGTCGGCACCAAGGTGAGCATCGTCTCGCCCAAGGTGCAGACCACGCGCACGCGCCTGCGCGGCATTGCCATGGTCGGCGACACCCAGCTTGTGCTCATCGACACCCCCGGCATCTTCCGCCCGACCCGCCGTCTGGAGCGCGCCATGGTGGCCGCCGCCTGGGGCGGGGCCGACGACGCCGAGCAGGTGATGCTGGTGGTGGACGCCAGCCGCGGCATCGACGCCGACACCGCCGACATCATTGCCCGGCTCAAGGAAGGCAACCGCAAGGACGTCATTCTGGTCCTCAACAAGATCGACCTGATTGCCCGGCCGGACCTGCTGAGCCTGTCCGAAAAGCTGTTCGAGCATGGCATCTTCGGCAAGGTCTTCATGATTTCGGCCATGAAGGGCGACGGCGTGGCCGACATCCTGCGCTACCTGTCCGAGAACGTGCCGCACGGCCCGTGGATGTTCCCCGAGGACGAGGTTTCGGATCTGCCCGAACGCATGCTCGCGGCCGAGATCACGCGCGAGAAGCTGTTCCTGCGCTTGAACCAGGAACTGCCCTACAGCGTCACCGTGGAAACCGAGAAGTGGGAGGAACGGCCCGATGGGTCGGCCCGCATCGACCTGACCATCTACGTCCTGCGCGACAGCCAGAAGAAGATCGTTCTGGGCAAGGGCGGGGCGCAGATCAAGGCCATCGGCGCCTCGGCCCGGCGGGAGTTGCAGGAGTTGCTGGATCGCCGCATTCACCTGTTTCTGTTCGTCAAGGTGCGCGAAGGCTGGACCGACGACCGCGCGCGCTATACCGAGTGGGGCCTGGACTTCGACGCCTGAGGCGGGATATTGCTGGGATCATGAACGCGACCTTTTTCGGCTTGTGTCTGCTGTGGCTTGGTGCGGCCGGTTTCGGCGCGCTGCTGATGTTGCGTGGGCGCTGGGAAAGGGCGGTCAGCCAGGGCCGTCCCATTCCCGGCCCGACCGCCCGCAAGACCGTGGAGGCCGGGCTGACCTTCGCCGGGACCGGCGGCATGATCCTGGGACTGGGCGTACTTGGCCTCAGCGTGTTGCGCTGAATGGAGTGGCGTGACGCAGGCATCGTCCTGGGGGCGCGCCAGCACGGCGAAAGCAGTTTGATCGTTACTCTGCTGACCTCCGCCCACGGCCGCCACGCCGGGTTGGTCAAGGGCGGCATGTCCAAGGCGGCGCGCGGCCTGTATCAGCCCGGCAACCTGCTCACCGTTACCTGGAGAGCGCGGCTGGAGGACCAGCTTGGCCTTTATGCCTGTGAACTGGCCGAGGCCAACGCCGCCGCCCTGCTGTCCCATCCCGGCCGCTTGGGCGCCCTGACGGCAGCCTGCGCCGTGGCCGAGGCGGCCCTGCCGGAGCGCCAGTCCCATCCGCTATTGTTCGACGCCACGGTGGCCTTGCTCGCCGCCCTGCGTGATGCGCCGGAGCCGGGATACGGCGCGGCCTATGTGGAGTGGGAGGCCGTGCTGTTGCAGGACCTTGGCTTCGGGCTGGATCTCAGCGCCTGCGCGGTGACCGGCTCGACCGATGATCTCGCCTGGGTGTCCCCCAAGACCGGGCGGGCGGTCAGCACCGAGGGCGCCGGACCGTGGCGCGAAAAGCTGCTCGCCCTGCCGGCCTTCCTGCTGGGAGCGGAGGAGGGGCCGGAGCCCGATGCGACCGCCATCGCCCAGGGCCTGCGCCTGACCGGCTGGTTCCTCGACCGCCACGCCCTGGCCGCCCAGGATCGGCGCTTGCCCCCGGCCCGCGTGCGCTTTGCCCAACGCTGGACCGAGCACATTCCGCCGTCTTGAAGCGGTTTGTTTTTCGAGCCGGTCCAAAATGTTCCGCTTGCGCAGACGGGCTCCCGCCCGGACCCGGCTGGAGCAGGCTCCAGACCTTCTTGTTTTCCTTGAAGAAAGGAAAGGGGTTTGGGGCCAGTGACCCCAAGCGGACCTAAGCGGCGCGGAGGGGCGGCAGCCCGCAATGGGGTGGCTCGAGCCGATCCGGCCTGAGACGCCTCAGGCACACTTCATTGACCCCGACCGGGGTATGCAGTCTATATTTCGCCACATCAGGCTCCCCGAACAACAGGGTTTGCGTTTCATGGCTTTACCGACCCCCGCCGAGGACATCCGCCCGCAGCCGCTGGCCCAGGCGCTGTCCGAGCGTTATCTGGCCTATGCCCTGTCCACCATTGTGGCCCGCTCGCTGCCCGACGTGCGCGACGGCCTGAAGCCGGTTCACCGGCGGCTGCTGTACGCCATGCGCCTGCTGAAGCTGGATCCGGGGCAGGGGTTCAAGAAATGCGCCCGCATCGTCGGCGACGTGATGGGTAAGTACCACCCCCACGGCGACGCCTCGATCTACGAGGCCATGGTGCGTCTTGCGCAGGATTTCGCGGTGCGCTATCCGCTGGTCGAGGGCCAGGGCAACTTTGGCAACATCGACGGCGACGGCGCGGCGGCCATGCGCTACACCGAAGCACGCCTGACCGCCGTCGCCCACGCCCTGATGGACGGGCTGGACGAAGACGCGGTGGATTACCGCACCACCTATGACAACGAGGATCGCGAGCCGATCGTCATGCCGGCGGCGTTCCCGAACCTGCTGGCCAACGGCGCGTCGGGCATCGCCGTGGGCATGGCGACCAACATCCCGCCGCACAATGCCGGCGAGCTGTGCGACGCCCTGCTGCACCTCATCAAGAAGCCCGACTGCGACGTGCCCAGCCTGGTCGCCCATGTGCGCGGGCCGGATTTCCCGACCGGCGGCGTATTGGCGGAAAGCCAGGCGGCCATTCTGGATGCCTACGCCACCGGGCGCGGGTCGTTCCGTCTGCGCGCTCGGTGGGAAGTCGAGAAGCTGTCGCACGGCCTGTACCAAATCATCGTCACTGAGATCCCCTATCAGGTCCAGAAGTCCAAGGTCATCGAACGCATCGCTGACCTGCTCAACGCCCGCAAGCTGTTGGTGCTGTCGGACGTGCGCGACGAATCGGCCGAGGACGTGCGCATCGTCCTGGAGCCGCGCAACCGCACCGTCGATCCGGATATGTTGATGGAGCACCTGTTCCGCAACACGGACCTGGAAATCCGCTTCGGCCTGAACATGAACGTCATCGACGCCGACGGCACGCCGCGCGTGATGGACCTCAAGGAGGTCCTGCGCGCCTTCCTCGACCACCGCCTGGAGGTCCTGGAGCGGCGGTCGCTGCATCGCCTGGAAAAGATCGCCCATCGGCTGGAGGTTCTCGAAGGCTACCTGAAGGCCTTCCTCAACCTCGACGAGGTGATCCGCATCATCCGCGAGGAGGATGAACCCAAGCCCGAACTGATGCGCGTCTTCACTCTGACGGACGTGCAGGCGGAGGCCATTCTCAACATGCGATTGCGCTCTCTGCGCAAGCTGGAAGAGATGGAGCTGCGCGGCGAGCATGAGAAACTCTCAGCCGAACAGGCCGCTTTGCAAGGCCTGCTGGAGGACGAGAGTCAGCGTTGGTCAGCTATTGCCGATCAGGTAAAGGAAACTAAGAAGAAGTTCGGCCAAGCCACTGAACTTGGCCGCAGACGTACCGACCTGACCGAGGCGCCGACCGGCGTTGTGGTGCCCCTGGAGGCCTTGGTTGAGCGCGAACCGATCACCATCATGCTGTCCGAGAAGGGCTGGCTGCGGGCGATCAAGGGCCACCAGGACGATGTGTCCGACGCCAAGTTCAAGGAAGGCGACGCCCTCAAGCTGGTCCTCAAGGCGCAGACCACCGACAAGATCCTGGTGCTCGGCACCAACGGGCGGTTCTACACCATCCTCGGCGACCGCATTCAGCGGGGCCGTGGCTTTGGCGAGCCGGTGCGCCTGATGGTCGATCTGCCCAACGACGCCGAGATTTCCCACCTTCTGGTCCATATTCCGGGCCGCGAACTGCTGCTGGCCAGCAGCGTCGGCAAGGGGTTTCGGGTCAAGGAGGACGACGTTGTCGCCCAGACCCGCTCCGGTAAGCAGATCCTGTCCGTGCCGTCCGGCACCAAGACGATCTTCTGTATGCCGGTCGAGGGGGATACCGTCGCCACCATCGGTGAAAACCGCAAGGTTCTGGTGTTCGACCTCGATGAAATCCCGGTCCTCAACAAGGGCCAGGGCGTCAAGCTTCAGGCCTACAAGGACGGCGGCATGTCCGACCTCAAGCTGTTCACCGCCGCCGACGGCCTGACCTTCAAGTCCGGCGAACGGACCCGGACGGAACCCGACCTTACCCCCTGGCGGGGCAAGCGGGCCACCGCTGGAAAGCTGCCGCCCAACGGGTTCCCGAAGTCCAACAAGTTCGGCGGGTAGGGGTAGCCGGTGACGCCTGTTCCTCTGCGGGAGGCGTTCTGGCTGTGGCTGCGGGTCGGGCTGCTGAGTTTCGGCGGCCCGGCCGGGCAGATCGCCCTGATGCACCGGCTGGTGGTCGATGAGCGCAAGTGGGTCAGCGAGAGCCGGTTCCTGCACGCTCTCAACTACTGCATGGTGCTGCCGGGGCCGGAGGCCATGCAGCTTGCCACCTACATCGGCTGGCTGCTGCACCGCACGGTCGGCGGCCTGATCGCCGGGCTGCTGTTCATTCTGCCGGGCGCCCTGGTCATCCTGGGGCTGAGCATCCTGTATGCCGGGTTCCAGGACGTCACCATCGTTGAGGCGCTGTTCTACGGCATCCGGGCCGCCGTCCTTGCCGTGGTCGTCCAGGCGGTCATGAAGATCGCCGGCAAGGCGCTCAAGAATCGAGCGATGTATGCCATCGCGGCGGCGGCGTTTGTGGCGATCTTCTTCCTGACCATTCCGTTTCCGGTGATTGTCGCCGGCGCCGCCCTGATCGGCTTCCTTGGGCAGCGGTGGAGGCCGTCAACCTTCGTGGTCATCAAGATCGACGGGGCCGACGACGACGACGACGCGGTTTCCGCCGGCCTGCGGGCCGGACGCCTTGACCACACGCGGCCGACCCTGCGCCGCACCCTCGGCACCGGGGCGTTGTGGCTGACGTTGTGGCTGGGGCCGTTGCTGGGGTTGGCGCTGGCCCTTGGCCCGGCTGACATCTACGTTCAGCAAGGATTGTTCTTCAGCACCATGGCGCTGGTGACCTTCGGCGGCGCCTATGCGGTGCTGGCGTACGTCGCGCAGCAGGCGGTGGCGACCTATGGCTGGCTGGCGCCCGGCGAGATGCTCGACGGCCTGGGCATGGCCGAGACGACGCCGGGGCCGCTCATCCTGGTGCTGCAGTTCGTCGGCTTCATGGCCGCCTACCGCAGCCCCGGCCTGCTCGACCCGATGCTGGCCGGAACTTTGGGGGCCGCCGTCACCTTGTGGGTCACGTTCACGCCGTGCTTCCTGTGGATTTTCGTCGGAGCGCCCTATATCGAGGCCCTGCGCGGCAACCGCGCCCTCAGCGCCGCCCTGTCGGCCATCACCGCCGCCGTGGTGGGCGTGGTGCTGAACCTCGCCGTGTGGTTCGGGCTGCATGTCCTGTTCGCCGACGTGGCCGAGGTTCACATGGGGGGCGTCCGTCTGCTGGTCCCGGACTTCGCCAGCCTCGATCCGGCGGCGTCCCTCATCAGTGCTGCCGCCTTCTTCGCCCTATGGCGCCTGAAGGCCAACATGATCGTCGTGCTGGTTGTGGCGGGGTTCTCCGGGGCGGCTTGGTTCATGCTGCGGGCCTGAGGAGGGCCGCTTGCGCGGGCGGATTGCCACCCGCACCCGCCCGGAGCGATGCTCCGGACCTCCTTGATTCTCATGAATAAAAAGGGGTTCGGGGGGCCTGCCCCCGAGCGGGCATGGGCGGCAGCCCATCTTTTCCATCCCTCAAATCCCGCCACCAGGCATCATGGCCTCCGCCCCCAGCCCCTCCATCAGCAGTTTGAACCGTTTCAGGTCGTCGTCGAGTTGCTGTTCGGGAGCGTCGCCGAGCAGGCTTGCGATCATGCGGCCGCTCTGGCCGACGGGCGGCTGGTAGTGCAGGGCGACCTTGACCAGCGTACCGCCCTCGGCCGCATCGGAAAAGTGGACCTCGCCCCGGCTATGGATCTCTGCGCCCGGCAGGGTGTGCCAGGCGATGCGCTCGTTTTCGGGTGTCGGATCGATGTCGCAGTCCCAATCCAAAGGCATGTCCAGCGGGCCGCGCATCGTCCAGTGATAGCGTGTGTCCGATCGCCGCTCGATGCGCAGCACGTTGTTCATGAAGCGGGCGAGGTTTTCCTGGTCGCGCCAGAACTGCCACACCTCGTGGCGCGGGCGGTCGATGTGCACGGAGCGCCGCACGGTGGTCGTGGCCGCCGAGCGTGACAGTCCTTCCATCACCGGCCGTCCGGTGGCCGCCCGCCACGCCAGGGCGCCGCCAAGCGCCGCGACGCTCAGGCCCATTAGCCCGCCACGTCGCAAGCCCCAGGCGGCGAGGCTGCCTCCGCCAAGCATGCTGGCCACGCGGCCGGGGTCGTCTTTCAGTCGGTCCCAAGGGGTGTGCGCCATGTTCCGGTGCTCCTGTCCGCTGTCGTGCCGGATGCAAAACGCGGCAGGGACGAAAGACGTTCAGCCCGGACTTGTCTTCAGCCCATCCTTACCTTCAGCGAAGGGCGCCCCCAAAGATCACGCCCGGCAACCACGTTGCCAGATCCGGCCACGCGGCCAGCAGTCCCAGGGCGGCAAGCTGGATGAGCACGAACGGCACCACGCCGCGATAGATGTGCATGGTGGTGACCTGGGGCGGGGCAACGCCGCGCAGGTAGAACAGGGCGAAGCCGAACGGCGGAGTTAAAAAACTGGTTTGCAGGTTCATGGCCATCATGACGCCCAGCCACACGGGATCGACATCCATCTTCAGCAGGATCGGCGCGACGATGGGCACCACCACGAAGACGATTTCCACGAAATCCAGAAAGAACCCGAGTACAAACATGGCCAGCATGACCAGGGCAATGGCGCCCCATTTGCCGCCGGGCAGGCTGGTCAGGAAGTCGTGGACCATGTCGTCGCCGCCAAAGCCCCGGAACACCAGGGCGAACAGGGTGGCGCCGACAATGATAAGGAACACCATGGCGGCAATGCGCGTGGTGGATCGCATCACGTCATCGAGAACGCTGCTGCGCCACAGCCCCCACAATGCCACCCCCAGGCCGGCGGCCAGCGTCAGCAGGGCGAGGGCGGCCAGCGCCATGCCCACCTGATCCGCCGGGTCGATGGTATCGCGCGCCACCCGCAGGTCGAACAGCCGGGACAGGGCGAGGACAGCGATCAGGCCCCAAACACCGGCCTTCACCAGCAGGACCGAGCGGCCGATCCCGATACGCATCCCGGCCAGCAGGACCGCCCCGATGGCGCCCACGGCAGCGGCCTCGGTCGGGGTGGCGATGCCGCCCAAAATAGAGCCCAGGACGGCCACCATCAGGGCGACTGGCGGCAGCAGGGCACGCAACAACCCGCGCAGGGCCACACCCCGTGTCTCGGCACTGTCGCGCGGCGGGAGGGCCGGAGCGGCGGTCGGGCGGAGCCAGGCCACCACAAGCTGATAGAGTATGTAGAACGCGACCAGCATCAGGCCGGGCAGCAGCGCCCCGGCGAACAGATCGCCGACCGACACCGGGTTGATCGCCCAGTTGCCCAACTCGCGCTGCGCATCGGCGTAGGCGGTCGAAATCTGGTCGCCCAGCAGCACCAGCACGATGGACGGCGGAATGATCTGTCCCAGCGTGCCGGCCGCGCAGATGGAGCCGCAGGCGAGCGCCGGATCGTAACCGCGCCGCAGCATGATCGGCAGGCTCATCAGGCCCATGGTGACCACGGTTGCCCCGACGATGCCGGTCGAGGCGGCCAGCAACATGCCCACCAGGGCCACCGAGACGGCCAGCCCGCCACGCAGGGAGCCAAACAGGCGGCCAACGTTTTCAAGCAGTTCCTCGGCGACTTTCGAGCGTTCCAGCATCACGCCCATGAATACGAACAGGGGCACTGCGATCAGGACCTCGTTGGTCATGGTGCCGAACACGCGCTGGGGCAGGGCCCTTACGAAGGCGAAGTCGAAGTGCCCGACGGCGGCCCCCAGCACGCCGAACAACAGGGCCGCGCCAGCCAGACTGAAGGCGACCGGAAAGCCGGCCAGCAGCACCAGACAGGTGCCCGCGAACATAATGAGAGCGAGGGCTTCGGTTTCCATCAGTTGGTCTCTTCGCCGTGCGCCAGGACATCCGCGCTGCGCAAGGCCAGGGCCAGCCCCTGGAGCATCACCAGCACCGGCATGATCAGGATGACCGACTTGAGCACGTAGAGCCCCGGCAGGCCGCTGGTCTCCTGCGAAGCCTCGCCCACCGCCCACGAATTGACCACGAACGGCCAGCCCATCCACAGGATCAGGCCGCACACCGGCCACAGGAACAGCACCACGCCGGCCAGATCAATGGCCGCCTTGGTGCGGGGGGCGGCCTCGCGGTAGAAGATGTCCACCCGCACATGCCCGTCGGCGCCCAGTGTGTAGCCGGCGGCAAGCATAAACACGAAGGCGTGCATCCACACGATGCCTTCCTGGAGGGAAATCATGCCCACCCCGAACACATAGCGCAGCAGCACCACGGCGAACTGGACCAGAACCATGCCCAGGGTCAGCCACGCCACGCCATGCCCGACGGCACGGTTGACGAAGTCGATGGCGGTGATCAAACGGCGGAGGAACGGGGGCACCGGAATAGGGTCCTGAGGGGGCGAAGGGCGCAGACTATGCCGGAAGTGCAAGTGCGCGCAAGGCTGGCGCGGGGTGTCTGATGCCGCAAAACCGAATGGAATAGTGCGACTTCCACTGGCAAGATGCGCCGCCATCCGGTAAAAGCGGATCAACTGCGGACAAAAGTCCCTGCAACGTACGAGTCGGGAGGAACCGACGGAACCGGCCGGACGTATTCTTTGTGTGCAAGGCGTTACCCGTGCCCGCCGAAGCGAAACGCCCGTGACCCCGGCGCCTCTCCACCGTCTGTCCAAGAAGTCGAGCGAAACGTGAAAGCGCTAGCCTTTATCGTCCGCTTTCTGAGCGGCATAAACCAAGTCATCGGCCAAGTTTTCTCCTGGCTTACGTTGGGCATCGTTTTGGTGTGTTTCACCGTAGTGGTCATGCGATACGTGTTCTCCGCCGGGTTTGTCTGGATGCAGGACCTGTATGTCTGGATGAACGCCGTGATGTTCACAGGAATTGCGGGTTACACCCTGCTCAAGAACGGCCATGTCCGGGTCGATATCTTCTATCGAAAGGCCACCACACGCTTCAAGGCGTGGATCGACCTGATCGGATTCTTCATCTTCATGGTGCCGTTTTCAGCCGTGCTGCTGTACTGGAGTTGGCCCTACGTGCAGCGCTCGTGGAGCTTCATGGAGGGGTCACGCAACATCGGCGGGATGCCCGGACTGTACGTCATAAAATCGTTCGTCATCGTGTTTGCCGTGGTGATCCTCATGCAGGGTCTGGCGATGGCGCTGCGCAGCGTCCTGGTGCTGGCCAACCGGGAGGACCTGTTGCCGCCCTCCATGCGCTATGAAGAGGAGGGCTGAACCATGGATCCTGTTCTGATTGGGGAAATCCTCTCCGTCATCATGTTCTTCGGTATCATCGGCGTGCTGATGCTGGGGTATCCGGTGGCGTTTTCGCTGGCCGGGACGTCGCTGTTCTTCGGGCTGATCGCCTGGATGTTCGGCGTCTTCGATCCCTCGAACCTGTCCAGCCTCGCGTCGCGCTACCTGGGCACCATGGTCAACGACGTGCTGGTCGCAGTGCCGCTGTTCGTGTTCATGGGCGTCATGCTGGAGCGGTCGAAGATCGCCGAGCAACTGCTGATTACAATGGGCAGGCTGTTCGGTGAACTGCGTGGTGGACTGGGCATGTCGGTGGTGGTGGTCGGCGCCTTGCTGGCCGCCTCGACCGGCATCGTCGGTGCGACCGTGGTCACCATGGGTCTGTTGTCGCTGCCGGCCATGATGCGGGCCGGCTACGATCCCAAGCTGGCGTCGGGCGTCATCTGCGCCTCGGGCACGCTGGGGCAGATCATTCCGCCGTCCACCGTGCTGATCTTCATGGGCGACATGCTGTCGGGCATCAACGCCCAGGTTCAAATGGCAAAAGGCAACTTCGCGCCGACCCCGGTTTCGGTCGGCGACCTGTTTGCCGGAGCGTTCATTCCGGGCCTGTTGCTGGTCCTCATGTACATGCTGTGGGTGATGTTCAAGGCCATCAGCGACCCCGAGAGCTGCCCCGCCCTGGTCATCTCGGCCGAGGAAAAAAAGGCCCTGGGGCGCGATGTCCTGGTCGCCCTGGTCCCGCCGCTGCTGCTCATCATAGCAGTGCTCGGCTCCATCCTGGGCGGTATCGCCACGCCGACGGAATCCGCCTCGGTCGGTGCGGTGGGGGCCATGGTGCTGGCCGTCCTGCGGCGGCGCATGACGTATTCCATCCTGCGGCAGGTGATGTACACGACGGCCGAGATCACCTCGATGATCTTCGTCATCATCCTGGGGGCCTCGGTGTTCTCGCTGGTGTTCCGCATGATGGGTGGGGATGCCCTGGTCGAGGATTTCCTGCACAGCCTGCCGGGCGGTGTCATGGGCGCGGTCATCTTCGTCATGCTGCTGATGTTCGTGCTGGGCTTTATCCTCGACACCTTCGAGATCATCTTCATCGTGCTGCCGATCACCGCGCCGATCCTGCTGGGCATGGACGTCAGCCCGGTGTGGCTGGGTGTGATGGTGGGTGTCAACCTGCAGACCAGCTTCCTGACGCCACCGTTCGGGTTCTCGTTGTTCTATCTGCGGGGGGTGGCCCCACGGGAGGTTTCGACCGGACAGATCTATCGCGGCGTCATTCCATTTGTGGCGTTACAGATGCTGGCCCTGATCGTGCTGTACATCTTCCCGGAACTGGCGACGTGGCTGCCGTCCATTATTTTCGGGTGAGGCGGGCGGTTGCTGAGGTGACACTTGGGAAAAGGCGGGCTGCCGCCCACACCGCTCGGGGTGAACCCCGAACCCCTTTATTTTCTTCAAGAGAAAGAAGGAGGTCCGGAGCATCGCTCCGGGTGGGCACGGGTGGTAACCCGTCCGCGTCAGCGGAATTGGCGGTGGCTGCAGTGTGGTAGTAAAAGCCGCCCAAAGAAGAAGGCCCGCACCGGGATGGTGCGGGCCTTTTCCGTATCCGCGTGATGCGGAAGCAGGGCTCTACAGCTTGAAGAACTTCTGGCGGGCCTGGAGGAACGCGCTGTCGACGGTGTCGGTGCGGGTCCGCAGCATTTCCAGGGCGTCCACGAAGCTCTGGGCGGTCTTCTTGGTCAGCGGGTCGCTGGACTCGCGCAGGCCGTTGATGATGTCGGCGGCAGCCACCGCACCGGCCTTGAGGATCTCGTCCGGGAACTGGTGGACCTTCACGCCATGCTTGTCGACCAGGGTGCGCAGGGCGACCGGGTCGTTGGCATAGAAGTCGGCGGCGACCTGCTCGTAGTCTGCCTGGCTGGCCGACTGGATGATGGCCTGCAGGTGCTTGGGCAGTGCGTTGTACTTGTCCAGGCTGACCACCAGTTCGGTCGCGAGGCCCGGCTCCACGAAGGACGGGAAGTAGTAGTTTTTGGCCACCTGATGGAAGCCGAGCGCCAGATCGTTGTACGGGCCGACGAACTCGGCGGCGTCGAGGGCGCCCGATTGCAGGGCCTGGAAGATCTCGCCACCGGCCATGTTGGTCACAGTGGCGCCGAGGCGCTGCCAAGCCTGGCCGCCGATGCCCGGCGTGCGGAACTTGAGGCCCTTGATGTCGTCCACGCCGGTCAGTTCATTGCGGAACCAGCCGCCGGCCTGGGTGCCGGTCTGGCCGGACAGGAAGCCCTTGACGCCGAACTGGGCGTAGACTTCATCCCAAACTTGCTGGCCGCCCATGTAGCGGACCCAGGCGGACAGTTCGTTGGCGGTCATGCCGAAGGGCACGCCGGTGAAGAAGTTCAAGGCCTGCGACTTGCCCTGCCAGTAATAGGCCGCGCCATGGCTCATCTCGGCGCCGCCCTCGATGACGGCATCCAGGGCTTGCAGCGGCGGCACCAGTTCGCCGGCCGAGAACACCTTCACGGTGAGCTGACCGTCGGACATGGCGGTGATGCGGTCGGCCAGACGCTGGGCGCCGACGCCAAGACCAGGGAAGTTGCGCGGCCACGTGGTGACCATGCGCCACTCCTGACGGCCCTGGGCGATGGCTGGGGTGGGGAAGGCCGCCGCAGCGGTGAGGGCGGCACCGGCACCGGCAACTGCGGTGCCCTTCAGAAAATCACGACGTTTCATGTCTGACGTTTCCTCATCATCAAGTGATAGAGTCGGACTTTTGTCCGCGTTTTGCCGGATGTCTTAACGCTCCGGTACGCGAATCTGTCTGAATTATAAGGGAGAAAGGCGGCGAAGCAAACGTCTGAACACGGCCGAAAGCAGCAAGAATTAACCCTTGTCGGGAAGGGGACTCCAGCCGTCCGGCGTGAAACCCTCCAGCGGCTGGAAGCGGATTTTGTAGGACATCTTCCGACTGTCGCGGATCCAGTAGCCGAGATAGACATATGGCAGATCCTGGCGCCCGGCCTCCTCGACCAGCCACAGGATCATGAACGTGCCCAGGCCGTGGCGCTGCTCCTGCGGGTCGAAGAAGCTGTAGACAGCCGACAAGCCGTCGTCCATGCGGTCCATCAGGCACACGGCGACCAACCGCCCCTGGGAGTCCCGGAACTCGATGAGGGCGGTGTCGATGGGGCTGTCCTCGACCATGGCGCGGTAGTCATAGAACCCCATCAGCGCCATGTCGCTGCCGGTATGGCGGCTTTCCTGATAGGCCGTGAACAGCCGGTATTGTTCCGCTGTGGCGCGGGCGGTCACAATCTGCGCGCTGAGATCCTGGTTGATCTTCCAGGCCCGCCGGAACCCCTTCTTCATGTGGAAGTCCACCACCCCGACGCGAACCGGCACGCAAGCTGCGCATCCAGGGCAGGCGGGGGCATAGGCGATTGAGTGGCTGCGGCGGAACCCGGCACGCGACAAGGTGTCGTGCAGCCGACGCGCCTCAGGACCGACCAACTCGGTGACGATCTTGCGTTCCATGCGGCCGTCGAGATACGGACACGGCATGGGTGCCGTGGTGAAGAAAAAGTGCGGACGTCGGATTGGCGAATTTTCCATGCGTGACAGCATCCGGCCTGTGGCCGTCCTCCATTTGCCTCCGCCACTTACTATGGGGTCCCGATCTTCCGGACGCCAGTCCTTAGCGCGGCCCGCAAGTCCGCGCCGGCTGGGTGCTGTTGTCGGAGGCCCCGTCTGCGTCAATGAGGAGCCTGCCGGGAGAGTTCCATCATCAATTGGATAAAGGGCTCAATCGCCGCGCAGGATGCTCGGAATTGGGGGCGGCCCAATAGGGCGGGGCGCCTCTGTGTCTTCGGGCTCGCGCAGAAGGATGACGCTGATGCGCCGGTTGCGCGGATGATTGGGGGCGTTCTCCAAAAGCGGCTCGCTGCCGGCTTTGCCCGATACGCGGGCGATCCGGTCATCGGAGACGCCGCCGCCGACCAGGATACGCCGGCTGGCCAAGGCGCGGTCGGCCGAAAGCTCCCAGTTGCCATAGCCCGATGCGTCGGCAAAGGAACTGGCGTCGGTGTGGCCGTCAACGGCGATCTTCTGGGGCAACAGGCGGACGACGCGGCCGACCAAGTCGAGCAGCGCGCGGGTGTGCTCGTACATGGCGCTGGAGCCGGCCGGGAACATCGGCGCGCCTTCCTGATCGACGATCTGGATGCGCAAGCCCTCGGGCGTGTTATCGACCAGCAGGCTGTCCTTCAGGCCCTGAAGCTGCGGCACTGCCTGGATGGCCTGGCGCAGTTCCTGGGTCACCTGGTCGAACTGCCGCTGTTCCATGGCCTGGCGCATCTCGGCCTCGCGCTCCTGGTCGGAGCGGCCGTCGAAATCCTCCTGCGCGGCACCTTCGGCCGGATCGGTGAAGTCCTCGCCACCAGCCCCGATGGTTGATGGCGGAAGGTTCATCACGATGGTCGGTGCGCCGCTCGACGACTGGCTGGCGCCCTGGCCGATCACCTGGCCGCCCAACATGCCGCCGGCGCCGCTGGGGTTCTGCGACACGGTGGTCGGGGAGAAATAGTTGGAGATGCCCTGAAGCTGTTCCTCGGTCACCGAGTTCAGCAGCCACAGCAGCAGGAAGAAGGCCATCATTGCCGTCACGAAGTCGGCGTAGGCCACCTTCCAAGCGCCGCCATGGGCGCTGGCGTGGCCCTTCTTGACCCGCTTGATGATGATGGGCTGTTTGCCAAGTTCGTCGGCCACGCGCGGCGCCTCTCAGTCTGGAGTTGACTGCCCTGTGGGCAATCAGTCGCTCGGCATGTTGGTGACCGTTTCTTCCACTTCCTGGAAGGACGGGCGGACGTTGGACGGCAGGATCTTGCGCGAGAACTCCACCGATACCTGCGGCGCGTAGCCCTGCATGTGGGCCAGCAGGCCGGCCTTGATGGACTGCAGGTACATGGTCTCGGAGTCGTAGGCCGCCGCGATGGCACGGCCGAACGGGGCAAAGAAACCATAGGACAGCAGCACGCCCATGAACGTGCCGACCAGCGCGGCGCCGATGAGCCGGCCCAGAACCTCGGGAGGTTCGGTGATCGAGCCCATGGTGTTGATGACACCCAGCACGGCGGCGACGATGCCCAGGGCAGGCATGCCGTCGGCCATGGTGACCACGGCATCGGAAACAGCCGTGTGCTCGTGGTGATGGGCCTCGATCTCGGCGTCGATGATCGCTTCGACCTCGTGAGCGTTGTTGGTGCCCAGAGTCAGCAGGCGCAGATAGTCGCATAGGAATTCCAGCGCATGATGGTCACTGGCGAATCCTGGGAATTTTTGGAACAGCGGGCTCTCGTTGGGGCGTTCCACATGGCTTTCCAGGGCAAGGTCACCCTTGGTTTTGGCCAGCCGGAACGTCGTGTAGAGCATGCTCAGAAGTTCGAGGTAGCTCTGCTTGGTGTGGCGCGGCCCCTTCATCATCGGCCCCATGGCCTTGATCGTGCCACGGAGCACCGATTTCGGGCTGCCGATCATGTACGCGCCGAACGCCGCACCAAAGATGATGAGGAATTCAGACGGCTGCCAAAGCACTGCAAGGTCGCCACCGTGCCAGGTATAGCCGCCGACGACACTCGCGATTACGACAATGGTTCCGATAATGACGAGCATTTAAGCCTTCCGAGCCCCCCCTCCCGCCAAGCACCAAATGCCTGCGGAAGCTTCAAAGGTTGTAATCCATTCCCGCCGAAAACATCAACGAAAACCGACCACACGTGCATTTTCGGCGGCACTCCGGCGAACCCGGAGCAACGATGTCTTTTTCTGCCATTGGCGCGTGGGGGCAAAGCGTGCTAGTTGGGCTAGGGGGCACGGGTGGTACAAAGGTCCGTCCGTTCCACGTAAACTCCGGGTCAGGCCGTTCGGCTGCCCGGCTGGCTTGTCAGTAGACGGGACGATGTATATGCGGACAAAAATGTTCGTTACTAGACAATAAAGTTTGTTACTGAGCAATAAAGTATATTACCGATCCATCGCCCTTAACAGGGTGTTCCACATCAGAGAGACACATCCGCCCAGAGAACG
>Ga0209643_1000232_pt1 | contig 131810 bp, 126 predicted proteins | sample AutmiccBRH37_all_FD_187383 | JGI IMG/M metagenome (GOLD analysis project Ga0209643, IMG submission 187383) | Deep subsurface microbial communities from Mt. Terri, Switzerland - Autotrophic microbial communities BRH/37_all (SPAdes) (version 2) | ecosystem: Environmental > Aquatic > Deep...
AAACATTTAATCTGCTGATTAAATGAAGTTTCGCTCTATAACCTTCAGATGGAGTAATTCAGTGAAACTTAGTTCAGATGCTTTTTCCTGAACTGTAGTTGAACTAATCCTGTGGGAAACTCCACCTGAAGTCAAGAATCCTGTTTATTGAAAAAGTATTTGGGGGTAGATATTTAGTGAGTGAGGAATATCGTTTGACGGTAAAAGAAATGCCGGAGGATATTCGACCTAGAGAACGTTTGCTACAAAAGGGACCTGCAGCTTTAAGCTCGGGGGAGCTTCTGGCAATTTTATTGAGGATAGGCAATAGGAAAGAAACTGCTATTGACATTGCTAATAAAATATTACATCATTGTAATGGTCTAAAGGGTCTAGCAAATATTTCAGTAGAAGAACTTAGTAGCTTTCAAGGAGTTGGACTAGCAAAAGTTGCACAAATAAAAGCAGCAATTGAACTAGGACATAGGATATATAAGGAAGTAGGCGTAGTTAAACCGAAAATAACTAGCCCATTAGATGTGGTTGATCTTGTAATGGAAATGCAGTTTTTGGACAAAGAACATTTTAAGGTTATTACCTTAAGTACAAAAAACCATGTTATTGGAATAGAAGAAGTGTCAATAGGAAGTCTAAATAGTTCAATTGTACACCCAAGAGAGGTTTTTAAAAGAGCTGTTGAAAAAAGTGCGGCTTCTGTAATATTAATTCATAACCATCCTAGTGGTGATCCTGAACCAAGTAAAGAAGATATACAGGTAACCAACAGGCTTGTAAAAGCTGGGGAAATATTGGGAATAGAAGTTCTTGATCATATTATTATTGGGGAAGGTAGATATAAAAGCTTAAAAGAGCTTTGTGTAATTGGGTAGTCCCAAATCTTTCCCCTTGATAGCAGTTTCAATGCTATAATATAATTATATGTAGGTAACAAATTAGAGAGCTAACTTGGAGAGGAGTAACATAAATGTTTTTTGCAAAAGACTTAGGAATTGACTTAGGAACGGCTAATACTTTGGTTCACTTACGTGGAAAGGGAATTATATGTACTGAACCTTCTGTTGTTGCTATTCAGAGAGAAAATGGGGCAGTTTTAGCAGTTGGTGAAGAAGCAAAAAAAATGATTGGTAGAACTCCGGGCAATATAATTGCCATTAGACCAATGAAGGATGGAGTAATAGCTGATTTTGATATAACATCAGCCATGTTGCGCTACTTTATTAACAAGGCATTGAATCGAAAAAACAAAAGTACAATAGTTAGACCTAGGGTAGTTGTTTGTATCCCTTCAGGTATTACAGCTGTTGAAGAAAGAGCAGTAAGAGAAGCTGCCATGCAAGCAGGAGCCAAGGAGGTTTATCTAATAGAGGAGCCAATGGCTGCTGCTATTGGGGCTGGCTTACCAGTACATGAACCTACTGGAAACATGGTTGTAGATATTGGTGGAGGTACTACAGAAGTAGCAATTATATCATTGGGTGGAATAGTAACATCCAGATCAATCCGTATAGGTGGAGATGAAATGGATGAAGCAATAGTTCAACATATTAAAAGAAAATATAATCTTATGATTGGTGAAAGAACAGCAGAAGAGTTAAAAATCCAAATTGGAGCAGCTTATTTCCCTGTAGGTAATGGTGATGAAAAGGCTAAAGTAGTAGTTCCCGTAAGGGGTAGGGACTTAGTTGCTGGTTTACCAAAAACTATTGAAATTACTTCAAAAGAGATTAAAGAGGCTTTAAATGAACCAGTAACGGCTATCATAGAGGCAATTAAAGTTTGTTTAGAAAAAACTCCTCCAGAACTTGCGTCAGACATCATGGATAGGGGAATTGTAATGGCAGGAGGCGGTTCGTTGCTTTGGGGTTTAGATACACTTATTAGCCATGAAACAGGTATACCTGTTCATATAGCAGAGGATCCATTATTAGCTGTTGCCAATGGAACAGGAAGTGTTTTAGAAAATATCGAAATGCTTAAGAGGGTATTAATACCCAATAGAAAATTGGGTTAGAGATGTAGGTGTATATAAATGGCACGCAAGATTTCCAGAAAAAAAAGTATAATTGTGAGTGTTTTGATAGTAATTATACTTTTAGCTGGTATTAGATTTACTTCAACAACTAACAGAACACAGTTGTCCCAACTGGAAATTATTATACGTGATACTATAGCCCCGCTGTATAGCGGGGTTATGCAAGTTTCAAGAACAGTAGTAAATATAGGGAACAGTATAACTTTGTATAATGAGCTTTTAGAAGAAAACAACGACTTAAAAGAACAAGTAAGAGGCTTAGTCTTGCAAAATAGCACAATGGAAGAGTATCGTCTAGAAAACAAGAGGCTGAACCAGCTGCTTGGGCTCAGAGATTCTAATGAAGATCAACTGGAACTCCTTGCGGCGAAGGTTATCGGTAGAAATTTAGGAAACTGGTTTGATACAATAGTAGTAAATAAAGGTGAAAATCATGGCATAAGGATGAATATGCCTGTAATTAATCACCAAGGATTAGTTGGCAGAGTTGTAGCTACTTCAAGAAATACTGCTGAAATAATGCTCTTGCTAGATAGAGATAGTGCTGTAGGGGCAATGGTACAGCAAAATAGAACGCTTGGTGTAGTTGAGGCTACAACTACAGAAGAGTATCCTCTACAGATGATCCATATAAGTCATGATGCACCAATTGATGTGGGGGATATTTTAATAACCTCAGGCTTAGGAGAGATTTTTCCAAAAGGCTTAAAAATAGGTTATGTTACAGAAGTAGTAATGGCTCCTAATGGCCTTGTAAAACAAGCAATGATAATTCCATATGTGGAATTTGGAAAATTAGAGGAAGTAATGGTTGTTATGCAAGTTAAAGAACTCCCAGAAGAACTTGAATTGGGAGAGGGTGAAGAGTAGTGAAGCACTGGTTTTTGATGGGTTTTTTGCTGGTTTCCAGTTTGGTTCTACAGGCAACAGCATTTAATTATTTAGCAGTAGCCGGTGTAAAGCCTGATCTGCTGTTGATTATTGTAGTCTTGTATGGACTACTTTATGGGAAAAAAGCAGGAGTTTTGGGTTTTGTTTATGGTTTAGTAGAAGATTTACTTGTAGGAAGATTCATAGGTTTTAACGCTATTACTAAGGGTTTAATGGGTTTACTTATCGGTTTTTTAGAACCAAAGCTGTTTAAGGACCATATTTTAGTGCCAGTAATAGTTTTGTTAGTTGGAACATTTGTGTTTGGCGCTATAAGCTATTTAATAGGATTTATTGTTGGTATGTATTCATTTTTTGAGTATAATGCCTATTTGAGAGTAGTAATACTGCAATCAATTTATAATGCTTGTTTAGCACCTTTTTTATATGGCAGGTATTACAAAATTAGCATGGAGCGGTTTGTTAAAAAATTGAGGAGGTAGGGACAAATGACCCTTTCTCGTAAAATACTACAAAAAAAACTAACTATTTTTTTATATATAACCGCTTTGATATTTCTTGTTCTGGTTGGAAGACTATTTCAATTGCAGGTTGTTAATGCTCATGAATTTAAGACTCAATCCGAAGAAAATCGTATTAGAATTATTTCCAAGGAAGCAAGACGGGGGGATGCAGTTAGTGCTGATGGTAAAGTCCTCGCTACAAGTATGCCTGCGTTTAATATTTCCATTTCCTATCTGGCCGATGCAAATACGTTGCAAGAGGTAATAGATAATTTAGTTGAGATATTAGACGATGTAGAGATTAATGCAGATATCATCCATGAAAAATTGGGCGAGAATACTAGAAAATTTGAACCTGTACAAATAGTTACGTTACCATGGGATGAGGAAGGGATTGAGATTATTTCTCGTTTAGAAGAAAGAAGGAGTGATTTACCAGGGGTCGTAATAGAAGAAGTACCCCAAAGGTTCTATCCATATGGTAGTTTAGCAGGGCATATTTTAGGTTACGTGGGACAAATCAGCGAAAGAGAACTAGAGACATTCACAGAGCATCAATATGGGCTAAATGATAAGATCGGCAAGACCGGAATAGAAAAGGTTGCAGAAATAAGAGAAATAGATGGTGTAAATGCAGGTTTAAGAGGGAAAAAAGGAGTCCATCAAGTGGAGGTAAATGCTAGTGCTAGGCCCATAAGAGAGCTAGTTAGTATTCCATCAACCCCGGGAAACAACGTGCTTCTTACAATTGATTCTGAGCTACAAAGAGTAATGGAAAATTCTATGGATGAGGTAATTGAAAGAGTACAAGATGAAAATCCCAAGGGTGGTGCTGGAGGGGCTGTTGTAATAGATGTAAAAACCGGTGCTATTCTCGCAATTTCTAGCAAACCAGACATGAATCCCAATGACTTTGTTGATGGTACTTTTACGGAAAAAAAAGATTATTATAATGACCCAGTTTTAAAGCCAGAATTCAATAGAGCAGTTCGTGGCACTTATCCTCCTGGTTCTACTTTTAAAATGATCACATTAATGGCAGCCTATGAAAATAAATCTGTTAACCTAACTGATACTGTTATATGTACTGGTGCCTATTGGCGACCACCTTATATAAAATGTCACGATGTTCATGGGGTGGTTAATTTTCATAGGGCACTGGCAGTTTCCTGTAATACCTATGTGCAAAACGCTGCGTATTTAACTGGCATTGATAATATTGTAGACGTTGGCCAGCAATTTGGTTTGGGAACTAAAACTGGTTCTCCAGATATCCTCGGTGAGGAGGTTGGAAATTTACCAACACCTGAATGGAAGAGGACTTTAAGTGATATTTTAGTAAAAAGAAAATACGAAACTAGAAGAGATAATATTGAAAAAAAATACCAAACCTTAAGGGGAGAGGCTCACACATTTGAGGAGTTTCAAGAATTAGATAGACAAAAGGATGGAGAACTTGCTAATCTAGAGGCACAATACAAAATTGATTATAACTTTGAAACCAACTGGCATCCATACGATACTTATAATACATCAATTGGACAGGGATCAAATAATTATACAATCTTACAGCTTGCAAATTATACTGCTACTATTGCAAATGGTGGAACTAGGTATGTTCCATATCTTATAGATAAGATAACCTCTCCGCAGGGTGAAGTTGTAATGGATTATCTTCCAGAGATAGCTGGGGTAGTGGACGTTTCTCCAGAAACATTGAAACAAGTTACCAAAGGAATGCATGATGTTACTAGCCCTGGCGGAACATCATACTATTTATTTAGCGAATTTCCACCTGAAGTCGGGGTAGCTGCTAAAACTGGAACTGCCCAGACAGGACTCGTAGGGGATGACAAGAGTAAAGATTTCCATGGTGTATTTGTTGCTTTTGCTCCGGTAGAGGATCCCCAAATAGCCTTTGCTGGCGTAATTGAGTATGGCAAAACTGGTGGAGGTAGTGCTGGTGTAGTTGCAAAAGCTATATTTGAAGAGTATTTTGGTTTAAATAAAACAGTTTTAGATGAGGAAGAAATACTAATGAATTCGACAGAATAGGCTGTTTGTTTTTCCTGATGTCATAAATTGATGTAAAAACAAGGAATTTTTGTCCTTGTTTTTTTCTTGTCTTGCAGGAATTGGTGTTTATTCGTAGAAAGTTAACTTAGTCCATTCAAGAAGCATGAAGCAATAAGAGAGCATTAATCCTGCCTCTTACATCTTGCATTCTTGCCTCTTGTTGGGGAAGCTGGTGAATTTTATGTCAGACAGAAAAGTAAATTATGTAAAACAGGGGATGACAGAACTGGTCGAAGCAACTTGTAATTGTAAAATTCCTGACAACGAGACAATCCTGGTGCAGAGAACTATTCGTTCCGGGCAGACCGTGCATTATTCAGGTCACATTGTGATATTAGGCGATGTAAACCCTGGAGCCGAAATTATTGCCGGAGGAAACATTATGGTCCTAGGATGCCTGAGGGGAATTGCCCATGCTGGTGCTCTTGGAAACCAATCAACAGTAGTAGCAGCTTTTAGATTGGAACCTACCCAACTAAGGATAGCCAATCATATTACCCGGGCACCTGACGGGGAAACATGGCAACCACAGCAACCTGAGGTTGCCAGGATAAAAAATGGAGTAGTAGTTATAGAAAAATTGCAGTCAATGGGTGAGCGTTACCTGAATTTTTGTTAACTGAATCTACTATCTTAAGGGGGAAATATTATGGGAGAAGTTATAGTAATTACATCTGGCAAAGGAGGAGTGGGCAAAACTACTACAACAGCCAACATTGGGACAGGTCTAGCTTCACTTGGTTATAAAGTTGTAATGGTTGATACAGATATCGGATTGCGTAACCTTGATGTTGTGATGGGTTTGGAAAACAGAATTGTATACGACATTGTTGATGTTGTACATGAGAACTGCAGATTAAAACAAGCTATGATTAAGGATAAACGTTTTGAGGAATTATTCTTACTACCAGCTTCCCAAACCAGGGACAAAACTTCAGTAACACAAGAGCAAATGGTAGTATTATGTAAGGCACTCAAGGAAGAATATGACTATGTTTTAATTGACTGTCCAGCTGGAATTGAAGGTGGCTTCAAAAATGCCATTGCAGGTGCAGATAGGGCAATTGTCGTTACAACTCCTGAAGTATCTGCTGTAAGGGATGCTGATAGAATAGTAGGTTTGTTAGAGGCAAATGATCTAAGAAGTCCTAAATTAATTATTAATCGGATTCGCCCTCACATGGTAAAAATGGGTGATATGATGGATATTGATGACATGATTGAAATATTAGCAATTGAATTGCTAGGTGTTGTACCAGAAGATGACTTTATAGTTGTTTCAACTAATAAAGGAGAACCTGCTGTTCTAGATAAGGATTCAATAGCCGGACAAGCTTATAGAAATGTATCATTAAGAATAACTGGTGAGAATGTTCCCTTGATGAAGTTAGATACAAATGTAGGGATTATGAAGAAACTTCGTAAACTAATTGGATTTTAATACAACACGTAAAAGGGGGCGTTGGCTATGCTACAGTTATTACAACGTATATTAGGGATTGGTTCTCCCACAAGTAAAACAATTGCTAAAGAAAGGTTGCGCTTGGTGTTACTCCATGATAGGACGAGCATTCCACCGCACGTCATAGAGGCATTAAAGGGTGATTTAATTGCTTGCATTTCCAAATACATGGAAATTGACGAAAATAATCTTGATGTAAGCCTTAGTAATGAAGATGATTCCGTAGCTCTCATTGCAAATATTCCTATTTTAAAAGTTAGACAAATGTAAATTTTATTAATCTATCCCTGTCATTGACGGGGATTTTTTATTCCAGTTTTTCTATTACTAAAAAGTCCTATCCATGTGTTATAATTACAAGCATGGGGGAATAAGATATGAATTTACCAGAAAAAAAGATGCTTAAAAATATTGATTATATGTTTGTTTTAGCCCTAATAGGAATATTGGGACTAAGTATTACAGTAATGCCTAGTGCTTCAGCTATCAATACTAGCAATCCGTTCTTTTTTGTAAAAAGACAATTAATATTTATTGCTATTGGACTTGTAGCAATAACGTTTATATTATCATTTGATTATAAGCAGTTTCAAAAGTACTCAAAGTATTTATATGCGCTTAATATTATAATCTTGCTTTTAGTGCTTAGTCCTTTAGGTCATAGTGCAAAAGGTGCTCAAAGGTGGATTACAATGGGACCATTTGCATTTCAAGCATCAGAATTTGCTAAGATACTAGTTATAATTACCTTTGCAGATTTTCTTGCTAAGAGACAAGGTAAACTTGAAACACTTAAGCAACTTATTCCATGCTTGGTCTTTGTTGCAATACCCATGTTATTGGTATTAATGCAGCCGGATTTAGGAACGTCTTTAGTTTTCGTTGCTATATTCATTGGGATGATGTTCATAGCTGGTGCAAACCCAAAACTTTTAGTTGGACTGATATCAACCGGTCTACTAGGAGGCATAGGGCTTATATATTCTAACTTAAAATGGGGAACTTGGGTACCTTTAAAAGATTACCAGTTGATGCGTCTGGTGGTATTTCTAAATCCCTACGAAGATGGAATGGGAGGCAGGGGAGCAGGCTACCAGCTAATCCAATCCCAAGTGGCTGTTGGATCTGGGGGCTTGACAGGTAAAGGTTTATTCCAGGGGTCCCAGGTACAGTTAAACTTTCTTCCAGAACATCATACAGATTTTATTTTCTCTGTTGTTGGAGAGGAACTTGGTTTTATTGGTGCGGTGATAATACTTGCATTGTACTTTTTCCTAGTATATAGGAGCATTGATATTATGGCCAATGCCAAGGATATGTTTGGAGTATTAATGGTTGCAGGAATCACATCCATGCTAGTTTTTCATGTTTTCGTAAATGTGGGTATGGCAATAGGAATTATGCCCATAACAGGTTTACCTTTGCCACTTTTTAGTTATGGAGGAAGTTCCATGCTTGCAAATCTAATAGGGCTGGGAATTGTTCTGAATGTGAACATACGGCGTAAAAAGATCATATTTTAAAAGTGGTCTTGAAAGAGATTTTAGGAATGCAATCGTTTAAAAGATTGCATTTTTTTTATTCTGCGCAAGCATATTCCTTGAAAATATGAATATATTTACTAGTGAACTTGCCTGTCCGAGGAGGGAACATTGCCAATGGATAATTGGGGTATGAATAGGAGTGATACTCCTGGAATTTTTGCAAGAGCAATTGTAAGACAACTATTAGCCGCTACAGCAATACTAGCTATTTGTATAGGAATTTTGAGTTTTGACGGAGTTTTTTCCCGAAAATTTCATATGCAGGCTTCCCATTACTTGACATCCTATGATAGTGATTGGGGACCAGCCATTGAAACAATGGTAGCAACAGGTTTATGGATGGATAGCATAGATAAGGGTGCATTTGAAGTAGTAGCCCCCAAGGATGATGACCTCTATTTAACACTACCTGTTTCAGGAACAGTTATCAGAGAATTTGGATGGATTGAAATTTCAGGAAACCCCCAGAAGCTATTCCATTCAGGGATAGATATAGAGACCGATGTAGGGACGCCCGTTAGATCAGCACTCGATGGCCAAGTTATTAATGTCGATATAAATGATGCGTTGGGAAGGTTTGTAGAGTTAGAGCATAGGAGTGGGCTTATCACAGTTTATGCTAATTGTAGTGAAGTACTTGTACAAGAAGGAGACGTAATTACCCAAGGGCAGATAATTGCTAAAGCAGGAATTAGTGTCTCAGACAAAGGTCAGCTTCATTTTGAGATAAAGGAAGGGGATCAACCAGTAGATCCATTTCAATATCTAAACTTTTTAAATGAAGCACCTTAGGAGCGTTTATAAGTGAGACTATTTAAATATCATGAGATTGATGTCAAAGTAGATAAGTTATTCTTACTTATGATGGTTTTCTATGGCTTTGCAAATGTACTTCCCCAAGCACTTATCATATTTTTAGTAGTCTTCATCCACGAATTAGCACACACTATGCTTGCTAGGGGATATAAGGTAAACATTGAGGAGATAAAACTTTTTCCATTTGGGGGAGTTGCAAAACTGGATTTTTTGGAAGTTGATTCCAATGAAGAGGTTAGAATAGCTTTAGTTGGTCCATTGAGTAACTTTTTTATGGCAGGCTTAGCTTTGGCAGCCCAGTATTATCTAAATTCAGAGTACTGGCTGCAATTTTTTATAAGACTAAATATTATAATGGGATTGTTTAATCTCATACCAGTATTACCCCTAGATGGGGGGAGAATATTTAGAGCTTGGTATTCCAAGAAAGTAGGAATCTTTGATGCTACTAAAAAAGCTGCTCAACAGGGAAAGCTGCTTGCTGTTCTTTTGCTTTTAATATCAGTTAGTGGATTATATTTGAGACTATGGGATTTAAATGCAGTTACAATGGCTGGTTTTTTATTTTATGCAGCGCGTGAGCAGGACAAAACAGCATCTTTTCATTTCATTAGATATTTACTTAATAAGAAAGAAATTATCTTAAAAGAAAACATACAACAATTAAAGACGTATTATGTAAGAGAAAATACACCCCTCAAGGAGGTATTACCTCATCTTGTCCCAAATAACTATCATCTCTTTTTTGTATTTAACCAAGCAGGGGAAATAGTAAGCACAATCTCAGAAGAAAGACTAATTGAGGAATATTTTAAAAAGGGTGATGATATATCTATTGGAAGAATTTAAAGGAAATAAGGATAGTGTGACGAATAGCCTTTTAGTAGACTTGCTAAGGGGTTATTTTTTGTAGAATAATATAATACTATACATGACTGTCAAGTTAGCTAGAATATAGTAGTCAGTATCCAGGAGTCAGAATAAGAGCTTGACCCCATCTTCTGAATTCTGTATTCTGTCTTCTGATCTCAACAAGGTAGGAGGGTTATCTTCATGAAGAATATTTTAGAATCTGAAGTATTGGGTGAAGTAGAAAAACCTGCTCGATATTTGGGCAATGAGTTTAATTCTGTACATAAGGATTGGGATAAAGTATCCGTTAAAATGGCTTTTTGCTTTCCAGATGTTTATGAAATAGCAATGTCCCATCTGGGATTAAGAATACTTTATGGTCTGGTAAACGAAACAGAGGAATTTTTAATGGAAAGATGTTTTGCACCTTGGGTTGACATGGAAGGTGAGTTACGAAAAAGAGATTTACCTCTATTTAGCCTGGAATCTACAAAACCGCTCAAAGAATTTGATGTTTTAGGTTTTACATTGCAATATGAAATGAGCTATACTAACATTCTAAATATGCTTGATTTAGGTGGGATACCTCTTTTACAAAGGGATAGGGATGAAAGTTATCCCCTCGTTATTGCAGGAGGTCCATGTGCTTTTAATCCAGAGCCATTGGCTGATTTTATAGACTTCTTTTTGTTGGGGGATTCAGAAGAATTATTACTGGAGGTTCTTGGCCAGGTTAGAGATAAATACCTACAAGGTTCTCTAAAAAAGGATGAATTTCTTAAAGAAATAAGCAGCATTTCCGGAGTGTATGTTCCTCGTTTATATGATTTTGAATATAACGAGGAAGGTACTGTAGAAACTATAATCCATCCAGAAAATGATAAAGGTGTTAGAAGAAGAATAGTACAAGATTTTGATAAAGCGTATTTCCCCGTTAAACCTATTGTACCTTTTGTTGAGGCTGTACATGATAGGGTTATGCTAGAAGTTGCAAGGGGTTGTACTCGGGGATGTAGATTTTGTCAGGCGGGCATCTTATATAGGCCAGTAAGAGAAAAATCACCTGAAACTCTTCAGAAACAAGCTCAGCTTTCTCTTGAGAACACAGGCTATGAGGAAATATCTCTTACTTCTTTAAGCTCTGCTGATTATTCATGCATCGAACAGGTTACCAGGGGTTTACTTGATAAACATGAATCTGATAGGGTTAGTCTCTCATTGCCCTCTTTAAGAGTCGATGCCTTTTCAGTAAACCTTGCCAAGGAAATACAAAAGGTTCGAAAAACAGGTCTAACCTTTGCGCCTGAGGCAGGGACTCAGAGATTAAGAGATGTTATTAACAAGGGTGTTACAGAAGAGGATTTGGAGAGATCTGTTACTGGAGCCTTTCAAGAAGGCTGGAATGCTATTAAACTATATTTTATGATAGGGTTGCCTACAGAAACAGAGGATGATTTAAAGGGCATAGCAGCGTTGGCACATAAAGTGCTAACCATTGGCAAGAATGTTATGAAAAGACAAAACTCTAAGGGAACATTGAAAATATCAGTAAGTGTTTCTTCCTTTGTTCCAAAACCTCATACTCCATTTCAGTGGGAACCTCAGGATACAATAGAAGTTTTAAAACAGAAGCAGAAATATTTGAGAGATTTATTAAAAGATAAAAAGATATCATATAGCTACCACAGTCCTCAGATAAGCTTACTAGAGGCGGTTGTTTCAAGGGGAGATAGAAGATTAGGCAAAGTCCTGAAACGAGCTTGGGAAAAGGGTTGTAAATTTGATAGTTGGGATGAATTTTTTAAATATGAGAAGTGGTTAGAAGCATTTGATGAAAATAATCTGGACCCTACCTTTTATGCATATAGGAAAAGAGATAAGAATGAAGTTTTCCCATGGGATTTGATTGATGTTGGAGTTACAAAAAGTTTTCTTTATAAAGAGTATGAGAAGGCAATGGTTGAGGCTAGGAGTTATGATTGTCGTCTTGAACCATGCAGCGGTTGTGGAGTATGTTCTAGATTTGATGTTAATCTTGATATAAAGGGGAAGCAAAATGAAACTACGGGTTAAATATGCAAAAATGGGAAGTTCTCGTTTTTTATCTCATCTGGAGTTAATGAAAGCTATGGAAAGGGCTTTTCGTAGAGCAAGGATTCCATTGGCCTTTTCCGAAGGCTTCAATCCACATCCAAAAATAAGCTATGCTTCAGCTCTTTCTGTAGGGATAGCAAGTGAAGGTGAATATCTAGATATTGAACTTTCTACTGAAATGGATATAGAGGATTTCAAAATTGAAGTTAATAAAAACCTGATTAATAGTCTTGAGATACTAGATGTTAAAGAGATCAAGATCAAGGTTGAATCATTGACAGCTATAGTAGAAAGAGCTAAATACAGGGCAATATGTCTGTTGGAAGAAGATATAAAAGAAGAGGTATTAAATGAAGTAGTAAAAAGATTTCTTGACCAGGAAGAGATGATAGTTACTAGGAAAACCAAGGATAAGGTAAAGGAAATTAATATAAAAGAAGGAATTTTTTATGTAGACGCTGAAATTAAAGATATGAATTTGTTTTTCAAATTTATTGTAGTAACAGGAAGCAAAGGAAATGTAAGAGCTGGGGAAGTATACGATGCTTTTATATCATTTGGGAATTTTAAGGTAAAAGGCAGACCCAACTTTATAAGGGAAGCCCTGTATGCTTTGAAAGATGATGCTTTATGTACTCCAATGGACATATTGGAAGGGTGAAGTCATTTGCAAAAGGATTTACTAGTAGACGTTCAAGAGGAACAGATTTTAGTAACCGTTGTTGAAAACGGGACGCTGATGGAAGTATATGTAGAAAGAGAATTTAATAAACGTATCGTGGGGAACATCTACCTAGGAATTGTAAAAAATGTACTTCCGGGTATGCAGGCTGCTTTTGTTGATATAGGCTTGGAAAGAAATGCCTTTTTGTTTGTGGAGGACGCTACACCATCTAAAAATATGATAGATGAAACCTTTAAAGGACCACAGATAAGTATTTGTGATTTATTAAAGGAAGGGCAGCAAGTACTAGTTCAGGTTTCAAAGGAACCTGTAGGTTCTAAAGGAGCTAGGGTTACGAGTAATATAACTATACCCGGTAGATATACAGTTTTAATGCCTTATGTGGATTATGTGGGTGTGTCAAGAAGAATTGAAAATGAAGAGGAAAGAGAAAGACTTAAAAAGATTTCCCATGAGATTAAGCCGGAAGATATGGGTATAATAGTTCGTACCGTTGCTGAAGGCGCAGGGGAAAGCGAGCTAGAGATGGATCTGCAGAACCTGACAGGCATCTGGAAGAAAATAGAGAAGAGATTAAGTAAAACATCAGGGCCTAGAGTTATCTATAAGGATTTAGGTCTGACTCAGAGAATGGTTAGAGATCTCCTTGATGAAAAAGTAACAAGGATCATTGTCAATTCTATTGAAGTTAAAGATCAGATACTTGAGGCAATGACACTACTTGATTGTCAATATAGGTATAAAATTGTTTATGAACAAGGAGATGTTTTAGAAAGGTATTCTATCCTTACTCAATTAGACGAAGCATTAAACAAAAGGGTTTGGCTTAAATCAGGAGCTTATATTGTTATAGATCAAACTGAAGCTTTAACAGCAATTGATATTAATACAGGCAAATATATTGGCAAGGATAATCTTCAGGCTACTGTGCTTAATACAAATTTACAAGCAACTGCTGAAATTGCCAGACAACTAAGGCTTAGGAATATTGGTGGAATTATCATTATTGATTTTATTGATATGGAAAAGGCTGAGCATCAACAGCTTGTCTTGGAAGCTCTAGAAAAAGAACTCAAAAACGATAAAACCAAGACAAATATTATGGGAATTACCACCTTAGGGCTTGTGGAAATGACTAGGAAGAAAGCCAGGATGGGCTTAGAAAGTCTCATGTTAAATGACTGTCCGTATTGTGAAGGAAAGGGTAAGCTTCTTTCCGTTGAGACTATAGCGTTAAGGACTAAGAAGAAGGTTAGAAGCATGGCAGAAAGAACATTGCAGTCTGCTCTATTAATAATGGCTAATCCTTTACTAGCCTCTCAAATAATTGGTAGTAATGGTGTTTCCCTTAAAAAATTAGAGGAATCTACTGGAAAAACTATTGTAGTAAAAGGAGAAGAGAGCTTCCATTTGGAACATGTGGAAGTACGGAGTATATCGGATAAAGAAATGGAGGCCTACCTGCCAGTTAAGGAAGGTGATATTATAAAAGTATTAGTAGAAGAACCCCAAAGTGGTGATGGAAAAGATGGGATAGCACGTATTAATGGCTATGTTCTAAGTATAATTAATGGGTCTTCTTTTGTTGGTAAAGAAGTGTCAGTAAAGATAAATAAAGCATACAGAACATATGCTAGAGGAGAGCTCATTTAACTTTGACATTTATTGAATGCTATGATATAATTCATGATTGTTAGAATAAAGTTTTGCCGTTCAAAACCGCATAAAAAAGGTTATAAAAGTAATCCGGAATTCATTAATATGATTTCTGTGTTCTCACCTTTTCTAGCGAGTCTTTACGAGGAGGAAAATAATAATGTATGCAATTGTTGAAAGTGGTGGAAAGCAGTACAAGGTACAAGAAGGAGAACTTTTTAGGGTTGAACTTTTAAAGTCCGAAGAAGGTAGCACATTGGATATTTCAGATGTTTTAGCTGTTGTGGATGGTGACAATTTTAAGTTTGGAACTCCAAGGGTTGAAGGAGCAAAAGTTGTATGCTCTGTACTTAAGCATGACAAGGCTAAGAAAATCCTTGTGTTTAAGTATAAGCCTAAAAAGAACTATAGGAGAAAGCAAGGGCACCGTCAACCATATACTTTGTTAAAGGTTGAAAAGATAGAAGCTTAATGTTATGGTAATAGTTAAAATTATTTTTAAAGATAAAGATAATAAAGAAATTGTTGGTTTTCAAATTGAAGGTCATGCCCACTTTTCACAGAAGGGGCAAGATATAGTTTGTTCAGCAGTTTCAGTACTAGCACAAACTACGATTATTGGATTAGGTAAGTATTTATGCGAAAGTAGCTTTAACTACTCAATAAAGGATGGTTATTTGGATTGTAAATTGCAAAACAAATTGACTTCAGATGAGAACAAAGCTGCTCAAATTTTATTAACCACAATGTATCTTGGGATACAATCCATTGAAGAAAGTTATGCATCACATGTTAGAATTCTTAAGGAGGTGTAAATGATGCTGAAAATGAATCTTCAATTATTTGCACAGAAAAAAGGTGTTGGTAGTTCTAAAAACGGTCGTGATAGTGAATCTAAACGACTAGGTGTTAAAAGACATGATGGACAGGTAGTTTTAGCAGGAAATATCCTGGTAAGGCAAAGAGGAACTAAAATCCATCCAGGAAGTAATGTTGGAATAGGAAGAGATGATACTTTATTTGCCTTATCTGATGGTGTTGTAAGATATGAGAGAAAAGGTAAGGATAAAAAACAGGTAAGTATTCACGCTGTATAAGTTTATTTAGGTCCCTGGATTGTTTTCAGGGGCCTTTTTGTACTATGGGAGAATATAGTTTTTATCAATGCGAGGACTTTGGCACAACTAAGGCTTCCGCCAGTTTATTTTAGGCTAGTTGAATTTTGAAGGAAATTCTTAGTAAATGAAGAATTTACTACATATAGTCTATAATTGGAGTGATATTCTTGAAAGATGATACTTACATAGAAGAAGCCATTAGATTGCTTAGGTTACAGAAACATGATGTGGTAAACTATCTACAAATTGTCCTTGGGTATATACAGTTAAACAAAGGAACCGAAGCTCAAAAACACATAAAAAATGCTATGAATGAATTAAATCTTAAAGGAAGCTTATTGAGAATAGTTCATCCTAGACTGCTAATATCATTAATGTCACAAATTGATAAGGCCTTTAGATTAGGTATTCCATTAGCTATAGAGTGTAAAAGTAATCTAAAGGGTATTGACATTGAAGAAGATCTTTTAATAGACCTTTTAGAAAAAACCTGGGATGAACTGCTGGTAGCCCAGTTAAAACAACCAGTAGAAGAAAGGCATATACAATTCAAAGTGGATACTGACTGTAGTTTTAGATATTCAGGAACTGGATTTTTTAATTACATATCAAAGGAAGAACTAAATGAATTAAATAGTTTTTCCTTTAAAATTGGATATGAGGTAGTATGCTCGGATGAAAACTTGATAATAAGAAATATTATAGATAGAGGGTAGAGAAAAATACGAAGATAGGATTGTGGTGTTACTTTATGTTTTATGATAAGGCAAAAATATATGTCAAGGCCGGAGACGGTGGTAATGGGATAGTAGCTTTTAGAAGAGAGAAGTATGTGGCAGAAGGTGGGCCTAGTGGTGGAGATGGTGGCGGTGGTGGAAGTGTTATTTTAGTTGGAGATAAGGGTTTACGAACCCTTGTTGATTTTAAGTATAAACCCCATGTGAAAGCAAAAAGGGGTGAACATGGGCAAAGTAAAAATATGCATGGTAAGAACGCCGAGGACTCTATTATTAAAGTGCCACTAGGAACCATAATCAAGAATTTTGATACAGGTGGTTTGATAGCTGATATAACAGAGGAAAATCAGAGTGTCGTTATTGCAAAAGGTGGTAGAGGAGGCAGAGGAAATGCACGGTTTACCAGTGCAAAAAATAGAGTGCCTTCAGTTGCAGAAAAGGGAGAGCCGGGTGAGGAAGTTACATTGTCTCTAGAGCTTAAACTGTTAGCAGATGTTGGCCTAATAGGTTTACCTAATGCAGGTAAATCAACTTTAATATCTGTAATATCGGCAGCCAAGCCCAAAATAGCAGATTATCCTTTCACAACTCTTAAGCCCAACCTAGGAGTTGTTTCAGTAGAAGAAGGGAATAGTTTTGTTGTAGCTGACATTCCGGGTTTGATAGAAGGAGCTCATCAGGGAGCTGGATTAGGTCATGAATTTCTGAGACATATTGAAAGAACTAGGATATTTGTTCATGTGTTGGATATGACTCTAGGTGAAAATAAAAGTATATTAGATGTTTTTAATTCTATAAATAAAGAGCTTTTCTTATACAATCCAAAGCTTGCAAATAAAAAACAAATTATAGCTGCAAATAAAATGGATGTTCCTGGTGCAGAAGAGAATTTAGCAGTACTAAATAAGGAAATTGGAGAAGAATATGAAATATTTCCTATATCTGCAGTTGCGAGGACAGGCATTAAGGCACTCGTTGGTAGATTAACACAACTAATAGATGAAATTGAGCATGAACCACTATATAATGAAGATGAAATAGAGGTTTTTGTGGAGCCTGAGGAAAGATTTAGTATTGTAAGAGAAGATGGAATGTTTGTTGTCCAAGGTAAAGAAGTGGAAAAACACTTTGCAATGACAGATTTTAATAACGAAGAGGGTGCCAAAAGATTCCAACGTATTTTAAAAGCAATGGGTGTTGAGCAGGCACTTCTTGACAAGGGCATAAACTATGGAGATCTTGTAAGAATTGGAGATTTAGAATTTGAGTTTCTTGAATAGGAGTGAAAATATATAATTATGTTAAGTGGTAAACAAAAAAGATTTTTAAGAGCCCTTGGTAATGAATTAGAACCTATAGTTCAGATTGGCAAGGGAGGAATCAACAAAAACCTCATGGCACAAGTAGATGAAGCGCTAGAAGCTAGGGAACTAATTAAAGTTAGAGTATTGCCAAATAGTGAAGAGATACCAAAAGATGTTTCCATTAGAATTGCAGAAGAAGTTAAATCTCAATTGGTACAAGTTGTAGGTAGAAATTTTTTACTTTATAGAAAATCATCTAAAAAGGATATTATAGAACTTCCAGAGTAAAAAAATACCAGGAACCTTTTGCATGATAGCCTATACTCTATAAATGAGGAGTGATGAAGCATGCAAATAGGTGAATGGGTTCTAGTGAAAGGCTGTGGAAGAAATTTGAAGTTTCAACTTATTGCATATACCAGGAGTAGAAAAGGCATGAAAATAGCAATTCTTAAGAATTATGATGATACAAATTATGAACTTAGATTTGTGCCTGTTGAACACTTGGAGGCATTTTAAGGGGGCGATGATACTGTCAGCAAAAAAAGTCAAAAGGCTTGGCATTATGGGAGGAACTTTTGATCCGGTACATTATGGTCATCTAGTTACTGCAGAAACTGCCAGAGATCAATTTAGCCTTGATAAGGTTATATTTGTACCATCAGGATATCCACCCCATAAAGTAGGACAAGAAATATCTGATTCACGACACAGATATTTGATGACTGTATTGTCAGCAGCCACCAATACATTTTTTGAAGTGAGCAGAATTGAAATAGATAGACAAGGCTATTCTTACGCTATAGATACAGTTTCACAATTAAGAGAGAAATACATGGAAGAATGGGAGATATATTTCATAACTGGCGCAGATGCAGTTCTAGAGATACTTACATGGAAAAACATAGAGAATATAATTGAAATGTGTACCTTTGTGGCAGCAACTAGACCTGGTTTTGATTTATCTGTTCTCGATAAAAAGTTAGAGCTGATATCAGCTCTTGCCAAGGATAGATTTTTAACATTTGAAGTTCCTGCTTTATCAATTTCATCTACCGATATTCGTCAAAGGGTTGCTAATGGTAAACCTATTAAGTACCTTTTACCTGAAGTTGTGGAACGGTATATATATACAAACAAGTTATACAGGGAAGGGAAAGATATTATTGCTGTCAACAGCCAACTTTAACGCTATTCTAAAAAAATATCTTTCTACTAAAAGACTAGAGCACAGCCACAGAGTAGCAAATCTTGCTAAATATATTGCAAAAAAAAACTCTTTGGACTGGCATTTAGCCTATACAGCAGGCTTGCTACATGATATAGCAAGAGATATGGACAAAAAAGAATTAATCTATCTTGCAAAAAAGTATCAGCTTTACCATTATCCTATGGATATAGATATTCCGATTTTATTGCATTCCTATGTGGGTGCATGGCTAACTGAGAATAAACTTGGTATCACAGATGAAACAATTCTAGAGGCCATTAGATTTCATACTCTTGGTAGTCCTAAAATGGGTAGCATTTCTATGGTGGTATATATTTCAGATATTCTTGAACCAGAAAGAAATATTGATGGCTCAAATGAGTTAATAGAACTAGCTCTTAGTAATTTGGATAAAGCTATGCTATACTGTCTTAATAGCACATTGAAGTACCTAATGGATACAGAAGAGATAATTCATCCATTGACAGTTGAAACGAGAAACCATTATTTAAATAGATAGGAGTGATAGTTTTTGTCAGATATCTTAGATTTAGCACAAGTAGTAGCGAAGGCTGCTCTAGATAAAAAAGCACGTGATGTTGTTATTCTTAAAATGGATGATGTTACAATCATCACAGATTATTTTGTGTTATGTACTGCTACAAATAGAACTCAAGCACAGGCTATTGCAGGTAACATTGAACATGAAATGAAAGATAGAGATTTAAAGGTTTTATCAAGAGAGGGCTTAAGAGAGGCTACTTGGATATTATTAGATTATGGTAGTGTGGTAATACATATATTCCAGGAAGATATGAGAAGGTTTTATGACCTAGAAACTTTATGGGGTGATGCCACTAAAATAGAAGTAGAAACTGAGCTAATTGACTTTTAAATATATGTAATCTATAATTTTACTAGTAATATTACGACTGTTTCCCTTGTAATAGGGATTTTTCTTTGTTAAGGAAAGGGGACACACCTCTTATGAGGGTATGCTCTGTGGCCGAGGAATGTCCCCAAATTAATAGGAAATAAAGCGTATAAGGGGTGAAGCAAATGCAAGAAAAATACTATTTTAATGATCTGGAACCTAAGTGGCAGCAAAAATGGGACAATTCAAAAATATATCAAGTTGATGAGGACAAGTCTAGAGAAAAATATTATGTTCTGGAGATGTTTCCTTACCCTTCAGGTAATTTACATATGGGACATGTAAGAAATTACTCCATTGGGGATGTAGTTGCACGATTTAAGAGTATGCAGGGATTTAATGTACTTCATCCTATGGGCTGGGATTCCTTTGGCTTGCCAGCTGAAAATGCTGCTATTAAGCACGGGATACCTCCTGCTAAGTGGACGTGGGAAAATATTGAAAATATGAAGATCCAGCTAAAGTTAATGGGAATAAGCTATGATTGGGATAGAGAAATAGCTACTTGTCATAAGGATTATTATAAATGGACTCAGTGGTTATTTTTACAGCTTTTCCATAATGGACTAGCATATAAAAAGTATGCTCAGGTAAACTGGTGTCCAAGTTGTAACACAGTTCTGGCTAATGAGCAGGTTGTAGATGAGGGTTGTGAACGTTGTGGCACACAAGTAATCAAGAAAAATTTAGATCAGTGGTTCTTTAAAATCACAGACTATGCTGATAGACTTTTAGAAGACTTAGATAAGCTTCCTGGGTGGCCTGAAAAGGTTAAAATAATGCAGAGAAATTGGATAGGTCGAAGTGAAGGTGCAGAAGTAAAGTTTGCTACAGAAAAAGGGCACGAACTAAAAGTGTTTACTACAAGACCAGATACTTTATTTGGCGCTACTTATATGGTACTTGCCCCAGAACATCCATTGGTTGAAGAACTAATACAGGGCTCCGAGAAAGAGCAAGAAGTAAAAGAATTTGTAAAAAAGGTTTCAAAGGTTGAAGCTGAAGATAGAACATCAGACGAAGGCGAAAAGGAAGGAGTCTTTACAGGTTCTTTTGCAATTAATCCAATGAATGGGGAGAAAATACCCATTTGGATAGCCAACTATGTACTTATGGGTTATGGTACAGGTGCTATCATGGCCGTACCCGCTCATGATCATAGGGACTTTGAGTTTGCAAGAAAATATGACTTGCCTATTCAGGTGGTTATTAGCCCAGAAGATGAAAATTTAAAGGGAGAAACTATGACTGAGGCCTACGTAGGTCCTGGAAGTCTGGTTAATTCAGGAGATTATAATGGGTTAAGTGTGGAAGATGGTATTGCCAAGGTATCTGCTTATCTTGAAGAAGCTGACAAGGGCAAGAAGCAAGTTAACTATCGGCTTCGAGATTGGCTAATCTCCAGACAAAGGTACTGGGGTGCTGCCATACCTATAGTCTATTGTGATAAATGTGGTGTAGTTCCAATTCCGGATGATCAACTACCTGTTATTTTGCCAGAACAGGTTGAGTTCAAACCTTCTGGAGAATCACCTTTAAAAGATCCATCCTTTTGGAAAACAACCTGCCCGACATGTGGATCAGAGGCTAGACGAGAAACGGATACAATGGACACTTTTGTTTGTTCATCTTGGTACTTTTTACGTTATGCAAGCCCTAAATCAGATGAGTATGCCTTTGAAAGAGAAAAGGTTGACTATTGGATGAATGTTGATCAATATATTGGTGGTGTAGAACACGCTATTTTGCATCTAATGTATGCACGCTTTTTTACAAAAGTTGTTTATGACTTAGATTTAGTATCAGTTGAGGAGCCCTTCCAAAACCTCCTTACCCAAGGGATGGTATTAAAGGATGGAGGCAAAATGTCCAAATCCAAGGGTAATGTTGTTAGCCCTGAGGAGATAATTTCTAAATATGGTGCTGATACAGCAAGGCTATTTATACTATTTGCTGCACCACCTGAAAGGGATTTAGAATGGAGTGATCAGGGGGTAGAAGGATGTTTCCGCTTTCTAAATAGGGTCTGGAGATTAGTATATGCCTATAACAATCATTTAGATAATGTAATAGGTTCTGCGAAAATTAATAACAAGGCAGACAAAGATTTATACTTTGCATTAAACGCCTCTGTTAAAAAAGTTACTGATGATATCACAGAAAGATTTAACTTTAACACAGCAATAAGTTCAATTATGGAGTTGGTAAATTCTCTTTATCACTACAAAGATAATGTTGAATTTACAGAACAAAATTTGCCATTGGTCAAAGATTCGCTAGACAAGTTGACTCTTGTACTTGCACCCTTTGCGCCGCATATTACTGAAGAGCTATGGCAGGTTTTGGGTAATCAGGGAAGTGTTCATACCCAGAAATGGCCTGCTTATGAGGCTGATGCGTTGTTTCAGGATGAAATAACAATAGCAATACAAATAAATGGTAAAGTGCGTGGCAAGCTCACACTTCCTGTAGGGATAAGTGAGGAAGAAGTAAAAACAAAGGTTACTAAAGAGGGTAAGGTGAGCAAGTATCTGGATGGAAAAAATATAGTTAAGTTTATATATATAAAGGAAAAACTAGTGAATATAGTGGTTAAATAACAAAAAGTCAGACATTGCGTCTGCTTTTTTTGTACAAAGATTACTTTTTGACTCGGAATTCTGAACTAGATGGATTGTTAGCTTATTTTATTGATAAAAAGCAGGAAATAGAGAAGTAAATGTAGTATTCTGCCTCAAAGGGGATCAAGTAAATTTGAGGTGAGGATATGAATTTTCAAAAGTCACATATAATTTTACTTATTATAGTTACTGCTATAATATTCAGTTCTGGTGCATATTATGCAAAAATTAACGAGAAAAGAGATCCTATTACGCTTACCGAAGGAAATGTACTCAAGACAGATGAAATTAAGGACTTTGTAGTCGTCCATGTTTCAGGGCAAGTTGTGAACCCAGGTATCTATGAATTTAATAAAGATAAAAGAATTGATGATGCAGTCAAAAAAGCTGTACCTTTACCTGATGCAGATTTAAATTCATTAAACCTTGCAGAAGTCCTAAAAGATGGACAAAAAATCCATATTTCGTCAATTGTAAAGAATACTCCAGAAACTCAGATTAATAGCGAAGGAGACAAACAAGGCAATATATTCATAAATATTAATACAGCTGGGCAGGAGGAGTTAGAGAGCCTGTCTGGGATTGGACCTGCTCTTGCCCAAAGAATTATAGAATATAGAGAGCAAAATGGAGGTTTTACTACCATAGAAGAAATAAAGCTAGTAACTGGTATAGGAGATAAAAAATTTTCTGCGATAGAAAGTGCTATAACTACGTATTAATGAAAGGATCATAATATGAGCAACTTACAGGGCAAGCAAAATGTAACTTCCGTTGATTATAGAAAGGTTGTACTGATGAGTCTTTTACTTGCAGTTACTTCTTTTATATTTATGTCTTTAAATTTTCTCTTTTTTCATACAATCATTGAACTATTTTCAATACTTGTGGCCTTTTCAATATTTATCATAGCAATAAATACTTACAGTATCACTAAAAATTGCTATTTTATATTTATAGGGATTTCCTTTGGCTTTGTAGGATTGTATGATCTATTACATACCCTTGCATATCAAGGAATGGGAGTTTTCCCAGGGGATACATCCAATTTAGCAACTCAACTATGGATTATTGCAAGGTATGTTCAAAGTATCTCCTTATTTATTGCAACTGGATTTCTCTTTAAAGAGCTTAAACCAGCTGTAATTTCTCTTGGGCATAGTTTGGTGGCAGCATTCCTTTTTGCTGGCATCTTTTATTGGGATTATTTTCCCGATTGCTTTATCCCTGGTCAAGGGCTTACATTGTTTAAGGTTAGTAGTGAGTATGTAATTTCAATTATATTGCTGGTTGCTGTATATTTACTGTATCGGTATAGAAAGCATTTTCATGATAGAGTCTGTATGCTCCTAATAACTGCAATACTTTTTACAATTGGATCTGAACTTGCCTTTACTTTTTATGTAGATGTATATGGATTATCAAATGTTATAGGTCATGTATTTAAGGTGGTCGCTTTTTATTTAATATATAAAGCCATTGTAGAAACCAATCTAAAAAAACCATATAATTCGTTGTTCTTCCAATTAAAACAGACAAAGGATGATTTAGAAGAAACAAATGCTAAATTAACAAAGGAGATTGTTCAGCATAAAGAAGCAGAAGTACAGGCTAAAAAACTGTATAAAGCCGTAGAACATAGCCCAAGTGTAGCGGTGATAACAGATAATGAAGGTTATATTGAATATGTTAATTCAAAGTTTACGGAGATTACTGGGTATCTAAGAGAGGAAGTCATGGGAAAGAAACCAAATCTCCTTAAGTCAGGTAGAACAGATAGAAAGACCTATGATGAGCTATGGGAAACAATAAGCTCTGGTAAGGAATGGAGAGGCGAGTTTCTTAATAAGAAAAAGAATGGGCAATTATACTGGGAACAAGCATCCATTTCTTCTATAATAAGTTCTCAAGGAGAAATATCCCACTATATTGCAGTTAAAGAAGATATTACAGATCGTAAGCAAGCTGAAGAAGTCTTAAAAAGGTATCAGCTTTTATCTAAACATGCTAGAGATATAATCCTATTCATTGGTGCTGATGGTAAAATAATTGATGCAAATAGAGCAGCTGTTAGAGCTTATGAATATGAATATGAAGAGTTGCTGGAATTAAATATTAAGGATTTGCGTTGTGATAAGGTAAAGCTTGTTAGATCACAGATACTTAAGGTCTCTGAAGAAGGGGTACTTATGGAAAGATTTCATTGTCGTAAAGATGGCAGCTCGTTTCCCGTGGAAATAAGTTCACAAGGTATGGTTTATAGAGATGAACATATACGTATGAAAATTATCCGTGATATAAGCGAAAGGAAGGTAGTTGAAAAGGAGTTAAAACAAGCAAAGGAAACAGCAGAAGCAGCAAATCGTGCAAAGGGCGAATTCCTTGCTAATATGAGTCATGAAATTCGTACCCCTATGAATGCTATTATGGGCATGACAGATTTGGTTTTAGATACTGATCTAAAAGATACTCAAAGAGAGTACCTATCAATGGTGAAAACCGCCTCAGGTTCTCTTTTGAGGATAGTAAATGATATTCTAGATTTTTCAAAGATTGAAGCAGGAAAGCTTGACCTGGAGAAGATAGATTTTGATATTAAAGCAATCACTAAACAAACTATTGAAGTTTTTGTGTTTAAAGCCGAGGCCAAAGGTTTAAAGATAGATTACTATATTCATCCAAAAATACCGCACATTATATCAGGCGACCCAGTACGATTACAGCAAGTATTAAATAATCTTATTGACAATGCACTTAAGTTTACAGAAGAGGGTGGCATTTATATAAAGGTTACTATGGAAGAACTTGTTAATAATTTGATTAAGATAAAATATGAGATTAAAGATACAGGCATAGGGATTCCAGAGGATAAAGGAGATCTTCTTTTCAAAAGCTTTAGCCAAGTTGATGGTTCTTCTACAAGAAGGTTTGGTGGAACTGGCTTGGGCCTGGTGATTTCAAAAAGACTTGTTGAAATGATGGGTGGGAGCATCTCTTATACTAGTGAACCTGGCACGGGAACCACATTTTCATTTACTGTTACAATGATGGTACCAGATATCCTTTTTGTTGATAACAATAATGATGAAATTGATATTACTTCCAATGGGATAGCTAATCTTAGGAATCATAACAAAACAAAGACCAAAAATAGTGGTGGATTTAAAGCCTTAATTGCGGAAGATAATGAACTAAACAGAGAATTAGTTTTAACCCAATTTGAAATGAAGGGTTGGGATGCAGTTGCTGTAGAAAATGGGAAGGAAGCAGTAGAAGCATTTGATAATTACAATTTTGATCTTATTTTAATGGATGTCCAAATGCCAGAAATGGATGGATTTGAAGCTACAGCACTCATTAGAAATAAAGAAAAAAGGGAAGGTGGGCATGTTCCTATCATTGCCATGACTGCTCATGCCATTAAGGGAGCCGAGCAGGAATGTTTTAGAGCAGGGATGGACTATTATCTATCTAAGCCTGTAAAATCAGATGCCTTGTATTCTTTAATAAAGAAAATACTTGATGATAGAGAATAGTACTTATATGTTATTTATAGTAATATTTTAAACTTTTTAGCATATGAGAAGGAAATATCAAGTAAATGTAGTATTAGGATAATATTCAGGGAAAATGAAAGACTAATATTTGTTTTATTGACACCAAGACAAGCATAAAGAATAGCTTGTCTTTTTTTACACCTATAGCTATAACGAATACTTATTAAAACTATTTGAAAACATAATACTTTTGTAAATAAGTACAATTAAACATACAAAATAGGTACAATCGTACCCATAAATAAATACAATTAAACCTATAAAAAAATACAGAAGCTATAGTACGTTTTACTCATAGCAATAATTCACTATTTTACTAATATTTTAAATAGTGAAAATTAATATATAGAGAGAGATCGATTTAAGACAAAGGAGGTTGTTTTGTGAGTATTAATAAACTAATTTCACGACGGGGCTTTTTAAAAGGCTTGGGTGGTGCTACTGCATTTGGCACTACAGTTTCAGGAATGGAATTACTTGGGGGCCCTTCCAAAGCTTTAGCTGGGGAACTAAAGATCAAGTATGGTACTGAAAAAATGACTATATGCCCTTATTGTGGGGTAGGTTGTGGCATCCTAGTTTATGCAGAAGACAACAAGGTCATTTATGTTGAAGGAGATCCTGATAACCCAATCAATGAAGGTGCTTTGTGTTCAAAGGGTGCTTCAATTGGTGATTTTACCCATATTATGGAGAAAGGTAAAAGGGTTGAAAACAAGCTCAGGCTTAAAAAAGTATTGTACAGAGCTCCTAAAAGTACGGAATGGGAAGAAAAAGATTGGCAGTGGGCGCTAAAAGAGATTGCTAGAAGAATCAAGGATACAAGAGATGCAACATTTGAGCAAAAAAATGCACAAGGTGTTACTGTAAATAGAACCTTTGCAATGGCAAACTTTGGATCAGCAGCTCTAGAAAATGAAGAAAATTATCTCTTCCACAAATTCGTTAGGGGTTTAGGCTTAGTAAGTATTGATCACCATGCTCGTCTCTGACACAGTCCTACTGTTGCCGGTCTGGCAGCATCATTTGGGCGTGGGGCCATGACTAACCATTGGATAGACTACAAGAATTCGGATGTGTTTTTAATAATTGGTGCTAATCCAGCAGAAAATCATCCACTCGCAATGAAGTGGATTCACAGAGCTAAGGAACAAAGAGGGGCAAAGGTTATTGTTGTTGACCCTAGATATAGTAGAACATGTGCTTCTGCTGATATGGTTGCCCATATTCGTCCAGGTACTGATATTGCATTTATAAATGGGATTATTAAATATGCACTTGACCATGGTAGTTATCATCACGATTATGTGATTAACTACACAAATGCATCATACTTGGTGAGAGAAGACTTTATTTTTAATGATGGCGAATTTTCTGGGCTGCAGGAAAAAGATGGCAAGGAAGTTTATGACAAAGGAACTTGGAAATACCAATTAGATGAAGAAGGAAAACCTATAAAGGATATAACCTTGACCAATTCTAGATGTGTCTTTCAGCTTTTAAAGAAGCATGTAGAACGCTATGACATTGAAACTGTTTGCCAGGTAACTGGCTGTGATAGGCAGACATATGAGACAGTAGCAAGAACATATACCTCTACTGGTATTGCCGGTAGAGCTGGTAACGTTATTTATGCAATGGGCATTACCCAGCATTCTGTTGGAACCCAGAATGTCAGGATACTTGCTATGTTGCAGTTAATCCTCGGTAATATGGGGATAGCTGGAGGTGGAGTAAATGCGCAACGTGGTGAGTGTAATGTGCAAGGCTCTACTGATATGGCAATGCTATATCACATAATTCCGGGCTATCTAGCTGTTCCAAAGGATTTTGCTCATCCAAATTTAGCAGATTACATTCAAAAGGAAACTCCACCTGGTGGATACTGGGTAAACAAACCAAAATTCTTTGTGAGTTTATTAAAGGCATTTTATGGGGAAAATGCTACACCGCAAAATAATTTTGGATACGACTATTTTCCTAAGTGTGACGCAAATGATCATTCCCATCAAAGTATAATAAAGGATACCCATGAGGGAACTATTAATGGAATGATGATCTGGGGTCAAAATCCAGTAGTTGGAGGACCTAATACTAGCTATACTGTAGAGGCATTAAAAAAATTAGACTGGATGGTAGCAATAGACCTCTTCGAGACTGAAACTGGTGCATTCTGGAAAGCTCCAGATGTTAACCCAGAGGAAGTGGATACAGAGGTATTTATGCTACCTGCTGCTAGTGTATACGAGAAAGAAGGATCAGTTACAAATAGTGGCAGATGGATACAGTGGCGTTACAAAGCAATTGAACCAATAGGTGAGTGTAAAAGCGACCTATGGATTGTAGATAGAATATTTAATGAAGTTCGGGATTTATATAAGTCACAAGGAGGAGCTTATCCAGATCCAATTCTGAAGATGAATTGGGATTACGGTGGAAGCTTTGAGAAAAAACCTGATGTTAAAAAGATAGCACTAGAGGTTAATGGATATGATGTGGCTAGTGGTCAGGGGATTACTTCTTTTGGCGTTCTTAAGGATGATGGAAGTACTGCCTGTGGAAACTGGATTTATGCAGGTTATTTTGCTGATCCAGAAAACCCGGCATGCAAAAAACGTGAACTAGATGATCCTGGAGATTTAGGAGTATTCCTTAATTATTCGTATGCGTGGCCACTTAACAGGAGAATATTATACAATAGATGCTCAGCAGATATTAATGGTAAGCCATGGAATAATGAAAAGCCCATATTTAGCTATAGTGGAGGAAAGTGGACAAATCTAGATGTTCCAGATTTTAACGCAACTATAGAACCAGAAGTATCTGGAAGTAGCCCATTCATTATGACGGTTGAGGGAGTGGGCAGACTGTTTTCAGATTCCCCTTTAGATGGTCCTTTCCCAGAGCATTATGAACCTGTTGAAAGCCCAGTTAAAAACGCCTTTAGCAAAAGAGAGTTCATGCCTGTTGCAAACATATGGAAACATGACCATAGTAAGCTAGTTGAAAAGGGTGATCCTAATTATCCTATAATTGCTTCTACAATGCGTGTAACTGAGCATTATCAAAGTGGTGTAATGACACGGAACCTACCATCTTTGGTTGAGTTAATGCCAGAAATGTATGCAGAAATATCTAGAGAGCTTGCCGCCGAATATAGAATTGAACCTGGTGAAATGATTCTAATTAGCTCTCCCAGAGGACAAATAAAGGTCAGGGCTATGGTAACATCCCGTAACAAACCTTTATACATAAGGGGTAACGTGCATCATCTTGTTTGTATGCCCTGGCACTGGGGATTTAAGGGACTTTCCACAGGAGCTTCTGCAAATACTCTTGTTCCTAATGTGGGTGATGCAAACTCATCTATACCTGAGAGCAAAGCATTTATGTGTAATATTCGAAAAATATAAATAGTTGGGGGTGATTAGATTGTCTAAAGCCATGTTAATAGATATTACTAGATGTATTGGATGTAGATCGTGTCAGGTATCATGTAAATCCTGGAATAATCTAGATACGGAGAAAACCAGCTTTTCAAATTCCATAACAAATCCTCCTGCAACTGCAGCTCAGACATTTACTATGGTAGATTTTATAGAAACTGAGCAGCATGGAAAGCCAGCCTGGAGATTTGTTAAGAGGATGTGTATGCACTGTATAGATCCAGCATGTGTTTCTGCATGCTTTGCTAAAGCTATAACAAAAAGTGAATCAGGTGCTGTTGTATATAACAAAAAGAACTGTGTTGGATGTCGTTACTGCATGTTAGCGTGTCCATGGTGGATACCTAAATATGAGTGGGATAAAGTTTTTCCAGCTGTTAAAAAATGTAGGCTTTGTATTGACTTGTTAGAAGAAGGCAGAAAACCAGCCTGTGCTACCTCATGTCCTAGCGCTATCGAATTTGGGGACAGGGAGGAAATGTTGGCACTTGCAAGAAAGAGGATATCTACTAATCCTGGAAAATATATTGACCATATATATGGAGAGCATGAGGCAGGGGGTACAAGTGTACTTTATCTTTCAGATGTACCTTTTGAGAACTTAGGTTTTTCTACAAAAATATCTTATGAACCATATCCAAAGCTTACATGGAAAGCACTTAAGAAAGTACCAGCTTTGGCGGTAGGTGTTGGTGCTTCTATGACAGCTATTTACATGCTTACGCACCGTAAGGAGCAGGTTTTAAAAGCTGAACAAGATAAAATTGAAAAGGTAGGTGAATAGCTGTGGGCTATAAAACTATAAAAATAGGATCCTTTTCATTTAGAATAACATTTTTAAGAATAGTGCTTTTGCTTGTAGCTTCCTTTGGAGCAAGCACCATGTTGTACAGATTAGTATTTGGTTTGGGATCAGTAACAAATCTAAACGATTCTTGGCCCTTTGGTTTATGGATTGGCGTAGATGTTATGTTAGGGGTGGCATTGGCAGCAGGTGGTTTTACCACAGCGGCTCTCTATTACATCTTTAATCTCAAAGACTTTAAATCCCTTTCTAAACCAGCTATTTTAACAGCCTGGATTGGATATTTACTAGTGGTAGTCGGTTTGGGCATGGACGTTGGTTTGTGGTATAACTGGTGGAGACCACTTTTCTCTTGGGGTTATACATCTGTTTTATTTGAAGTTTTTACTTGTGTTATGGTATACAACGTTGTCCTCTTGGTGGAGTTTCTTCCTGTCATATCCAAAAGGTTTAAGTGGAAGAAGGTATACCAGGTCACTACAAAGATAGCCATTCCTGCAGTAATTGCTGGTATAGTTCTGTCATCGATGCATCAATCCTCCTTAGGAGCTTTGTTCGTGATAATGCCGGAAAAATTACACCCATTATGGTATACAAGTTTATTGCCATGGTTATTCCTATTTTCTGCAGTAATTGTAGGGCCTGCCATGGTTACAATTGAGGCTTCTCTTGCATCAAGTGCTTACAAGATGGAATTTGAAAAACATGTACTAGCAAAACTATCAAAAGGTATTGCAATATTGCTAACCCTCTATGTTGGATTAAAGCTTTGGGATCTTCAGGCAAGGGGGCATATTGGAACAATGTTTGAAGGTACACTTCCTAGCAATATGTTCTTGATTGAGATGTCTCTGTTTATTATTCCAATCTTGATTGTAATGTTTACATCTAAAAATGCTAGCCAAAGAGCTATTTCCTGGTCAGCATCATTAGTTGTAGCAGGTGTTGTTGTGAATAGATTAAATATACTCTTCACAGGTTTATATCAAGCGGCTCCTATGGGTTATATTCCTGCTATAACAGAATTTGCAGTTAGCTTCGGAATTATTTCCATGGGCTGTCTTGCTTATCTATTTATAGTAGAGAATTTTGAAGTGTTTGAACCAGAAGCAGAGAATAACCCCTTTGTGGAGAATCAGCAGAAGGGGTTAGCACCAGAATATGTACTAGATATGGATTCAAAACAACAATCATTGTCTAAATAAAAAAATATATTGAAGATTTAGGTGGAGCTTATAAGCTCCACCTAAAATTCTATAATTTTCTTACAAAAGGTGGGAACTAGATGGAGCAAAAAATAGAAAGACAAATACCACAATGGAAAATTAAAATGTTTGAGAAGCTAATACAAATAGATCAAAATGTAGAAAAGACATATATACCCAACCAAGTTACAGATATCTTTCCACCAGGCATTGACATTGAAGGTTATCGAAAAGTCTTAAAAGAAGTAATAAGCTTATTAAAGGAATATATGGAAGAAGAGATTAAAACCCTAGGGGAGTTAGAAGAAATAGCTTCTGCAGAAGAAGAGGGTGAAGACAGCAGGTTACAAAGAATTTTTTCTCAAATAACCATTAAAAATGGGTCCTTTGAATTAGAGCAATTTACAAATCCGTCTTATGCAAAAACTGTGTTAATTTATAGCTTAAAGCCTTTTTTGAAAGTTTATGGAAAACAAGTCACAAAGAATAATGATATACATGAGTGGAAATCAGGTCATTGTCCTGTCTGTGGTCATAATGCAGTCTTTGCACGTTTATCTGGAAAAGAAAATGGCAAAAGGTATCTTTTATGTCCCCTTTGTGAAACTCAATGGCCATTTAACAGGATAGCTTGTCCATTTTGTCTTGAAAAAGACCCTGAAAAATTAGGGTACTTTAAAATTGAGGAAGAGAAGAAATTTAACGGATATAAGGTTAATTTCTGCCTAACATGTAATGGTTATATTAAGACTTATGATGAAAGAAGTGGCAGCTTACTAAAAGATAATATTCTCATAGAAGATGCCGAAACCTCATATCTAGACTACCTTGCCCAAAAAGAAGGCTTCCAAAGGTGACAAAGGGACGTTTCGCTTGTCATTTTTTCCCCGTTGTTTTCCAATGGAGACTAAGCAACCACATCTATAATTAAAGGTTTCTAAGATGCAGATGAAAAATTTCACCTGGTCTTAGAAACCTTTTTGTTTTAAACAGATCACATACCTGTACTTATAATGCTTTATATCACTATAGAAGAAGCATTATAATTGGTATAGTAACAATACATAACAAGGTAGTAATAAATACTGCAGAAGCTGAAAAACTGGGGTTGCCCACATATTTTTGGTATAGTAAAGGAGCTGCTACCATAGTTGGGGTAGACGTTTCTAATAGTATAACTCCTGCAACCAAACCGGTAATTCCAAATAATTTTATACATATAACAGTTACTAAGGGTATCAAGATTAATCGTGTTATAATTAAACTGGACATGGTTTTAGTTCGCCATTGAATTTTTTGCATTTGGGAAAGCATTCCTCCTATATATATCATTGCCAATGGGGGAGCTAATGCACCAAGCATATCAACTCCTGACATCACTAAGGATGGAATGGGTATATTTGCTGTGGAGAAGATAAGCCCCACTAGAAATGCAAGAACCGGTGGATTTAACAGATTTTTTAAAACCCTATTTACACTACTGCGCTGCTTTCCTAATAATACAAATATTCCAAGACTAAAAACGAGAAATGTCATTCCAAAATCAAATACTGCTGCTAGCAGAGCTCCTTCGCTCCCAAAAACAGCATAGCACACAGGAATTCCTATAAATCCTGTGTTCCCATACACAGCTGCCAGCAAAAACTCTGGTTTCTGTCCTTTGTCAATTTTATTTACCTTAATTACCAGATAACTGACTCCATAACCGACTATGGCAGTTACTGTAGCAAAAGTGAAAACTGTTGACATAGATAACAGCATATCACTACTAAACTCTAAGACAAAAGCAGAAAAGATTAGAGCAGGTATTCCATAATCTATAACTAACTTTGCAATATCTTGTAAGCTTTCCTTCTTGGGTTTAGCCAGGTATCCAAGGAGTATCATAGCAAGCATAACACTCAGATTACCCATTAAATTCAATGAAAATGATAGATCCATAATTGCTTGTTCCTCCATTTAAGTTATTAGATTATGTTGGCAGAAAATCTTATATTTCTTAAATAAGCACAATTCATATCTATTAGACATTGTTAAGGCTTTTCCTCTTTTTTTAGAAATTAAAATGCTATCCTGATCAATTCTTATATATTAGAAGGCAAAAAATATACTTAATTAGTGATGGCTTCCCATTCCCCTTTCCTTAAGAGAAGTGGGGTCTTAACCCATATAGAATTTTTTGGATTAAAAGGAAAAATAGTGGTATGTGTCGAATTGCCTAACAGGAAGCAAGTAGATTATGTTATGCCTACAAACTGAGGTTTTATATGAGTTTTGGACTAGTTTTATCCATATTAATTTCATATATCTTTGGAATAATGGCAGGGGTTAATATTGCTTCTTCAGGATATCATTTACATCTAGCCTTCCTAACAATAGTTTCCATTGCCCTGCTTATTCCTGTAGCCTATAATTTCAAGAAACAGGTAGGAGTTGTTTTGGTTATCTTTTTTCTTCTTGGGTCACTAGTTTCCGCTCAAAAAGTTAATTTTAATTCACCCTTAAAAGAGCAGACTGGTACCTTTGTAGAAATTGAAGGAATGGTTTCTAGGTATACTTCTTATATAAATAGAACAGTATATTTGCTTGAAAATCCAGTAGTATTTCATGGAGACAGAAAATTGACAGGTAAAGGCAAAGAAAAGATTCAGCTAACTATTTACAATCCTACCCATAATTATTCCTATGGAACAGTTGTAAGAGCATCAGGAGTATTAAAAGAACCTTCTTTAAGAAGGAATCCTGGGGGCTTTGATTATCAAAAATACTTAGCAAGAAGAGGCGTATATACCGTTATCAATATCCCCGAAGGTCAGGCTTTTAAGGTGGGAGAAAAACCAGGAAATCTCTTATTATCAACTGGTTTTAATATGCGGGATAGGATAACTGAGCTTTCATATACCTTAAGTCAAAATGAAGAAGGAATATTCAGGGCAGTTATTTTAGGAGACAAAAGTGGACTAACACCGGAAAACAGGAATATGTACCAAGGGTTAGGGGTCATGCACATTTTCGCCGTTTCAGGTATGCATGTTGGATTTGTGATGTTCCTTTTACTCAGCCTCACGTCCATTTTTCGTATGCCCAAAAATACTGCCAATGTATTTATTTTAATGTGCCTATTAATCTATTGTGCTGCTACAGGTTTTTCATCGCCAGTAATGAGAGCAAGCATCATGCTGGGGATTTATCTTTGGGGAAGAGAAAACTGGAGTAATGTGCAAACGGCAAACTCTCTTTTTCTAGCAGCATTATTTCTCCTGCTCTTAAACCCCCTGATGATTTTTGATGCAGGCTTTCAATTTAGTTTTGCAGCGACAGCCTTCATTATTTTTCTAACTCCAATTCTAAAAGCTAATAAATATTTAGGTAGAGATCTAATAGCTGTGCCACTAGCAGCATGGCTAGGTACGCTTCCCCTAACTGCCTACTACTTTAACATACTTACGCCCTTAGGAATAATACTAGCTTTGCCAGCAGGGTTAATGGCAGGGGGAGTTGTGATTATTGGCTTTGTCGCCCTGATTTTAGATTTTATATCAAGCTTAATCTCCCAATTCCTTATAACATCAGTTGGAGGCCTAATTTTCTACTCACAGTATTTGATGCAGTTATTTAATAAACTTCCCCTATTTGGAGAAGGCTTTATCATTGCAACACCGAAGATAGTGACCGTAGTCTTGTTTTATTTTGCTTTTATTATAGCTTTTATAGCCTACCATCATCGCTATAACCCCCATCTGAGATTTTTTGTTATAAAAAAGTACAAGCCTATATTAGCAACTTTCCTAGCAATTATCTTTATATCACTAAGCTTCCAGGTATTTGCACCATCATATTTAGAAGTTGTCTTTTTAGATGTGGGACAAGGAGACTGTATTTATATAAAAACACCTAATAACAGGGTGATATTAATAGATGGAGGAGGGGTTTCAGGTAGTCATAACTATGGGGATTTAGTCCTTATTCCATTTTTAAAACATCTTGGAGTGAAAAAAGTGGATGTAGTAATTAATACCCATCCAGATGATGATCATCTGGCAGGCTTAAATCCAGTATTAAAGCAGTACCCTGTTGATTTAACACTAATACCTGCAGGCTTTGAAGAGGAATACGAAGGCTTTTTGGACATTATTGAAAAAAGAGGACTTAACTATTCCTACAGCAATGGAGGTCAATCCATAGGCTTAGATTCAGATATACAACTAAACATATTACATCCATCTGGAGATTATCCAGCTTCTCTTGGTGCCAACAACAATTCCATTGTTGCAGAGCTAATATATAATGATGTATCACTTCTATTTACAGGAGACATCGAGATGGAGACTATTAATCACATGCTGCCCTATACCACTCAGTCCCATGTCTTAAAATTTCCTCATCACGGAAGTTCATATTCTTTTAATACAGAATATCTAGCAAAAGTAGATCCAGAAATAGTTGTAATCCAGGTTGGAGAAAACAATTCCTTTGGACATCCTGGGAAGAATGTCCTGGAGTATTTTGAAGATGTGGGTATTCCTGTTTACAGAAATGATCTACACGGAGCCATCACCATTTACTCTACTGGGAAGAAAATAAATAAAGTGGAGACAGTTATTAAATAGGATGGCAATAAGACCTGGAAATGAAATATGTATACTCAATACCTTGATTTTATCAATTCTATAAGCATGCCTATATTTTGGCGCACTAGCCTCTAGAAACAATAGGTAAAAATTATATTTAGTTAACCTTCGGTGGATAATATATATTAATAGATTAGATTTCTCCCATTTAGAAAAGGGATTAGGATGAATCTAGAATTTATTAAGAATAAAGCAGTACCAATTTTAAAACGGCATGGAATTAAAAAAGCTTCTGTATTTGGCTCCTTTGCTAGAGGAGAAGAAAAACATAATAGTGATATTTATATTTTAATAGAATACTTGCCGGAAACTAAAAAGTCTTTATTTAAGCGAATTGAATTGAAATATGATTTACAAGATGTCCTTAATGCTGATGTGGATTTAGTCACAGAAAATGCATTATCAAGGAAGAATTTAAAGATGATATCAAAAGCCAAGATGCTGTTATAAGAAGATTTGAAATCATAGGAGAAGCTACCAAAAATATTTCTTCCGATGTAAAAAACAATTATCCTAATATTCCATGGAAGCTTATGGCTGGGATGAGAGATGTTTTATTTTCACGAGTATTTTGGGGTAGATCTGGATGAATTGTGATTTGCCTGAATTAAAGAGGTAGCTTATTAATAGTATAAAATTATAGAATGCTAAGTCGGAAACCTTTAAGGTTTCTTTTTTATTGTATGGATTCTGATAAAGCATGGTTTTCTTAACTATATTTTAAGGTGACTTGTGGATTAAAGTGGCTAAAAAGTAAACGATTATGGCTAAATAGACATTACCTGTAGAAAATATAAAAATAGTAATATAATCCAGTTAACTCAAATAGAAAAGCATTAAAAATCCCGGGCAAATTATTGGTAACCTGCAAAGTCCTATTTGCCCGGGAGTACACCTCCCAAAGGCAAAGGTTAGGTTTAGCATTATTTCATATCTTCCCCAGCCTGAAGTAAAGGAGAGATTAAAGGCTGGGGAGGTGGTTCTATGGAGGTTGCTTAAAATAGTATTGTAATAGAACAATTAGATCTGCTTGAAAATGATATTAGGTAGTATTTGCCCCAAAAATAGTAATGTGTATTTTAAAATTATATATCGAGGGAGGTATAAGATGTGATCGTGAAGACAGTATCTTGTTTAGTTGTATGTGCTGTTTTCCTAACTATGAGGTTATCAATTGATACCGTTCTACAAGCAAAGGACGGTTTGACTTTTTCAATTATGTCTGATGCCAGCTGGTAGCGGTTAATACTTGATGATTAAAAAAAGTAAAAAAAAAGGAAAACTTAATGGAAAAAATTAAAGGAAAAATTAAAAGGACGTAGAAGTATTTAATAATAGGAAATATCGTTTTACAATGTAAAATAATCTGGAGGGTGTCTATGTCTAACAATCAAAAGAAAATTAAGTCAGTTGAAAAGGCATTTCAAATTTTGGAAATAATCGGAGTTGAAAAAAGAAGCTTAGTTGAAGTCAGTAGAGAATTGGGTATGCCTAAAAGTACTGCTTTTTTCTTAATCGATACTATGGAAAATTTGGGATATTTACGTCAAAATCCAGAAACTAAAGAATATAGTCTAGGGATAAGGGCCTTTCAAATAGGTGAAAGTTTTTTAAGGCAAGTAGATCTACGATCAACTTTTAAACCATATATAAAATCAATAGGGGAAAAAACGGGGGAAACGGTACATGTTGTTATTTGGTCAAATAATGAAGCAATTTACTTGGACAAATATGATGGGAATGTTAATAACATTTATTCACAAATTGGTTCCCGTGCAGAATTACATGCATCTTCCGTCGGAAAAGTAATATTAGCTTTTCAATCCCATGAAATAATAAACATGAAACTTTCGGGTGAACTAAAAAAATTTACTAAATATACAATTACCGATATAGATGTTTTACTTAAACAATTTATAAAAATTAAGCAACAGGGATTTGCAATTGATAATCAAGAAATTGCTTTAGGTTTTTCATGTGTTGCTGTCCCAGTTTTTGATGCTTACGGAAAAGCTAGTGCTGCTATAAGTGTATCAGGAAATACAATTAGTTTGACAAAAGAAAAGATAAATGAGTATACTCCTTTTCTGATAGAATGCAGTAAGAAAATATCTAATGAAATTGGTTGGAGCATTTATTAATTATTTTTTTATAAACGTTATAGGAAACGCGGTTTTACAATATAAAACAGATACAACGAAATCAATATATTATCTATGATTGGGGAATCAAGAAAAATGAAGAACAAGGTAAAAGTTGCAATACTCGGACCAGGTAATATAGGGACTGACCTTATGTTTAAGATCACAAAAAGTAGATACATGGAATTAGAGTACGTTGTGGGAATACAGGAAACTGAAGGGCTAAAATTAGCACGCAAACGAGAGATTAAAACTACTTCGAATGGTATTAAGGATATTCTTGGTATCAATGATATAAAGATAGTTTTTGATGCGACTAGTGCGAAAGCTCATTCAATGCATGCAGATTTGCTAGGGGCTGCAGGTATATTCACTATAGATTTAACACCAGCTGCTATCGGGGCATATTGTGTCCCATCAATTAATTTCGACTACGCAATATTAAATGATGATAATGTTAATATGGTTACTTGTGGCGGCCAGGCAACTATACCTATAGTCGCTGCAATAAACAGCGTTGCTGATGTAAGTTATGCAGAAATAGTTGCTAGTTTAAGTAGTAAAAGTGCAGGACCTGGAACAAGGCAGAATATTGATGAATTTACTCAAACTACTAAAAAGGCAATAGAGAAAATTGCTGGGGCAGATCTTGCAAAGGCAATTATCATTTTAAATCCAGCAGAACCACCAATTCTTATGAAAAATACAATTTATACTATAGTAAAGAAACCAGATATAGAGATAATTAAGGAATCTGTTAAAAAAATGGTGGCACAAATTAATGAATATGTTCCGGGATATAGGGTGGTAATGGGGCCTATACTTTCTGTTGATAAAATAACAACAATGATTGAAGTTGAAGGAAGTGGAGATTTTCTACCTAGTTACTCCGGTAATTTAGACATAATGACATGTGCTGCAGTACAAGTAGGTGAAAAATATGCTAGTAAGTTATTGGGGGTTAAGAAATGAAGACTGTATATATAAAGGATACTACACTTAGGGATGGAAGCCATGCAATTTCTCATCAATTCATGCCAAAAGACATTTCTGAAATTGCACTAAGCTTAGAAGATGCTGGAGCAGATATTATTTCGGTGGGCCACGGCGATGGACTTGGTGGTAGTAGTTTGCAATATGGATTGGGTGCTATAACTGATTTACAATATGTAAATGCAGCAGCATCAGTTTTGAATAAAGCGAAGCTTCAGGTTCTCTTGTTACCAGGAATAGGTACTATTAATGATTTGAAGTTAGCAAAGAAGCATGGAGCGAACGTGGCAGGAATCTCAACTCACATTACTGAGGCGGATATAGCTGAGCAACATATAAAAGTCGCTAGAGATATGGGGATGTTCACTATCGGTTATCTAATCATGTGCCATATGGAATCTACAGAGAAACTAACAGAACAGGCTTTATTAATGGAAAGCTATGGAGCAGAAGTAATATATATTACAGATTCTGCTGGAGCATTTCTCCCACATGAAGTAAAACAAAGGGTTTGTGCTTTAAAGAATAACCTTTCTATACCAGTAGGTTTTCATGCCCACAACAATTTGGGATTAGCTATAGCAAATAGTTTGGTGGCAATTAAAGAGGGAGCAACTTACATAGATAGTTCTCTTATGGGGTTTGGTGCAGGTGCAGGAAACTGTTCTACAGAAATGCTGTTAGCAGTTTTGAAAAAGATGGAGATTCCAACAAACATGGATTTATATAAAACTATTGATGCTGGAAACCAAGTACTTCTCCCATTGTTGAAAGAAAAAGGGGTTTCTTTGCCGAGATTTACCTCTGATACGCTAATGCTTGGTTATGCGGGGGTTTATTCTAGCTTTTTAATACATGTGAAGAAAGCTGCTGAACAATTCGATGTTGACTCAAGGGATGTGTTGGTTGAACTGGGTAACAGAAAGGCTGTAGGAGGTCAAGAAGACTGGATTATTCAAGTGGCTCATGAAATTTCTTTAAATTCTTTATCGTAATGTTTTCAATCTATTAATAAACTTTTTCTAGGGAAACACGATGTGTTAATTCATAGAATTATTTGATTGTTACTTTATAAGAGGAGGGTAGAGACTGTTTATCCACTTTATCTAATTAAGGAGGCAGAAAATGAGAAGCCATGTAATTACTCAGGGAATGGAGAGAGCAACTCATAGGGAGTTATTTCACGCAATGGGTTTACTGGAGGAAGAAATGAATCAACCATTAGTGGCTGTTGTCAATTCTTTTAATGAAGTAATGCCCGGTCATTTTCATTTAAATACTATTACTAAGGCTGTAAAAGAAGGAGTTAGGATGGGAGGGGGAACTCCACTAGAATTTCCAGTAATAGCTGTTTGTGATGGACTAGCTCAAGCTCATATTGGAATGTTATACCCGTTAGCTAGTAGGGAGCATATTATTGACTCCATTGAAATAATGATAAACGCTCATGCGTTTGATGCAATGGTTTTAATTACAAACTGTGACAAAATTACCCCAGCAATGTTAATGGCAGCAGCTCGTCTTAATATTCCTTCAATTGTAGTTAGTGGTGGGCCTATGCTTTCGGGTTGTTGGAATGGTAAAAAAGTAAGTTTAACTGATTTATATGAGAGCATTGGTTTAGTAAAAAGAGGGGAAATGACAGAAGAAGAACTTTATGAACTAGAAAAAGTGGCTTTACCTGGTGCTGGTGCATGCAATTTACTCGGGACAGCAAATTCTATGAATATTTTGACAGAAGTAATGGGAATGTCACTTCCAGGGACTGGTACAACCCCTGCGGTAAGTGGTAAAAGATTAGCTCTTGCTAAGAGAGCGGGTATACAGGTTATGGAATTGTTAAAGAAGGACATAAAACCAAAAGATATATTAACCCAAAAAGCAATAGAAAATGCTATTACTTTTGATATGGCAATTGGTGGGTCTTCAAATACTACCCTTCATTTACCTGCTATAGCCAATGCAGCTGGAATGGAGTTAAGTTTAGAAAAATTTAATGAATATGCAGAAAAAGTTCCGCATTTAGTAAAAATGAAACCAGCTGGTGATCACTTTCCAGAAGACTTCGATAGGGCAGGATCAGCTAGTGCATTAATGAAGGAGCTAGCAGAAAAAGGGCTAATGCATACTGATGCTTTAACAGTAACGGGGACTAACATTGAAGAAAATATTAAGAATGCAAAAGTATTGGATAATGACGTTATTCGTTCCTTCGATAACTGCTATACAAATACTGGAGGTCTAAAAATTTTAAAAGGAACGTTGGCTCCCGGTGGAGCAGTATGCAAAAAGGGGGGAGTCGTAAAGGAAATGTACGTGCATAAAGGATTGGCAAGAGTATTTAATTCGGAAGATGAAGCCATTAGTGCCATCTACTCAGAAAGTATTAATTCTGGAGAAATTGTAGTTGTGAGATACGAAGGTCCTAAAGGAGGACCTGGCATGCGTGAAATGGTAACTGCAACGGCAGCTTTAATTGGAATGGGTTTAGGCGGTTCTGTGGCACTAGTAACTGATGGCCGTTTTTCCGGAGCAACAAAAGGTGCTGCAATTGGTCATGTTTCCCCAGAAGCAGCTGAGGGAGGACCAATTGCATTGATCGAGGAAGGGGATATCATTAGCTTTGATTTAGAAAAAGGAATACTGGACTTAGAAGTTCCTCAAGATATTTTAGATAAGAGATTAGAAAAATGGGTACCTAAAGATCTTGATGTACCTCAATACAGTTACCTGAGGAGGTATGCAAAACATGTAAGTTCTGCATCTAAAGGAGCTATTTTTGAATAACATTCGAGGAGGTGATAATTTGGAAAATAATATATGGCTTATAAAAGCGGAAGAATCACTTAGTAAATTAGAGTATCCCAATAGTGACAATTATGAGTTACCATCATCAAATAGTACGTTTGCGGACGGTGCTAATTACAGAGTTGAAATATCAGGCGTTGAAAAACCGAGCACACTAGAAACACTCATTGAGCAGAAGGAAATATCTGGAGTAAATGTTCATAGAGTAATTATTTCACTTATGGGTTCTACTTGGTTAACAGGTGAAGATTTAACTAGAATAGCGCAGTTAAGTAAAGAGGCAAATCTTGAAGTTATTATGGCACCAGGGCAGCGTCCACTTTGGGAAATAGGTAAACAATCATCTTCGCCAGAGGGATGTCTATCAGGGCTTAGGCTTAGGGGACAAGATAGTGTTAAATTTTATCTTGCTGATATCTTCAGATGTGTCGAAAAGGGAATTAGGGGTTTTCTTGTTTGGGATGAGGGTGTTTTAAAGATACTTAATGAACTTCGCCAAATGGGAGAATTGCCAAAGGAAACAATTTTCAAAGTTTCTATATTAGCTGGGCATGGGAATGCTGCAGGAGCAAAATTATTACACGAATTGGGGGCAAATAGCTTTAATCCTGTTAATGATGTCACTACACCAATGTTGGCCGGTATTAGGCAATATTGTGATTTACCAATGGATATTCATGTTGTCAATTTTGATTCCTTTGGAGGGCAAACCCGTTTCTGGGAGATGCCTGAAATTATCCGAGTGGCCTCGCCTTGTTATATTAAATTCGAACCAGGTCCTTCTATTGCTCAAATGGCTCGTCCCTGGCTCTCTGAGGAAAGTCTTTCTTACTCTATAAGACAAAAAGTTAGGCAGGTGAAAACGGTTGTAGAAATAATTGAAGGTAAATATCCAAATTTAAAACAATCAGAACAAAATTGTGAAGATCTGGTAGTAGCAAATCCATAGAAGTATAACCTAACAGAATAATACTTCGGTTAGTTATTAAGTTTCAGATTATCTAAATACAAATTAATTATTAGGAGGAGTCGAGTATGAAAAAATTGTTAAGTTTAGTGGTTATTATGTTTATTCTGGTCTCAATTAGCGCATGCAGTAGTAATAGCAGCAATGAGCAGCCTAATGATAATAATGAAGTAGTGAATAATGAAATGGAAATGGTGGAATTTAAAATAGGGATTACAGTCGACCTTGATTCTCATTACGGTAAAGGATTACTTGAAATGAAGAGATTGCTTGAGCAATACTCTGATAACAAAATGACGTTGAATATATTTGAGAATTCGAAATTAGGTAATGAAAGGGATATGATTGAGGGTGTAAGTATGGGGACCTTAGATATGGTTCTGTCCTCAACAGGTCCTCTACCAAACTTTTCTCCAATGTTTATGATTTTTGATTTACCTTTTATAATAAAGGACAGAGATGCGGGATATAAGTTTATGGATGGTTTAAAAGGGCAAGAAATTTTAGATAGCTTAGAATCTAAGAATATTAAAGGACTAGGTTTCTGGGAAAATGGATTTCGTAATGTCACAAATAATGAGAAAGAAATAAAGAGTCCTGAAGATATAAAAGGATTGAAAATACGAACAATGGAAAACCCTATTCACCTTGCCAGTTTTAAACAACTTGGGGCAACTCCCACTCCTATGGCTTGGGGCGAAGTATTTACAGCCCTTCAACAAGGTACAATTGATGGACAAGAAAACCCACTTGTGGGGATACACTCAACAAAAGTATATGAAGTACAGAAATACATTTCTCTTACAGAACACTTTTATTCACCAGCAGTATTAATGGTAAATAAAAGTAAATTTGACAGCTTATCTTCTGAAATGCAGGATGTACTAATTAAGGCGGAAAAAGAGGCAAGAGAGTGGGAAAGAGAATACTGCAGACAAATGGATACCGAATTAATACAAACACTTAAAGACGAAGGTGTTGTAATAACAGAGGTTGATAAAAGTGAGTGGCAAAAAGCTGTAGAACCTGTTTATAAGGAATTTGAGGATCAAATACCAGCAGATTTGATTAAGGCTTTAAAAGATTCAAAATAGAACAACTTCAGGAGCTTGTGTTAACTTAACACAAGCTTCTGGAATAAGAGGAGTGTGATGAAATTGAAGGAATGGTTCTCTAGTTTAGAAGAACATATTATCGCTCTACTTCTTTTGTTAATGGTAATAGTGATATTTCTAGCAACTGGCTCAAGATATCTAGGGATAGGATCAATGACATGGGGAGAGGAGTTTGCCCGTTATGCAATGGTGTGGATGACATATTTGGGTTTGGGTGTAGCAGCTAAGAAGAAGGCTCATTTCTCAGTAACGGCTTTTATTAGCTTTTTTCCAAAAAACTTTCAAAAAATCATAAGGGTGTATCAATTGCTTGTTGTAACAGCATTTTCTGTGATAATAGTTATCCTATCGAGTAAAATTGTATATTTGCAATTTGGGATGAGTCAAACTAGCCCAGCTATGTATTTACCTATGTGGTTTATATACTCTGCAATCCCTCTAGGAAGTTTACTCTTAATGTTTAGATTTGCTCAAAGTGTATTTAACTATAAAAGTAACTATTGATAGGAGGTAGCCTTGTGGGATTAGTATTATTTAGTAGTTTATTTATTTTTCTTTTTAGTGGTATTCCTATTGCAATTGCACTCAGTACCGCAGCTCTTTTAGGGGTGCTTCTGACCGACACAACGGTTCCTTTAATAGTTGTGTCTCAGCGTATGTTTACTTCTATTGATAGTTTTCCATTTATGGCAGCCCCTTTCTTTATATTGGCGGGTAATTTAATGGAAAAAGGAGGAATATCAAAAAGATTAATAAAATTTTGCCAATCGATTTTGGGATTTCTTTCATCTAGTTTAGGTATTATAACAATCGTTGCTTCCGCATTTTTTGGAGCCATATCGGGTTCAAATGTTGCAACTGTTGCAGCTATAGGTGGAATTATGATTCCTGCTATGGTTAAAGCAGGTTACCCTAAAAATTTATCAGCCGCTATTAGTGCATCTTCAGGAACTTTAGGAGTTGTTATTCCTCCAAGTATACCTATGGTGACTTATGGGATTACGGCATCTGTCTCTATAGGAAGGCTTTTCTTGGCAGGATTTATTCCAGGACTCTTATTGGCTGGAGTTATAAGTGTTTGTGTATTATTTTTAGCAAGAGGTTGTGAGGAAAAAGAGGAAGTCCATAGTTTTGAATTTAAAGATCTCCTATTAAGTTTTAAAGATGCGATTTGGGCGATACTAATGCCTATAATAATTTTGGGTGGAATTTATGGGGGAGTATTTACACCAACCGAAGCTGCCGCTGTAGCAGCTGTATATGCATTAATTGTCAGTGTTTTTATATATAAAGAAATTGAAATGAAGGATTTAAAACCAGTATTTATCAATTCAGCTGTTACATCATCAGTCATATTATTCATTGTATCATGTTCAGCGCCGTTTGCATGGTTAATGACTAATGCTAGTGTTCCTGAAGCGGTTTCATCTGCAATTTTGGCTATGTTTGACAATAAATATATTATTTTACTGCTTTTAAATTTTATTCTACTAACTCTGGGTATGTTTATGGAAACTCAATCTATAATATTACTTATGACTCCAATACTAATACCCCTTGCATTAAGTTTGGGTATTGACCTAACAGCATTAGGTATAATAATTGTTGTGAACACATCTATAGGTATGATTACGCCTCCTTTAGCAGTTAATCTATTTGTAGCAAGTTCTATAAGTAAAAGTACTATTGAGCAAGTTTCTAAAAGTGTTATGCCCTTTTTAATTGCAGAAGTCGCTATTGTACTATTAATAACATTTTATCCGGGTATCATTACATGGTTACCTGATTTGCTGGGTAAATAAAAATAACTCAAGTTATTAAAAAATGGTAATTTGCTTCCACATTTTTACTTGAGGCCTAATTGGAGAATGATAATTTAAGTTCTATACTAATCATACGAAGGGTGGTTAATGTTATGGTAAAAAAAACAGTATTTGATTTCAATAATATGGTGAAACATGGGGAAAAGTTCATTTATCTTACTGCGTATGATTATTTAACGGCTAAGATGATGGAAAAAGCAGAAGTTGATATGATACTTGTCGGAGATTCATTAGGTATGGCTTGTCTTGGTTATGAAACTACTCACCCTGTTACCATAGAAGATATGATCCATCACTGTAAAGCTGTTCGTAGAGGGGCTCCAAATACATTTATAATCGGTGACCTACCATTTATGGCTTATCAAGTTTCAGATGAACAGGCTGTGGAAAATGCAGGAAGGTTAATAAAAGAATCTGGGGTTGATGCGGTAAAAGCCGAGGGAGGAGGACCTAGAACCTTAAGTAGGATTAAAGCAATCAATGAAGCGGGAATATTAGTAATGGGACACTTAGGCCTTACACCACAGACCATGGGTCAATTAGGGGGATTTAAGACTCAAGGGCGTAGCGCACAAGATGCTTTCAAAATAGTCAAAGAAGCTAAAGATACTGAAAAAGCTGGTGCATTTAGTATACTAGTGGAAGCTGTTCCATCCGAAGTCGGTAAAATAGTAACAGATAAAGCTGACATACCTATTTTTGGAGTTGGGGCAGGTCCTTTTACTCATGGGCAAGCTCTAACGTATGCTGATCTGGTAGGTCTTTATGATGAATTTTCACCTAAATTTGTAAGGAAATATGCTAATATTGGTGAAATAATTACCAATTCCTTTAGCGAATTTAAAAGGGATGTAATATCAGGCCAATTCCCAGTAGAAGGAGAACACACATACAAGATGAAAGAGGAAGAAATATTAAAATTTCATAAATTGCTAGAAGAAATATAGTAATTGGTTGAATATCTCATGCTCTGAAGAGTAAATTTAATTTCAATCTTCTCCAATAGTTAAAAACCTAAAAGCCTAATAATATAACTATTAGATAAAACTTAACTGCATGGGTTTTGCTAACAGTTTTATATTCTCGTCTGTTCTTTGCGGGTGCACTTCTAACAGATTGAGGATATTATTTTTGCTGTTTTTTAGGTCCGTCAATATTTTCAACCTGTTTTTATACAGCTCAGTAGCAGTATGTTCTATAATTTGTGTTAGCAGGTAATAATTCTTCATTGTTACGTAATTATATAAAAACACCTAATGACAGGGTGGTATTAATAGATGGAGGAGGGGTTTCAGGTAGTCATAACTATGGGGATTTAGTAGTAGTTCCTTTTTTAAAACATCTTGGAGTGAAAAATGTGGATGTGGTAATAAACACCCACCCCCATGATGATCACCTTGCAGGCTTAAATCTAGTATTAAAGCAGTACCCTGTTGGCTTAACTCTAATACCTGCAGGTTTTGAAGAGGAATACGAAGGTTTTTTGGACATTATTGAAAATAGAGGACTTAACTATTCCTACAGCAAGGAAGGTCAATCCATAGGCTTAGATTCAGATATACAACTAAACATATTACATCCACCTGGAGATTATCCAGCTTCTCTTGGTGCCAACAACAATTCGCTTGTTGCAGAGCTAATATATAATGATGTATCACTTCTATTTACAGGAGACATCGAGATGGAGACTATTAATCACATGCTGCCCTATACCACTCAGTCCCATGTCTTAAAATTTCCTCATCACGGAAGTTCATATTCTTTTAATACAGAATATCTAGCAAAAGTAGATCCAGAAATAGTTGTAATCCAGGTTGGAGAAAACAATTCCTTTGGACATCCTGGGAAGAATGTCCTGGAGTATTTTGAAGATGTGGGTATTCCTGTTTACAGAAATGATCTACACGGAGCCATCACCATTTACTCTACTGGGAAGAAAATAAATAAAGTGGAGACAGTTATTAAATAGGATGGCAATAAGACCTGGAAATGAAATATGTATACTCAATACCTTGATTTTATCAATTCTATAAGCATGCCTATATTTTGGCGCACTAGCCTCTAGAAACAATAGGTAAAAATTATATTTAGTTAACCTTCGGTGGATAATATATATTAATAGATTAGATTTCTCCCATTTAGAAAAGGGATTAGGATGAATCTAGAATTTATTAAGAATAAAGCAGTACCAATTTTAAAACGGCATGGAATTAAAAAAGCTTCTGTATTTGGCTCCTTTGCTAGAGGAGAAGAAAAACATAATAGTGATATTTATATTTTAATAGAATACTTGCCGGAAACTAAAAAGTCTTTATTTAAGCGAATTGAATTGAAATATGATTTACAAGATGTCCTTAATGCTGATGTGGATTTAGTCACAGAAAATGCATTATCACCTTATATAAAGGATAAGGTGTTAAAAAAAAGAGGGACATTCTGTGAGCAAAGATGATACTGTTTATCTAAAACACATAATAGAGAGTATCTTGCAAATTAAAAAATATATCAGGGTATATCCAAGGAAGAATTTAAAGATGATATCAAAAGCCAAGATGCTGTTATAAGAAGATTTGAAATCATAGGAGAAGCTACCAAAAATATTTCTTCCGATGTAAAAAACAATTATCCTGATATTCCCTGGAAGCTTATGGCTGGGATGAGAGATGTTTTAATTCACGAGTATTTTGGGGTAGATCTGGATGAATTGTGGGACACTGCAGTTACTGATTTGCCATCTAAGGTAGAGTATTGGCTCCCAAAATTTTTTCAATTTCCTCCTTAGAATACCCCCGGTGTTTTAAACTCCTGAGTAATTTTAGGAAACTTTGAAGCATTATTCAAATCAATGGGCATGATCCCCCTGCCGTCAAAATCAGATCCCAGCCCCACATGATCAATACCTGCAAGATTCACCACGTAATCTATATGGTCTACTATAGTTCCAGCTTTTACATTATTCACCTCATCAGCTAGAAAAAGGCCATGAAATAGAATATGGACCACACCTCCTGTGGCAGCTACTGCAAGAACTTGTTCATCTGTTAGATTGCGGGGGTGGTATAATATAGGGCGTTTATGAGCGCTAATGTGTGGTCGAGAGTAAGCCCCGGAAAATACCTCTCTGGGGCCCAGATAGCAAAATATTTGACGTCTATATTTTTCCTCCAGATAAACTAGACGAGTCCCCTTAAAAAAGCATACTATATATGGATACTACCAAAGGATGCTTATCTAATGAGTTTCTTAAATTTTTTGATGGTATTAAAAGACTTTTGGCCTATGTTCCATAATCTATAAGCCGGCGATTTAAAGACCAGGTCATATTCTCCAACAAACTCTACTGCTGATCCACCAAGATGACTTTTGAATATCTTTAGACCACCAAGAGGATGATGCTCATCAGCTTCCGGAGCTATTCCTCCCATGTCATAAAACTTATAGCCGTTATGGATGGCCCAAGTAATTACCTCCCAGTTCAGCAGATAAGAGGCCCCTAAACCCCTGCTTGAAGCAGAATTTCCTGTGCAGATTCCCCATACTCCTTGGCCAAAACCCACAACTAGAATTGCAGAAACGGGCTGACCTTCATGGAAGGCTAAAACCATTTTTGGGGAGAGAGGAGCTAACTTAGTCCAAAGGTCATGATAATAACTTGAGCTTCTAAGCAGAAAATTACTGCGGTTAGAGGTTTCTTTTAACAGCCTGTAAAGTATAGGTATATCCTTGGCGGTGCCCTCTTTTATCTCAACTTTGTTTTTCAAAGCTTTATTTATCCATTTTCTTCCACTTTGTTTTAAGAGCTTCCATTGGTGATCTGGGGTATCGGATAAGGTTATACGCCAGACCCACTTAGGTTGTATGCCCCCAAATGGATTATTGACAGGTACCAAGCTGAAGCCAGCATTAGTCAGCAGCTCAGCGTATTTTGTACCAATAAGTTCTGGGTCAATTCGCCAAAAGACAGCTTTTTCTTTGTGGGACAGGTCGGTCACTCCCCTGCAGCAGTGTGAAATAATTTCAGCCTGATTATCGTAATCAAGTACAGGACCCCGGGGAGAATACAGCATGGTCATGCCGGCGTTTTTACGCTTGAGGAGGGTAACAGCACAGAAAATTTGTCCATTTTTCTCAACTATTAAACGTATGGGATGCCAGCCGGAACTCTTCTTAAGTTCACCCCATTCATAGGTTTGAAAAATATTCCCGGCGCTGCACGACTTCAAAAAGTCATTAAATTGTTTTTTTTTCCAAAGAGATATCTGCTGAACGTTGTACAATTTTTGTTCCTCCTCACATGACTACCTTCGAGTAAAGGTTTAATTCACCGTTTACAGGAGAGTTTTGGTCACTTAAAATTGGAACGTCTGTTACATCTATCGGTTCTTGGTAGAGCTTTTGGGCTTTTTCTACATAGCCTGGTATAGATACTTTGGTCTGACTAAGTATCTGCGCACGTTTAAATATGTCTTCAGGAGTCATATCCATGTCTTTTTGCAAGGCAAAGATGAAAATGTTTTGCATTACTTCTGGAGTGCTTTTTTTTGCAGCAAAAAGATATAGCCTGGGAAATACAAATGCTAAAGTTTGATACAGCGACCTAAAAAGATAGCTGTTAGATCCAGTTAATGCTCCATAGATATTAATTCCTAGCAGACCGTTTGGGTTTAAGCATCCATTTACCTCCTGATAGAATTCAATAGTAAAAAGATGGTAGGGTACAGTAGTTGCAAAAAAAGCATCTAATAATATTAAATCAAAAGTTTCTTTAGTCCTTTGAATGTATTTACGGCCATCACCTACTAATATTCTATGGCGAGAACTTTGTTTTAAGTGGAAATACTGATGAGCAACCTTTACCACTTCAGAATCGACTTCAATTGAAATAAACCGCATTTCTGGATAATCATTCAAGAAACGTTTGGGAACTATACCTCCACCAAGACCAACCATTAGGACTGTAATTATCTGGGGATTAAATATCAAAGCTAGTTGGAAATAATCTGCATAAGTCGCATTTGTATTTAATGGGTCGTTGATCACCATATAGCTTTGATAGGTGACTTCTGGTCTTTGCCTGTACATAGGCTGATTGGGGTCTTTGAACACCAGATAGCGTATACCGTTTTTATCAATAACTTCTATTAAATTATATGGTGTTATAGCTCTATAAATTACTTTTCCTCGCTCTAAATAACCTTTTAATATATATATGGGCTGTTTGAGGAAGCTCGGGATGTGCTTCCATATCCTCTTAACAAGCATTAATCGCATCCCCCCGACTGCATATAGCTGTAATAAAGACAAAGTTAACTATTAACATTATATACATATGTGAATTAAAGTGTGTGTAACAACTTTTTAACTACTTCACAATCGTTAAAGGGAATAACCTTATCGTGTAGTATTTGGGAAGTTTCATGACCCTTACCCGCTATAATGACAACATCGCCTGGATCTGCAAGTTTTAAGGCAGTTTGAATGGCTCCATGACGATCCAGTATTATTTGATACTGGGATATGTCCATACCACCCCCGAGCACGCCTTCTTCAACTTCCTTTGCTATTTCCAAAGGGTCCTCACGGTATACGTTATCAGTAGAGATTATGCAGTAATCTGAATGTATGGCTGCAATTTCACCCATCAGCTTGCGTTTTCCCTGATCTTTACCTCCTTCGCATCCAAAGACCAGTATTTTCTTAGCCCCAGAATTAGGATATGGAATGGTAGATAAAATTTGAAGTAATCCATCAGGATTGTGAGCAAAATCAACCATAATCACGAATTGTTGTCCACACTTGATAAATTCACATCTACCTGGTATTCCTTTAAAGCTGCTTAAAGCTTCTTGAATGACTTTTATGTCAATGTTAAAACAATGTCCTACAGCTATGGCTGCTATTGCATTATATATGTTATGCAGTCCGGGTAAAGGCAGAAGAAGGTGTAGTTCCGATTGTTAAGCTTTATTTTAATGAGACTTTCGTTAAGTCTAAGTTCGTAACCTACTACTCGCACATCGGCATTAGCATTAATTCCATAAGTAAGAATATTAGGAGCTTGAGCAATCTGCGAAATGTATCTGCCATGAGGGTCATCCAGATTGACTACTGCGTAACAGTCTTTATAAGGATCTTTACGCCATCGACGCTGGTTAGCGAACAGTTTTGACTTACATTGAAGATAATTCTCCATTGTTCCATGAAAATCAAAGTGGTCTCTGGTAAGATTAGTAAAGACTGTAACATCAAAATCACAACCTGTTACTCTATGGAGTTCTAAAGCATGTGAAGAGACCTCCATGACCGTTGCCTGTACTTTCTTTTCGACCAATTGCTGAAACATTTTTCCTAATTCTATGGTATCAGGGGTAGTAAGTCCTGCAGGCCAAACTTTCTCACCTATCTTGTAATTAACTGTTCCAATTAGCCCAGTCAGATACCCAGCCATTTGTAAGATTGCTTCAGTCAAAAATGCCACAGTTGTTTTTCCATTAGTACCTGTAATACCAACAAGTTTAAACTTAGATGTCGGATAATTATAAAAATGCTGGATACCTATAGCTTGAGCTAATCGAGAGTTTTCTACAATTAGCTGAACAATGGGGATATTGAGTCTTTTCTCTGATACCACAGCTACTGCTCCCCGTTTCACAGCGTCATTAACATATAAATGTCCATCTCGCTTGTAACCGGATATGCAAAAAAATAAACAATCTCGTTTTACATTTTTAGAGTTGTTTGCAATGTTTAGGATTTCCAAGTCCTGTCTGCCATCAATTGGTAAAGGTTTAATGACCTTTACCAACTCACTTAAAAGCATTCTTTCCACCACCATATAATCTGTTATATAAGCGTCTGGCGACCGTTTACATTATGTTATGAAATAGTTTTCCATAAAGTTCCTTTATTACTTAACTTGTAATTTGATAATGATTTCAGGTTTTGTAGTTTCTTGTTATTTTTGTATATTAATGGGGGGTTTAGAGGATTTGCTTGTTAATTGATATGGCATGCCCTTGCCGTGGAGGCCGTTATGCTGCGGATTTGGCATTCCCCAGAGTACTAGGGATGCATTTGATTTCTTGAGTGAAAATAAGGTTATAGATGAACTGCTTGCAGAAAGACTGAAAGGTATGGTAGGATTTCGCAACATTGCTATTCATGATTACCGAAAGATAAATCTGGAAATCGTGCAAAAGGTCATTGAGTATCAAGAGTTTATCTAGCCAAGGTGGTTATTCAATAGTTGAGCCTGTCTATTATCAATAGGCAGGCTCTGGATTTCAAGGAAAGTTTTGATGCCCCATAAGAGATATTCGTGTAAGAGCTTTTGTATTTTTGGTTATCTGGCCTGTCCCGAGGACTACACAATCCTCCGGATCAGGTGGAACTGTTACAGATAGCTCAACCTTGGAAGCTATATATTGATCAAGACTTTTTAAATTCGCACTACCCCCTGTCAAGACAATTCCTTTTTCAATTATATCGGATGCCAGCTGGGGAGGAGTGCTTTCAAAGACTTGACGAATCGCTAATATTAAATCCTTTAAGGTATCTTGTATTACTTTATTGATTTCTACTATAGATATTTCTTTTGCAATAGGTAAGCCTGTTTTCATATTAATACCACGTATATACGCTATATCATCTGGCGCGTTAAAGGCATCAGCATATTTAATTTTAAAGTTTTCTGCTGTTATTAAGCCTATTTCAATCCGATAGATTTTCTTTAAATGGTTATAAATTGCCATGTCAAGGGCATCCCCTGCCACCTTAAGGGATACGGCTGTTACTATCCCACCAAGAGAAATGACAGCAATTTCACTAGTCCCAGCACCAATGTTGACAATCATATGCCCTGAAGGTTCTTCTACGGATAACCCAGCGCCAATGGCCGCTGCTAGAGGTTCTTCAATCAGTAAGGTTTTTTTCGCACCTGACTGCTGAGCAGCTTCAATTACAGCCCTTTTTTCAATGTCTGTGATGCCATAGGGTATACTAATAATTACCCAAGGACTTCTAATGGAAAATTTGTTTAATACAGACCTCAGAAAATGTTTTATCATGGTACGTGTTATATCAAAGTCAGCTATTACACCATTACGAAGAGGCCGAATTACCCTGATATTTCCGGGGGTTTTCCCAACCATTGCTTTAGCTTCAGTACCTATTGCTACTAAAGAACCATTATTAGTATCAATTGAAACTACTGATGGCTCACGTAGAACTATTCCCTTATTATGTACGTATATAAGAGTATTGGCTGATCCCAAGTCTATTCCAACAGTGTTAACTCCACCAGTAACCATATAAAATTCACCTCACAGCTATTATTTCTTAATAGAACCTTTTAGATACTGGTAAGCTAGACCAAAAACCACTATAATAAAAAGATAAGCAATTTTTTCTTATAGCAATTTAAAATATAAATTGAAAGGCGGCATAACATGTGGCAGATCTTAATAGTGCCGTGAAAGAAGTAAAAAAAGGAAATGTTTTTCCTATCTATCTCTTGACAGGAGACAATGACTTCTTAAAGGACATTCTTATTGGAAACTTTAAAGAAGCTTTGCTACAGGGGGAGAATGGCGAATTTAATTTTCAAAAATATGACCACGTTGACACATTAAAGGCTATTATTGATGTTGCAAATTCTCTGCCTTTTTTTTCTAAATGGAGACTAATTGTGGTTAAGGATGAAAGTGTATTTAAGCCTGGTTCTTTTTCAGACAATGATTACAAATATGTTACTGAATATCTAACTAATCCAAACCCCACAACATGCTTAATATTTTTAGCAAGGAGTGATGTTGATAAAAGAGGCAAGCTATATAAAAAACTCTCTGAGAAAGGGAAAGTTTTAAATTGTGAAACTCCTAAAGGTGTCAGCATCATAAACTGGATAAATAGAGAGTTTTCAACTTACGAAAAGAACCCTGATAATGCTTTAGTAAATATATTAGCATCAGTTGCAAAGGGAGACTTATACTTTCTCACAAATGAGATAAAGAAAATTTGTTCTTATGTGGGCAATAAGCAGGCGATATATTATGAAGAAGTTCGAGAAGTCCTTGCAAAAACAATAGATACAGGTATATTTCAAATGATAGATCATCTTGCAGAAAAGGATCTTAATAAGGCACTTAAAGAATTAAACGATCTACTCGAACTTGGGGAAGCGCCAATTCTAATAAACAATATGCTTGCAAGGCATTATAGGCTTTTGTTACATTATTTGGTATATAAGAAAAAGGGTTATTCGGAAAAGCAATTAAGTCAAAAACTAGGTGTTCGCTTCTTTGTGGTTTCTAAGCTAAGCAGTCAATCAAAACACTATAATCAAAGAAAACTGATTGACACTTTGAATATTCTATATGAAAATGACTTAAAAATTAAGACTACATCTTCTGATAATAGAAGAATGCTAGAACTGACTTTAATTGAACTAGCTAATTAATAAAATAAAAAACTTGGCTGGCATTTCTGATATGCAACAAGAGACCTACTGTAATAATAAATTAGTAGGTCTCTTGTTTTATCTGAATTTACTTTTGTTGAGGTTGCATTTCCTTGGCTACTTCATAATTATCTTGATTGGGATATTGCTTTTCACGTTTTTTTGCCTTTTTGTTTTCAACTTTTTTAGCTGCCAAGTGTAAATTAACCTCCTTTCATAAAACATATGATTATTTTATCCCAAATAGAAATTATTATACAAAAATAATAAAGACCTCATTGAGGTCTTTTAGCTCATCATATCCTTTAAATTTTTACTAAGTCTGGATTTCTTTCTTGCAGCAGTATTTTTATGCAAAAACCCTTTAGAAACTGCCTTATCTAGTGTTTTTACTGTACTTTTGTATGCAGTTTGGGCTTGTTCATTTTCACCATTTGCTAAAGCATTCTCAAATCTTTTAACTGAAGTTTTGATTGCAGATTTAGCAGCAGTATTTCTTAAATTTTGACGAGAAGAAATACCAAGTCTCTTTTTCGCTGATTTAATATTAGGCACTATGTACACCTCCTTATTAGCCGATCCATATTGCTTAAATAATTTATACTATAACACGGAATATTTTATCATGTATATAAACAAAATGCAAGAAAACAAAATAGTCTAAAAGAATTGTGTAGAACAATTGTGCCAAAGAATAAAATGATTTAATATTTCAAGAGAAAGTGAGAATTTCAATGGAAATAAAAGAAAATCATATCTTTTTATGAAAATAACCGTTATAATAAAAATATATGGTAGTTCTTGACGAAATCTAAAACAAATGATTTTAGTATTAAGGCAAGGATTGAGTATAACGCCAGCAGATCATTTGATGGATCTAAATGATGACCCAGGTAGCCCTACAAAAAATCATACTGCAATTATGATGAAAGACTACCAATGCTAGTCTTTTTTGTAATTATTGTGGTGAAACTATCTATTAGTAAATAATAACATACAAGAGATTGCAAACAGAAAGGATATTCAAGAAATGAGAATGCTGAGAATTCCTGAATATAGAGATAGTACAAGAGTTATACCAGAAAATGAACGTTTAGAAAGTGCACCATTATTATATTTTGAATGGCCAGTATCTGTTCCTAAACCATTTGTTGGTCTGGTTAAATCAGAACGAGGGAATGACGCATATTGGCCAAAATTTGAACGGTTTCTTAATACTAACAAGATCCATTATAAAGAACTTGATATAAAAGCATCAAATTTTATATCTGAGTGTAAGAATTTGGACATCATTGTTTGGAGGACTTTATCAAATTATGTTGACCAGTGGGAGGCAGCTGATAAAGTTGAGTTTATCCAAGACAGCCTTGGAAAATTGATTTTACCACCGAGACAAGCCCTGTGGATGGATGAAGATAAAATTAGAGCACAATGGTTGTTTGAGTTAAACCATCTTCCTGTTATTAATACCTTTGTATCCTATTCAAAAGAGGAGACAAAAAAGCATATTGAAACTTGCCAATATCCTTTTATATCAAAAGATAAAACCTGCTCCAGGTCAAAAGGTGTTCATTTGATAGAAAATAAGAAGCAAGCAAGAACACTAATGGAAAAAGTATTTGATGGTGGACTGAAACTTAATAATTCATATGTTAAACAGAAAAATTATGTATATTTTCAGAAATTTGTACTGAATAAAGGTTTTGATCTTCGAGTCATTATGATAGGCAATTCATACTTCGGTTATTACAGGTTTCCTAAAAAGGGTGATTATAGAGCCTCCGGTTCTGGGATAGTTGCGAAAAAGGATATACCATTAGAGGTGTTGCTATTAGCTAAAAAAGTTCGTGATTGCTTACCAAAGTCATATTTATTAGCAGTTGATTTTTTACAGGCCACGCATGATGATAAGTATTTTATTATAGAGGCATCAATTTTCATTACTATGGAATCATGTGAACAACTAGTTGTAAACGGTGTAGCTGGACGATATCTTGAGCAAGATGACAAATTCACATTTGAGCCAGGTCGTTTTTGGATTCAAGAGCTTATGATGGAAGAGTTAATGAAAGATTGGGTTTTAAAAAATTCATAAACAAGAAGAGGGAAATAATGAAATCTATGGGATTCTTAATGAGTACCAAAGAAAATGAAAAACGAAGAGCTTTGCTGCCAGAACAAATAAGTGGAATTAAAAACAAGAACTATCTGTTTTTTGAAAGAGGTTATGGTAAAGCATTAGGATATACAGATGCTGAATATATTAAGCAAGGTGCTAATGTATCATCAAAAGAGGAGGTCATAACAAAAGATATAATTTGCGATCCCAAGATAGGAGATGCAGACTATCTTCTAGAGTTAAGAGAAAATCAAGCTATCTTTGGTTATGTACATGCAGTCCACAATAGAAATATCACAGATATAATAGTAGAAAAATCTTTAACCGCAATTGCATGGGAGGAAATGGCTGATAGTGGAAGAAACGTTTTTTGGAGAAACAATGAACTTGCAGGAGAAGCCGCTATCATGCATGCGTTCACAATATATGGCAAAATGCCTTATGAATGTAAAGTTGCAATAATAGGAAGGGGAAATATTGCACGTGGAGCATATAGGATACTATCTTCATTAGGTGCTGATATAGTAGTTTATGATAGGAAAATGGAAAGTTTATTAAGGAAAGAAATTGCTGATTATGATGTTATTGTAAATGGTGTTTTATGGAACACCAATGGGCAAGAGCACGTGATTTATCGTGAGGATCTAAAACGAATGAAAAAAAGTTCAATAATTATTGACATTAGCTGTGATAAGGCTGGTTTTGTTGAAACTAGTGTCCCGACAACCATTGAAGATCCAGTATATATTTCTGGAGGTATCTTACATTATGTGGTTGATCATACGCCAGCTATAATATTTCATACAGCATCAAGAGTATTTGGCAATGTACTTGTTAAATATATTGATGATATTATAGAGGACAATATTGAAAGCAACGATACAATAAAAAATGCAGTTATTATTAAGAATGGTATTATCATTGATAAGCAAATACTAAATCACCTCTAAAGTATAAAAACACTTATTTACGGGAATGAATAATTATAAATTCATGAAGAGGAGGTGAAGTAATGATTGGTTTTGTTATTAGATTTATTGTATCAGCTCTAGTACTTATGTTAGTAAGTTGGTTGTTGCCAGGAATACAAGTTGCAGGCTTCGTAGGTGCGATAATTGCAGCACTTGTAATAGCAGCTTTAGGCTATTTAGTAGAAAACTTTATAGGCGGAAAGAAAATATCTCCCCAAAACAGAGGCATTGTTGGATTTCTAACGGCTGCTATTGTTATTTATTTAGCAAGTTTTATTATACCTGCTTATCTAGATGTTACACTAATTGGTGCATTGTTAGCAGCGTTTGTTATTGGAATAATAGATGCTTTTGTTCCTACAGAATTACGCTAGTAATTTGTAACCTGCCCAGATCCATGGAGCTTTCCATGGATCTTTTTTTTATCCAATTCAGTTTTTAGTGGTAATATTTTTGAAGATAGAAGCATAAGCATTTATAGTCAGTCATTTGTGTATCTGTTTATAAGATTTATTTTGCTGTAGGTGGGGGGATTTTATGAGAAATTATAATAGGAGAAAAACACATTATCTATCATGGATAATTGCTACTTTTTTAGTAATAGGCTTCTTTGTGCTAGGAGTAGTTATTGGCCTTGGTAATGGTAGCACTAAACAAAGTGAAGACGTTGCATATTTTTCAAACTCCATTAACATTATGGGTGTTTTCACAGATTCACACAGAGGCATTTTAAATTTGGCAATACCCCTGCTTGGACTCCAAACTGGATATTCCCAAAATATTTATGGTTCAGGAGATAAATTAGTCCAAAAGGTGGTATCTAGTATTACTAGTATTACCAATCCTAAAAGCTTTCTAGGTTCAGAAATAGCCTTTATGAAGACTTCTGAAATGGAGGATGAAGATGCTATCATTAGTGAATCGCCTGTCATAACTGAAGAAGAGAAACAGTTTTTTGAAGAATTAGAAAGAAGAAGTCGAGAAGCTTATCTAAGCAATCCTGGAGAAGAAAGCTTAGCAAGTGGCGATAAACCTTTAGTTCTGATATATAATACACATAATTCCGAAACCTATAAACCTACAGATGGTGTGGATAAAATTGAAGGAAAAAATGCTGGAATAGAAAAGGTGGCAGCACATTTAGAGAAGATTCTTTTAGAAAAGCATGGTATAAATTCAGTACGATCCACAAATATTCATGACTATCCAAATTGGGAAAGCTCCTATGTTAACTCTGAAAAGACAGTAAAAGCTCTATTAAGAGAAAATCCTTCAGTTCAAATTGTACTGGATATTCATCGTGATGCTGGTTTACCTGAAAAAGGAGTTATTGCAACAACAACTGGTCAAAATATGGCAAAGTTACTATTAGTAGTTGGCAGCGATAATCGTTTATCCCACCCTAATTGGCAGCAAAATTGGCAGTTTTCTAAAATGATAGGATATAAAATGGATAAATTATATCCGGGTCTTTTAAAATCTGTAAGAGTACAAAGTGGAAGATATAATCAGCATTTACATGAAAGATCAATATTAGTGGAAGTTGGCTGTACTCAGAATACTTTAAAAGAGGCATTAATGTCTGCAGAAGCCTTAGCAGATGTCATAAAAGATGTTTTGATCGATTTAAGACAAGAAAATACTTTTTAACAACCGGTCATACCGGTATTTTTTTTTGAGTAAAAGGCAATTGTAGTATTAATAGAACTTATTGAGTAGGTGTTTTAATGATTATTAAGACCAGACATTTTTTATTGGTGATATTTTTATCTTTGTTTTTACTATTTGCTGGTATAAATAAGGTCTCATTTGAATTATATCAAGCATTAGACATTGATAAGAGATTAGCTTTTGAAGTAGTTTATACAGGGGGAAATATAGAAATGTATTTTTTAGATGATATTAAGATAATAGATCTTACATATATTGCTGAGGTTTCCCGAGAAAGACTACAAAACCTCTTATCGTGGAAGAATTAGAAAAGAATGTAGTTTTTGTTTAATAATAGAGAGGTATTTTATGACACAGGGAAATAGAGTTGCAAAGGCCGCAGGAATCATCATGATCTCAATGATGATTTCCAGGATTTTAGGTTATTTGCGAGATGTAGTAATTTATGCCCAGTTTGGGCAAAACAGAGTTACTGATGCTTACAATGCTGCTTTTTCAATACCAGATTTCTTATATATGATCTTAGTGGGTGGAGCTTTAAGCGCAGCATTCATACCGGTCTTTTCAAGCTATTTGGCCGAGGATAAAGAACAAGAAGCATGGCAAGTAGCAAGTATTCTTTTTAATTCAATAATGCTTTTATTAATTGTAGGGGTTACCTTAGGATTAATATATACTCCTTTTCTGATAAAAATCCTTGTTCCAGGTTTTGATAAAGAAACAACTGAACTCACAGTTATGCTTACTAGAATTATGTTTGCCCAGACATTTTTTATGGTACTTAGTGGAATTTCTATTGGGATTCTAAATTCATATCAGTATTTTTTGGCACCAGCAATAGGCTCTGTGCTATACAATTTATCTATTATTTTAGTTGGTTGGGTCTTGTCATTAAAGTATGGCATAGTGGGATTTTCAATTGGTGTGGTAGTTGGTGCCATGTTGAACTTTGCTGTTCAAGTGCCATTCATTCTAAAAAAGGGTTTTAAATATCATTTTAGCTTTAACTTAAGAAATCCAGGAGTTCAAAAAATTATTATCTTAATACTGCCTGTATTTATTGGGCTTTCTGTAAATCAAATAAATCTTTTTGTAAATCAATTTCTAGCATCTAGCTTAGAAGGTGGTTTAGTTGCAGCCTTAAGAACAGGTCAAAGATTAATGCAAATGCCAATTGCAGTTTTTGCAATTGCTATAGGAGTTGCTGTTTTCCCAACCCTTACCAATTATGCAGCCAAAGGGGATATGATAAACTTTAAAAGGGCTACTTCCATAGGATTACGTGCAGTATTTTTTATCACACTTCCATCGGCAGCAGGACTCATGGCGTTAAAGCTTCCATTGGTAAGATTTTTATTTGAGCAGGGCAAATTTTCATCCGAAGCAACCGTAGCAACAGCAGCAGCTGTTTTCTTTTACTCACTAGGTATATTCGCCTATTCAGGCATTCAAATCTTAAATAGAACATTTTATGCAATACAAGATACAAAAACACCGGTAACAGTAGGAATCTGTACAATAATAATTAATATAGCCCTAAATTTTGGATTAATAGGCCCCATGGGTCACGGAGGTCTTGCCCTTGCCTATTCAATGGCAGGTGGTTTTAATTTATTTCTTCTGATGTTAGTATTAAAATATAAGATTACTGGATATGGTGGTTGGAGAATTGTACATTCCTTCGGAAAAAGCTTAATTGCATCAATTGTAATGGGTATTTCCGTGTATTTTGGAGTAAACTATTTTGAATTCTTTGTAGATATATCTACTAAAACAATGCAGGGCTTACAAGTGATGATAGGTGTACTTCTAGGGACCTGTATATATAGTATCATAGCCTACATTTTTAAGATGGACGAATTGGAGTTAGTGTTAGATATATTGTTAAAGAAAATTCCATCTCGTATAATGAAAAAACACCGCAAAACCTCGAGAAAATAATAAGTAAACATTGCTACCAAGTACATGTCAATGATATAATATACTTTAGTCGGTTTAGCGGTTAAATGAACTTTATTCTTATATTTGCATTTTTAAAACTGACTTCTGCTACACAAGCTTAAACGGGGTGATAGTTTTGGATATACCACAGGAACGAATAAGAAATTTTTGTATTATAGCTCATATAGACCACGGTAAATCTACCCTTGCAGACCGTATACTTCAGTTTACAGGTGCAGTAAGTGAAAGAGATATGTCTGAGCAGCTTCTAGATAAGATGGATTTAGAAAGAGAAAGAGGTATTACAATAAAGCTGCAGGCTGTTAAAATGGTCTACAAAGCTAAAGACGGTAATGATTATTTACTTAATCTTATAGATACACCAGGGCATGTTGATTTCACCTATGAGGTTTCTAGAAGTCTTGCTGCCTGTGAGGGGGCATTACTTGTAGTTGACTCAGCTCAAGGAATAGAAGCACAGACTCTGGCAAATGTGTATTTAGCACTAGAACATGATCTAGAAATTATTCCTGTAATAAATAAAATTGATTTGCCAAGTGCAGAACCTGAAAGGGTTATGGAAGAGATTGAAGAGTTTATTGGCCTTGACACTACAGATGCCATATTAGCGTCTGCAAAAACAGGTCAGGGAACTGAAGAAATCTTAGAAGCAATTGTTAGGAAGATTCCACCACCTAAGGGTAATCTGGATAATCCTCTACAAGCATTAATCTTTGATTCTCTTTATGATTCATATAAAGGTGCAATTCCCTTTATAAGGGTCATGGAAGGGTCAATAAAAAAAGGCATGGAAATAAAAATGATGTATAGTAATAAAAAGTTTGAAGTAACTGAAGTTGGTGTGTTTACACCTCCTATGAGGATAGTTGATCAGTTAGGTCCAGGTGAGGTTGGATTTGTGACTGCAAGCATTAAAAATGTTAAGGATACTCAGGTAGGGGATACTATTACAAGTGCAATTAAACCAGCTCAGAGTCCTCTTCCAGGCTATAGAAAGGTTACAAGTATGGTGTATTGTGGTTTGTACCCTGTTGATAGTGCTGATTATGAAAATCTGAAGGATGCTTTAGATAAACTTCAACTTAATGATGCTTCTTTAAAATTTGAGCCAGAGACTTCCGTTGCCTTGGGATTTGGATTTAGATGTGGGTTTCTAGGATTGCTCCACATGGAGATTATTCAAGAAAGGCTTGAAAGAGAGTTCAATATCAGCCTTATTACAACAGCACCTAGCGTTATTTATGAAGTCCATAAAACAAACAAAACGATGATTACTATAGATAATCCTGCTAACCTTCCTCCGCTTAATGATATTGAAGAAATTAGGGAGCCTTTTGTTAAAGCTACTATACTGGTTCCTAATGATTATGTTGGGGCGGTCATGGAACTGTGTCAGGAAAAACGTGGGGAATATCAGGTCATGGAGTATCTATCGCCTAAGAGGGTTATGCTTACCTATCATCTCCCATTATCAGAGATTATCTATGACTTTTTTGATCAGCTTAAATCAAGGACTAGGGGATATGCTTCTCTAGATTATGAAATGCATTCATATATTCAAACAGATTTAGTAAAAATGGATGTACTAGTTAATGAAGTGATTGTGGACGCTCTTTCCTTCATAGTTCATAGAGATAAATCCTTTAATAGAGGCCAAAATATAGCGAGAAAGCTAAAGGAATTAATTCCAAGGCAGATGTTTGAAGTGCCGATTCAAGCTGCCATTGGTGCTAAAGTTGTGGCCAGGACGAATGTAAAAGCTTTAAGAAAAAATGTTATTGATAAGTGCTATGGTGGGGATATTACAAGAAAAAAGAAGCTTCTTGAAAAACAAAAAGCGGGGAAAAAGCGTATGAAGTCAGTAGGCAATGTTGAAATTCCCCAGGAAGCTTTTATGGCGGTGTTAAGCTTAGATGATGATTAAAGCTTTATATATCCATATACCATTTTGTCTAGCAAAGTGTAAGTACTGTGACTTTAATTCTTACCCACTACCCGTCTTTAAAGGACGGGTAGATGAATATTTAGGGGCTTTAAAAAAAGAATTGCTTATGCTATCCAAAGAAATTCCTTTGGGTGGAATAGAAACCATCTATATGGGTGGTGGCACTCCCACAATTCTTGACACAGGACAGCTACTTAACTTCATGAAGTGCTTAAAGGAAATTGTGGACTTCTCCAATGTTGATGAGATTACCATAGAAGCCAACCCTGGTACTATTACCCAGGAAAAACTGCTTGCTTTAAATAATGTGGGTTTTAATAGGATTTCAATTGGGGTACAGTCTCTTGATGATAATCTACTTAAACATATGGGAAGAGCTCATAATGCAGAAGAAGCTGTAGCAGCAGTTACCCTAGCCAGAGAAACAGGTTGGAGTAATATAAATGTAGACTTAATCTATGGGCTACCAAACCAATCAAATGCTATTTGGATGGATACACTTAAAAAGGTAATAGATTTAGGACCAGACCATATATCTGCTTATGGATTGAAGATTGAAGATAACACTCCATGGAGTAGTGACTACTATAATAACCTACTTGCTCTGCCAGAAGAAGATAGTGTACTGGAAATGTATGAAACTCTCCAAGCTATACTTGGAGACAATGGATATTTTCAATATGAAATTTCTAATTATTGTAAACCAAAGAAAGCAAGTAAGCATAATACTGTTTATTGGCATAATAATTATTATCTAGGAATAGGTAGTGGTGCTGCTTCCTTTTATAATAATCAAAGATTTTACAATATAAAAAATACAGGGCAATATTTAGATTGCCTGTCACAAGGACTTAGACCTATTGGGGAGCTACTAGAGCTCGCTCAAGAAGAACAGATCTCTGAAACCATGTTTATGAACCTCCGGCTTTTATCAGGAATTAAGATAGTGGATTTTAAAAAGAGGTTTGGAATATCACCAATTGATAAATACTATAATGAAATTAAAAAGTTAAGTGAAATGGAATTATTGGATGTTAATGAGGATACTATAAAGTTAACACATAAGGGAATTCCCCTTGCAAACTTAGTGTTTATGGAATTCGTTTAAAAAACTCTTGGGATATTATTCTGGCTTCTGTATTCTGAGTACTTGAGTATTAACTACTTCTGACTCCTGTATTTTTGTATTCCATTATAAAGATTTTGTGGAGATTGTTTTTTGTTCCATTCTATGTCTTGACAAGGATAGGTATTCGGTGGTATTTTTTAGGTATAGTTTAGCACTCATCAATCGAGAGTGCTAACAGAGAGGTGGTAATGATGGGAATGGATGAAAGAAAAAAGAATATACTACATGCAATCATCCAGGACTATGTAGCTACAGCCGAACCTGTGGGATCGCGTACCATTGCTCGAAAATATAGCTTGGGTGTTAGTTCTGCGACTATTAGAAACGAAATGGCGGATCTAGAGGATATGGGCTTTATAGAGCAGCCACATACCTCAAGTGGAAGGATTCCTTCTGATAAAGGCTATAGATTTTATGTTGATTTTTTAATGAAAAAAATAAATATTACACCTCCAGAGGAACAGTTTATTTATGGTCAATTAGTGGCAAATATTCAGCATATGGAAGATCTTTTTAAGAAAACAAGTGATACTCTTTCTCAGCTTACAAACTATATAGCTCTATCTGTAGGACCTCATGTATCAGAGACAAAAGTACAACAAATACAATTGTTACCGATGCAAAGTAACAAGGTTTTATTAATGATCATCTCAGATAAGGGTGTAGTGGATAATGGAATAATTAATTTTTCTGCAGATTTTGATCAAGAATCTCTAAGGGTAGTTTCTGAGATACTTACTTATAAACTACAAGGCTATAAACTAAGAGATATAAGTAAAACTGTTTTACAGGAGATTTATTTTGAACTAGCAGATTATAAGAAACTTGTTTCCCAAGTACTTAATTTTATGGATGATAAATTGAAAGTATCAGATAAATCTAAGGTACACATTGGAGGTATGCTTAATATTCTTAAGCAACCTGAATTCAAGGATGTAGAAACACTACGTAGCATATTAACATTAATGGAAGAACAAACAGTTCTACGACAAGTACTAGAAGAAACTAGGAGTGGATCAGGATTAACTATATCAATTGGTGGAGAGAATAAGTATCAAGGAATTCACAATTGTAGTATTATAACCGCAACATATAAAATGGATGGCAAGGTGATAGGCACAGTAGGTATCTTAGGACCTACAAGAATGGTCTATCCTAAAGCTACTACTATGCTTGAATTTGTGTCAAAATGTCTTTCAGATATTTTTGAAGGCTACAAATAAACATACACTCCAATTTAACAGGAGGAAAAAGAATGAGTATCAAGCAAGTGAGTAAGGATATCGAGGTAGATGAGCGACTAGCGGCTCTTTCTACCAATACCAATGCAATCAAGGCAATTGCCTCGGCAGTTGAAGGCACATTAGGGCCAAAAGGGCTAGACACCATGTTAGTGGATAAATTTGGAGATGTTGTCATTACAAATGATGGGGTAACTATCCTAGAGCTAATGGAAGTAAACCATCCAGCAGCAAGAATGATGATAAATACAGCTAAAGCTCAGCAGGACGAAATAGGAGACGGCACCACCACGGCATCAATTATGGCAGGATCGCTGGTTACAGAGGGCCTTGAACAGATTAACAGAGGTGTCCCAGTAACAAGGGTTATAGAAGGTATCAAAGCAGGTATAAAGATGGCTGTACAATATTTCAAGGATAGTGCAACAGTTATTGAGAGATTAGATGATTCTGTTTTAAAGGAGGTATCTTGGGTAGCAGGTAGAGGTAATGATGATATTGCAGAACTGGTATTTGATGCTGCTAATATGATTGGCAGAGAAAAACTTTTAGATAGTAATTTTAAATTGTCTGATTGTATCTTTGCCCAGCATGGGGCTGACAATCAATTAATTAAGGGATGCATTATTAATAAAGAAAGAGTATCCCAGGATATGCCAAGGGAGCTATCAAGTTGTTCTGTTCTATTTATCGATGATGCCTTAGAACCTGAACAACTAGATGAAGAAGCTTTAAGTAATGAAGCTGGATTTAACAGATTCATAAAGCTCCAGGAAGAATTTCAGGAGAATCTAAAAAAACTACTTAAGCTTAATGTGGGGTTAGTAGTAGTTGACAGAGGTATTCATGATTTGGCAGAAGAGTTTTTTATTGATGCAGGAATCATGGCTGTCCAAAGGGTGAGTCATAAGGAACTAAAAAAGGCAGCTGAGTTCACAGGGGCTAGAATGATTAAAAGAACAGGATTAAAAAAGACGGTAGATGAATTAAGAAATTACCTTGGGAAAACAGAAAAGGCTTATGAGGATGAACATCTTCAACAGATTAGAGTTTTAGATGGGTCTGGAAAACCAATGGCTACAATTTTAGTTGGTGCAGCTACTGAAGAAGTTGTAGGCGAGAGAGAGAGAATTGCCAAGGATGCTGCAGCGGCATTACAAGCTGCAATAAAGGGAGGAATAGTTCCAGGTGGAGGCTCAATAGAGTTAGCTGCTGCCTCTTTCTTGGAAAACAATAGAGAACAGGTAAGGGGTATGGCAGTCTATGGTATCAACTGTGTTGTAGAAGCACTAAAAAAACCTTTTTCACAAATTGTCTTTAATGCAGGTTTTAATCCCCTTGAAAAGCAAGGAGATGTATTAGCACTTCAAAAGCAAAAGGGTAATACCGGATATGCTATTGATTGTGATACTGGTCAGGCTATTGACATGAGAACTATTGGCATAGTAGATCCTGTATTGGTTAAAATTTATGCTCTTAAGGCAGCTGGAGAAATTGCTGAAGCAATACTAAGGATAGATACAATTATTAAAAAAAGAGCCGATAGATCTGCTGACAATAGAGCTAATGAAGAATTTGATTTTTGAAATGGGGTGAGATAGTTGATTATTAAGGAAGACAATTTTGATGACATGGAAAACCAAAATTCAGAAAATGAAAACTTGGGAAATACTAATGAGGATATTAAAGAAATGTCTAACGAGGAATTGTTTCTGGAATATACCAAAACCCAGGAGCTTCTAAAGGAAAAAGAAGAATCTGAAAAACAAATACAAGCCCAATTTCAAAGGCTACAGGCTGACTTTGAAAATTTCCGTAAAAGAACCATCAAGGAAAAAGAAGATATGAGAAGCTTGGCAGCAAGGGGTATTATGGAGGATTTGTTGCCTGTGCTTGATAATATTCATAGAGCTTTAGAAGCTGGGAAACAAAAAGGGGATTTGGAGAATTTTATTCAGGGAATTGAAATGATAAACTCTCAATTCTGGGATGTACTGCAGAGTAAGGGGCTAGAATGTATTGACTGCAAAGGTAAAGAATTTGACCCAGAGATTCATCAAGCAGTAATGCAAAAAGAAGTAACAGATTCAGAGGACAATATAGTTTTAGATGAGGTTCAAAAGGGATATTTACTTAATGGTAAAATGATTAGACCATCCATGGTCTCAGTATCAAAAAAATGTTAGGAGGCATATATTATGAGTAAAGTTATAGGTATTGATTTAGGAACAACAAATTCCTGCTTGGCCGTAATGGAAGGTGGGGAAGCTGTAGTTATACCAAATGCAGAGGGTAATAGAACTACACCATCGGTTGTTGGTATAACAAAGGATGGGGAAAGATTAGTTGGTGAGGTTGCTAAGAGACAAGCAATTACTAGTCCTGATAGGACAGTCCTATCAATTAAAAGACAGATGGGTACAGATTATAAAGTAGATATTGCGGATAAAAAATATACACCACAAGAAATTTCAGCTATGATCTTGCAGAAGCTTAAAACAGATGCAGAAAACTATCTTGGGGAAAAGGTGACTCAAGCAGTTATTACTGTTCCAGCTTATTTCTCAGATAGTCAGCGTCAAGCTACTAAAGATGCAGGTAAAATTGCAGGCCTAGAAGTGTTGAGGATTATCAATGAGCCAACTGCAGCTGCCCTAGCTTATGGCCTTGAAAAGGGTGAAGATCAGACAATACTAGTTTTTGACCTTGGAGGAGGAACTTTTGATGTTTCTATCCTTGAATTAGGAGAAGGAGTATTTGAGGTTAAGGCAACTAGTGGTAATAACCGTCTAGGTGGAGATGACTTTGATGATAAGGTTATTGAATATCTTGTTGCAGAATTTAAAAAGCAAACAGGCATTGACCTAAGCAAAGATAAAATGGCTGTACAGAGACTAAAAGAAGCAGCAGAAAAGGCTAAAAGGGAATTATCTAGTGTAACCCAAAGCAACATTAATCTACCATTTATAACAGCTACAGCTGAAGGACCACAACACCTAGATATCACCTTGACCCGTGCAAAGTTTGATGAGTTAACAGCTGATCTTGTAGAAAAGACTATAGGGCCAACTAAGCAAGCCCTATCTGATGCTGGGCTGTCAGCTAAAGATATTCATAGGGTAATTTTAGTGGGTGGTTCCACGAGGATTCCAGCAGTACAAGAAGCGATTAAAGGCATTCTTGGTAAAGATCCCCATAAGGGTGTTAATCCTGATGAATGTGTAGCATTAGGTGCAGCAATCCAAGCAGGAGTATTAGCAGGAGAGGTCAAGGATGTATTATTGCTAGATGTTACTCCCCTTTCGTTAGGCATAGAGACTTTAGGTGGAGTATTCACCAAGCTAATTGAAAGAAACACTACTATTCCTACTTCTAAGAGTCAAATTTTCTCAACTGCAGCAGATGGCCAGACAAGTGTAGATATTCATGTGCTTCAGGGTGAAAGGGAAATGGCAACATATAATAAAACCATGGGGAGGTTCCAATTGTCTGGAATTCCACCTGCTCCAAGGGGTGTGCCACAAATTGAAGTTAAATTTGACATAGATGCCAATGGAATAGTGCATGTTTCAGCTAAAGATTTAGGTACAGGTAAACAGCAGGAGATAACAATTAAAGCAACTGGCGGCTTGGCTGATGAAGACATTAACCAAATGGTAGAAGATGCAGAAAAACATGCTGAAGAAGATAAGAAATTGAAAGAAAAGGTAGAAGCTAAGAACCAAGCTGATTCTGCAATTTACCAAGCTGAAAAAACAATCAAAGAATCAGAAGGTAAAATTGACAAAGAAGATGTTGATAATATAGAAAAGGCTAAAAATGAGTTGCAAGAAGCAGTTAAATCAGATAATGTAGAAGATATAAAGAGTAAAACAGAAGCATTATCACAAGCCATATATACAGTATCAACAAAAATGTACGAAAAAGCTTCTCAGGAAAACCAGCAGGCAGAAAATCCTGAGGGTACACAAGAAGCAAAAGATGATGTTGTTGATGCAGATTATGAAGTTGTAAATGATGAAGATAAAGAAGATAAGTAAGATAAGAAAGATCAGGATAAGTAATATTTTTGAAAACTGAAACTCTAGGGGGCGCAAGTCTACAGCCCCCTGGATTTATTTCATTTTCAAATAGAAATTGTGCTAAGACAGTTGGTTAAATGTGAGGTAGGTTAGGGGGTTGACTTTAAAAAGTGAGCAAAAGAGACTATTACGAAGTATTGGGGTTATCACGTAATGCTTCAGAAGAGGAAATAAAAAAGGCTTATAGGAAGTTGGCAAGACAATACCATCCTGACGTTAATTCAGGAGATAGTGAAGCAGAAGCTAAATTCAAAGAAGTGTCCGAGGCTTACGAAGTATTAAAGGATTCTCAAGCTAGGGCTAGATATGATCAGTTTGGTCATGCTAGTACCCAAAATGGGGGATTCGGTGGTGGTGCCGGATATGGTGAAGCTGGCGGTTTCGAAGATATATTTGATATGTTCTTTGGTGGAGGCTTTGGGGGTCAAGGTGCAAGAAGAGGTCCACAAAAGGGTTCAGATCTAAGGCTTGATTTGGAGATTACCTTAAAAGAAGCAGCCTTTGGAGTAGAAAAGGAAATTGAGCTTCCAAAATTGCAAACCTGTTCAGAATGTGAAGGTACAGGGTCAGCAGCCGGAACTTTTCCGAGTAGCTGTAAGGTTTGTAAAGGTACAGGTCAAGTGAAATCAACTCAAAAGACCGTTCTTGGACATTTCCAAACTATCAAAACCTGTCATAATTGTCATGGTACTGGTAAGGTCGTAGAAACTCCATGTGATGCATGCTATGGACAAGGAAGGGTTAAACAGAAAAAGAAAATTGGATTAACTATTCCAGCTGGAATTGATACAGGGTCAAGGCTTAGGGTAACTGGTGAAGGAGAACCTGGAGCTAATGGAGGACCAGAAGGGGACTTATACGTATATATAACAGTTAAGCCCCATAAATTATTTGAACGTCAAGGTGATGATATATGGTGTAATTATCCCATTTCAATCATCCAGGCAATGCTTGGGGACGAAGTAAAAATTCCAACCTTGGATGGAGATATTAAGTTAAAAATACCTGAGGGAACTCAAACTGGGACATCATTTAGATTAAAAGGCAAGGGAGTACAAAAGCTAAGGGGCTATGGAAGAGGAGATCAGCATGTTAGGGTAAAGGTTTCAGTACCCAAAAATCTAAATGAAAAGCAAAAAGAGTTAATTAAGGAGTTTTCTAAAACTTTGACAAGTAATAATGATGCTGGTAGAGGTAAAGGTTTTTTTGAAAAGGTTAAAGATGCTTTCATGGGTTAAGTTTTCTTACGAAAAGGGGTATGTAAATGCATTGGCAGGAGATTTCTGTTACTACAACTGAGGTAATGGAGGAATCGGTGACTAATCTGTTTTATGAGGTAGGAGCTGGAGGGGTTGTAATTGAAGACCCAAACTTAATAAACCGATATGTACAAGAAGATATATGGGATGCCCATGAGTTTCCTATGGAGATTGTGGAGGCTGAACATGTGGTTGTCAAAGGTTACCTGCCAGTTGATGAGAAACTCCCCCTTCTTTTAGAACAATTTAATGGAGCATTGGCAGCTCTAAGTGGTTTTTTTGAAGACTTTTATGCCGATGTAAGCCTTAGTAGATTACAAGAAGAGGATTGGGCTAACTCATGGAAGGAATACTATAAGCCTCAAAAGATAAGTGAAAGGATAGTGGTTGTGCCAGGGTGGGAAGATTATACACCTGAAGAGGGGGAAATAATCGTAAAGCTAGACCCTGGCATGGCATTTGGTACAGGTAATCACCCAACTACTATGATGTGTATAAAAACTGTGGAAAAATATCTGCAACCTGGTTGGAGTATAGCGGATATTGGTACTGGTTCAGGAATAATAGCCATTTCAGCAGCAAAATTGGGTGCAGGTAGTGTAAATGCTGTGGATCTTGATACACTAGCAGTAAGGATTGCAAAAATTAATGTAAAAAGGAACCTGGTTCAGGATGTAGTTGAGGTAAGCCAGGGAAATCTACTTCAGACAATTCCTAATAAATTTCAGATGATAGTGGCAAATATAATAGCAGATGTAATAATTGAAATGGCAGAAGATGCTTATGATAAACTTGAAGCCTCCGGAATATTTATTGCTTCAGGTATTATTGAAGATAGGCAGGATGGAGTAATAAATAAGCTCCAAGGAGTAGGTTTTAAGTTAGTTGAAGTTATTACAGACAATGCTTGGAGAGGGATTGTCGCAACTAAAGGGTGATGATTATTTGTACCAGTTTCATATTCCCAAAGTATTAACAAGTGCAACTGATGACTTAAAGAACAATAAAATGGAAATATTAGGGGAAGAAGCTCATCATATTGCTAATGTACTGCGCCTTAAAGAAGGTGCTATTGTAGGTTTATTTGACGGAATTGGCAATAAAGCTACTGGTGTTCTAATTGATGTCGATCATGATAGAATACTGGTAGAATTACATAAAGAAAAAATGGCAAATACAGAACCACCAATAGAAGTCACCCTATATCAGTCTTTACCGAAGAAGGAGAAGCTTGAGCTAATTATCCAAAAAGCTACTGAGTTAGGTGTGAAAAACATTGTTCCTATTATAACCAGAAGAACAATTGTACATATTGATAACCAAAAGGTCAAGAAGAAAGTGGAGCGTTGGAATAAAATTGCCCAGGAGGCTTGCAAACAATCAGGCAGGGCATATATTCCGAAAGTTAGCGAACCGATAAGCTATAAAAGCATATTTTCTCAATTAAACTCACAGCTTATTCTAATACCTTATGAGGCAGAGGAAAAGAGAGGTTTGCGCCAGGTATTGAAGTCTTTCAAGACATCAATACCTAAAAGTGTTGGTTTTTTTATAGGGCCCGAAGGGGGCTGGGACAAAGATGAAATTCAAATGGCTCTGGATAATGGTGTTCATCCGGTTACTTTGGGACCGAGGATACTTAGAACTGAAACTGCCAGCCTTGCAGTTTTGACTATGATACTATATGAACTGGGTGATTTAGGAGGCTAAATTGTGGACAAAAAGGTTGCAGTACATGTTCTTGGGTGTAAGGTAAACCAGTACGAAGTAGAAGGTATTAAAGAATTATTTAAAGAAAAGGGTTATGAAATAGTTGATTTTGCTGAAAAGGCAGATGTTTATTTGATTCACACTTGTACAGTAACCCATCTAGGTGACAGAAAATCGCGACAGTTTATCAGAAAAGCAGTAAAAAATAATCCAAAGGCAATTGTTGCAGTAACAGGTTGTTATGCCCAGGTTTCTCCCAAGGAAGTGGAAGAAATAGAAGGTGTGGATATTGTATTAGGTACTAAAGATAGAAGAAAAATAGTGGAGATAGTAGAAAACGCTCAGAAAGGAAATCAATTAAAGTTCATAGCTGATAGTAACAGTAATAGAGAATTCGAAGAATTACCTATTTTCAAACCATCCAGGGCTAGGGCCTTTTTGAAAATTCAGGAAGGATGTGATAGGTTTTGTACTTATTGCATTGTACCCTATGCTAGGGGGCCAGTAAAAAGCAGAGATTTTAATAATACAATTGCAGAAATTCAGCAACTTGTGGCTAATGGATTTCAAGAAATTGTATTAACAGGAGTACATCTAGGTACTTATGGTAAGGATTTAACAGATAGTAAGAATTTATTTTATTTAATTAATGAACTTGTTAAGATCGATAAGCTAAAGAGGCTTAGAATAAGTTCACTTGATCCTGATGACATTAGTTTAGATTTACTGAACCTGATGACTCAAAATGAAAAGATTTGTTCCCATTACCACATTCCCCTACAGAGTGGAGATGAATTCATACTTAAAAAGATGGGAAGAAGATATACTTTGGATCATTACAGAAAACTAGTGAAAGACATTAGGGCTAAAAGACCAGATGCAGCATTTACAACGGATGTAATAGTGGGTTTTCCTGGAGAGACAGAAGATCATTTTACTAATTCTGCAGAATTTATTAAGGAAATAGGTTTTGCTGATCTGCATGTTTTCAAATATTCTCCTAGAAAAGGCACACCTGCTGCAGATTATTCTAACCAGGTGCCATCAGAGATTAAAACACTAAGAAGTAGCCATCTAATGAAATTATCCTATGAGTTGTGGAAACAATATGCAGGCAAATTTTTGGGTAAAGAAGGCCAAGTTCTAGTTGAAAATTTATCAAATAATAGCTGGGAAGGTCATACTGACAATTACTTAAAGACAAAGTTTGAAAAAAGTTTACAGCAGGATATAACTGGAGAAATTGTAACAGTTAAGCTAGAAAAAATTGGAGAAAACAAAGAAGTATATGCAAAGCTTATTTGAATTGGGTTCTAGAATTCAAACAAAGGGATTCTGCCTTCCGAATTGAATTCTGACTTCTGACAAGGGAGGTGATACTTGATGTCTGATTGTATATTTTGTAAAATTATAAATAAAGAGATACCAAGTACAATCGTATACGAAGATGAAGATGTTTTGGCTTTTAATGATGTAAACCCACAAGCACCAGTACATATACTAATTATTCCTAAAAAGCATATTTCTGATATGACTGAGGTTACAGAACAAGATCTTGGGATTATTGGAAAAATACATCTGGTTGCAATTAAACTTGCCAATGAAAAATGCTTTGCAGATCAAGGCTTTAGGTTGGTAAATAACTGTAAAGAAGATGGAGGGCAAGTGGTTTTTCATCTCCACTATCATTTAATGGCCGGCAAAAAACTTCCTGTGTGTACCTAGGGTTGACGTTGGCAAAAATAGTATAGTATAATTGCTATGTTAGTCTGCTTTGTCATTTTCTTTTTATTTACGTTAATGGTTAGTTGTGGAGGGAGGGATATGGAGATTGAGCGAAGTTAAAGTTGGTAAAAATGAAACTCTAGATAGTGCGCTCCGCCGTTTTAAAAGAAACTGCCAAAAAGCAGGAGTATTGTCTGAGGTGCGTAAAAGAGAGCACTTCGAAAAGCCAAGTGTGAAACGTAAGAAAAAATCCGAAGCTGCTAGAAAAAGAAAATTTAAATAGTAAATCTGTATGTTCTTCGACCCTCCTCGACATCTTAGCGATTGCTAAACGTATTGGACATGATTAATCGCAAGTAACGGGTAAGGGATGTATGTAAGTTTAAATCGGAATCAAGCTAATCATAATTCATGATGGTAAAGCAGGAAAATTTAATTCAGCAAAGTTAAGAAATAGCCTGGTAATAATTATACTGGGCTATTTTTTCAAAAAACCAGATCAGTTTTATTAAAAAATGTACATTTAATAACAGCTACAGGAAAATAATATTACCGGAGGGATAAAATATGAAAAATATATTCAAAGTTGGTTGGGTTCTTTGTGTTATTCTTATATTAATCTCTAGTTTTCCCATACTGGCACAAGAAACTTCTCCGGTATACATAGTGCCAGTTAAAGGGACTATAGATGGTGGAACCCAGACATTTATTAACAGAGCATATGATGAAGCTGCAGAGAATAATGCCGCTGTTGTCTTGCTGGAAATAGATACTCCAGGAGGACTTGTGTGGTCAGCAGTTGAAATAAGAAATACCATACATCGATCTCAAATACCCACCATAGCGTATGTTGAAGAAGGTGCAATTTCAGCTGGAGCTTTAATTGCATTGGTATCCGATACTCTTGTTATGGCTCCCGGTAGCACCATGGGAGCAGCAGAACCCCAAGTAGGTGGCGAATTAGCTGATGCTAAGACATTATCATACTGGGTTGGACAGTTAGAGGCAGCAGCAGAGGAAAATGGAAGAGATGAGCTTATTGCAAGGGCAATGGCAGATGCCGAATTGGAAATACCCGGTGTTGTAGAAAAAGGGGAATTACTAACATTGACTCCCCAAAGAGCCTTAGAACTTGGAATGATTGATGATATATTGCCTAGCCGTCAGGATGTTCTTGAGCAATATGGCTATGCAGATAATCCTACAGTAGAATTAGAACCTGAGTTTGCTGAATTGTTTGTTCGCTGGATTACCAATCCTTATTTTAGTACATTCTTATTAACTATTGGAATTGCAGGTCTTGTTTTGGAAATATTCACCGTAGGATTTGGAGTAGCAGGTACAATAGGATTGGCTTCATTAAGTTTATATTTCATGGGTCATATTTTAGCAGGAATAACAGGGTTTGAAGCAGTTCTCTTGTTTATTCTTGGGGTTATTCTTTTAGCTGTAGAAGCGTTAATTATTCCTGGCTTTGGTTTAGCTGGTATTGGAGGAGTTATAGCACTAATCGCAGGCATCATTATTGCTTCCCCTACAGTTAACCATGGAGTTACATCCCTTGTAGTAGCAATAATAGGAACAGGTATCTTACTAGCTATAAGTGTGAAATTCTTGCCGACTAGGAATGTATGGAAACGGTTAATACTAGGTGATAGACAGGTGAGCGAAGAAGGCTATAATGCACCTACCATTGAACTGAAAGATCTTATAGGTTTAGAAGGTGTAGCCTTGTCACCACTACGCCCATCAGGCGCTGTGAAAATTGGTGATAAAAGAGTAGATGTGGTTACTGAAGGTGGTTTTATTCCTTCGGGTTCAACGGTAAAGATAATCAGAGTAGAAGGAACCAGAGTTATTGTCGATAGACAGGATTCTTAGCGTCAGATGGAGGTTTCCATACATCTGCGGTTAGAAACCGTTATCCACGCTAGTAACACTTATGAACTTGTTCATTAGTGTTCAGTATGTGCATAGCTGGATGTACCGCCACTTAGTCAGATTTATGTCTTAGGGGCGGTAGTCATTGGGCAAACAGGATTCTTAAATTTAGGAGGTATATATTATGTTTGATTTTGTAGCTGTAAGTAGTTTAATATTTTTTGTATTAATTTTTGTTTTTGTTGCTTTTCTATTTACTTTTATTCCGATTGGGCTTTGGATCTCAGCTTTAGCTGCAGGTGTAAAGATAGGTATTATGACCCTAGTCGGGATGAGATTAAGAAGGGTTGTTCCAAGTAGAATAGTTGGGCCTCTTATCAAAGCTGAAAAAGCTGGCTTAGAAACTGGAGCTAACAAACTTGAAGCCCATTATCTAGCAGGAGGTAATGTTGACAGGGTGATTGATGCATTAATTGCTGCAGAAAGGGCAAACATTCCTTTGCCTTTTGAAAGAGCTGCAGCTATTGATTTGGCAGGTAGAAATGTACTGGAAGCGGTACAAATGAGTGTAAACCCAAAGGTTATTGAAACTCCTTCTATTTCGGCAGTTGCCAAGGATGGTATTGAAGTCAGGGTTAAAGCAAGAGTAACAGTTAGGGCCAACATTGAAAGACTTGTTGGTGGTGCAGGTGAAGAAACTATTATTGCTCGTGTTGGGGAAGGTATTGTTACTACTGTTGGTTCAGCCGCTAATCATAAGGCAGTCCTTGAGAACCCAGATTTAATTTCCCGTACGGTATTAGAAAAGGGACTTGATTCAGGTACAGCTTTTGAAATCCTATCAATTGATATTGCGGATGTAGACGTCGGTAGAAACATAGGTGCTACTTTACAAACAGATCAAGCTGAAGCTGACAAAAAAGTAGGTCAAGCAAAAGCTGAAGAGAGAAGAGCAATGGCGGTTGCCAAAGAGCAAGAACAAAGAGCAGCTGTTCAAGAAATGAGAGCTAAAGTTGTTGAAGCAGAAGCAGAAGTGCCAAAAGCAATGGCTCAGGCACTAAGAGAAGGAAACATGGGAGTAATGGATTATTTTAATATGAAAAATATTGTTTCTGATACAGATATGAGAGATGCCATTTCCAAAGGATCAAATAGTGATAGGAATAATAAAGATTTAACCAAATAATCCTAGGAGGTGACTCTTTGTGGATATTCTGTGGATTATAATATTCATTCTTTACATGGCGTATCGTGCCTTTTCAGAGTCACAGAAAAAACAGGCTCGGGCACAAAGAAGAAGAGTAGTAACTACTGAAGACCCTGGTACAAGGCACTATAGATATGAAGAGGTTAAGCCCCACCAGGAGGTTCCCTGGGATTTTGATCCAGACCAATATAAACAAGAAACGGTAAAATCCTACGAAGTTAAGCTGGAAGAAGTTCAACCAGCAAATGAGATGAACAGATACCAGAAGCAACTTCATAAGGTAGGATATAGAGGAGAAGATAAGTCAAAAAGAAAAGCGGATAAGTTGGAAAAGGCATCCATAGAAGACAGAGAAGAATCCTCATCTAATGGATGGAATTTTGACTTAGATAGCCGATCTCTTGTGAATGCTGTTATCATGTCAGAGGTCTTGCAACCTCCCAGATCAAAAAGACCCATAAGATAATTATTAAAAAAGTTGCCTTAACAGGCGACTTTTTTTGCTTCACTACTATATATAAAATATATAGTTATTTTTATAATTACTCTTCTTTTTACTGCATAGATTTAATAAGAGGAGGGGGTGCCCATTGAGTAAAAACGATAATTCTAAAAAACCAAGGAACAAATTGAGAGAAACATTAGCCGATACCTTGGATTTACCAAAGGAAATCATTATGGATATACCAAAACTAACTTTGATTGGCAACAATGAAATTACTATTGAAAGTCATAAAGGTGTAATTCAATATTCAAGTGAAAGAATACGTATAAGCATAACTGGTGGGGAGTTAATTATTGATGGTAGGGGATTAATAATTAATTCCATTTTACCTGAAGAAATAACTATTTACGGGGAAATCTCACAAGTATCATTTGAGGATTAAGATAACCAGTAACTAACCAAGGGTAATTAACCAAGGGGATGGTTTTCGTGCTTTTTGAGCAAAGGGGGGCGAATAATGCAGCTAAAAAAGCTTTTATTATTTATATTTGGTTATGTTGTAATTATGATAGAAGGACCTGTTGAAAGATTTATTAACTTAAGCATTAGCAAGGGCATAACTCTTAGAGATTTAAAAAGTTTTTCTGCAACAAAGATACAGTTTAAAATACCACTCCATGATTTTTGGGCCATACGGTCTATTGTTAGGCAAACTAGCTCTAAGATAAAAATATTAGACAAGAGGGGATTGCCTTTTTATTGGAGTAGAATAAAGAAGAGAAAATTATTAATCATAGGAAGTATGATATTTGTAGCAACCATGTATATATTATCTAGCTTTGTGTGGTTTCTTGATGTACATAGTCACGAAGAATTAGTTTTAATAGAAAAGGATCAGATAATAGAGATTGCTGATAAGTCAGGATTAAGGGCTGGTATTTATAAAAGAAGTATTGACGTGGAAGAAGTTGAAAGAAAAATAATTTCTCAAATCCCAGAAATATCATGGGTAGGATTAGAATTTCAAGGAACTAAAGTACGAATTGAAGTTGTGGAAAGAAAATTACCCAGGGAAGAATATCTGGATAAGGATCCTAAGCATTTAATAGCAACCAAGGATGGAATAATTCAAGAAATCCTAGTATTAATGGGTCAACCCCTTATTCAGGTTGGAGATACAGTAGAAAAGGGGCAAATGCTTATTTCTGGAGTAATAATTCCCCAAATTATAGATGAGCAAGAAGAAACTCAAGAAGAAATTATACCTCAAGAACTAAAAAAGGTAAGAGCAAAGGGCATAGTAAGGGCAAGAGTGTGGTATGAAGGACAGGGCAGCGCTAATTTAGAGGAAACAATAAAACATAGAACAGGTGCTACAGAAAGGGCTTATTATATAAATCTACCTGATAGAAAAATAGTGTTTAAAGGGTCATTAGATAGCAAGTTTAAGAACTTTGAGACTGAAACTAAAATCAAAAAGCCTCCTAAATTACCCTACTTTGAAATACCTGGTGAAATTGTAGTAGTTACATATCATGAAGTAGATATAGAAAAGAAAATTTATAAAAAGGAAGAGGCCATATCTCTGATCCAAAAAAAAGTGTTGGAAAACCTCAATATCTCAAAGGGAGCAAAAATAGTGGATCAAGAAATAGAGCTTTTACTGGAAACAGACCAAAAAGTTGTGGTAAAATTAGTAGTTGAGACAATAGAAGATATTGGCAAGCTGGTGCCTGTGGAATAACCATGGAAAAACATTGTTATTGAAGGTTAAAAATAAACCGTATATAATATAATATGATATATAAGATTATATATATCTTTGTATTGATTGAATATTATTTATTCTTATTAGGAGGATTTAGAGTATTGTCACAAACTACAGAAATCAGAATAACATTACCTGGAAACGGTGAGGAAATAAGTGTCCTAGGAAAAAATGATGAAAACCTTAGATTTATTGCAAAGCATTCTCCAGTAAAGATTGTAGCTAGAGGAAATGAATTGAGTATCTCAGGCCAGAAACAAGATGTTATTAAGGCTGAAAATCTATTTAACCAGTTAATCAAACTAGTGTCTAAGGGAAACCAGGTTAATATTCCAACTATAAATTACACAATGAAGCAATTAGCTACTATGAGCGAATCTGATAGGCAAATAAGTGATATTCTTGCTGAGGTAATTTCAATTACAGCAAGGGGTAAACAGGTTAAGGCTAAGACAATTGGTCAGTATGACTATATCAGGGCAATTAAAGACTATGATATGGTATTTGGAATTGGGCCGGCTGGGACTGGCAAGACTTATCTTGCGGTAGTTATGGCTGTGGAAGCCCTAAGAAATAAGCTTGTCCAGAGGATTGTCCTTGTTAGACCTGCTGTAGAGGCTGGGGAAAAGCTTGGCTTTTTGCCTGGGGATTTGCAGGACAAGGTTAATCCATATTTGCGACCACTCTATGATGGTTTATATGATATATTAGGGGTAGAAACCGCGTCTAAGTATATGGAAAAAGAAGTAATTGAGGTAGCACCTCTTGCTTATATGAGGGGAAGAACATTAGAGGATTCTTTTATCATCTTAGATGAGGCCCAAAACACTACTCCCGATCAGATGAAAATGTTTTTAACAAGGATTGGCTTCGGTTCCAAGGCAGTAATTACTGGAGATATAACTCAGGTTGATTTGCCAAAGGGAAATGTATCTGGTTTAATAAATGTACAAGGAGTCTTGAATAATGTAGAAGGTATAAGTTTTAAATACTTTACTGAACAAGACGTTGTCAGACATCCGCTTGTTCAAAAAATTATTTTAGCTTATGAAAGGGAACACAAAGAGGATTAAGTAGGTGGTTAAAATGCTAAAAGCTAAGGTAATAAAAGAATATATAAGGGATTTATATAATAAGGTATTCAAGAATATTTCACAGAAAAGAATTTTTTGGGGAGTAATATTTTCTTTTGCTCTAATGCTAGTCTTAGGAATGTCTGTTATGCCTGAACAGGTTAACGTTCAGGAAGGACAACCTAGTCCAAAGGATTTTGAGGCTCCAAGGAACATTACTTTTGAGAGTCAGGTTCTTACTTCTATAAAAAGACAAGAGGCAGCTGATAAAGTAGAGGATATTTATCGAACTGAGGAAAATGTTCTTCTGCAAATACAGGAAGATATAAATGCTCATTTTTCTATAGTACAGAATACTAGAAACAATGAAGATATTGAAATAGACGAGAAAAGAGAATTATTAAAATCTGAGCTAGGATTTGGTTTGGAGGATAAAGCATATAATGAAATTCTTTCTATGAGTGATTCACAACTGGAAAGAATCCAAAATGAAATAAATCAAATTGTTAGGCAATATATGCTTCCAGGCGTCCTTACTGCAGACATAGAGCTTACAAAAAAGAATATTCAAGGTGCGATTACTCTCTTAAATGTTGATCCAGCATCCAAGGGCTTTTTAACTGCTATCTTAGAATATACTGAATTCAGGGGAAATAGAATCTATGATCCTATATCAACTAACGAATTAAGAGAAAAGGCTGTTGAAAGAGTTGAACCTGTTATTGTTCAACTTACAAAAAATCAAAAAATAGTTGGTAAAGGCGAGATTATAACAACAGAGCATCTAGAGGCCTTAGAAAGGCTAGGAGTTCTCACATCATCTAGTACAGCACTACCCTTACTTGGGGTGGTTTTACTTGTTTCAATTTTTTGCGGATCAATTATCATGTATCTTTACCAGTATCGGCCTAATATACTTGAAAATGAATCATTGATAGTCCTTTTAGGTCTTTTGGTAATCAGTACCTTATTAATCTCCAATGCTGTTACATCCATTAATATAGGTATTAATGCTGAGTTTTCAACCTTAGTTGCCTATGCAGCGCCTGTAGCTGCAGGTTCAATGTTAATAGCAATTTTGTTCGACGGGAAGTTTTCAATGTTCATCACTACTCTATTAGCTATTCTCATTGGGATTATGAATGGCCTGGAGCTTCAGTTTGCCTTAGTAGCATTTGTTGGAGGGGCTACTGGAATTTATAGTGTGTCAAAATTAAGTCAGAGATCTGACTTGGTTAAGGCTAGCATCTATATTGTAGGAGCAAATGTAATAACCATTTTAGCTCTTGGCTTAATGTTGAATTATTCACTACCAATGGTTTCTATTTCAATACTTCTTGGTATAACAAATGGAATTCTTTCTTCTGTTCTTACCATTGGAACATTGCCCTTTTGGGAGACAGCATTTAAGATTACAACTTCCGTTAAACTTTTAGAACTATCAAATCCAAATCAACCGTTGCTAAGAAGACTTCTTCTTGAAGCCCCTGGCACTTATCACCATAGCGTAGTCGTAGGCAATATGGCCGAAGCTGCCGCAGATGCAGTTGGTGCTGATACGCTTCTGACAAGGGTAGGAGCAAACTATCATGATATTGGAAAAGTTAAAAGACCGTACTTTTTCATTGAAAATCAGCTTACAAGGGAAAACCCTCATGATAAACTAGCCCCAACTTTGAGCACTTTAATAATAACAGCTCACATTAAAGATGGGATTGAACTTGCCAAGGAGCATGGATTGCCTGAAAGTATAATAGAGATTATTTGTCAGCATCATGGCAAATCCGTAATTTCTTTTTTCTATCATAAGGCCAAGGAAGGTAGTCAAGGAGAAGTATGCCAAGAAGATGATTTTAGATATGACAACCCAAAACCAAGGACAAAAGAGGCAGCAATTGTGATGCTTGCCGATAGTATTGAAGCTGGAGTTAGGTCCATTCAGAAACCTACTCCCAACAAGATAGAAACCTTTGTCACAAAGGTAATCAAGGATAAACTGGAAGATGGCCAGCTTGGAGAATGTGATTTAACTTTTAAAGAGTTGGATATCATAGCGCAATCATTTGTAAAAATATTAACTGGTATTTTTCACTCAAGAATTGAATATCCAGAAAATGTATTGAAGGAAATGGAAAGGGGAAAAAACAATGGAGGCGTATGTAAACAATCAGCAGGATAAAATCACCGTTGAGCAATCTTTAATAATTGTTTTGGAGGATGTAATAAAATTTGTCCTTAATAAAGAGACAATAAAGGATTATGAGATTGGGGTTACACTTGTTGATGACACCTATATTCAAGAGCTAAATAGCAAATATAGAGGAAAAGAAATGCCAACTGACGTTCTTTCATTTCCCCTTACTGACGAAGATGAATTAGATGGTGATACATTTGTTGTGGGAGATGTAGTTATTTCTCTGGAGACTGCAGAGAGACAATCATCTGAATATGGACATTCACTATTGAGAGAAACAGTATACTTGCTGATACATGGTATCTATCATATTCTAGGATATACCCATGATGATGTCGAAAAGAAGAAGGCTATGAGAGCTAAAGAAGAAGATATATTAAAACATTTCAACGTTTTGAGGTAAAGTATGTTAAATAAACTTGCTCTGAGCTTTTATTTTGCCATATCTGGAATACGTTACGCAGTCAAAACCCAAAGAAATATGAAGATACACATCTTTGCACTAATTCTGGTTATAGGAGCGGGATTATGGTTAGATTTGTCTGCAATTGAGTGGTCAATAGTCTTGGTGATGGCTGGACTTGTAATCATTTCAGAAATGTTAAATACTGCCATAGAGGCCCTTGTAGATATGGAAACCCAAGAGTACCACCCCCTAGCAAAAACAGCCAAGGATGTGGCAGCAGGAGCTGTTTTAATTGCAAGTATTATTTCCATAATCATTGGGTTATTTATTTTTGGTTCCAAATTATTGGATAAAGTCGGTATTATATAGGAGAAAAGTAATTATGAGTAATATTAAAAAATATTTATTAACAGGGATATTAACTTTACTGCCAACTGCAGCATCAATCTATGTACTGTGGGCAGTAATCCAGTTTATGGATGGGATTTTCGCTGACCTTTTAGTTTTTGTAATAGGAAAGAAAATCCCGGGTTTAGGTATGATATTGACCCTTGCAGTAATTTTAATTGCAGGTTTTTTAGCAAGTAATTTCATTGGAAGAGCTTTATTAAGAATTAGTGACCTTATTATCAGTAAAATACCTATTGCAAGTAATATTTACAAAACTGTAAAACAGATAGTAGATGCCTTTTATTCTGGGGATAAGAAAAGTTTTAAACAGGTAGTTATGATCGAATACCCAAGAAAAGGATTATTTGTATTGGCTTTCTTAACTGGTGATTCTAAGGGTGAAGTGCAACACAAAACAGATCAGGATGTCGTTAATGTATTCTTGCCAACCACGCCAAATCCAACTTCGGGATTTCTACTTTTTGTACCCAAAAAGGATGTAGTTTTTTTGGATATGCCAGTTGAGGATGGCTTAAAAATGATAATTTCTGGTGGTGTAGTTGTTCCATCATATCCGGCAGTAAAAGAGTTCACGAGAGAAGGTGGCGCAGAGTGAAACAGCTTTTTAAGAAATTGGGAATAATTCATCTTCTGGGTGTAATTATATTAATAGTGTTATTATTTAATTCATTTCTGCTTGCCAGAACAATGGGCCATGTCCAGCTCCCTGGGGAAATGTCCAGTATTGATATTGCTCGAGAAGGTGCGAGGATGTCAATTAGTTTAAATGAACAATTAGCGAGAGATGTTGATGTTTTTGAAACAAGTGCAGTACGTGAGGTTATTGCTCAATTCAAATATGAAGTGGATAGAGCAAGTACTGTTGAAGATATTGTTACCTTAGTTACCGATTATAGTATAAAGGTACAAGGGGTCATAACAAGGGAACAGGAAAGCAAAAGACGTGATGCAGTTTTATCTCTTATCAGTCAAGACACTAAGCTACCAACCTATAGGGGTGAAGATGTTATTTCTGTCTGGAAGGGAGAAGATGGGGTTCGAATTGTGGACCCTACAACTTTGTTGACAGACGAAACAAAGGAAGAGCTGTTTGAACATCCTCTTTTACAAGGGCCAAGTTGGTCATTGATAGAGATTGCCGTTAAGGATGGTCAGGCAACTTTAATGACATCACGCAGCATGCTTGATAAGATTAGGATATTGGAAGATGATAAATCTAATTTAGAAAGAACCTTGAAACAGGTAAAAAGTCAGGCAGGTTACTCAGACATTAATGGAACTGGCATTATAGTGGAGATGTATGATTCTGAGGTAGGATTTAGCTCCATAGATATTGTTCATGATAGAGATGTGAGGGATGTAGTAAATGAACTATTTGCTGCGGGTGCTAGAGGAGTTAGTGTGGGTGGACAAAGGCTAATTACTACTTCTTCTATACGCTGTGCAGGTCCAATAATATTAGTTAATCAGAAACCTATTGCCGTAGATCCAATCGTTATTAAAGCAGTAGGTGATGCTGAAGTTTTACAAAGCAGTCTAGAGTTAATTAGAAGGGAATTAAAGGAGTTTGGAATTGGCATTGAGGTAACAATTGAAGAAAGTATTACCTTGCCAGCATATTCTGAGTGATTCAAGAAGAATTCAGAAGACAGAATACAGAATTCAGAAGATAGGACTAGTTCCTCAAGCTCTTATTCTGACTACTGACTACTGTATTCTGAATTCTAATGCTATTAGAAGGTGGTGTTAAAATGAATTTAGAAAAACTTCTTGAAGATGCTAAAAAAGCTAGAAATTATTCATATTCCCCGTATTCTAAATTCCCCGTAGGGGCAGCTGTGTTAACTAAAGATGGAACAGTATATACAGGATGTAACGTGGAAAATGCAGCCTATGGTATAACCATGTGTGCCGAGAAGGTCGCCATAGCAAAGGCTGTTTCTGAGGGAAATCAATATATTGCAGTAATAGCCATTGTTGGAGATACAGAAGGTCCTTGTAGGCCCTGTGGATCCTGTAGACAGTTTATTTTGGAATTTGGGGATGAAATTACTGTTGTTATGGGAAATTTAAAGGGTGAGACCGAAACCAAAAGCATAAATGATCTTATACCATTTAGTTTCAGCAAAAAAGATCTTTAAAAGATTACCCGTGTCTTTGTATAGAATATAAACAGGATTCTTAACTCAGGTGGAGTTTCCCACAGGATTAGTTCAACTAGAGTTCAGGGAAAGTCACCTGAACTAAGTTTCACTGAATGACTCCATCTGAGTTTTAGAAACCGTTATCCAGGGACGTAGCGCCACTTATCTCCCACTTGCGACTGTAGTTCTAGCATTGTGATTTTTGCAATGCGTAGAAATACTAGTGCAAGGCTAGAAGATAGGAGTCTTGGAGTGAAACTTGTCAACTTGTTGACATAGCTGAACCCATGCAAGGCTAATGGCGGTAGTCATCGGATAAATAGTTTTAAAAATTGAGAAGTGAAGTGACTTCTGAAATTGCGAGGTATAAATTACATGCAGGATAAAAAATTTAAGTCTGGATTTGTTGCCATAGTTGGTAGACCTAATGTTGGCAAATCTACCCTTATGAATAATTTGATAGGTAAAAAAATAGCTATCATGTCTGATAAACCACAAACTACAAGAAATAAGATTACAGGAGTATTTACAAGGCCTGAACTCCAGATAGTATTTATTGACACCCCTGGAATACATAAACCAAAAACAAAATTAGGTGAAGTGATGGTAGGGTTAACTGCAAGAAGTCTTAAAGAGGTAGACCTGATACTTTATCTTGTCGATTCTACAGCAAAAATAGGTAAGGGTGACGCACTTATTAATGAAACACTTAGCAACTCAAAGCTACCAATAATTATAGCATTAAATAAGATAGACAGTTTAGAGAAACAACAGATCCTGGAAAAACACCTGGAGTGGCAGGCAACAGGTGTTAGTGACACAATAATTCCTATTTCAGCGCTTGAAAATATTAACCTTGAAAAGGTCATTGAAGTAATAGGTGGTCATCTAGAGGAGGGACCACAGTATTATCCAGATGATATGATAACCGACCAACCTGAAAATATGGTTGTGGCTGAAATAATTAGAGAAAAGGTCCTGCATTTAACAAGAGATGAAATACCACATTCTACTGCAGTAGTTTTGGATGCAATGGAAGAGCGTCAAAACAACATGATGTACTTAGATGCGATAATCTACATTGAAAGAGATTCACAGAAGGGAATAATTATTGGTAAAGGTGGCAGTATGCTAAAAAACATAGGACAGACTGCTAGAGAGGAAATTGAAGGCCTTCTTAATACTAGGGTGTACTTGGACATCAGGGTAAAGGTGAAAAAGAACTGGCGAAAAGAGGCTAGTCATTTGAAGAATATGGGATATGATACAAGGTTTTTGAAAGATTGAGAATTAAGAGGTTTTCCATGGCAACTCCAATTCAAACTAAAGGAATTATAATTAAAGAGTATGACTTTGCTGAAGCAGATAAGATATTTGTTATTTTTACATCTAGCAAAGGCAAAATATCCTGTCTTGCCAAGGGTGTACGTAAAAGCAAAAGTAAAATGAGGGGTTTTTTACAGTTATTTACCTATTCAAACCTACACCTCCATAAAGGGAAGTCCATGTATACCATTATAGGGGGAGAAATTATAAATAGTTTTCCAAAAATAAAAAGCGATTTACTTTTATTTGGTTATGCTAACTATATAACCGAAGTCTTGGAAAGCATCTTGCCCTCAGAGGAAAAAAATGAAGCTATCTTTGTAAATACGGTTTCTTTATGCCACTTAATGGGAAGTATTCCAATAAGCCAGCTCACATCCCATTACCTGTTGAGACTCCTAAAATCAGCTGGCTTCTTACCCGAATTATTACAATGTGTCGTTTGCGGTAAAACAATAGAAGAAAATGCCCTGTTTAATAGTATTGAAGGTGGGTGTCTTTGTAGGCAATGTGGAAATGGCCTTAATAATCAAGTTGAGATACCTATAAACATAATTAGAATAATGGGGCAACTCTTAGCAATGGATATGACTAGAATTGGTCGCATAAAAATTCAGGATAAGCATCAGTACTTTATTGAAGACTTACTGTATGAATATCTAAAAACTGTTATAGAAAGACCGATTAACTCCATAAAGTTTATTAGGGAAATACGTGGAGTGTGAAGTAGATATTGACAAAACAATTTAGATTTGCTAAATTGAATAAGAAATAATATTAGATATAGCTATGAAGAAAAGTAGTAGGTTTAATTAGTCTTTTAAAGGGCCAGGTTAGTCAGGCGAAAAGAGAGCTGGGTTTGGTGGGAACCAGTAAAGACGTTAAGCTGAAGGCGTTTCTGAGCTAACAAGGTAAGGGGACACACCTCAATTACGGGTTAATCTGGGTGTCCGAGGAATGTCCCCGAACTTATGGGTACATAATGTCCCCGAACTTATGGGTACATAATGTCCCCTAATTATTAAGGTGGAGCACTAATGATGTGCTCAATCAGGGTGGAACCGCGGGCAATCCCGTCCCTGTAGTCTAAAAAGACTGCAGTGGATGGGTTTTTTAAGTTAGGGACATCCATCGGCGACATAAGTTAGGGACATTCCTCGCGACAACGCATAGCTTCAAGAGAGGTGTGTTACCGTACATTAACTAAGGAGGAGTTTAGATATGAATTTTCAAGAGATTATAATGTCTTTAAATGAATTTTGGGCAAAAAAGGGGTGTATTTTGATACAGCCTTATGATGTTGAAAAAGGAGCTGGAACCATGCAACCAGGTACCTTCTTAAAAGCACTTGGTCCAGAACCATGGAATGTAGCTTATGTGGAACCATCAAGAAGACCCACAGATGGTCGTTATGGGGAAAACCCTAACAGATTGCAACATTACTATCAATATCAGGTTCTTTTAAAACCATCACCAGATAATGTGCAAGATTTATATTTAGATAGCTTAAGAGCAATCGGTATAGACATTGAAAAACATGATATTAGGTTTGTGGAAGATAATTGGGAATCTCCTACCCTGGGAGCTTGGGGACTTGGTTGGGAGGTTTGGCTTGATGGTATGGAAGTAACTCAGTTTACTTATTTTCAGCAGTGCGGTGGTATAGACTGCCATCCAGTTAGTGCAGAGCTCACTTACGGTATTGAAAGACTGGCAATGTTTATACAGAAGAAAGATAGTGTATATGATATAAACTGGATTGGAGATATCTCCTATGGTGATATCCACCACCAAACAGAAATGGATTATTCATATTATAATTTTGAATATGCAGATACAAAAATGCTATTTGATATGTTTAATCAGTACGAAAAGGAGTGCTTCAAGATAATTGCTTTAGGTCTTGTACAGCCTGCATATGATTATACTTTAAAGTGTTCACACACTTTCAACCTACTAGATGCTCGGGGAGCTATTAGTGTTACTGAAAGAACAGGCTATATTCACAGGGTAAGAGATCTTGCTAAGGCAGTAGCCCATGGGTATGTAAAACAGCGTGAAAGGCTTGGATATCCACTAATTAAAGCTTCAGAGGTTCGTCAAGAATTAGGTCTTGAAGCATTAACCGATAAAAGTACTGCCGTAAGACCACTACCCCTTGAAGATGAAGTAGCAAGCACCGAAAAGGAGGGGAAATAAGTAATGACTAAAGATTTCTTGTTTGAAATAGGGACAGAAGAAATTCCTGCACGATTTATGGCAGGAGCTTTAGATGAATTAAAGACTAAAACAAAGAAACTGTTAGAAAAAGAGAGGATAGCATATAAAAGTATTAACACTTACGGAACCCCAAGAAGGCTTACTGTATATATAGAAGACCTTGTGGAGGTAGGAGAAGGATTAATTGAGGAGAAAAAAGGCCCTTCCATAAAGGTCGCATTTGATGAAAATGGAAATTACACAAAGGGAGCTCAGGGTTTTGCAAGAGGCCAAAAGATTTCTGTTGAAGATCTTGTGATAAAGGATACCTCAGGGGGCAAATATGTTTATGCAGTTGTTGAGAAAAAAGGTGAGAACATTAAGAACCTTTTTCCAAAGATTTTGCCAGAACTCATCTTAAGTTTGGATTTTCCAAAACCAATGCGATGGGGTTACCTAAATATTCGCTTTGTAAGGCCTATAAGGTGGCTAGTCTGCCTTTATGGTGAGGAGATTGTTCCCATTGAACTAGAAGGAGTAATGTCTGGTAGGATGACCCAAGGTCACCGTTTCCTTGGCAATCAGAATATAGAGTTACCAAATGCTACAACTTATTTCTCCAAGTTGGAAGAAAACTACGTTATAGTGGATCAGAATAAAAGACAGGATATTGTCTGGACACAAATTCAAGGACTAGCTAAGCAGGAGGGGGGAATTGTCAAGCCTGATTCCAAACTTTTAGAGGAAATAAACTACCTACTGGAGTATCCTACTGCCCTTTGCGGAAAGTTTGCTCAATCCTACCTGAAGCTACCTGAGGAAGGTTTAATAACTGTAATGAAAGAACATCAGAAGTATTTTCCGTTATGGGATGAGAATGATAAACTCTTAGCAAAATTTATTACTGTTCGTAATGGTGATGAAAGGAATCTTAATATAGTGACCCAGGGAAATGAAAAAGTTCTAGAAGCCAGACTAAATGATGGTAAATTCTTCTACGAGGAAGACGTTAAGGCTCCTCTTGATGGGGACGTGGAAAAATTAAAAGCTGTTGTTTTCCAGGAAAAACTAGGTACCATGTATCAGAAAGTTAATAGAAATCAGGAGGTTGCATCATATATTTCTGATAAACTAAACTTATCTCCTACTGCAGGGGTAAATGTATTAAGAGCCAATTATCTCGCAAAGGCAGACCTGGTTTCAAATATGGTTTACGAGTTTCCTGAACTTCAAGGTATAATGGGATATTACTATGCACTACATCATGGTGAAAAGGAAGAAGTCGCTGTTGCAATTAAAGAACACTATAAACCTAGATATGCAGGTGATTCTCTTCCTAGTACAACCGAAGCTAGTGTTGTAGCAATGGCAGATAAAATAGATACAATTTGTGGCTGCTTTGCGGCAGGTCTTAGACCAACTGGCTCAGGGGATCCTTATGCATTAAGAAGGCAGGCACAAGGAATTTGCTATATTATATTTGCAGGACAACTTGAGATTGACCTGTTTGCGTTGGCAGAAGCTTCTTTAGAAACCTATGAGAAGCAGGGGCTTGATATGGACAGACAGGAAACGCTAATAGCTATTAAAGAATTCTTCAAGCAAAGGGTAGCCAACCTGTTAGAGGATAAAGGAGCTAGCTATGATATAGTTAATTGCGTATTAGAAAGCAACTGGAACAATATCTTTGAGACAGTAAGTAAAGGGCAAGCCTTAATGCAGTTTAAGGATAACCCCCAGTATAGTGAGCTCATTACTGCATTTACAAGGGCGGGCAATCTGGCAAAGAACGCAGTAACTATAGAGGTTAAAGATGATTTATTTCAAGATGATTCTGAAAAAATCCTCTGGGATAAGTTCAATAAAATGCAAGAAACAGCTAAACCATTGTGGGGCAATCAAAATTACACAGAAGTTTTGGAGCATTTTTCATCTATTAAACCATATATTGATGATTTCTTTGAAAAGGTAATGGTTATGGATAAAGATGAAAACATTAAAAATAACAGACTAGCACTTCTTAAAACAATAGTAGATTATCTTAGCCCCCTAGGGGACCTTTCAAAATTATTATCATAATAAAAACTGACTATCTATCTAATTCAGTATAAACAGAATTCAGAATTCACAAGAAAACTGGCAGAACCCGATGTAAGTTTTGGTGAGACAAGGGCTTAGACTAGTAAACAAAGCCTTTGTCTCTTTTTAGTATATAGCATTCTTTTCCTGTACTATTTTACTCAACTACCAGCTAAATTAATAATTAAGCAGGAAAAATCATATAATTATCGTATATAATATAACATGTTTAAAAATAAGTATAGCACATTTCCGATTTTTCTGTATATTTTAGGTTCTAATAAGGGATGGTGATGAATTATTCAGTTAAATGAACGTCAGGAAAACATTCTTTCTATAGTTAAACGTTTCGAGCCTATAACTAGTGATCAAATTGCTGCATACCTTGGTTTAACTAGGGCTGCTTTGAGACCTGATTTGGCAATCCTAACAATGTCAGGAATATTAGATGCTAAACCAAGGGTAGGATATTTTTACAATGAAAAAGGTGGCAAAACCTTAAGAATTATTCAATTTGAAAATCTTCTTGTAAAAGACGTTAAATCAGTTCCAGTAGTTGTCAGGGAAGATGATGCAATTTATGATGCTATAGTGTCTATGTTTATTAATAATGATGTGGGAACATTAATAGTTGTAAGTGAGGGGGGAAAGCTAGAAGGAGTAGTATCACAGAAAGATTTGCTGAAATCTATCCTAGGAAAACCTGATTTGAACAAAATACCCGTTAGTGTGGTAATGACTAGATTACCTAATGTTGTTACTGTGGAAGGTACTGATACAGTTTTAACTGCTGCAAGGAAGATGCTAGAACATGAAGTTGACTGTATTCCGGTAATAAAAATAATTGAAGAAGAAGGAAAAGAAAGGATTTTAGAAGTGATCGGTAGAATTACTAAATCAAACATTACTCGAGTTTTCATAGAAATGATTGAAGGAAAGTAAGGGGGGAGTAGTAATTTTAAATAAGAATAATCCAAAGGTTTTTGTGGTGTCGGATTCACTAGGTGAAACAGCAGAAATAGTGGCTAAGGCAGTAGCCAGTCAGTTTAATTTAAGTGATATTGAAATACGACGATTTCCTTACGTAAATAATAAGCAGCAAGTAAAGGAGATAATTGCTCAATCTGAGGGATATAACTGTCTAATCGCATATACACTAGTCATTCCTGAACTAAAGGAATACCTTGAAGAATTAGTTAATGAAATGGGACTAGGGGCAGTTGATATTTTAAGTCCCATGCTAACTTCCATGGAAAAACTGCTCAAGAGGCCCCCAAAGTTAGAACCTGGGTTATTGCGAAAACTAGATGAACAATATTTCAAAAGGGTAGAGGCAATAGAATTTGCTGTAAAGTATGATGATGGAAAGGATCCTAAGGGATTAATAGCAGCAGATATAGTGTTAGTTGGTGTTTCCAGAACTTCAAAAACACCCTTAAGCATGTATCTAGCCCATAAACGAATTAAATGCGCCAATGTTCCATTAGTACCTGAGGTATCACCACCGGAAGAGCTTTATAAGGTAACAAATAAAGTGGTTGGTTTGATAATTGATCCAAATCACCTATATGAAATTAGAAAAGAAAGGCTGAAAAGCCTTGGCTTAACTTCAAATGCAAACTATGCCGCTGTTGAAAGAATAATTAAGGAACTTGAATACTCGGATACTGTTATGAAAAAAATTGGTTGTCCTGTTATAAATGTAACTAATAAAGCAGTTGAAGAAACAGCTGGTACTATTATGGAAATATTTTATGGGGGGAGATTCAATGAGTAAAAAGTATCTATATAAATTTCATGAAGGTGACAAGGAAATGAAATCTATCCTTGGGGGTAAGGGTGCTAACCTAGCTGAAATGACAAAGATAGGATTACCAGTTCCTCCAGGGGTTATTCTTAGTACTCAAGCTTGTAAAGACTATTATAAAAAAGGTCAAGAATTTCCAGAGGGCATGCAAGATCAAATAGTGGAACATATAAGATACTTAGAAACTGTTACTGGAAAAGGGTTTGGTAGCAACGAAAATCCCCTTTTAGTATCTGTTCGTTCTGGAGCGGCAGTATCCATGCCTGGAATGATGGATACCATACTAAATTTGGGTTTAAATGATGAGACAGTTAAGGGTTTAGCAAGTATAACTGGAGACAAAAAATTTGCCCTTGATTGCTATAGAAGGTTTATTACAATGTACTCAGATGTAGTAATGGGTATAGAACACGTAAACTTTGAATCTATCTTGAGATCATATAAGAAAAAACTAGGTATTGAATACGATCATGAGTTTTCTTATGAAAACCTTCAAGACTTAATAGAAAAGTTTAAATCCATGCTGAGATTAAAGCACGGCAATGAGTTTCCTCAGGATCCAATGGAACAACTATTAAAAGCCATAGAAGCGGTTTTTAATTCATGGCAAAACAGTCGGGCAATACTATATAGGAAGTTACATAAAATTCCTGATTCATTAGGTACGGCTGTAAATATTCAATCAATGGTCTTTGGAAATATGGGCATCAATAGTGGAACTGGGGTTGCTTTTACCAGAAATCCTTCAACAGGTGCAAGAGAATTATATGGTGAATACTTGGTAAATGCCCAAGGGGAAGATGTGGTTGCAGGTACAAGAACCCCCCAACCCATTGAAAAACTGAAGGAAGATATGCCTGCTGTATATAAACAGTTTACTGATACATGTAAGCTCTTAGAAAGGCATTACAAAGATATGCAGGATATAGAGTTTACAATTGAAAACAACAGTTTGTATATCCTGCAAACTAGAAATGGCAAAAAAACTGCAGCTTCTGCTATTAGAATTGCAGTTGATATGGTAAAAGAAGATCTAATAATTAAAGAAGAGGCTGTTAGTCGAATTGATATTACTCAACTTGACCATTTATTGCATCCAACAATTGATACAAGCAATAACTTTGAAGTAATCACTAATGGACTTCCTGCATCTCCAGGAGCTGCGGTAGGTAAAATAGTATTTGACGCCGATGAAGCAGAAAATATGGGTAATGAGGGTATAAAAGTAATATTGGTTAGAAATGAAACTACTCCCGATGACCTTAATGGCATAGTTGGAGCTCAAGGAATTCTTACATTGCATGGTGGAATGACAAGTCATGCTGCTGTTGTTGCCAGGGGAATGGGTAAACCATGTGTTTGTGGATGTGATGGGCTTGATATTGATATGGATGCTCAAAAGCTAATAATAGGTAGTAAGACTTTCTACAAAGGAGATATAATTACAATTGATGGTTCTACAGGTAAAGTAATAGAAGGGGAGGTACCTCTTCTTGTTCCAACATTAAGTAGAGAATTTAAAACTATACTTGAATGGGCAGATGAAATACGAATTTTAGGTGTCAGAGCCAATGCAGATACCCCTGAAGATGCAGCAAAGGCTAGAGAATTTGGTGCTAAAGGAATAGGCCTTTGTAGAACTGAGCATATGTTTATGGGACCGGAAAGACTGCCAATTGTGCAGAAAATGATCTTGTCCTCAAATATTGAAGAAAGAAAGGCAACATTAGAAAGGTTATTGCCAATTCAGCAGGAAGATTTTTATGGAATATTTAAAGTAATGCAAGGATATCCTGTTACTATTCGTTTGTTAGATCCGCCTTTACACGAGTTTTTACCAAACAGAGAAGAACTAATAGAAGATATAACTAAAATGAAGTGCCTTGGTGGTTCAGAAGAGGAGCTCAAGAAAAAAGAGAATTTACTTGTAAAGGTTAAGTCATTATCAGAAGCTAATCCCATGCTAGGACACAGAGGATGTAGATTAGGAATTACCTTCCCAGAGATATATGCAACACAAATTGAGGCCATTTTTAGAGCTGCTGTTCAACTCGCGAAAGAAGGAGTCAAGGCTATTCCTGAAATAGAAATACCCCTTGTCATGCATGTTAATGAACTCTCAATATTAAAAGAACTCGTTGATGCAGTAGCAAATATGGTATTTGCAGATGAGGGAGTTAAAGTTGAGTATACAGTTGGCACTATGATAGAGGTTCCTAGGGCATGTGCAACTGCTGGGGAAATAGCTCAAGTTGCTGATTTCTTCTCTTTTGGAACGAATGATCTGACTCAGACATGTTTTGGATTTAGTCGCGATGATGCTGAAGGTAAATTTCTTCAACCATATCTTGAGAAAAAAATCATCCAAGATAATCCTTTTGTAGTTATAGACAGGGCAGGTGTCGGCCGCTTGATGGAAATGGCAGTTACCAAAGGGAGAGCCAGTAGAGAAGACTTATTAATAGGGATATGTGGTGAGCACGGAGGAGATCCAAACTCTATTGAATATTGTCATCAGATTGGCCTTGATTTTGTAAGCTGTTCACCTTATAGGGTACCAGTAGCAAGGTTAGCAGCAGCACAAGCCCAATTAAAGGCATAAAAATAAGAAATCATTCAGGGTCAGAGGGTAATTCCTCTGGCCTTATCTATTTGTGTCATGCATAATACATATTTATTCACTACAAGATAAAACTCTTTGCCATTTGCTGATTTTTAAATTACAATATATCTGAAGTACCGTGTTCAGATTATAAGTATTTTGTGACCAAAAGGGGGCAAATTTATGTCAGATATGTCAATGTCACTAATAGACCATTTAGAAGACCTGCGAAAGATTATAATTAGACTCATACTGGCAATCTTACTGGGAACAATTGTAAGCTTTGTGTTTTTTGAAGAAGTGATTTCGCAGGTGATCAATGCCCCTATAATTGGGAAAGAAATTCAACTAGTACAGTTGACTGTAACAGAGGCATTTCTTACTAAGATAAAGATAAGCCTTTTATCGGGTGTTATGATTACAATCCCATTTACTGCTTGGCAGTTATGGAGTTTTATACTTCCAGCCTTATATGCTCATGAAAAAAAATATGTTTATATAATTACTCCTATGTCAGCTATTTTATTTACCGCAGGGGTAGTTTTTGGCTATTATGTGGTTCTCCCCCTTGCTCTAATTTTTTTCATTGGGCAGGGAGCCAATCTGGTACCTATGCTTTCCTTTGCTAGATATGTATCTTTTGTCTTAGGATTTTTAATACCATTTGGTCTAGTTTTTCAATTACCACTAGCTGTTGTATTCCTAGTAAAAATCGGGGTTACAGATTATAAGTTTTTTGTAGCAAAAAGAAAATATGCCGTATTAATCATTTTTGTAATTTCTGCACTTTTAACTCCAGCAGATGTTGTTTCTCAATTACTAATGGCTGGTCCTGTAATGTTACTATATGAAATTAGTATCCTGATTAGTTGGTTAATAAGAAAAAAAGTAAAAGAAGAGGATGAGGAGAATAATGTCTCTTAGGGAAATGTTTGAAAAGAGGGAAGAAACTTGGCTTTCCACTTTTGCAACAAAATCCATTGATTCACAGGGGAGACAAGTTGCTGAAGAACCATGTGATGTACGTACAAGCTTTCAACGGGACAGAGACAGAATTATACATTCAAAAGCTTTTAGGAGACTAAAACATAAGACGCAAGTATTCATATCACCTGAAAGTGATCATTTCCGTACGAGGCTTACCCATACTTTAGAAGTAAGTCAGATAGCAAGAACAGTAGCTAGAGCATTGAGATTAAATGAAGACTTAGTAGAGGCTATCTCTTTAGGACACGATTTAGGACATACTCCATTTGGTCATGCAGGTGAAACAGCTCTTGATAGGGTTAGCCCTGAAGGTTTTAAGCATAATATACAAAGCTTAAGGGTCGTAGATAAGATTGAACAAGGTAAGGGTCTTAACCTTACTTGGAAGGTAAGAGACGGAATACTAAACCATACTGGGGATGGAACTCCGAGTTCATTAGAAGGTCAGATAGTAAAAACTGCTGATAGAATAGCATACATAAATCATGACATTGATGATGCTATAAGGGGGAAAATAATTTCACTTGAAAGTTTACCAAAAGAATGCCTTAAGGTTCTTGGTTTTAAGCATAGCGAAAGAATAAATAAAATGGTCAGAGATATGATTGAGGCTAGTTGGGATAAGCCTTATATTACTATGAGTAAGGAAATAATTTGTGCGATGAATGAATTACGCCAGTTCTTATTTTACAATGTTTATATAGGCTCTTTAGCAAAAACTGAGGAAAAAAAAGCCATGAGATTAGTGGAGGAAATTTATCACTACTACAGTAATTATCCACAAGAAATTCCAATAGAGTACCGGAGACATTCTGATTTTGAAAATAACTATCAAGATAATAGCAAAGATATTTTAGCAGTAGATTATATAGCTGGAATGACCGATAGATATGCCATATCTAGTTATAAAAAATTGTTTGTACCATTAGGGTTTCAGACTCCAATTATTTAAAAAACTAAAAACATTTCACTATTCTAATACATTATTATAATATAACTATTTATAATTAATTGTTGCAAAAACTAATGTATATTTAAAATCAAACAGGTTAATAATAGATTTGAGGAGCAAAGCATTCTGTTAGGTATCTAGTCAATGCCTAAATAGTCTGACTGACGAAGAGATGCTTGGCTCCTTTTTTTTATACTATCAGCAAGTATAAGTTCAAACAAGGTAGATAGTATTCACAAAAACTAAGGCTTCCGCCAGTAGTTCTAGCATTGATTTTGCAATGCGTAGAAATACCAGTGCAAAGCCGCCTGCGTCTAAGGACTTGGCGCAAGTCAAGTTTTGTTTTATAAGAAAACAGTAAAGAAGCAGAAAAAAGGACCTCCAGAATGGGAGGTCTTAAAAATATCATCCAGGGACCTATCACTACTGATAGTTACTGGACATTAATAAAAAATGAAAGGGGAAAATAATAAGATATGAAGGGATGATACTTTTCATTAATTAATATATCATATGATATATACTATAGCATCAGGAAAGTATTGGTGTATTGCTCTATCTTTTATATAAATAATGCAATGTTTATACATTTTTCTATTCTTTATCTAAATTTACTACATAATTTCTTTAAGTAGAAGGAAAACAGCTAAATGTATAGAATAAGTATAAATTGTCCAATACCACTTATAACACAATACCACATAGGTATTGGAATGGGAGGATTACGATTCGGTTGTTATGTGATCCAATTATATAGGAGGACTTAAGAGATTTATGACGAAATAAGATATAAACAAATTAGCTAGGTGATTTAGGTGATTAATTTTATTCCTGAGGAAAAAGTTCAAGAGATTCTAGAAAGAGTTTCTATAGAACAAATTGTATCACGTTATGTATCTTTAAAGCAGCAAGGAAAGAATTTAGTTGCCATATGTCCTTTTCATAGTGAGGATACACCATCCTTTAATGTTAATCCTACCAAGGGCCTTTTTTATTGCTTTGGTTGTGGTGCTGGGGGCAATGTGTTTACCTTTATCATGAAGGCTGAAAATTATACTTTTGTTGAAGCTGCAGAATTTTTAGCATCTCAAGCAGGAATTTTGCTAGAGGATAACAAATTAATTAAGAAGGTAGATAAAGAAAAAAATTCCCTTATTGAAATAAATTCGCTAGCCCAAAAGTTTTTTAATTATATGCTTATTGATAGTACTAAAGGTGAAAAAGCCCTTGAATATTTAAAAAAACGTGGGGTTTCAAATGAAATTATAGCAGAATTTGGACTTGGCTACTCCTTAGACGAGTGGGATTCATTGTCTAAGTTTATGACCAAAAGAAAGGTTTCTGTATCAGATTTGGAAAAAGTCGGCCTGATTAGTCCAAGACAGGGAAATGCTTCAGGATATTACGATCGTTTCAGGGGAAGAATTATTTTCCCAATATACAATCTAAATGGTTTAGTGATTGGTTTTGGTGGGCGTATTATAGATGATTCTATAAAAGGGCCTAAATACCTTAATAGTCCTGAAACAAAAATATTTCAAAAGAGCAAGTTGCTTTATGGAATGAATTTGGCAAGAGATGAAATAAGGAGAAAAGATTTAGTCATATTAGTAGAAGGTTACATGGACGTTATTGCCACTCACCAAAATGGAGTGAAAAATACAGTAGCATCATTAGGAACGGCTTTTACAGCCGAACAAGCAAAAATACTAAAAAGATATACAGATAATGTTGTAATTGCTTACGATGCTGATGAAGCAGGCCAGGAAGCATCATTAAGAGGGTTGTCTGTTTTAAACGAAAATGGATGCAAGGTTAACATTCTTACATTGCCAGAAAAATCTGATCCAGATGACTATATAAGAAAGTACGGGGCAGAAGGTTTCATGGATTGTGTTAAAAACAAAGCTATCCCATTAATTGAGTATAAACTTAAAATTGCTAGCCAAAAAAATAGATTAGACACAATTGAAGGTAAGAAAAAGGTATTGGATTTCATAATAAATGACTTAACAAAGGTTAACAGTTTAGTAGAAAGAGAATACTATATAAGGTTAATTTCAAATAAAATTGGAGTAACTGAACAAGTAATAGCTGCAGAGATGGGCAAGCACTCAAGAAGCCTGCAAAATATTGGTACTAATAGGGATAAAAAGGTAATAGTAAGGAATAATAGCAAGGAAAAGTATCTCATGGGAAATAGTGCACAAGTTAAAGTAGAAAGATTTTTGGTGAGATATGTAATGGAGAATCCCCAAAATATAGAGTGGTTTCAAGAAAATGTGGGAGTACACTCATTACAATATTCAAAATCCAAGTTATTGATAAGAGACTTAATTAAGTATGTAGAAGATAGTGGAGGTAGTGACAAGTTTTGCTTTAAAAATTTTCTTATCACACTTCCAGAGGATTTACAGGGTTATTTATCAGAAATAATGACCGTTGATACAGAAACTTACTCAATCAATGATTGTGTATATATAATCAAGAACAATTGGTATAAGTTACAAGTAGAAAACCTTAAAAAAGAGATATCAGCAGCAGAAGAAAGTGAACAAAAGGATATAGTCGACTCATTGGTATCAAATTTAGTAGAGTTTCAAAGAGATTGGAAACAAATTAAGTCATAATTGTAAGTATGATGACCCTAATGGAAGGGGGGACAATGGTGAAAGAAGATAACAAGAAGACAGAAAGTGTGAAGCAGCTCATAGAGCTAGGTAAAAAAAGAGGAATATTAACGTATAAGGAAATTATGGATACTTTACAAGGTATAGAATTAACCCCAGATCAAATTGATGAAATATATGAACATTTGGCTAGTATGGGAATAGAAGTTATACCTGAAAGTGGTAAATTAGAAGAAGACGATGACGACGAAGAAGATAAGGAAGACGTTGAGATAGATTTGTCAATTCCTGAAGGAATAGGAATTGATGATCCTGTGAGGATGTACCTGAAAGAAATAGGAAGAGTTCCTTTACTGTCAGCCGATGAAGAGATAGAATTAGCAATAAAAATAGAACAGGGAGACATGGAAGCAAAACGTAAACTGGCTGAAGCAAACCTCCGATTAGTTGTCAGTATAGCTAAGCGTTATGTTGGAAGAGGTATGTTGTTCCTTGATTTAATACAGGAGGGGAATCTAGGACTAATTAAAGCGGTTGAGAAATTTGATTATCGTAAGGGATTTAAGTTTAGTACCTATGCTACATGGTGGATACGTCAGGCAATAACAAGATCAATTGCTGACCAGGCAAGAACAATTAGAATTCCTGTGCATATGGTTGAGACCATTAATAAGCTAATTAGAGTATCTAGGCAACTTCTACAAGAACTAGGCCGAGAGCCTATGCCTGAAGAAATAGCGTTAGAAATGGACATCCCGGAGGAAAGAGTTAGAGAGATTATAAAAATTGCTCAAGAACCTGTTTCCTTGGAAACTCCCATTGGAGAAGAAGAAGATAGTCATTTAGGTGACTTTATTGAAGATCAGGATGCACTAGCACCTGCAGAAGCGGCTTCTTTTACTCTACTTAGGGAACAATTAGAGGATGTACTAGATACATTAACTCCTAGAGAAGAAAAGGTATTAAGACTTCGTTTTGGTTTGGATGATGGCAGAACTAGAACACTAGAAGAGGTAGGGCAAGAATTTGGAGTTACCAGAGAAAGAATTAGACAGATAGAAGCAAAAGCATTACGTAAGCTTAGGCACCCAAGCAGGAGTAAAAAATTAAAAGATTATCTTGAATAGTAGGTAAAAATTGCTATTGACAAGTGATTTGGAATGTTTTATACTGTATTTTGTCAGTATCGAGGGTGTTCCCTGGTAGCTCAATGGTAGAGCACTCGGCTGTTAACCGAGTTGTTGCTGGTTCGAGTCCAGCCCGGGGAGCCATTTTATTGGGCCCATAGCTCAGCGGTAGAGCCACCGGCTCATAACCGGTCGGTCCCTGGTTCGATCCCAGGTGGGCCCACCATTTTCATTCGGCCCGTTGGTCAAGGGGTCTAAGACACCGCCCTTTCACGGCGGTAACATGGGTTCGAATCCCATACGGGTCACCAATAAAGAAGCAAGAAACCTGCACCTTGATATGGGTGATTAGCTCAGTTGGGAGAGCGCCTGCCTTACAAGCAGGATGTCGGCGGTTCAAGCCCGTCATCGCCCACCATATTAACAGATGAGCCTTGTGAATAGCAAGGCTTTTTTATTTAGGTAAATTTTGCATATTTTTTAATATAATTAGATATTATTAAGAAGAGAAAATATTTTTGTAAAAAATGCAGGGAAACCTCAAAGTTTTGGTGAATTAACTACTAATAAAATTATTTTTGTATAATGGGAGGCAATCTATGCTAAATGTAAGGCTTGCCACAATTGCAAAATATATAACACCCAACTCTCTTGTAGTAGATGTTGGAACAGATCATGCTTTATTACCTATTTTTTTAATACAGAATAATTTGGCATGTAAAATTATTGGAGTTGAAATAAACCAAGGTCCATTCTTAAAAGCCAGAAAAAATGTTAGTACCCTTGGTTTAGAAAAAGATATTGAATTGCGTCAGGGTGATGGTTTGGAACCTGTACTAAACGAACAGGTAGATGTTGTAGTCATAGCTGGCATGGGTGGAAAGTCTATCGTTGAAATATTGAAAAGAGGGGCTAGCCTACTCAAAGATGTTAAAAAGATAATTTTACAACCAATGAATGGATGTGAATTGGTAAGAAATTATCTTTTTTATACTAAAGGATTAAAAATAAGTGATGAAGATTTAGTTAAGGAAAATAATAGGCTGTATGAAATTATTATTGCAGAGCCTGGCCAATCCCAGGAATTTGATGATATACTTATAGAGATAGGGCCAATGTTATATTCTAAAAGACATCCGCTATTTCCAGTATTATTAGAACGAAAGATCCAAAGATACAGAAAGATAGCAAATAACATGGATAAAAGTAATAAGATTACTGCTAAGGATAAGATGAAGTACTATGATGCCAAGGCAAATTGTTTGGAGAAGGTGTTAGTATCATGTCTGTAAAGGTAGCTACTATAATGCAGATAATTGAGGAGCTTGCTCCTAAAAACCTAGCTTATGATTGGGATAACATTGGGCTGATAGTTGGTAGCCCAAAGGAGGAATTAGAAAGAATCTTGGTTTCTCTTGATGTAAATGAGCAGGTGGTAGATGAGGCTATTGCAAATGGTGTTGGTATGATTATATGCCATCATCCTTTAATATTTAAGCCTATTAGCAATATACGTTGGGATAACAACTTAGGAGTAATACTTAAAAAGCTGGTACAAAACGAGATTAATCTATATGCTGCCCATACTAATTTGGACTTATGTAAAAATGGAGTCAATCAAATTCTTTTTGAAAAGTTGGGTTTAGAGGATGGGCAAATTCTTAAAGTAGAAAAAGCAGAAAAACTTTTAAAACTAGTAGTGTTTGTACCAATGTCCCATGTGGAACATGTAAAGATGTCCATGGGTAATGCGGGAGCAGGTTGGATAGGGGGCTATTCACATTGTGTTTTTGGTACCCAAGGAATAGGCTCTTTTAAACCTCTTGAGGGTACTAATCCATATTTGGGTTCGACTGGAGAGATTGAAGACGTTGAGGAAATGCGCCTGGAAACAATTGTACCTGAAAAAATCCTAAAGACAGTTCTTAAATCTGTGCTTAAGGAACACCCTTATGAAGAGGTTGCCTATGATATTTATCCACTAGCCAATTCTGGAGATAAATATGGTTTAGGTTTAGCAGGGAGATATGATATCCCCATTGCGAAAAATGAATTTTTAGAAATGGTAAAAGAAAGACTACAGGCCCCTGTCCTAAAAGTTGCTGGTATTATCCCAGAAAAAATTCAAAAAGTTGGGGTTTGTGGGGGATCAGGAGGTTCCATAATTAGCAATGCAGCATTTACAGGAATTCAAGTATTTATAACGGGAGATATAAGCTATCATCAAGCACAGGAGGCAGAAAGCTTAGGTATCTGTGTTATTGATGCAGGTCATGGAACCACAGAAAAATTGGTTGTACCATATTTTGCGAATAATCTTAAAAGTAAATTAGATGTCCAAAAACGTAAAGTAGAAGTTATGATTTCTAAAGTAAATAGTGAGCCATGGACTTTTTTATAGGATAGGGTTTCCCCTATCTTTCATTATTTTATGGAGGTGTATTTTATGAACTTTAAAAAACTGTATAAGTATCAAAATCTAAGAGATGAATATTTCAAACTCAAGGGTAAAGTAAACAATATTACTAAGAAAGAAAAATTACTTGAATGGAAGAAAAGGATTGAACAAATTAATAGAGAAAAGGAAGAGTTGAAAGTACTATTAGAAGAAAAGGCTAAGGTTGTAAAGAGAATTAATACCTTAATAGAAGATATAGAAGCAAAAGAAAAAGATGTGGAAAAACAGCTTTATGAAGGAAATGTTACAAATCCAAAAGAATTATTATCCATGCAGAAAAAGCTAGATGAGTTGACCGATCATAAAAAACAAACAGAAGACACATATATTAAGGAAAACGATGAATTTACTTCCTTACAGCAGGATTTGGCGAACAAAAAAGAAGAATTAATGACAGAATATAAACCTTATCAAGATGAGACTAATAAATACAAACAAGATAGAGAAATTGATAAAGTAAACTTAAATGAATTAGTTAAACAAATAAAAGAAATGGAGAAAAAAATAGATAATAGTTTACTAAATATCTATTTAAAGAATGTTAAAAAACTCGGTAATAATGTTTTGGCTCCGATACACGGTGATAAGTGTGGAGGATGCAATATAGATATTCATAAAGTAGCTCTAGCTGAAGTTAAGGCTGGGAAAAAGTTGGTAATCTGCGAAAATTGTGGTAGAATATTAGTTACTAATTTGTAATGTGTTGGGGTGGAATAATGGATATAAATGTCTATACAGATGGTGCGTCAAGGGGTAACCCTGGTAAAGCCGCAATAGGCGTAATAATTTATGATTTATATGGTCAGGTTTTAAGGGAAGAAAACGAATTTATTGGTGTGGCAACAAATAATGTTGCTGAGTATAAAGCTGTAATTAGAGGGTTAGAAGTATCTACTGAATTGGGAGCTACAGGTGTAACGTTATATGCTGACAGTCAACTTCTTGTAAGGCAACTTGCAGGTGAATACAGGGTAAAGAATGAAGGTTTAAAACCTCTATATCAGCAGGCTAAAGAGCTAACTAAGAACTTTAAAAAATTTAAAGCAATTCATATTCCAAGAGAGCAGAATAAAGAAGCAGATAAATTAGCTAATCTAGCCCTTGATAGTAATCAGTAGTTATCGGGAGTGAAGCCTATGATTGAAACTGGAATAATAGACAAGATTCTTAAAGATGTTATCTCTAGAATTGAAACTGGAAAGAATCAGCTTTATGATATAGCAGAATCTGCTAGACAGGAATGTGTAAGGACAGAGGCATCTATGCTTAAGATTAAACATGAGACGCTTGAAGTAGTTGAACAGGTTGATTGGTGGGAAAAAAAGGAAAAAAAGGCTAGAATAAGACTTGCAGAAGTGAGCAAGAACTTTAATAAGTACATCGAAGACGATATAAGAAAGGCTTATGAAACAACAAAGGATATCCAGATACAGTTGGCTTTACTTAGAGAAAAAGAAGTGCAATTTAAGATAAGGCGATTGGAGCTTGAACAGCAGTATAAAAGAATGCAAGATACTGCTGAAAAGGCAGAATCTCTTGTATCTCAAGTTGGAGTTGCCATGAATTTTTTAAGCACCAACCTAAAAAGCATCCAGGAGGAAGTTGGTAAAGTACAAAATTGGCAGGAATTAGGACTTGCAGTTATTAAAGCCCAAGAGGAAGAAAGAAGAAGGGTAGCAAGGGGAATTCATGATGGTCCTGCCCAATCATTAGCTAATATAGTACTGCGGATAGAGTTTTGTGAAAAGGTTTTGGAAAAGAGGCCAGAGGTGCTTCCAGAAGAGCTATCACAATTAAAAAACTTTGCTCGTAAGACACTTGAAGAAATTCGTAAAATACTTTTTGATTTAAGACCTATGGATTTGGATGACTTGGGGTTAATAGCTGCATTGAAACGTTTTCTATTAGACTTTCAAGAAAAAAATGGAATAATTGTTGATTTTGAATATTCAGGAAATGAACAATTATACGCACCTGAAATAGAGGTAGCAACCTTTAGAATAATTCAAGAGTGTATGAATAATGTGAGAAAGCATTCAAATGCCTCAGTAGTAAAGGTCACACTAGAAAAGGCTCCACTTAAAATTAATACAGTAGTAAAAGATGATGGAATTGGTTTTAATGTGGAAGAAGGACTGCATTCAAATAGGTTTGGTTTAAAGGGAATGAGAGAATGGGCCCGGTTACTAGGGGGAGATGTAAAAATAGTCTCTTCCTCTAAAATGGGGACCAGGGTATCCGCTATTATTCCGTTAAAGGAGAGGTGATTTGTGAATGGAAGCTATCAAGGTGTTACTAGTTGATGATCATCCATTAATAACTGAAGGTTTGGAAAAGATACTTTCTTTTGACGATGCTATACGGGTTGTGGGGAAAGCAAATGATGGTAATCAGGCAGTTGAGATAGCAATGAAGGTTAAGCCTGATGTGGTTGTTATGGATATTAATATGCCTGGCATAGATGGAATAGAAGCATGCTTAAAGATTAGAGATATACTACCTAGAACCGAAATAATTGCCTTGACAGTATGTGAAGAAGAGGATAGAATACTACAGATTTTAAAAGCAGGTGCCAAGGGTTATTTTTTAAAGGATGTTGAACCGGAACGTCTAATAGATGCCATAAAAAATGTCCAAAAAGGGCAGTCATTTATACATCCGCAGATAGCGGCCAAAGTACTTAGTAGTTATACAACCCTTGCCTCTAGGCAAAATAAAGATTTCAAAGGAAACGACCTAACTGATAGAGAGATGGAGTTGGTAAAACTACTAGCTAAGGGCTTGAATAACAAGGAGATTGCATCAACCCTATTTATTAGTGAAAAAACAGTTAAAAATCATATAACTAATATTCTTAGAAAACTAGACTTAAGAGATAGGGTCCAGGTGGCAATCTGGGCTATAAAAGAAAAGGTAATCTAGGACTATTGTCTTTATAATTAGGACTTACAATTATAGGAAATGGGTATCTTGCCGGATACTCATTTTTTTGATTCCTCTGTACAATAAGATTAAGAAAATTCTAAGGAGGTCTACAAACAATGTTAACAATTATTAAAAAGTTTTGGAATGAAGAAGACGGACAGGGACTAACTGAGTACGGATTGATTTTAGGTTTAATAGCAGTAGTGGTGGTTGCAATTTTAGGTACTATGGGTGGACAAATACAGGCTGTATTCCAATCGATTTCTAATGAACTCCCAACAGCACCATAAGAAGATTAAAAACAAGTTATTAATGAACGTAATAAATAATGGAATTGTAACATAAAATATGTCTATTACTCACCCAACAAACTCCCTACATTCAAGTAGGGTTTCTTTTTAAAACTAAACAACTTAGCTTAAGTAAGACTACTTGCTTTAACCTAACGAAAGGAAGGTTATTATGTACACCCCACATATTACAAACGCAATACTTCTCATAGTCCTGATTGTCTGCCTAATAACAGACATCCGGCAGAGAAAAATATATAACATAATAACCTTCCCAGCCATTGCTGGAGGATTAATCTTAAATGGTACTTTGTACGGAATGGAAGGATTACTGGACTCGCTTAAAGGCATTGGAATAGTAACAGTAATTTTAATACTTCCATTCATGATGGGAGGAATGGGAGCAGGGGATGTGAAGCTGCTGATGGTGGTGGGAGCTTTAAAAGGAGTTAGTTTTACTTTTGAAACAATTCTGGCCACTTTTCTGGCAGGTGGTTTGATTGCAGTAATGCTCATAATTAAAAGGAGCATGTGGAGAGAAGTATTTGGTCGATTAACCGCTAATCTCTACCTATTCGTAGCATTACCTGTTTTCAAGAGACAGGTAAGTGAAAAGAACACATTTCAAGATCAAGAAAAGTATGCATTTCCCTACGGGATAGCAATATTTATTGGAACTATCCTTGTGCTACTAATTCGATAAAAGTGACAGGTGATGAATATGAAGTGGATTAGAAATAAAAGAGGACAAGCACTTGTTGAATTAGCATTAGTTCTACCAGTTTTTTTACTGCTTCTTGGGGGAGTAGTGGAAACTTCAAGGGTCTTTTTTACTTATCTTACAGTCAACCATGCAGCTAGAGAAGGCGCTAGACTCGGTGTAGTTGGCTATGATGAAATCAATATAATGACAAAAATTAAAGACTCAGCAAATGGTTTAAGTGAGGAGCTAATAGAAGTTGAAGTAAGCCCAATAAACCCCTCTAGAGGTAGCCATTTAACCGTAAAAGTATCATATCCTGTGCAGATTTATATGCCAGTAATATCACAAATATTTGATAATCCTCAATGGGTATATGGTGATGCTACCATGAGGGTGGAATAAAGGGGAAGGCAAATGATAAATAAAAAGTTGTTAATAATAACTCTGATAGTCAGTATAATTACTGCAACTGTAGCTTATCTTTATCTAGAAGACATGAAAGATAAGCTAGACACAACAGAATATACAGAGGTAGTGTGTAGCGCTATAAACATACCACAAGACACAATATTGAGTAAGGATCTTCTAATAATGAAAAAGATACCTGTTGAATACGCTCATCCCGATTCCACATTTAAGATGGATGACGCTGTGGGAAAGCTTAACAAGGTGCCCCTTACTATGGGTGAAGCCCTTCTAGGTACCCATCTTATGGATCAAGAATCTACTGAGGAAGGCTTGGCATATGCAGTTACCCCAGGTATGAGGGCTGTAACCCTGGGAATTAACCAAGTATCTTCACTAAATTATTTAATTCTGCCAGGTGACAGAGTAGACATCATTGTCACATTAGATACTAATGATATTACCCAGACAAGTTTTATTTTAGAAAATATAGAAGTACTAGCATTAGGCAGTCAGCTTGCACGAGACATTTTAGAGCAGGGTAAGGAGCAGCAGACTATTACTTTACAGATTAACCCTACTGAGGCTCCTAAACTAGTATTAGCCTCAGAAGTAGGAACAATCAGAATGCTACTCAGGTCTCCAAGAGACGAGGGCAGAGTTGGTGAACGCCCCATCACCTTAGAAGAATTAGTTAGAAGGTAGGTATTAATATGACCATTAGAGTAATGATAGTTGATGATATCCAAGAAACCCGTGACAATGTTAAGAGATTACTTTCTTTAGATCATGAAATAACAGTAGTAGGTGAAGCAGCAAGTGGGAAAGAGGCTTTAAAGACAATCAAGAGTAAACAGCCAGATATAGTGCTTATGGATATCAATATGCCAGATCTTAACGGTTTAGAGGCTACTGAACAATTGACTATCCTTTATCCAGAAATATCAGTAATAATGATGACAGTTCAAGCTGAAATGGAATATATGAAAAAGGCAATGCGGGCTGGTGCCAAAGACTACATAGCAAAACCTTTTTCAGAAGAAGAGCTAGTGCAAGCAATAAAAAAAGTATGGCGTATGGAACATCGCAAGAAAAACAAAAACCTTCTTGAGCAAACATATACAAAGAACGATCCAAAGGTTATAACAGTCTTTAGCACTAAGGGTGGAGTAGGCAAGACATCAATAGCTGTAAACTTAGCGATTAGCTTGCAGACACTAACATCAAAGAAGGTTGCCTTAATAGATTTGGATGTACAGTTTGGGGACGTTTCAGCTATGGTAAATCTAATGCCAAAACGAACTATAAGCCATTTGGTCCAAGAAAAAGGAGAGCTTGATTTAGAGTTAATCCAAAATTACATGTTAAAGCATCCAGGTTCCGAAATTGATATACTTCCTGCCCCAACAAGGCCAGAATATTCTGAGTTAATCACAGCAGACCATATAGAAAGTATTTTAAATATATTAAAACAAAGCTATGATTTCATCATCATCGATACTGCCTCGTCTTTTAGTGAAATTAATCTTACTGTAATGGATTTTTCCCAGACAATATATCTAATGCTTACCTTAGATTTACTGTCTATAAAGAATACAAGGCTATCACTAGAAGTGTTGGAATCATTGCAACATTTAGACAAGGCAAAGCTTGTTTTAAACAAGGCAAATAAGGATTGGGGACTTAGTGTTTCTGATGTAGAAAGAACCCTCGATAAATATATTGATTTCGAAATTCCTCATTCTGAAAAATTAGTTGTTGATTCTATAAATAAGGGTATTCCCTTCATGATCAACAACCCAGCATCAAAGATTGCCCAATCAGTAGAGGGATTAAGTTGGTCTATATTGAAAAAGCCCAAGATGGTTCCACAGAAGAGGGGACTATTAAATAGAATCCTTACCATACAAGGGGTGTAAGCTATGTCCTTAATGGATAGGTTAGAAAAAAGTCCAGTAGCTACAAAGAGAAAAGATTTTGGAAGCATAATTAATACAGGGTCAACTGAAAAAGAAGCATATCAAGAATTAAAAAAGGAGCTTCATTTAAAAATTATTAAGGAGCTTGGAAAAACTGAAAGAAATAAGGAAAAGCCTGAAAAGGATATGCAAGAAAAGATAGTTGAACTAGTAGACCAACAAAATATCTATCTGCCTAGGGCTGAAAAGCAACAGCTGGTAAAAGACATGCTTGATGAGATAAATGGATTGGGTCCAATAACATGCCTCATGGAAGATGAAACTATCACAGAGATAATGGTAAATGGTCCGGATCAGGTTTACATTGAGAGAAAGGGTAAGCTTGAATTAACAAATGTAAGATTTCGTGATGATGAGCATGTAATGCACATCATCGAGAAGATTGTTTCGCCAATCGGAAGAAGGATTGATGAAAGTATGCCTATGGTGGATGCACGACTACTAGATGGATCAAGGGTAAATTGTGTTATTCCTCCTTTATCTTTAACTGGGCCAACAATTACCATAAGAAAATTTTCAAAGGAACCGTTTAAAATGGTAGATCTGATTCGCTTTGGTACACTCACCCCTGAAATGGCAAAATTTATTGAAGCATGTGTTAGAGCAAGACTAAATATTATTATCTCAGGGGGTACTGGTTCAGGTAAAACTACACTTTTAAATTGTTTATCAGGATTCATAGGAAAAGATGAGAGAATAGTTACTATTGAAGATGCTGCAGAGCTACAGCTTTCTCAGCCCCATGTAATATCACTAGAAACCAGACCTCCAAATATAGAAGGAACAGGTGAAATTGCAATTCGTGACCTAGTTAGGAACTCACTTCGTATGAGACCTACTAGGATTGTCGTAGGTGAGGTTAGAAGTGGAGAGGCACTAGATATGCTGCAGGCTATGAATACAGGTCATGATGGCTCTCTTACTACTGCCCATGCTAACACCCCAAGGGACATGCTAGCAAGACTTGAAACAATGGTTTTGATGTCTGGAATGGATTTGCCAATACGGGCGATAAGAGAACAGATTGTCTCAGCTATTGATTTAGTGATTCAACAGTCTAGAATGAAAGATGGTAGCAGAAAGATTACTCACATAACAGAAATATTGGGCTTAGAAGGGGATATTCCCGTTTTGCAGGATATATTTATTTATAAACAAGACCATAAAGCTACAGGTATTAGACCAAAGTTTGCCGATAAGCTAAAAGGTACTGGGGTTAATCTTCCAGAAAGCATCTTTGAACCTTTTAGCGGCTTCAGGGATGGGGTGGTAATATGATTTCTGTGCCAGCACTCGCAGCTCTAAATGTTGCTCTTGTAGTTTTCCTTATCCATAGTTTTATAACCAGGGAACAAAGATTTTTAAATAAGAGGTTAAAAGAAGTAGCAGGGAAAAATCAAGAAAATAGAAAGCTTCTTACAAGGCTTAGTTGGATTGAGCTATTAAGGCTTCTTAGTAGATTTTGGGTAGCAAAAAATAGGGTTAAAAAAGTTGAAAAGAAACTATTACAAGCTGGTATTCCTCTAAAAGGAGAGGAATTTTTAACTGTTATTTCCTTAATAATCATAGCTGTCGTTATATTAGGAGCAGTTGTACTACAAAACATAGGTCTAACAATACTGCTGGTAGTAATATGCTCCATATTACCCAAGATCGTTGTAGAATCCACTCTTAAGAAGAGATTAAAACTATTTGATAAACAAATTGGGGATGCCCTCGTGATTATATCAAACTCCATGAGAGCAGGGTTTAGCTTTATGCAGGCTATGGATATGGTAAGTAAAGAAATGCCAAATCCCATCTCAGGAGAATTTAATAGAACCTTAAGAGAAATATCCATGGGAACGCCTACCCATCTGGCACTTGATAATCTTACTGAAAGAGTTGGAAGTGAAGATTTAGGTCTAGTAATTACAGCAATATTAATTCAGAGACAAGTAGGAGGTAATCTAGCTGAAGTACTGGACAATATATCAGATACCATTAGGGAAAGAATTAGAATTGCTGGGGAAATAAGGACACTTACAGCTCAAGGAAGAATATCTGGAATGATAATCGGTTCATTGCCAATTGCTTTAGCGGTTATGATATTTTTAATAGATCAGAACTACATACTTACTTTATTTAGAGAACCCATTGGCTTAATAGCAGTAGGTATAGGCCTAACCTCACAGGTAATAGGATTTCTACTTATCCAAAAAGTTATTAAAATAGAAGTATAAAGGGGAAATAACCATGCTCTATGCATTATCTTTTTTAATACTTATAACCACTACCCTGATGATTATTACAATGGTTGAGATGGTTACTAGAAAAAAAAGAACATTAAAGTTACGTCTTGAAAAAATTGGTGAAACCTCTAAGGAAAATGAATTAAATGAGTTGAATAAACCGCTAAGAGAAAGAGTATTAAAGCCTCTTTTTGAGACTACCTCGGCTCAACTGGGAAAGCTTTTACCACAACAGGGTAAAGATAACTTAGAAAAAAAGCTTATATTAGCAGGCAATCCAGGTAATTTAGGGCCATCTGAATTTATTTCTATACAAATTGGATTATGTTTAATTCTTGGCATTGGGGGATCTTTTTTAATTCATTTCTTAAATTATGAAAATATGAGAGTATTAGTTGGAGGATTAGTACTTACCATTGTTGGTTATAATCTTCCAAAGCTATATTTGAAAACCAAGACAGAGAAAAGGCAAAAAGAAATTCAAAGGAACCTTCCAGATGTAATTGATTTGCTTACAGTTAGTGTTGAGGCAGGCCTAGGCTTTGATTCAGCCATAGCAAAGGTAACCACAAAGGTTAAAGGTGAGATTGCGAAAGAGTTTACGGTAGTTTTAAACGAAATAAAAATGGGAAAATCAAGAAGGAATGCTTTAAAAGACCTAGTATACCGAACCCAAGTAGATGATTTATCTAACTTCATAGGTGCAGTAGTTCAGGCTGATCAGCTAGGTGTGAGTATGGGAAATATGCTCAGGATACAATCTGGCCAGATGAGGGTAAACCGCAGACAGAGGGCAGAAGAAAAGGCAATGAAGGCACCTATTAAAATGTTATTTCCAATGGTATTTTTTATATTTCCCTGTATCTTTATAGTACTTCTAGGTCCCGCTCTTATAAATCTTATGAAAATGTTTTTAAACATGTAATTTCCAAGTTAATCAATGATAAAGACGAGGGTGGTTGATATGTATAAATATTATCATGAGGATAAAGAAATAAAAATTAAAGTTGCTGATACTTTCTTTAGTAGGTTTAAAGGTCTGATGGGAAGAAGAGAAATTAAGGAAGATGAAGGCCTTTTGTTATTGCCCTGCAATTCTATTCATACCTTCTTCATGAACTTTCACATTGATGCTGTTTTTTTGTCAAAAGATAACCAAATTATTAACATAATAAAGGATATACCTCCTTGGAGTTTATGGCCACCTGTAAAGGGAAGTACTAAGGTGCTTGAGCTTAAAGTTGGAACTGCGGATCGGTTAGCAATCCAAAGAGGAGAAAAACTAGAATTTACTCCTTGCACAAATTAAAATTTGGAGTAAAATAGTAATAAGTTTATAAATATATTATTCAGCCGGGGATGCTTAAATGGATTATTCAAAGAAATGGGTTATATATATTTTATTATTAGTAGCCACCACTTCATGGGGGGCTTCTTTTGTTGCGGCTAGATATGCTGTTCAAGAACTTCATCCTTTGATTGCTGCTAGTTGGAGATTCATTTTAGCTTTTATTGTTCTTTTACCTATCCTAATTGCTAAAGAGGGTAAAAGCAGCCTAGTTTCAGTAAGGGACTTACCCTTGCTTTTTGCAGCCGGATTTACTGGTATTGTGTTGTACAATGTATGCTTTTTTACAGGTTTAAAGACGACTTATGCAATAAATGGATCTTTAATTGTAGCTACAGGGCCTGTTATTACTGCACTTCTTTCTTCATGGTTTTTAAAAGAAAAGGTCACTATCAAGCACTGGCTAGGATTATTGTTATCTATTTCAGGTGTGATTGTTATAATATCATTAGGTTCAATGGAAGTTTTATTAAATTTAAATTTTAACCAAGGAGATATTTTGATAGCTTTTGGAGTTTTTAACTGGTCTTTGTATACTATAGTGGGGAAGTTTACTAGCAAAAAGTTTAGCTCTCTTTTGACCATTACCTATGCATGTGGTATTGGGGCTATAGTATTAACTCTTTTATCAATACCCTATTACAGATTCTTTTCCATTGATACAATTAGTGGGTGGACCATTTTTTCAATTGTATTTTTAGCTATTGTAGCTAGTGCCATGGCTTTTCTTTTTTGGTTTCATGGGGTAAAATATTTAGGTGCCAGTAAAGTGGCAGTTTTTCAAAATGTGGTGCCTTTAACGGCAGCAGTATTTTCCATCTTTATACTGGGAGAAGAATTAAGCTATTATCATTTTGCAGGGGGATTACTAATTTTTATAGGAGTATATATTGCTAATCGGAAAAAATCAATCCTATTAGGCAGAATGAATGTAAAATTAAAGGAAAGTAGTTAGAAATGGCTCTGCCATTGGATAATATATATTTGTTTGCAAAAAATAACTCTTGACTATAGTTAAGAGTTATTTTTTGAAGCCCCGGCTATTAGTCTAGGGCATTTAGTTTATCTTTAATGGAGGATTTTGTATGTTATTGCCTGCCCCATTGAAACCCATGGAACCAATAAATCAAGCTATGCCCTTTGATTCTGACAACTATCTATTTCAAATAAAATGGGATGGTGTTCGTTGCCTTGCATATATTTATAAGAATGAAGTACGCTTATTTAATAGGAAACTTAATGAAAGGACAAAACAATATCCTGAACTTATAACATTACTTAATACTTTACCTAAAGGAATAGTCCTAGATGGAGAAATAATTACTCTTGGTGAAGATATGAAGCCCAACTTTAGGCGTGTGCTCAAAAGAGACTTAGCAAAGAGCAGTACTAAAATCTCTAATTTGATACATAGAGTACCTGTGTTTTATATGATTTTTGATATAGTTTACTTTGAAGGAAAGAGCGTTATAGATAAGCCGCTACTAGAAAGGCAGAAAATTTTAGCACAGATTCTGCCCGAAAACCCTCTTATAAAAAGTGTTGATAGTGTACATCATAATGGGATAAATCTCTTTGAAATTGCAGAACGGGAAAGTCTAGAAGGAATAGTAGCTAAAGAGATGAATAGTCCATATATAATAGGTGAAAAGACTAGTTATTGGCAAAAAATTAAAGTATGGCAGAAGCTAACTGGGGTTATAGGTGGGTATTCAACAAAAATGGGGGAAATAAGGTCTTTGTTAATAGGATTATATAATGAGGAAAATAAGTTATTTTATTATATAGGAAATGCAAGCTCTGGTATAAGCCACAACCAGTGGAAAGCCTTGCAACAATATTTTGAATCTAGTGCAAAAGATACTAAGATACCCTTTATTAACCCACCAAAAAAATCAAAGGGAGAAGAGTATTATTGGGTAAACCCTGAGATCTGTATAGAACTAGAGTATATGGAGTGGACTGAAGATTTTCGTATGCGCAATCCAAAGGTCATAGACTTTTCAGAAGGAAATCCGCGGGACTGTGTTTTTTCTTAGAGGAAACAGCTAGATTTAGCGCGTCTAACAATTTAAAGTAAAGAATATTCAAAAAAATTGCAAAATGAACAAAAAAGTTGTGTAAATATATTTTGTACTGTGTTATTATAATTAACGACACTTTATTGGAAAAAATTTAAAGGAGGAATTTAATTGACGGAACCAAGAAAACCCTATTTTTGGGAAGCGGTAATTAGTGTACTGTTTTTGGTAATAGCCTTATCTTACACTCTTATTGTCTTGGGGGGAGATCCCCATATTCCACTTATAGCTGCAGCAATTTTCACCGCTTTAATAGCACTTCGGACTGGTATGGAGTGGAAAGAATTAGAAGAGGGGGCCGTTGCAGGCATTACATCAGCCATGAAGGCTATAATTATTTTAATGATTATAGGTATGATTATAGGTTCATGGATGCTTGGTGGAGTAGTACCTTCGATGATTTATTATGGCCTAATGCTCTTAAACCCACAAATATTCTTAGTAGCTATCTGTCTTATTGCCTGTATAACATCTCTTGCTACTGGTAGTTCTTGGACCACGGCAGGAACAGTTGGTGTAGCTGGAATGGGTATAGCAGCGGGACTAGGAATACCACCTGCTATGGCAGCTGGAGCCGTAATTTCAGGAGCATATTTTGGTGATAAAATGTCACCATTATCAGATACCACAAACCTTGCGCCTTGTGTGACTGGTGCAGAATTATTTGACCATATTCGCCATATGGTTTATACGGTCACACCAAGTTTAATAATTGCATTAATTTTATATGGAATCCTAGGGGCAAGATTTGCAGGTGGTGAAGCTAATACTGAAAATATTACAATTATCATGACGACGTTGTCCGACACTTTTACAATTAATCCAATTTTACTTTTACCTGCTGTATTGGTTATTTTAATGGTTGTTTTTAAAATTCCTGCTATCCCTGGTCTTTTGGGGGGAGTGTTATTGGGTAGTATTTTTGCGGCAATTTTTCAAGGAGCAGATCTTTCTAGTATAGTTGGTGCTGTCCATTATGGATATGAAGGAAGTACAGGTATAGAAGTTGTTGATGATATTGTAAGTAGAGGTGGTCTAGATTCAATGATGTGGACTATCTCATTGGTTTTCTGCGCCTTAGTTTTCGGTGGTATTATGGAAAGGGCAAGGATGCTAGAAGTAATTGTTGATAAAATATTAACCGTAGCCAAGAGTACAGGTTCTCTTGTACTAAGTACTGTGCTTACCTGTATAGCTGTAAACTTTATTGCAGCAGATCAATACTTAGCTATTGTACTTCCCGGTAAAATGTATGGTCCTGCATATAAAAACAAAAACCTTCATCCCAAAAATTTGTCTAGAGTTGTAGAGGATGCAGGAACAATGACATCTGCATTGGTTCCATGGGGTACTTGTGGAGCTTTTATGTATGGCGCCTTAGGTGTTCATCCATTTGCATATGCACCATTTGCATTTTTACTCTTAATTAATCCTATTGTTTCTATATTTTATGGTTTTACAGGTATTACTATGGCAAAACTTGATGAAGGAACACCCCCAACAGAAGGTCCAACCGTCGGAGCATAAAAAGAAGACACGGGGAAGACACGGGGACGTTTCGTTTGTCTTATTTTCTTCATTAAGCTTAATAAAATAATAGCAAAATGTTTTCAAGTTCTACGGGTTGATACATACAATTCGTAGAACTTTTTTAATATAAAAATAAACTTGTAAGTATACTATTAATATTAATAATGACGGCAAAGGAAGTGCTATTTTTTGAATATGTTACAGATCGAAGGTAAAGAGGTTAAGCTTACTAATCTAGAAAAATTATATTGGCCTGAATTAAACCTAACTAAAGGGGATATGATCAATTACTATATAAAGATGGGACCATACATATTGCCCCACCTAAAGAATAGACCTTTTTCTATGAAGCCCTATCCAGATGGAATTGATGGAAAAAGTTTTTATCAAAAGCAGTGCCCAAAGGAGGCACCTGATTGGCTTGAAACCTTTCCCATCAACTCATCAAAAAAAGGTTATGTAGATTGGTGCCTTATCAATGACCTCCCAAGTTTAATTTGGATAGCCAATAGAGCTTGCATTGAGATGCATACATGGTTTTCCAGGGTTCCAAACTTGGACAAGCCTGATATTGCGGTGCTAGATATAGATCCATCAGGGGATACAGGTTTTAAGGAATCTCAGATTATTGCAAAGCTATTTAAAATCATAATTGATGAACTTAAGCTGACTGCTATACCTAAAACTTCAGGAGCAACGGGTATTCATATCTATATTCCCATAGAACCAATATATAGCTTCACCCAAGTTCGAGAATTTTTACTAAAAATATGCCGCATTGTTGAGGAAGCTAATCCAGGACTTGCTACTACTGAACGTAATGTAAAAAAAAGAGGAAGTAAGGTTTATCTAGATGCGGTACAAAATGCTAGTGGCAAGACAATTCCAGCACCCTATAGCTTAAGACCAACACCTCAAGCTACAGTATCAACACCGTTACTCTGGAAGGAGTTAGAAGATGATAATCTTTTACCAACCAAATTTACAATCGAAAATACTATCTCTAGGCTAAGTCAGACAGGAGATCTATTTAGGGCAGTATTAAATGAGAGGCAAATACTGCCAATAGTATGATGCTATACCGTTTTTCTTTTCTTTTTAGGAATTGGCGGTTTCTTAGCAGCTTTAGCTTCTTCTTTAGTAGCTTCTACACTAGCACGAAGTTTTTCCATCAGGTCAAGAACCTGAGGCTTTGGTGCTATAGGAGTTACTTCCTTTGTTTCTTTTCCGTCTATCTTATTTCTAATAAGTTTCAATAACTCCTCCTTGTATTCGTCTGTATATTTTGTGGGATTGAATTCTGAAGTGAGATTTTCTACAAGTTTTACTGCCATTTCACTTTCCTCTTTGCGTATTTGTATTTTTTCCTCAAGTTTAGTAATACCTAACTCATCAATATTTCTTACCTCATCAGGAAAAAACATTGTTTCTACAGCCAGGGCATTATCTAATATTCGAACTAATGCTAAATGCTCCTTTTGTCTAATTGTCACCTTGGCTACAGCCACTCTACCTGTTTCAAGCATTGCGTTACGCAAAATTAGATACGGCTTTTCCCCTCCATCACCTGGTCTCAAGTAATATGTTTTGTCATAATAAACCGGGTCAACTTCTTCAAGTTTTATAAAATCAACTATTTCAATAGCTTTTGTACTAGCTACTGGGATAGTTTCTAGCTCGTCATCAGAAATTATTACAAATCTATTATCTTCATATTCATAACCCCGCACAGTATCATGATAATCCACTTCCCTATCACACTGAGGACAAAACCTTTTCTGAACCAAAGGTGTATGACACTCTTTATGTAGTGTTCTAAATCTAATATTTTCTCTAGCAGTTGCTGCACTCATTCTCACGGGTACATTTAATAAACCAAAACTTATGGAACCCTTCCAAATAGTCTGCACAAATATTCAACTCCTCTTTAAGATATGACTCATGAGTATATTTTGCCCACTTATAGCTTAAAAAAACAAAAAATCAAACCTTTGGAGTTTTTGGATTGCGTCCTATAATTGAGCCACATCTTACATGAAGGTAATAATGTAGTTTCCTAGAATTGTACCTATCTAGACAGATGTACTTGTCTAGATTTTTGATAATGCAAGAGAGGAGAAAGTCTATGAAAGTTTCATTAAAAGTATTAGTTTTAACCTTTATTCTAGCATTTGTGTTTAACGTCAACCCAGTATACTCTGCCCAGGTTCATCGAATACAACCTGGTGAAACGCTACACACAATTGCACAGCAATATGGGATCTCAATAAATGAACTAGTTTCCCAAAATGGATATTTACGTGACCAAAATTTAGTAGCTGTCAATCAAGTATTGATAGTTCCCACAAAAGACTCTAGCCAAAGTAGCATAGGTAACACCTATGAAGTACAGCCAGGAGATTCATTGTACCTAATATCTCAAAAGTTGGGGGTTACTATGGCTAAAGTTGCAGAGGAAAACAAACTGGAAAATTGGGATTATCTTTATATAGGACAGATTCTTAAATTTCCAGCAAAGGAAGCTCCCAAACAGGAAGCTCCCAAACAGCAAGTTTATAAACAGACTGCTCCAGAGCCAATAGCCCAATATACAATCTCTGAACTTGCTAAAATGTTTAGTGAAAATTTTTATTTAAGGGGTCCTGCAGGTGGGGCTAAGGTTGCATTAACATTTGATGATGGACCTGATGGAAAATATACAGGACAAGTTCTAGATGTTTTGAAAAAGTACGGAGCCCTAGCTACATTTTTCTTGATAGGAGAAAAATCCATTAGATTTTCTGAAGTGGTGGACAGAATTGATAGAGAAGGACACGTTATAGGTAATCATTCTTGGTCACATCCTGATTTATCAAAAGTAGGAATAGAACGCCTAAATTTTGAAATCATGGAAACGGAGAGGGTCTTGGAAAAAATAACTGGCAGGAATACTGCACTAATAAGACCTCCTTATGGAGCTGTTTCAAAAGAAGCAATAGAATACATGATGGATTTGAATTACAAAGCTGTGAATTGGTCTGTAGATTCTGTTGATTGGAGAGATAGAGATGTTGATCAAATTTTAATTAACACTCTACCTAGTGTGAGAGATGGTGGTATTCTCTTATTCCACACAGCAGGTGGTGAAGGACAAAGCTTGGCTGCAACTGTAGCTGCACTATCAGAGGTAATATATACCCTTAAAGTTCAGGGTTATGAATTTGTTACCGTTGATGAGTTATTATCAATTCCTGCTTATAAGTAACAATTAAAGGACTAGTGTTCTAGAGTATTAAGAAAGGAGATATTCCCTATTGAGGAGTGTCTTCCTTCTTTTTATTATGTAAGTCCTATAATAGGTTTTCCTCGATTTTTGTTTTTGTTGTATACCTAATATTTTCAAGGAGGAATCTTACAATTTCCCAAGAAATATATATGAATATGTATGAATGCATAATTGCGCCCGCGCTTTGGTAGTTGGCATGGGATAAATATTAGCATTAATAAATTGGAGGAATTAGCATGAAGAAAGTTTAAAAAAAGCTACTAAAAAAGCCTTAACGATAAGGTAATCTTCCTTGATTGGACCCACTAGAACATACTCCATTTCACGTATAAAGAGGTGTGATAGGATGATAATTGATATCTCAACTAGGGCTAAAAAGTATATTTTAAATAAGGGCAAACCAGTAACGATTTACACAACTATATATCCTGGCTGCTGAAAAATATATGAACCTGAGTTACAGGTTAAGCTATCGCCTCCTGAGGATATAGAAAATTATAAACTAATTAACAATCAAGGTATAAGCTTTTATATTAGAAAAGATATCACTTTTGAGAATGACACGTTAGTTATTAAACTTAAATGGATTTGGCCTTTTAGAAATATTGTGGCAAGTGGACTAAAGGACTGTGCAGACAGTATGTTTTAGAAAATTCATCTAAAGAGAAAATGGGAGGAAACCATGAGACAATTTGCAGCACTAGTTTCTGTAGTACTAATTCTAATGCTTTTTAGCTTTGGCAGCGTTGCCCAAACACCTCAATTTAAGCTTGGAAATGAAGTATTAATGGAAAAGTATCAACATTTATTGAAAGGTAAGAAAGTAGGGCTTATAACCAATCAAAGTGGAGTAAACAGTCAAGAAGTTAGCTTAGTTGATATTTTTGCTCAGAACAGTTCAATAGATCTTGTTGCTCTATACAGTCCTGAGCATGGAATAGATGGTATAGCAAAGGCAGGAGAGTATGTTGAGTCACAGATTCATCCTAAATTAGGAATCCCTGTTTACAGCTTATACGGTCAAACTAGAATGCCAAATGAAAGCATGCTAAGAGATGTTGATGTATTAGTATTTGACATGCAAGATGTTGGTTCTAGAACATACACTTATATGTCCACCTTGAATTACTGTATGGTAGCAGCACAAAAGTACAATAAACCCATTATCGTGTTGGATAGACCAAATCCAGTAGGTGGAGTCATTGTAGATGGACCTGTTATGGAAGATCCTTATATAACCTTTGTAGGTGTAGATAATCTAGCCATGGCACATGGTATGACAGCAGGCGAATTAGCCTTGTTTTTTAATCGTAATATTGGTGTAGATTTAACAGTAGTCACCATGGAGGGTTGGACTAGAGATATGCTGTGGCAGGATACTGGCTTAAATTGGGTTCAGACATCTCCAAACATTCCAGACATTTCTTCTCTTTTTGGGTATATGGCTACTGGAATAGGAGAAGGGACGGGGGTCTATCAGGCTGACAAATTCAAATGGATTGGTGGAAAAGATATTGATTCTAACCAGTATGCTGCATTATTAAATAATGCAGGACTTTTAGGAGTTACCTTTATTCCAGAAAACAAGGGTGATGCTGGAGGAGTTAGATTAAATATAACCAATCACAACGCATTTAACCCCGCGAGAACAGGCTTTTATGCCCTGGGATATGCTTTTTCTATTGGAAACTTTAAGGTTCCAAAAAGCACAGCAAATAATGTGGTTATGTTCGATAAAATAATGGGTACAAATAAGGTTGGACAATACCTAGAACAAGGTTTATCTCCTCAAGAAATAGAACAACGCTTTGCTCCTGGATTAAATGCTTTTAAGGCCGAAAGGCAAAAGTATTTGATTTATGGCCTTCAGTCTGGAAGAGGTTTTATACTAAACACAAGGGATATTACTGTAACCGTTTCAGGCAATCCAGTAATATTTGATACTCCTCCATATATTGATACTAATAATAGACTAATGGTACCTGTAAGGGCCATTACTGAAGCTATGGGGGCTAATGTAGATTGGAATTCTACCAATAATGTTATTAGAATTACAAGAGAAAGCGAAACCATTTTACTTACCATAGGTAGTACCAGCGTTAGCGTTAATGGGAATGATCTGCTCATGGATACCACACCTGTAATAAAGAACCAACGTACTTTTGTTCCTGTTCGGTATGTAGGTGAATATTTTGGTGCCCATGTTAATTGGGAACCGCAACTTCGTCAGGTGATTATTTCACACTAATCAGGCTGCTATAATATAGAGAATAAAGCACATGCAGGAATGCATGTGCTTTATTCTTCTCCTCTTAGTCCATTAGCTACTTTTGTAAAAATTTGCCCAAGGGGTTCTGCAATTAAACTTAGTGTTGATACTACTGCTAGCGCAATAAGTCCCAAAATAAGAGAATATTCTACCAGTCCTTGTCCTTTTTCATTTATAAAAAAATCTTTGGCATAGGTCATAGATTCTACCCCCTATCAATAAGTGGTTACTTCTATTTTACAAGGAAATAGATTTACAAACATCCACCTCTTTACCTATTTTATAAAAAACTTGGTCCCAGAAATTGGTCTAAAGTCCTACAATGTACAATCTTAAAGATTAAAAAAGAGGACCGATTAAACGGTCCTTTGCATCTGTTTTGCCAAGAAATTTGCTGCAGTATAAGCAAGATTTTTTTCTGTTTCTCCCAAATTTTGTCCTTCTTTTTTTGGTGCAAGTATAACGCTGCCAATGATCTCATTTGTTACAATTGGGGCGATAATCAAATTAGGAAATTCTCTACCATTTTCTGTAATAGTACCACTTGTTATTTGACTTTTACTATTAGTTAAAGCATCCCCAACGGAACCCAATTTCTGTCCCATAAACTCTTTTTTGGGGCCTCCTGCAACGGCGATTATACTAATATCATCACTTACAACAGCAATTACTGATAGAGTGTCTGCAAGAACATCAGAATACTCCTGTGCATATACACTTAGGTCATTAATAGGTGCATATTTTTTCAAGATAACTTCACCGTTGCGATCTGTAAAAATTTCTAAGGGTTCACCTTCTCTGATTTTTAGAGTTCTTCTAATTTCCTTAGGTATTACAACTCTTCCTAAATCATCAATCCTTCTAACTATGCCTGTTGCTTTCATGTGATTGTCAACTCCTTTAATAATAGTTTTACCCTTTTTTAAACATCTATGTAAAAACTTATTTGAATAAATTTAACCAGTATAAATTGCCCCAATTAAGCAGTATAAATTTGACACGATGGTTGACAGTAAGACTAGTTTAGAGTAAACTACTACAATAAAAATTCCATTACAGTAAGGATGAAACCATATGCCTATTAAAATTCCAGATGATTTACCAGCAAAGGAAATTTTAACTAAAGAGAATATATTTGTGATGTGTGAAAAGCGAGCTTATCATCAGGATATAAGACCTTTAAATATTGCTATTTTAAACCTGATGCCAAATAAAATTTCTACTGAAACACAAATTTTGCGATTGTTAGGAAATACACCTCTGCAGGTTGATATAGTTTTACTGCATCCCAAGACACATAAATCAAAAAATACATCTGGGGAACATTTGTTTAAGTTTTATAATACCTTTGATGAAATAAGCCATCAAAAATTTGATGGACTAATAATAACTGGTGCACCTATAGAGCATCTTGAATTTGAAGAAGTTGACTATTGGAATGAATTGAAGGAGATTATGGATTGGTCTAAAACAAATGTTTTCTCGACATTTCATATTTGTTGGGGTGCCCAAGCAGGCCTTTATCATCATTTTGGGATACCCAAGTATCCACTTGGTGCTAAAATGTTTGGGGTTTTTAGTCACAAGATATGCAAAAAAAATGTCAGATTATTATGGGGCTTTGATGATGAGTTTTATGTACCCCAATCAAGACATACAGAGGTTAGAAGAGAAGATATTGAGAAGGTGCCAGAACTTGATATATTGGCTGAGTCAGATGAGGCTGGAATATATATAGCAGCTAATAAGGGCGGAAGGCAAATATTTGTCACAGGCCATTCAGAGTATGACACGCTAACATTAAAGGGAGAGTATGAAAGGGATCGAAGCAAAGGCCTTGATATAGAAGTACCAAGAAACTATTTCCCAAATAGTGATGCTTCTAAGTCGCCTGAGGTAAAATGGAGGAGCCATGCTCATTTGCTATACGCAAATTGGTTAAACTATTATGTGTATCAAGAAACTCCATATTCTTTAGAAGACATCGGTGGAAAGAAGTAAAATATTACTTATACAAAAACACCTTATTTAATGACCATAAGAAAGTGACATTAAAATAGGGTGTTTTTTTCTGGTATAATACATTCTGGGGTATCATTTTTAGGAGAATTCACCATAGTAGATACCTCATATAATTGCATGCTATCTGAAGGGTAGGGGACAAGTAAAGGTTTTAACTCTTTAATATCTGAGATATTTGTATCTAGCCATACTTGTTCAGTTTCATGGCTAAGAATAACCGGCATCCTTTTATGTATTTTTTCAATTAGTTCATTTGCGGTAGTAGTAAGAATGGTACAGCTTTGTATAGTTTCTCCATCAAGAGAGGTCCATGAATCCCATAGACCAGCAAAGGAAAATATATCATTGTCTTTCAACAGGATTCTTTGAGGGATCTTAATGCCATTTTGTGTCTTCCATTCATAAAAACCATCGGCAGGAATCAAGCAACGCTTAGACTTTAAAGGATAAGCAAAACTAGGCTTTTGATCAACTGTTTCGACCCTTGCATTAATCATTCTATTTCCAATAGTTTTATCCTTAGACCAAGAAGGTATAAATCCCCACCTGAAATAAACTGGCTGGACCTGATTGCCGAGATTAACAATTGCCAGTATCTCTTGAGAAGGTGCTATATTATAGCGAGGAACATACTCTGGCAGGGATAGAGGCAAATGAAAGTTGAAGCGCTTGGTTAATTCTTCAAAATCCTTAGCCAGTGTAAACCGACCACACATAAAAATCATCCCCTATATGGATATTTGTAAGTATTATATAGCTTTTTTTAATAGAATTCAAAAGTTCTTCCGTTAGGTCAAATTTGTTTTATCCGATGACTATCACCGCTTGCCTTGCATGGGTTCAGCTATGTCAACAAGTTGACAAGTTTCACTCCAAGACTCCCATCTTCTAGCCTTGAACTAGTATTTCTACGCATTGCAAAAATCACAATGCTAGAACTACTGGCGGCTCTGCACTAGTATTTCTACGCATTGCTAAAACACAATGCTAGAACTACGGTCGTAAGTGGGAGATAAGCGGTGCTATGGCCCTGGATAACGGTTTCTAACCTCCACCTGAAGTCAAGAATCCTGTTTATGTTGGTACAGAAAGGATAGATATAAATGGAAAAATTAGAGATTGATGGTATTAAAATAGAGTATAATGTAAAACGATCTGAAAGAGCCAAGCGGATGAGGATTACTATCAAAAATGGATTAGTAGCTGTTATCCTTCCAAAGGGTGCTATCCATCAACAAGCAGTAGATTTTTTGCTAGCTAAAAAGGATTGGGTTATAAAGCATGTCCAAAGCAGTTGCAAAGATTTTAATCAATTACCAAAGAGAAAATATGAATCTGGTGAAAGTTATCCATATAGGGGAAGAAATTATATGTTGCAAATTGAGAATGCCCCGATTAATAAAATTCTTATCAAAGCCGGAGTGAATGTTTTAATAATTACTATACCGTATCTCTTAGATATTTCTAAAAGACCTGAAGCAATAAAGGAGGCGTTGCTTAACTGGTATAAAAACCAAGCCCGGATTGTATTTAAAGAAAAATTAGACTATTATTCAGAGATCATAGGCGTGGAATATGCCAGCTTTAGAATTAAAGAGCAAAAAACAAGATGGGGTAGCTGCTCATCTAAAAGAAATATCAATCTCAACTGGAAAGTAATTCTAGCCCCAAATGAAGTTATTGATTATATAATTGTGCATGAACTTGCACATCTTAGTAATATGAATCACTCTACAGAATTCTGGGAGTTGGTAGCTAAATACGTTCCGGATTATAACTCGCAGAAAAGATGGCTGAAGAAAAACGGGATAAGCCTTTCCATTGAATAAGCTTATCTACCTCTTCTAATAATTGTAGTCGTTGGCAAATACCTATCTGTTGAAATTACCTCTCGCAGGATTAGTTCATCATCAATATATGTTTCTTTTATCAGTCTTGAGGTGTATCCTGGTGTACCTCTTGATACAATTATTTCTTTACCTGGACTAAGCTGTTTATCATATATATATGTAGTTTTTGGAGAAATGGTTGAAAGCCTCTCAGAGGTTAGAACTGTAGTTTTTTCACTGTTAGTACCGTGAAGCTCAATAGTCAGTTGATTGTTTTCTATATTCCCATATATATAGATGTAATTATCTGTATTGTTCTTAAACTTGAAATCTACTGTACCCCAGGATACAGTAGCATCCCTACTTAACTGTACATAGGGGACTGTAAGACTGTGGTTCCGCCTTTCAATTACCTTGAGGTCTGCTAATAAAACGGCATTGTATATTGTGGATGAAACCTGACATATTCCTCCACCTACTCCATCTCTTATAGTATCTCCAACATATATTGGTGAAGCCTTATATCCAGATTCAATAGTTCTTTGGCCTACTGTTTCATTGAAGGAGAAGATTTCTCCAGGAGCTAATATCTTACCATTAATAGCTCCTGTAGATAATATTAGATTGTTTGTTCTGTTTGTTAGATTTGGATTAAATACAGTTGTAAATTCTCCTATAATCTCATTTATACCCATCTGTGCAAGTTCGTGGCTAGTAATTTCCGGGACTACATCTTTGAATGGTAATTCCAAAACTAAATGACCACTATCGATTTTACTATTTGCTATTACCCCAATTAATTTTTCCTTATCAACCTCTGTGCCATTTACTTCTTGGATTATGGTTACTTTCCCATCTATATACTCAAATTCAGCATTAATTGGTTGACCCAATCTCACTTTATCAATATCCCTTATGTTTTCTAGAAACAAATCTTCATGGATTTTATAATTTAGACTGTATTTTTTAGAATTTAAAAAAATCTCTAGAAAGCTGTGCATTGTAATTAAAAAATTTTTATCATATATTGCTAGAATATCTGCTTCAATCTGTTCCTTGTTGGAGAATATACCTACTTCACTTACATTATAGCTAAAGGTTTCATCTTCATGTTCTATGATCAGTTTTTTCTCATTTAGAAGAGAATCTTCAATATCATCTAAAGTTTCCTTAAGATGAATTAGTTTTGTCCCATTTAAACTTTTATCCTGAACAAATAAATTGTAGGGCACATAAACACTTGTTAAGATACAGATTATAGAAAATAATATATAACCTATAGTTAGAGTAATGATAAATATTTTTTGAGTTTTAGTTAAGATATGCACAAAAATAACCCTCTTATCCATAATAATATACTTCAAATATATTAGTCATGGGCTAGTACCTATGCATGTTTTAAACAAAACACACTTAATATTATTGTATTGAAAAGTATAAAAATTGTTTCTTAGTGAGATTATATAAACAGGATTCTTAACTTCAGGTGGAGTTAACTTTATGAGCATCTGCTTTTGCAGATGTACAGTTACTGCTAAATTCGCTTTGCTCATTAATCAGAACTAAAGCTTCCGCCCTAAACAATAGCCTTGGCGTAAACTAAGTTTTGTTTTATGGGCATAGCTGAACCAATGCAAGGCTAGCGTTGATAGTCATCGGATAGAAGAAAATCTTGTACTTTGATGATTTGTACAAAGATAATTACTAAGGGTAGCAGTATGCCTTTAATAAAGGAAATGATTAAATGATTAGAGACAAAATTTTGTTGGGTATATTTATTGGGTTTTTAGCTGATGCTTCAAAATTAATATTTAATTACATAGCTTTTAAATTAACTTTTACCAACCTGGTTTTCTGGCAGCTTATAGCTGCACTTCTTCTTGAAAAAGATGATATTCATAAGCCTTCCGCCTTACTTATTGGTAGCATAGCAGACATAACAGTTTCAATACTTTTAGGAGTAATATTCATATATGTAATATATTTTATAGGTAAGGAATATTTGTGGATTAAAGGAATAGGGTTTGGAATGCTTGTCTGGGTCAGCCTTTTTGGAGTACTCTTAGCGCAATTAATACAAGGAAAAATTTCTCAAGACCCTTCAGGTATTCTAGTTACAATTGTGGCTCACTTTATATTTGGGTTATCTTTGGCTTTTTTCACATGGCTTTTAGCCAGAAACATGACTTTGTTTCATGAAGAATTGAAAAAACTTATAGGTGACGACAGAAAAGCATTCAAATTGTTAAAACCTCATTCTTTAAAGAAACTGTTAGATGGCGAAAGAAGGGGCTTTAAAAAACCAAAAAAAATATAAGTTATAGTGTTAAACTCCAGAGCATTAAAATCTGGGGTTTTTTAATGCAATTTTATCTGGAATATTGTAGAATAGAAGGGTAATTTAACCACAAATTGCTTTTTGAAAACATGGGGGGATTATGATGATTAATAAAACCAGCCTTGAAAAGGAATCTGTGACTTTTGCGCTTCATGGTTCAAATGTTAATAGTCAATACAGTATATCAGATGATTTACAATCTGTAGAAATAGATGAGGGACAGATAAATCAGGTTATCCATAATATTACTATTAATGCCGTTCACGCCATGCCAATGGGTGGTACAATTAAGATAAGTGCAAAAAATATCAAGTCCTGTGTAATATGTAATCTTCCGGTCCGTAAGGAAGGATATGTGAAAATTTCCTTTGAGGATTGTGGCATTGGTATTCCGAGAGAATACCTTAGTAAAATATTTGACCCCTACTTTACAACAAAACAACAAGGTAGCGGCTTGGGATTAGCTACAAGCCATTCTATAATTAGTAGACACGGAGGCTGTATAACTGTCGATTCAAAAATCGGAATTGGTACAACCTTTAGCATTTACCTTAAATCTTCTAATATAAAAGAAAGTAATCAAAAGGAAACTCCGAAGATAGAGCCATGCGAAGGTGGCAGAATCCTTGTAATGGATGACCAAAAGAGTATTATGGAGTTTTTAAGGAATTCCTTAACTTCATTGGGATATGAAGTAATCTGTGCAAAAGATGGAGCTGAAGCAGTTAGGTTGTTTAAAAAAGCGAAAAGACCCTTTGATCTTGTTATTTTAGATCTAACTGTTCCAGGATGCATGGGTGGAAAAGAAGCTATGGAGAAGATTAAAGAAATAGATGTTAGTGTAAAGGCTATTGTGTCAAGTGGCTATAACAATAACCCTATAATGTCTAATCCTGAAATGCATGGTTTCAATGCCGTTATTGCCAAACCATACAGCATTGAAGAATTGCATGCAGTTATTAGGAAAGTAACAATTTAGATATAAAATATAGAATTCCAAAGAAAATTATATTTTGACATACAAAAAAGGGCAAGCGGGCCCTTTTTTGTTATATGCATCTCTTTTTTTGCTTGGCTGGTTTAATGGAAGGAATATACATAATCATGACATAATTAATATATATGAGTCCTTCTGAACATTGGTGGTAACAATCTCAAAAGGAACATAATTGGTGGGATTATGAGTCTATAAAAGTTTAATTTTTATCTTTAATTTTACTAACAAAAGAGGAAGATATACCATATTATGTAAAAGAATAAAATTTAAGGAGGGTTGCTTATGGGTAGACCTGGCCTTGGGCCAATATTGCCAATCTTTGATGATAACTTAATTCTTATTCTTCTACTGCTTTTCTGTTTCTTAATGCCAAAACAACAACATCATCACCATGATCATCACCACCACCATCATCCACATGGTTCAAAGGAAGCATAATGGATTACTATTTAAAACCTCCATTTTGCCCTGGCTTTTATGAACTGCCCCCTGTCAAGTAGACAGTGGAAAAAATAAAAATCTCTGACACCAATCATTTAATTATGGATGGTGTCATTTTTTATGCTGCTGAACTGAGAAGATATTGCCTGTACTCCAAAGGTGTC